>ENA-OWNT01000030-OWNT01000030.1-seawater-metagenome-genome-assembly--contig:-NODE-30-length-435424-cov-9.762984_pt1 | contig 435424 bp, 265 predicted proteins | sample MGYA00238136_ERZ651165 | MGnify/ENA primary metagenome ERZ651165 (study PRJEB26861, sample SAMN08777766) | seawater metagenome | isolation source: coastal seawater | place: USA: Florida | collected... | reverse complement strand
AATTCATTTTACCTGATGGCTTTAAGTATAGCCCATTGAATGTAGGAGATGATGCATCTGATAGTGATGCCGATCCTGCACAAGATGGCATGACCGAGACGACTACTTTAGAGAGTGGCGATAACGATGATACGCTAGATGCGGGTATTTATGAGCCAGCGAGTCTGGGTGATTATGTGTGGGAAGACTTGAATGCGAATGGTATTCAAGATGATGGTGATACGGGTGTTGAAGGCGTAACGGTGAACTTGAAAGACGAGGATGGCAATGTGATTGAGACGACGACTACTGAAGCAGATGGCTCCTATAGCTTCGACGATCTTGATCCCGGCACGTATAGTGTACAGTTTGAGTTACCAGACGGTTTTGTGTTCAGCCCATTGAATGTAGGAGATGATGCATCCGATAGTGATGCTAATCCTACCCAGGATGGCATGACGGAGACGACAACCTTAGAGAGTGGCGATAATGATCCGACCTTGGATGCGGGTATTTACCAAACAACGAGCCTGGGCGATTACGTTTGGGAGGACTTGAATGGTAATGGTATCCAGGATGATGGCGATACGGGCGTTGAAGATGTAACGGTGAACCTGAAAGATGAAGATGGTAATGTCATTGAGACCACGACTACTGAGGCAGATGGTTCTTACAGTTTTGATGGTTTGACACCAGGTACCTACAGTGTCCAGTTTGTGTTACCTGATGGTTATGTATACAGCCCATTAAATGTAGGGGATGATGCATCTGATAGTGATGCCGATCCTGCACAAGATGGCATGACGGAGACGACGACGCTAGAGAGTGGCGACAATGATCCTACTTTGGATGCGGGTATCTACCAGCCAGCCAGCTTGGGTGATTACGTCTGGGAAGACTTGAATGCGAATGGTGTTCAGGATGATGGCGATACGGGCGTTGAAGGTGTGACAGTGAATTTGAAAGATGAGGATGGTAACGTGATCGAAACGACCACGACAGAGGATGACGGTTCTTATAGCTTCACTAATCTTGATCCAGGTACGTACAGTGTACAATTCATCTTACCTGATGGCTATAAGTATAGCCCATTGAATGTAGGGGATGATGCGTCTGATAGTGATGCCGATCCTGCTCAAGATGGTATGACGGAGACGACGACGCTAGAAAGTGGAGACAATGATCCTACTTTGGATGCGGGTATCTACCAGCCAGCCAGTCTGGGTGATTACGTTTGGGAAGACCTGAACGGTAATGGCATCCAGGATGATGGCGATACAGGGGTAGAAGGCGTAACGGTGAACTTGAAGGATGAGGATGGTAATGTGATTGAGACCACCACCACGGAAGCGGATGGTTCGTACAGTTTTGAAGATCTTGATCCCGGTACCTATAGTGTACAATTCATTTTACCTGATGGCTTTAAGTATAGCCCATTGAATGTAGGAGATGATGCATCTGATAGTGATGCCGATCCTACCCAGGATGGTATGACTGAGACCACGACCCTAGAGAGTGGTGATAACGATCCGACCTTGGATGCCGGTATTTACCAAACGACAAGCTTAGGCGATTATGTCTGGGAAGACTTGAATGCGAATGGTATTCAAGATGACGGCGATACAGGGGTAGAAGGCGTAACGGTGAACTTGAAAGACGAGGATGGAAACGTGATCGAAACCACGACCACTGAAGCCGATGGGTCTTACAGCTTCGAGAACCTTGATCCCGGCACGTATAGCGTACAATTTGAGTTACCAGACGGTTTTGTGTTTAGTCCATTGAATGTAGGGGATGATGCATCTGATAGTGATGCCGATCCTGCCCAGGATGGCATGACCGCAACCACTACCTTAGAAAGTGGCGATAATGACCCTACTTTGGATGCGGGTGTGTATCAGACAGCAAGTCTAGGGGATTACGTTTGGAATGACTTAAACTTCAATGGTATCCAGGATGATGGCGATACAGGTGTAGAAGGCGTAACCGTGAATCTGAAAGATGAGGATGGTAATGTCATTGAGACAACGACCACTGAAGCAGATGGTTCTTACAGTTTTGATGGTTTGACACCAGGTACCTACAGTGTGCAATTTGTCTTACCTGATGGCTTTGTCTTTAGTCCTGTCAACCAAGGTGATGACGCGCTAGATAGTGATGCCGATCCTGCACAAGATGGCATGACTGCAAGCACTACCTTAGAAAGTGGTGATAACGATCCTACTTTGGATGCAGGTATTAACAAGCAGATTGATCTACAGTTGATCAAGACCGTAAGTAATGCTACTCCAAATGTAGGAGAGGTTATTACGTTTACCATCGAATTGGAGAACCTTGGTCCTAACAATGCTACAGGCGTTAAAGTAGAGGATCTCTTACCAAATGGTTACTCCAACATTGAAAATATCAGCAATGATGGTGAATTATCTGGTGATGTTATTACCTGGAGTGATCTGAGCATACCAAATGGAGCTACCTTGGAATTGACCTTCGACGCGACGGTCAATGAGCCAGGTGATGATGTTGATTATGTGAATATAGCAGAGGTTGTTGAAGCGGATCAAATAGATTCTGATAGTGAACCAGGAAACGGAGCCGACACTGATGGTGATGGTAATGTAGGTCCTTTGGACGAAGATGGTTCTCAGGATGACGACGACGAAGATGATGGTGATGATGCACGCATTTCACCTCAGCAAATCGATCTGGAGTTGACTAAAACAGTGAATAACACGACACCGAATGTCGGTGAGGTGGTAACATTTACGATTCAGGTTGATAATCTTGGACCAGATGATGCAACGAATGTGTCTATCGAAGACCTAGTACCAAATGGTTATTCTGCCATTGGCAATATCAGTGATGCTGGTAGCTTGAGTGGAAATACCATCACTTGGTCAGGTATCGATATTGCAGATGGAGGTAGTATCAGTTTGACCTTTGATGCGACCGTTAATGAACCAGGTGCCGGAATAAGCTACTTCAACATAGCCGAAGTAACGGCGGCTGATCAAGATGATGTAGACAGTACACCAGATAACGACGACGGTGATCAGAGTGAAGATGACGAAGACAATGCCGAGGTAGGCCCTCAACAAATTGATTTGGAATTGATCAAGTCAGTGAGTGATGCCACGCCAAATGTAGGTGATGTCGTGACCTTCACCATCCAAGTGGATAACTTAGGCCCAGACGATGCCACTAATGTAGCGATAAAGGATGTAGTACCGAATGGTTACTCTTCTATTGGCAACATCAGCAACGGAGGAAATCTAAGTGGTAGCACTATCACTTGGTCTGGTTTGAGTATCGCCGATGGCGGTAGCATCAGCTTGACTTTTGATGCGACCGTTAATGAGCCAGGCGCTGGAATAAGCTATTTCAATGTAGCAGAAGTAACGGCGGCTGATCAAGATGATGTAGACAGTACACCAGATAACGACGATGGTGATCAAAGTGAAGATGATGAAGATAATGCGGAAGTAGGACCACAACAGATCGATCTAGAATTGACTAAGACCGTGAGCAATGCTACACCAAATGTTGGTGAAGTAGTAACCTTTACGATCCAAGTTGACAACCTAGGCCCTGATGCCGCTACCGATGTATCGGTGGAAGATGTGGTGCCAAACGGATACTCACTTGTTTCCAATATCAGTAATGACGGTGAACTTACAGACAATACGATTACTTGGTCTGGCCTGAATATCTCCAATGGCGGTAGCGTAAGTTTGACCTTCGATGCGACTGTCAACGAACCTGCAGAGGGTATCAGCTACTTCAATATAGCACAGGTGACTGACGCTGATCAAGATGATGTAGATAGTACACCGGATAATGACGATGGCGATCAGAGTGAAGATGACGAAGACAATGCCGAGGTAGGTCCTCAGCAAATTGATTTGGAATTGACGAAGTCAGTGAGTGATGAAACACCAAATGTCGGTGATGTCGTGACTTTCGCTCTTCAGGTGGATAACTTAGGTCCAGACGATGCGAGCAATGTAGCCGTGGAGGATGTGGTGCCGAATGGTTACTCTTCCATTGGCAACATTAGCAACGGAGGAAACCTAAGCGGTAACACTATCACCTGGTCTGGCTTGAGTATTGCAGATGGAGGTAGCATTAGCTTGACTTTCGATGCGACAGTTAATGAGCCAGGCGCCGGAGTAAGCTACTTCAATGTAGCAGAGGTAACGGCGGCTGATCAAGATGATGTGGATAGTACGCCAGATAATGATGATGGCGATCAGAGTGAAGATGACGAAGATAATGCAGAAGTGGGACCACAGCAGATCGATTTGGAATTGACCAAGTCAGTAAGTGATGCGACTCCAAATGTAGGTGATGAGGTTACTTTCACCATCGATGTCGAAAACTTAGGCCCAGATGCAGCTACAGGTGTGGCTGTTGAAGATGTGGTGCCAAATGGCTATTCTTCGATCTCCAGTATTAGCAATGATGGCAGTCTGAACGGAAACACAATTACTTGGTCTGATCTAGACATTGGAGTAGGTGGTAGTGTTAGTTTGACTTTCAATGCGATTGTCAATGAGCCGGCTGCTGGCTTGAACTATCTGAATGTGGCACAAGTCACTGATGCTGATCAAGATGATGTAGATAGCACACCGAATAACGATGATGGCGATCAAAGTGAAGACGATGAGGATAATGCCGGTGTGGATCCCGTACAAATCGACCTAGAACTTGATAAGCGTATAGATAACCGACGCCCACTTGTGGGAAGTACCGTGACCTTCACAATAGACCTTGTGAATAAAGGACCTGATGCGGCTACAAATATTACTGTATTTGATCCAGTACCAAGTGGTTATTCTGACGTTCAATTAGTAAGCTTTGACGGAACGGCAAGTATTGCTAACGTTCAAGATCTGGTTTGGAAGATTCCTACCTTGGATGCTGGAGAATCTGCATCCATCAGCTTCAACGCAACAGTTAATGCGACGGGTAATTATACCAACCTTGCTCAGGTGTTCCGTGTCAATGAAGATGATGTAGATTCAACACCAGGCAATGGCGTAGATACAGATGACGACGGTAATGTAGATGACGATAGTGGTGATGAAGACGATGGTGATGGCGTAGAAGTTGATCCAGTTCCAGTGATTGATCTAGAATTGGATAAGGCGGTAAGCAATGCGACACCAAATGTCGGAAGTAATGTCGTCTTTACCATTACAGTGGTGAATCAAGGCCCAAGTGCAGGTAGTGGAATCGTTGTTACGGATAAACTGCCTTCTGGCTACAGCTTTGTAAGCAGTAGTGCTGGCGGCGATTACAACTCCGCTACAGGCGATTGGAACCTTGGTGACCTGGGAGTAGGAGAGTCCAAAACCCTTGATATCGTAGCTACTGTACTGGCTAGTGGAGACTACCGCAACTTGGCAGAGGTGAGCGATGCCAATGAAGAGGATATTGACTCGACTCCAGACAACGGAGTAGATACAGATAATGACGGTGATGTAGAGGATGACGAGGGGGATGAGGATGATGGTGATGGTGTTGAAGTTGATCCTAATCCAATTGCTGACTTAGCACTGGATAAGAGTGTGAATGTTGAATTCGCCGATGCTGGAGACATTATCGTCTTTACGGTTGCCTTGACCAACCAAGGTCCGAGTACAGGTACAGGAATTGTTGTGGAAGATCAGCTAGAGTCTGGATTTACATTCCAGAGTGCTACGACTTCTCAAGGATCCTATGATGAAGATACCGGTGTGTGGACAGTAGGTACTATGACGGCTGGTCAAACCGAATTCCTATACATTACAGTACAGATTAATAACCAAGGTGAATACTTCAACTTGGCAGAAGTCACTGAAGCCAATGAAGATGATGTAGACTCGACACCAGACAATGGGGTAGATACAGATAATGATGGTGACTTTGATGATGACTTCGGTGATGAAGATGATGGAGATGGAGTAGAGGTAGACGTAGATTGTGACCTTACGGGTGAAGTGGTTGCTGTACATTGCGATGACAATGGCACACCGTTTGATCCAACTGACGACATCTTCTACGCGGACTTGAGTATCACGGGCTTTGGTGTCGGCACTAGTGCTGGATGGACAGCTACTGTCGGTGGAGATGCCGTAGGTGGTGGAGATTATAGTGGCGCTGTGGCTACAGTAGGGCCTTTTAACATCAGTGACGGAAATGTATTGATCTATGCGATTGATGCCAACGATACAGGTTGTCGTGTGATCCTAAGAGCTGATGCACCTGAACCTTGTTCTTTACTACCATGTGATCTTGAAGCTGCACTTACTGCAGTTGATTGTGATGACAATGGCACCGGCTTTGATCCTAGTGATGATGTATTCTTTGTATCCTTCAATGTGACGGGTACTAACAACGATTCATGGAGCGCAACGGTAGATGGCCAAACCGTCCTTAGTGGCGAACACTACAACCAGAATGTGACCATTGGACCATTTGATATCAGTGCTGGACCGATCGAACTTGTAATCTCTGATGATCAAGTAGCAGACTGCGGTGAAACATTCACCGTCACACCTCCAACAGCTTGTTCTGAGGAATGTCAAGTTTCCATTAGTCTAGTGAATGAGCCAGAATGTGATGACAACGGGACACCTGGTGATCCAAGTGATGATATGTATTCTTTCACGCTGTTTGTTCAGGGTAATAATACTAGCGCTAGTACCTGGACGAATAACCTAGGAGAGACTGGCAACTTTGGAGAACTAGTGACCTACGGACCGTTTGCGATTGCTGATGGCCCAGTAAGTTTGACTTTTGCAGATACTGAAAATAACATTTGTAGAGAAAGCATCACGGTAGACCCACCAAGCACTTGCTCTGATCAATGTGACTTGGCGGTAGTGTTGGCAAACCTAGTTTGTGATGACAATGGCACGCCAGCCAACCCGAATGATGACCTGTACACTTTTACACTTGAAGTAAATGGACTTAATACCGGTGATAATGGTTGGGCAGCAGTAATCAACAATTCAGTAGTAGCTGCTGGTGAATATGGAGAGACTGTGAGCTTTGGACCTTACAATATCATCAATGGGCCAATTCAAGTTGATGTGCATGATGTAGACAATGCTAGCTGTAGTGAGTCTGTGATTGTGACTCCACCTACCACTTGCTCTGCGGAATGTAGTGTGACTGTTTCTCAAGCTGAAGCGCCAGTTTGTGATGACAGCGGTACAGCAGGAGATCCTACAGATGATGTCTTCTTTGTGAAATTGGAAATCAATGGTAACAATGGAAGCGGTTCTTGGAATGCTTATGCTGATGGACAACTACTTGAATCTGGTGCGTATGGCTCAACTCGTGAGTTCGGACCATTTACTATAGCTGATGGACCAGTAACCATTAACGTGGAGGATGCTGCTGATGGAGATTGCACAGACGAAATCACGATCATACCTCCAACTAGTTGTTCTGAAGAGTGTAGCATTACTGCTAGACTACAGAATACAATTTGTAATGATGGTGGAACGCCATATGATCCAAGTGATGACACGTATTTCGCGGTAGTACAAGTGACAGGGAATAATACCGGCGCAAACTGGAGCTCACCAGAGCTATTCCCACAATTTGCTTCCTACGGTGCAACAGTAATCTTGGGGCCATATAATATCAGCGCGGGTAACCGAGTAATTGAGTTCTATGACCTAGGAGATCCGAGCTGTAAAACAAGCTTGTTCATAGATGCACCAGAGCACTGTTCAGATGCTTGTTTGATCGATGCTGTAGTAATGGATGTAACTTGCCAAGATCAAGGTACAGCTGATCCATCCGATGACACCTTTACTTTCGAAGTGACCGTTAGTGGTCAATACAACTTTGGCAACGGCTGGAGAACAGTCGGTACCGATCCGATAGTGAATGGTGAATATGGAGATTCGTATACCTTCGGACCTTACTTGATTGCGGATGGAGCGGTAGATCTTAAAATTGCAGATGCACAGGATATTACTTGTTTCGTAGAGTTGGATGTAGATCCGCCAGTAAGTTGTTCTTCACCAGATTGCGATGTAATCACTAATGTATTGGATGTCCTTTGCGATGACAATGGTACACCGACAGATCCGTCTGACGATGTTTACACGGTAGAGATGAGCATTGATGTAGTCAATAGTTCTACCGCTGCTGCTTGGACAGCATCTACAGCGGATGGACAATCTTTGGGAACTGGGTTGTTCGGTACAACAACAACTTTCGGACCATTCGTGATTGCCGACGGTGCGGTTGAAATTATCGTAGCTGATCTAGCTGATGCAGATTGTAGCAATTCTACGACTGTTGAAGCACCTGCCACTTGTTCTGAAGCCTGCGCCTTTAACGTAACACTAGAAGTTAGCGAATGTGATGATAATGGCACGACAACAGACGCTACGGATGATGTATACAACTTCAGCTTGACAGTTGAAGGGGAGAATGTAAATGGAAATAGTTGGACGGCTACGGCCGCTGATGGAGCTGTGGTTGCCACAGGTACTTATGGTGAAACCGTGTTGATCAGCAATGTACCAATCGGCACCAACTATGAATTGACGATAACCGATTCTACTGATCCAAACTGTGGTCAAGAAATCGTAAGTGTGACTTCTCCAGCAGCTTGCTCGGAAGGATGTGTCTTTAATGTAGCACTAGAGGTGGGTGATTGTGATGATCGCAATACACCAACAGATGCAACGGATGATGTATATAGCTTCAGTTTGACGGTTGATGGAGTGAATGTAGGCGGAACGAGCTGGACGGCTACGACTGCTGACGGAACAGTGATTGCCACTGGAGCATATGGTGAAACGGTTCTAGTAAGCGATGTAGCAATCGGAACGAACTATGGTTTGACGATTGCTGATATTACTGATCCAAACTGCGGCCAAGAAGTAGTGACGGTTAACTCCCCAGCTTCTTGTTCTTCAGCTTGTCAGATAATTGCTACTGTAGCAGATATAGTATGTGATGATAATGGAACTTCAGATCCTGCGGATGATACCTACGGATTTGATCTTACAGTAACAGGCGTGAATGTTCAGGGAGCAGGTTGGATGGCTTCCAGCAATGGGGTTAACCTAGCTGTGGGAACCTATGGCCAAGTGACCAGAATTGAGGGACTGTTGATCACTGATGGTGATTTGACCATTTCGATCATGGACATTGGAAACTCAAGTTGTAGCGAAACCACGGTGACTATAGCAGCACCAGCAGCTTGCTCAGCCTCTGATTGTAGCATAGAAGCTATTACTATCGTGGATGGTCCAGTGTGTGATAGTGAAACGACTTACTCTTTCACTGTACTTGTAGAAGGTACGGGTTCCGAGTGGGTGAGCCAAGATGGCTCTATTTCTGGAGCATTTAATAGACCCGTTGTGGTGTCAGGACTTCCTGCAGATGGACAGCTTCAGAAATTCTTGATCGATGAAGTGGGCGTTGTGGACTGTACTCGTGGATTCGAAGTACAAGCACCGACAGCTGGACAGTGTGCAATTTGTGACCTTACCGCGAATATCACAGACATTATTTGTGATGATAATGGTACAATTGACCCTAGTGATGATTCATTCACTTTTGTACTAACGGTCACAGATGGTGAATTGGAAGGCACAGGTTGGACCTCTACGGGAGGTGAAGGATTTAGTGGCAATTTTGCTGAATCTAATGAGTTCGGGCCATTTAGTATTGTGGACGGAAATATCAATTTCGTCCTTGCAAGTGATCTAAACCCGACTTGTGAATTAGCAGTCTTCATTCCTGTACCAGAGACTTGCTCAACCACTTGTGAGATCACGCCGGAAGTAGCAGATGTCATCTGCAATGATGGTGGCACACCTGAAGACCTAACTGATGATATGTTCTTGGTGAGTGTTGAAGTTTTAGGTAACGAAGCGGCTAGCATGGGCTGGATGGCAGAGACGTTAGATGGACTATCGCTAGGTGCTGGAGCTTATGGTTCAGTAGGTATGTTCGGGCCGTTCAATACCCTGACCGGGGAAGTAAGTATCGTATTCGTGGACATGATGACAGGTGATTGCCGAGATACATTAACGATTGATCCAGCACAGTATTGCTCAGCGATCATTGTTGAGTGTCCTGAAAGCAACTACTACTGCCCAATCCTGGAAGCTGATACTTATATGATTCCAACGGATCCATATGATTGCTTGGCTACCGCAGAATTACCATTACCAATAGTGACAATGGTAGGTTGCGAGGATGGATATGCTGTCCATACAGAGTTGATTAATGAGCAGGGTGATGTCATCGCAACCATTGCGGATGGCGAAGATCGAATAGTGGAAGGAATGGCTATTGGAAACTATGTACTGCGATACACCATTACTGATAACTGTGATTCCGAGAAAGTACAAGAATGTATTCTACAAGTACTAGATAAGGAATATCCAACCGCTATCTGTGTAGGTGACTTGAATGTATCTATTGGTAGCCAGGGTGGTGCAAGACTATTTGCGAACCAAATTGATTTCGGAAGTTATGACAACTGCGGTATCGCTTCTATTGAAGTTCGTCGTAAATCGATGATCGATCCAGTCACTTGCGAAACTTTGGATGAGCCAATAATGTCTGAGTGGGGTGAATATGTAGAATTCACTTGCTGTGATGCTAGTACTTACGTAACTGTAGAGTTGTTAGTCACTGACCTTAGTGGTAACCAGAATACTTGTTGGCTAGATGTATTAGTAGAAGATAAAATCAAACCGATTGTCTTCGGTTTAGAGGATATGGCGGTTGATTGTGACGAATTGCCTAGCGATTTTGATCCTAGAGACTCTACACATCTAGTGAACTGGTTTGGTGAAGCCCGGGTATTCGATAACTGTAATGCACAAGTGATCGAAATGGATCCAATCCTGGATATCAGCGATTGCGGAAGCGGCACCATCACACGTCGATTCAAGGCGGTAGATCAAATTGGAAACGAGTCAGTTGAAGTATTTGAGCAGGTAATTACTTTGTCTTACAGCTTGAATTATGAGATTGGCTTCCCAGAGGACACAGAGACGGATTGCATTTTCAATGCAGGTGATCTGATCCTAAATAAACTGGGATGTGATTCCCTGACAGTGACCTATGTCGATGAGTTCCTACCGATTGAAGGTGGCGAATGTGTGAATGTTCTTCGTACTTATCATGTCATCAATCACTGTGAGTGGGATGGTGTGGCTGGTCCTGTAGTGATTAGCAGAGACGAAGATTGTGACAACCTCGAAGGTAATGAAGGCGTATTTGTGAATGTTAGGGAAAATGGTGCCTTTATCGACCGAGATAACGATGAGAACAATGCATTGCCATTAGCAGGAACTAAGGGGGACAACTGTGATAATAGTACAAACCCTGATGGTTACTGGAAAGAAGTTGTATCCACTGGCTACTGGCAATATTCGCAACACATTAAAATCTTTGATACAACAGCTCCACTGATCGAATTCACTGAGCCAGATCCAACCTGTACAGTAGAATTGGATTGCGATGCAGTGGTAAGTTATCCATTTACCGTAACTGAAAGCTGCTTGACCAATCAGTTGGACTTTACACTTGAATTAGATGCTTTTGCGGACGGAACTATAGATGCGGACCTAAGTGACCAAAACTTGATCTCAGGCTCTTATCCTGACTATGTTATTAGCGGGGCCTTCCCTGTGGGTAACCATAGTTTTGAATTGACCATCAGAGATGCATGTGACAACGTTGCCAACGTTAGTATGCCGTTCTCTGTAGTTGATTGCTACGTGCCAGACCCGAATTGCTTTGATGGCTTTGAGGCGGTATTAGAAGCCTTGTCTACGCCTACTGATGTAAACGGAGACGGAATCATAGATGAAGCATCTGTTGAGGTATTTGCTGCAGAGTTGGCTTCTTGCAATGTAGAAGATTGTTCTGCACCACTTCGATTCTCTGTCAATAGAGTAGGAGAGGTGGCTAGCGTAGATCAAACAAGTCTAGTCTTGACCTGTGAAGATCGCTATCGCATTACGGTTGAAGTATATGTTTGGGACAATGCCTTCAATCCTTACGCTGTACAGCCTGATGGGACGATGGGTGGACCGAATTACAAGTACTGCACTGCCGAAGTGATCTTAACTGATCCGAACGAGGTTTGTAATGATTGTGAAGATGACCTCTTACTGGAAGGTAGTGTGATGACTGAAGGTGAGCAAACTGTTGAAGATGTGGCTATCATTCTAGAAGGACCTGTTCCTGCGAATACAAATACGGTATCGAATGGAAACTTCGAATTTGTTGGTATGGAGGCTAACGGAACCTATACGCTACGACCATTCAAAGACGGAGATGATCGAAATGGAATCACGACCTTAGATATTCTACTCATTCAAAGTCACTTGTTGGGAGCGAATACACTTGATACGCCTTACAAGTTGATTGCGGCAGATGTGAATAATTCTGGCACCATTACGACATTGGATGTTCTAGAACTACGAGCTTTGTTGCTAGAAGAAACTGAATCTTTTGCATCGAATACTAGCTGGAGATTTGTAGACAGTAAATTCGAATTCCCACAAGCTTCGAATCCATGGTCTACGGCCTTCCCAGAGTATATCACGACTACGGACTTGACCAGTTGTCAATTTGATCTGGACTTCGTGGCAGTGAAGGTAGGTGATGTAAATGGTACAGCTAAGGCGAATCGATTCATGAGTCTGGACGAACGATCTGGAAACGGAATCATGGGTTTTGAATTGAAAGATCAGCGTTTGCGTAGCGGTAAGCGTTACACGGTAGACTTCAAAACTACTGATCTATCTGAAGTACTTGGCTATCAGTTTGCACTGGTCTTCGATCCTACTGCGATGGAATTGGAGGAAGTACAATATGGAATTGCTCAACAAGAGCACTTCGGATTGGCTCAAATTGAGCAAGGCATTTTGTTAACCTCCTGGAATCACGAATCATTAGTGCCTGAAACTTCAGGCGCTAATGCAGAAAAACCAATTGTATTTAGCCTGGTCTTCAAAGCTAAGAAAGATGGCTATCTGCGAGAAGGTTTGGAAGTTAGTAGTCGAGGCTTGACTGCTGAAGCCTATGATCTGTCAAAAGATAAGGTAGCAGTTGATCTAGGATTTGATACAGGTATTTTCCTTGCCGAAGAACCTGTTCTTTATCAAAACTTCCCGAACCCATTCCGTGAGGAAACTCGGATCAGTTTCGATCTGCCCGAGGAAGCAACAGTACGTGTGGATGTTCAGGATCTGCATGGTCGCGTAGTTCATTCTAGCGCGGGTAAATACGGACCTGGGCAGCATACCGTAAACGTTACCGGAGAAAAAGTACCGTTTGGAGTATTGTACTATTCACTGCAAGTGGATGGAGAATATGTCAAAACGAAGAAAATGATCAGGATAGAATAATGACGAAGGGTTTTCGTAGAGAAAGCCCGTATTATGAAGGATTTCAAGAAGCTGAGTCGACTTTGTTCGGCTCAGCTTTTTTTATCGTAAAATAAAAGGTAGTTCCTTGCCCTGGTATTGAATCTAACCAAATCCGGCCACCGTGTTGCTCCACGATTTTTTTGCAAAGTGCCAATCCTATGCCCGTACCCTGATACTCTTTCTGGTTATGGAGCTTGCGAAATAGTAAAAATATCTTTTCATGAAATTCGGCTTCGATCCCAATTCCATTGTCGCTTACACTAAATTGCCAGTAATGCTGTTTATCTTCCCCAGCAACCTTGATCGTTGGTGCTACATCCTTTCGGTGAAATTTAATAGCATTTTGGATTAAATTCTGGAGTAGTCGACGGAGCTTGGTTTCATCTGCTGAAATGTTATTGGGTATACCGTTTACTTGTACTTGTGCTCCGTGCTCTTCAATCAAACTGTGAAGGTCTCCACGGATAGTATCGAGAAGATCCTCCATAGGAACTTCAGTTAGCACTTGCTCCTGGGTATTTACTCTAGCATAAGTTAAGAGTGCCTCAATCAAGTGTTGCATATTATGTGTAGCTCCTATAATGAAGGAGAGAAAATCCTTTTCGGACTTGTCCAATTTGCTTTCAGCGGATCTTTTCAGGAGCTGAGAAAAACTAACAATTGTTCTAACAGGGGCCTTGAGGTCATGGGAGGCCATGTAGGCAAAATTTTCCAATTGCAAATTAGATTCGATGTATTTTTCTAATTCCTTATTCTTTTGATTGAGAAGACTAACATTATCTTGAATAATCTTGGCTTGTTCCATCTTATCCGAGATGTCTCGAAAACTGATCACTCGCCCTACAATCTCATCATCGATCCATTGTGGTTGACTGTAGCGTTCTATGGTACGACCATCCCGAAAATATAGGATATCAAACTTGATAATCTCGGGATCAGTAGTGAAACGAGCCACTGAATCCATGAAAGGGGCTGGATGTAGCAGCATCGACTGTGCGTACTCTGCTACAGCGAGCCGATCGCCACTGTCCATCAAATGCTGAGGAATTTGCCACATATCTACGAACTTTTGATTATAGCGTGTGACTTGATTTTGTAGGTCAAAGGCAAATATTCCATCTGCAGTACTTTCAAGGGTAGTAGAAATCAAGGCATTTGAATCCTGCAATTGTTTCAACATTTGCAAGAACATTTGTGCAAATACAACTAGCTTACCGCCAAAGAATAAGGTGGCGATGGCAATGTTAGCATGAGCAATAATCTGAATCCTCGTTTCATCCCAATGAAAAACAGGATCTAAAGGCAAGTAATCTATCACGAGGAATGCGACTAAATGTATAGAAAAGAAGCCCCAAGTAGTTAGTCGATTCTGAAGTTGATAAATGAAAGAGCTGGCACTAATTGAAAGAAGATAGAAATGAACTTGAGTAGCCTTACCAAAAAAATAACTAGCTAATATAATACCGACAATGTTGCAACTGAGAAAGAGAATGGCTGCTACATCATGCCAATATTTACTATTCAAGTAGAAAGAAAGGCTACTCAAAAAAATAAACAGGAATAATGTCAGATTAGTATGGAAATCATTTACGCTATAAACATATGTGATACATAATGCAACAAGAGGAAGGAGGATTCCCAAAAGAAGGTCAAAGTTAAATAACCTTATTCTCAGCCGCTGTAACTCATCATACTGCAGCCGCAGACCCGTATCTGCAAGTTTCGAAATGCTGTAAAGCATATAAAACACGATTAAAGTACTGATTAAGTAGTAGTACGAGTTTGATAACAAAGAGTTGTTCAGAATCTTTCTATTCTCATCTTCATCCCCAATATCCAATTTACTCTACAGCACTTACAAGAGAGGGGGTAATCTGAAACAATCTCAACTGTCTTTTATTCTTTCTATAGAGTTAACTTCCTTTTTATACTTGTTTTACGAGGGGCTAATATTTTGGTTATCAGGTTTATGTAGTATGTTAGGGGGCTATCTGTTTAAGTATTGCTGGGCGTTGGGATTGGTATAATGTCCATGGATATATTATAATCTAGAGATATATTTGTGTCAACAACGGTGGAAAGAGAGGCTTACCATAAACCACCACAACCAAACTGCACACCAACACATTTCTAGAAATTTAGAAATTTCCTGCAAACCGATACCAAGAAAATAACATCAGTATTTGGGTAACCGTGTTCTAACCATTAAAGGTACCCTTTTTTTAACAGGCTTCCGTCAAACCCACAAATGTGGGACGCCAAAAAATTGAATTTTACTACTAACAAATTTGTGTAGCTAGATCTACACACTCCCGTTTTTCGCATGAAACAAATACGCATCCAAGATCACCCCACCCCCCGGGGTGGTCTTATTTTTACGCTTCACGGGATTTTCTAAACCTAAACAATTTACGTCGGTATCAGATAGGTTTATTCTGTACCGAACTCCTTAAAAAGTCAGACTACTATGATTAAGTCTCCTCACCTAAATTAGGCCGGTACGCCTTGGGTGGGGAGATGTCATATTATGGATGATATCTAAAATCTCTTTTTATATGATACGTTTAATAAATATGAATATGTGTGTTTTGCGAATTTGTATAAAATACTAACTACTTGATTATTAATGAATAATTGAAAGTAGATGTAGCTTTATGGCTTAAAACTCTAGTATTTGAAATCTGTATTCTGTCCTGGATTTTTAGTTGTTTCTCCTGTAAATTTGTTAGGTACGTTTAGGAAACCATATAATGTTCCCCCCTTCTTAATTTTCACAACCACTGAAGTTCAGTACGGACGACTCTAACGTTCGCCCAATACTGACAACATTTTCTATGATTACAACTTGCCCAAAAAGGTAGGTTAGTCGTCCCCTTGAACAACACTGGTAACATTATGGCCGGTATCAGGATGTCTGCTCTGATATCGGCTTACTTATTTTATAGACCTCCCAACACTCTTCAATGCTTATCAAAGCATAGCTCATTGAGCTTCAAACATGAATTCTTTCCTCCATTTCTTTGATTTTTATTGCTTCTCTAACTGGTATTCGATAAAAGGAGATTGAAAATGGATATAGAATAACTTATTATCCCGCTCCCTTCTAACTATTGGTACTTTTGATTATTAATATTTACCTGATCTAAAGTGTTTTAGGCTTTATTTGGTTCGATTGTAGAAGCAGATTTTAGGTATTACAAGTCTAAATTATGTCCGGGTTTCTTATCTAAATTGCCCTTACCTTTATGTCCTGATTAATACTATTGAGAGGCACATACGCTGTTCTACTACCAAAATTCTCTTATTACATACCTACAGATCGTTCTTTTGCTACTTGGCCACTTAGCCGGTACAGATCCTACAATATTCAGAGGGATAGGTACGTGGCTCCGTGTTTAAGTAACACAAGATGATCGAATACTAAGCATACTTCTTTCGAAAGGTCTAACTCAAGCCAGTACAACACAAATTATACATACATGAAACAAATTTACCGGGCAACTCCCCGCAGTGCTCCGGGTATAGGTTCAGATGTATTGTGCATTTTTTTACTGGTATTCTGCCAATTTTATGTGCCTATGGTCCTGGGGTCCTCCATGGAGGCTCATTTGACATGGGAACATACTAGTGGGCCAGAGAAGATCGCTCACCACTCACATCTGGAACCAACAAAGGTATCCAGCGCGCTCAACGATCAGTGGTCTTGGAAAGACTATTTACGATCGACCATCCCTGTGACCCAGGCCCATGCGGCCTTGCCACTGCACTCAAAATTTCTAGATGCAGAACTAGCTATCTTTTCTACTGGCCCGTTTGATTGTACAGCGGCCTTTTCTGTACCTTACCCGAATTGGACAGGTAGTTGTGCCACACAAAGTATGCACACGGTTCTGATACACGGAGAGACGGGCCAAATCATGGCTACAGTCCCTGACGGAGCCAGCCGGTTTGTAAGCCAAATCCCGGTGGGCTGCCATATCATTAAATATACAATTCATGATACATGCGGGAATGCCCAACAGCATGAAACGGCTTTTTGGGTGGTGGACAATATTTCCCCGATTGCAGTTTGTGTTGAAGACCTAAACCTGTCCATTAATGACGCGGGTTACGGCCAGATCACTGCAAGAGACATTGATGAGGGAAGCACCGACAATTGCGCTTCTAATCTAAAACTGGAAATAAGAAGAAAATATATGCCGACAGGCTCAGTCTGTCAGATATCGAATGAAGCCTACTCGGCTTGGGGAGAGCAAGTATTGTTTAATTGCTGTGATGTAGGACAAGAGGTAATCGTGGAGTTGAGAGTATGGGATGACGCTAATGGTAACGGGATACCTGGGGATGCGATTAGTTTTATTCGATGCGATGGGGTTGAAGTAGAGTGGGAGGACAATAGCAATATTTGTTGGATGGAAGTTATGATTGAGGATAAGGCGGCTGGAGAATGCATTGCCCCACATGATAGAACGATTTCTTGTTCAGACTTGCCATATGATTTTGACCCCAACCAGATGGCTTTGTTCGCAGATCTATTTGGAATTCCACAAGTGGATGACAATTGCGGAGAAGGAAATTGGCAAGAATTGCCGGCAACGCTTGAGTTAGGATCATGTATGCAAGGAACAATTACTAGGCATTTCCAGCTCGATAATGAAGGAAATACGGATTTCAATAGCAGTTGCCAACAAACTATTAGCGTAATTCCTGCACCAGACTATTCCATTCGTTTTCCCGCTGATGAAGCAGCCATATGCGGTCTTCCAGAGCCGGATACAATTGCCTTCCAGGAAGGAGCTTGTGATCTCTTGGCAGTAAGTGTAAGCGATGAATTTTTCTCAGCATCTGGAGACGCTTGCTATAAAATACTCAGAACTTATCACGTGATAAACTGGTGTGAATATGATGGAGAAAGTCCTCCGGTAACAGTAGGGAGAGATGAGGATTGTGATGGCTTATCCGGAGACGAAGCTATCTGGGTACTAGTTCAAGGAGGGCATACTTATTTTGATGCCAATGCAGATCCTTTAGATGATTATCCTTCAGCTGGGCAAAAGAGCAATGTTTGTGATGGTTTAACAAACCCACAAGGGCACTGGATTAACAGTAGCATTGATGAACAAGCTACTCGTGATCCCATCACAGGGCAAGAAGACAATGGTTTTTCTAATGATCAAATTAGATCCATAGACAGCCGTGGCTATTGGCAATACACCCAACATATAAAGGTGTATGACACCCTTGCACCCGTAATTGCCGTAGTGCCGTATCCGCTGTTTGAGGTACTGAATTCAGCGACCTGTGAAGGAGAAGTACGGATTGAGTTTAGTGTAGAAGATGCATGTACAGAGGAAGAGGGACTAAGTGCTGTTTTTCTGCATAAATTTATTGAAGATATTGATCAAGATGGAAACATTACGCAAGGAGAATTCGTACAATATAACGAGATTACCACGGAGATAAGTGGATCTCCTTCTAAGTTTACCTACACTACTTCATTACCTGAAGGTCAGCACGCTTTATTGATCAAGGCTATTGATGGATGTGGCAACACCTCCGCAGACTTGGTACTTTTTGAGCTGGTAGATAACAAAGCTCCTAGTCCAATTTGTATCAATGGACTCGCCGTTGAATTGTCACCAGTAGAAGAAGGCACCGATGCTGATGCTGATATGGATCCTGATTGGGGTGCCGCTTCGGTTTGGGCTACAGACTTCATTGCCAGTCCTGTGGAGGACTGTAATGGTCCAGTTACCTACTCCATTAATCGGGTAGGAGAGATGCCAAACCCGAGCTATATGGGCTTGATTGTCACTTGTGATGATCCTGGTTCAGTTGTGATTGAAATTCATGCCTGGGATAGTAATGGTAATAATGATTACTGTGAAACCTATCTGCTGATTGAAGATAATTTGGAACTCTGTTACCCGGACCCGGAAGGCGATTTGGCAGGAGGAATTGTGACAGAAGATAATTTACCAGTTGAGCAGGTAGAAGTCAGACTCAGCGGCCCCATGTTGCTGGAGGAGATGACAAATCCAGGAGGAGAATATCAATTTAGTCGCTTACCCCAAGGGTATGATTATACGATCCAGCCTTTCCTGGATCGAAGGCCTAACGAAGGCGTTACTACGCTAGATATTATCTATATCATGCAACATATTCTAGGCGAACGGGAGTTGGACAGTCCCTACAAACGAATTGCAGCAGATGTAGATCAAACCGCAAGTATTACGACACTAGACATTATACACATTCGCCGGCTCGTTCTGGGAATTGACGACCAATTTCAATATAGTAAGAGTTGGAGATTTGTAGACAAGGATTATGTTTTTCCTGATCCTGCAAACCCCTGGGTAGAAAGCTTCCCAGAGGTCATCAATATCAACAATTTGACAGCCGTGGTTGAATCGCAAGATTTTGTGGCCATAAAGATTGGAGATGTTCATTCCGTACTAGCTCCAACGGTCATTCCAAATTTGGAGTCAAGAGGTCAAAAAATCTTCAGCCTAGAGGCCGAAGACCAAAAGATACCCGCCGGTCAGACCGTCTTTGTTAGTCTAAGGAGTGCCCGCTTAAGTCAACTGAAAGGACTACAATTCAGCTTGGAATGGGATCCCTTACAGATGGAGATAGAGAGGCTGCAGGAAGGTCTTGTAAAGGAATACCACTTTGGAGATAGATATGTAGCTGAAGGCCTATTGACGGTAAGTTGGAACAAGAGTGGCAGTGAACATATGCTAAGCAATGCAATAGAACTGTTTGGTTTGGAAATCAGTGCCAAACAAGATCTACAACTGAGTGAAGTGCTGCAAATCAGTTCTCGCTTGACCCAAGCGGAGGTTTATCTAGTAGGAGAAAATATAGAGGTGCCGAAGTTGAGCTTTAATGCCAAAGAAACAGCAAAAGTAGGTGAGTTTGAGCTGTTCCAAAATGTGCCAAATCCTTTTCAAGGGACAACGACTATTGGTTTTTATTTAGCCGAAGCAAGTAATGTCTCTTTTGAGCTTATATCCTTGAGTGGACAACGATTGTTTCAGCACAAAGGATACTACGAAAAGGGATATCAAGAAATTAGAATTAGTGAAGATGATATTTCGGCGAGGGGAACACTTTTGTATACCCTGACAGCCGGTAAACATACAGCAACGAGAAAATTGATTTTTTATGAGTGATAAAGCTTAGTTGACCTTTTGGAGGCAGAGGCTGGATTAAGTTCTGGTCTCTGCATTTTTTTGCGTCAAGCCAAGGATGACTCTAGATCCAAATGCCCAGTATTCTTATTCTGTCGAAGTGGAAACCTCAAAAAAATGGATGTGCCTTCCATTTTACATCCTCTTTAACACCTTTTCTGAGGGCTTTACCCTAGCCTATTCTGAATTCCTCACCTTCTCTCCCGAGAATTGAAACGAATACCCTAGTATTACATCTGATTTTACTTTGAGAAGTATCGCTTTACTCTTTGTAGTCAGTGAGTAATTGCGAAGAGATACGACCCTACTGGCCGATATCTCTCTCCTTAAGAAATCAAATATTTAAGAGGGGGAACACTCCCCAAAAGTAGATTTCTACTAGCGGGGATTGATCCAAATTAGAGAAGGACCTGATATGTTACGTATCAGGTCTTTTTTTGGAAACATTCAACAGTCTATGCTAGGAAGAAGTCATAAATCAGGTATAAAAGTTGTCTAAGTTTTTCTGCTGCAGGTGAAAAACGGCGTTTTGTTGCCAATTGAAGCCAAGTTTTCACTGCACTTGTCTGCCGAAGGCAAGGTAGCAGGGCTTCGAACTTACAATATGGTGGCAAAAGGCGCGTGTTGTAATCCAGTGAGAAAACTTTAGATAACTTCATAAAAAAGAATACTTTTAGCCCGATAAATATTACTCAAAACTAATACTGACTAGTGTACTCAAAGGCTAGCAATTAAGGGAGCAATCGATTAGACTGAACAAAAGTTGAAATAGCTGTGTAAATACTTAAACAGGATAAGTGAAAATATTCCCTACCATTTGGAAAAATGACAGTGTATATATCTAAAAATCATAGTAATATGTTGTTAGTAAATAAAGTTTTATTGATTTAGCTGGAGGAGTGTAGCTATATATTATCTATAGTCATAATAAGCAAAACGTTTTACCCCCCAAATAAGGACTTTTAACACCAAATAGCAGGGCTCTATAGTTTATCTCAGAAAAAAAGCAGAGATTCACGGCTTTGTCGTTCTGACCATTTGGTAAAAACTACACAAACCAACTACTCACTCCTTTTAAAGAAGAATCCGAAATGGCAGAAGTGAAAATCTTGATCGTTGAAGACGATCCGCTTTTTGCGACTGAGACAGAAATGATGTTACAAGACCTAGGTTACAGTAAAGTGAGCACGATTCGATCAGTAGAAGCTAAGCTTAATCTCATCGAAAACATAAGTCCAGATCTTATCCTTTTCAGTCTCTACTCCGCTACCAGAACTACAAGCTTGGCAACAGCAGCTAAGCTTGGGGAAGCTCGAATACCCATCGTTTTTCTGAATGAACAAAACGATAAGGCCAGTTATGAACAAGCTAAACTATTAGAACCCTATGCCTTCCTCTTTAGGCCCTTTGATCAGTTAAATTTGCGTAGTACTATTGAAGTCGCCTTGTTTCATATTAGCCGACCATACCTTACGAGCCAATTGGTACAAGATTGGCGAGAAGGAGCCATGATGAGCGATGTACTATTCGTTAAGAGCAATAACAAACTCTTCAAAGTCCATCTTTTAGATATATTAGTTATAGAGGCAGATGGCAACTACAGCATCCTCAATACCACACAAAAGAAGTATGCCATAAAGACCTCCCTTAAACAATTAAAGCGAAAGCTTTCGCCTCACCTATTTGTTCAAATTCACAGAAACTTCATTGTACAAATACCGCATGTTGATAGTGTGGACATTACTTCAGCTGAAGTACACCTCAACAACCGAAATTACCCCATCGGTGGAAAATTTAAGAATTCCTTTATCAAGAAACTAAATCAGCTATAGCACCAAGTGCTATACCAAAATGCTAGAATCCTGGGGCTCTTTTCATATAAGGTATTTTTATATTCAATTTAACTTTCTTATATTTGTTAGAAGCTGTTTTGGATTTAGCTTTGGGAATTTGTTATAGGTTAATTTCTTTGCCAATTAATCCCGATAATTATCGTGACTTTTTGAGGATTAGCGCCTGTTTTTGCCAGGGGCAAAAAGAAAGCAGGGCTATGTGACAAAAAAAAGCCGAAAAGTGGCGGAACAAGGGCCATAACAAAACCAAATTGTAAGCTCAAACAGCTTCTAGACAACGCGTTTATCTACCCTACATTTTAAGGACATCTAGAAACAAGGTTTAACCAATTGTAAGACAGTAAGTTGCTATTGCTGGGTATAACCATATCCATGCATGCTGATTTGAACAATGATGTGCATTGTTTAACAGCCATTTTATTGCTTTTAGATTACTTAAAATCATTTCCCATGAACACATTTAAACTGGCACTAGCCATATGGCTAAGCTTTGCCTATCCTCTTCTTCTTTTTGCTTCTACTATTTCTCCTTCCCTCGAAACTGGGAATGATCCTTTATCTTTTAAGGCCACTGCTTGTCAAGCTAGTGTGGAAATTACGATACCTGTTAATAGACTGTGTGTTTTAGATACGTCTCTATGGCAAACGGCAATAGACTTAGATGTGCAAGACCTCAATGAGGATTCTAATTTCACCCAGATTGATTTCATGGCAGACTTGCTTGATGCCAATGCGTTTTTCTCCACAGGTGATTCCAGTCTAACCTTTGCGGGAGTGTTTTCAGAAGGAATACATGCGTTGCAGTATGACTTCCGAGACACCTGCGGAAATAGACAACGGAATCTGTTTCGTTTTCAAGTGCTTGACACGGCGGCCTTTACTCCTATCTGTAAAGCAGGAGTCGCGGTCTTGCTTGAGCCTATGGATACACTTTCTGATCTAGATGGTGATGGTGAGTATGATAGAGCTATCGCAAGGCTATATTCAGACGAGTTGTTGCAAGAGACTAACTTTGATTGTTTCGGTCAAAAAGTTCCGATGGACACCAGGTTTGCTGCTATTGATGGCATAGGGGAGTACGGCCTGAGTCTGCAGAATGATGGAGAAGAAGATTATCTCTTCTTCACTTGTTCTTATCTGGCTTGGGGGTATCATAGCCTTCCTCAACTAGAGATTATTGCTACTAATGAACAGGGAGTAGAAGGCCGTTGTTCGAGTTATATTCTGGTACTTGATGGACCTGGTAGTAGGCCAGTTTGTGGTTATAGAGAGAGCGGTTCCATCACGGTCGAAGTAGAAACGTTCGATGGAATGTGGGTCCCAGATGTTGAAATCCAGTTTGCAGGTGGGCTCAACCAGACTCGACTTACATATGGTAATGGATTCCAACAGATATCGGTGCCTCCTTGGCTTGATGAGGAGATAGAGGTCACCCTGGAGCGCAATACTGATCCAGGTCAAGGTGTTTCAATTACCGATATGATTTTGCTTCGCCGACACCTACTCGGAATTGCACCCTTATCCAATCCTTGGCACCTTCTAGCTGCTGATGTCAATAACGATCAACGTACATCGCTAATGGATGTGATTGAGATGCAGCGCCTTATTCTAGGACTACAGGATGAATTTAGTAACAATAAATCTTGGCGGTTTTTTGAGAGTCATACTACCTTTCCGAACCCAAGTGATCCTTGGTCGGGGCGATTTTATGCAGAATCATGGGTTGTCTATCCTCACAGTTATTATATAGAACTACAGTTCATAGGTATTAAAATCGGAGACCTAAATGAGAGTGTATTCAGTGATTAAATACCGTGGAGTATAGGCTGTTTAGTAAATGGCAATGCATATATCCGAAGCTTGCTTAAGGTATGGCAAGGTCAAACTTCGAACATATGCTGAGTTGCTTGTTAGGTGATTATTGTTTTGCTGTAATTAATCGCTATTGGTGCCTGTAAAAGCGAGCAAGAAAACTAATCAATAATTGCGTTAAGGCGCACAATAAATAGATCCCATGAACATATTTAAACTGGCGCTAGCCTTTATATTTAGCCTTGCCTATCCATTTCTTCTCTTTGCTGCCACTTTCACTCCTCCGGATAGTACCAGCCACTTTAAATTCTACGCAGATTCTACAAATTGTCAAGCCTTAGTAAGCCTACTTTTAGCTCTTGATCCTGGCTGTTCACTAGAAAATTATGTTCAGTCGGTAAAAATAGATCTAGACATCCTAGACCTGGATCAGGACGGACAGCTTACGGTGACTGATATCGTTTCAGATGTCGCTGAGCCCTCAGATTATATCATTAAAGAAGAAGGCGAAACTTTTTTAACTGGCGATTTTCCAATTGGAGAGCATGCGCTCTTATTACCTCCTATGACATCTTGCTATGATTCTGTCCAGCTATTGTTCTTTTCTGTCTTGGATACAATAGCACCAAAGCCCAGATGTAAATTGTTTATCGAAGTGCAAATGGAGGATGTGGGTGAAGCAGATCTCAATCAAGATGGACAGATTGACTTTGCAGCGGTCAGTATTCCTGTGGTTGATATGCTGGAGGAATTATCGACGGATTGTACCGGACAATTGCCTTCAGATGGCGAACCCAGGCGAATAGTCACTGATTATTCTGCCAATTGGTTGGGGGATTCAATTGATCGTTCAATAGATACCTTCATATTGACATGTCCTGGTGCATGGTCGATCCACAATTTTCCTCAGATTAAAGTAAATGCCTGGGATGAGCAGGGTAATTACAGCTCCTGCAGCATCCGATTGTATGTAACGGGATCCGTTTTTGAAAACCGATGCATTTATGAACCTCCAAACCTGAGCATTGAGGTCTCCACTGTCCATGGACATGCTGTACCTTATGTAGATATTCAAATGCAAGGAGATTTGGACACAGTCCTAACAACTGACGAGAATGGATGGCTATTTAGACAAAGAAGTGAATTGGACAGCCTCACCATCACTCCTCGAAAAGACACAAATCCCACTCAAGGTCTTTCCAATTTTGATATCACGCTCCTTCGTCGTCATGTCTTGGGGTTAACTGTGCTAGACAGTCCCTATAAACTTCTTGCAGCGGATGTGAATAAAGATGGTCAATTAAGTGTCAGAGATATCATTGAGTTGCAGCGCATTATTCTCGGAGTCCAAGATGAGTTTATCAACAACACCTCTTGGCGGTTTTTTGATCGAAACTTTGTCTTTATGAATCCAAAATCACCTTGGGAGGAAGCGCGGCAAGCAGAATCGAAATCTTTCAATGTTCCATTTGGTGATGTGCATGTAGATTTCTACGGCATAAAGATTGGTGATTTGAATAACAACGTATTTTAAAGAATAGGTAAACCTTAAATTCATTCAATATCCACACATCCCATGAAAAAGCTACAACTAACCCTTGTCTTAAGCCTGAGCCTTTTTCCTTTCTTATTGTTGGGCAATTCTAGACTGTCGCTGCCTGAATTCATTTTCAGTGTGAAGGACACCTCTGCGATGCCTTTCATTTGTAAGCCCTACATATTGGTAGAACTACTTTATGTAGGTGATATAGATCGCGATGGAGACGGATACAGTGATTACATAAGCGTGGACATTCCCGCTACCGATTTATTGGAAATGCCAAGCTTGGATACCACAAATCAATCTCATTTGCAATACTCCATTAATATTCAGGGAGATACCGTTTACCAACTGCAAGATACCTTAATCCTGACCTGTCGAGATTATGCCAGGATTGGAGATATGATCCCCGTTGAGGTGCATGCTTGGAATCAATCAGAAAGAATAGGCACTTGTACGAGTTACCTTTTCGCCCAGCATGGACATGTAACTTGTGAACAAGATGAGTTGATCATATCGACTTCGATCATCAGCCGTGAAAGAGAGGCGATTCCGGGTGTGCCAATCATAATTGAAGGAGGTCCAAATGATACTTTCCAAACGGATGCTAACGGTGTAGTAAGCTTGTACAACTACCAATGGACGAATCTACTAATCAAACCTCAACTTGAAAGTAACCCTTTACAAGGTGTTTCTATTGCCGATATTATTCTAATACATGCGCATATTATTGGAAGGGAAGTGCTGAAGAATCCATATGGGTTAATAGCGGCGGATATCAACAATGATGGTAGAGTAAGCACCAGGGATATTGTAGAATTGCAGCGACTGTTGCTAGGCACCCAAAATGAGTTTCTACACAATACCTCTTGGCGCTTTATTTGCAGCGACTGGAACTTCCCTAACCCCATTGATCCTTGGGATACAGGCCCCTTCCCGGAAATGAAAGTCTTCAATACTTTCGTCCGTTCCCTATTCATGGAGTTCATCGCTGTCAAGATTGGGGATGTATCAGGAGACGCATTACATTAAAAATGGTAGGGGAGGCAGTAACGGGCCTGTGTCTTGAGAGTTTGCATGAGATCAAAAATTAAGCGCTTACTTATTTGTATTGTAAATCATGATCCTATGAATGACTCTAAAATTGGTTGTCATATTGTTTTGATCATGCTTGTTCTGCTTGCCACTTGGCCTCTGATGGCTTCCCCTTTTTCCCTACCCGATAGTACTGTTATCTATCATTTTGCGGCAGATTCTTTGAATTGCCAAACCAAGGTTGAAATCCCTTTGCCTTTTGCCAATAGTTGTGCTGGTGATTCAGCTTATTGGGAACTAACTATCGACATGGATATTCGAGATATCGATGCGGATAGCTGTATTAGTTTTCTAGACTTTCAAGTAGATATTGAGGCCAATGATGCTTACCTAATGGACTTTGATACGGGTATCGCCTTTTCAGGGAGATTCCCATTGGGGAAACACGCCTTACGCTGGAGAGCGAATAACTGCCTGGAAATCATGGATCACCTGATCCAGTTTACCGTCGATGATATCACTCCTCCACAGTTGAATTGCAGGCCTTTTATTTCTGTTGATACTTACCCTGTATTACCTGGGACTGACGCGGATGGTGATGGTGATGAAGATTTTGGTGTTTGGTTTATTGAGCTTGAAGATCTGTTGCTAGCACCGATTTATGATTGTACCGGGGATGGTGCTTTAGCGGCGACCGGATTGAGAGAGGTATGGCAATACTCAATAAATATCGCAGAAGACCCCGTTGATTCCTTGCGTAATCACCTCTTGTGGACCTGTGACGAGTCTGTTCCTAATGAACTTCAGGTAAGAGCTTGGGATCAGGCAGGGAATTTTAGTCAATGCTCCATACCCTGCCGTGCCATAGATACACGGGAATACTGTGGCCATTGCCATCCTATTACAAAGCTACGAGGGTGGATTCGTACGGAGGAAGGGGTAGGAGTACCCGGGGTAGGAGGGAGAATGGGGGAATTCCAATGGAATAGTATTACGTGGTTAGATGGCTATTATAGTTTTTGCGGGCAGTATGGGGAGCCGGTGAATCTTTCATTTTATAAAGAGGACAACTATCTAGAGGGAATTAGTACAGCGGATATGATTCAGCTGCGCCGACATGTTTTATCAATAGATAGCTTGAAAAGCCCATATAAGTACCTAGCTGCGGATGTAAATAATGATCAACGGATCACAACTTTGGATATTGTCGAGTTACATCGGCTCATCCTGGGTATTCAAGATCGCTTCCACCATAACTCATCTTGGCGATTTGTTCCCAGTCAATATGTATTTCCTGACCCTTGCAACCCTTGGCTGGAAAACTTCCCTACTAGTTTTGAATTCTCACCCTATAATTTTGGAGTATACGGCAACTTCACCGCGATAAAAATTGGGGACTTAAACGGAACAGCACCTGTGCTCCAATAATGGTCGTTTTCATATTGTTGATAACAATATTATAACAGATTTGTAGTATTTTATATATTTATGCAAATATGTTAGGGCTTAGAGAGGGTGGGGCTGCTGGTGAACTATCGGCAAAACTCGATCAGGGCAAGAAGCATTTCAGATACTTTGCCTGCCACTTTGAGACGATAGAAAGATCCACTTGTCACCATCAAGATGACGATCATCACCTTACAGCAAAATTTCCTCATCCCATTTACTACATTTGGTATCAAAGATTGAATTAAAATACGACTGCGGAGGATAGTTGTCGGCCATCCCATACTTGTATGGGAGGTCGGCAATTTTTTTTTGACCCAAAGTCAAGGTTCAATATTTGATCACGAGAATAACCCCCCTTTTCGATAGGTTATTATTTAATAGCTTCTAAGTGCTTGGACACATTTAACTTACTTATCTTTGCGCCGTGGCAAGAGTTATCGCAATTGATTACGGAACCAAGCGGACGGGAATAGCCGCTACTGATCCTTTACAAATTAGTGTGAATGGATTGGATACCTTAACTACTGACGAGGTGATCCCTTTTCTGGAACAATATTGTGCTGCCGAAGAGGTGGAAACAATTGTAGTAGGAGAGCCTCGTTATCCCGATGGAACACCCGCTAAGATTCATCATTTGGTAGTGGGGTTCGTACGTAAGTTGGAGAAGACTTTTCCTGATATAAAAATTGATATGCATGATGAGCGGTTCAGCTCTAAGGCCGCTGAGAAATTAATTCTACAAGCAGTGCCCAAGCAGAAGAAGCGACGCAATAAAGCATTGGTGGATAAAATGGCAGCTATACTAATCTTACAAGATTACCTGAATCATTACCATTATTAGCAAAACAATTCGCAAATTTGCACCGCCAAATGCATCCGAAAAATACAATAATAGAATAGATGATTTTACCGATATATGGTTATGGACACCCCGTTTTGAAGAAAAAGGGAGATGAGATAACCGCAGACTATCCAAACTTGGAGAAGTTGCTCCAGAATATGTGGGAGACCATGTATCAAGCAGAAGGAGTAGGCTTAGCTGCTCCACAGGTGGGATTAGCCATCCGTTTGTTTTTAGTAGACACAAAACAAACTAAAGACGAGGGAAAAGAAGAAGAAGGAATCAAGAAAGCATTTATTAATGCGCAAATCCTGGACGAGTCTGGTGATGAATGGGCTTATGAGGAAGGATGCCTTAGTATTCCACACATACGTGGCGATGTGGATCGCCAAGGAACGATCCGTATCCGTTATCAGGATGAAAATTTCGAAACATTCGAGGAGACTTTTAATGGGATTGAAGCCCGAGTGATTCAGCATGAGTACGACCACATCGAAGGGGTCCTATTTACCGAGAAACTCAAACCGGTAAAGCGTCAACTGGTCCGAAGGAAGCTAGAAAAAATCCGCAAAGGAACCATTAGTGTAAGCTACAAAATGAAGTTTGTAGGAAAGTAAGGATCGAACTTGTTGAGAGATGTAAAGAATCTGAGGTGAGATATTCGAAGTTTCGCTAATGCATAGTTATACAGAGCTTTGAATCTATGCCGCGTTTGTCGTTATCCTATCCTGGCTCTCGGCACTAAATAACTAGTCCGAATAGTAGAAACCTACCTCTTAAAGATCTTGACCTCGCGAGTCAGAGCCTCTCAGAATTGTCCGTAAACAGAAAAGTGACTATTTTGGATCTCCATCTGCTACCGCTAGATCATCTCATCTAATTGATAATATGAAGGTATGTATTGCCGAAAAGCCTAGTGTTGCTCGCGAGATCGCCCAAATCATTGGCGCTCGTTCGCGCCAGGATGGCTACTATGAAGGCAATGGATATTGTGTCAGTTGGACCTTTGGCCACTTCTGTACCCTCAAAGCACCCGATGATTATCAGGTGAGCTGGAAAAAATGGAGTATGCAAACGCTCCCCATCCTCCCCGAACAATTTGATATCAAGTTGATCACCAATAAAGGTGTCAAAAAGCAATTTGGAATTCTTAAGCAACTTCTCAAAAAAGCGGAATTGGTGATCAACTGCGGAGATGCGGGACAGGAAGGAGAATTGATTCAGCGCTGGGTCTTACAGATGGCAAAGTACAAAGGGAAAGTTCTACGTCTATGGATCTCCTCCCTCACGCCCGAGGCGATCCGAGAAGGCTTCCAACAGCTAAAAGATGCCAGTCAGTTTGATAACCTCTTTCAGGCTGGGCGTTCGCGAGCAATCGGAGATTGGATATTGGGGATGAATGCCACGCGTCTTTACACCCTTAAGTATGGCGGATTTAAGCAATTGCTTTCCGTTGGTCGAGTCCAGACTCCCACCTTGGCCATGATCGTAGAACGCCATCATGAAATTGCCAATTTTGTCCCCAAACCCTTTTGGGAATTACAGACACTCTATCGAGAGGTAGTTTTTAACTGTGAAAAGGGTCGGTTCTACAAGAAAGAGGAAGGGGAGGAACTGCTGCAGAAGGTGACAGGAGAAGAATTTAAGATCACTTCATTCAATAAGAAGAAGGGGAAGGAATATCCACCAAAGCTCTTTGACCTGACTAGCCTCCAAGTGAATGCCAACAAACGTTTTGGTTTTTCAGCGGATCAAACCCTCAAGCTGGTGCAAAGCTTATATGAGCAAAAGTTGGTGACTTATCCGAGGGTTGATACGACATATTTGTCTAATGACATTTATCCTAAAATTCCGGGTATCTTATCCAAATTGACCCATTACCAGCAGTTTACACAGTCCTTGTTGGGCAAGCCGATCCGGAAATCGAAAAAGATCTTTAACGACAATAAAGTCACAGATCATCATGCCATTATACCCACCGGCATGCAAAAGAGTTTGCCAGCGGATGAACAAAAAATCTATGATGCGATAACTCGCCGTTTTATTGCCGCTTTTTATCCAGATTGTATCGTTTCCCATACCGTGGTAATAGGGGAATCTGCCGGTGTGACCTTCAAGGCAAAGGGAAAGGAAATCCTGGAAGAAGGATGGAGAGTGTTGTATCCTAAGCCTGCTTCTGCAAAGAGCAAGGCCAGCAAACATTCGGGCGGAAAAGCGGGAGATGACAAAGAAGAAGAACTGAAACTATTGCCCAGCTTTCAAGTGGGTGAAACCGGCCCACATGATCCTTCCTTAGTAGAAAAAAAGACGCAACCTCCTAAATATTACACGGAGGCCACTTTGTTACGAGCTATGGAGACCGCTGGGAAAAAAGTAGATGATGAGGAACTTCGAGATCTAATGAAAGCCAATGGAATTGGGCGACCGTCCACACGGGCCAATATCATTGAAACGCTATTTAAGCGGAAGTACATTCGCCGTCAAAAGAAGTTGATCATGGCGACCGAGACAGGAATTCAATTGATAGGTATTATCAAGAATGACCTGCTGAAGTCCGCTTCCTTGACTGGGCAATGGGAAAAACAGCTTCGAGAGATTGAAGGTGGAAGCTTCCCCGCCCCGCAGTTTATCGATAATATGAGGACGATGGTTTCCTCCTTAGTGTCGGAGGTTCAGCTGGATAAGGAACGGATACAAATCGTTGCTCCGCCTTCTTCCAAAACTGCAAGTACGAAGAAGAGGAAGAGAAATAGCCAAAATCAGGACTCAAAAAGCACTTCTGATACTAAGGCTGTACGAAAGAAAACAAAGGTACTTCCTACCGAACTCACATGTCCAAAATGTCGCAAGGGTAAGCTCTTGAAAGGAAAGGCTGCCTTTGGTTGTAGCGAATGGAAAACAGGGTGTAGCTTGCGAATTCCTTTTAAATATAAGCAGAAGAAAATACCTGAAGCCCAGATTGTACGGCTGGTAGCCAAGGGATCTACTGTACAACTCAAGGGATTTAAGGAAGGGGAGGATCGACTAACGGGTAAACTCTGTTTTGACAATGACTTTGTAATTCATCTAGAGACCAAACCTCCTAAATCGACGCCTAATTCTTCCTCCCATTCACAGGATAAGGTGGTGCCTGATCCAATACCCTGCCCCAAATGTGATATCGGAAAGGTTGTCAAAGGGAAAACTGCCTATGGTTGTAGCCATTGGAAGACAGGATGTAGTTTTCGTTTTCCCTTTACAGCGGTTAGACAAAAGGCAGGGGGGCAAGCTTTGACGAAGTGGGTGGTATGGCAGATCCTAAAAGGTGGAGTATAGATTGTTAGGACTTGACTAATCTTTTGATTCCAATACCATTTCGGGTTTGAATTTGTAAAAAATAGATGCCAGCCGGGAGCCTCTGAAGTGATATTTCTCTTTGTACCTCGGCTCCTGTTCTAGCTTTTAAGGTTCGTCCATGCAAATCATAGATACGCCAAGCTTCTATGGGGTCATCAGAGCGGATTTGAATTTGATCTGCAATTGGGTTCGGCGATACGGAAAAGGGAACTTTCTCAGCCTTAGTGGTCTGACTCACTGTACAGTTCATATTCCCTAATTTTTCCCAAAGTTCTACATCAAAAGAGGAGCTTGTCAATACAATTCCGCCCGCAGCATTCCCTTGTCGGACGACGACCAAATCTTCGCTAGGAACAACATAGATTTTCTGATCATTTTTCCCTAGTGCGGCAAACATGTCTGCTGGGGCCTCCGGAATCATGGCTCGATTGATGCGAAATTGTACACCTGGAAGCTGGAAGGCCTCCTGACCATTTAGCCACCACAAATAACCATAAGACGGATTTTCTTGCTGAGAAGGCTGAACCATAGCATCGTAGTAGGCCTCGTCATCAAGCAGGGTATCGGTGCCCCATTTGCCTCTATTGAGGACTAGGAGACCAAATCGAGCCATATCTCTAGCTTTACTATAATAGATGTAATTTAGCCAAAAGCCTTTCATACCTATTCGATCTCCAAGCCGAGTCCGGGTGTAATTGAATTTGGTTTGACCAGTGGCAGCCTCTAGTACATCCTGAAGAATACGGTAGGCTGAATTATGGTAAGCCCAACGACTGTAAGGCGCAGCGAGATATTGGAAGCAGCTAGGCTCAAAACAATTTTGAGTGGAGCCTGTGGATTCTACGGTATCATCTAGGCCGGAAGCCATCGACAACTGACTTTTTAAGGTGATGGCTCCTTCTTGCTCTGGCGTAGCCTGGGTCCATCCCTGCCCTAGATAGTCAGAAGTAGGATTATCGATATTGAGCAAACCATCCTCCTGCGCCAATCCAAATAAGGTTGCCAATAGGCTTTTGCTAGCTGAAGCCCAATACCAAACATCGTCCGCTTGGTAATCTCCGAAATAGGCTTCCACCACTATTTTCCCATCCTTTAGGATAATAAAGGACTTTGTATTCTTTTCCTCAACAAATGAAAGGAGGTCCTCCACTTTTTCTGAACACCAGCCCAGTTCTGTTGGATCGAGGCTTTCCCATTCGCCTGCTTCAATAGGAGGGAAGTAGGAACTCTGGGCAAGTACTTGAACAGATAAGACCAGAAGAAAGGACAACAATAAATACCGCATAGCCTGTACTTTTGGGTTTCAAGAAGCCTACATCAATCGTGTTTGATGGTTAGACTGCATAGAGTAACCAGAGTTTAACCTATCTAAAAACAAAAGTCATCTTTCCGAAGGAAGATGACTAGAATTCAACAATTTATTCCCAAAAATAACTCATTCTGATTACAGATAGTTTATCGGTTAGATCCTGGCATTTTATCGATGGTCTTTGGACCATTGTCATTATATTCTACATCAACTTTGGCTCCCATTTCTACAATTCTTACTTCAGTGCGGCGGTTGAATTGGTGCTGTTCTTCTGTACAGGAAACGCTATCCGCACACTCATTAAGTAACTTTGTTTCTCCGAAGCCTTCTGAGGCTACACGGGTTGACTCTATACCCTTCTTGGCTAGATATTCTACTACGGATTTAGCTCTATTTTTGGATAAGTTCAAGTTATAAGACTCATTCCCTCTGGAATCTGTGTGAGAACTTATAGCGATGGTCATATCTGGATACTTCTTCATGATCCGAACTAATTCATCAAGATCTTCAGTTGCATCTGATCGGATAGATGCCTTGTCGAAGTTGTAGTATAGCTTAGAAAGACGGATTAAGGCTCCTTCTTCAATCACATCCTCAGTCAATTCAGGAGCAGCCTCGATGGGTACTTCTACTACTTCTTTTTCTTTCAGAGCAGATTCCGTATCTGCAAGGTTGCCGTTTCTGATGGCCGATGGGGGGTCGGCGGATACAAAGAATAGAACATCATTAAAGTCATGATCGCAGACTGGATGTTCTCTAGAGAGGTCCTCAAAACCTAGAATAACGTTATCTAGAGTGGGATTGAAAATGGATACACTATGTGCTCTATTTTCTGCAGATTTTTCTGTGTTGAAGTTGGCATTGGAGTACAACTCCCAGTTTCCGGCCGTAACAGCAGACTTCCAACCGTTGGAAAACAGTACCCAACCGATGCCCGTGCCTGGCTCAAATTCTCCAATCTTGACTTTGGCTCCAGCTTCGAGCCGACCACCACTTCCTACCTTCGAGGCATTTGGGAAAATAATCGTAATATCTTCCGGGGCAGGCTTGGTGGTAGGAGGATTGTCAAGGTCATAGGTATAGAAGCCGAGTACATTTTTATACCCTGCTTCTTCATGGAAAAAGGTTACCCAAATACCCGCCTTTTCCACAATCTGGAGATCGGAGTCGTATGCCCCGTTGATTAGTTCAGGCTTGCGATCAGGCAAAGGAACACGCTCTGGTAGCAGTTGATTAATTAAACTCAGAACACTAGGGTCAATCTGCTCTGGATCATCCAAATAACTTGGGAGACCGAGCTCGTCGAAGCCTCCCAAGAACTGGTATGATTGAGCCCCAAGGCAAACCGAAAAAATTAAACAAGTAAACGTAAGTGTGAAGGAAAATATGTTTTTTTGTTCGGTACGCTGTTTCATGTTATTTCTGTTTGGGTTGTTAACTGTTGAATTCACCTGCAATTAGCTTCCTTTCTACTTTTCTTGCCTTAAATTTTCGCGTTCTGACTTCAGAGCTACTATTTTTGGTTGAATTGGCCCATTTATCGGATAGCGGTACAACGGAGCTTTGTCAGTGATCGAGGAAAAAGTTGGAATAAGTTGGAGCTGTTACTATATTTACAAGAGAGCAAGCAAGAAAACGATTATTCTCACCCTTTAGATGCATCAGTATTAAGTCCACAAATACGGAGTTGGTTTATATTGTAAATTAAGAAGCACTTCTACTAGTTGGATGCAGTAAGTGGGTTATTATTCACCACTACTTTTATCCTGTATTATCTACCTTTTTACAGCGGGTAGAAGAGTGCCACCCATGTGCATTGACGGAAACGCTAATTGGGTTCTAGCTATAAGAATAGACATGGATAAGAATCTAGGCAAGCTCAGGGCTGTCTGGAAGTCTTTCGAACACAAGTTGTCGAAAGAGGAACAGCAGATTTCTTCCCAAAAGGTTGATGAGTACTTACGGGCTATTTTTTGTCCGGGCCCGTTTTATTATTATCTAATGGATTTCTCTAAACTGGAGATTGTTTATATGGATCCTAGCGTGGAAGAAATGCTTGGTATTCCTGCTGCGGGCATCAATATTACTGATCTCTCCTTACGCCTCCACCCAGAAGATATCCCACATTTTCTCAATTGTGAGAAGATGGCATCAACCTTTTTACTCCAACATTTGCCCAAAGAGAAAATCCCATTGTATAAAGTTAGTTACTGTTTCAGGATGCGAGATACCGCGGACAATTATCGCCTAATGCTCCATCAGGCCTTGACCATATCTGTAGATGAAAAAGGAAGTATTGGAAAAGTAATTGGAGTGCATACTGATATTAGCCATTTTGTAAGCAGTAATAATCATAAACTTTCCTTTATCGGCCTGCAAGGAGAACCCTCTTATTTAGGCTTGGAGGTGGACACAGGGGATTTTGATTTTTCCTTGGAGGAGAAGCCTTTCTCTAAGCGCGAAATGGAGATTATTCGTTTGCTGGCTGATGGTTATTCTGCGCATGAAGTAGCAGAGAAACTATACCTGTCATACCATACGATAAGAACGCATCGTCAAAATATACTTAAGCGCCTTGAGTGCCGAAATACAGTGCAATTGATCGCCAAATGTATTAGAAACGGTTATATATAATTACGTCTTTTGAGGTATTTGGTAGGTCAGCGAATACATTTATTTTAGCTACAGTGATAGGTTCTATAGCGAAAAGCCAAATCAACCTTGTCTTTTCAACATAATGTAAACCAATAGCTTCCGTCAAAATCAGTAAGTTTAGTCCCTCTTTTGTTTTCCAGCCAACTGGAGAACTGCATTTCTTGATTCATGATCCTTTGTCTGCGACAAATGGAAAGGATATAGTAGTGGATAAGCTTCAGTATCCTAATGATCCAGACTTTACCATGTTTATACTATCCTTGCTCATGATAGTGACATCGGGATGGAACGGCGATAATTGTGTGGATTATTTTCCCGGACCTAGCCCCAAAAAACCCTTTCTAAAATGGATTAAACAGGGGGATAAGTAGGAATCGAGAATAGCGAAGATGTTGGTAAGGAAAAAGAAAGGTAAGCAAATATGTTCTTCAGCAAAAGATAAGAGGAAGCGTGCCTTTGCAGCACCTATCAATAAGCGAACGCACATATGGATAGCTCAGCAACTAGGATTAGACCAGTTGCTGAGCTTTTATGTTTTAGCCTTGTGGTATTCTAAGCACTTGTCCTGGATAGATCTTATCTGGATGTGTCAACATCGGCTTATTGGCTTCAAATATCTCAGGGTATTTCATTGGATCACCATATTGAGCCTTAGCTATCTTAGACAATGTATCTCCTTTGACTACTTCATAAAAAACCGCTTCTGGTTCAGGGTTAGTTACAGTGATTCGATCATCTACAGCTGTAACACCATCAACATTACCTAGAGCCAAAATCACCTTCTCACGATTTGCATTTGTATCGGTTACACCATGAACGATCACGGCTTGTCCCAAATCGACCTGCAAGTTACTAACAGGAAGGCCTAAGTTTTGGATTTCTTGCTGGAGTGCCTGAGCTCTAGTTAATTCAACTTCTTTAACTTCCGCTTCTTTTTTGTTTTTGTTGAAAAGTTTCGAACCTGCGTTTTTAATAAAAGAGAATAAACCCATTTGATAAATTTTAAATTGAATGAATAAAGAGCTACAGTTGTTGGGATCTCTAGCTCCCATCTTTTAGACAAGCTTTCTGAAATAAGTCACTTCAAAGTAAAGAGAAATTTCATTATTCTAGCCAAGTGAGCCCTATTTTCTTTGTTTTCCTTGAAATCTTGAGTAATCAACCTACTTGGGAAAACCTAGGTCTGGATAAAAGGGGGTAAAAGGCCGGAAAGGCAAAAGCCTAAATATGTAACAGGCCCCTGAATTACTCCAAGAGCCTGTTTGTTTACCTTTATCAGAAAACCTGGAACTTATCTACAGTGAGTCCAGTTTCTTTTTTTGAACCATCCTAGAGATCAGAAGCTCCAGGATTAGCATCATTGTAGCGTTTGGTAACCGCATCCCAGTTTACCACATTGAAGAATGCATTGATATAATCAGGACGACGGTTTTGATAGTTCAGGTAGTAAGCATGTTCCCAAACATCTAGGCCCAAGATTGGAGTACCTTCTACATCAACTACATCCATTAAAGGATTGTCCTGGTTAGCTGTAGAGCAAATGAACAGTTTATCATTGCTATCTACACACAACCAAGCCCAACCAGAACCAAAGCGAGTGGCAGCAGCTTTCGCAAACTGATCTTTGAAAGCCTCGAAACCACCAAAGTCACGCTCGATGGCTTTGTGAATATTCATTCGGCTGCCAGGCTCACCACCTCCATCAGGAGACATAATAGACCAGAACAAGCTATGATTGTAGAACCCACCACCATTGTTTCTCACACCAGTTGGGTGCTGAGATACATTGGCTAAGATGTCTTCGATCTTCATATTTTCGAGATCACTACCGGCGATAGCAGCGTTCAATTTATTTGTATATCCAGCGTGATGCTTTCCGTAGTGGATTTCCATCGTTCTTGCATCAATATGGGGCTCCAACGCGTCGAATGCATAGGGAAGCTCAGGTAGTTGAAATGCCATAATTGGTTTTTTTTATAAAATCTATGTAAGTATGAATGTTCTGTAATGTGTAACGCTAGTTAATGGAACATTGTTCAGTAGCGTAGGAACAAGCGAAAGTGCCCGTTGCCGCGAATATAGGGGCTTTCTTTGTACGAAAAAAGCGTGGGCCAATTTGAGCTGAAAATTATTTTATTTAGAGAGGCTTGTTGACTACCTTTGAGGCCGCAAATTCAACCCAAGAAAATTATGGCATTTAGAAAAGAAAAAGATAGTATTGGATATGTTGATGTTCCTGCAGACAAATACTGGGGAGCTCAAACACAACGCTCTTCTCAAAACTTCAAAATCGGTGGACATACCATGCCGATTGAAGTGATTCAGGCTTTTGCCGTACTAAAAAAGGCGGCTGCCTATACCAATCGCGACGCTGGAGTGCTTTCTGCTGATAAGGCAGATTTGATAGCCAAAGTTTGTGACGAGATATTGAGCAGCGACCTAGATGGTGAATTCCCTTTGGTGGTTTGGCAGACGGGCTCTGGTACCCAATCGAATATGAATGTCAATGAGGTAATTGCCAATCGTGGGCATGTGGTGAACGGCGGTGCTTTAACTGATGTGGAGAAAAGCCTACACCCCAATGACGATGTCAATAAATCCCAATCTTCCAATGATACCTTTCCGACGGCGATGCATATCTCGGCCTATAAGATATTGGTGGAGGATACCATCCCTGGTATCGAAGCGCTGCGGGATACCTTACAAGCTAAATCGGAGGCCCTAAAGGATGTTGTAAAAATTGGTAGAACTCACTTCATGGATGCCACTCCCTTGACCCTTGGTCAAGAGTTTTCGGGTTATGTTTCACAATTGAATCACGGAATTCGCGCTATTAAGCATACCTTGGAGCACCTTTCTGAATTGGCGTTAGGAGGAACGGCAGTCGGTACCGGACTAAATACACCACCTGCTTACGCTGAAAAAGTAGCTGCCTATATTGCAGAGCTCAGCGGACTTCCTTTTGTTACAGCAGAGAACAAATTTGAAGCCTTAGCGGCACATGATGCTATTGTCGAAGCACATGGGGCGTTGAAAACCGTGGCTTGTTCTTTGATGAAAATTGGGAATGACATTCGGATGTTAAGTTCTGGGCCACGTTCCGGAATCGGCGAGATCGTTATTCCAGCTAATGAGCCAGGGTCCTCTATCATGCCCGGTAAGGTGAATCCTACCCAGTCTGAAGCTTTGACCATGGCTATGGCTCAAGTGGTGGGCAATGATGTAGCGGTAAATGTAGGGGGAATGAACGGGCACTTCGAATTGAATGTGTTCAAACCTATGATGATCTATAACCTCTTAACCTCGGCTCGTTTGATTGGAGATGCCTGCCGAAGTTTCGATCAAAACTGTGCCCAAGGAATTGAAGCCAATGGCAAACGTATCAAGGAACACTTAAACAATTCTCTGATGTTAGTAACGGCACTCAATACAAAGATTGGTTACGACAATGCCGCCAAGATTGCCAAGAAAGCCTATGCGGAAGATACGACTTTGAAAGAGGCAGCGATCGACTTGGGGCTGCTAACTGCGGAGCAATTTGATCAGTGGGTGCGCCCTGAAGAAATGACCAGCGGCTTAAAATAGAAACTACCATATCCCTAGCGGGTTTGGTTGGAAAACCATTGCGAACCTTCTACTTGTCAAGCTACGGCCATGGGTAGAAGGTTTTCTATTTGTGGGTATCACTGATTGTGCAGGAGGGGAGTGAATAAATAAAGATCAATTCTCTTCAGTGGTGGGATTGTAGAAACCATTTTATTGGGCAGACGTGGAGGAGGAAATACCTGGACAGGGCGTTAACATTGGTCGGTAGAAAAGACTGACCAAATGTTATTTTTCAAAAAAATGATTTTAATTTCATAAATGTATTCGTACTACAACACCAGCCTTTTCTATGTGTGTAGGCTTGATTATATATAACTTATTACTTTAATGTTATTGGATGCGGCTTTTGTTTCTTATCTTTACCCTGCTTTTAAGACTTAACTATTCCCCTTTCCCTCTTTCTTTCAAACCCTCATACATCCTGAAGATTAGATTGGTAACGTACAAGAATTAACTCTTACACTAGAGTTCTAACCCATTCGTTCTGAGCACATTGTTTCTACAGCTACAAAATATGTAGATGGACTTCGGTGGTCCATAATTTTGGATACTAAGTGGAGCCAGGCCCAGTGTATGAACTCTCTTCTTGATTAATTAGTGGTAGGACAACATTCACTCAGTTAATTAAGTAACTACCCTGTATAATACCCAGTGATCTTCGAGATCATGTACTGAAAGCAATTATTATTTCGCAACGCACGGGGTTTGGCCTCTTAGTATTATTTCTACAGAACAACCTTTGATCTCGATCATTCTAGGAACCATTGACTTCCCTAGTCATTATTTCTAGTGGATGGATAGCATCCTCAATACGAGCATCACCCTCGTAAAACACTTCTCCTTTAGATTTACCGATTTCTTCTATATAAATGCCTTCCCATTTGTCGCCGCAGGCATTGTGTAGCTGGGCCCCATTCTTGAGTGTAAGGCGCCCTCCTACCTTAATGGTTATCTTGGCGGAGCGGGGAAGGGAGGTTCTACAGCCGATCGTTAAAGACCCGCCCTTTTCAATCGTCAAATGGCCTTCTAGATCTTTGGCTCCGCCCCAGCTAACAGAATCTACTATAGTGATATTGGCTTGGGGATTTAGAGTACACCAACGATCTTGTAAAAGTTTTCTGGTTCGGCCCTTGAGATCTGCCATCCGTTTCTGCACTTTCCCAATCTGACACGGGGTCCAGGCATTCTGCTCGGCATTGTAATCCATTACATTGTTAGAGGTCTTATCTCGGCAATCAGGTCTTTGATTTCTACTCCAACAGGATTGGCTATGTTTAGGTGTATCATCACAGCCGTCATTATATGCCCAGGTATGTGTTAAGCCGTAAATATGTCCGATCTCATGATTAATGAGACTTCGAAAATTCCAACTAGGTCCGCCATCCTCAATCATCCCTGCTACCTTTACTACGGAGCCTAGGGCGACCCCCGTACTACTTGGGTGGTAGGTAGGAGAAGCAACGCTATCAGGGTGATGTGGCATGATGAAGATATTCAGTACCGTATCAAGTTGAATCCCGTATTTGCGAATGATTCCACGCTTATATAAATTAGTATTTCTACCCTTGTGGATGAGGAAACAAGAGGCATCATCTACATAATGAAAGTATATTCCATCATCTAAAGGATCATTGGGCCTGGGTGTGATGACATATCTATGTCGGATAGGTAGGGTAGGGGTCTGATTTCCTTTGGGAAGCCACATCGTTTGGTTCCGTTCCAGGTCTTTATTTGCAGTACTTATCAACCCTTTAGTAAATTCAATCGCTTCTTGGCCGTTGTAGTTTTTGGAACTATCCGCAGTATTAAACCAATGAACATTAATACGGATGTACTTCATTGGAGTATGCTCCAAATGGTTGGTGTCCGGTACATAGGCTCCATAATCTCTGCAAGGTCCGCCAATTCGGAAGGCACTCGTATTAGTTGGAGCTTCTATCGTACTTTGCAATTCCTTGAGGTCTTCAGGTTGGACTAGGCGTTGTTGTATCTTAGGTGAGCAAGCCCACAGTAATCCTAAGAATGCCAATACCATTAAAAGTCTTTTCAATTGGAATATTTGTTTTAGGCTATCCTGATAAGGGGCAGGAGAAACCTGATCTTCCATTTAAACATTAAACATTAAACATTAAAACGACACTACCAGTCTCCAATAGCACCACCACCGCCAAAGTCGCCACCACCGAAACCGCCAAAGCCACCGCCACCGAAGCCACCGAAACCATCGTTTCCGCCACCACCGCCGCCGCCGCCGCTCCAGCCGCCACCAGGGCCAGGTAAGAAAATCCAGCCACCACCACCTCTTCTTCTACGTCTACGTCGTTGGGGATAGTCATAGCGACCTCCTCGATAATAACCTCCGTCATCATCGTCATCATCTCCACGTCCTCCAAATAAGCGAGCGATAATAATCATGATAATAATAACAAATACCAACATGGGGAAAAGAGGTAAGCCCCCGGTAGCTCTCCGCCTACCATTGGCATTTTCGTTGGTGTATTCGCCTCGGCCCAAATCCATGATGGACTGGGCCGCACGTTCTAAGCCTTCATAGTATCTTCCAGCTCTGAAGGCTGGTTGCATGATATTGGTGATAATTCTATTAGCCATAGCATCAGGAAGGAAACCCTCTGCTCCGTAGCCTGTTTGAATAGCGATTTTACGATCTTGGACAGCAATGTAGATCAGCACGCCATTATCTTGCTCACCACCGACGCCCCACTCCTGGGCGAGATTGATGGAGTAGTCAAAAGCATCATCTCCTTGCAGAGAATTTTCTGTGACAATGGCAATCTGAGTAGAGGTTTCTAGGGCATAACTTCTCAGTTTTTGACCTAGTCGTATGACTTCTTGCCGTTGTAAGACGCCTGCAAAATCATTTACTAAATATTCAGAAGGGCGGGCGTCAATAGCCCGTTTTTGTGACCATCCTATTCCTGGAAATACCATTAGTATGGCGAGGAATAGGATGCTTGCTTGAGCGCGTCTAATTCTGTGGGTGATATTCATGCGAAACTAGAATTATCGATTTTAAACAACTGCTATACTAACACATTGAGTAGGGAGGGTATAGGATTCGTAGCTTAATGATCATAGGATATCTCGTCTGGTAGTTCATTCACGTCATCTTCCTGATGTGGGAAAAACTCTTGCAGTTTGCGTCCCACTTGTTCAATTACCACACAGATTCCGGTACAAAACTCACCCTTTTTAAAGTGATTCTGCATAAGATTTCTTTCTTCGGCCCAAAAGTTTTCGGGAACCTTCTTATTAATTCCTTCATCGCCAATGATGGCAAATTGCTTTTGATCAGGTGCAATGAGAATTAAAACCCCATTTCGAGCTTCGGTTTTTTGCATGCCTAAGCGTTCGAATATCTTCCAGGCTTCTTCCATGACATTGCCCTTACTCTTGTAATCTACATGTACCCTGATTTCTCCAGAAGTGCAGCTTTCCGCTTGCTGTATGGCGGCAATCATACGTTCTTCTTCAGCAGGGTTAAAAAATTTCTCCATTTATTTTATTCATCTTGTCCCGACCAATCGTTGGTGTCTTTGGCCAAAAGAGTAACCAATGCAAGGGTGATAGGAGTTGTTGTAAACTTTACAGACAGCTGAAATCGCCCCTTGCAATGGTATGATTCGAGCAAACCTAGAAGCTTACCTCAGGGGCCTGATCAGAGCCAGCTTCGGCTTCGAACTGAAATTTCTTGTCGAATCCAAAGACAGAGGCAAAGAAACTACCAGGGAATTTTCGAACGGATTTATTGTAAGCTGTAACGCTATCATTGAACCGATCGCGCTCTACCTTAATTCGATTTTCTGTTCCTTCCAACTGCACCTGAAGGTCTCTAAAGTTAGCATTGGCTTTGAGTTCCGGATAGTTTTCAGAGATGAGCAGTAATCTCCCTAAGGACTGAGAAATACCAGACTGAGCATCCTGGAATTGCTTCATTTGCTCAGGTGTAACATTACTAGGATCGATATTGATGCCTGTAGCTCTAGATCTGGCGTTGACTACGGCTTCCAGCGTTTCTTTTTCAAAATCAGCGGCACCCTTCACGGTGTTCACCAAGTTGGGAATTAAATCTGCCCGACGTTGATAGGCACTTTGTACCTTACTCCATGCATTGGAAACATTTTCCTCCATATCCACGAAGCGGTTGTTGTAACTGCATGCAGAAGAGAAAGCGATAAAACCTAAACCTAACAATACGGCCCAGATAACAATTGATCTCATCAGAATAAGATTTTGATTAAAGAGAATGTGGTTTTGTTTATAATTTGTAGAATCTTCTCTGACTAGCAGACATAAATTCTACAATGGTTACAATATTATAGACTTAATAGTTGACAAAAAGTGACAATAGTCGGTTTGCAGCTTGAAAAGAAGATAGCCGCCCCTCTTGGATGGCTGCTTCCATTTCTGGTAATTGTTTTTGTACCGCCGGGTTTTGATAGAAAAGCCGACCTAACTGATGGCTTATACTTTCCCTGAACCAATCTAGTGCTTGTTGCTTCCGCTGTTGGTTGAAAAAACCATTGCCTTTCGTTTGCTCCTCAAATGCGCGAATAGAATTCCAAATTTTTTCCAGTCCCGATTGTTGTAAAGCTGAACAAGTATGGACAGTTGGAATCCACTGACTGCTTTTGGGTGGAAACAGGTGTAAGGCATTCTTATAGGATCGTTTAGCCTGCTTCGCTAATTTTTCCCGTTCTCCATCTGCCTTATTGACGGCAATGAGGTCGGCCATTTCTACAATTCCTCGTTTGATCCCTTGCAGTTCGTCACCCGCTCCTGGAAGAATAAGTAGTAGAAAAAAATCTACCATCGCAGCTACACTAATCTCTGATTGTCCAACACCTACCGTTTCGATGATGATTACATCATATTGAGCTGCTTCACAAAGTATAATGCTTTCTCTCGTCTTTCGCGCCACCCCACCCAGGGATCCACTGGTAGGGCTCGGACGGATAAATGCTTTGCTTTCTTGAGAAAGTTTCTCCATCCTCGTCTTATCTCCAAGAATACTCCCTTTACTCAATTGACTGGAAGGGTCGATGGCCAGGATCGCAGCTTGATGCCCCTTCGCGATAATATATTGCCCCAGTGCTTCAATGAATGTACTTTTACCTACGCCTGGAGTTCCGGTGACCCCAATACGCAAAGAATTACCACTATGGGGAAGACAAGCCTCGATTATCTGTTGTGCCTTTTCTTGATGTTTGGCATGGGCACTTTCTACCAAGGTAATAGCCTGAGCAAGAGCAATGCGATCCTGATGTAGAATACCGTCTACTAATTCTTGCACGGACCGCGCGCCCGACAAGCGTTTTTTTCGCTGTTGCGCAAGGCGAGGATTGAGGCTTGTTGGGGCCTCATCAGTGGTGCGAGTTTGCTTGAGCGCACTTTCAGATGGCTTGTAATGCTTTTTTTTCATCAGAATTGCCTCAAATATACTACTTAACAATTTATTTGCTAGTGTTAAAGTCTTTTGGGTAAACAGTTTAAGATTTTAACAATATTTTTTAATTACTGATTATCAGGTATTTACAAGCTTAACACTTCATCTGCAAAGGACTTGCTTTGGTTAAACTTTACTAAGATAAGCCTAATCGATAGGAGGCCTATTGCACAGCCAAAATATTTATTCCTTATTTGCACTGTCCTCAAAATGATGGGGAAACAAACAATCTACATAAGCAAGGGGGAAGAAGAAGGTTTCAGTGAGATGATCATACAATGATGATCTGCTTGATTCAGAAAGCGACTATAGCGTGTCTGAGAATTCTTTAGTCCATCCTTACAAAACACCCAGAGCTTGAGTAAACTTCAACATCTTCCAATATCCGTTTATAGCTTTCGGGAAAAGGTGAGGTCCACTGTGGGCTTCACCCTGTCCCTTCTCAAATGAAAAACGAAACAAACCTTCTCTAGCAAATTTTGTACCCACAATAGGCATTGGTGTCTACTGATCCTTGGGACAAAGGCTACCAGAGAACTTGATAAATGGGTGAGCAGAAAGAGCTTGCCACAGCTATGAAAGCTAGAATACCGTTGGGTTCATAGCCGGTGAACTATACAACGGAACTTTCATCTCCCCGCCGGAGGACAATGTGCAAACTAATTAATGGTTTAACCGCTAATTACTTGACTCTTACAACAGCCTGCGTCCCCGGCGGCTATTTTTTCAACTAAGCTCTCTGTAGCAGAGTCATTCCCATCTTATTTTCCTGTGAAAACAGGCTTTCGTTTTTCAACAAAGGCTTGTACACCCTCCTGATAATCTGAACTCAGACCTGCCGTAGTTTGGAGTTGTTCCTCAATCGCAAGTTGTTTATCTAAGTCATTGGTAAAGGAATAATCCAGGGCTCTTTTGGTAAGGCCAATAGCTGCGGTAGGAAGCTTAGCTAAACGTTCGGCTATATCACGCGCTTCTTTTTCGAAAGTGTCTGTCGGAAATGCTTTATAAATCATTCCCATCTGTGCGGCCTCTTTGGCACTGATCTTTTCACCCAACATCATCAGTGCAGCGGCTCTTTGCCAACCAATGAGCCTGGGTAAAAGATAGGTCCCACCGCTATCAGGAATTAAACCAATCTTCACAAAAGCTTGTAGGAAAGACGCCTTTTCGCTGGCTACTGTAATATCGCAAGCAATCGCGATGTTGGCTCCGGCACCAGCTGCTACTCCATTCACCGCACAAACTACGGGCTTTTGTAAAGCTCTAATCTTTTGGATAATCGGATTCAAATGTTGCTGCAAAATGACCTCCAGACTGGGGGCATCCTCACCTAATACTTCTTGTAAGTCTTGACCCGCACAAAAAGCTTTACCTACACCGGTTAGGTAAACGGCCCGAATTTCTTCATCATCCTTGCATTGATCTAATGCATTTTGCAAGGCGAGAGCCATATCGCGGTTGAAACTATTATAGACGGAAGGTCGATTTAAACTCAGGGTGGCTACCTGATTGTCTACGGTTACTAATACGGGTTCCATGTTGTATTTTTTTGGCTAGGGATAAATAGATATCGCTTTATCCAATCTTGGTTAGATCAAGGTTTCTGATCATGGTTAGATAGGACTTGGCGAAAAGAGGTAGGCTAGTGAAGTTCAAGCCTGAAGTATTAGGGTTACAGCGCTGATATTCCTCTCGATTCTGGTCTACGATGTGTTCTATTGCTTTCTTGATAGCTCGCTTGTTGAGCTTTGCTGTTTCAGTGTCAAAATAGCTATTAGTATAGCCTAAGGCTCCGAAAAAATCATTGTCCACTATCCGAAAGTACAAATGGAACAAATCTCGGTCTGGCTTGGGCGCCGCATAGCTAAACATGCAGTAGCTGACGATATAGCTAGGAAAGGCCAAGGCTATTGCTTCGTAATCGTTGTCTAGATACCAATCCATACTAGGCAACTCATTGTCAATCACACTTACTATCCGATCATGACTTACGGGGAGTGTAATTCCAAAGGTTGCGGTTACTCGATACATCTCTTTAAAGAATTCAGCTTTTGGACGATCCTTCAATTTGCTTAGTTCTCGTCCGAGAATTTGATTCTTTTGAGCTGTAGACTTGTCATCTTTGGCGAAATAGGTTCGGTGGATACGTTCCAGCGTTTCCATCATATACCCCTCTGGCTTGATGAGGTAGTCCAATTTATAAACTAACTGTAATAGCAGATAGGCAATACCTCCGGGATACTGATCTTTATCTAAACGGCCATGCTCAATCTCATCCAGTACGGTTTGAATCTGGCTATTAATGAATTTATACTTAACCTCTTTTTCGACATCAGGGATAGTGCGCAAGTGAGAAGTATCTACAGCTTGCAGCATCTTGAATTCATCCAGCAAAAGATCATCATGCTTGTCAGCCCGGGTGGCTACTTCTTTCAGTGCATAGTACAACTTGTAGGGAGAACCATCCAAGGTGTAAGTATCGAAGACCATCGTGATATTCTGCTCTTCATCCAGAGCGAAGCGACCGTATTTCAAATCAAAATTCTGCTCCATCAGTCGACGCATAAAGCCGACATTGAGTGATTCAGTCTTAGCGACTTTGGCTTCAGCGGTGAGTTTGATCGAATCAGCAGTTCCAGAAATCTTCTTGGAGCCTTGATACAGTTCGAAATGAATACTGCCATTCGCTTCCCAAAACTTTACATTATCTTCCTTCTCATCTCTTAGATATCGGAAAAAAGATTTGTAGGAATCCAGGTAATCCCCCTTATCAAAAAGATCGAGTGCTATATCCCAGGCCTGATAGTTATTCTTCTCCTTATAGGAGTCACTATAACGCCCAAACCGGATGTCTGGCTGAGAGTCATCATCAGGTTGGTGGCTAGCACTAAAAAGGCGGTCAAAAAATCCCATAGAATTGCGAAAACTTTAGGGTAGTATTTCAGAGGGTGAAGATAAAACTTTTTTGCAATTGCCACTAGGTACAAGTTAGGAGGTGTGATAGTAGACCGCAATTTTTTACTTTCGGGTGTCAACTCGCATCATTCTGGGAATAATTCAAGGAATTCTATCCTTCTGCTCCTGGGACAAACGCTTATCTTTGATTTTCTTCTAAAAGTAGTTGGTCAATCCGATCATCGATCAATAAAAGTGCAATGGCGCAACAATTTCGAACAGCAGTACCACCTAGATCTTATCCCTTCAATCAGGATCACATCAATCCTGTACTCTGCTATGGCTCCTGTTTCGCCGAGCATATGGCCTCCCGCTTAGCAGATCGCAAGTTCCAGACACTTTTGAATCCCTTTGGTATTTCGTATCACCCACTAGCAGTACAACAGGGATTGCTGTCCATCTTGGATGGGCGCAAGTTGTCATCTCAAGACCTCTTCCTGCACAATGACCTCTGGCATTCCTTTGATTTCCACAGCCACTATTCACACCCTAGTCAGACAATGGCGTTACAGCAAATGAATGATTCTATCAACCGAGCTACCGGTTTTTTGCAACAAGCGCAGATTCTAATTGTTACCCTGGGGACAGCTTATGGCTTTATCGACCTCAAAACAGGAAAACTCGTTAATAACTGTCATAAATTACCTGCTAAACAGTTTCAGCGAAAGCGATTTAACCCGGAAGAAATGTTTGCGCCTTTGCATGAAGCCTTTCAAAAATTGAAAGCTCAACAACAAAGCCTGCAAGTTATCTTGACAGTTTCTCCAGTAAGACATCTAAAAGATGGGGTGATCGAAAATCAGCGAAGTAAATCGGCCCTCCTTTTACTAGCTGGGGCATTGGAAGAGCAATTAAATTATGTGCATTATTTTCCGGCCTATGAGCTGCTTATGGATGATTTAAGAGATTATCGTTTTTATACGGAAGATATGATTCACCCTAATACTTCAGCCGTGGATTATATTTGGTCCTACTATCAAGAAGCCTTTTTCTCGAGAACAACGCAAAGCCTAGTAAACCAAATAGAGAAGATTCAACAAGCTTGTTCACACCGACCTTTTCATCCGCAGACAGCATCGCATCAAGCCTTTGTTCGCCAGCAAATGGGAAAGATCGCGAAACTACAAACACAACACCCTGAACTCGATTTTAATCAAGAAAAACAGCATTTTGCTCAACAGGTACAGTAATTATTGATTATGAAAATCTTATTTACTTTTTTCTCTTTCTTATTGATAGCATCCCTGCCAGCACAATCTTTGATCAGCATCGAAGAGAAGGGGAGCAGGACTAAAGAGGAGCTGGCTGCTCAGTTCCGTAATATAGCTAATAACGCCGTAGATCTCTACAAGATCACTTATACGACTAAAGACGTTTTCAATGAGCTAGATACAGCCTCGGGCTTGATTGTAGTTCCACGTAGAGATCAGTCATACAGTTATCCTCGTTTAGTATTTCAGCATGGTACTGTAGCCAGCCGTACTGATGTGCCCTCCAACTTGGAAGGAGGCTACCAGGCGGGTTTATTTTTTGGTGGATTAGGTTATGTAAGCCTACTTCCCGACTTCTTAGGCCTCGGAACATCGAGAGGGACGCATCCCTATGTTCATGCCGCTTCGGAAGCCTCAGTAGCGATCGATATGTTGCATGTGCTAGATCAATTTGCCGAGCAGGTAGATGTAATTGTTAATGACCAATTATTTGTTACTGGCTATTCTCAAGGTGGGCATGCTGCTATGGCTTTGCACAAAGCCATAGAAGAGGGAGAGACCGGCTTTGAAGTAACAGCTTCAGCACCTATGTCTGGACCTTACAGTATATCCTCCGTCATGCGTGAACGAATGACGAATGCAGAGTTCACTTACTTTTATCCCGCCTACGTCCATTTTACAATCGTATCCTACAATTATGTATACGGTTTATATGATGATATCGCAGAGGTATTTAAGCCAGACTATGTTCCCTTGCTTCGGCGATTCCTTGCCGAAGAGATTGACTTAAACCTACTGAACGGAGGGCTAATTACCGAGCTCATTGCTAACCACGGCGCCCCCATCCCAAGATTCATGTTGCAAGACAGCATTCTCAATGCAGTCCTAAGTGATGACATGCATCCCGTAAACGTCGCCCTCCGAGACAATGACGTTTTCAACTGGAAACCAGAAGCGCCCACCCGGCTCTACTATTGCATGGCGGATGACCAGGTACCTTTCGAAAATAGCGTCGTTGCTGCCGAGGCTATCCGCACCAACGGGGCTCCCAATTTCGACGCCCTTGATGTTGACCCTGCTGCCGATCACGGCGAATGTGTGGAACCTGCCATCTTAGCCACAGCTCTCTTTTTTGGCCAATTCTGGGATGTCTCTGTCGTGTCTAGCCGTGAACCTATGCCTTCCCGCCTCATCCCCGCCTTCCCCAATCCAACTACTGGACAAGTGCAATTGGAAGGCGTTTCTGAAATCGCGGCGGTGGAGATTTACGATGCCCTAGGCCAACGGCTACGCGTCGAAGTGCTACCTAGTAACACGAATAGCATTGATCTTTCTTCCTTTCCAGCAGGTACTTACACTTTGAAATTCCTTTTACCTGAGGGGATAGGGGTGAGCAGGGTGGTGAAGCGGTAAGGACCCTGCGGAGATATAGAATAACGGAGAAAATTTTGGTGCTGTAGATAAAACCTTAGATGTGGGATGTTGTCCTTCCATATCTCGAAGACACAATTCTTTTCCCTTTCCTGAAATATCATTTCACTAGACAGGAGCTCTCACTCCCTAGTTAGGTTCTATAGTTTAATCCAATATAATTATTTTAGAAGATCCTTTTAAGTCAAAATAACTATAGGCACTTGTGTAACAAAAAGCAAATTATTAGAATAAAATCATTGACTATATATCTGAAGTTTCCAACGGAAATGCAAAACTCGGATAGATAGCCCGGGACACCTGATCCCCTAATGCATGATCAAAGTTGGCCTTACGCCCAAACGGTGAACTTCAATCATGCAATTAATCGCGACCTATAGTGTGCTGATCTATTGATACAGGATACTTGAGATTAAGTATTAGGATAATTGTGTTCTCATAACCACTTACTACTTCAAAACTAAATCCAATGAAAAAAGCTAAGGTTTATCTATGGGAGGGAGGAAAATACATGACTCCTTTTATGTTATTTGTCCTCCTTTGGTTCATGATACCAGTTAACTATTCTTTTACAGTCACTAGTCGAGATGGAGTGGGAGAAAAAGATCCTACCAATTTATCGGAGGATGAGCTTCGAGGTATGAAGGTAAATGTGATCGACACGGTATTGCACTTAAGTGCAACCGATGAAATTCCCCTATTTATCCAAGATTGTGGGGAAGTAGGTTTTTATCGGGTACAAGTGTCGCAGACGCTAAGTGGCTTCGTTTTGCATACCATTAGTTTGGGGCGAAAGAGAAAAGTAAATGTGAAGTATGTTTGTATAAAACCTTCTGAAAATATAGTAACACCATGGCTAGGACAAAAATAGCTTCATTTGATAATTGGAAGAATTATCACGATCATGAACAGGGGCCTGTGACTCAAATGATGAGCACAGAGTTATCAGATGATATCATGATGAATACTCTTGATAAGTATAAAGATGCAGCAGCAGAGATCCAAGGGTTGCTCAAAGCGGCGCATGATAGTGGAGAGCGTTTCCGAGCCTTTGGTGCAGCTTGGTCTTTATCGAGTATACCTTATCAAAAAGATCGAATGCATTTTAACGCTGCCATGAATCTTCGGTGGGCCATCAGAGATAATTGGTATGATGCCAACACCGCCTATGCAGGTTCGCAATTATGCCTTTTCCAATGTGGGAATACCATAAAGGAGGTGTCGGCTTTGTTGAAACGATTGGGCAAATCCCTCCCCACGACTGGAGAAAGCAATGGACAAACGATCGCAGGAGCCATTTCTACAGGGGTTCATGGATCTTCTATTGACCAGGGAGGCGTTCAAGACTCTGTGGTAGGTTTGAATCTGATCACAGGTCCAAACCCTGAAGATGTTGTTTACGTAGAACGAGCGTCAAAACCTGGCTTGAGTGATGAATTTAGCCAATTCATTGGTGCTCGATTAATCCGCGATGATGAGATATTTAATGCAGCTTTAGTGGGGCTAGGCGCTTTTGGCTTTATCCATGGGGTCGTTGTGAAGACAGTAGATATGTTTTATCTGCAACGGTATACAAAACCGATGGATAGGGAAGAGGCATTACAATTGGCTGAAACGCTAGATTTTTCCAATATCAACCTAATCGAAGAACATGGATATGGTACCCGGCCGTATTTTTTGGTGCTTTATATTAATCCCTACCGAAAAGGGGGCGAAGAATTTGTGGCAGAAATGATGTTTAAGGTACCCAAACCAGGTCATGGTGAAGTAGTGAGAAAACCCATCCCAAGAGTGAAGAAATTTAGATTTAAGGAATTGACTACCTTATTGAGTTGGTATGCTTCCCAAATTAATGTAGGGCTACCATCCTTATTGAGCCTGCTCCAACAGGGAATTTTTCCCAAAGAAGAAAACGATGGAGAAGTTGGAACCGTTGCCGAACATTTCTGGGATAGTTCTTATCAAGGTAAGGTATTGGCAGTATCCTTTGGTTTAGATCAAAAGGATATTCGTAAGGCCATTGGCATTTTGACCGACCTCATGAGAACAGAAGGTCCAATTCCCGCTTTGGCGGGTATTCGATTTGTGAAAGGGGGAGATGCTACTTTAGGGTTTACCCGTTTTGAGCAGACCTGTATCATGGAGTTTGCAGGGGTCCCTTGGGAAGAGAGTAACCACATTATAGCCCAGAATGATTTTATACAAGAATTACACAATCGACTAAAGGCAGCCAATATTCCTTTTACCCATCACTGGGGAAAAATGTCGCACTGGGCCGCCGATGGTCTGGTGGATTATATGTACGGAGAACGATTGGAGCGTTGGAAGAGCGCTCGCTACAAATTGATAAAGCCTGGTTATCGTGAGGTTTTCACCAGTGAATACTTGGATATGCTTGGGCTCTCTGGCCCTCCTGCTAAGGGAGAGGTGGATGTGGATCCGATTGCATAGGGGGTGCATAGCCGTAGCTTGGTAAGATTCCAGTTAGATTAAGTGACAAAACAACTAGTTACAAAAACCTATTAAGATGCTTGAGATGAGAGGTAAGCTATGTTCAGGCCTGGCCAGTAAACCCACCGCGACATTGCCACATGAAAATCCGAGTAAACTTATCAGGTTGTCGACGGTCCAGTTGGCCATAGAATAAGAATATATTGATAGAAAGACAAAAGTTTGTATTAGCACATGTGCTGATCTACGATTTAACTTCAACTAGTTTAATACACAGGTTACCTACGTCAAATTAAGTATTTGCTGGTTCGAGAACCTCTAATAGAAAATAAAATTTATTACGATTAGAGGGAAATTTAAGTTAATGTCAATACTCTTGATTTTTCATTGAAAATAGGAAGTTGATGTACATTCTATAATTGGCTTTCGGTAATTTGCTGGATTAAAAAGAACTGAATAACGGAATTCAGCCAGTAACAACTTACCTAAACTCCAGTATAAGTTTTCACCTAATCAAATGGGACTTAGAATAGATTGAAAGTCCGTTGAACTAAATCCTACTATAAAACCAAAACTTAACACTGTGAACCCCAATCCCCTCAAGCAAAAGCACTTATTCTCTGCGTTGATCCTTTTCCTGCTGATAGCAGTGGCTTGTGAAAAGTATGAGTTTACAGACGAAAACGATGAGCTTCTTCGGAAGAGTTTTCCGAGGATAACGAATATCAATATTCAGCCATTTTCCAGTGAAGCATTTATTAGTTTCAGTATTGAGGATGAGGAATCTAATGATCCTGTCAAGGATAGGAAGATCATCTTCTGGGAGCCAGATCAACCGATCGGTAACACCACTGTTGGTGATTCCACAAACAACTTTATCACTATCCCTGATTTGCAGCCCAATACCACCTATGAAGGAGTAGTGAGAGTTGAAACTTCTGTCAAGATATTGCAAGAGGAAAATCTATTCTTTTACTCCGATACCTTTGAATTTAAAACATTGCCTATAGCTGTGAATATCGAAAGCATTATTGTCAACGAGCAACAATTGAAGGTAACTGCTTACGCTATAATTGAAGATTATGATCCTTCATTAAATGCTACGAATTTGTTTTTTACTTGGAAGAGTAGTAATGGTAATACCATAACTACACAAGCTAATGGGATTTCTGGCAAAGGCCGGTTTAATAGCGAACTACGTTATTTTGATTTTTCAAGTGCGTCCTTTGAAGTTACAGCTTTTGCTACCATTGATCAACAATCTATTCCTTCCGTTCCTTCCCCTTTTTTCTTGGATGATCTAGAAGGTGATTTCTGGGTAAATATGACCAAGTTGGAACCTTTTGATAATGGAACAAACACAATATATCCTAGCATTATTGGAAACATCCCCGCTTTGGAAGGAGCTGTTAGTTTTGAACATGGAGGGTACGTCTACCTTGGATTGGGCCGAGTAATTGACAATCAAAACTTCGCTTACCCCAACCAATTTTACCGGTATGATCCTCGAAGAAATAGTTGGGAAACCACAAATGTATCCCTGATCAATGGGAAAGGAAGAATGTTCGCATTCAGTTTTAAGAGTGCCGATGGACATATTTATCTAGGTGGTGGCTGCAACCCCTGCGAGGACTACGATACTTGGGATGGAGAGATTGATCCTTCAGAGAGGTTAAGCGGTATTAAAGTTCTTAGCGATTTTTATCGGTTTGACGGAAGCGATTTCATGCGTGTGGGCTCGATCCCGGCTGGTAGGTTTGCGGGCAATGCTCTTAATTTGGGAAACGAGGATTTTTTGATCGGAGGCATTGAAAAAAAAGAGGTCCAGGGGGATATTCAGGAGCAAGGATATGAGGATGACCAATTTGATCCTGGTGAATGGCACGATATAGATGAAGATGGTAGTGTGGATGCCAAGACATTTCAACCACATTTGCCATTTATCGAGGCTGAATTTTGTGACTTGTTGTCTTCCACATCAAGGCGGCGACTATTTTGTCGATCATGTGGTGTCGATCAAGGTAACGTCTTTTATAAAGTTTCTTCCAGCGTCACAGGCGATAGAAATGAAATAAGCTATGAACTAGTTGATAACGTAGGGCAAAAGTATTTTCAAGAGACCCTAGCAAATGGGCTAAATGTATTGGTTAGGATTGACAATGACCTTAATGAATACATATGGCAGGATAGAAATGACGATGGAAGAATACAGTTCCAAAGTGAGCTAAAGGATAATATGGGAAACCCGGGTCCGCGCCCGACTAGTCACATAGCTATTCTGTCCAAGGCAACGACGGACCCAAACGAAATAGTATGGGAAAGACAAGTATCCGCTGGACAGAACAGTATTCGAGTAGTACTAAGTACTGGGAGTAGTTGGTGTGACCAGAATAATGATAATAAAATTCAACTTAGTGAAATATTCATTGATCCAGATGAACCAGAATTTGACGAATGGCTAGATGCTGATCAAGATGGTGTACCTGCAGAGGTAGCACAAATACTGACTGTTCAGAATCAGGTTTGGACCTTAGAGAATAATAGTTGGGAAACTGGCTCCATGGAAACAGTAAGGCCTCAATACGGAGCAGCTGCACTGCGTATCGCCAGCGACGTTTATTTTGTGGCTGGAGATCAAATAATTCCTTCTACCAATCAGAATCCCTCAATCTATCGCTTTGATGGATCAAGCTTTCATGAAGTAGAACCCATGGGAAATAGTATGGATTTTGGGCACAGGGTGCATCCTTTCCACTTTGTAATCAATGGGAAAGGCTACGTTGGAGGTGGAGAGAATAGTGAAGGACCAGTACCTTTTGATCATTTTGAATTTAGTCCAATGCTCAATGAACTCAAACGGGTTACCGCCTGCGGAATTCCAGATATGGCAAGGGGCACTGGCTTCTCATTTGAAGGGAAGGGATTCATTTTTGGGAAATCTTTAGGAGAGCGACAGTTCTGGGTATACATTCCAAAATTATGACCCCAATATCAAATTAATATGAACACTTTCAAGACCCTATTGTGCATTTTTTCTCTCATTTTAGGCAATTCTTTGTCAGCTCAGAAGAATATTGAGGAAAGAGCCAGAAACCTTAGTGAAATAAAGGTGTCTGTATCATTCGATCATGACAGTCAACGGACCGTTCAACCTGGGAAGCTACGGGGTAGTAGTTCAATAGACCTAATGCGCGATGTTACGATAGCTGTGGTTTCTGGCGATCTGGTCATTGCTTTTGATTTACCTGAAAAGGCGGAGGGCTACTTTTCTATTCAATTGGATAGTATACAAAATCTTAGGACGGGCCAGTTTTTCTCCCTCTATCCTGAGTTAATTGATGGGGATTTAGGTACTAAAATCAGGGCAAAACCGGCTAGTCGCAAGTCTATTACCATCTCCAATCGGGCCAATAACTCCAACCCCCATCTTTTAAGTGGCCCATTACGGATACGATTAAGCTTGATCCACTATGACTATCGAACGGCGAGAGGCATTTTGGGTGCTAAAGTTCGATGTGAAGAAGGCCTGTCCTATACGGGTAAAATTAAACCCAATTTACATTTTAAAGATGGCTATGGTGGCCAACTGACGGGTTTGATCCTAACAGGTGGAGCGTATGGGTATGGCTTGCATTTGGATAAAAGGTTCAAGACTATTTATGAGAAAGGGTACCGCCTAAACCATTTCACTAGACAAAGTGCCGAGGCAGATTATCAAAGCGCCAATCGGAAATATAAGAATTCCAGAAGATGGAAAGCAGTAGGAATCGTAGCAGGCTCCCTCACCGCCGCATGGTGGATTTATGAAACCATACTTCAGAAACAAAAGAAAAAGCTGTATGAATGTGACTGCTTTGATTTTGGAGACTGTGCCTATTTTATCCCGGAACGAAAGTACACACCCAAACTAGAACTTTTTTCACCACAAGCTGAATACGATCTTGTTAATGCCTACGGCCTAATAGGTCTTCGGCTTTCCTTCTAAAATACCCCCCAAAATGAACCCGAAACGTATAAGTCTATTTGTTGCTGCCCTATTGTTATCATATAGCAGTTTCTCGCTTGATCCCCCTTGTTATGATAAACTATTTCAGGAGGGCAAAAGCTATTTACTGAGTGATCAACCCCAATATGAGGACGCCTTCTTACAGTTTATGGCGGCTCGGAGCTGCTGGGATAAGGTAGAAAATGATAGCTTGGACTTTTATATTAACCTCACCACAACTCAGTGGGCCAAGGAGTTGGAAGATCAACGATTAGCAGAATCTGTTCAAAGAGAACTGGCTGAGCAGCAAAGGGCAAAATTTAGAAAACAAGCTGCCATCAGTTCCTCCTTTAATAAGGGGTACGAGTCGCAAAAGGCGCTGGAAAGAAACGAGTCCGGAGAAGCCCTTAAACTTGGTTTTGATGCCCGAAAGAACATCGAAAACTACAACAACTCGGTTAACGTCGACTCTCTTAAGTTAAGTGTTCCTTCATTTGCTATTGAAGCTTTCGGTAATGCTGTGTTTGCTTACACAAAAAAATGGGTTAACACAGGTCATCCAGCACTAGTGGCACTTGGTGTAACCTCATCAGGGGATCGCTTCTATACGATTGGCCGCAATACTACTGCCCTGAAAATTTGGGACCGATCGGGACAGTTGTTAGATACATTGACCAGACCAGACTCCGCCTATATTTATTCGGCCTCCTTTTCTGCCGATGGCAAAGCATTATTGGCTTGTTACAAGAATGGTACCTCGCGAATTTGGCGTGGGAAGGAGCAACCAACTCATCTTCTTGAACATGCTACTTCTATTATACAAGGTGTCTTTTTAGCGGATGGAAAAGTTCTGACGATTGATCGAAAAGGCGGTGCTCAGCTCTGGGGTGAGGACGGGAAAAAAATAATAGAAAAAAAGCTTTTAGATGTGCCATTACTGGAAGTGAAAGTAAATACAAGTAGAACGGTGGCAATCATTCGTTCGGCCTATCGTGTGTTTATCTGGCCCCTAACACAAGCTGACCAAGAAGTGATAGCACTACCGCTGGACGGTACTTATCTCTATGGGGTAGAAGTGGCCAGAAATAAAGAGGTAATCCTTACTGTATCGGCGACGGGTGAAGCCCAAATATGGAATTTTAAAGGACAATTGCTAGAATCTACCTCCTATTCCAGTCCTATTTTTGAGGCTTCCCTCCACCAAGACGGCCAGTCTTTCATTGGAGGTTTACAAGATGGTAGAGTCGTCTTACAAAACTATGAAGGCAAGGCGATCACCTATGGCCATCCCGTTGAAGAGGTCATGCTGTCCAGCGATGGCAAATTTGCTTTTTCCTATGCTGACTCCATTTTTAATATCACAGGACAACAAAATTTTCATCAGAGACAAACCAGTGACATTAAGTCAGCCTGCTTTTCGCCTGATAGCCAATCTTTGTTAATTAGTACTGCTGATCAACAAGCAAAACTATGGGCTTTGGATGGACAATTGCTAATGACAATGCCGCTGGGAAAAGCCCCTTTTCGCTCCGTCTTCTTGGAGGCGGGTAAAAGCCTCCTTTCCGTTAGTGAAAATGGAGCCTTATGTATTTCAGCTATGCCGAGTTTGATTTATGAAAAGATCGATCGGAATGAATTAAGACTAGATTAAGCCAAACACAAGCTACTATGAATACGGATGAAAAAAATAACCATCAAAAGATTCGAGAAAAAGACATTGTTTTTCTGGCCTATTCCAACTCTACCACAGAACAGCTGAATTTTCTGGAGGCAGAATGTAAAGAAACGGAGCAAATTATCGAATCTGTACCGACTAGTGATGCACTACAAGTCGATAGCCGTTTTGGGGTGACAAGAGAGTACATTGTAGATTACCTGATCACCTATCGGGAACGTATCATTGTTTTCCAGTTTAGTGGCCATGCCGATCAAGATACGCTCCTCTTTGAAGATGATGCCACAAGCCCGAGAGGTATTGTCAAGTTATTAGCGCAATGTCCCAAATTGAAGCTGGTGATATTAAATGGCTGTTCTACCCGACAGCAAGTCGAATTGATCTTTAGAGAAATAAAAAACGCACCCGTTGTAATTTCCACTAGCTCAGCAGTTGAGGATAAAAAGGCCTATCAATATGCCCTTGGATTTTGGAAAGCCTTTTACACAAAAGATGAATCCATCGATCAAGCTCATCAAAGTGGATTAGGGATGGCTTTATCCATAAAAGACGGAGAAACTATTCAAGCGACTCGTGAGATTGCCCTAAATGGTGTAGAGAAAACAGAAGTAGATGATCCTATTTGGGATATTTCTTCCATAGATGATATCGATTTGGAATGGGCGCTCCCCAAGAAATTGCCTCATGAGGAGGGAGAGCCTAATGCTATCCTGAGAGAAAGACTCTTCGAATCCTTTTGTCTATATAAGCAAGAAATAGCGGAAGAAATCGATGGCGAAACTAGTATAGAAGTAAAGGAAACAGCAATTCTTGAAGCACTCCCGCTGTCCATTAGCGATCAGGTTAGAAAATTATTTGCACGCCGAAGCAATCGAGATGTAGAAGAAGGGCATGTGTTTTACAACAGTTATGATCATCATCGATTGCGACAACTAGTCAAGGCCTATCACACCTTGATCGAAACCATCACATTTATCTATTTAGCTCAACTATGGGATGTTCATCCGAAGGCAAAGTTGGGTAAGGAGGAGATTCTTCAGGAACTTAGGACCTTCTTCCAACTAAAAAAAGACGAAAAAAAGAAATATGCTTTAGTCGACTTATGTTATCGCATTGAGGCTTTTTTTTCCGAAAATGAGATTCCGTCCTTTCTTGCGGAATGGCGTGCTGCATCACCAACCCTGGCAGACGATCAGTTCTTTAATGAGTCAATTCACTTTATGCAAGAAGTTGCAAGGGATTTGGATACTTATGACGCGGTCAAAGTTGTCCGGTCTTGTTTCCGAGGAGAGCGCTATTTAGCTAATATCTTTTCTAAGTTGGCGTTTATTATCAACTATCGAATGATATCTATTCAGGGAATAGATTTGAAGAAATACAGGCACTTACCAGAGGTGGCCTATTTTCATAATGTCATCAAGTTAGTTGCTCGATTCAGAACGATGAATGAGGAGTTGAAGTCAGAGTTGGAACATACAGAGGACCCTAAATTCAACGACTCAGTTTTTATTGAAAGAATATCTGATGGTCGTTTCTTAAACTTAACCCCGTTCATCATCGACCAGAATTCCTTTAATCGCAATGCTCCACTAGCTAAAATTTGCCACTTTGCGCTGTTTGATGAGAAAAGAAAAGACCACCCTTCTTATGTTTTCAACAACATATACGCCACCAAGAAAAATGATTTTCTGAAGTTGGATGAGGATGCCTACGCCGTAGTTAAAGAGCAACTTAATCTCTTCAAAACTTCTTTACTAAAGCTGACATAATGAAGAGCCCGTTCAAATTTTTAGATGCCTTTACCTTAAAGGACAGTGAATCTTTCTTTGGAAGGACTCGCGAGATTGAGGCTTTGTACAAGATGGTATTTGAAACACCCCTGTGTTTGATTTATGGCTTATCAGGTACAGGGAAAACCAGCTTGGTACAATGTGGCTTAGCTAGTCAGTTTGATGGACCGGACTGGTTTCCTTTCTTTATTCGGAGGAATGAAGATATCAACGAGTCCCTGCGCGTACAATTAGATCAGGCAATTGGAGAGTCGGGCCCGATGGACTTAAATGAAAAGATTAGCTATTTAAGTAGGCGTTATCTTCGACCCGTGTACCTTGTTTTTGACCAATTGGAAGAATTGTTCATACTAGGAAATGAATCAGAGCAAGATCAATTTATTGCCGATATCCATAATTTGTTAAAGGCTACCTTAGGGTGTAAAATTATCCTGATAATCCGCGAGGAGTATCTAGGGCAATTGTACAATTTCGAAAAGGTTATTCCCTCTATTTTTGATTTTCGACTTCGGGTAGAGCCGATGACGGTAAAAACAACAGGAGAGGTATTGAATGCCTCCTTTGAAAAGTTCCAGATCCGCTTGAACCCTCCGGGGGACACACTAATTGAACAGATTATCAAAAACATCGGAGAGGAACGATCAGTAATTCAGTTGCCATACTTGCAGGTGTATTTAGATCGGTTGTACAGAGAAGATTACAATCGAACTTATCCCAATGGTAGCCAAGAAAAATACCCGCCCTTAGAATTTACAAAAGCAGAGATCAGAGACTTTGGGAAAATAGATAATGTACTGGAAGACTTTTTGGAGGAACAGAGGAGTTTGTTGGAAGGTGAAATTACCAAGACCTTTAAGCTTAAGAAAGATAACGCTAAAAAGACCTTAGTTAATCTTTTGGATAAGTTCGTGACAGAAGAAGGAACCAAACGACCCATTTCATTTACCAGAGAGTCAGGAACGATTGTCGTAAATCCACAATTTGATAAGTTATTTGTCGGCGTCAATCCTGCTATATTAGGTTACACCATTGAAGCACTGGAACGGCTCAGGATTCTACGCTTCACTAATGATACTACATTTGAACTGGCGCACGATAGCTTGGCACAGCTAATAGACCAAAAGCGAACGGATGAACAAAGACAACGAAACAAGGTATTACGAAGTCTATTGATCTTTGCTGAAGCAGATCGACTGCTTTCTCAGAAACAGTTGAATCAATATGAACCCTATCTTTCTGGCTTGGAACTAGGCCAAGAGCTAGAAGAACTTATTCGGAGGAGTGAAGAGAATATAGAAAAAGAAAAAGAGGCGGCGACTGCCGCGGCGGCCGAGAAAGAGCGTATCAAGCAAGAGCGGAAAAGAGCAGAAATGAGGCGTAAATTACTTTGGGTGATTGGCGCCTTTGCGATAATTGCCGCTGCTTTTGGTTTTATCGCCGGTGTACAAAATCAAAGGGCTCAACGAAGTGAAAGACAAGCACAAGAAAGCAGAAAAGAAGCGGAAGTAAAAACAGCCGAAAGCAAATATTTCAATTATAGAAACTTTGTTGGTGAAGCATTAAATGAACAAGCAAAAGGAAACTATGGTGAAGTAGATGCCTACATCGAAAGGGCTTTGCAATTTTTTGAGGAAGAAATTCAAAAAGATGAGGTAACGAGCAAATATATTGAAATTGATACGATTCAACCACCAGTTGATTCGTTGAAGACCTGGCAACAGCGATGGAAGAAAATCAAGCAACTAACGGATGAAGCGGCTGTATTATATGAGGAGGGGCGAGCCAACAATGTTAAACAAGTTGGAGATTTAAAGCTATTGGAAGCCTTGGCTCGTTACCAAAGTGCTTTAGCTTTGGCACCAGGGGATCAATATCTTCAAACAGAAGTGAAAAGGACAGAAGACCTTATCGATCAGAAATTCAGCGTTTGGTTGGAGCGAGCAGATCAATTGATTGCTTTTAGACAGTGCAATCAAGCCCAAAATGCACTGTTCTACCTAAAAAGGCTAAATCGCAACAATGTAGAAATTCGGAAGATTTCATCCATCCGGAAAATGATAGAGGAACTAAAACAAAAGGGTAATTGCTATTAGGGCACTTAGTAGTTTCTGAACACAACCATTATTTCTCAATACATGGTAGTATCGGAGATCGTATAACAGTTGTTGATCAACTGTCCTTCGAAAGACAATACGATAGTTGTCCAAGAAAGCAAGTCTATTCCTCCCAACCCGGGATATCAACTGTATAATGATCCTTGAAGTTTAACGATATAAAAATACCGTATACACAATAAACAACCTGAGATTAACGATATTAATACTGTTAGTTGCCCCATTTTAAACACAGGTTCAATCCCTAATTATATTTAGCTACTAGGAAAATTAAAAGTTTGAAAAGTACCCAGAAATGACCTGGGCCATTCCCAATACTTACAAACAATTTCCAGCTCAAGCAAAAAATGCTAGAGGAATCAAAAGCCTAAAATCTTTCCAGAGTTCAAACTATCCCCGTATCTGACTTCCAGTACTCTTCCATCTGACAGTATGGTATACAATGACCTTGTCGGATTCGTAGAAAAGTAATGGAAACGATACCAAGGATATTTGTTCCCTACTCTTTGGACCTTACTGTCGCCAGCAGTAATGTTGGTATTGTTATCTATATTCAAAGTTGAGCTTTTCTCGGAGTTTGAAATAATTGATTAAATTGAAAACAAAAAATTGAGAAGCCCGTACATGAGTAAAGACAGCAAAATAAAGGTCTCCGGCAATGTTTTTGAAACAACAGGTAATGTCAATATTGGGCATACAACCGTCATTAATTATAATACATTCTCGAACTACAGAGAATTACGGACGGAGATTGAAAAGTTGGAGCAGACCATTACGGCGCTTTCACAAATTCCCAATAATGAAGAACTGGTAGCTACCTGGAAGCAAAATTTGTTGGAGAAGCGACAAGCTGAAAAGAGTCTAAGGGACCACATCAAACAAACAGCTGAATACATCAACTCATTAACTCCATCAAATTCAGAACTTTTGGAAAAAGCTAAAGAACTGTTAATCAAGGGAGATTTCAAAGGGGCCAATGAGATTTTGGAGGAAGAAGTGTTATCGGAGAGAAAAAAGAAACTTAGAAGAGGTTTAAAGGAAGTCGCTGATAGCTATTTGCTGAAAGCTCAGGCTATAGCTTTAAATATGAATGACTCCGAGCGGGTCAATAATGCCGTGAAGTATTACAAGGAATCCGTCTCCTCCTATTCTTTCTATGAAAACAACTTTCTATTTGCCCGGTTTTTACATCAAAACCATAGATTACAGACGGCCAAAGAGTACTATCTGAAGGCCTTGGATATTCAGGATATTTCCCCATTACAAAAAATTAAGACCTCGAGGTGTTTGGGACAGTTGTTTCAGGATCTCGATACTTTCCAAGAATCAATAGATGCTTATCAGAGCGCTTGTGATTTAGCTATAACCCACCTAGAAGAAGATCCTGTTCGATTCCGAATGGAACTGCTAGCCTGCTACAATGATATGGGAACAATCTTCAAAAGCAAAGAAAAATTCGATGATGCCTTGGGTTTCTATGAAAAAGGGGTGGAGGAATTGTCCTTGGTCGAACAAACAATTAAACCTGGGGAGTTTCGGCTTGAATACTTAAAATTAAAGGCAGCCATTCTCAACAATAAAGGCCTAATTTTCTTTTCTAGTAAGGATACTGCAGCGGCCAAGAATTATCTTGAAGCAGCACTAAGTGTCTACACGGAAATTCAAGATAAAAGCCCGTCCGACCCGGAATATTTAGCCGATCTGGCTACTTTGCAAATGAACCTCGGGGCTCTGTTTTACCAGGAAGAAGATTCTTCCTTTTCTCTAAAGTATTATCAAGATGCCTTAAGTACTTATAAAGTTCTAGATGAAAAAAGCCCGTATGCTCATGATATACAAATTGGAACAGTACACTTGAATTTGGGCTTATATTTTATATATCTAGAACCTAATAGAGATAAATCCATAAAACATGAACGTGAAGGAATGAAGTTGCTGACTCCTTTCCTAGATGAGATGCCTGAGATTCGGAAAAGTTCTAAATCGATGAGCCATCATATTTCGAATTATTGGAATTCATAAATTGCTATTTCGGTCGATTGACACAGTCGACTCTTCCTAGCCAACTTTTTTCTATCAGATCCGGTATTTCTTGTACGCATCTGCAAGATAGGTAGGAATCCTTATTCATCGGGACCATTTCAATCGTATTATTTCCTTTATCGAAAACGTACGCCCAGGCTTCGGTATCAGAGTACTCTGTGGCCGCCCAAAAGTAGGCTTTATCTCTCCTGTTTTCGATGGCGTTGCCGCTTTTGGAATAACCGCGCATTTTTGCCTTGAATCCGCAATCTGCAGGGTCAGTTAGGAGAGGATAGGCATTTCCCAGACTGTAGAAATTAGGCTCCTTAACGATATTTCTACTATTGCCAGTAATGTATCTGGCCTCTCGCTCGCATGGGACCCTAAAATCCTGGCCTAGCCTCGCACAGGCCTTAAACGCTTGAACCCAGTTTACGAGTTTTGTTCCTGCACCACTGCGATCATTTAGACCATGTGGCCCTTTGGTATTTTCCGTAGTCCAAAATAAGGGCCCTATTTTAATGACATGAATATTTTGGATTGACTTGCAGTCAGGCTCGACTAATTTGCGAAATTCTCGTGCACAAACCCCTTTGGGGAACTTTCTGAGGTAAGCCTTATAAGCATTTTCTGTATCTAATCTCTTAGCTCTTGCACATGCCAGGCTATCGGTACAATTCTGTTGCATATATAGTGCTTTTATCTCTTCTACAAAGCAGTCCGTTTTTGATTCATATTTATCCAAAAAGTCCTGGTAGGCAGCGCAACTAACTTTTTGGACGGCATCGTAATAATCGGCCTTAACATCAGGTTGACAACTTTGGCAAATAGTATCCCTAAAAGCCGCGGCACAACTACCATCTGGAAATGCATCTAAATATGACTGATACTGCTGGCAAGAGCCTGCGCGGAGGGCTGACAAGCACAGGTCTCGACCAGGGCAATCAAGTAGAATGCCAAGAAATTCCTCACTACACCTCCCGGAAGGGAATTTTATTAGATAGTTATGATAGGCATCACATGTATCTTCCTCCCGGGCAATTTTACAGGTAATTGAATCAGCAATAGTATCTTTTCCTGAACTTGGGACCTTGCAATCATTATTGATGACCCTAGTCCTAAATTCTTCAAAATAGCAGCCTTTCTTTCCAAATATTGTATTGTAATCTTGGTAAATGTGACAGCTGTCTTTGATAATAGCTTGACGGGCCATCTCCATCTCATGCTTGATTAATTCTTCAAAATCATCCACACATCTACCCTTAGTCCCATAGTAGAGACTGCCACTTTCACCGAAATAATTCAAATATTCTTGATACAAAAAGCAGCTGTCAGCTTCAATTGCCCTGGAACATAGAAGGGTGTCAAGCTTGTAATGCAGCTCCTGGTAACAACTATTTGCACTGTTTCCCTTATTTTTCTCCAAAGTGTAGACTAAACTGTCTACTGTGGAATACTGTACTGCGTCGTTATAAAAGAGAAGTAGCTCTTCACAATAGACTCTACAGCCTTTATAGGGGGAGTCTGCGTTGTTTTCTATGGCCAGGCACCATTCTATCTGTCTACCACAATCCTCATGAACTTCGATGGAGCATTCAGAATCAAAAAGCCCTTTCAGATATGACCAATATTCGGGGAAAAACGTTGGTACTGAAGCTATCACGGCACCTCCAGCAATAGCCAAAGCTGTTTTAAGATTAGACCTTATACTCCTTACTATCGGAGCCATTAATGAAGGCTTGATGGGGGGAGGAGGTTTACTAAAACCCGTTTTGTCTTTTTCGCCCATGTTTTGATGATTAGAGAATACCAATGTTGTAGTCTGATCCTGAGCATTGAAGGAATGGTATATTGAGCCATCTCTAGTTAGTCAGGAACGGCAAAAAATGTTCTAAAACTAGATCCACTTTAAGCCTGGCCATATAGCCGCGAATCCTGTAATATAGTTCTTGCCTGCAGCTCTATTAGCTTACATTTATATTTCCGTAATTATCTTGTAGATTTATCTGATTCTTTATGACTTGGTATTTATCAATCGTTTGATGACTTGGATTTTTCAGCTGTTTTATCTCTTTTTTTGAGTATACCCGCTCTTTTCGGAGGCGCTTTGCAGCGGCTTTCTGGTATTGACAGATATAGAACCTGGCATCTAAGTCTTTAATTTGGCTAATAACAGGATGCTGAATTTGCTTGTATTTTTTGCTTCGGATAGGAACAGTTATGAGTACATATTGCAGCACGTCTAGCATGTGGACATAATCATTTTTTCCTGATGAATTGCACCCCATCAAAGCTTCAAGTAAAGCAGTAGTGAAAAGCCCATGCCCGTCAACCTCCAGCGAAACTTCCTCGTCTCTGCATGATCCGATAATGACTTTTCCTTTCCCACCAGTAAAAATTGGAACCAGGGAGGAATTGTGGATAGGAATCTCTTTTGTATGTGGCACAGATTTGCTCAACACTCCTTGAGCATGACAACAGTCCAGGACAACGAACAGCCGCTCAGAAGCTATTTTCTCAATCTCAGCACTAAATTGACGCCCATTTATCCGCAGTGAGTCTTCTCTACTTTGCATGAAATCGTGCGGCAAAAGGAAATAATCATTTTTGTGTTCTACCTGACTCGGAGTCTGGATACCATGACCAGAGTAGAAAATGACAATGGTAGCCTCGGGATCTTGAGTTGCAAATGCCTGTAACTCCTCCAATCCAGCTTCAATATTTGTCTTGGTGGCTTCATGTCCACATAACAGTCTTACGTTCTCTGGTGGATAGGCAGCTATAGAGGGATTGGTGAGCGTATCGTAAAGTGCCTGAGCATCATTAATTGATCCTGGGAGATCCACCCCAATTCCGATGATTAATGCGTAACCATGCATGAAAATTTCTTGTGAATGTAGGCTACTTTTTTCCTTAGCTTTTTCATCGATGATATCTAGAGCAGTGTGATTATGTTCAATATTAATTTGTGTATTTATTGTCGGACTTTCCTCTATTCGATTACCAATGTTGAAATCGCCACTCACTTTTATATGTGAATTCTCAACAGTATTGCTGGAGAGATCACCGATGTCAGCCATGTTGGTGACTTTGTCCCCCATATCAAAATTACCACCAATGTCCAAATTGGCAGATCGTAGTCTATTCTTCCGCGAACGAGACGCAGCTTTTGGTAATAATTTCATCCCCACTTTAAAATGATCTCGAAAATCTTGGTCAGCTAAACAGTCATTTAGCCAATCATAAAATTTCTGCTGAGTCTTAGTCTTATTTGGCTTATCTTCAATTTTACGCTTTAACTTCTTGTTAGGGATTTGGTTAAGTATCCAATCTAAGAATGCACTGAACTCGTCCTCGCTGATCCACTGTTTAGTTGATCGAAGATGAAGATAATCCAGCAGGAGTTGTATGTCATTCTTTATCATTGGTATGGTGAATTATCTACATATTCCGCGCCAACAGCGCCAAAAAATCATCTCTTTTAGCTTTTGATACCAGCAGTTCTGTACCATCTTGGAGGACAACAATGCCTCCATCATCTCGCTTAAAAGACTCCACAAAAGCCAAGTTGACTAGATATTTACGGTGAATCCGGGCGAATTGATTGGCCGGAAGTTTTCTTTCAATATCTGCTAAAGGTCGCGTCACGAGCATCTTGCGATTCTTGGCTTGTTCCCGAAAGATCTTGGTATAGGTATTATCCGCCTCACAATAGAGAATATCGTTCACTGGAATAACTTGAATGCCATTACTGATAGGAACGATAATTTTAGTAATAGGGCCAGATTCCTCCAGTACTCTTGCTGCCTTTTGCACCGCTTCCTTTAATTCTTTGGGTTTGATGGGTTTAATCAGGTAATCCAAGGCATTGGCTTTAATAGCACGGATGCCGTAATTGTCATAAGCGGTGGTGAAGATGACTTCAAAGTGAACATGAGGTAATTTACTCAGCACATCAAATCCGCTCATTGTGCCCAGTTGTATATCGAGAAATACCAATTGAGGTTGTAATTGTGAGATCATTTTGACGGCTTTTTCTCCAGTCGGGGCTTTGCCGATAATTTCTACCTCTGGGCAGTGCCGCTCAAGCTTCAGGGATAGATTCCGCATGCCCTGTTCTTCGTCTTCTACAATGATAGCTTTGATATTCATGGTTTTTTGGTTAACGAGGTAAGAGAGGAAATTGTATTGATACTTTGGTGCCGGGCATAGCATCACCCGGTTTTAAGTCGGTTATTTCAAGGACTGAGCCTTGAATTTTTTTCACGGCATCCATTCTTTCTTTGGTGATTTGCATGCCCCAAGACTGTCGTTCTAAAACAGATTCTTGTTGGAGGGCTTGAGCTTTTTCGCGTCCGATGCCGTCGTCAGTTATATGACATTCTAACTGTCCAATATCATTCTTAAAGACGGCTACTTCCAAATGTCCTGGAGCTTGCTTTTTTTGGATTCCATGCCAGATGGCATTTTCTACAAAAGGTTGTAATAGCATAGGCGGGATGCGAATATCCGTTTGATTCAATTCATCATCCACTTCAATGGAATAAGTGAGATTGTCGCCTAATCTCAGTTTTTCTAATACGATGAAGTAATTCAAGGTTTCAAGTTCTTCTTCCAGGGTGATCCATTTTTCTTTGGAGTGATTTAGTACGAGTCGGCAGAGTCGACTGAAATCGATAATGTATTCAGAGGCCTCATCATTCCGCTCTTGGTTGATCAGAGAGTCGATGGCGTTTAAGCTATTTGAAATGAAGTGGGGATTCATTTGGGCACGCAAAGCTTCCATTTTGTTTTCCAGTGCTTTGTTGAGGTTCTTTAGGCGAGAGCGGTAGTAGATAAAGGAGATGGTAGCTATCAATCCTAGAGCTCCTCCTCCAGTCCAAGATAGTATTTGCCGTTGTTCTCTTTTGGCCAATTCATCTTGGTATTCCAGGTTTTTGGCTAGGACTGTATCTTTCACTTGTGAGACAGCATCGAGAATCTCCTCATAGCTAATATTGATACTGCCGATGATTTCTCGACAACGGGAATTCTTGAGAATGGGACAAATACGTTCCAAATTGGAAGTAGCTTGCTTAAAATAGGTAACATTCTGTTCCTTTATCGCCTGTTCCATTGTCCTTTGATAATAAATGGCCGCAGTATCTAGTAAAGTTTTGCTGTTGATATTTTCATCCTGATTATATGCTGCCATATTTTGATAGTTGATCCCCAGTTGGAAATAAAACTCGCAAGACCGCGACGAGTCAAGAGCTAGGCCTTTCCATAAGTAACTATTGCTATGCATGAAGTCCTCCTTCTTCTTTCCCGTCTCTAGAGAGAGGTCTGCTAAATAGGTAGCATATTCTAAGTAAGCGCTGGAAATATCTTCCACGCCGCCATTTCTTAGAAAGATTTCGATTGCCGACCGGTAATGAAAGTCAGGCCCAGGATAAGAGGATTGCCCCTTAGTTGTATCGACTCCCGATAAGGCAATGGCTTGATTGAGATGTAGTGTGGCCAGTTTTAAGCTATCACCTGTCTCTTTATAAAAGCTTTCGCTGGCTCTATAGTAAACCATAGCTGAATCAATACTGGAGCCATCGTAAAGTAGAATGTTACCTTTGATTCGAAATGCTTCGCTTTGGACCTCTAGCCAATCGGGAGTTTCCCGTCTTTGCTCGAGGAGATGTAATACTTCATCAATCTTCTCATTTGCGGGCTTCAATTGATCCTGGTAATAGTAGATTAAGGCTACTAGGTTTTGACTCTTAGCCATCCAAAGACTGTCTGCATTGCGCACAAATTCCTGTCTAGCGTTTTCTGCTTCCGTTAGCGCAATTTGTAGCTGTTCACTTTCTGGTTCATTCCAGCTCAACAGTTTGGCCGTCCAATACCTAAGCTGCGCAATCAGTTCTGGGGCATTACTACCTTCCAAATAGGTTTTGGCTTCCTTGATCAAGAAGAGAGCTAAATGACTATTCTTCTCGTGATAGTTTTCTATTTCCTTTAAGAGATAACTAGCCTTTTGGGACTTTTGACGCAATGACTCCAGGTTCATCAGGACCGAATCTGGCAAAGTGTACACTAAGCCATATTGTTCCAGAGACCCTGCAGATGATTGACCGTTCATGCTGAACGGTATTATTATCAGGAGAAGGAGCGAAAGCGCCCAGCTATTGATGCTGAGCGCTTTTTTACTTTTGGATCGATATTGTATTTTCATGGAAATTAGAGATGAGGCGCACTAGCCGATTTTATTTTTCAAGTTCGTTGATATAGGCTAGTAAGGATTCGGTAATGGCTTTGATATCTTCATTTTCTTCAGATACCGCCTCCCCTAACACCTCTTGATAATAGGCACCCATTTTCTGTCCTTCAGGTTTTGCCTTCTTCTTTCTGTTTTCTGCTGGTGGGATTTCTTCTTCCTCTTCCTCATCATCAGAATTATCAGTATTCTCTAAAGTACTGGCATAAATCAGTGCTTGATCATAAGGACGAGGAAGACTATTCATAGCATTTTCTAATTCTGCTCTGAAATCCTCACTGGTTTTTGCTGTAGTAGACATAGCGTCGATTTTTTTGTGATTAGAAGTTTATGTCGCCTCAAAGATGCTGCATATGCTTGAGGGAATTTCTCCCCAATATGTAAAGGCGGTTGTCGAGCTAGGGAATGTACCTTTTAATCTAGGGAATGGATTCAGCTGGAAATTGCCTCATCAAAAAAAGTAACCAAAGCTATACGCACTAATCCAGAGGATACCTTGAAATCTATCTATGGCATGGTTCGGTATTTCCCTAGTTGAAATAGCGTGTTCGCTTATTTAGAAAGTAGATTAACTAAGTACTAATATATAGACACGGAATTATAAGTAAAATTGAGCGGCTTAATACTGATGCATTGAAGTAAGCGGATAACTAAAGTTAAAACTTATTTCTCGGCATTAAAAGAGAAATTAATATTTTTAGAGCGTGTGGGTAAGTCGGCTAAGTCTTGGTACTCATCTTTATGCCATAGGATCGGTCAGTTACTGGACGTTAATAAAATTCAAATTAATTGAGCAATGCTAGCACACTTCTATTGTAAATCGCTATATCAAAATTTCAATTATTTCAGCCCTTGGCAACCTTCACTTAAGATTAAACTCGGTGATATTGGCATTTTGCACGGGTATCAATTTGAAAGACTTGCCAATCTAGTTGAATTGGGTATTCCTTTTGACGAATTAATGCATGGCAATACAGCGAATATTGATTTCTCTTCCGACAAGAATCTTACAATCAAAAGCAAGACTGATTTTTCTACCTCAGAAGAAGTTACTGCCCTGGGGCAAGGTGAAGCAAGAATAGAGGTGAATTTCGCGGCACAGAAAGCCGTGTTACTCCAAGTGGAAGGAGCCAAAACTAGGGTTATAGCGGACCAAATCAAATTAGCGGAAGAAATAGAGCGAAGATTCAATGAGCCAAAACCAGATGACCAGTGGAAGCGGGAATGGGTTGTGGTTACGGAAGTAGTAGAAGGAGATCAAGGTACGATACTAGTTAGCAAAGATAGAGGGGGGCAAATTACCCTAAAAGCTAAAACCGCCTTAAATTCGGGCCAGCTGAACTTAGCGAGTGCCAGTGCTGAATTTGAAACCGTTGTAGAAAAATCTATTGGAGCTAAAGTCATCGGGCAAGCGGGCATTACTCCTTTATTTAAGCTAAAAGGTATCAGCAAATCCTGGTGGTCTAATGAGGGACGGTTCCGTACTAAGGGAATCGGGAAACCTGAAGAAATACCTGATATAACGCCGCTAGGCATTGATGAATCACGAGCAGAGAAGACTACTACAGATATCGCGCCGAAAGTCAACTTTTCTGGTGAGAAAATCCATGTTCTGTCAGTCGGGATAAACAAGTATAAATCTGAAAATATTCCTAACCTAGGAGAATGCGTAAATGATACCAAAAGACTCCAGTCGATACTGAAGCCGATGTTGGGCATCCCGAAAGAACAGTATTTGATGCTGCATAATGACCAAGCTACACGTACCGGAATCTTAAAGGCCTTTCGAAAACATTTTTCTAAGCTTAAGGATGGAGACACAGCTATTTTTTATTACAGTGGCCATGGCTCCCAGGAGCCTGCTGGACAGGAATTTATTGATGCAGGCCTTGAGGTGAAATACGGGGCCAACGAAACTATCGTATGTTATGACTCTAGGGATGAGGGTGTCCACAATATCGCAGACAAGGAACTTCGGTGGTTGATTCACGAATTGCAGTTTCCAGATGGTCCTGATAAACCTAGCAAAAACATCCATTTTGTAGCAATTTTTGATTGCTGCCATTCTGGATCTATACTGCGACAGAATAGTCGACGTATTCGTACTAGGCTCGATAAGGGACCCTATAAGGCTCGGCCGATTGCAGCCTTTTTGGAGGGCCAATATGCAGATATGCAACAGAAAGGAGGAATACAGCTCCCTCCTGTGAACTATATTTCTTTAACCGCCTGTAGCCCTCATCAATTAGCCATTGAGATTGGAGAGGAAGGTGGTTTGTTCACTTCAGCCATTTGCGAACTGCTACGGGCTGGACATTGGGGTATGCGATGGCCAACCTATGCCGAACTCTTGGCTCTTGTCCGTGACAGAGTGGCTGATGATTCCAACAATCGACAAACACCGCACATAGAATACAGCGGTAACGTAAACCCCAATTCCTGTTTCCTGCAAGTCGGGATTGCTGGAAAAGCTCGCTATCCGATGTTAAGAAAGGGAAACAGTAAGGGCGTTCTCGAGGCTGGCCTGGGGGCAATACATGGACTCAATGAGATTGCTATTAGGGGAATGGACGTGCCCGTTTACAAGATGAATGACACGATGCACCCTTATTCATGGGTTGAAATCGAATCAGTCGGAGTTGAGAAGACAAGATTACGAATGAAGGCTGGAGCTGCAACCTTAGACCCAGATACCCCGTATCAACTTGGCCTTTTTCCTCCACCTATGCCTATTAAAGTTGTGAGTCGTGCCTCAACTTCGCAAGAAAACTTACAGACAGTACTTGAAGAGCCTCGTTTTGCCAAACAATTCTTTAAAAATGGCTTGGCAGGTCGGTATGAGTTAAAATTGACAGAGCGACAACTTGCGATCCATAAGCAACAAGGAGAAAAACGCCAACTCTTATATGGAGTCGATGGCAACCAAGTAGCTTCAGCCAGGCAGTTGTTGGAGCAATTGGAGCAAATCGCCCGTTGGGAACAACTTAATGCCATAGTATCTCCCATTGATTCTTCCATGATAGCCAGGGATATCGTCTGGAAGCTTTCTTACTTACACCCATCCAATGGCTGGCGTGATGTAGTTTTAGACGACTCGATGACAGATAGTAACACAGTAAATCAGATTGCGATACCCTTTGTCCCACATTTGCGGGGAATTCCATATCGAATCTCCGTATCTCTTTCTGCTCGAACTAGTGGCAAACTCTACTTCTATCTGATCTATCTAGGTTGGAACTACAAAATAGAGCAAAAGCATGAGAATTATCTCAAGCCACTTTACGGAGGAGAGAGTAGAGTTTTATATGATTCTTCTGTAAAGAATAGTGGGCTCGGTTTTTTGGAGGAGAACCTAACAGAGGTTTTAGAAACCTATTTGCTTATAAGCTCTCCTAAAGAGTTGACAATGCCGTACGTTTTTGAACAAGCAGGCTTGGGGGCTAAATATGGAAAAATTAACGCTCTAGAGACAGGAAGACAAGATTCCAAAACCCGGGAAATCGGACTAGGAAATCGCCTGAGTAATTGGCTGGTAAAGAGATTGGAATTGCGTGTTCAGAAGCAGCCTAGAAGGTAACCGTAAGAAATTTTTCTAATGACTTCCAAAGGTTTCTGATATTCGGAAACAGCCTGACTTCTAATCTTTCAAGCATATGGATAAAAAAGTATTAATTGGGGCATTCGCTAATGCATTGGATCTAACTAGTAGACTCGACCAGCTTGATCGAGAATATAAAGCGATAGATAACTTATGGAGAAGAGAAACTTCGTTGGACTTCGTCGGTATTCCTTATGCTAAGGCCGAAGATATCTTTCAACCCTTTAAGAATCCCTTGTATCAAGGCAAGATCGCTGGTTTTCATTTTGCAGGACATGCCGGTCACACTCAAATGATTATGGAGGGAGTAGGTGGAGGAGAGGTACGAGCAGATGGTAAGGCACTGGCTTCATACTTAGGTACTGTAAAGGGATTACAGCTGGTATTTCTCAATGGTTGTGCCACAGCTCCTTTGGCTGAGGCCTTGTTGGACGCGAAGATACCTGTTGTAATAGCTACTGCTTATAAGGTGCAGGATAAAATGGCTGCCGATCTCGCCATTAATTTCTATCAGGAATTAAGTTTAGGCAAATCTATCGGTGCCGCATTCGTTGCTGCCCGCAGCCAAGTCAATATCGTAGACGGGAAGCAGAAAACCATTCAAGTCCGTGCTTATCATCGAGAAATTCCTTTGAGTGGAGCGACTCCTGAAGAGGTTGAAAACGATTCATTCCCTTGGGGACTCTATTATCAGGCAGGTATTAAGCCGGAGGAGCTCTACCTTTTTGACCCTCCCGCCGAGAATTTGATTCGATTGCAAGATGATTCCGGAAAATCTTTTATTTTGGAAATGAAAGCTTTAGAGCAGGCTGGAATGCGAGAGCGACTAGAACTTCTACTAAAAAAGAAGCAAATGTTCGAAAAAGAATTGATTTACGCCACTGATCCGGCTGTGATTTTTAATCTTGAATATCGTTTGAAGGAGATGAACAAGAAGTTGAACGATCTAAGTAGTCAATTGGGCATTTTAAATGGATAGTCTAAGGAGTTTAGAGGAAAATATCAAGTTACAACAAGACAAACTGCAGTTGTTGCAACGGGAGAAGATACTGGCGGTTGATCCTGAATTAAAATTCGCTTTGGATCAGCGGATCATGGAGGCAGAACGTAACTTACAGCAATTGCGTAAACGCCGTGCGGAACTCTTAGATTTTCACACCGTAGAGGGCAGCACCTTACTAAGAGAACGGATAGAAAAATTAAAACTCGATGTGGTAATGGGAGAGGAGCAGTTGGTCAACTGCGATCGCAGCCAACCTAAGAATCAATTCTGGGAGGCCTTTGATCAGGCCGGGTCCGCTTTCCAATATCATTTTATTAGTGCATGCCCCACGCAGATGCCACCCAGCTTCTCTGAAGCTTTGATTTATGCGTTGATTCGAGAGGAACTAGATGAAAATAGTCAGGCCCTCTTCTGCCAGCGGCATGAGTCTAGTAACCGAATACGTTTTCATACCTTGCCTGCTGGGAGAAACCTTCAGAAAAGTCAACAGCAATTTCGGAAGTTTATGGCCCGCTACTTCGAGTGGCCCGCCAATACCAGCTTGGATTCCTTTGTACAGCAGGATTTATCCAGAATGCCCTATGATCAAATTGTCATCTGCTTCCGCTTGAGTCCCAGTAGCTGGCAAGATCACTTTCCCGATTACTTTCAATGGATTATTGATGCCTTTAGTGCAGCTTCCAAGGAGGGACCAGCAGTGCTTTTCTTTTTTGTTCTTTCCATGGATGGGATACATCGTCAGCAGGAAGAACACCAGCAGGAAATCCTGAAAGTATTAGATCAGCTTGGCCGCCATATCCAGGTAGCCACACACCTGAGTCCGTTGTTCCCTGTTCCCATCCCGGATCTGAAAGCCTGGTTCCGAGATGAATTGGAGGAGTATAACGATGGCCGTCAAATGGCAGTTATCGAAGTATTGGCACAGGGCCTTAAAGGGGAGGACGAGCGACAGTACAAAGAAGAAGACTTACTAAACATGGATGATATCGAACGCCTACAAGAACTCATCTATGAGATGGTTCAAGAAAAGAATTCTTTTTTCAGCTAACACTAAAGCCTAAGGTAGTAGCATGGAGTTTCATTTATATAATAAAGACCAACAAAAGGACTTACCCCAGAAGCAAGATAACAGTGCTATGGACGACCCGCAGGGTTATATTCCCTCCCGCGGCCTGATGCACGCCATGAACGTTGCCCTCGCACTGGACCAACCCTTGCTGCTGACGGGAGAGCCTGGTACTGGCAAGACCAAGCTGGCCCAGCACGTAGCCTGGATATTTAAATTGGGAAAGCCCATTATCTTCAATGCCCAGACCAGCTCCGCAGCACGTGATCTATTCTATCGCTATGACGCTTTGGGACACTTCCAATATAGTCAGACCCAAAAGGAAGCCTTGAGCCCCGAAGAGATCGAGGACCGTTTCATCCAATACCAAGGCTTGGGTAAAGCCATCAAGGAGCAAAGGCGCGCCGTAGTGCTCATCGATGAGATCGACAAAGCCCCACGCGACCTCCCTAACGATGTCCTGGCCGCCCTGGAGGACTTGGCTTTTCAAGTGCCTGAAATCGGTAAATCCTATCGGGCTAGTGCCCAAGTACGTCCTTTAATCATAATGACCTCCAACTCGGAAAAAAACCTGCCTGATGCCTTCCTGCGCCGGGTGAGCTTCTACCATATTGAATTTCCCAAACCCGAAGTGATGCTAGAAATTCTTAGCTCACGCCTTAAGCAGTTGGAGGGCTTGTCACTGGAAGAGATCGTAGCTCATTTCAATATGATCCGTACAGGAAAGAAAATCAAACTACGTAAGAACCCCGCAACTGCCGAGCTCATTCACTGGGCTCGACTACTGCATCAACTAGAAATCGATACCAAACTATTGAATACCCCCTCAAAATTACCAGAGGACCAAAAGGAGTTATTGCGTGCTTCCTATTCCGTCCTCGCCAAAACCAAGGAGGACCTAAGAACCCTCCGAGATAGCTTTTGACAGCTAATCCTCTAGCCAACCGAAGTCTTTAAAGACTTCGGTTGGCTACCCATATCCGCGGGAGGCACGGCAAAAATCTGTTCGAGGGACGAGTTATTTTTGCCAAGATTTTTTGGTGACTTTTTTATCAACTGAAAAAAGTCACTCGCCGAAGGCAAAGCCAACGCTAAGGACTCATATATGCTACTGAAAGACAAGGTGTAAACCTAAAATATAGAATATAACACACCAAACCCCTACATACAGCTTCCTAGCCGCCGTCCAGCGGAAACTCGAAGAGGAGAACATCCCCTTGGGGACAGGACAGCAATTGCAATGGCAAAAACTCCTGGAGCAACTGCCTCCCGATACACCGTTGGAGCAACTCCAAGAACTATTTGTACCCATCATCGCCAAGGATCGCTTGCAACAAGAGCGATTGTATCGACTGTTCGAGCAAGTACTGGCAAAGGAAAGAGTAAAGCTGCTTGAAGAAGAAATACCACAGGAACCTGAACTGGAGGAGGTCCGTTATAAGAGACATTGGTGGTGGGTATGGTCTGTGGTCTTGCCGATCTTGGCATTCTCGCTGTGGTGGCTGTTAAGAACGCCCGGGGAGGCGACGCTGAAGGGATCTGATCCGCCGCCACTCCAAGAAGCACTGGTAGTGGAACCTAATGGTACCGAGGAAAAGTGTTTTTTATCGCAGGGGGTGGATTCGAGCCTGCTCATTCCGAAGTTGAATTATTGTGATCCGACTCTGGTGGATACGATACAAGGCCGATTTGGTCGCCATCTGCTTTTGCCAAATGGTTGTCTACATTACCTGGCTGGTGAACAGGAAGGTCAGGATACCATTTGTCTTCGATTGGGGCAAGCTAATGGGAGAAAAGATACTATTGAACTGGTGGTCTTTGTTGAACGAAGACTCACTGCCCCGAAACTGGTGGAAGAGGATGTCAAAGAGCGTAGTATCTTCCCCGAAAAGGTCGTTCCACGCAGCATCGACCTCCGCGCCTTAGCTATACCTCCACCTAATCCCTATTGGGCCGCATATATCAAATATGAGTATTGGATCAAAGGGGCTCTAGCCTTGTTGCTCGGCCTTGGCCTAGTCTGGTTGCTATGGTACCGCGCCAAGAAGCGGCGAAAGTTGGTGGCCGAAATGCAGCAGAACGATAAGCCTCCCTACATCTGGAACATTAAGATAGATGGACTGGAATCCATCCAGATGAACGCAGCTTTTGATGAGGCGCTGCATCAATTACGTCAGCGGGTTAATGATGATTTTTTTAAGCTAGACATTAATAGAACAGTACATAGTACGATTGCGGCTGGTGGCCAAACCCAGTTTGAATATCGACAACTAACCCGACCACCAGAATATCTATTGCTCATCGATAGCACTTCCCAATCCAATCATCGGGCACAATTGTTTGACTATATTTATCGGCTATTGCGGGAAAATGAGGTGCACGTTACCCGCTTTTTCTACCGGGGCGATCCACGGGCTTTATACAATGAAGAATATCCACTGGGGCTGCATTTGGTAGATTTGCAAAATCGCTACGCTCAATCGCGATTATTGGTGCTGGGTAAAGGCTATCAGCTATTAGATCCAAAAGGTAAGCTTTCCAAGTGGAGCCAAATATTTCATAGCTGGACACAGAGGGCCTTATTGAGCCCTCAGCCCTTATCTCAATGGAGTGCTAAAGAACGGCAGTTGGGGCAGCTCTTTCAATTGCTACCTGCTACGCTGCAAGGCCTCCATTATTTGGTGCGGCAGCTGGACAAAGGCGAAGAAGCAGAACCTCAACAATGGTATACTCAAATCACAGATGCACAGCAGCAACCACTGCGTTTTGAAAATAAGCTGATCACCGATTTGGAAGCCACATTTGGCCCCAAAGGTCTCCAATGGATCGCGGCTTGTGCCATCTACCCACGCCTACACTGGGATTTGACTCGCTATCTAGGCCAGCTGCTCTCTACTGAAGAGGATGATCTTAATACCATTGATCGCTTAGCACAACTCAGTCGCTTGTCCTGGTTTGTGGAAGGAAATATTCCACAGGAAGCGCGAAGAGTCTTATTGAGTTATTTAGAAGAAGCGCAGCCTGAGCAATTACAGCGACTGCGTGGAGCATTGCATGAATTATTGCAAGAAAATCATCCGCCTAAAGATTCCGTCGCTTTTGAGGATCATCGGATGAGTGTCGCGCTCAACGAGTGGCTATTAACCAAGGATAAAAACCGTAAGAAAGAGCTGGAAAAAGAAATCAGCCAATTGCTAGACCAAGGGGTAGAACCTGACTTTGCTGTTATTAAATATCTTCAACGAGAACGATCTCCCCTAGATTTCGTGGTGCCGGATAGTTGGAAGAAATACCTGCACCAAGGCGGCTACCCTGGACTGGGTTGGCAGCGTATCTGGCGAGAAGCCTTCACCTGGGCATTTCCAGTCTGGCTGACTTTGTCTTCCCTGCTCTTCCTCACGCCTTCTCCGTCCTTCGATAAATGCGAAACCCCAACCCAATATACCTTAGATGGTGATCGCTACGTCTTATGCTTAGAGAACGCTGCCGATAGCTTGCTCTGGTGGGAACACCAGACGCGCGATGCCTTGGAACAAGGGCAACTTCAGCGAGCAGATAGTTTCCTAAATCTCGTTATAGCGCAAGGCTACATAGATAGCCAATTGGTCAATGACCGTACAGTGCAAGCCGCTCATCTATTGCGACAAGATCGACTGAAAGACCTAGCGGAAGGAGAATTGCCCAGTCTCGATCCTACCAATCACAACACCGCTTTAGCCAGCCTAAACTACGCCCGTACCATCGGCTTCTTACATTACAATCTAGGGCTTGGTTTTCAGATGCAGGCCGTACAGCATGAAACTATTGATACCAGCTATCGACTATATCGCGATAGCACGTGCTACCATTGGACGAGAGCTGCTGAGCTGCTGCTTGGAAGTGATGCGGACGTAGAGCTAGCCCATAGCTGGTGTCGAAATATGGATTGGACCATCCTGAGCCTACAAGGCCAGGTCAGGGACTCTCTTACTAGTCGCCCATTAGCTGATATCCAGTTTCGCCTGGGAGATGGCCGCGAAGTAATGACGGATGCCCAAGGCAATTATGCTTTCAACCTCCCAAATGTACGACCTTTGAATATCCAGATGAATTTCAACCTCTTGGGATATAAGACCAAACAAATTGTATTCAATTATCAGGATACCGTGCCTAATACTTTACCACTAATCCGTTTACAAAAAGCGGTTACTGCCCCGATAGTAGATTGCCGATTGCAGTTGGAACCCGAAGGGAAACGGTATGGAGATATCACCTTTTACGCCTGCAAAGATGACCCTAATATCTTCTATTTTCTACCTAGGTTTTCCCTGTCGTATTTTGAAAACGGTCTACCTAAGCTAGGTGTTTTCCATTCAGCTGAATGCAATAACACTACTGCTACCCCACAAAACTCCCTCTTGTACGCCGACTTTAGTTACAACCTCCAACATCCTATGTATGTGGAAGCTGTTCGCTTGCTACAAATAGCTAATCCAGCCGCAAATGTGGAGGGACCGCTATTGGAAAGATTAGATCAGGACATGATACAGGCGCTCTTTGGTGTTTTTGGTCTTTTACAGAATGTCCAAACGACACCTCGGGAAATACAATTAGATCAGACCCAATCTATTCAGGTGTTTTCTAGCCTCACTCCTGTGGCAGCAGCTATAACCGAAGAGGCTATTCGTCAAGTTTTATTGGGTAACCTAAACCTTGGAGCACCTGAGTTTCAACCCTTATTCAATCGGGCAGATTCCCTGATTCAACAAAAAAATCCAGCTTTAGCCGGTCTCAACTTTTCTTTGCAAAATATGCTGCTGATTGAAGCACTAGACTCGGACTTGGATCGGGAGCAAATCATGAAACAACTTCTAGGGTTAAGTCAGAATTGTATAGAAGAGAGGCGTTTATACCAACAGGTGGAAACGATAAGTGCTCTGGCTGAAGTAGATCCGTCTTCTGCCACTGTGTTCTTGCAGGATTTATTTCGATTAAGAAGAACAGTAATCGAACCTGCAAGCCTCACAAGTATCGCCAGAGCAAGTATTAATAATCGGGACGGGATTTTGATCCGGGTAGATACCATTCAGGTGAGTAATTGGAAGGCACAGGGAATGAAGTTTCGTTTTCACCGTAGCCTGATGGGAGTAAATGACTATGAGCTACTTGATGAAAAATGGGGTAGCTACCAGTTATTTGATATTAATGCCACACCCGGTATTTGGTATGAGTATGGGATTGAAGTGCAAGAAAACGATGGAGCTCCTCTCTTCCTTTCTCCTGATGATCCTATCCTTGGCTACCGCCCTCCAGCCACTAATCCCAGGGTCACTCTACCGCAAATGCAATTGATACAAGGGGGTACCTATACTATGGGTAATACCTTCGATGCTACGGAAGGAAACGGGGATGAAACACCCCATGAAGTGTCCTTGAATAGCTTCTACATGGGGGCTTATGAAGTGAGTTTTGCAGAATATGATCTGTATTGTGTAGCTACCGGGCAGTCTCTGCCTTCCGATGAGAACTGGGGACGAGGAGAATTCCCTGTGATCAATGTCAGTTGGTACGATGTAGTGCGCTACTGCAATTGGCTTAGTCTTCAACATGGCTTTGCACCGGCCTACCAAATTGACACGACGCAAATTGATCCCAACAATCAAAGTAGTGTGGATGAGCTCAAATGGACGGTTACTCCCATCGATCAAGCTAATGGGTATCGACTACCCACGGAGGCCGAATGGGAATATGCCGCTCGTCAGGGTGGGCAGAAGGTGCGTTTTGGTAATGGCAAGGACATCGCTGATCCTAAGGAAATGAATTTTGATGGTTCGGCTGATTACAAAGAAAATTATTCTGTAGTAGGGGAATATAGAGCAAAAACGGTAGCCGTCAATAGCTTTAATCCTAATGCATTGGGATTGTATAATATGAGTGGTAACGTATGGGAATGGTGTTGGGACTGGTATGCTGACTATGATGTATCGGTAAGGAATAATCCTAAAGGGGTGATAGGGGGACAGTACCGCGTGGTTCGTGGCGGGTCCTGGTTCGATAATCCTAACCTCTGCCGCGCTTCCTACCGCTTCAGGTACGTTGCTTACAGCGAGGACTACATTATAGGTTTTCGTTTAGTCCGGCGGCCTTAAACTTGCTCTCTTTTACCCTTGGATTTTGGCGCGAAGCGCCACGATTTTTTTATCGTTGTAAGCTTTTCAGCCAGCCGCCACACATTTTGCCGAGTTCATTGATACGCTCAGCCAATTGCCCGTAGGTAGTAGAGTTGTAATAGCCAAGTTCATAGAGGAGGCGAACATAGTAGCGTAGTGTTTCCAGGGTGATGTTGACTTTTGCTAATAGAGCGGGCTTCTGTGGTCGCGGACTGTAGTAGGTTTCGACCAGAAGTTCCAAAAGATCGGATATTTTGTTTTGAATACGGTCACCCAGCAAGAATTTTTGTTCACGGGGCAGTTTTTTAAGAATCGGAATACTATGTTTTAGCAGGTCGTAAGCTTTAAGGACAATATTGGAAGCAGTAGCACTCATAAAGTAAGGTATTGTGAAAAGACGATATGATCAGTTGTTTGAGCAAATCTATGCTTTCTCCAATTTGGTAGGGGCAGCAAAAAAGGCTCAGAAAGGCAAAAAGGACCGTCCAGCTGTAGTAAGGTTTCATTTTAAGTTAGAGTCGGAGGTATTTCAACTCCAAGATGAGTTGAGAAGTCAGACCTACCGTCCCGGGAAGTATCGAAGTTTCAAGATCCATGATCCGAAGGAGCGAATGATTAGTGCCGCGCCATATCGAGATCGAGTCGTACATCATGCACTTTGTAATGTGATCGAGCCGCTTTTCGAACGAAGCTTCATATACGATTCATACGCCAATAGAAAGGGTAAGGGAACGCATAAAGCCATTGAACGTTTCCAACATTATGCTCGGAGATCGCCATATGTATTGAAATGTGACATCAGAAAGTTCTTTCCGAGTATTGATCACGCCGTTTTGAAGCAAGCTATTCGAAAGAAGATAGCTTGTGCCAAAACACTATGGCTAATCGATCTTATCATAGATAATTCGAACCCGCAAGAGCCGCATCCTGTCTATTTCCCCGGAGATGATTTGTTTACGCCCCATCTCAGAAAAAAGGGTTTACCCATCGGAAATCTTACAAGTCAATTTTGGGCCAACGTTTATATGGATGGTTTTGACCACTACATGAAAGAAAAGATGAGGCTTCCCTACATTCGTTATGTGGATGATTTTGTGGTTTTTTCTAAAGAGAAACAGCGCTTGCACTGGGCAAAAGTGGAGATAGAAGAATACTTGAACTACCTAAGATTGATCACGCACCCTCGGAAAACCCAAATCCATAGGGTAAGGGATGGTGTTCCTTTTTTAGGTTTTCGTGTATATCCCTTTTATAGACAAGTGCTGAAGACCAAAACTCGAAGGTATGTACGCCATCTTCGGAAAAAAATAAAGTTGAAAGACCAAGGGGTGTTGAGCCCATCGCAATTGGAAAGTGAGCTGAACAGTTGGTTGGGCCATATCCGTTTTGGGCATAGTCAGAGATTAGAGCAAAAAATATTTCAAGCAATACAAGAGCAAAGGGTAGCGCTATTTAAGCATCCGCGTGGTTCGTGGCGGGTCCTGGAACAATAATCCAAACAACTGCCGCGCTTCCAACCGCAACAGGAACAATGCTAACAACGAGAACAACAATATAGGTTTTCGTTTAGTCCGGCCCCTATTATTAGAATCAGAATGGCCAGCTTTAAGGAGCTGTTCAGAGTATCACTATAGGCGCGAGCGTTATCCTGGTTGTATAGCCGAATACTTCGACAGCTTGAGGGAAGCTCATCCTTCCCTCAACGCTCTTACAGTCCCATCGGTTGTCGGTCTTTTAGACCGAGAACAAAGCATCACCCAGGCAAATCATCGATTCTCCTGACGATCCTAGAATCAATAGTCATTGGAAAGAGGCAACTTTTTTGTTTTAATTCTATTTTAATATATACTTCAATTCTTATCTTGTAGCAGGCTAAAGTTAATTCCAATGTCGTCACATATCGAACGTATAAAGGCAAATATTGAGTTGCAACAAGAAAAGATTAGTCTTTTCGAACGAGAGCTCATCCTAGTGGTGGATATTGCACAAAAATTCAGCTTAGAGAAAAAGCTCGAAGATGAAAGAAAGAGACTGGAACAATTGAAGAATGGCTTGATCGAAGCTGAAAAAGAAAGGGTTTCAGCTGACCAAAATCCAGTGATGGATGATTGGGAGGAGAATAAGGAGCATTGGAAGATATTGGTAGCCACCCAGGAGATCGACCGATTGTTTGGAGAGTTGAAATCAACCATTAAATCCAGACGACAAGGCAGTACGATTATTCAAATGATGGCCAACTACAATATGATTCGTAATCAAGAAATGCTAAATATCGAAAATCCGGATTCCATAGCCAAAAGATACCGCCAAGCCCATCACAATCTGATTAGTTTCATTAATTCTTTAGAGGAACGACACACCAAAAAAGACCCTTTCTAGAGCAGGGAATCTTGATAGTAGTGGCAGTCAAATAATAAAATTGATAGTCTCATGTTGCTCTTTCATGAGCAACGGCTGAATTTCTTCCTTTCCAAATTCCAGTGTTTACGGGCTCAATTCCCCCTTTCCTTGTTCTGGCCTTTCCTCATCCCTTCACAGCTTCTACATTTGGGGTATGATTTGGTTTTAAGCTAACAGCTAATCCTTCTGAATCAGTGAGTTAGACTTAAAGCTGAACCTACTATTATTAACCCAAAATTCATTTGAAAATGAGTGTATTACCAGATCAAATGGCTAATGCAGCCTTAGGGGCTATCTATGACAAACTAACGATGGGGGACGATGAAAGTCTGCGGAGTGCAAATGATTTCTTCTCCTTTGTTACGCCAGGGATGCCTTTCCCAGAAGGTAGCCTGGATTTCCAGGAAAGAAATTTTGTGCCCACGCACCAAGACAATACAGAAAACGAAGAAGGTGAAACAGTAGACTTAGATTCCTTAAAACAACAGTTAGGAAATGAAACCCTGAAGATGTACGGGCAAGCTGAAGACTTGGCCTACCTGATGGATTTTATTCCTGATGCTTCTGGGATTGATGAGGGGGCTAAGCGAATGAACATCAGTACCCAAATTTGGAATCCGACTTCACGCCTTTCTGATGTTTACAAGTTTGTGCTAGACAACAGCCAGGTTGTACAAACGGAGGTGAGCAAAGAATTGGAGGCTAAGATTGAGCGCGTGCGGAAAATACTGCAATCTAAAAAGACAATTACCGATTTTGATCCTGAGACTTTCGAAGAGATCAAGCGAGAAGTAATGGTAGAAAGCCGTATTTCACTGGCATACAAGGAGAAAAAGCAAGCCTACGATACGGCTTTTATGTCTTACACCAATGCACAGATTGCCGCACTAAGTGGAGATAGAGAAGCGGTCCACTTTTTTGCTCGGAATGAGCAAATTCTGTCCAGCAATGTGCGACTTGCCTTAAATGACTGGATTGCCAACGGGTTTAAGGATCTTTACGAGAAAGTTACTGCCTTCTTGGAGCAGGCAGCCAGCACTGATCTCAACTTGCTAATGTCCAATTATCGAGAAGATATGCGCTTGGCGAGAGTGTCTAATCCTGCCGTGCCAGGTTCAAGATTCTACTTCACAAAACTGGTTCCATCCGGTTTCGCTTCGAGCGACTATGGTTGGACTCAGTTCAGCTTTAGCCACAGCGATTATGAGTCTCATTACGATAAGACTCGCAAAAGTTGGGGAGCCAAAGCAAGTTACGGGATTGGACCCTTCCGCATCGGCGGTGGCGGCGGGCAAACAAAGACAGAGATAACCAATGATGTAGATTGGAGCACATTCTCTGTTAAATTCAGCATGGCACAAGTGCCGATTCTGCGCTGGTGGTTCCACGGTAACCTGTTGACCTCAAAATACTGGCGATTTCATCCAGATGCTTCCGCAACTGGTAACGCAGAGGTGCTATCTGACGGTAAAGTGCCTCCAACAGGGCAATTAGTAGCTTTCCCAACTACTGCCATCTTTGTTAAAGATCTGGAGTTGAAATTCAAAACACATTCCGGAAGCTATCGTAAGTTCGACGAACACATTAAAGCTTCGGGTGGTTTCAGTTGGGGGCCTTTCAGCCTAGGTGGTAGCTATAGCAGCGACAAAAAGGAAGTGGATGTCGAGAGTGAAACCACCGCAGAAGGGATCAAAGTTAAAGGTATGCAGTTGATCGGATTCCGATGCCACAGTCTACCTAAGTCTCCGAACCCTTTAGAGGGAGTGGCTGAAGACAAGTGGGTATAATCCCTTGATCATTAAACTAGACCTTCTCCGACAATTTTTGTGGTCAGCGTTTTAGATGGAAGGCTAACGACCATAGGAAGTAGGGCTTTCGGCTAAAAGGGTGACTCAAAAACACAAAAATTGTCAGAGAACCAAGCTTGACTACTATTGGGGTGTATTCGGATGTGATTCTCCTGTGTTTAGCTTAACGCATAGAGCGGAATGAGTTATAGTTCAGGAAACTCCGAGTACGCCCCTTTTAAATTTCTTACCTCAAAAAACAATATCATGGCAAACCTAGAAATGGCTTATTTAGCCACCATACAAAGATTTCGAGATTATTATAAAGATGCTGAGGCGCAAGAAGTTGCCTTGCGCCCGATGACGGTTAGTGACGGCCCCTTGATCAAGGAACTTACGAACGACAGTCCAGAGCAAGATATCAATGCTGAGTATGATCAAGATTACCATGTCGCTGCATTGGCCAATGAAATCATTACCGAACCCTACAAGTACCTGGACGTACAAAATAAGTGCTGGGAGGTATATCAGACTACTCTTGACTATATGGAGACTACGGCTCTCCTACATCAGCGCTGGCAGGATGCAAAAATTAGGTTTGACTTAAGTAGGACGACTTCGCCTTCTTCAGGAATGCGATTCTATAATACCCTGGTTAATGAGCTTCATTGGGAGGAAGAGACCTTAGAGGAGAATGAATTTGTGGAATTAGTAAATAGAGCAGAGGAAGATGAAGTATTTATGCGCGCCTTTAAAGAAACCTATGGCGAAGTAGCAGAGAATGCGGATGAAAAAGTTATACAGGTGAAATTTATGAGGGCCGAAGTGAATATCATTCGACCTTGGCTTGATAAATCCTTGCTGAAAAGTCAAGACTGGCGTTTAAAGGGTACGATTAATGCTAAGGCTTATCTGTCAGATGACGCCCCTGATCGTATTTATACAGGTGCAATGCCTGGTTTTCCAATCAAGTTCGTCTTAGTAAAAGACATTTCTATAAAGTTTCAAACACAAGAAGGTGAAAAGGAAGAGGATAAGAAAGGTCCCCTCTTACATTTTGGCCCCTTGTTGTTGAATGGCATGATTCAGTGGACAGGCAATACCAATTATGTATTGAAAGGTTTAAAGGCCTATAATTCTACTAGCGATTTGATTAAGCAAAATTTAGTTTATAATTTGAAGGAAGCAAGTATTGAGAAGGAAAACAATGAGCTAAAGTATGTGGTAAATAATCAGGTGGTTAAACCTACTTTCTCCTATCAACCTCAAGCTGGCCTTCAACAAACAAATTTGAAGAACTTTTCTACTTTGCACAACACCAAGTACACGCCGCAGAGCACTTTAGGAAACACCCGCACTTCTTCCATTCAAGTACCACGTTTTCAGACCCGAGGAGTTGAACAAAGATTCACTGCCCGGAACTTTGCTACCAGCAGATCGACATACTGCTTATTCAAGGGACGAGTGATCGATCAAGATAGCCGTGGTTTAGCAGGAGTAGATGTACTTATCCGAGATCACAAAAGTACAGGTACATCGGGCTTGACAAAACTGTCTACCGACGACCAAGGGAATTTTGAAGTTGAACTTACCCAAAAGCAGGCCTATCAAATTGTGCTAGTACGTGATGATTTTGAGAAAGTAGTGGACGATTTCACAGTTAAGAAGGAAGAAGAAATGGATTATGTGAAAAGATTGACCAAAGTAGCTAAGCAAGATAAGGTGGAGGTGGAGTCCGAAATCCAGTTGCTAGCCATCATCTATGAAAAACTGGGAAAGGTACCCAATCCAAGACCAGATTTTGTACCTGTAGGAGATGGCCTTGATGGCTTAGCTGAAGACATTTAACCATCGCTATGCCTTGTTTTCTGGAATTTCTTTTTTGCTTCACAGCCTCAAATGAGTGCCTCCCTTTGTCAAACGATGCCTTAACTAGTTATGCCTAGACTAACATACATAATGAGGCTAACTTGCCTTAAAAAAAGGTAATCGAGACACCAGGATCAATGCTTAATAGCTGGTTTCATTGCCACAATAAAAACAACCCTTCTCCGACAATTTTTGTGGTCAGCGTCTTAGAAGGAAGGCTCACGACCATAGGAAGTAAGGCTTTCGGCTAAAGGGTGACTCAAAAACACAAAAATTGTCAGAGAACCAAAACAAATTGCTCTTCTAATCAAAACCTGTTTAACCCCAAAGTTCCTGGCTGGCTGCTGTAATCATGCGCTACAGTAAGCCGGCTAGGTTTTAGGGATCAATTCTTTGAAGGGCAAGCCCATAGAACCTCTAAATAAAATGAAAATGAGAAAACTAAATTCCAATCCAGTAAAAATGGGAGGCTCAGTATTTGTTTGGATGATATTGGTCCTTTTCCTATTGCCTTCTTGCTATTCTTATAGGGTAGTCAATGAAGCTGGAGTACCAGAACCAGATCCTTTTAATACAGAAGAAGGATTTTACCGACACAAAAAAGTACATGTATTAGATACAGTAGTGAAGTTGGACCCAGTTGAATACATTCCTATGATGGTTGAAGAGGGATGTGCGACGGAGGGGTTTCACTCTTTCGAGGTGAAAAATACCTTTGGTGGGCTATTATTACACACTTTTACTTTTGGCAGAAAGAGAAACGTAAAAGTTAAATACGTTTGTATTAAACCTCAAGAAAAGGAAATACCGTGGCTAGAAATGAAATAAGAACAGTGGGATAACCATCCAACTTAAGCAGCTGGCTCAACCTAGTGTTGTAGTCGGCTGCTTGCGTTTTGGGGATTCCTGATGGCATAATGGATGCATCTTCATAGGGTTTACTATATACTGTTGTGTTCATATTAATTAAAGGATACGGTCTATCAATCGGATCATTCGATGCGCAAGATGAGCCTTGGTAAGGTTTTCTTCATCCCAGGATATTCTACCTCCCATTACTGCTTCTTCCAAGCTTGATCTTAATATGGAAATAACAATGTGTATTTTATTGCAGAAGGCGCTCGTGTGACAAAGAACCTTTATGGTGCAATTCATGCGTGATTGAAATTCCTAAGTATATCTTATTAGAGGTCATTTGCCATAAATTTTATCTCCAATCATTATATATTTATGAGCTTCTATGTTGAAAATCATTGGATTATTAATAAAGCTCTCCATCTTTTAAGAAAAATCAAAATACCTAGAATAACCTAATCTAATTCTAATATTTCTCCTATCTTTAGAATGTTAAAGCAACCTAAATTCCAGCCAAATATTGGGAAAAGAATTAGAAAAACTTATTGCGGAGGGAGATATTGACCAGGTTTTAACAAACCTTAGGGAAAGGATCGGACTACTCGGAGATTCTAAGGAAGAAAAAAAGATAAAAGATGAGGTGCTGCAATTATCATGTATATATGGAGACTATATTGCTGAAAAAAGACAAGGGATTTTAAGTTATGAAGAACAAAGGCTTTTTTTATCAAGAATTTCTAAGACATTAATTGAGCTTGTAGGTCAAGTACCTGAAATCATTATTGATGAATTTCCAGATGTAGGCCTGCCTTCTGCTGGCCTTTTTTTTGGGAGAAAAACGGAAAAAGAAGAGATAATAGTTTTACTGCAGCAGCCAACAGCAGCAGCAATTGCTATCTCCGGAGGTCCTGGGATAGGCAAGAGTTCACTTTGTCTTTCCATCCTACATCAAATTTACGCACTTAAATTTTATAGAAAGATACTTTTTGTAAATTGTGAAGGAGCGCGGAACGCTGATGCCGTTGTACTTGAGATAGCTAGGGAGATGAATATACAACCTGATTCAGATATCTGGTCGAGATTTATGATAGATTTTCCTTCTTACAGAGTTCTATTAGCTCTAGATAACGCAGAAACACCATTAGGACATGATCGTTCAAATTTTGAGGAACTGCTACGAAGATTAGATGGCAAACCTAATTTATCTTTAATTATTACCGTCAGAGGTCAAGAGATCCCATACGGACCTGCCTGGGACAAACATTGCATATTACGACCAGTCGATAATGTGATAGCCAAAGAGATTTTTCTGGCTACTGCAGGGTGGCACTTTCAAGATGACCCTAGTTTAAGATTGTTACTTGACCAATTGGGAGGTTGGCCATTGGCTATTGTTCTGCTAGCTAGTCAAGCAGTAGGAGAGCCTGATTTGCTTAACTTATTGTCTCGTTGGGAAGAGCGACGAAGCAGGTTATTAAAAAGAGGACAGGGAAGTAAGCGGATCAATGATCTCAGGGCCTCCCTATCTCTATCTATCGAGGGGCCCAGGATGACAAATGAAGGATTGGCTTTATTTCGTATCCTTTGCCTATTACCAGGAGGTATTCATAAGGAAGATATTAATTTGCTACTTCCAGGGAAAGGAAACGAAGGAGCGCGAATCTTGGTTCGGATAGGTTTAGCTCAATATGATGAACAGGATCGACTGGTAATCTTACCTCCAATTCGACAATACGGCGAGGAATATCATCCGATTAAAAAAGAAGAGTTGGACAATCTAATCCAGGAATATGGTTCAATTTCAGAAGTTGGACAATTGGCAAAAGCTGAAGAAGTTGGTAAAGCCCGTGAATTCTCATTTCATGACCTGATCAATGCAGAGTATGCAATAAACTATGCTTTGAGCCATTCGTTAAGAAGTGGTATTAAAGGGGCTTTGACTCTAGCTCAATATAAACCCGTTGCTAGTTTTGTCAATACCAGAAATATTTTACTTAGAGCAAAAACACTAGCAAATAAATTAAAAGAAGTGGCATTAGAAGCCAACTGTATTCGTAGTTTGGGTGAAATCGCCCTACGTGAACAGGATAATGCAGTTGCCCGTTCTCTATTTGAGCAAGCCATACCGCTTTTTGATCAGATCGGTTCTCTTCTAGGAAAAGCCAATTGCATTCGTAGTTTGGGTGAAATCGCCCTACATGAACAGGATAATGCAGTTGCCCGTTCTCTATTTGAGCAAGCCATACCGCTTTTTGATCAGACAAGCTCTCTTTTAGGAAAAGCCGATTGTATTCGTGGTTTGGGTGAAATTGCCCTACGTGAACAGGATAATACAGTTGCCCGTTCTCTATTTGAGCAGGCCATACCGCTTTTTGATCAGACAAGCTCTCTTTTAGGAAAAGCCAATTGTTTCCATCAATTGGGTGAAGTCAATTTGAAAGAGAAAAAGACAAAAGAGGCTATTGATCAATACTTGGTGGCCTTAGAACTTTACCAAAGATTAAAGGATAGGCACTCTCAAGGGTTAATATTATATAGTCTTATTAAAGCATCTTCAAGCCCAGTCAAAGAAACATATATCAAACGAGCCAATACCATTTGGAAAGATTTGGGGAGGGATGATCTGATTGTACATCAACAATCAAAGGGGGTGCTAGACTGGATAAGGCGATTTTTTATAGATTAACCTGATAAGTGGATGCCTTTAGAGTAGTGGCAGTACGCAAATATCAACAACAATTATTAAAACCCACAACTTGAGGTATATAATCTTGGTATAGCTTTCTGCTTGTTAATCTTTTTCAATTCACTTCTGAGATTTGATTAGATGTGCTTCAACATACTTGCCCTATATTTATTTTCAACTGGCAATTTCTTTCCCTTCTTGCTTTGAGGATGTGGAACAATACAATAATACATACCATCCTCTTTTATAATTGTATATACAACTTGAAGGTTAACGGTATAGCTTCTATGAATCCGACAAAAATTATATGAGGAGAGTAGGTTAGAGACATGTTTTAAGGGCTTACTATACACAAAAACTCTTCCGCTATCTAGGTGAATAACGGTGCTGACATCACTTGCTTCTAAATAAGTGATTTGCCGAATAGGGATTCGATCAATTTGACCGATAGATCGTACCGTTAGGAATTCTTTAGCTTTAAATTTACTTTCAAGGATCCTTTGCGCTTTTTTAACTCCCTCCACTAGGTTCTGATCATCTATTGGTTTGACTAAAAAGTAAGTAGAATCATAACTGTTGATTGCATCAATAGCATATTGATTATGATTAGTGACAAAAATAACTTCGAAGTCGAGGTAGTCTAAGCGATCAAGCACTTGGAACCCGGTCATACTACCAAGGTCATAGTCTAAAAAGACGAGTTGCGGTTCATGTTCTTGAATGGCTTTAATGGCTTCCTGTCCAGATGAGCACTTAGCAACGATTTCTACGGAGGGACAATTTTGGGTTATCTTGAATTTAAGATTTTGCATCCCCAGTTCCTGATCTTCAACAAGTATGGCTTGTATTTCTTTCATTCTTAAATTTCTTTAAGGGTATATGGAATAGTAATGCAGACCCTTGTCCCCAGGCAATTGTCCGCTTCATCTACAATATCCTCCACCTTACGGTAAGCACCTAACGGATGAGTCTCCGCCTCTCCAGGGGGGACAGAATGTTGTTGATTGAGTGTCTCAATAGCATTTTCTACTATCCTGCCACCCATTGAGGGCCGAGTCCTAATACCTTTTTGACGATTAATCTCTTGAGAAATTTTTCTGCCAACACCATTATCCTCAATAACATAGGTGAGTTGTTGTTTTTGCGTTTTTTTAATGGCTACGCTGAGTTTCCCTAATGAGTCCCTATTTCTCAACCCATGTTTAATAGCATTCTCAATGTCGGGTTGAGCAATCAATGGCGTAATTTCAATATTATTTATATCGAGACTTGGATCTACTTCTATCGGACTGAAAGATATTTTATTTGGAAAGGCCGATTGATTGAGTCCCATGAATAACTCATTTAATTCTATGTCCTTTTGCAGAGAGATAAGCTGACCATCTGAGATGGACAATACCTCACTGATGTAGTTTCCAAGCTTGACAATATATTGATCCGCAACCTCTACTTTATTTACATGGATTAGACCTTGCATATTATTTAATGCGTTGGAGATGAAATGTTTATCAAGTCGAAACTTTCGAACTATATCCTGCATAACAAGGCGATGATTCCTTTCCTCTGCGAGTGCTAATTGATGAGATTGTTCTAATTGTATCTGTTTGTGTTTGGTTCTAAGTCTATTGATGAAGAAAGCTCCTCCTAGTCCGAGAAGGATTACTGCTCCTGCAAGCCCCCATAGGGTACTCCTTTGTTGTACTTTAAGCTTCTCTTGGGTCCTTTCAAATCTTCTTTTTTCAGACTCATCTAATTTCGCAGTATTCATCAATGCGGTGAAATTTACGAATAGGCTATCTGCTATTTCTTGAATAGCTATGTGGCAAGTTCCAATCTGATCACAAAGCGTTGCCATTTTATTAGCAGACATCTTTGCACAGGGGATGTCTCGACTGATAAGTCCTTTCTTATAGGCTACCAAATAGTTATAAAAGGCTTTTTTGTACTGAGCATTTTTTGCTTCTGGAACGCCTCTATCTCCATTAAGCTTAAGTAGTTCTCCAAGTCGAATGAAAACCCTGCAGTCTTCATATGGTGCATCTGGCGTCATCATGTAATTTTCAATAGCTTCTTGAGAATATTGCAACCAGATTGTATCGCTATCATTTCTGTATTGGACTAAACAAAAGTCATTAAGTTTTTGGTAGGCTTTGGCTTCATCCAAAGGATACTGAAGGTTTTGATAGATTGTAACAGCTTTTTTTTGCAAGATTATGGATGTATCTGGATTTACAACCCACATTAGATTGAGGTAAACCTTTGCTTGCCCCTCTAAGTCTTTTGCTTCTTCATATAAAACTAGGCTTTTGTTGAAGGCTTCTACTGCATCATGATCAGATGCACCACTTAGTAATTTCAATGTAGCCTCTGTATGAAATAGATCAGCTTGGATAGAACGGCGGTCATTTTCTGGTAGATCTGACTGATCCAAAGCTAGTTGCCCTTTTTGAAGGTACAATAAGACAGAATCTTGAAGATCTTGATTGTCTGGTTCGTTGCTAAACTGGCCAGCATGAATGGTAGCAGCAAGGTTGAAACAAAGAGCTAACCAATCCCATTGTTTGTTTTTTTCAAATATGGTACCTGCTAATTGTAGTTCATCTCGAAAAAACAGAAAGGAGGAGAAAAAAGGATATTTTCGACTTTCTAACCAGACCCTCCAATAGATTCCTTTAGCATAATACAATTGTTGATTTGCTTTATTAATCGTCAATTCTATTAGTGTATCTGTGAGTATTTTGGCGTAATCGGGTTCCGTATACCTTTTCCTTTCAATACTTTGGATTAGTAAATCGCTTTGATTAGAACTATATAGGAATTCACTAATCTTGGAGCCTTTCTGAATAATAAACAGACAAATAACAGCAATACTTATAAGCAACATTGCCATCAGGAAAATCTTACCCCGCTTTATGTGGCCAAGTAGTTTAAGAAGGCCTCTAAACATTTTTTACTAGATACTTGTAATCGAAATAATTGAAAAAGAAGTTGTCTAGAGTTATTTGATTGCTTTTTGTTCTTTCCTTAAAAGGATAACTGAAAAAGCTAGATAATCTAGGCCAAGCCAATGCTTATCATTGGTTTCATATCGAATGATCAGATTCTTAAATCCATCTATCCAAGCATTGGTTCTTTCGACAACGAATCGTTCTTTATATAATTGATTATCAAAGAGATAATCATATTTATCTGGGCTTTTAGCATTTCTTTTATTAATGTCAAAGTTAGGGAAGATACCCAATCGCTCACAGATCGTTCTTAATGCCTTACTATCGAATCCATCATCTGCATTCATAAAAAGGCCTGCGATGGCAATTCCTGCACCTGAAAGGGTATCCACTATTTTGGACACCGTTTTTGCGATGTCAAATAGATCATTGTGATTACCAGCCACTGGTTCAGAACAAGCTAATGGGATACCTTGTCGATCTGTCAAAAAAAGCATATTGGTCGTCTTAGCTTTTTTTCGACCTTGATAACCAACTGCTGTTCCACCTCTTTTTACCGGCGTATGTGAACCGTCCAATTGGACACTAGACATATCTAACATCCTTTTATTGATGGCCAACAAAGCGATCCACAATTGATGCCACGAGCCATCCTTTGACCACTTTGAAAAATGATAAAATACTGATTGACAGGTAATTGAATGACGCCCAAACAATTCTCGAATCGGTAATTCTCGCCATTGTGCGCCAGTTTTTAATCGTTTCAATATGGCTCGAACTATTCGCCATAAGCCAACTTTACATTTTGGCCCTCTTTTGCCTTTGCTTAAATGTGGTACTAGTTTTTGGTTGATTATTTTTTTCGTTAATTTGATCATAGTTGCAGTGGGTTTGGTGAGTTAAGTAGGATTTTCAAACTTAACTCGCTGCAACTACTTTTCATACCTTTCTCAAAACTTTAGACAACTTCAAAGAATTCAAGATTAAGATGGTTTTTCAGGAATAGGGAATATACTAATTCTTTTCTAAACACTCTTTAATTTTCAGCTCTCTTATTATCAATGATAAGGCAATCATATTTCTTTAGCAACTTATTAAAAATATACCTCAGGTGTAGGAATAGATTAGGGAAAAGGAACTTTTAGCTAGTAAACCATACCAAACAAACAGTATAACCATTTTTGAGCTTCTGAAAAATAAAAAAAAGGCAACAGCGCCAGAAATGCTGTTGCCTCTACAATAATACAGATAGTAGAACTATTTTGCCATGAATAGAAATTTCAATCGTGTTTTGAAACGCCCCACCACTTGACTTAGCTCATAATCTAGATCGGGTCTTGCTGCTATTGCGCCGATCTCGGCCTTGCCCGATTTTAATTTATCCTGTTTAAATTCTAATAAGGCTTCGTAGTAGTCGATCCAGTCGAGTAAGTTGCTGTAATTCTCCTCTTCTTCTTCCTTTTCCTCTATCTCTTGCCTTAGTAGTGCAAATTCAGTGCTGATTTGCCGGATCTCTACTGTTGGACTAAGCATGCCGCTAACGGCTGCGTAGAAACGGAATAAAGGATCCTTGTCTTTTATCTTATTGAAGTTATCCAGCGCTAAGGCATACTGCTCCTTTTCATTCTTACCTTCCTCATACGCTTGTATCCCGGCTATAAGTTCTGGGCGTGACCCTTCTCCAGGCGTGATGATATCTTCATAAGCCGTTAAATATTTATTATAAAGTTGGTTGCAATCAGCGAAAATGAAAAAGTTGCTGGTAAGGAGAATAAGTGTGGCAATGATCCCGAACAAAAAAATCAAGAAGAGTTTGTTGCGCTTCAGTACGCGAGGGAATATATTTTTGTTAGTAGTGGTCGTACCATGTAGTTCAGCTAGTTTTTCTTTCTTTAATGCTAATAGTATTTCTGCTGAATTCGCCCATCCGGGGTCCTCAACAACTTCTGTAAGATTCTTAAAAAATCGAGCTTCCTTTTTTAAAGCGGGTGAAGATTCAATTGCTGCCTCCACTTCTTCGCGCTCTGGTTGCGATAGCCTACCCTTGACATACTTCAATAATCTGTCCTCTTGCTCAAGATATTGGCTGCGCTCTTCTTTCATAGTATTAATATTAGTATGTTATGGATTTGAAATGCCTCATATAAAATGAGCGTAAATCGGAAATGGGGTTACATCTCGATAGCACTTAGATTCCCTTTTTCCCATCGAGGCGTTTTTTCAGTCTTTTTAGTATTCTAAAGTGAGCCACGTTGGGCTGCGAAATGCCTAGTTTCTTCCCGATATCCACTAGAGAGAGTTCCTCAAAGTACCTGAGGTGAACTATTTCTTGGTCACGTTGACCCAATGATTTAATTTGTTTGTGGATGGCTACTTTCTCCTCTAGGTTCTCAATTGCCTGTTCGTATGAATTTAACTCCGTACCTCCCTTCTCCGCAAAATCGAAATCTTCACCCACCAGAATTTCTTTCTTTAGATGTGGGGCCTTATACTTTTTTTTCCTTTCTTCTTTGTAGACGAAAGTAGCTACTGTACGGAGGTAGCCATAGAATTTTTCCTGATCCTTATACTTACCTTTTTTGATCAACTCCTTGACCTTCATAATGGCAAGCACTAGCACATCCTCGGCCTCCTCAGGGGTGCCGCCTTTGTACTTCACATCCAAGCGAATACGATTGCTCGCCTCACTATTATATATCTCACGATATACTTTTGGGTCACCTTCTAGAAATGCTTTTAAAAATGATTTCATCTGTATGTGATCTTACTTCCATTATGGTAGATAAGGATGAAATCATTACACCCTGAAGTGAAAAAAAAGAAATTTATTTTTCCGTTCTGGAATTAAATACATGCTTACGCGTGTTAATGAAAAATTAAAATAACAGAAATTTATGGTTTGACCTGTAACTATTCCGACCTTAATACTCATAATGGATAATAAGCAAGTGTTCCCAAGGCATATCTAAATAAAAATTAAGTCACCCTTTGACTTAAGACACTGACAGGCGGTGAGAAACACTATACTGCAATTTTGCAGCTGATGCCTGTGCTGAATGATCACCAGATTAATAGAAAAAACCATGGATGGTGGTCAATTCATAGCCTTAATTCAAACTCGTCTCACATCTAGTTTTCCCTATGTAAACATCTAATGGTGGACCCGATTCAGTATGTCCAACAGAGGTGCTTTGTTGATTTAGATACTTATATCAACTTGCCCGCTGATGGCTTATTGGGCGGATCTATTTTTTGGTTGGTTTGGCGGTAAAGCACGTAGCCAAAAGACAATCTAATTCGCACGTAAATCAATAACAAAAACGTAATATGAAAGACAAGCCGATCAGGTCTGTACTACTGTTTCTACTACTCTACCCAATCGTTTTGAGCGCTACGATCAGAGAGGAGTTGGGAGCAATTGTTAAGGCTACAACCAACAAAGGAGAGGGGATCCTGGCTAAGGTGGATACGGTTTTGATGAGAAATTGGAAGGCGGCAGGAATGAAATTTCGTTTTCACCGTAGCATTAAGGGAGCCGATGACTACAAGGTACTAAATGAAAAATGGGGTACTTATAAAATATTTGATGTAGCCACACCTGGAATATGGTATGAATACAAAGTGGAAGTAGTGGAAAAAAGTGGCGATACATTTTTCTTGACACCGATGGAGCCTATTGTGGGCTATCGTCCTCCAAGCAAGGGTAAAGGTAAGGCCATGGCCGCTGAATATAGGATTGCCGATCCCTTTCAGTATCGCGGTCATGTTTATATCGACTTCGAATTCAAAGGCGAGAATGGACGATTAGTCCTTCCTGATAGTGCTGTGTATCACATTAAATATGATACCCACGAAGACAAAGGCTGGATGTTTGATTTAGGAAATGGCTCCTTGCATGCTGTGCATGTCGAAGTCGAAACGACTCAGTCAAGGATTAAGATCAAGAAACGTCTGGGAATGGAATTCATGAATATCTGTGTCCGCATGATTCAGGATGGCGGCATCACTCGATTTTTCTGTACTACCCTGGATCTTCGGAAATTGCCAAATAAGCGACCTAAGGACATTGCTTTGAGAAACTATTCTCCGGGAAAAGATTCGGAGGCAGGAGTGGGAAGAAGGTCCTCTACATTGCCCATGCAAAAGGAGGATCCCTTTAGATATAGCAAGATGGCCAAAGTAGTGCCGTTTTCAGCGGCATTGATCCGCCGCCGGTCCCAAAAGCAAAGAATTATGAGGAGAGTTTCCTAAGAAGACTTATATTAGCCGCATCCAAACGACACAGAATCAAGAAACAAATCATAATCTTGGTTGGGGACTTGCCTTCGGGCAAGCCCCCTTCTTTTTTTGTGACTAGCGATTAGCTTTTCTCATCCTCCAAATGCTTCTCCATGATGAAATTCCGTAGGACTACACCCAATCGTAGCACCTCATTTTTTCGGACTAAATGATATCCACGTTTCTCAAAGAAAGGTCTGGCTGTTATGCTGGCTGCTAGCTGAATGCGATCTCCACCATTGGCTCGTACCTGCAATTCCAACTGATCTACCAAGGCAGTAGCCACGCCCAGCCCTTGAAAATCCTTGTGTGTATATACCATATCAATATTTCGACCATCTTCTTCCAGATTGGCAAAGCCGGCGAGTTGGCCGTCGATTTCGGCGAGGAGGGTGTGCTGCTTGAGGAAGCGCTGTCGCCATTGATCGAGGTCCGGGGAGTGACTAGGAACCCAGGCTTCGACTTCTTCGGGAGTGTAGTGTTGGAGGTTGATCGAGTGAACGGTGTCGTAGAAGAGTTGGTACACAGCAGCGGTGTACTTGGGTGCGAAGGGGCGGATATGCATCGGGATGTTTCAAGAATTTGGAAAAGAAGAGGGGAGGGATTTGCATCGATTTATCCCTCCCCTAACTAACTATACATTTTATTCTCCAACTATTGGTAGGTCAGAGATAAACTATTTTACAACAAAACCATTCCCTACAGTTTCATTGGGTCGGACAAAACTAAGTTTGCCTTCATCGTTTTCTGCCATCAAAATCATGCCCTGAGAAAGAACACCACGTAGCTTTCTTGGCGCTAGATTGGCCACTAGAACGATTTCTTGGCCCACGATATCTTCCGGTTTGTACTGTAAGGCAATACCAGAAACTACTGTTCGCTGCTCCATCCCTAAATCGACGGAGAGTTTTAAAAGTTTATCCGCCTTAGGTATAGCTTCTGCAGCAGTGATAGTGCCTGTCCGCAAATCCAATTTGACAAAATCATCAAATTGAATTTCATCCTTCAACGGCTCTCGGGCGGGCCCTTGTTCGGCAGCCAAGATGGCTTCTAACTGGTTCTTCTGCTGGTTCACGATTTCTAGTCTGCTGGTATCCCGTCGATCATTGATTTTGGGGAACAATACGCCCGACTGTCCTACCTTATGTCCTGCTGGTAGTAGGGCCTGGCCTGCTTCGAGTTGATCCAAAACGTTTTGCAAGTCCCCATTCCCGGTACCTCCTAGTCCTAAGAAAGCCCTAATCTTTGGACTAGTAAAAGGAATAAAGGGTTCACACAGGATGCTTAAGAGTGTGGCAATTTGTAAACAAATGAACAGACACTCCTTAACTACTGCACTATCTGGATCTTCTTTCCAGATTTTCCAAGGAGACACATCTTGTAGGTAGGTATTTCCGTAGGATGATAGCTCCATTAAGGCAAGAGCCGCTTGCTTGAAACTAAAGGCGTCCAGTTCTTGCGTAATCTTACCAACAATGGCGATGGCATCAGCCAGTTTATCTTTCAGATCGAGTTCAATTTCGGGTGCCACCCCTTCATAATATTTGTTCGTTAGTACGACCACTCGATTTAAGAAATTGCCCAGATTGTCTGCTAGTTCCTTATCATAGAAATCAACGAACTCATCCCACTTGAAATCACTGTCCCTGTTCTCTGGGAGATTTCTTAGTAAGGCATAGCGCAGGGCATCCTCTTTATTGGGGAAATCCTTAAACGCTTCTAGGTATTCGTGCTGCTCGATTCCCCAGCCGCGTGACTTGGAGAATTTCTGACCCTCAAAATTTAGAAATTGATTAGCAGGCACGTTTTTGGGCAATGCAAAGTCGCCATAAGCCTTCAGCATGGCTGGAAATATAATACAGTGGAATACGATGTTGTCTTTCCCGATGAAATGGATCAGCTCTACATCATCTCCTTTCCAGTATTCCTCCCAATCTCTACCATTATCCAAAGCCCACTGCTTGGTGGAAGAAATATAACCGATCGGAGCATCAAACCATACATACAATACTTTTCCGTCAGCGCCTTCCAATGGCACCGGAATACCCCAATCCAGATCTCTCGTAATGGCTCTGGGTTGCAGACCAGTATTGAGCCAGGACAAACATTGACCGAGCACATGCTTCTTCCATTTCTTGGCATCGTGATGAGCCACACCGGCTATGGTACCTTCAGCAATCCACTCTTTTAGCCATTCCTCATGCTTATCCAGCTTGAAGTACCACAGTTTGGTTTCTTTCAAGACCGGACGCTTTCCGCTGAGTGTCGAAACCGGGTCGATCAATTCGGTAGGAGAGAGGTCGGAGCCACAATTTTCACACTGGTCTCCGTACGCCTCAGGATGACTACAGCGCGGGCAAGTACCCTTGATGTAACGATCAGCAAGGAATTGGTTATACCCTTCGTCATAATATTGTTCGATGGTCCGAACTTCAAACTCACCTCCTTTCTCATGCAGTTTAAGGAAAAACTCTTGTGAAGTCTCGTGGTGGAGCTTGGCACTGGTGCGATGATAATGATCAAAGGAAATGCCAAGATCCTTAAAGGTTTGCTTATTAAGTTCGTGATAGGTATCTATGATCTCCTTTGGTGATCGGCCTTCTTTCTTTGCTCTCATAGTGATGGCTGCTCCATGTTCATCCGATCCACAAACCCAAAGCACATCTTTGCCTAGGAGGCGCAGGTAACGCACATATATATCTGCCGGTAAGTATGCCCCCGCCAAGTGTCCTAGATGGAGCGCACCATTGGCGTAGGGTAGGGCAGAAGTGATTAATATTTTCTTCTTTTCGCTCATTATTAGCTATTTATAATCCCTCTTTGCATGCAACGGCAGTGGAAGTTGCCAGCTTGCAGGGAGCTGTATGTTCAAAATGAAAGATAGAATTGTGTGATGCTGGTTCAAATCGCTGCGAATATACAGGTTTGATAGCAGATTTGCCAGTGTCACAATTGCTGTGTCTACAGAAAGGCCGATTGTAGGCAAGCACTGTAGATAGCTATGAAATGGATGTTGAAAATCCATCTAGAACATTTCTTGTGATAGCCTTTTGGGGCCATAAGATTTACTACTTGTGCAAAAGAGATTTTGCTAAGGCGCAGGCTTAGAGCACAAAAAGTGTCAGAGGACTGGTGTTGTAAAGAGGGCTAGGCCCCCATACGATTGATGGAGAGAATAGAGGAGATGAGAATCGGGAGACCAGATTCTAGAATGAGGAAGTCATAATTACTGCGAGAAAAGATATCACGGATGATGCCTTGTTCTATGGTCGTACTACCCAACTGAGTTTTATAGACCACTTCACAAGGGATTTTGGCTTTTGACAGCTCTATGATTTTTTGTTGTATCAGAATATTATCAGTCATGATAGATTTTATAAAAAATATAGCTTCTTCGACAAATCTCGTGGACGCCAATAAAATGAGATGAAAAGCGGCGCTGACGGTTATTATTAGTGAAGCGTTGCATTTCATTTTTGAGTGTCTTCAAGCACGAGATTTGTCGAAGAACCGAGATATAAGACTGTCAACAGACTTATACTTTAAAAAGTTCCCAGAAAGAATTTTCAAAAAAGGAGAGAACAGGGCGCAAGTTTTTAATTTAGTTGGTATCTAAGTAAGCAAAAGAACTTCTTTGACCATTTTGTGACCAGCGTTTTAGACAAGGAAATTGCAGGTGAAGTTCGCAATACTTTGGGTTGAAATGCTGCCTCAAGAACACAAAAATTGTCAGATAACCACAAAGGAAAGACAATTTGAACGATCAAAACCTATTAACAGCTTTACAAACGGGGTCCGAGCAAGGGTACAAGGAACTGGTAGATACCTATCAGGAGAAGGTACTGAATATATGTTTGGGGTATTTCCCTGTGTATCAAGATGCTGAAGATCTGACGCAAGAAGTGTTTGTTAAGTTGTTTGAAACGATCGATAACTTCCGAGGAGAAGCAAGTTTAGGTACGTGGGTGTACCGTGTAACCGTGAATAAATGTCTGGAGAAATTGCGTTATAGAAAAAGAAGTAAGCGGATGGCTTTCTTTCAATCTTTGATTGGCTTGGAAGAACATGCGAGCCATGTAGCCAGTAATTTTGATCATCCAGGAGTCACCCTAGAAAATAAAGAAAGAACGAAGATCCTCTATCAGCATATTGAGCGCTTAGCGGAAAAGCAGAGAACAGCCTTCATCCTGAGTCGGATGGAAGGTTTGAGTTATCAAGAGATTGCCGCCGTGATGCAGGTGAGTTTATCTTCTGTCGAATCCTTGCTATTTAGAGCTAAACAGAACCTAAAAAAGAGTCTACGCTTTTATTATGAAAAACAACTGATTTAATATGGATAAACCTCGACAAAATATCGAAGCAGAAGTTGAACGTACGCTCGGCACAGTGGATGATATCCAGCGAGTAGAGAGCAATCCGTATTTGTACACCCGTATTCAGGAGCGGATGCGACAGCAGGAGTCAGTAGCTGTGGCAGGAACCGTTTCCAGCTGGCGGGTGATCTTAGCAACGCTCTTGTTTGTCGTTAACATTGCTTCTGCCTATTTCTATTATCAAAAGTCGGTACAAGCTAATCAGGCAGTAGGAATTGAGGCGATTGCGAGTGAATACGGTTTAGATGCAGCGGAATCAACTTGGGAGAATTATTGAGGAGAATAAGTTGCTTAGCAAAGGGCAATGCGATATTTCCGAAGTTTCACAAGGCATGACTACGTAAACCTCAGGACAGATCAAAACGCATGTTGCTTTAAAAACAGACTATTATGACAAATCTGAAGAATATAGCCTTAGTAGTGTTGCTACTAATGAACATCGGGCTAATACTAATGCTATGGTTGCGCCCCATGCCGCACCAAATTCCAAGGAAAGATATGCCCCCGCCCCCGAGAAAAGCAGAAGGATTTCTGGTTAAGGCCTTGAATTTAGATGAGCAACAGCGAGCGGACTTGAAAAAACTAAGAGATGATCACTTCACAGAAACGAGGCGTATTCACGAAGAAGCTAGAAAGAGTAAGCGCGCCATGTTTGATGCTTTAGTATCCAGTACCCTCGATACGCTATCAGCCCAAGGGCATGTCGATGACTATGCCAACCAAATGAAAAAAATAGATGAAGCTTTGATCCAGCACTATCTGGATATTCGCGCCATCTGCCGACCAGAACAGCAAGAGGAGTTGAGAAAAGTGTTTAGGAAAGCTATCCGTCGGCCTCCCCCGAGATAAGTTCCCTTTTTACCATTTGGCGCAACTGGTCTAAACGATGAGTTGCGCCTTTTTATGGAATATTTTGTTTTCTAAAGCTCCGCCAGATTTCTTCGACATTTATTACCTTTCCTCTTTCCAAAAGCAACTCCATTAATCCAATCCTCTATTGTCTACCGCTTCACCAAAGGTTGTAGATTTAGATTGGAGGGTATAGGTGGAACAATTTGTCTGATATGCATGTAGCCGTAGTTGGTGCGGGAGCCTTGGGAGGTTGGACCGCCTATCACTTATTGCAACAAGGGCTTGAAGTAAGCCTTTTTGATCACTGGGGCCCAGGTCATTCGAGAGCAAGTTCTGGCGGAGAGACTCGGTTGATCCGGGCAATCTATGGCCAAGATGCTGTCTATGCAAAATTGATAGCCGAAGCTTTTGAACAGTGGCGTGCCTTCGAGGAAAAAACGGGAACGCAGATCTATTTTCCAACGGGAAGCCTATGGTTATTTAGCAAGAGGAATGATGATTACGCGCGTTCGGCAATACCGCTATTGGCAGAACATGGTCTAGCTGTAGAGGAATGGTCCGTTGCGCAGACCAAAGAGAAATATCCACAAGTAAATCTCGATGATATTCATTCTGTTTTTTGGGAAAAAGAGGCCGGGTATTTGATGGCTAGGAAGGCTTGCCAAGAAGTGCTTGCAGCTTTTGTCAATGAGGGAGGTCGATATCGGAGAGAAAAAGTGCTTCCTGGAAAGCTCGTAGGAGGAAGACTCCAGGAGTTGAAATTGGGCACTGGAGAGACATTTCAAGCGGATGCTTATGTGTTTGCTTGCGGCCCGTGGATGCCTCGCTTATTTCCTGACCTATTGGGGGCTTTGATTACGGTTTCTCGACAGGAAATTCACTACTTTGGGGTGCCAGAAGAAGGGTATCCCTTTCGAGTTCCTTCCTTACCGATCTGGGTAGATATGGGAGAGCGAATCATGTATGGAGTGGCAGATTACGATGGCCGTGGATTCAAATTAGCCGATGATACTCGAGAAGGTGCATTCGATCCCTCTGCTGCTGATCGCCAGATTAGTAAAGGCAAATTAGAGCAAGTACGCACCTATTTAGGTCACCGATTTCCCGCTTTGAAGGGGGCTCCTATGACAGAAGCCAGAGTATGTCAATATAGTAATAGCCCCACTGGACATTTTCTGATTGATCAACATCCAGCTGCGGAGAATTTGTTTTTGCTAGGAGCTGGCTGTGGTCACGCCTTCAAACTAGGGCCTTGCATAGGGCAATTGATGGCAAAAAGGATATGTGATGAAGCTGTGGTTCCAGAAGAATTTCGATTATCTTCTCATCAAAATGCCGGAGATTTGTCCAACCAATTCGAACACTAAGGGTTGAGAGGCGCGGCAGAAGAATAGCAGTATCTGTTGTCACACTACTTATAAACTAGGGAAAAGAAAAATGCGGCCGAGAATTTTCTCGGCCGCACCTGTAAAGATTACACTTCGCCTGATTACTGCTTAATTCTTTGGTTTTATTGGGGTGGGTATTTGTTTGTTAGTACTAATTGTTGTTTAGCCTAACCATTAAATACACCTACAAGTACGGGAGTTTCAGAGCTAGAGTAAAGTTTGAAGTAGTGAAATGGGAAAAATGAGTAGTGAAGTGGGAGAATCCTTAATGTGAAGTGTCTAGCGCTGTTTCTAGGATATTCTTAAGCTCTTCTACTTTCCAGGGTTTTGTGATATACTGAGCGACGCGACCTTGTTCCACGGCGGTGAGAATGGGCTCCATTTCACTATAACCTGTAACGATCATTTTAACAACAGAGGGGTATTTGGAGCTAACACACTCCAGTAACTCAATACCGGTCATATTAGGCATTCGTTGGTCGCTGAGTACAAGATGCACGGCTTGATCTTTCAGTAGGGCAAGAGCTTCAGATCCTCCACTAGCAGTGAAGACATTGAAGTAACGGCGGAAGACAGAACGGAAGGCTAGTAAATTGTCCTGTTCATCATCTACGTATAAGACAGTAAATTTCTTGGCCATGTTTTTCCCTTGGAAATGAATCTATTGCTTATGGCTATCGATTGTTGATCGTAGCAAATACATTATTTCCAAATGGCTATTTGGGTTAGTACTCCAAAATTAAGAAAAAATGTTGAGGGCTGCTCATCTGGCTGTAGCAAATCAATTGATACGTTAAGAAGCGAGGAGTGTGTAAAAAATTAAAGCCAAGAATTGACTTCAAATATCATTGCTCCGTAGCGACACATATACGCGAATGGGAGAAGTAGTGTCTCCCTTCACTTATTTTGGCATGTCTTCTAGCCTAATCAATTTTCACACAAGCCCGAGTTACTGAGCAGCTAGGTAAAAGGAGGGACTAGTCAATACTAAATCCTTTCACTTGCCAAACGCCTCTTGGTTTGAAGAACATAAATTGCATGTGAAGTGTATGTTTTTCATACTGGAGATCATATTGCTCAAGTCGCATGTCATCGGTAAGGGTTCGCTGATCGATCAATTGACAAGTAATAAACCTGCCCATTTGCTCTATCTTTTGATTGAGGAACTGTCTAGCTTGTCGGAGGATATCTTTAGGCTGTTGGGGGCGAGCGATACTATCTAATGCAATAGAAGAGATTTCAACGGTGATGTTTAGGTTTTTCATGGTTTTTAGAGGTTTTAGGTTGTCTGTGCTTCAAATATGGGATATCATTCGGAATTGTACAATACCAAAGTAGTGAATGGGGCATTTCATTGAGTGAATGGGAAGATCTGACCAGCCTTTGGAATGGGAATCCTTGTCGACCATTAATTTTTTCAATAATTTGACAATAATCGACAATTGAGGGCCGTTATTGAGGTGTAATTTGCGAACGGCAATTAATTTTTTTTGTATATTTGACATAACGAAGCGGAGGTAGAAAAAAAATTAAAAAAAATTCTATATCCAAAAAATAAATAATTCAAGGCTTCGTTTTATAATTGTACTTAACAACATGCAAAATTTCCCTTCGGGGATTAACGATATAACTGGGGTTTAGTTTTATTTCCGAAAAGTGTGGAGCCTATGGTAACCACACTTTTCTTTTTTTACGCCTTTGGTCTTTTCCTTTTTTCCTACCTTGCAACGAAAGATCATGACAGCTTAAACGCCAATGGAAATTAATCCCTTTCCCGCTACTTTACCCAATCTAGAAAAGATTACCCGTCCCGATGATTTTTTCAAATCTGTGAAAGAACAATATTCATCGCAGGTCCGAAATGGCTATTTCTCTGTTTCAGATAGCCCGGCCTTTTATATCCAACAGATAGAAGGCCCTCAACATAACTACTTAGGAATAATAGCCACTGTACCCATTCAAGCTTACCGGAAAGGGTTAATCAAGGGGCATGAAGAAACACTGGAACATAAAGGCCGAATCCAAGTGGAGTTATTACGAGAGAGGCAAGCTATGGTGAAACCCGTGCTGCTGACATACAGTAGAGTGGATGCAATTGAAGCCTGGATGCAGCATCAAATTACGCAGCTAGCACCCATTCAAAATGTCTTCTTTGAACAAGATCAAGCCAATTATCGTTTATGGGAAGTGAAGGATAGCGCTAAGCTTCAGGAGATACAATTATTATTTCAACAAGAGGTACACAAGGCTTATATTGCTGATGGACACCATCGTATGCTTTGTGCCACGGCAGATGATTTGCAGCTGGCATCCGTATTTTGTTCTTTTTATCCACAGGATCAGGTGTTGATTCGGGACTTTAATCGACTGATCTTTGTGCCTCCCGATTTTGATGCACCTCATTTTCTCCAAAAATTGAAAAGCGTTGCACATCTCCGGCCCCTTCCACAAGGAGCAAAGCCAAATGCCAAGCACAATGTAAGCCTGTATATTAGAAGCCAGTGGTATGCGCTACGCTGGAGGGATCAGGTTTTAGAACAAAAAAATGACCTACCCTTACTAGATGCTTCGATTCTAAATCGAGAAGTTTTACAGTCGCTATTGGGCGTAGAAGATTTGCGGAAAACGGATAAGGTTAGGTATATGGATGGGCAAAAGGAGATAACTGACTTGGAAGTTTTACTGCAAAAAAATGAAAACAGCCTGTTGTTTTGCCTTTATCCCGTAAATTGGTCGGAGATGGTACAATGGGCTGATCAAGGTAGGACCTTACCGCCGAAGTCTACTTGGTTTGAGCCAAGAATGAAGAATGGACTAGTGGTTCAAGACCTCTAAATTCTACTATTCATTGCGGTGAATCGATTCTTACACCTTCAAGTCTACCCTATAAAAGGTATTTTTAAAATAAATTCTAGCGAAAAGCTAGGTATGGCCTGATTTTTGTTTAATTTTACAGTGTATTTGTTTAAGCCCTGAAAGGGGCTATGAGAAAATTCCATCTCTAAATTTATAAGGTTTAGAGAATCAAAAAGGACAGAAGGGAGCACACTAGCACATAAATCATACCTGGTCCTCAATTGCGAGAGCCAACAACCTTACGTACACCTAAAGGAATTTATTTTCCTTTTCCCATCATGTTCATGGATTAAACCATCCCTATGGTACTTCCTTATTAAGGAATTCCATGTGATCCCAAAAATTTCCTCCAATACATTGGAGGGTATCTACACACATTTTACACCTCCTTTTTTAAAGAGCTTAAGGAGGTCACCAGGGTAATGTCCCTGGGAGGCTACATACAACACAACATTTGTGATGGAGTGGACGGCATTATGAGAAGACACTTGCAATTATGAGAAAACTTGAGTCCTTTTGGTTCAAAGGGCAACGGATACTTAATCTCCATTAAATTAATGATTATCCGGCATGGACTAATTGCATACAATCCCCCCCCAAAGTCGCTTGTGCGGCTTTAATCCCTAATTCTCGAATGCCCCACTCTTTTTGCCAAAGATGCCATCAGCTTTGCTGGTGCTAGAAAATATACTTTTGAAGTTGGATTTTATCGGACCCTGGGAGTCGTTCCTAGGGTCGCTTTATTTGCGAAATAGGGGTTCCTTTCTTAAGCTCCTTGTTATTGTGCTTACTTCCCTGTACCTTTGCCGCGTTCTTTTATATGAGTTTGTTTTTCAGTTTGATGATTACCTTTTCTTTTCCCTTCTAAGATTTTGTTCTTGCCTTACTCCAGAATCGACTCATCTTTATCATTTTAATCTATTTTATGAACATTTTTGTTGCAAAATTAAATTTTGACACAAGTGAGTCAAAATTGAGAGATGCTTTTGAAGAATTTGGTGCTGTTGATTCAGTAAAGATCATTATGGATAAGTTTACTGGTCGTTCCAAGGGATTTGGATTTGTAGAAATGCCAGATGACACTGAAGCGCAGGCGGCCATACAAAGTCTTAATGACCAAGAGCTAGATGGTCGAACCATTGTGGCTAAGAAAGCCGAACCGAGAAAGAGTAGCTACGATAACCCACGAGGCCGTAGCAACAATCGCTACTAGAAGATAAATGAGATAAGAGGTATTGATTACTCTCATTGTCTCAACGAATGAAAAAGCCCTTTGCTGAAAAGTAAGGGGCTTTTTCAATTTCCCTTTTCCCGCATGGAATCAATAACATGGCAGGAAGCATTTCCTTTGGATCAAAGGCCTTTCTTGCTTTTCCTCCAATAAAAGTCAGAAATCCTTATTTTCGCGCAAAACCTATTCCAACATGCGCAAGATTACGGCAGACCTAATACTTCCTGTGACCAGTGAACCACTAGAGAACGCGGTACTTACCATCGATGATGAAGGAAAAATACTCCAGATCGAAGAAAAAACTGGAAAGAATTCTCGGGGAATAGAAGCCTATTCGGGAGTGATTGTGCCGGGGTTCATCAATACACATTGTCACCTGGAATTATCGCATATGTTAGGGAAGGTTGACACGGGCACCGGTTTATTGGAGTTTATTCGTAATGTGGTTTCCTATCGCGATGTGCCCATGGAGGATATCCAGGCAGCCATTTTGAAAGCAGATCAGGAAATGTGGGAAAATGGGATCGTAGCGGTCGGCGATATTTCCAATAAGTTAGATACGGCTGCCCAAAAGACGAAAAGCCCCATCCGATATTACACCTTCGTGGAAATGTTTGATTTTCGTCAAGAACAAATGACGGAGAATACTTTCCAGCAATACTATGAGGTGTACCAAGGTCAAAGCGATGTCAATGGCAATCAAAAAAGTTGTGTGCCCCACGCCCCCTATTCTGTCTCGCCTGCTCTATTCAATAAAATCAATGCTGTCAATACGAACCCAGTAACGGTTAGTATCCACAATCAGGAGACACCTCATGAAGATAACCTCTTCTTGACGGGAGAGAGCGGGTTTGTGGATTTGTTTGGTGGATTTGGGATGGATATGACCAATCTAAAGCCTTCCGGCCAAACGGCCATCCATTATGCTATTGAAAATATGGACCCGGCCCAGCGAAGCCTATTTGTCCATAATACCTTGACCTCAGCGGCGGATATTCAAGCGGCGCATGCCTGGAGTGATCTGGTGTACTGGGCTACTTGTGCAAATGCCAACCTTTATATAGAGAATCGTTTACCGAATTATCAGACTTTCATCGATAACCAGGCGCGAATGACCATCGGTACGGATAGTTTGACTTCGAACTGGCAACTATCTGTATTGGACGAAATGAAAACTATCAATCGCTATCAATCGAGTATTCCCTTCACCACGCTACTGCAGTGGGCTACCATTAACGGAGCCAGGGCACTCGGTTTTGACGACGAACTGGGGAGCTTAGAGGTGGGTAAAAAGCCGGGCTTGAATCTGCTGAATTTAGATGCTCGCTTGAATTTTAGAGCTGAAACCCAAGTGACCAAGCTGGTCTAAGAATTATTAGTCTAGTCTTTCTTCCTACCAATGACTTTACGCTCAAGACGGTAAAAGAAAGCCCCTGATTTACAGGGACTATGATTTGCCCTATTCTAATAAAATGCCGATCTTCCCTAGCAACTAGGTGCCTAGTTTCCAACCTTAGGCAACCAAATTCGTAGCTATTCCCGTATCTGTTAAGGGATACAACAAGAAAACTACTCCAGTAACAGCCTTCTACCAGATGGCTAAGGACGCTCTTACATTATATTTTTTATACAGCTTAGTGCTGAGAAATTGTTGAATTGAAGTTTTCGCCATTCTGGTCGAGTTCAATTCTGCATACTCATAGCTAGGTAGATAAACCTCCACCTTATGTTTACTAAAAGCCAATTATTTTGTCTTTTGTTTATTGGTCTAGGTTTTGCGCTGCAAGCACAGCAGCAGAAAAACTGGCAAATTCTCTTTGATTTTGATAAACATCATATTACTGCAGAAGGTGCAAGTCTATTAGAAGAGGTCGTTGACTTCATGGATAAAGTAGAATGCACAGAGATCGTTTTACAGGGACATACTGACTGGATTGGTTCCTTAGCATATAATCAGACCCTTTCCACGAACCGGACGAGGGCTGTACGGGGTCATCTGATGGATTTGGGTGTGCCCGAAAATCTGCTTCAAATTGCTTGGTTTGGCGAAGAAAAGCCGCAGGCTGACAATGTAAGTGATGAAGGACGTCAGTTAAATCGCCGGGTGGAAGTGGTGGTAACCTACGTACAGAAGCAAGAAGTTGTCCTGGAGGTGATAGAAGAAGAGGAGGAAGAAAAGGTAGAACTCCTTCCAAGTGAACTGGTCGTCGAAGATTTGAGATTACAACTGGATGCCCGGAATAAAGCTGAATTCACCTACGATTGCCGTGGGGATATTATCATCGCTGCCAAAGAGGGAGCCAAGATTCGGATACCTGAAGGTATGTTGGTGGATTGTGATGAGATAGGGGAGCTTTCTGTAGAGGTGCAAGAGCTTACTAGCAAAAAAGAAATACTCAAATCAAAAGTATCGACCTTCGCAGGAAATACGATGCTACAATCTGCTGGAATGATCTTGGTAGACTTGAAGCGGAAGGGGAAAAAAGTGAACATGAATGGCTGTCTGGAAGTGGTGATCCCTGGCCCAAAGGTGAAAGGGATGAGGCCCTATTTTACGTCAAATATAGCTAACCCAGAACGCATAAATTGGCGGAAGCGAAAAGGAAAAATACGCTATGCTGATCAACAGCAGGCCCATATTATTGAAATCTGTGGTGAAATCAGCGGTTCCTTTGGTATCAATGCGGACAAGCCGACAAAGAGTAAGGGAAGCGGCTATTTGGTGAAAGTTAAGAACCTGAAAGGGCAAAATCCTCATCTAGCTGTTGAATCTGCGTCTGGAGCGATTACTAACCTTCGGTTGATTAGTAAAAAAGAAGGCCGTCGTCATCAAGTAGGCTATTATTCCTTCCCACTCATAGCTGATGAACCATTGACTATTCTTGGAGCATTTGACAAGACCAGCATCTTGGGCATACGCAACACCTTTCAAATAGGTGAAGAGGTACTATATCGCTCAGAGAGCGGGCAATTGAGAACGAAGAAGGTAAAAAGATTACGAAAAAGAGGTTCTTTTCATCTGATCAGGGACTTTCCGAAATTGCGTTTTGAAAAGGCAAGCTAAATAGACTCGGAAGTTGGATAGTTGATGACTACGGTAATGTATTTTTTCCTTACATTCAGCTATCCAACTTAAACAAGTCAAGCCATGCAGAAAATCAAGTATCTGATCCTTCCCTTAGCACTAATAGCCCTGGGGACAGCCTATTACTCTACTCCTCAAGCCCCGGCCAAGCCCAATATCCTCCTTATCCTCACCGATGATCAAGGGTATCATGACGTTTCCTACTACGGCACTAAGGATATTCAGACTCCACATACGGATGCGCTGGCCGCAGAAGGTATGCGGTTCGATAATTTTTATGCCAATTGTCCTGTTTGTTCACCTACCCGCGCGGCTCTGCTAAGTGGTAGATACCAGGAATATGTGGGGGTACCAGGCGTGATTCGGACGAATCTAAAAGACAGTTGGGGGTACCTTGATCCCAAAGCCACGCTTCTCCCCGATATGCTAAAGATTGGTGGCTACCATACTTCCTTAATTGGGAAGTGGCACTTAGGCTTGGAATCCCCTAATGTGCCCAATGAAAGAGGCTTTGACTATTTTCATGGCTGGCTCGGAGATATGATGGATGATTATTGGACGCATCGTCGGCATGACATCAACTATATGCGTAAGAACACTGAGATTATTGATCCTGAAGGACATGCAACCGACTTGTTTTCCCAATGGTCGGTGGATTATATTAAAGAACAAGCAAAAGATGATCAACCCTTCTTTTTGTACTTAGCCTACAACGCGCCCCATTTTCCCGTCCAACCTCCCGCAGATTGGCTAGCCAAGGTCAAAGCCCGCGAACCTGCTATTAGCGAAAAACGTGCCAAGCTGGTTGCCTTCATCGAACATTTAGATGATGGTATTGGTAAAGTGATCAAGGCTTTAAAAGAAAGTGGACAATATGAGAATACGATCATCATATTTACAAGTGATAATGGAGGCTTGTTAAAAGATGCTGCCAACAATGGCCCCTTGCGCGATGGCAAACAAAGCGTTTATGAAGGAGGCTTAAAAGTGCCGACTGTCATCGTTTGGAAGGGCAAAATCATAGCAGGAAGTAGCAGTGATCATAAAGCCCTTAGCATGGATTTGTTTCCTACGCTGGTAGAAGCAGCTGGTCTACATACCACTCATTCCATTGAAGGCCAAAGTTTCTTACCAACCTTATTGGGAAAAACGCAAAGCGATAAGGATCGCCCCTTGTTTTTCTCCAGGCGGGAAGGTGGTACACGATATGGCGGCTTGACCATTCAAGCCGTACAACTCAATAACTGGAAGCTCCTACAGAACAGCCCTTTTGCACCACAAGAACTCTACAATCTCGCTGTGGATCCAAAGGAAGAAAACAACTTAATTGAATCCGAATCGGAAAAGTATAAAGAACTGAATGCCTTGCTCATGAAACATCTGCAAGAGGCAGGGAAAGTGCCCTGGCAGAAGGAAGACTAGAACGTTAACCGCTTTGGAATATAGAGGAGGCCGCTGCGCTACTAGAAGTCAGAGGGGAAAGAACAGAATTCTTTCCCCTCTGATTTACTTAGTTGTCCAGCTCCCACACATCAATACTCTTCAACTCTGGCCCACCTCCACGGTCAGCTGAGCCGCCAGCCACATATACCTTGCCCTTATAGATGATGGCCTGCGTACCGTGACGTCCCGTTAACATTGGAGCGAGAGTATGCCATGTGCCTTCGGAAACATCGTAAGCTTCTACCTCACTATGTGCTGGAACTTGTGTGTCCGATTCGCCACCCATCACGATGAGGCGATCACCATGAACAATAGAAGTTGTACCTGCTCGTAAGGTGGGGAAGTTGGCTGAGCCGGGTAGTGTGCTCCATTTTCCGGTATTGAAATCATAGACATCTACTGCCGAGATTGTTTGGTTCATTACCTGCTTGGTCTTGGCAGAAGTATTGCGCCCACCAGCGGCATATAGCTTTCCATCTATGATAGCCAACTGGAAATGATCTCGGGTGTTGGGTGCGTCTGGGAGTTGTTTCCAGCTTCGAGTGGCTGGATCAAATTCGTCAAACCAAGTGTTATGGCCGGTGAAGTGCCCTTCGGTATTTCCACACAAAAGATAAATTTTATTCTGATACACGGCTACCCCCGCAGCACCTCTCTCTCTACCTTCTGGCAGCTTTCCGCCGATCCGCCAGCGGTCATTTTTCGGATTGTAGACATGAATGAATTCGATGGGTTCTTCCTTGGGATAAGGGCCTGTGAAAGCGCCCATTACCCAAATCTCACTTTGGTACGCTATGGCCTGGAAATGATGCATTTCTATTGGGCTTTCGGCACCCGCAGACCAGGTGTTCGTAGCAGGGTCGAATATGTCAACTTTATTGGTATTGCGACCGCCCAAAGCATAAAACTTACCGTCTAACTCCACAAAAGCAGACTCATGTCGTCGATTGGAGCGATTATTGGTGAGGAGGCGTTGCCAAGGACCTTTTTTAGCTATTTGCTCAAATTTTTGTACGCGCCAATTAAGCACCTCTGTCACATACAATTCCTCTCCGGTTCCAACAGCGATGCCATGTGCAGCACGGAATTGACCCGTATTGGTTCCGGATCCACCAGCAAAGGAACCTAGGATATTGCCGGCTAGGTCGAGTTTCAATATCTTTTCACTATCTCCATCTGTCATGTACAGATGTCGCTCAGGACTGATGGCTAGTCCCCAGGGTTTCCCCACATTATCCCACTTAGACAAGAATTTACCATTTTTGTCAAATACCTGAATACGGGCATTATTGCGATCGGCTACATATACTCTATCTCGGTGATCCAGAACGATATTGTGTGGATTATCAAAATTACCATCTTCTTTTCCCTTCTTGCCCCAGGTTTTAATCAGATTGCCAGCTTTATCCATATGAACTACCCGATGATTTCCATAACCATCAGCAACATAGATGTCACCATTACGAGCAATGGCAATATCTGCGGGTTTGAAGAAAAGTACCATGTTCCGTGTCTCATTCAAAAGCCCACTTGTTCCATTTTCACCAAGCACCATTTGTACTTGGCCTTCGGGGTTCATCTTAATGACCAAATGTGAAACAAGGTCAGTTGTCCAGATGTTATCATATCGGTCAATGCGAAGTCCGTGTGGATCTTTGAAAATCCCATGGCCTAGAGAACGGAGATAATTCCCCTGTTCATCAAACTCCATCAGTTGGCGGTTTCCCTTATTAAAGGCAAAAACGTGACCCTTGGAGTTGACGGCGACACCAGTGGGCTGAATTAGATTTCCATCAGTAGGTGTTTTGAGGAAATGTGGTACTGCCTCTAGTTCTAGTGTTGGAGCGGCAATCTGCGCCCTTATTAGCTGGGTAGCGGAGGCTAATAATACGAGTAGCAATATTCTTTTCATTGGGCTTTACGTTTTGTTGATCGCAATTTAAGAGGAAATGAGAGTGTGACAAAATTGGATTAGGAAATTATGTAAGGGAACCGATTTGTTATACCAACAAATCCATTTGTGATCCGATGAGGAGCGGAATAGGGATAGGTAGCTGCTGGAATCATACCTTTGGTTCCATAAATGCTGTGAAAATTAGTAGTGTATCAAATGCTGGAGGCCGGTCCCTAGCCATTGTTGCGTGTTTTTACCAACAATTCTACTTGATACACTACCTGAATATTAATTAGATTTACTTTAAGTCATAATAAACTGCTTGATATGAAAAGCTACTTGACCTTTTTACTCCTCTTCCTATTAACCTTCGTAGGTCTTTCGGCACAACAGAAAAAAGAAATTCTACCAGCCGTGAGTCCGGGAGGGATCACTGCTACCCATGTCGATGTGAAATATGGAGACCACGAACGCAATGTTTTTGATCTGTGGTTGGCGGATGCTGATACACCAACAGCCTTAGTGATCTACGTGCATGGAGGTGGGTTTGTCGGCGGAGATAAATCCAAAATCTATGAGTACGATGATATAGATAAATTTTTAGCAGCAGGCATTTCTTTTGCTTCTATCAACTATCGTTTTATGACACAGTTGACGACCGGTATTCCTGGTTGCTTACAAGACAGCAAACGCGCTTTGCAATTTATTCGCTCGAAGGCCAAGGATTGGAATATTGATAAGGAACGAATTGGTATGTATGGTGCATCAGCAGGCGCAGGAACTTCTCTCTGGATCGGCTTGCATGATGAGATGGCTGAACCAACGCACGAAGATCCGTTATTAAGAGAATCTACCAGGGTGAAAGTGATTGGTGCCATTGCTACGCAAGCTACTTACGATTTTAGCAAATGGGACGAGGTTTTAAAAATGAAATACCCAAGCCCTGAGATTGAAAAAGCCTCCCTGATGCAAGGAGCTATGGCTTTGGGACTGAAGAGTGTCGAAGAGATGGAGGCCCCTGAAGGCAAAGCCATCGCGAAAGATGTAGACTTCCTAACCTTGGTTTCTGAAGATGACCCGCCCGTATTTATTCGAAACAAGATGGACGGAGGCCCCATTAACATATTCGATATGGGGCAAGTGCAGCATCACCCCTATCACGCCCTAGCCTTAAAAGAGGCTTTGGATGCCATTGAGCACGAATCGCAGGTATACGCTCCTGGCTTAGATGTGGCTCCTCCAAAGGAAGAGCAAATGTCTTTGCCTGAGTACTTCATCAAATACTTGAAATAAGAGACTACTTCAGCTTCTTACAACCGAAGTTTTACCGAGAGAAAGCTTCGGTTGTATCCTTTCTGCTCTTATAGATACTGCGCAATGACTTCACTCACCTGCTTACCTAGTGCTTGACTCCCAGTTTTGGTGAAATGCACATTAGAAGGCCGCTGGAGTTCATCCAGGTGCGGTAGTACATAATCATACAAGTCATTGACTGGGATTTTGTTTTTACGCATGATTTTGGTTGCGAGCTTATTGTACAATTCCGGCATGCCAGGGAGTCGTAAGGGACCATCTACGGGAGTAGGGTAGGGCGTAGTGGTAGCGAAAATCAATTTGGCCTCGGTCTTTTTTAGCATCTTGACGATGGCTTTCATGTTTTTACGGTAGTACTTGGGTGCTGCTTGTTGTGGATCCATCGGACTTTTACTATTCTTACCACTTAGGGGATCTACATGCTTGAGGTCATGCAGACCGAAATTGAAATGTATCACATCCCAGGCTATATCTCCAAGCCAAGCCTGCACTTTGCGTATGCCCTTGGTCGTTCCCTCACAGTTCTCTACGCTTCCATCTTCATAAACAGGGCGTACTACGAGGGCTTTGTCTTGTAAATATTCTTGTACAAAAGGGGTATATCCAATGGATATCGAATCGCCCAGAATGAGAACCTTGGGTAGTTCGGCTACTGTTTGCAGGAAAGCAAGTTGTGGTAAGCTCAGGCCAAGGCCGAGCCCCACTATCTGTTTTAGGGTTTTTCGTCGGTTTTGCATGGTCACTACATTTTGTTATTCAAATGTAGTCAATTTAGGTGGCCCTTTTTAGTATGGACTCTGGTCCGTCAATTAGAGTATATTTTTGTTAAATTTAATATAATCCTTGCTTTAAGAGATAATCAACTCTATATTTAAGATTGAATTTTTTGTTATATTAATACAGCGCGCTACCCTTACCTAAACACAAACAATAAGCTATAGTATGTGCAAAAATGAGCAAGCTTAAATGTCTTGACTCATCCTGGTATTTGTATTTATTCATCTAAACCAATAGAAGTATAAATTCAATTCATCGCGTTCTTTATTTGTTGAGTTTTTTGTTACTATTCTCAAGCCATAATACTGCGCTTGCGAATTGTGGTTTTTTATCTTTTGGTACTCCTGTCATTGAATCATCCGGAAAAGTCCGAGTTGATGTGAACTATCTTAATCTTGGAGTAACTTTCCAAGATTTTGATGTACATGTAAGTTTTTCGAGTACTCAGACAAGTATTGATTTCACGCTAACAAATGCTTCAACAGGAAGTGGTTACAGCGCTACACAGTTTGGAAGTAATTCTCGAGTTGTTCAAATTACTGGACAAAATTTTTCGTTTGGCTCGACCATTACTATTTGTAAGATTTATTTCGAATTACCAGCAGGAACTTGTACAGATATTGATTTTACTAGAATTGCTAATATCATTGCTCCTAGTCAAGGATGTAGTATGTCAAATACGTCATATTCAAATGTCAATAACTGGTGTAAGCCATCCTACAGCATTAATGGGAAAGTGGAGAATCTACCGTACGGGGTAGATTTACGGGACGTGAAATTGACAGCTGAGGATATTAGTCCAATAGGGTATCCGACAGAAATTGATATCTCCAATTCTTCAGGAGATTATGACCTTGATAATTTGGAACAAGGTGGGGACTACCGAGTCAGTTGTGAGAAGCTAAACAATATTGCAACTTGTGGAATAGCAAATACGGATATTACTGCTATCCAACAGCATATAGCGGGTAGTGTTCCCTTTTCGTTTCCTTGGCAATACATTGCGGCAGATGTCAGCGGCAATAGGTACGTCACTACTCAAGATATCTTGTTTATTCAAGACTTACTCTTAAATGGTAACAGCCTGCCTAAAGAATGGACATTTGTGTCTTCCTCCACATATGGTGGTTTTGGCTTACCTCCTTCTTCTTTCAAGGAGTACATTCAATTCAACAACCTATCTCAAAATCAGAATAACAAGGTGTTTTATGGGATCAAGGGAGGAGATGTAGACGGAGGAGGCTGTGCCACCCCTGGACTATTGCAGGAGCCAGGAAATAGCCAGGAAGATGTTACTATCAAAAGTTATAGAACTTTTCGATTAGGAAATGTGCAGGCAGCATTAGGAGAGGAAGTATTGATCCCAATCTATGCATTAAGATTCAAAAGACAAAGCCTTTTTTCATTGAGCTTAGCTTTTGACACAGAGTATTTAGAACTGTTGGAGGTGGTCAATTCTAATCTGCCCGAGTTTACAGAGGAAGACTATGTCATAAATTTCGACCAGGAAGGTACATTGGATGTATTATGGTTTAGTATGGAAAGGGCGGGAATATCACTACGTCCTAATGAGCCTCTTTTTTATATAAAGGCTAGAGCAAAACAAAGCTTGCCTAACTTGCATAATATAGTGCGATTACGATTAGGTCGCATGGAAAATAAGATATTCAATGTCAATAGTCGAGCAGGTGAATCAATCCAAATTGTAGTTGAGGCTGGTTCCTCGAATTCCAGAATTGAAGGATTAAATTACTATGAAAGCTCAGTAGAAAAGATCATCAACCTCGTACCAAATCCATTTACAGACATCTTACAAATTCAATTCCACCAGCCCTCAGCAGGCAACGTCATCGTAAGAATCTTAGATCCGGCAGGTAAAGTAGTGTTAGAAGAGCAAGCCTTCTTTGAAGAAGGTAAGGCTAGTTTTGAGTTAGATAAATTAGCGCAACTACCTGATGGCGCATTCTTTTATCAATTGATACAAGGAGATCAAATTCATAGTGGAAAACTACTGAAACTAGAATAGATCTATTAGTACTATAAATTAGGGCAAGGATGGAGTGCTCAACAAGAGGGTTCAATCCTTGCCTTGACAATTATAACCTCGTATGATTAATAAATACACCTTATCTCTATTTTTTGTGGCAGCTTGTTTTCATGCATTTGCTCAGATTTATTTCTGTGATGACAAAGGTAGAATTGGGACTCTTTTAATAGAAGAATGTAATGCAGAGTATATTCGCCCAGGCTTGATAGGACCTCCTATTGATTTTGGAAGTGGTTTCCTTGACATTGCTCTGCATCCGGACGGGCGTCTTTTCGGAGTGTTAGGAACAACACAAAGTGCAGTATTAGTAGAAATCGATCTTCACAATGGCGAAGTGATAGATACGCTTGGCTTAGTTCCCTTTGATGGTGCTACGTCGTTGGTGTGTAACCGAGAAGGAGTTCTGTATTTAGGTTTTAGAAGATTACATTCGTTTGATCTTGCTACTCAGGAATTCACTACTTACGGAGCATTCCCAAGTCTTCGTCGCCTACTAGGAGACCTGATCTTCATAGATGGTGTTTTGTATGGGGCATTAGGAGATATTGTTTTCGATAAAGGGTATATTTATGAGTTACAGCCAAATCAATTGATGCAAAGCCCATTAAGATTGACTTTTCCGGCGGGTAAAGGAGTTAATGGACTAACATTGAAAATGATGAACAACTGCTCGGCCAACAAAATAATTGGAAGTCAAGGTAATAGAGTTGATGAAGTAACGGATATGTATGCCTTGAACCTGGGGCAAGGTTTAATTGATAGCCTTTGCCAAGTTGAATTGCCGGCTGGCGAGATAATCTTCGGCTTAACAAGCCCCGATGAATTCCGCCAAAATTGTCGATTACGCTTGGACCTAGATGCCAATAATGATAGTGGTCGCTTAATTGATCATTTCTTTGTTGATTCTTTTTGTGTGGTCAATTTTCCCATCGGAGATCAAGATTTGAGAATTACGACCAGCTATGAGTTAATTGACTCACTACTAGTAAGCGTGGAGCAAGGTGTATTAGCGATTGGAGAAGAGGTATTGTTTGCGGAACCCAATCCAGACTTAGAATTGCGAGGCGTTGGTACGGATCGTCTACTGGTGATCAATCAAGGTGGCTTGTCTATAGCGGAGATTGAGGACTTTTTACGGACAGTACGTTTTCAGATTCAGGCAGATGTCCCATTAAGCGGAGATCGGGTTGTCCACACGACTTTATATGCAGGAGGAACTGCCAGCGACGTAGCCAAGAGCTTTATTCAGGTCACTATTGGTCAACCGCCTAGTGCGGGTCAAGATGCTTACGTAGAGGTTTGTTATGGTCCTTTTCGAGTAGATTTATTTGAGCGGATTGGAGGAGACCCCCGAGCAGGAGGGTGGTGGGAGCCGGCCCTGCAAGGAGGAGATCGTTTTTATGCCTTAGAAGATACAAGTGGCATCTATAATTATATTGTCCAAGAAGGAGGGTGTGGAGCAGATACGGCAGCGGTAGAAGTTTTTGTGCATCAACCTCCTCCAATTGGGTTAGGAGAAGAGGATGAACTGATATCATTTGTTGAAAAATGTCCTGGCGATACCTTGTTCTGGGACATTAGCATCCCCAACGGATTCGCTTATTGGTGGCGGGATGGCCAGGAGGGACCCATAGCTACTATTGTGGAGCCTGGGGTCTATGCAGGGGAAGTGATTGATAGTACGAATAGTTGTTTTTGGTATGTCAAGACGGTTGTACAAGATTATGACCCCATCACAGAAACAGAAACGGTCAACTTATGTCAAGGGCAAAGCTGGTCCTGGCAGGGACAATTATACTATCGCGATACAATCCTATGTCAAGCGATGCAGGATGTGAATGGCTGTGTAGGTCAGCGTTGTTTCGATATTCGCTTTGCTGCCCCGGAGCAGCACTGGGAAACGCTCTATTTTTGTCAGGATGAACAACCGACTATTGAAGGGGTAGAGATTCGACGAGACACAAATTTTTGTCTACCTCCTGGAGGGAGTGGATGTGGGGTGCAATCCTGTTATATCGCATTATTTAAACCCCTTGCGCAAGGGCATAGGCGGATCGAGATCTGCCAGGGAGAAAGTTATCTGTTTAATGGAGAGTTGTTGACCACTAGCGGTGTATACAGTGGAATGTTGATGGGCATGGACGGCTGTGATAGCTTGGCTACCTTGGAGTTGATCGTCCACCCTACCCATGAAAGAAGCATTGACACACTAATCACGGAAGGAACCCGAGTCCAAGTAGGAGATATGTCTTTTGCGAAAACGGGAAACTATACCATTGCCCTGCCAAGTAGTAGCGGCTGTGATAGTTTAATACAGTTGAATTTGCTTGTCCAAGCTACCGAGTACTTTGCGCCAGGCTTGGTGCAACCCAAAGGTTCAGGCTGGGGTGAGGTTTTTACCATCTACTCCCGGAATCAATTACCAGCAACGATTCTGAAATTAGAGATTTTCAATACCTGGGGACAGCGTGTTTTTCAACAGGAGAACAGTCCGGTGGGCGATGAAAGCCGTGCCTGGAAAGCTGCTTTTGATAGCGGATCTCCACAAGCTGCTGCCGTTTACTTCTACCATGCGGAAGTAGAAAATGTAACAGGTCGAAAGGAATTACTGCGTGGTAAGTTTGTGTTGATGTATTAGATACTCGAACATCATACTACTCAGTGGAGATAGAGGGACTCATTCGAACGACAGCGATCGGAAAGTTAAACCCAGTTCCCGCTTAGCTTTTTCATTGCTCACAATTTTGTAGCGTACCGTATCCTCCGCTAAAAAGGTAGGCGGTGGCAACTGTAATTCCCGTGCTTTGGCGGAGTAGTAGGCCACTCTAGTCGGATGTTCATCTGCGCAGATATTAAGGAGTTTTTGCCAGTGCTCCTGCGTGATTACTTGAATGATGGCTTCAATAGCTTCTTCTAGGTGTACTAGGTTGATGGGTGCATTGCCGTTTTTTACCCCTGTTTTCCCTGCTAGAAAACGAGCGGGATGACGATGAGGGCCATATAGACCAGCCATGCGAAGGATGGTACTGGAAATAGATTGGGCTTGTAGCCACTGTTCTGCTTGGCGCAAGGCTCGACCGGAAGCTGTCTCAGGTTGGGGAGGTGTTTCCTCTGTAACAGTGCCATTGTACGCGCCATATACACTTGACGAACTCACAAACACCACCTGCTGAATCCCCGCCTGCATCGCTTCTCTAATGACAAACTGAACCTGTGCGGGATGCTCTTGTTCTACCCGAGGATTTCGTCGTCCAGGTGGTATATTTAAAACAAGTATATCTGCTTCAAAAAAATCCCCAATCTCCCCTTCAAATGTGCTCCCTACTCGAAAAACATAGGGCTGTATTCCCTGCTCTTCCAATGTTACCTGTTTTTCAGGAGATGTGGTGGAACCTTTAACCACATGCCCCATCTTCACCAGGCGGGCCGCCAGAGGCAAGCCTAACCAACCACAACCGAGAATCGCAATCTTTTTTTGCATTACTTGTTTTCGATTTAGTACTGTGTGTAATTAATAACCAAACGCTCCCATTCGTAGGTGAGGTCACCAACAAGCGAGGCGGCTTCGGATATGCTAATAATCCTTGGCCATGGCCGCTGCCATTGGATGCACAAAAATACGCTTAACTTTTTTGGGGTTATCCAGGATCTTATAAAAGGAATCCAGATACTTTATCATGCGCTTTCGATCCCGTAGTGAAAGGTAGTCAAAGGCTTCAATCACTTGCGTTAGTCGTTGCCGCTTTTCCTTGTATAGGGCTAAAACGGGGAGAAGATCTTCCATGGGTTTGAGGTGTCCTAAAAAGTAGCGCTGTTTTACGGAAGTGAAACCAAAGGCAATATTGGTGGTGGCGTAGGAAGCATTTACCATCCCAGAGAAGTCGAAGTCATAGGGGATCGGGATCATCTCACCATTTTTCATAGAGATAACCTCCGCATTTTTACAAGTAGGAAGTACCCAATCGGTATTGCCAATCAAGAATTGGAACACCTGAAATATCGTATAGTGGTGCTGATTCAAATGATTGGGGCGCATACATTTCATATCACTCATGACGGCATTGACTCGATGGATGAGTTCCTCTCGGTCTTCGATCAAAAATCCTTTGAATTCCCGATCTTTTTGCCCCGTCAAGGAATCAACTAGAGTCAGGTCAATTAATTGAACGCGCAGACTATTATCCGTGAGTTCATTGTACAATTTATAGATGAGATACTCCTTCAGTACATAGTTTTGATATTCAGCAGTGGACTGACAGGGGTAGACCAGCTTGAATTCATTTAGCTTTTTGAAATTGCGTTTTTTCAGTGATTTGTTAGAGTACTTAATTTTGATCGGAGGGTTTTCGCAATACCGACTCCTGTACTTACCTCGGATCTTTACTTTTACCTCCTCTTCAATCTCTTCGCCGCTCTGGAATGACAATTTGGCTTTCCCCCAATGGTAGTTTTGTAATCGCCAATCGGCAAACAAGGTATCGATATGAGTAGTGATGGTTAAGGAAGGTATTTCCTCCCGCTGCATGCGATCCAGTAGACTTATTTCCGGTGGCGAGGGATCTTGCGAGTAAAGGCCTAGAGGAATGGCTAATAGGGACATGCACATGGCTAGCCCAAGCAAGGTTATTTTAGTTGGTGTCATACCACAAGTAACAGTTTAGCACGAAATTAGCTCTGAAATAGAGGCTATTCATCACATAAATGTCATTAGAAGACAATTATGGAGTCTAGCGCGAACTAAATTGTCTAAAAAAGCTTTAGAATAGTATGAAGCAACAAGAAGTATATCAACCGATTAGTTGTAACTTCTACGATCATCTAGAGGCTACAGCTACTTTACGCAAGCGCGTGATCATTCATTATCTGGATACTACAGGTAAGGAATCCTCCACCTTGGCTCAGATCAAAGATCTGTATGTCAAAGAAAAGGTAGAATATATGGTATTGGATAATGGTCAGACTATCCGATTAGATCATTTACTAGATGTAGATGGCGAGCAGCTCGCTGCCTATTGTTAAGTTAGTTCTATTTCTGGTACTCATAACAGCCTATATCCGGCTGTGCATCGCGTACATCGTTAGCTAAGTCAGTCAGTATGCCTGGCAATACAGGTGCTGTGTCGATGGCAATGGAAAGGGAATCAAGGTGGTAATCGTCATCATTGGGTTCTACAAATAGTATATCACTACGTTCTCCATTAATACAGGGGGAGCATTGATCCACAAAGAAATTTGAATAGGCCCCTTCATCAGCCTCCAACAGATCATCCACTCGCACAATGCAATCTTGAAACTGGATATTGAACATACCAGGTTGAGCACCATCAAAACCATCATCCAATGTGACCTCATCTCGCTGTGATCCGAAGAAAATGGAATTGCGGAAGGTCGCATTCAAGCGGTAAGCAGCATTGGTTTCGCAGGTGGCATCATAGCAGAAGAAGTTAGTGGCAGCCAAGGCCGAAGCATCAATACCATAACTGGCCACCGTGCAATGGTCCATCATATAATCTCCGCCAAGAATGAACTGCACCGCATTGGCCCCATTATTATAAATCAAGGTGTTAGAGGCTTTGATGCTACTATGATAGCCTACTATTCCACTACTGGAGGTATTGTAAATCTGAACTTTATCCAAGGAAACATCACCAGTAGAATCCACATACACACCGAAAATAGAATTGCGAATAGTAGCATTTTCAATCTTGCTCCCCTTACTACCACGACCGATGATAATTCCATACCACTGTCCCGCCTCATCTAGAAAAGACTCTTCGAGTCGATCCCCTTGGATGATAACCGGTTCCTCTGGCGTTCCTTTTACCTGCAATTGCCCATCTTTTAACACATATAAAAAGCCATCATTGAACACGCCAAACTGATCATTTTGTGCTATTCCACCATGTACATGCACACGGGTCCCCGCAGCAATCTCTAATCGACAACTATCGATAAAGACCTCTCCAAAAATCACATAAGGTTTATCATCATCCCAGACAATGGATTCCTCACAAGTCAAAACTACGGGCACTCCTTTGTTAAATCGACTTGGGAAATAATTCGCATTTTGTCCCCAGGCCTCCAAATGTACGCGTTGGGCATTGTCCCCAGACTGAATGATCACTTTATCTTCTATTACAAAAGGACTAATGGATTCTGGATCATCCGGATCAATCGTGACTTCCACAAAGACATATACGCTATCATTTCCCCAAATTACCGTTTCATCAATCTCCTCTCCGGGGTTTCCATCTACATTCATGCGGAAGAAGGAATTATCGCCGTTTTCGAGGAAGATCTTGCCTACCTGCACTGCCTGATCACTAGGGTTAATGATTTTGAAGTAGCGTGTAGCAGATCCTCTTTCTGTGAATACGGTATCAAAACGGAGGGTATCCAAAGAAAACTCCAGGTCAATACTTCCATCCGTAATAAATGATTCTTCCTGTTCACATGCAGTAAATAGGGCAAAAATGGCAATAACGATAGGTAACAAATAGTCTTTCTTCATCCTGTTCTTTTTCAGAGCTGTAAAAGTAGAACGAAATATTGGATGGGCTAGTCTAAGGCTCTATTTTTTTTGGAGTCTTAGTCGTGCTAGCGTCAAGGTGTGGGGCAGATCACGATTCTACAGAAACTAATGAGGAATGGGTGGTGAATGAAATGAAGATCAAACTACAACTAGTTAAAACGAGTTATCATTATTGCATCGATCTCAAAATTTCATCGCGATCTGCTACATTCTGCCTGCTCCGTTCTCTGTATGACTCCTTCTAAATGTTCTGGTGCGGACAACGAAGTTCCTCGGAATTCTAGTACCTTTACCGCTGAGAATGGAAGTCTTGTCTGTAATCAGGAATGGGCTGATTGGGGCGCCGTAATTCTATCTATATTAAGGGCTCCAAAAAAGTTCAGGAGGGCAGCTGTGATTTTGCGAGATGAGACTTTTGCTACGACTCACTCCAACAACAAAATGCCCAGTGAATTGCAGTGAAATAAATAAGTAAAGCATTTTGACAAAATCAATCATAGACGTAATTATCCCTGCTTATAATGAGGAGCAATCGATCGGACTGGTGTTAGCCGATATACCAAAGGACTGGGTTCGCGAGGTAATCGTTTGCAATAATGCGAGTACAGATCAAACGAAAGAAGTGGCGCAAGCAGGAGGGGCTACGGTATTGGATCAACCTCAAAAAGGATACGGTAGCGCTTGTTTGAAAGGAATAGAATATATCCAGGCCAAAGCGGAGAAGGAGCAACCAGATGTGATTGTATTTCTAGATGGAGACTACTCGGACCATCCTGAAGAGCTGCCCAATTTGGTGCAACCAATTATGGAAAATGATGTTGATTTAGTAATTGGTTCGCGGGCGATGGGAGATATGGAGTCAGGAGCCATGATGCCGCAGCAAGTATTTGGTAATTGGTTAGCTACGAATCTAATACGCCTATTCTATCGTTATAATTTTACAGACCTTGGTCCTTTTAGAGCGATAAAATGGAAACAATTGATGGCGATAGAAATGCAGGATCCAGATTTTGGCTGGACGGTAGAGATGCAGGTGAAAGCAGCCAAGTTCAAGCTCAAATGTACAGAGATCCCAGTAACTTATCGGAGAAGGGTTGGGGTGTCTAAAGTATCTGGGACGATTAGAGGGACGATCCTGGCTGGACACAAGATACTATGGACAATCTTCAAGTTGTTGTAAAGATATCTTCTGAGAACTTAAAGATAAAGCTGAATTGAGGAGGGGAGTCTGAGCTACCCCTCCGATAAAACTAGATAGAAATGTCGATTTTGGCCTACGTGATTTTAGGACTCTATTGCTTCACATTACTCTATGTGACGGTGTATTGCGTGATGCAGATTAAGTTGTTGTATCACTACCGAAGAGGTATAGCTGGGGAGATGCCTCCTACTAAGACTCCACCGATACGGAAGATGGCTCTAGTGGAGGAAGGAGCAGCGACCTGGGAAGGAGGTGCGATCACAGATGATGTAGGAGAAGTTATTGAATCGGAAGAATTGCCGTTTGTGACAATCCAATTGCCGATTTTCAATGAGCGCTATGTGGTAGAACGATTGATCGATAATGTGATTCAATTTGACTATCCCAAAGATAAGTTTGAGATCCATGTACTGGATGATTCCACCGATGATACAGTAGAGATAACGCGCAAGAAGGTAGAAGAATACAAGGCCAAAGGATTTCAGATAGAACAAATTACACGCACAGATCGCAAAGGGTACAAGGCTGGCGCATTGAAGGAGGGCATGCAATTTGCGAAAGGTGAATTTATTGCCATTTTTGATGCAGATTTTCTACCCAAACCAGATTTTCTGCTGAAAACCATGCCTTGGTTCAGAGACCCAAACGTAGGAGTGGTTCAGACGCGCTGGGAACATATTAATGAGGATTATTCGCTGATCACACGACTGCAAGCCATGCAATTGAATGTACATTTTAGAGTAGAGCAGGTGGGGCGGATGAATGGCAATTACCTCCTTCAATTTAATGGAACAGCTGGGGTGTGGCGACGCCAAACCATAGACGAAGCCGGAGGCTGGGAAGCAGATACTTTGACGGAGGACTTGGACCTCAGTATTCGTGCCCAGTTGAAGGGCTGGAAGATCCGATTCCTGGAAAATGTCGGTTCTCCAGCGGAATTGCCGGTTGAAATGAATAGCTTGAAGTCGCAGCAGTTTCGTTGGATGAAGGGCGGGGCAGAGACGGCCAAGAAAATGCTACCAACGGTTTGGCGCTCAGATATGGGCTTAGGAAAGAAGATACAAGCTACGATTCACTTGCTTTCCAGTACGGTTTTCGTCTTCGTATTTGCGATGGGGGTATTTAGTGTACCCTTGTTGTTTTTATTTAGCGGCTTGATGGAGGATGGTATCAGCAAAGACTTTTTTGCCTATTTCTTAGTGGGATTGATGTCTATTATTGCAGTCTACTATGCGGCGAATGTTAATCCAAATGAATCCGGTGGTTTTTCGGTTCGGAAGATCCTGAAATTTATCTTTCTCTTCCCCTTGTTTCTCGCATTATCAATGGGACTCTCCTTGCACAATACCATTGCCGTATTGGAGGGCTATCGAGGGAAGAAATCTCCTTTTGTTCGTACTCCTAAATTCAACATTAAATCCATTAGGGATAAACTCAATAAGACCAGCTACTTGAACCATAAGATATCCTGGACGACTATCCTGGAGGGTGTTTTTGCCTTGTACTTCCTCGTTGCAGTATTGGGGGCGATCTATTTACAGAATATGATTTTTATTGCATTCCATCTGATGCTTTTCTTAGGATATGGCGCCATTTTCTATTACAGCATTCGGAACATGCAATTGCGGACATCCTAGCTATTTGTGATGTTCAGATGCCTGATTAATACGGGAGTACTTCCCGCGGAAACCCTCTTACCTAAGGCGATTTTGCCTTGGGGCTTGGCGCTAAGCATGCTGATAGCGCTCTTGTATTTGGCAACGCAGATCGGGCAATCTGACTTCTTTCCACTGATTGGGATCTACAGTTTTCTTTTTATCGCTTACTTATGGATCTTTCGTACAGCTACACGGAAGAATCTAGGCTTTTGGTTGGCCGTGGCTGTGGTCATGCGCTTGGTGCTGGTATTTATCTTCCCTTTATTATCTGACGATGTCTACCGATTTATTTGGGATGGTCTTCTGGTTGTGAATGGATACAACCCTTTCAATTACCTTCCCGCTACCCTGATTGCAGAGGGGCCAATTGTACCCGGCCTAGATCAAGACTTATTCGATTCTCTAAATTCACCAGAATACTTTACGATATACCCTCCGATAGCACAAGCCACCTTTGCGGTAGCTACTTTCCTATTTCCGAAAAGCATCTATGGAGCGGCAGTGGTGATGAAAGTTTTTCTTTTTGTTTTTGAGCTGGGGAGTTTGATTCTCATTTTGAAGTTGCTGAAGCATTGGCAAATGCCATTGAAAAACAGCTTATTGTATGCCCTAAACCCTTTAATTGTAATTGAGCTCTGTGGAAACTTGCACTATGAGGGTGCGATGGTTTTCTTTTTGTTGTTGAGTATTTGGTTAGTGGTGAAGGGGAAGGATTGGTTTTCGGCGGCAATGCTGGCCTTTTCAGTGGCGTCTAAGTTGTTGCCTCTAATGTTTTTTCCTTTCTGGGTAAAACGACTAGGGGAACGGAGGACAAGTGATGAAAAAGGAAGCTTTATATCACAACTATGGTATTCCATAAAGCAAATTGATTTCAGCCGCAATATTTACTTCTTCTTACTTTGTTTTGTCATTTTATTGGTGTTGTTTTCTCCTTTGTTAAATGGTGTATTTGTTAAGCATTTTGGCGATAGCATTGGTTTGTACTTTCAGAAATTTGAGTTTAACGCCAGCGTTTATTATTTGCTGCGTTGGGTGGGTTATCAAACTAAGGGATATAATCTAATTGCTACGATTGGGCCTCGGCTTGCCTTGGGCACCTTTACGGGAATTGTCTTGTTGTTCTTATGGGAGCGCAAGGTGGATTGGAAATCCTTACCTCTCAAAATGTTATGGGGGATTTGTTTGTATCTTCTGTTTACTACTACTGTGCATCCATGGTATACAAGCCTACCAATTGTACTGTGTTTATTTACTCGCTTCCGCTTTCCAATCCTTTGGTCAGGGTTGATCTACTTTACCTACATCAACTATAGCTACCCTACTTATCATGAAAACCTCACGGTGGTAGCAATCGAGTATAGCTTGGTTTTTGCATTGTTCGTCATTGAACTGTTTCGGGGAAAGCAGGCCCGGCCTATTCTATCCTAGTGGAATAGCTGAATTTTCCGTTGTACTTCAGGAGAAATTTCTTAAATTATGCCTTTCCAATGAACTAAGCCAGGGTAAGTATTTTTGGTTCTTCGACAAATCTCGGGTTTGAAGACATTCAAAAATGAAATGCCACGCTTCCATCGGTCGCTTTTTCATCTCATTTTATGATTGTCCGCTAGATTTGTCGAAGAAGGATAATTTTCTATTTCCGCATGCATTTAGTATTGGTTTTGATCCTGGTGATTCTAGTCGTGGGAGTGGTGCAAAGTATACTCTTCGGTCTAGGATATGCCTTGAGAAGATTACACATTTCTGCAACAAACGTCCGAAAATTCAAGTGGTATGTTGGCTTGGGTATCGGGCTTTGGCTTCTGATCTTGGCGCTCTTGGCCTGGGGCGGGGCCTTTATGAATTTCCAGACCTGGCCACCTCGCATGCTATTGGTGCTCCTTCCATTACCCTTACTCGCGGTAATTCTTTTACGCTCCCGCTTTTTTCTACTATGTCTAAAGGCTATTCCGGCTCGATGGTTGTTGTATGCTCAAACCTATCGTGTATTTCTGGAACTGCTATTGTGGTTTGGGTTTACTATTGGGATGGTGCCCTTTCACCTGACCTTTGCTGGGTTCAATTATGATATAGTAGTAGGGTTAACGGCCATTCCTGCTGGGCTTTTGTTTTTCCGAAAAGGTAGATGGCTCCGATTCGAGGCCATGGTTTGGAATACTTTTGGTTTGTTGTTGCTGTTGTACAACAGCTTCATTTTCTTAATCTCTTTGCCTTATTCCTTTCAGGTATTTGATATTTCCCCCTCCAATTCTTTCCTTACCCAATTTCCATTTATTTGGATTCCAGGATTCTTGACTCCCTTAGCTATCGCCTTGCATCTGTTTTCGCTTCGACAACAGTTCATACCTCGGCCTAAGCGACGGTTTTCCATAAGAAGGAAATAGGACGAATACCAGTGGCGAAACCAGCTAAGCCTTCCGGCCTAAACAACAGTTCTACCTGATGCACCAGTCAGAATTTGTTGCAATATCTACAGGGAAATCCAAGCCTTTTTCCTACTTTAGTTCGTATGAGCGTAATTTCGCTAAACTACCCCTTTTCTTACCAAATGATCTTGATCTCCAAGGAATTCTATGTTATAGAGACTGTCCCTTAGCTAAAAAGAATTGCTTCAATTACTCACCGCACTTCTTGCTGCTAAGACAGTGCTCAACTGGCAAGACAGGACGCTTATTTTGCTAGAGAAGGATGATCTATTTTGGAACCCTGCATAATATGGATACATGCAACACTTTGACTATATCATTATCGGCGCAGGCTCCGCCGGTTGTGTATTAGCTAATCGATTGAGCCAGAACCCTAATAACAAAGTATTATTACTGGAAGCTGGAGAAGAAGACAAATCATCAGATATAAAGACGCCGATTGCCTTTTCTAAGCTATTCAAGACCAAGTACGATTGGCAGGATGAAACCGTTGTGCAACCCCATATGAATGGCCGCCCCATGTTTCAACCTAGGGGTAAGGTGATTGGTGGCTGTAGTAGTACCAATGCCATGATCTACATGCGTGGGCATAGATTGGACTACGATCACTGGTCGGACTTGGGGAATAAAGGTTGGTCGTACGATGAGATACTACCCTATTTTAAAAAATCAGAAGATAATCAGATATACGACAATGAATATCATGGCGTAGGAGGAGAATGGAGCATTGATACATACAAATATCAGCACCCTTTATCAAAAGCCCTTCTGAAGGCGATTGCGCAGGCAGGCCATCCCTTAAACCCTGATTTTAACGGAGAGGTGCAAGAAGGTTTTGGCTTTCATCAGTTAAGCCAAAAGAACGGTCGAAGATGTAGTGCAGCAGATGCATTTCTGCACCCCATACGTCGACGTTCCAACCTGGAAGTGATTACCGAAGCGCATGTAAATCAAGTATTGATTGAAGATCGAGTAGCAGCTGGAGTATCCTACCAGAAAGGAGGGAAGCAGATAGAAGTGAGGGCACAAAAAGAAGTGATATTAAGTGCAGGGGCTTTTAATAGCCCTAAATTATTGATGTTGTCTGGACTTGGTCCAGCCGCTCATCTGAAAGAAAAAGGTATAGCTGTAGTTGAAAATATTCCTGGTGTTGGTCAGAATTTGCAAGATCATCTGCTGGGAGGAATTGCCTATCGAAGTAAGAAATCTGATACTTATGATACTATTGAGGGCTTTCCCAGGATATTGGGTGCCCTTTGGCAGTTCTTGATCAATAAAGGAGGGCCACTTAGTTCCAACGTATGTGAAATCGGAGGGTTCATCCGAACACTACCTGAACTTCCTGCACCAGATATACAATTTGCCTTCGCTCCCGCCTTCTATATTCGCCATGGCTTTGACAACCCTAAAGGTGAAAATGGCCTGGGTTTTGGTCCGATTCTCTTACAGCCTTACAGTGTGGGTGAGGTCTTATTGCGTGATAAGCACGCTGCTTCCAAACCCCTGATTGACCCGAAGTATTTTAGTGATGAAAGGGATATCGCTACCATGATTCGTGGCGCAAAAGTGGCTGATCACGTTTTGTCGCAGTCTGCTTTGGATGAATACCGTGGCGCCAGATACCTACCTGAGAAGGATTTGGACTCAGATGAAGAAATGGCCGACCTTTTACGCGATATGGCCGAAACGCTCTATCACCCCGTCGGCACCTGCAAAATGGGGCAAGACGAGATGGCTGTGGTTGATGAGCAGTTGAACGTAAAGGGAATTCAAGGCTTGCGGGTCATTGATGCCTCGATCATGCCGAAGATTGTGCGAGGGAATACCAATGCACCTACGATCATGATTGCCGAAAAAGGAGCTGATATGGTTTTGGCCTCTTAAGCTCAGTTGTTTAAGAATGTCTGCTGAGTCAAAAAGAGCTTCTTAGTGACCAGTGAGATATTTTTAAACAACTTCGTTGGATATATAATACTGTACTGAATGGCCTAAAAGAAGATTTCTTGGGCAAGCCGATAGGTATTGGCATGTCCTTCTACAATGTGAGCAATGCGTTCAGAATAACCCCCGCCCATGCTAACGGCTACGGGGATGCCGTGGCGTTTGCACTCCTGGAAAACTAATTCATCTCTCTTTTTACAACCTTGAATACTCAAGCCTAACCGCCCCAATTTATCGGTCGCTAAAACATCCACTCCGGCGAGATAGAAGATGAAATCGGGTTGTACTTGATCAATGAGTCGTGGTAGGTGATATTGCAAGGATTGAAGGTAAGGCCCATCCTCGGTATGATCAGGGAGCCCAACATCGAGATCAGACGGTTCTTTCCGCAAGGGATAATTCTTGGCACCGTGTACACTATAGGTGAAAACTGCTGGTGTATCCCGGAAGATACTGGCCGTTCCATTTCCTTGATGCACGTCTAGATCAACGATTAATATTTGTTTGGCTAATTGATGGGTTAAAAGATAATGAGCCGCAATAGCAAAGTCATTGAAAACGCAGAAGCCCTCCCCGCGATCGGCAAAGGCATGATGGGTGCCTCCTGCTATATTCAGCGCGACGCCATACTTCTGGGCATACAGGGCACACTCTATTGTGCCCTGAGCGATATGGCGACCTCGTTCGATCAATTGAGCAGACATAGGAAGACCAATGGCTCGTTCTTCTTTACGGCTAAGTTGCTGCAATCGAAGTTTATCCCAATACTGCTTTGTATGTGTTTGCAGGATTTCCGCCTCGGTCAATTTGTTTGGATGAAAGAAGTTGGCATCAGTGACCGTACCTTCGTACAGTAGTTGCTCCGGCAACAACTCATATTTGATCATCGGAAAGCGATGACCATTGGGAACATGATATTTATAAATGGGCGAAAAAGCAATCTTCAACATAACGAGTCAGCAGATACATGCTTCAAGAAACACTTTAAGTATAGCAATGTTGCAATTTTCCATGAAATTGAACTATTTTTGCCGCCTTGAAATTATACAAATATGAGAATTGCTTTTCATCATTCTAAGATCAAACCTTATAAACAGAACTGCGCTTAGCATAGCTAAGGGATAATGGATGCGTACGGCATGCCGATTGCATTCATTTCCAATGAGATAGCAGGGAATTGTGATAAAGGAGATCTGATGAGGGCACAGTTTAGCTCACCATATGTCTTTCCATTTTCAACTCCCTTCCGATTTGTATTCTTTCACTTTAAATCAGCTAATACTAAAATTTATCCATGCAACTCAGTGAACAGGAATTAGTAAGAAGAGAAAATCTTCAAAAGATCCGAGAATTGGGTGTTGACCCCTATCCCGCTGCAAAATTCGAAGTTAATGCCTATGCAGCGGATGTCAAGGAAAACTATGTAGAAGATGATGAGGGCAAGGGAATGAACTTCCAGGAGGTCACGATGGCCGGTAGATTGATGAGTCGTAGGGTGATGGGAAAGGCCTCATTTGCCGAATTGCAAGACTCCAGCGGAAGGATACAGGTGTATGTGTCCAGAGATGAAATAGCGCCAGGGGAAGACAAATCCTTGTACAACAGCATTTTTAAGAAATTGCTTGATATCGGTGATTTTATTGGTGTGAAAGGTTATGCTTTCCGTACGAGAATGGGAGAGATCACCATCCATGTGACAGAACTTACGGTATTAAGTAAGTCTCTTCGTCCGTTACCGATTGTAAAGCGGGATGAAGATGGAAATGTATTCGATGCCTTTACCGATCCTGAATTGAGGTACAGGCAGCGATATGTGGACTTAACAGTAAATCCACAGTATCGTGCGCTTTTTATCAAGCGAAGCAAGATTGTGTCTGCCATGCGTCGATTCTTTGATGACAAAGGCTGGTTGGAAGTAGAAACGCCGATTTTACAACCTATACATGGCGGCGCAGCAGCTCGTCCGTTCAAGACACATCACAATACCTTGGATATGCCTTTGTATCTGCGGATAGCCAACGAGCTTTACCTGAAGCGATTGATCGTAGGTGGTTTCGAAGGGGTATATGAGATCGGGAAGATGTTCCGGAATGAAGGAATGGATCGCACGCACAATCCGGAATTCACCTCCATGGAAATCTACGTTGCATACAAAGACTACAATTGGATGATGGAGATGGTAGAGCAATGTACGGAATACATAGCGATGGAAGTGAACGGGACAACCAAGGTGACGATCGGTGAGAATGAGATTGATTTTGCTGGGCCCTATCGTCGATTGAGTATGTATGATTCTATCAAAGAATATACAAATATCGATATCTCTGAAATGGATGAAGAAGGTTTACGTGGTGTTTGCAAAGATTTGCACATTGAGGTGGATCCATCCATGGGGAAAGGGAAATTGATCGATGAGATCTTTGGTGCTAAGGTAGAAGATCATTTGATCCAGCCGACCTACATTACAGACTATCCCATCGAAATGACCCCTTTAGCCAAAAAGCACCGGACTAAAGAAGGTTTGGTGGAACGATTTGAGCTATTCGTGAATGGCAAAGAGATCGCGAATGCCTATTCAGAATTAAATGATCCAATTGATCAAAGGCAACGTTTCGAAGATCAACTACAACTGGCCAAGCGAGGTGATGATGAAGCGATGGTCCTGGATGAAGATTTCCTTCGTGCCTTGGAGTATGGTATGCCACCTACTTCCGGTTTGGGTATCGGAATCGACCGCCTGACCATGATGTTGACCAATCAACATTCGATACAAGAAGTCTTGTTCTTCCCGCAAATGAAAGCAGAGCAGTAGATTTCCAAGCGTACAGAATATATAAGACAGGGGCGAGATTCCAAGGGATCTCGCCTTTGTTATTTTAGAAACCTACCTGCACCTTGTATCTTTAGTACATCGTATTAGGGTTTTTGGAACTGGACGGAATCTGTTGAATCGCATCCCAGTGTTCACAAATCTTGCCATTCGTGTCAAAACGGAAGAAATCCATGGTGACATATTGATCATTTCCGGGCCAGGTCTGATGTGTATGCAACGCGACAAGATTTCCCTCCGCAATACATCGAACAAATTCAATTGATTTCTCTGGGTATTCTAGCTGCATTCGTTCGAAGTACCGAATGAAACCTTCGGTGCCATCTTCTACATCAGGATTTTGTTGAATGTATTGATCTCCAATGTACTCTTCTATAGCTTTGCGGGGTTCTCCCTCGTAAGCAGTTCGGTAGAAGGCAATGGCGTTTGCTTTGTTTTGTTCTAGGTTCATAAGCCCCATTTATATGATCTACAGATTCAATAGTGCTTCAATAATAGCTATACTCTCTCAGTTTTCCACTCTTTACTTCTGCCTTTCTCTTTCTTCCATTTGTCGAAAAACCACGACTACATCGGTCTTAATGCCTTATCTTCCGGTCCAATTCACAAACCAAAACTAAATACCATGAATTTTCTTAAGCTATCGCTTTTTTGTATGCTATGCATGCTCAGTTCCTGTGTTGGCTGTGGGCGCCAGCAGGCAGAAGCAGAGGCAAAAGCTGAAGCTGAAACAGACATAGAGGATGCTGTAGAAAAGTTAGCTGACGATTTGAATGATGATCTAGCAGGTGCCTTGAATAAGGTCCAGGATGCCTTAAAAGATGTAGAAAAGAACTTGAAAAATGGAGAAGAAGTTGAGATCGCAGATTTCAGAGACTTAAAAGAGGTCTTGCCGAAGCGTTTATTGGGAATGGATCGTTACAGTCATACTGGAGAAAAATCAGGTGTCACGGGATTCAAAATTTCACAAGCCACCGCGAAATACAAGGATGGAGATCGCCGCTTAGAGATTAGTATTGTCGATTCTGGTGGAATGGCATTGGCTTCCTTGGGCGCAGCGGCCTGGACTATGCTCGATGTCGACCGCGAAACGGATGATGGTTACGAACGAACCACTACCATCGATGGATATAAGGCTTATGAAAAATTCGACAGTAGGAGAGGGAAGGCCGAGATTTCCATTTTCTATAAGGATCGCTTTCTGGTGGCCATCAAAGGAGATAACTTGAAAAAAGGAGATGCTGAGGATGTGCTGGACAAACTGGATCTTGATGACCTAGATGACTTATAGGCCCAGCAAAGTAGTGTGGCGAGAATAATTATTCTCACACTACTCAAGACTTTTCGTCTAAATGAAAATGTCCCGAATTTTAGCACTGACTAGGATTCGGGACATTTAATTTCCTTACAAGGTGGATGCAGTGAGTTTACTTACTCAGCTATTGTCGTCTAACTGATAGGATATTTGGGCATTTCGCTCCTGTAGTTGATCGAGATAATCCTCTACCTTGAAATCTTCGCTGCTAAAGGTAGAATCCCGGAGCCGGCCATCCTTTTGCCGTTTTAGGCTTCTGGCAAAGCGGCGAATGCTCTCTACTGTGTCCAGGATCAGTCCTGGAACTGGCACATTTTGACCGTGTTGGTCTTTTGCAACCATCGTGAAATAAGAAGAATTGCAGTGTTTTACTTCTCCGTTCTGGATATTTTCGGCTTCCACTCGCACACCAACTACCATTGAAGTATTGCCGGTATAGTTAATTGAAGCTTTCAGGGTTAATAGTTCTCCGACTTCTACAGGGTTTCGAAAATCAACCTTATTAACGGAGGCTGTGACGCAATAGTGCCCAGAATGTTTGGATGCACAGGCAAAGGCGATCTGATCCATAAGGTTTAGAATATGCCCACCATGAATCTTTCCACTGAAGTTGGAATGAGAAGGTAGCATGAGTTCCGTGATGGTGATTCTGGATTCCTTGCTGGTTTTGTATTTTTTCAAATCCGTAAGTTTTGGCAGTTTATGTCTATGAACCGCTGTTATTCCGCTTCTACTGGCAGGAGGACAGCTGGTTTTCGTTCCAAAACCCGATGGAAACGCAGTAGGTGATCGGGAGCCTTTTCATTATAAAGGCAGAGGGTCAAAATCTTTTTCTTCCGGCGATCAATAGGGAAGAGAATTTTGATTGGATTGTGGACATAGCCATTATCCTCAAAAAGGAGAATTTGCTTATTGCGAGTGGGAAGGCGGAATAGTAGTAAATCCTCTTCGGTGTTCGGCAGCGGAATCTTATCATAACCTTCTTCTAGGAGGAATTGTTTGATCATTTCATAGGTATGACCCAGGTTCATTCCTGCAAAGGTGGTTCGGTACTCGTACCCATCGCTTGACCCACCTAAATAATCAGAGCCAGCAGGGGGAAATTCTTCGCGCAATGGCATGATAACAATTTTGATTCTCTGAAGGTCCTTGATCTTGCATCTTCAAAATCAAGGACGAAAATTCTTGTCTTCTGCAAATTTATCCAATTTTTTGTTTTAAAAAGACTTGAAGAAGAAAAAAATTGTTTGCATAGCAAAATCAGAGGTATCAGTATGATATCCATCCAAATAATAAGAACAGTAATGGATACTAGAAACTAGGGGCAGCTAAACTGCCATCAAATGAATCAGGAATTAAAGAAGAACCAGGCTGTACGCGCAAATTTAAACCTGTGGCGTCATCAATTTGATCCACTGAAAGATGTTGTAAGCCGCTTTCCAATCGGATAATCTGTGTCTTCTGTAGTGTACTACCCGAGCACCAATCCTCTACCACCCAAGATCTTTGAAGGAAAAAGCCTTCCTTGTTTTGGATTAGTTCATCTGTCCAGCTAAGGTCAAAGACATCATCCTTTTCTTCTAAGAGATATTGATCATTGGTTGTGCTAAGGTTGCCATCCAAGTCAATAACGGGAAATCCAGTCAGTTGCGGGTTGGCCTTAGCTGCGGGTTGATTGGTTTGAGTTGAAGATGGGAAAAATACCTGAGCCATTGAAGTCTTATCTACAGTAACAAATTGTGTAAATCGAGCTTGCTGGCTTTGCTGGTCGGCAGTAGCGGTCCAGTCTCGCACCAATACCCCCATGGCATTGGTCAAAAATTGGAAATTCGCTACATATTTGGTTAGATCTCCTTTCGAAGGAATATAGAGGTTCAGCAGATCTCCTGCTGACAAAGGATTTGAAAAGAAGTTGGTGTTTTGCTTAGTCCAGGCAATGGAAGCCTCATTAACTTGCACACCAAAAAGATTGGAGCCCCCAATATTTCGCCAATCGAAAGTAATAAATCCTTCTGCCGGAATAGCGATTTGAAACCGCGTCATACCAGTAGTTGGCACTTCAGATTGAGCAATATTGGCCCCTTCAACCAATATTGAATTGGGAGCTCCGGTGACATCTACCCCACCGTCACCTTTAATCTTGGCGATAGACCATCTGTCTTTCGCAAAATAATTTGTCAAACCTTCAGCCTGGCATCCTAGCATGTGGTATTGATCATCACTTGCTAGTTCCACGGTTAAATCGCAAGCTTGCGATACTGTGGGTTGCCCACTTGTCTTAAGTAAGTCCAAGTCCCGGTAAAAGACCTGAAGGTGTTGGCCAGTAATCTGTAACTGGCATTGTGTTTCTTGTAATATGGAGTTTGTAGTTGAATAGGTTGCACCTTTGCCTTGGGCAAAAGTGATGTTGGCGCTGGAGAAAACCATAATGAAAATTATGGCGTATGTGTGTAGGGGTCTGTTGCTTTTCATAGGGTATTCTATTAAGCCCATCATTCCATAGCGTTTGAGTTGCTATTATGAGACGCAAGAGATGGACAAAAGACACTTTAGGTCATAATAATCTATCCCAACATAGTTATGAAGCTCGTTGTACTATTGGTGGAAAATAAATTACGGTAGGAAATAGAATACTGCAGACGTAACAGAAGAGAAGGTGTAAGTGCTGTGTCATGGGATTACGGTTTAAGGGATGTTGGGAATTATAATTGTAAAATCGGTTCTACTTTTCGTTCAATCGGCGTACTTGGTAGTTGCTCATAGGATATATATATCCCGTACTTTCTTAAATCAGATACAAATATAGGGTTTCAGTTCCTCACTCACATACCGTAAATAGGGTATTTTTTGAATATTTATTTTCATAAAGTGTTTTTCTTGTAATACTTAGCTGGTGAAAATTAAACTTGTTGTATTAGCGTTTTCCAGTTGATTAATAGGCGATTATGGTGGTACTTAGGGGGGGCTAAGTAATTCTAAACGTATGGCTGGAGTTTAGTTTTACACCTAGCCTATAAATGAATTGTATTAAAGGGAACTATTACTGGAATCGCGAGGTTTGCCTAAAATTATCCATTCAGAAGTGTTCTCTAGTTGGGGACAAGCTCTATCCATCCCCAGGTTCCTGTTCTCCAAGAGCCAGTTTTGTGCTTCATTTATCCCTCTGGAAGTCTTTAAGTCTATCACAGAGAGTTCATCCATATTGGCAGGCCTCGCAGATTTCTGAATTTGCCGTAAAGTAGCTCTTTCACTAATTCGGCCAGTGCTTTCTAAACCTTTTGCTCAATATCAGGTTGAAAGGGCTAAATAGGCGTAAATATGAAAGTAAAGCGTAAATCCTGGGAGCAATTTATTCCTCGACCCATGGACGAGGTTTGGTCTTTCTTTTCCCGACCTGAAAACCTGAATGCTATTACTCCGCCGGATATGTCTTTCGAGATTCTATCGGATATCAGCAATATTGAAATGTACCAGGGGATGATCATCCAGTATAAGATATCCCCATTTTTAGGAATCAAAATGGATTGGGTAACAGAGATCACGCATATAGAAGATAGACGATTCTTTATTGATGAGCAGCGATTCGGTCCATATGCCTTATGGCATCACCAGCATCATTTCGAAGAAGTAGAAGGTGGAATACAGATGCAGGACATTTTGCACTATAAAGTCCCTTACGGACCAATTGGTACCTTGGCAGATGTTTTTTTTGTGGATCAAAAGATCGAAAGTATTTTTCAATATAGAAAAACAGCCATCGAAGAGCGACTCGCTACCCCGATGACTGTTTTACATACTTAATTCTCTAAGCTTACTGATTCCTGGAAACGGCTATGTTGAGCCTAATACCTGCGGTTAACTCTGGGATGTGGATGGCATTTTCTTGATCAATTATTGTTTTCCATCTCCCATTTAGAACAAAGCTAGATTGGCCAGACAATGGTAGTACCACGCCCATTTGCAGACTAAGTCCTTTTCTCGTTCTACGCCATTCGCTGGGCAATGGGCTAGCCTGCGAAAAAAGCATTAACTCACTCCTGTTTACCTTTTGTTGGCTTATGAATCCCCCAATACCGGCCGAAAAATGGCCTCCAATTTGATGCACTATGTAGGCATGAAAGTCGAGTTGTTGTACGTTTGCTTCCCAAGGTATTTGTTGAGGCATTGTAAAACCATCGTTCAAGGAAATGACAGGAATGATTCCTGCTACTTTAGCTTGTGATATACCCGATTCTAAACCCAAACGCCATTTTCCTGTAAACGGGATGCCGATGGCCATTGCTGCGCCGGGGAAAATAATCCTATCTGCTGATAGCTCTCCTTCCTGTATAATCAGCTCACCAAAGTCCTTAAATAGATCCTCTCCATAACGCTCAAGCAAGACATCCATGATCAGGTTGGGTGTCGGAAGTATTGCATTGGATAGCCCCGAATTGTATTGACTGGTGCCAAGGAGGTCAAGACTCAGTCTAAAAGCGGAACGATTATAAGAGGGGGTGAAGTTTTGGGCAATGCTATAGATTTCACCTTTGTCCTTTAATTTCCCTCCAGGCTTATACCTCGAGTCTCGATCTCCACTTCCTAGTTTTAGCGGTTCTCCTTTCTTCCCATCGCGCTTGGGTTCGCCTTTAAGGCCTTTGTCTTCATATCTTCCCTCACGAAACTTAATGGGATAGCCATTTTCGGTAAACCACCATTGCAACACTTCAGCAGTATCATCACCTCTGAGTTTAACCGGGATTTTAGTTCCTGCCGGGATTCGCTTGGCAGTACTATCTAGTTGTACCACATAGAGGTCGGTTCTACTGTCAGCGCAAAGGCTCCGGCAAGGTTCGGGGAGGCGATTTAGAGCTCTTGTTCTGGCGCGGCCAGGAGGTCCAAGGGTTGAACATTCACAATGAATCGTCGTGGCTTTCCGAAAAGGCGTTTCAGCAAGCCCTTCGTTGATAGACTGAACGGGGCGGGTGGTGACGATATGTAGGTCATTAATAACGGCTGATCCCGCTCCATCTTTTCGTCCTTTGTAGATATTGTTTTCGAATTCCAATTCCGTTACTACATCCGATCCTGGGACGACCAAACTATTTGATTGTTGAGCTTTGACCAAGTCGCCATGCATTACCGTGCCGATGGTATCGCCATTAAATGTCCAGTACCAACTTACAATGTGAAGATCTTCCTCTTCTGTCGCAAAGCGCCCCCAAACTTGCTCCCCATTGCCGACAACTTTTGCGGCACTTCTGCCTCGATTTTTGAAGTGAACTTGTGAACGGCCACCTTCTGTGCTAAGCTTACTGGACCGAAACTTACTTCCGACATACTTATCAGACGGATTAGGTGCTGGATTTACCAATTTCACCTCGGAGTCAAATTGGATGTGCAAATCATTGGCAGGTTTACCTGTATTATTGATAAATACATAATCCTTGGAGGTAGTGGCACCTAAATGGCTCCCGATTAGCAAGCCACATATGCAGATACAAACTCTAATTAAAAGAACTAAGCGTAACATGATCACTGATTTTTTGGTTTTAGTAATTGCGTTTAATTCAATGGCAATTTGCGACCAAATACGGCTAATGACCTATTACAATTTTGAGTGAAAATCAGGGAAAAGCTAGCCAGGACTTCGTATAAATGGCGGAATATGGGTAAGTAATCAATGGAGTTTGTTGCAGATAAGATGCTTAAAAAGGGCTATAACACATCAAGGTGTTAAACTCAAACAGCTTTTTAGAGGCTTAAGACGATAAATACACTAGCCTTGCGTACTTATTTAAGCCGGATTACAAAAAATGGTTAAAATCCTAAGTAGGGGTCATGCATGGCGCCATCGATAGAGTGGATTTTAGCGATTAATTAAGATTTTTAGGTGTTGGAACTGCCTATTTGCACTTAATTTTAGCCAATAAACTCCCGTTGGTAAGGCCGAGAGGTCATATGCCAGTTGATGCGAACCGCTAGAAAAGAAAGTTGGAGTTTGAAGATTTTGGATTCTTTTCCCACTGCTATTAAAAAGTTCGAGACCCAATTTCCCTTTCTGTTTTAACTGGAAGTTGATTTGCACCTTATCACTGGTCGGGCTGGGGTAGTAGGTTATGTTTTCAAATATAGAAACCCGCTCTTTTATCGATGTGAGGCAACCACATTCATGTTTTGAAAGGAACTCCGTTTTGTTCGCCTCAAACTTTCCGTGACGAGTGCAAGTCAATAGATAGGCTCGCTCCGTAAGGGTACACAGTTCCATACAAGAAATAGATAATGCTTTAATGTCATCTACGGTAATGATCATGAACTGAATAGCCGGACTTCGCCGAATAAATTGAGTGGTACTTAATGCTTGATCCTCACATTCAGCATAGATTGTGAAGATGTGATAGGCACTTCGCGAAAGCTCTTGAAAAACAAATGGTTCAATCACATCAAATGCTTCCACAAACCCTTCCGCGTTGTCATATTGGACATGCCAGGAAAGCGCCAACTCATTAAATGCCCATTGAAAACTAAGGTTGTTTTCGTTGTAATCAAGGATTTGCAGATTGCTGGGAACTGGGCAGGCAAAGTCACTATCGCTCATGTCAAGTTGCAATTGACTGCCTAGGTGTAGGTCTCCTTCTATGCAATTGTTCAGGATGGTGAAATGGTGAATGCCAGTATCTGAGGCTAAGGTTATTTCAAATAGTGGTGGAGATACTTCTAGGATCTCTTCCATGGGCGTTCCAGATAGTGAGTAGGCGTACTGAAGGGTGTAGGATGCAACATCGGCTTGCTCCTGTAAAGTGAAGCTTGCTAAAATGCCATCTGTAGTGGGTTGTACAGACAATAGGCTTATAGACGAAGCGTCACAAGAAGGACTACCTTGGCTGTTTAGGGGTAGGTGATGACCAAGAAGTAATAGACAGAAACACAGCGTAAATCGGGCTATAGAACTCATGGTACTCCTTTTTTACAATGTATACTTTTTATAGCAAAGTTCCGATATTGTGATCCTTCAAATAATGCCTATGCATAGAAAACTATTAAGTGTGTTGCAGCTTTTTTCTAGCGCAGAACGAGCCAAATTGGTGAGGTTCGTTCGCTCTCCTTATTACAATGAAAACCAAGAACTTACTCAACTTCTAACGCTTGTCCTATCCCATGCCCCGAGTTTTGAAATCGATAAAACCAGGACCAAGACACTCTTTAATGACCTCTACCCTGGACACCCATTTGATAAAAGGACGTTGAATCGGCTCAATTCTAGGCTATTTCGACTAGTGGAGAAATTTGTAACAGTAGAGCAACTGAAAAAAGAACCTTTTAAAGCGCAGGGGCTACTATTGGATTACTATATTGAAAAAGGGCTATCAACTCATGTCGAGTCCAAGCTGCGAAGGCTCAAGGCGGATTTCACTTCCTTAAAAAAAGGGAATAACAGACGTGCGGATTATCTGCTTATGATCGAAAAAAAGAGGGCAGTGTGGCAGGCTGCAAGAGATGATCGAAGAGGAGACATTAATCTGCAGGCTTACAATGAAGCACTAGATCGGTTTTTTATTAATGAGAAACTGGAGTTGATCAATGCGATGTTGGGGAGACAACGGGTGATTAATTGGCAATACGAAATGACCTGGTTGGAGGATATCCGGGCGCACTTATCAGATCATCATCACCCCGATTGGCCAGCGATTGAATTATATGGGCAGGTTTTAAGCTTACAATTGGAACCCGATCAGGTTTCGAATTACTTTCAATTGAAGCGATCCCTCACCAAGCATGCCATAGATTTTTCTCCTACAGAACAACGAGCCTACTTCTCGTATCTTGAAAGTGCAGCCAAGGCTATATTTTCGATTGATTCCTATTTTGAAGAATTATTCTCTTTGTATAAGGTCCAGTTGGATTCTGGTGCCTTGTTGCCGGCAGGAAAATTACACCATACGGTCTTCAAAAACATTGTTTTAACTGGACTGGAATTAGGGCATTTTGACTGGGTAGAGAACTTCATTGAAACGTATCGAGACCGGGTTTTCCCAAGGGCCTATAGAGCTGATGCTTATTTACAAAACCGGGCTAATTTTCACTATTATCGCCAAGAATATGGTACAGCACAGCGACTGCTTTTGCAAAGCCATCCACGAGATATCTATTACAAGCTTAGTCAGAAAAGTATGCTGGCCAGAATCTATTTTGAAACCAAAGAACTTGAGGTTCTTTCTGGGTATCTGAATTCATTTTCTAAGTTTATTTTCGACCAGAAAAAGAAGATTGCGGCAAGCAAGATCGACTCCTATCGCTTGTTTGTTAACTCGAGTCGGAGACTTTGTAGTTTACTGGAAGAACATCCGGACAGTTATTCAGCCTTTTGTCAAAACAGGGCGGTAACACATGCTGAGGTTAGGCAGGGTATTATAGAACTACAAGAGCAAATGGAACAAGGCCCCATCTTTTATAGCAAGAAATGGTTGTTGGAACAAATACAGTACACCCTTGAAGGACGTTAAACGCATTACCTACTCAACAGAACCTAGGGACCAAGGTTTGGAAAACATCAAGCAGAACATACGACTGACGTTGATGTTTTCCATTATCTAAGCAAATGGGGTTCAGAAATGCTTCCTCGAAAAGATCTGTTATACCTGAACAGTCTTCCACTTTCCTCTGGTGAATAACACTATGATCAGCACCGTCATCAGCGATTCTGCAATAACTACTGCCCAACAAACACCTGCTAGCCCCCAGTCCATATTCAGTGCTAAGAAATAGCCCAGCGGAATTTCAACCAGCCAAAAGCAGATAAAGTTAACGATGGTAGGCGTACGGGTATCGCCTGCACCATTGAAGGCTTGACTAAGCACCATGGCATAGCCAAAGCAAACATATCCAATGGCAAATATTTTCAGGGCTTTGGTTCCTGCTACAAGCACGGCAGGTTCCGTACTGAAGAAACTTACCCATTGCGCGGCAAAAACGTAGTACAAGACCGCTACCGCGCCCAAGTAAAGCATATTGAAGTGAGCTGCTCGCCAAGTAGAGATAGCCGCCCGCTCCGGCTGTTTCGCGCCAAGGTTTTGACCCACCAAAGTGGCTGCTGCATTACCCAAACCCCAAGAAGGTAGAAGCGTGAAAATAATCAGCCGAATGGCAATGGTATAACCGGCCATGGCTTCACTCCCGAAGTTCTGGGCAATGATTCGTACCAGGAAAATCCAGCTGGCGGATGCAATCAAGAATTGTCCGGCACCCGTTGCAGCGATCTTTCCGAGTCGCTTGATGATATCCCAATCCACTTTGTTTTGATGGAAGTAGAGTTTTACTCGACTATGTGCTCCAGTGAGGATGTACAATTGAAATACAACTCCTAATCCTCGGCCGATCGTAGTAGCTACCGCTGCCCCTTGTACTCCTAATTCAGGAAAAGGGCCATAGCCAAAAATGAATAAGGGGTCGAGGATAATATTGATAATGTTGGCTAACCATAAAGACCGCATTGCCAAGGAAGCATCTCCGGCTCCTCGAAATATGCCATTCAGCAAGAACAGGAGCATGATGAAAATATTACTGGCAAACATAATGCGCGTATAGCCCACATTTTCAGCAATCAGGGTTTCGCTTCCACCCATCAACCGTAAAATATCATCGGCATAATAGGCTCCGGGAATGCCAATCATAAGTGCGATGACAACCGTCATGTAAATGGCCTGCAAGGCTACTTTTGAGGCCTCTTCGGGTTTGTTTTCTCCAATGTTTCGGGCGATCATGGCCATCGGAGCCATACTCAAGCCAATGGCGATACTATAGATCAGCGTAATAACAGATTCGGTTAAACCTACGGTAGCTACGGCTTCGGCGCTAATCTTAGAAACGAAAAAGGTATCGACTACGGCAAAGAGAGATTCCATAGCCATCTCCAAAATCATGGGGATGGCCAGAAGGATGATAGCTCGATTGATTTTACCGGTGGTGTAGGAATGGTTTGTGCCCTTAATGGCGTCCCAGATGAGGCTTGGCCAGGACTGCTCGGCGGAATCTTGCCCCTCCGCAGCTGGCTGTTCAGGGGATGGGTTGTCCTGAATCATATAGGTGGTTTGTTTTGTCGGTGATCAAAAGGCGTTGAGGTGGGTAGGTTGTAGGCTGTGATTAGCCAAAGGCTTTAGCGGTTAGGCGCTGTGTGAAAAAGACAGCCAATAGGTATAACTAAAACATAAACGGCAATTTTTTTCAAAAAATAAGTCGGGATATACCGACTTATGGCAACAATAATACTTCATATGCAGAGGAATAGTTCCTGATTCTCTCTTTTTTTTGATTTTCCTGAGCGCAAAGGCAATTCTTGGTGATCCTTCTTACCTTTGCAAACAAAAAGATGAGCCAAGAAGCTTTCCAAAAAATATGGAAAATGATCGGGTTGCGGTACAAATCGCACCCTTGGCATGGCATCCCCATTGGACCTAAAACGCCTGAAGTCGTGTCTACCTTTATAGAAGTAATCCCATCTGATACGGTTAAGTATGAAGTAGATAAATTGACGGGATACCTCAAGATTGATCGACCGCAGAAGTTTTCGAATATAGTGCCGGCTTTGTATGGATTTATCCCGCAGACCTATTGCCATGATAGCGTGGCAGAGTATTGCATGGAAAAGACAGGCCGAAAAGGAATAGTAGGAGACCAGGACCCTTTAGATATCTGCGTATTAACAGAACGCGAGGTTACCCATGGTAATATCATCGTTAATGCGATGCCGATTGGTGGTTTGCGGATGATCGATGGAGGAGAAGCGGATGATAAAATCGTAGCTGTACTGGAAAACGATGAGGTATATGGTAAATGGAAAGATATCAGCGAATTGCCTAGTAGTTTAATCGATAGACTGCAGCATTACTTCCTCACCTATAAGCAACTCCCAAAAGATAAGCCGAAGTGTGAGATCACGGATATATATGGGCGAGAAGAAGCACAGGAAGTGATTCGACGTAGCCAGACAGACTATGAGGATCATTATGGAGATTTGGAAGGGGCGCTGTCCCTAACTCTGTTTGAGGCCTTCAATTTTAGTCAACGGCAACAAGGCATTCTTAAGGACCTCAAATAGTCTGCTTGTAAAAGACTTCTGATTGTACACCTAGAAATACCATAGTTTTGCAGGGAATTTATATTCTCCTAACGATAATTGTGGGAGCCATCTTCTCCGATGCCCATGTATTGACGGCTGTTATTCGCTACAACCTGATGGTAATGCTCTTTTTTACCTTCATTACGGTTACCTTCAATCCAAACCTACTGCGCCTAGATCACTTCAAGGTTTTAGCGGCTAATATTATTCTCCCCATTGTAGTTTTTTTGCTGGTGCGAATCTGGGATGTTGAAACGGCTATGGCCCTCTTGGTAATTGGATTGGCACCGACGGCAGCGGGCGCTCCAGTGATCACTACTTTTTTGAAAGGACGAGTGGATCACGTTACAGTGTCTATTCTGTTACTTAGCCCAGCCATGGCCTTGCTGATCCCTTTCTTTCTTCCACTGGTATTGTCATCTGGAGCGGTTGAGATTCAGGTTCTGGATGTTTTGATCCCTGTTTTTACAGTGGTATTTGTGCCCTTGGTACTTAGCTTCTTGATCAAGAAAGTGATGCCTTTGGCTGTTCCTTATATCGCGAAGGCTTCCAAGGTCAATTTCTATTTGTTCTTATTCAATGTCTTTATTGCTAGTGCCAAGGCCACAGATTTTATCAGGAATGATGAGCAAGCCAATTGGGTGTCGATCTTGTCTATTGGTATTGGCGTTACCGTCTTAGGACTTATTCTCTTCCAATTGGGCGAAAGACTAGGTGCTCCAGATTTAAAGCTGGAAAACAGCATGTCGCTCGGCCGAAAAAACACGATGTTTGCCTTGTGGCTAGCCCTGACTTTTGTAGGGCCACTAGCAGCCTTAGGCCCCATGTTGTATATTCTGTTTCAAAATATTTATCACTCCATTGCCATGTATCAACTGGATCAACGAGAAAAAGGAAATCTCAGTACCGGAAATTCGTAGAGATTATCATCGGGTATTTGCCTGACCTTTTTTCTTTGTGAATAGGCTTTCGATCTCTTCTCTGGTGTCCGCTGGTATCGCGTCCCTGTATTGGCGTGAATCAAGATCTTGCTTAAAGTAATAGGAATACAATCTATTGTACCTAGGATCAAATTCCTTATCCTTCCATTTAAGGTATATTGCGGTTGCTTCTGCTGTTTTCCCTTGTAATAAGAGAGCTAAAGGAAGTAATCGACGACTGTCTGCATAGGTAGAGTCAAATAGTAGGGATTCCTGAAATTTTGAAGCTGCCCCAGCGTATTTTTTCTGCTTCAGCAAACTGTTTCCTAGTTCATACAACAGCTGACTTAGCTTGGCACTATCGGCCGTGACTGTGGCCTTGGATTTAGCTAAGTCGATGAAACTTGAGGCATCTTCATACCGTTTTTGTCGGATATAGTAGCTAGCTATTGCTAGCAATCCATTTGCGACCTCCAGCGTTGTAAGTTCTTCTTTTGCGAAGGCCTTAGCCACCTTACTAGCATATGTACTGGTATTTCGATTTGTTGGATAATATTCACTGAATTTGTCAAATAATATTCGGGTGACCTCCCAATTCTGTTCGGCTATGAAGTGGTCGATTAGTTTCGTTGAATAGTAGCTGTAGGAAGCATCAAAAGATCTATAGCTATTGTGAGGAAGTTTCAATTTTCTATTTTGAAGATCATTTACAATACTATCCGCCTGCGCTAATTTTCCATTTAATAAATAAGCAAAAGGTAGTTTAGTATAAATGATATCATCCTCATCTTCTTCCAGTGTAGCCACCTCGAGGCCTCTGAGAATGGCTTTTTCTGCTTCCTTATAATTACCGTTGAAGAGTTGTACGTAACCGAGATTATTATACATAGATTCCATGTTGACTCTAAGTAGTGAACTGTCTCTTTGTTGCAATTCTATTTCTGCCATGTCCACTGCTTCCTGATACAATTTTTCAGATTCTACCCTTTTCTTATCTAGGAAAGCCTTAGTGGCGAAAGCCGCCAGGATATTATAGGCGCCTCCTTCCTTTAAGCTTTCCTCACCAAAGGTGTCTATAGCCACCTCTAGGAGTGGAAGTAACTCCGAGTTGACGGGATACATTTGGGTAGCTGCGTCAAGTATTTTATAGCTATTAATCCAATCTTTTTCTGCTAGAAATACCTTACCATAGTAATTGAAATAAAATATAAAGGCTTTTTTAAATGAGTTGAAGCGACTAGTTCTGGTCGTAAACCGTGCACCTTCTTTTTCTGCCATAAACTGCTTTGCCTCTTCAAGGCGCCCTGTCAAGATCTTTGGAAAGGGCATATTAGCCATTAGCACGGCATCGTCGGGGTTGAGGCGGTGTGCAATTGCAAAAGAAGTATCCGCCTGCTCAAACTGGCGATTGATTATCTGATGATATCCCAGGTTCTTATAGTTTCTGACCCTATCCAATGTGCTGATTGGAATGGAATCCTGATTTTCATAACGTTCAGTAAGTTCGGCGATACGTTCGTAAAATGGGAGTTGAATCTCGGTCCATTTTGTAGCTGTAAATTCTCTGCGCGCGATTTCAGATAGGACTTTTAGGTCGTCCAAAGCTAAGACTCTATTGATATCTATATCTGCTGGGCTACCGCCTATGTTCTCTTCTATCCTGAAAATCTCAATATGATGGTTTATTTGCTGCGGGTTTATGACTGCTGCTTTTAAATACAATTTTCGAGCAGAGTCCCAATCCTTCATAGAACTGAAATGGTGTCCTGCAAAGGCTAGTTCTCGATCATCATTTAGTTGTAGCATTCTTTCGAAGTAAATAGAAGCGGAAGTATTTGCAATGCGGTGAAGTTCTACTAAAAAGTTGGCTTTCTCAGTCAGCTTAAATCCCTTCTCAAACAATTGCTTAGCTCTCTTATTGTCCATGTCTGTTTTTCGCTTGGCAAAATACTTGCCGATGGCCGACAATTCTTTTGCTTCTTCCAGGTTTACCATCCGCTTGAAATCAAATTCAGCAGCTTCATCTTTTTCCCCGATTTCGAATAGCTTAATCAGGTATTTCGGTTCCTCTTTCTTCTCAAAAGCAAGTTCAAAAAGAACTTTAGCTTTGCTCCAATCCTTTGCGTTGAAGTATCTGGTGGCAAAATATTCTACATCTCGATTAGAGGCTAAGGATTTGCACCAATCTGTATTGAATTCTTTGCCAGTCTTTTCGGCTAGCTCAAACAACGCTGACAAATATTGATGATTGGAAGGCGCCTGCCTAGAAGCCTTATGATACAGGAGATAGGCCTTATCTTGGTCGCGCACAGTTCGATTAAAAAAATCACCCAGGCGGGAAAGGGTGCGGTGCGCTTTGATGTCAAGCATCGTCTCAAAAAACTCATTTCGTTCGGTGCTATCCTTCGTATGACGGTAGCGATATTCAAAATACTGTCGCTGAGGGTCTATTTTAATGGCTGCATCATACAATAAAACTGTAGTCGCCGTGTCTTTACTTCTGCTATATTGGTTGGCAAAATAAGCAATGTCTTTACCTTGCTCCAATAGCAGGACAAGCTTGAAGTCAAACTCATGTTCTGTCAATTTCTTACTACAATGGTATAGTTGTTTAAGGATGTTTGCATCCTTAGGGGCCAGTTGGTTAGCTTTTTTATAAAGTGGATAGGCTTGTTTATTTTCTTTGAGTTGCATTAATGTCGCTCCGCAGCTAGCTAATACTGAAGCTTGTTCCTGTTTCAACATCATCTGATATAGACCCTGTCTTATTGGAGCACTTGCGACCTTATAATAACTAGCTAGATATTGTTCAGCACCTGGTTTGCCCATGGCCATTTTATAGAGAGATAGTGCTTCAGTTGTGTCCTTAAGACTTAGATATTTTTTGGCATAATTGACAATGAGGGTAGCCGTCGGAAGTTTGATCAGTGTTTGTGTTTTAAAAGTATGATTTTCTGTCTTGGCCGCGATCCTATAAAGTCTATCGAAATAGGAAGGCTTAGGGTTAATTTCAATAGCTGTTTCGTAGAACTCCCACGCGCTGTCCCATTGTTTTTGTTGATACAGGTAATCAGCGATACTTGAAATCTCAGCAAGCTCTTTATTCCCTTTGAGTAAATCCATTTTAGAATCTGTGACTTTTAATCCTTTTTGTAGAAAACTAGAAATAGGGAATTGAGCCACTTCTTGTTCCAAAAAGGTCGGCCAGAAAAACCAAAGTTTGGCTTGTCCGTCCTTGGCGGCTGTGAGAATCCTGTCTTGCTTCCCGGAGAATTGCCCCGCGGTTACAGCGCCATCATGATAGATGGTAGTTAATTCATGGCCTTTTAGGTCCCAGACTTTTGCCGTGTGATCCCCAGAGGTAGTAATGATATATTGCCCATCTGGGGAAAACGCTACGGAATGGAGATCTCTATCTGGGTCATGACCTTCAAATCTTGCTACGGGAGTTTGAAGATTCATGGTATCCCATAATAGGGCTACCCCTTTGGCACCAATTAGGATCTGATGATTGTCAGGAGACATGGCGATTGCATTTAAACCAGCGATCTGATTCCTAAATTGCCTTTTAGTGTTGTTTCGCCAATCCCAAATATTTACATAACCCTTGGAATCCCCTCCTACTAAGTATTGACCAAGGGTGTCAGTAGAAAAGGTAATGGATTGATATCTAACTGAACCAATTAGTATTGTTGGTTCTCTATCCAATTCATCGAGTGACCAAACCCTAACTTTATAGTCTTGTGAACTTGTGGCAAAGTGTTTTCCGTCCGGAGAAAAGGCTACATCGTTTACAATTTTCCCATGTGGGAAGCTTTTGACAAACGCCCCACTTGTTTTCCAAAGAATAGCGGATTTATCCTGAGAACCGGTAAGGATATATTTGCTATCAGGTGAAAAAGCCACGGTCTTGATCTTTTGTTGATGTCGAGTCAGGGATTCTTCCTCATTGCCTTCCACGGACCATAGTGTGGCTACTTTATCAGAAACAGAAACAACGTACTTTCCGTTAGGAGATAGTGCTGCATCATTAATTCCCGCTGCAAATTCTTGTTTTTTGGCAGTAGTCGTATCAGAAGTTATATAGGAGATGCGAAGGGACTGGATATCTTCAGCAGTTTCTACATCCCAAAGTTTAATCGTGTTATCCCAAGATGCTGTTAGAATGGATTTCCCATCGGGTGAAAAAGCAACAGCTTCAATGTCGCCTTGGTGGCCATAGAAAGCTTTTCGTTCATCTCCTTGTGGGTTGTATAGGTAGGCTATATTATCAGCAGTGGCAATGGCAAAATCATTGGAGGTCGGAGAAAAGGCAACTGACCAGACTGGAGCCTTATGCCTGATTTGTTTAATGAGTTTACCATTCTCTAAGTTCCATAGGATAGCGGTTGAATCTTTCGATCCACTAAGTAAAAGTTTCTCATCCATAGATATTGCCAGGGCTTCGACATCATCCCGGTGAGCAATAAGAGAGTCTAAGATTTCGCCAGAAAGACTCCACTTGATGATTTTTCGATCTTGGGATCCAGTCACGACAAAATTTCCCGTTTTCGGACTGAAAATAGCCGCCTCCACATAGCCTTGATGTCCTTTCAGGACGACGGAATCTGCCTCAGTTGGGTAACTCGACACTTCACTTGTGTCGCCATCAATATTGGACTGGCTGCTAGAATAAATGGGCCAAATGATAGCGGTACTATCCCAAGAGCCTGTAATACAGTTTTGACCGTTGGGCGAAAAGGCCACGGCTTCTACGACATGCCTATGTTGGAAAGTTTTCAACTTAGTCTTGTTTTGCCTGTCCCAGAGGATTGCTGTTCCATCCATAGAACCAGACAGTATATAGCCGAATTGGGGGCAATAAGCGACAGCTTCGACACCCAACTGATGACCATTGAATTCTTGTTGCAAGGATTCCTGCTTATCCCAGATCCGCACACTATGATCTCTGGAACCGCTGATTAACATCCGTTCCGTGGTATCTGTTGCAGGAATAAATGCGACACTGAGTGCTGCTCCATTGAGCCTTTCATAGTTGTAATTAGTCAATTCCAAGCCTCTCAAGTTCCAAAGCCTTGCTTTGCTAGATTCTGCGGAGTAAAAATGCCGCCCATCTGGAGCAAATGCCAAACCTCGAACAGCCTGTAAATCTTCTTCAAAAGTTTGTAACTCATTACCTTTTAAATCCCACAATTTGATCGTCCGGTCAGATGATCCCGTTAAAACCTGTAAACCATCCGGTGAAAAACAAGCGGTATTTATGGCACCGCTATGGCCAGTAAAGGTGGTATACGACTGCTTGCTGAGGTCCCACAATCGAGCGGTCTTGTCAGAGGAAGCACTTAGGAGCATGCGTTCATCTGCTGAAAACTCTAAGGCATATATATAACCGGTGTGACCTAGTAAAGTATCAGTAGGTATTCCTCTTTCCCATTGTATTATCTTCTTATCCACGTGTCCAGTGAATATTCTCTCACCGTTCTTCGATATAGCGACGCTAAGTATGCCAGTTCTATTAGTAGATAGCGTATCAATGGTCTGTCCGTCTGCTCCCCAAAGAATAGCCATACGATCTTGACTAGTAGTAATGATCTCTTGCTTACGGGTGGTTTTTATATCGGTAATTCTGGCTTTGTGGCCTACTAAGGTATCTATAGGTACACCTTCCTGATTCCAAATAACTAATCTTCCGTAGTAATCACCTGTGACCATTTTATGATCCCCCAAAAAGGCTACGGCTGTTACTTGGTATCTATGTCCAGCTAAAGTATCTAGTATGCTACCAGATTGATCCCAAAGGATAGCCCTTGTACTCGCTGTACCGGTAAGAATCCGGCTTCCATCTGGGGATAGCGCTAGGTCGTTGATCGCTCGGGAGGTCTTCAGTTCTTTATTGTAAAATACTTGAGCGGTATCACTAATTAGATCGTGAAAAGCGGAAAGTACGGAAGGGTTCTCGGTATTATCCTCCAAAATGAACCCTGCCATTTGCAAGGCTAGGGTAGGGTTTTTTCTTGCTACCTTTTCCAACCTTGCTGCATTTTGATTGGCTACTGCTATCCGCCTAGCTTCTCGCTCAGCTTCTAATGCCTTTAGCTTAGCTAGCTCAGCTGTATCAAGTAATCTTCTAACCTGTGCCTCGGCCAGGAGTGCATTATTTTTTTGTTGTTCCAGTTTTCGGTAGAAACGAGTGAAGAGTTTGTCCACTTTTTCCAGCGCTGGAGCTGCTGGCCTTCTTTCCCGCGCTACTACTCTAGCAGATCGTAATTTGTTGAACAGTAACTCTGAATTGAAGTTCTTCTTGTTTAGCTCAGTTTTGATTTCTTGCGTCAATTGATCGAATTCAGCAGCAATAGCTTGTGAAACGGGACCTTGGGTTTTGTCCTGGGAGAAGATTATCAGAGGAAGACAAACCAATAATAGGGAAAGTAATTTTTTCATGGCGTGTTGAGTTTTGTGGGGCTTAATCCTGAGTCATTTTCGAGAGACTGGGGTGATCCGGGTCGATCATTTCGATTTGCTTTCGCTTTAGTCTTGCCAAGTCGTCGTCTTCGCTTTTTTTGAGAATCTGGTAATCTTGCAGGTACCTTTCAATTTGTGTATTCCTTCTCAAGCTATCAGCAATCTCAAATTGGCGGTTCTTCTCCTGGGCTTCCTCCTGAGCTTCTAGGGCCTCGGCTTCGGCTATTCTGGCTTTTTTGCTGGCACTGAGGGCGTAAATAGAGGTCGTAACGGAAAGTGCAGTTAGGACCATTCCAATCACTGCAATTCTTTTGGCTCTCCTGCTTTTTTCCTTTTCTGTAGCTAGTATTTCTTGTTGCTGACGTTCTTGTTCCAAGCGCTCCTGCTCTGCCGTAGCTTCTCTTTCCGCTGCTAATCGTCTTTGCTTGGCGGCCAGTACTGGAGCCACTAAAGTGTCATGGCTAAGTTCGTAGGTATATCCACCATGAGAGCTGGGTTCAGAGCGTAGAATATGGCAGTCAACAAGCCGAGTAAGCAAGTCCTTGCTAATGTGAAATTGACTAATGATTTGGCCTTCGTACATACTTAACCTACGCTCTTCTTCTTCGAAAATTAGCCCGTCTTCAATTAAATGGCGGGCCGCAAGCTCATCTTCTTCTGAATTCAAGCGTGATAACTGATCATCGTAATAATTTTGATATAGCTTTTCTACATCACCAATATCATCCTCGGAGATAAGCTTTATATCACCTTCAAAGACCTTTCGCTCCAGGGATTGACATAATATCTGTAATTGAAAGGAAGCAATATTTTCAGTGCCTCCTTTTGTCAGGAAATGCAGAATGCGTTCAATCGCATCATCAGTGTAGTCGAAAGGAGGAGTAAGAAAGTTTTCGCCTTGGTCAAAAGCAGGATTGATGATGGCATCTTCGGCACCCTCTCGAGATAAAGGTCCTAACTCGAAACAACGACTCAGTATATTGGGGAAATATTTAGTCATTTGATTAAGACTATGCATTCGGTCTGATCGAATCGCCAAAACGGCTTTCACTTGGATAGGGTAGTGCAAAGCAGCCATTTCCTCTTTGGTAAGTACTTCTTCTCCTCCCTCTATTTGGGCTTGAACTTTTTCTAGAAAACGTTGTGGAATAGGGGTATATATGAGTTCTGCTAGCTGCTCTTGAAAGATATTCACTTGTTCTTTAGGATAGGTGAACAATTCTTCGAATTGATCAAATATCAACACAAAGCCCTTTTTCTTTGATCCTGTTGCCATGTGTCTCGACTTGAGTACATACCATAGGGAATTTTCCGCCGGTATAAGCTTGTCGAGCGTGTACCCATACTGTTGATGAATACCCAGAAAGTTTTGTGTCAATGAAAGTGGAGACTCAGAGTTTTCATCTACATAAGCTCCAAACCGGAGTGAGATGGGTTCTAATTCTCCTTCTTCCTCTAGTTGAGGAATTAAACCCGCATTTAGGAGGGAGCTTTTTCCCAAACCGGATTTCGAGTAGAGGACTACCAGTCTTTCTAAAGCTATATATTGATGGAAGTCTTTGATTTCAGGGCCACGACCAAAGAAGATGTGATTTTGTTCGGTCTTAAAGGGTTGAGCTCCCGGGTATCTATATTTACTCATAGTAGTAGTTTTGATAGGGTCAGCATTGGGCTTATTCAAATGCTTTGGCTTGGTTCAGGATTTCTAAAACTGCTTCGACGATCTGGTTTTGTCGCACCTCGGCATCGCGTTCATCGATAGATGAATTCTGTAGCCGTCGTTTAAGCCTACTGAATCGACTTTCTTGTACCGAAAGGTCATCGATTAGATCTTCAGCTGTATCCCCTAATTCCTCTAGAAAAATTTTGAATTCTGTTATGGCCTGTTGAAGCTCAGCTTTTGCTATTAGTTTTGCAATTTTCCGCAAAACCGACTCTTGTTTTTCGCCTGCTTTTCTTAATAGGTCTCGTTTGCCCATTTCGTGATGTAGACGATCAATAAAACTAGTAGCATGGTCTTCGACAAAATGAATACGGAATTGTTGTTGGCAGAAAACCTTAATTTTTTCAGCTACTTGTGGACCGGCGGCATACCTCAAAAAACTATCTTTCTTGGTATACTTGGCGAGCACCCTTAAGAGCAACTGCATATACCATCTTTCAAACTGTATTCCTAAGAATATGAAGTTGTCCGTTTCACTGATCACATTCTTAAGTTCTTGTGGCATACTTCGGTTGCCAAGGATAGAGTCAAAATAGTCGAATAGATCCTGATAGGTTAGTACCAGAGAGTCTCGTTCTTCAATACTTCCGAATAGGTTGTAAATCAAGGGCGATTTTTTAGTCGGAACCTTCGCCCCTGTGGTAAGGGTTCTATTTTTCCAATAAAAGTCAGCCTTACAAGCTAAATCTTGATCTTGGAAAGCGGCCTCCAGTTTCTTATCAGGAGTTAAGTTGATTACAAAGTGGAAAGGAATTTGGGCAACTTTTTCCAGGATTTTCTCTGCCTCAGAAAAAGAGTTTTCAAAAAAACGACGGAGCTTATAATATATATGCGTGCGACCTTCTTCCGAATTAAAGAGGAAAACGCCTTCTTGAGGATAGAAGTTTCGAATGTCAGAATTCTGTTCTACTTGCAGGAATTCTACCATTTGGTCCTCTAACATCTTTCCATCTTGATCTCGGTAGATTTCCGGACCTAGACATAGGATACATTTTTCATCTTTGATCGTCTGAATGATCACATCCCAATCTACGGTGTTTGCTTTACCGGATGCTTCATAATCGGAAGAGGAGTCAGGAGTGTATTGATGATCTGGCATGGCTCATTAGTTCTTTTAATAGGGTTTGCGGACATCATCAACCAGGATGGATTTGTCAGGATAGCACTACTTTGTAGCATGGGTTTAGATGTCCATTCTTATTTGCTGAGCAATTCACCTACAGTTTATCTGGTAATCAGCGCTTACTGAGGGGAAACCCACTGCGGATAATACTTATTCCAAATTTCACTTATATAAGGCATAGTTAAACCACATCTTGATGTGGATTTACGGGATATGGTGTATTGGATAGGCAGGAAACTCGGAGGATACGAGACTTTTGACTAAAGATGGGGGAACGGTCAGGGCGAGGAATGGAAGAGACCAGGTTTCAGCTGAGCCAATTGTAAGAAAAGGGTTGATCACATGTTCTAAACCTTAGCAGAAGTATCAGAGAGCTCTTGATACTTCTGCTAAGAGATGAATGTGCTTTAATACGGAGAAGTTATAGGGGGGATCAATAGTCGTTTAAGATGAAAACGACTTGAACTAGCCCACTCGTAATGTGGACAGTTTTTTCGATTAACTGTCCAGTCAGCTAAGGTCATTTATTTTACAATCGCCACATCTCCCGTTACGATCTTAGATTCAGGCTGTCCATTTTCACGGACTGTGTAATCTAGCCACCATACATATACACCGGTTGAGAGTAGTTGCCCATTCAACATACCGTTCCAACTTAGATCCGGATCGGTGGTTTCAAACAAAAGATTCCCCCAACGATCAAAGATCTGTAGATTGTATTCCAATATTTCACAGCCGGTTAGTGGCCTAAACTCATCATTAACACCATCATTGTTCGGAGAAAAAGCAGAAGGACCATAAAACTCACAACGCTCACATTCTCGAACATCTGCGGTGAAGGTTCGTTCTTCACAATCATTGAAGACTAAAACCTGGTACTGACCAGCTTCAGTTACAGCTAAAGTAGGTTCGGTTGTACCGCCAGACCAGAGATATTCGGCAAATACTGGCGTCCTGGCATCTAGGACTAATCGCTGCCCTGGGCACAAGAAGGTGTCTTGAATCAGGGTTTGTTGGATAGAGTCAATTACAGTCACTGTAGCACTTGAAGTGAAAACATTACAAGCAGTAGTCACTGTAACGGCATACGTGCCTGTACTTCCTACCTCATAGATAGAAGCCGTACTGCCATCTTGCCAAGTATAAGCTGCACCAGGAATCGTGAGATCGTATGTTAGTGGGGCATCTGCTACACATAGAATAGTATCATTACCCAGGCTAAGGATTGGTTCGCTAATAAAGGTTACTTGTATCTGATCCGTCTGCTCTTCACAGGGAGTAGTAATCGTGATGGAATATAGACCGTCCGTCGTGATGGTACGTAGTGGACTGGTAGAGCCGTCTTGCCATTGGTAAGAAATTACATCTTCGTTGGTGACATCAATATCTACTTGTTCTCCGGTGCAGAGTACTTGATCTGGACCCAATTCTAATTGTATTGGACTAACATAATCAATATTTACCTCATCTGTAACAGTGCCGCAAGCATTGGTCACCTCAACGGTATAAAGACCTGGAGCGGTTACCCGAAAGATGGGGTCGGTTGAGCCATCCTGCCAGAGATGGCTGGCTAGGTCGCTAGAAGCATCTAATGCCACAGTTTCACCAGGACAAAGCAATTGATCAGCACCGAGTTCAATTTGGGGTACGTCCATTTGGTAGATAATCTCTATTTGATCGGTTACGACACCACAGTCATTAGTGGCGGTAACGGCGTATACCCCGGAGGTGCTTACGTCAAAGGTCGGTCCGGTGGAACCGTCCTGCCATTGGTAGGTGCCAAACGGAATAGTGACATCCAAAGTGAGAATTTCACCTTCGCAAACCAATGAGGTATCTGGTCCTAGCTCAGCACTGTTGGATAGGGCAAAATCTACTTCAAAAGGAAAAGAGAAAGCGGTAGATGGGTTACCACAAAGATCAAGAATTTGAGTAGCCTCATCTGTAATCAGCTCAAAGGTAAAAGTTCCTAATTCAGAGATCGGAGGATCAATTTCGAAGGTGAAGTCCTTTTCGTATTCCCCTCCCTCGGAGCAAATATTATTAATAGGAATTAATGAGTAAGGGCCACCAGGTCCAGTCAATTGATAATTCATATTGGTGAAAGTGGCGCATTGGATATTTTCCGAGAAGGAAATTTCTATTTGATTTTCATTGCATTCATCCGGCACTCTAATCCCCTCAACACTAGGGCGGGTCTGATCGATTATCCCTAAGCCTGTAGATGAACTAAAATCGATGGTATATCCATTCGGAGATTGTGACCAGTTAGAAACCATGAGAGCGTAGGTGTTGCCTGGCACCATCGGAATTCGGTCATTAAAAGTAGATTGTCCGGTAAATTGGTCAGGGAAAGGGGCATTACAACCAGCACCCTGCACATTGAAATTACTTCCGCCATTGGCTCCTGTTGGGCCATTACACCCTAAGCCCCCCGCAGCATTGCAGCTAACCTGCATGCTCGCCGTATTTCTTATATCGCTACATTCTCTACCAGTGATATTAAACAGTGCCCAATCATAATCATCATTGGGATCATTGGGGGTGATGACGAAGCCGAGAAATCCTGCTTCGTTAACGGTAAAAGTGTACCAAATAGAGTTTAATTCCCCAGCAGTGCAACTGATGCTGGTGTTAATCTCATTATTGAAGTTGCCATCTCCACTCGGAGAGTTCATTTCGGAATACATTTCTTGACAAACCGGAATAGCGCCAAGACAATCTTGTACAGTCGGGATTTGCCCATGCAAATAACTTAGAGAGAAGAGCACGCAAAATAGGGATAAGAGTAATGATCTTTTCATAATTATCATTAATAGTGTTAAGGAATGCCAATGTCCTATTCGTGGGTATATATTGAAGTGCAGTGATCTCTGGTCAGAAGCCGATACTTTGCCCTAGAAGATCTTTTGGAGTAAGAAGGGCCGCAAAATAAGGATTTTAGTAGTAAACGAAAATGAGGGCTTAAAATTTTTTATGTCAGCGACTTTATAAAATTATTTTCAAATGAATCTGTGCTCTTCGGCTCAGCAGTCAATCTTGAAAAATTTCAATAGATCCGGAGTAGATTAGTTGCTGGTAAGTAGTTTTGGGGAGGTAAATAGGGTCGCGCAAGAAAAAAAAACTCTTTTTTTGAAAAAAAATCAGGCAAAAAATAACTTGAATTTTAATTTATTTCTCACTTTATTGTTAAGTGAGTTGTTGTTAATGAGTTGAATGTTAGTTGTTTAAGTTATTTTTACCCTTTTATTACCTGTTTTTTATTTTCACAATAATGGTTTTTTGTCTTTGTTTTCAGCGCTTTGTCGTTGCATATTTGTATCGTGATCAGTGAGTAATTGAGGAGGAAAGAAAAAATCGGATCAAAAGAGTTCCGATAAATTATTGAAGAAATATGTTCATGGGATTATAATTTGTTGGTAGTAAGTCGTCCCGATACACTCGGGACGAATTACACTTTTCAAATGTAAACCCTGCGTAAAGATAAACGCGTCAAACAAAAAAAGAGGCGATTCTGGGAAAATCGCCTCCGATCTAAGACTAGGTCAATGTTCATGGGACTACGTCGTCAAAAAAGTCCTTAAGATTACAATTTGATTAAATTATCAAGGTGGAGTTTAGTTCCACTGTTTGACGCGAAGATAAACCAAATAATCAGCCGAACAAAGGATCAGCTGATATTTTTGGCACAAGATATTAATTTTGGATATGTTCATGGGATTATAATTGAAAGGGTCGTACTAAATAGTGCGACTTTTTTTTTGCCCGTAACTGAAGAGTGTTTAGTCTTTAAAGCACTGGTAGTCAATTGTTTGCTTCCTTTGCTGTAACATATATAAAAAAAGGTGTTGCCAAAAGCAACACCTTTCATATATGATAAGGATTCAAGTGATCAAAATATTCGGCACCTAGGCATCATTTGTTTCATCCCTGTAGGCATTGATCAACTTCTTCTGGATATCGCCAGGCACTTGGCTGTATTCTGCAAATTCTCGCGAGAATTTGGCCCTACCCTGAGAAAGAGACCGCAGCGTGCTTGAGTATTGATACAACTCTGCCAAAGGTACTTTTGCAATAATTTTCTTGTAGTGCCCCTCGGAATCCATTCCTTGAGGAAGCGCTCGTCTCGTATTCAGATCGCCCATTACATCGCCGAGTACATCATCCGAACAAAGGATTTCTAGCTTATAAACAGGCTCTAATAATTTCGGTCCAGCTTCTGTAAAGGCATTTTTAAATGCCTGGCTAGAGGCTAGCATAAAGGCCATATCATTTGAATCCACAGCGTGCATCTTACCATCGTAAATACACACACGTATATCTTGGCAGTAAGAACCCGTTAAAGGCCCTTCTTCCATTTTTTGTAGAATACCTTTCTTGATCGCATTGGAATAGTTGGCATCAATTGACCCACCTACAATACACCAATAGTAAACTAGTTTTCCACCCCATGGCAATTCCTCTTCATCAGTTTTTCGTACGGTGAGATCACTAGGTTCTGGCATCCCTTCGAAATAGGGCTCTATCCGCATATGTACTTCGGCAAATTGTCCAGAACCACCAGATTGCTTTTTGTGTCGATATTGCTGATTGGAAGCCTTCGTAATGGTTTCTCGATAGGCTATTTTCGGTTTGATGAAGTCCATTTTAACATTATTGACCTTCTCAATCCGATATTTAATCAAATCCAGGTGCAATTGACCTTGTCCATGCAATAAGGTTTGTTTTAAAGCCTTGGATTGCTCCACAATCAAAGTAGGATCTTCCTGTTCAATTTGATGGAGGGCCTTCATCAATTTCTCCATATCATTCTTGCTTGGTGGAGAAACGGCTACCCGGATTCTAGGTGCAGGAAAAACCATCGGTTCTATCTGAATATCAACGCCTTTAGTGTTGAGCGTATTATTGGTGCTACTATCCTTCAACTTAACAGTCACTCCAATATCACCAGCCTTCATTTCGGAGACATTACTGCGATCTTTTCCATTAGCGACAAAGATCTGACCAAATCGCTCCGAACTGCGATTGGCGGGATTGGATAATTCATCGCTGGCCTTTAGCGTGCCGCCATAAACTTTGAAGTAGGAAACATTCCCCACTTTTGGTTCAGAAAGGGTTTTGAAGATAAAAATGGAAGTATCTCCAGAGCTGTCGCAAGCAAGTTTTTCACCTCCAACCAAAGTTGCTGGTGGTCGGTCAGCAGGATTAGGACATATATCATTGATGAATCCCATTATTCGTCCACTACCCATATTGTTGGTAGAAGAGCAAATAAACACGGGGTATATTTCTTGTGTAGAAATAGCCAAGCGAAGTCCTTCCGTTAGTTCTTCTTCCGTCAGCGAGCCATCCTCAAAATATTTTTCCATTAATTCCTCATCATTCTCGGCTGCTGCTTCAACCAGGTTGTTGTGAAGTTCCTGTGCGCGTTCCATGTGCTCTGCTGGGATATCCTGTTTTTCTGGTTTACCGCCCCCTTCCGGGAATACATACATCGTCATTCGCAGTGCATCCACTATCTTATTAAAACCAGTCCCTTCGTTGGCAGGAAACTGGATTGGGAGGACTTTTCTACCGAATCTAGTTTGTGCTTGCTCTAAGGTAGATTCGTAATTGGCCTTTTCGTGATCAATTTGGTTGATTACGAAAAGGGCTGGTGTTTTATATTTTTCTACATATTCCCAAATCAATTCTGTGCCTACCTCAACACCGCTTTTGGCATTGAGCAGCATCACGCCGGTATCTACTACCTTAAGAGAAGAAACAATTTCACCGACAAAATCATCAAAACCAGGTGTGTCTAGGATATTGATCTTTGAGTCTTTCCACTTGGCATGTAACAGGGTGCTAAAAATGGAGTTGCCGCGCTCTTTTTCAATATTGGTATGATCTGAAACGGTATTGCCATCCTCGACAGTTCCTCTCCTCGAAATCTCCTTTGCTTCAAAAATCATCGTCTCAGCAAAGGTGGTCTTCCCACTGCCAGGATGGCCCAATAAAGCCACATTTCTAATGTCTTTGGTGTCGAAACTCATACATTAAGGTTTTTGATGATTGAAAAAATGAAACCCTCCGAGAACAGGAGGGGTATCGAGATAGGCTGGTGAAACAAAAGTGAAATTATTTCTTTCCTATTGGAATGAAATTAGGAAAATAAAATTTAAGAACAAAATAAATTTCGAATTATAGAACTTTGGGAAACTTTTTGCAAAGAATGGGGTTTGGCAAGGGTTTCCAGGGGTTCAGTTAAAGTCTGCGATCCAATGCTCTGGGATAAGGGTCACCACTTCCTCCTGTTGTTATTCTTTGCTGCTTTGCTTTTATTTTGTTGACCATTTTTTACCTTTAAGCGTATTCGGAATCTCAGTGTATTCCACACCTTATTATTTGAAATCTCCTCGGTATGATCAGTTATTATAATGTCAACGGCAAAATCACCCCAGTGGCAGAGGCACAACTTCATGTGACCGACTTAGCCATAATTCGCGGCTATGGGGTATTCGACTATTTCAGAGTCTTAGGCAGGCGGCCTTTGTTTGTGGAAGACTATGTAGATCGTTTTTTTCGCTCTGCGAGTTTACTAGACTTGGCGGTACCTTGTTCCAAGGTTGAATTGATCCAAAATATTCAAGATTTATTGGATAAGAATGGACAAGAAAAGGCTGGTATTCGGTTAATCTTGACGGGGGGGTATACGACGGATAATTATACCCCCGTACAACCCAATCTTTTGATCTTGCAACATCCCTTTGCAACCTTTCCTGCTTGGGGGTATGAACGAGGTGTGAAGATGTTGACTTTCCAGTATGAGCGGGAAATTCCTGTAGCCAAAACGATCAATTATGTTACTGGTATTCGAATTCAGAAATGGCTGAGAGATAATGATGCTGCCGCAGTTTTATACTATGATGGAGGTACGATCAAGGAATCGGACCGATCTAATTTTTTTCTAATTGATCAAGCAGGGAAGTTAATCACGCCCAAAGAAGGTGTCCTACCAGGGATTACCAGAATGAAAGTGCTACAGATAGCAAGAGAAATGGGACTGTCTGTAGAGGAGAGAATGGTTGAACTACATGAGGTCTTTGATGCGAAGGAAGCATTCATGACAAGTTCCATCAAAAAAGTGCTTCCGGTGATTATGGTAGATGATAAGCCGATAGCGGATGGAAAAGTGGGAGAGATGACGCAGAAGTTGGGAGCTAGATTTGAGGCGCTAGTGGACGAGTATGTATTGGCTCGTGTGTAGCTCTTGCTGTAAGAGTAGGCTTTCTACTTTTTTTATTAAATTTAATTTTACTATTTTTGACCCTGATTAATATTCTATTCCATCTTATTCTTTCCTTTGGTCTCAACTCTAATTATAAGCAGGTGATTATTTCTTGATATCAATTCAGTAATTACCTTGGTTCTCATCTCATAACTAATTTCTGCAGTCCTAGGTTGTTCGATTGACCTCTATTTCTCGTGAATCAATTGTACGGCCTAACTTAACGGTAAGCCTCACTCTTTCATCGAGTGGAGGGCTTCGCATTGAGTACTACAATACGATATTTCTAATCTCATTGAAAAGAAAAGACAAACCTATTCAACAGCAAACTAAGAGGTACATGATAAAATGACCGAGTTAATAACTCTGCGTCTATATCTATTCCGTCACCCATTTAAGTATTGCGCTATGTTGTTTAGGTTATCCCCTCTACAAGACCTAAGGTTTGCTTTCGCTTCTTTTAGTAAAAGTAAATTAGTATTTCCATTCCTCTTGTTCGTTACTTATCTGCCGGCTCAAGTATTGGATGTGACCGTGAGTTCTCCCGGAGATTTGTCGGTCTGTGGCCCTACTGCTACTATCACAGTCACAGTATCTGCTACTGGTGCAGTGACTACTCCAGTACAAAATGTCGTTTTATCCTTCTCCAGCATAACAGGACTGGAAGTTACACCTGCCTCCGTCAATGTGGGAACGATTTCTGCAGGAGAAAGCCAAGACTTTGATTTTACCATCCTGGCTAACTGCAATTTCACAACAAATATTAGTTCTAGTGTCGAGGTTCCATTTACCGTTTCGCATGATACCTATGGACCGGGCAACGATAGTTCAGCAAATGGAGAATCGAACACCATTCAGATCCAAGAAGCGGATTTATCAATTGGGTCCACCACTCCTTCAAGCGTTGATGCTTATTTTGGCCAAGGGTTTACTGTAGATGTAGGTGTGAACAATGGGGGTAACGGCGAATTGGAAGAATTTATGTATTGTGTGACAGGTAATAGCAATGCCGTATTGACAAGTATAAGTGTGGCAGGAGTTACCACTACTGGAGCTGGTCCTTGTTTCACGATAGGCATGGCAGAATTAAGTGCTGCTGGTGAGTTTCCCTTTTTTGATGCAAATATCATTGTACAAGAGACTTGGGAAATAATCGGATGTACGAGTCCTTCGACCCCGGTGAGTAGGGAGGTTTCTTTTGGTTGTACAGCTTCTCCGAACTGCGATTCAGATGATTCAAATACAGGTTTGGTTTTTGGCGTAGCAATTCCTGAGCTTGATGCTGTCGTCACAGATATGACCTATCCGGCTTGTTATGCAGATGTGGATTCTGAGGTAGAGGTTTCAATAACCAATAATGGCCAAGCACCGGCAGATGATATTGTTTTTAGCATTAGTGCCAATCAAACTATTGACATTAGCAGTATCATGGCTTCTTCTATGGGGGGAGGTAGTGTCGGAATGTTATCCGTTGATAGCAGTACTATAAGTGGGTGCGGGGGAAGCATTGTGTACCTTAGTTTGGATGATGCAGATTTAGCTAATGGAGAATGCGTTCAAGTAAATTATACGATCGGCCATGATTGCGCTTGTAATGACTGCTCCAAGTTGGGTATTTACGGAACCTCTTTATCTGTGAGTACTTGGACAGATTACTGCGACAACTCTTACAATTCAGGAACTTCGGCTACTATCGATGGCTACGATGCCCGTCTTGGCGGTTTTGTTGAAGGACCATTAGAAATGCTCGATGGCGATGTGGGCACGATAGAGTATATCGTAAATCTGGTTGACCTAGACTGGATGAATAGTAATTACCCAAATGCTTATGTGGAAATTGAATATGAAATACCCTGCGGATTAGATTATACTCCTGGTTCTGCTGTGTGGACGGATCGAGATGGGACGATATGGAATAGTTGTGCTGACACCTATGTAGATACAGGAGGAGATGACACTTTTATCGTGCGGTTTTGCCAGTCGAATCGTCCCGGTGGATTCAACATATCAGCAGGTTCTGCCTTTACCTTGGAGGTACTGACTGACTGCTCGGAAAAAACGACCCCACCCGCAGCATGTGGGTTCCACATTTTTGATTTGCAGGTAAATCAAACCACCTATTTCAGTACAGACAATACTTGCGCAATGGCATGTGAGCGCCAGAAGCTTTGGGATCCTTCGGCCCTGGATATCAGAGTAAGTTGTCCGGTGACAGGTACCTGTGTTTGTGAGGGATTAGTTTTTTCACAGTTCATCATGGAACGTACCACCTTGGGTTTAGGAGACTCCAACAATGATCAGGTACCAGATGGTGCCATTAATACCAACCTCATCCAATTAGATCGCTTCCTACAAGGAGATACCATCAAAGCACTTTATCAAGGCGTTGTAAATAACTCCATGGATGAAAACTGGCGATATGGTTTTGCCACTTTAGGTTTTGATCATACCAACTTCACGCCCATTAGTGCGCAGTTGATTTTTCATGACGATGACCTGGCTACGATCGACACCGTTAATACGATTCCAATTACGGTTGATGGAATGGACTTAATTTTAGATTGGTCTTTGGATACTTTGATTGCGCTGGGGGCCGGAATAGATCCCGCAATCCATTACCAAGATGGGGATAGTATATCTCTTTGCGTGAATTTTCAGATTAAAGATGCCTTTAGTGGGATGGAACAAAGTATTACCTTTTATCCAACATTTTACCTATCTGATGACGAATATGGGTTGGGCTCCATACTAAGTTGTAATGATAGGGTGGGTCGGTTAACGCAGATTGGATTAACAGCAAGTGCTAGCTCCTCATTTGGTAATTTTGGAGCTTGTGACCTGCCTGATTGGGAGATTTTGTATCGTCGAAACTATGGTGGGCGCAGCTTTGATGAATTCCCTTATGAAATAAGGCCGCTTGGACTCCCAAAAACTTTAACCTTTACTAAGCCTAGTGAATTTGAGTACCGATTGGACGCAATGGCGGTAGATCTTCGGCAGCAGATTAATCCTGCCAACAACGTGGTGACTACAAGTGTAGCTATCCCCGAAATTTACTTTATCCAGAATGGAGATGAATTGACCTTCCTTGCAGAGGACTTCTTTAATAGTATTGGTGACAGCGAGATTCCTCCCGATGAAGGGTATCGGTTTCGTTTTTATCCTAGCTTACAAGGAGGATGTAGGTCCAGTGCAGGTGATTATGAAGTGATTTTTTCGGCAACTGAAAGCGTAGATGAAGGGGTTTATTGTACACCGGTACTGACACGAGATCCAGATACCCTTACGGTGACTTATACTGGTGGAGCACGATTAGAAATTGAAGCGGCTGAATCCAATGTAGTACTTTGTAGTGGGATAGATACGGTAGATTTATTGGTCAATAGCGTGCTGGTACCGGACGCAGAAAATGCTTTTCTCTACTGGAATAGCCCGGATGGAGGAGCTGTGGTGACCAAGTTGATCAATGATTCAGATGGCATAGAAATCCTTCCAAATGACTTTGGTATCTTTCCCTTAGGTGATATTGATGGTGGAACAAGCAAAGCATTGAGAGCATTGGTTATTGTCAATGACTGTGCTTCAACGACCATTGATTTTGTAGCAGGTTGGGATTGTGAATCTTTGCCTACCACGATAGAAGAGGCCTTATGCTCCGATCCTTCAACCATCAGCTACTCAGCTGCCCCTTCTGGTATGAACTTAAATGTTTTAGCTCCCGAGAATGATACCATCGTAGATTTTTGCGCCCCTATTCCTTATGAAATAGAAATCATTAGTACAGAGTTGGGCTACTTACGAGATTTTGAGATTATTGGCTTATTACCTCCAGGTCAGCTTTTCCAATCAGGTAGCCTGGAAATGGCTTATCCTTCAGTTTCAGAAGGAGGAAGTTACGTAAGCGTAGGAATGGACCCGGTAATTAATGGCGTGATTTTCCGGTTAAATGTGGCTGAGCTAGATGCAGAATGGGTGGAGAATGGTTTGATCGGAGCAAAGGACCTGGATCAGAATAAGATTTCGCTGCGTTTTGTTACTGAAACCAGCTGTGGGTATATATCTGGGCAACAGGCTCGATTCATTTTGTTAGGTAGCGATAATTGCGGTGATCCGCTTCGAGCGGTACGGAAACGTGCAAGGCGAGCTCATGTAACCAGCACGGAGCCGAGTTTTGAAGGAAATATCAATCTGTCAGATTTAGTACTGAATCCTTGCAACAATCAAAAGGCTACCTCCTTTGTTAGTTTCGAATTAACTAGCGGTGGTACCAGTGCAACGCTCGATTCTATCCAATACGTTTTGCCGGAAGGGTTGAATTATATTGCTAATAGTTATACACCTGTACTCAATATGCCAAGCGGTGAACCTGTTCTGCGAGATGAAGGAGGTGCCACCGTATTATCTTGGCCCTTGAATTCGGGATTGGCGGTAGGTGATGTTGCTTCTTTTCGGATTGATATTCAGGCTATGGATGTGGGGCAACTCTGTGGAGATGCTGACCTATTAGTACATGCATATTCTAGTGTGAATTCTGCTTGCGGGTTGATGAATTGTGCCTATGGAATTGAAGCTGGGAGTGCAGAAGCATCTGTGATTATTGAAAAACCTGAACTTAATTTTAGTGATTTTGATGCCACGCTGAGTTTTACATCTACCACTACCGAATTATTACAGGTTTTCGATGTGGAAATTTGCAATACTGGAGCAACACTGCAATCTGGCCAGTATGTTACCCTTGATCTATATGAAGATGGGGATAACAACGGATTTAGAAGTGCTGGAGATACGCCATTATTTTCTATTACTGAAATCTTGACTAATCCGCTCAGTAGTGGGGATTGCGTCACCTTGAGCGGCCAGAGTTCTTTCCCAACTGGTACCGTATGTACCATTATCGGAGTTCTAGATCCGAGTAATACCTGTGTTTGTTCAGAGGAACCCTCTGGACAGTTCCGGCCAGAAATAGTCATAGATTTTGATAGGGAAGTAGAGACTTGTAGTGGGAGTACGATGTTGGTTGGTCCCGCCGCACTGGATGGGTTTGATTACACTTGGTTAAGCTATAACAGCTCCCCATTGAGTGCTTTAAGTGCTACGGACCAAACACCAGTGGATTTTACGATGGTGAATACAACGAATTCTGATCTTAGTCTTCAGTATATTTTACGGTCTACAGCCAATAATTGCTATGAATATGATACATTGACTATTACTCTACACAGCAGCTATAACGAGATCTATGATGTGGTAGCTTGCTTAGACGGAAGTTATAATCTACCCTCTCCGGGGATAGGAGGGTCTAATTTCCAATGGGCACCGGATACTGGTCTTAGTTTTCCCGGACCAGATTCGAGTTTCGCCACTGTCGATATGGTTGTAGCTGATGAGACTTATACTTTAACCTTCACAGGTGAAGATGGGTGTGTTGGTATGATGGTCGTAAACGTATCTACCCTGGATTGTGGGACCGCTGCTGCTTCTTTGGGAGATTACGTTTGGTTTGATTTTGATCGGGATGGCATACAGGAGAATGGAGAACCTCCCATTGCTGGAATTGAAGTTAATTTGTATGATGCTTTGACTGGAGCTTTACTGGGGACCACCACTACAGATGAAAATGGTTACTATTTATTTGATGATTTACCGCAAGGGACCTTCTATGTGGACTTTGAACCATTACCAGGGTTTACAGGGACTATGATTGACCAAGGAAGTGGTGTGAGTCAAGATTCATTGGATAGTGATGCTGATGCTGATACCGGACTGAGTCCTAATTACTTTTTGGCCTGGGGAGAACATAATCCTACTATAGATGCTGGATTTATCCCTACTTGTTCCCTTGTTGTGGATCTTACTGTGAGTGACTGTCTAATAGATGCCGATACCTTAACCAGGGCTGTTACACTTGATTTAAGCTGGGAAGGGAATCCCTATACCTATGATCAGTTTTTTGGCCGAGATACCATTTATGTTGATCTGACTGGTATTGGACAACAATTGGCGATAGTGGTAGATACTGTGATGGGCGATACTAGTGTAACTTTACTAGTGAATCCAGAGTCCACTACTTCCCTGATGGCTTCTGCCAGCTTTGCCTATGCTGATCTCTGCACTGCCACCAGCGAAACAATCGAGTTTAATCCTTGTATTTTTGACCTGGCGCTCAAGAAGGAATCCACGAATGGCGCTTCATTTAGTTATGGAGATACCATTTGCCTGGATATTATTGTCTTCAATCAAGCTATTCAACCCACCAGCAATATCGATGTGATAGACTATTTGCCCAATGGCTTTGGCTTTTTGGAAGATCTCAATCCTGACTGGACGAGTGATGGCGGAAATCTCCGAGCAACTATCTCAGATACGCTCCTAATGGGCGAGTCTGATACCATTCCTTTGAAGGTAAGTCTACTCATGGCCACCGGATCTGAGTCTTGGACAAATTATGCCGAAATCACAGCCTTTGAAGATACTCTAGGCAATGATAGATCTAGTTTTGATATCGATAGCACACCGGATGAGATGATTGATAATGACGCTGGAGGTAATCCAGAAACATCTTCTGATGATGTAGTGGACGGCAATGGAGCTGGAAATCCTGGTGATACAGATCCAGGAACAGATGAAGATGATCATGATCCATTTAAGGTGGAAATCTTTGATTTAGCGCTTCAAAAAATACTAACAAGCGATCCTCCATATCAATATGGGCAGGAGGTAGGTTTTGCCATTACGGTATACAATCAGGGTAATGTGATAGCCGATAGCGTAAGAATATCGGATTATATTCCTACTGGATTTGATTGGGTAGTTAGTAATGAACCAACTTGGTCTGTTGTCAACGATATTTCAACGGATACCGATACTGCTTTCACGGTCATTGGAGATACAATACAACCCGGTGGTAGTCGGACGGTTAATATAACACTATCTATCGCCGATGCTGACCCCGATCAATATATTAATATTGCTGAAATCTCTTTTGCAAAGGATACCTTAGGCAATCCACGATTTGATGATATAGATAGTACCCCCGACAATGATGCGGAGAATGATGCCGGAGGAAATCCGGGTACCAGCTCGGATAACGTAGTGAATGGGGATGGAACGGGGACGCCAGGAGATACGGTATCCAATAGTGATGAGGATGATCAGGACCCCGCTTTTATTTCCATCCCGCTGATTGACCTTACTAAATCAACGACTTCTATTGTCCCTGCTGCTAGTGGTACCACTGGGAACTTTGATGTGACCTTCCAATTCCGCATCCTGAATAGCGGAAACACAAAGCTGACAGCAGTCCAATTGATTGATAACTTTCCCGCCATTTTTGGAAGTGCCTATGTGCAATTGGTGGGTGCACCAACTGTAGTAGAAATGGCCAGCAGTGTACTAGCTCCTGACCGCCCAACAATCAATGGGAATTTCAATGGAGCAGCCTTTGACAGTTTATTTATTGGAACGGATGGCTGCCTGGCAGCAGATGATAGCTTGACCATTCAGCTTGCTATTGAAACGACAGCCTTAACGGGAGTAGATTCCATAATTAACGAAGCAATTGTCACTGCTCGTGATACCTTCAATACACCTACTTCTGATATGGATACCGCCAAGGTGAAAATACCTACCTGTTTCTTAGATGTAGCCTGTCCATCTGCTGGAACCACCTTGTCTTGTCTGGCAGATCTTCCTACTGCAGCCAATAATGCAGCTACTTTCAATGCTATTGATGGTGGTTCGGCCATTCGCAATTCTTGTGGGGTAGTTACTGTGCAATCAAGTGATACCAACAATGGCGGGACAGGTTGTAGCTCATCTCCATTAATTGTGACGAGAGAATATGTCATTATCGATAACGGCGGTGTGGTCGAGCAACGGGATACCTGCGAGATTACCTACACCATCGTGGATGATGAGCTGCCCGTCCTTGTTTGCCCCTCAGCGATGGAGGTAGATTGCAACATAGATGAAGTAACACCATACGCTAACCTTACAGCTTTTCAAGCGGCAGGTGGCTATGCAGCAGATGACTGTGGCATTAGTAGTTTTGCCTTTGTTTCTGATGTTTCAGATAGTGGTAGCTGCCCAGAGGTATTCACTCGAACCTATCGGGTTAGAGATGCTTGCGATCATGAAAGTACATGCGTACAACTGATCACGGTCAGTGATGAGACAGCACCTGTGCTGAGTTGTCCAGAGATTGATACTGATTGTGCCCTAAGTGATATTCCGGCCTATGCCGATCTGGATGCCTTCTTGGCAGACGGAAATACAGTAACAGATAATTGCGCTATTGATTCCATGTCTTTCCAACTAGTGGAAGAAAGCACTGATGGCAATAGCTGTCCTCAGATTGTGCAGCGGAAGTATAGTATTGCCGATTCTTGTGGAAATATTGGTTTCAGTACTCAAATCATTACTATTGATGATGAAACTGATCCCACCTTTACGATGGCTGCTCCTGCCGATACCGCTATTGACTGCAGTGCTACCATTCCATCCGCCGCTTCCCTAACGGCCACGGACAATTGTACGACACCAAGTGTAGTCTATACGGAAACCAGTACACAAACTAATCTGGGGGCCTGCTCAGATTATAGCTATACCCTTACCCGTCAATGGGTAGCCACGGACGCCTGCGATAATTTTGTAGTGGAGACTCAAGTCATAACTGTTCAAGATACGACGCCACCAATTGTGAGTTGTTGTATGCCTTTCAGCATTAGCATCGGTACGGAAGTAGATGGCGTGATTGATTTAACAGCAGATGATCTCAATTGCGGTTCATCGGACGATTGTACCCCTGATAGTTTGTTGCGATTTGAGGTCGAACCCAGCAGCTTCACCGCTGCTGATATAGATACGCATGCCGTAACCTTGCGTGTCTATGACCTATGCGGAAATGTAGATTCCTGTACTATAGACATAATTATCACCGAAGAGCCCGCTTTAGGTATTGCTAAACGAGTAGTATCAGTAGAAAACAATGAGGATGGCTCAGGTACAGTGACTTATGAATTCAATATTGAAAACTTTGGTGATGTTGATCTAGATAGCCTTCAAGTGCTGGATACCTTAACAAATACATTTACCGGAACCTGTTCCATAGGCGTTGAATCCATTACCAGTGATGATTTCACCATCAATGCCAACTTCGGCCAATCTGATGATTGGAATTTGTTGAATGGATTAGATGATCTTCCGGCTGGCGATAATGGGGCCATTCTGTTGACGATTAATGTAGACAGCTGCGGAATGAACCAAGGGCCTTATGATAACATTGCGATTGCGACAGCAGTCTCTCCAGGAGATTCCACTTTAATGGACCTATCCGTGGATGGAAGTGACCCGGATGGTGCTACCACTGATGACGATCCATCGGAAAGCTCTTCCACACCAGTTACCTTCGAGGAGAATCCGGCGATCGGATTGAGTAAGCGAACGGTCGATGTGACGAATAATGGAGATGGATCTTATACTATCATCTACGAGATCAACGTAGCAAATTACGGTGATGTCAGATTGGATAGTATACAAGTACTAGACTCCCTGGACCAGACCTTCCCAAGTCCTTGCCTAGTCTCCACTGACTTGACCAGCGAAGCTTTTTCTGTTAACGAAAACTTTGGAATGGCTGGTGATTGGGGCTTGTTGAACGGAACTGATCAACTGGGAATTGATCAGGAAGGAGCCATCTTATTGACGGTTACGGTGTCCGATTGTGCTTCTACAGGAACCTACAGCAATACGGCTATTGCGGAGGCGATCAGCCCTGACGGCAATGAAGTCGATGATGATTCGGTCGATGGTTCAGATCCTGATCCCAATGGAGATGGAGATCCTGATGAAGAGTCTGAGACTGATGTTACCTTATCTGAAATGCCAAGCCTAGGTGCTGCTAAGCGTGTTACCAATGTAACTAATAACGGGGATGGTTCTTATTCCGTTACCTATGAAATTAGTTTTGAAAACTTTGGGGATGTAAATCTTGATAGTTTACAAGCCGTAGACACACTTACAAATGTTTTTGCATCACCTTGCGCACTCACCATTGATGAAGTGACGAGTAGTTATTTTAGTGTTAATAGCAATTACGGACAATCTGATGATTGGAACCTACTTACGGGCGTGGATGATCTGCCGATTGGAGATCGAGGAGCTATCTTGTTGACGGTCACCGTTGACAACTGTGGTTCCTTGGGGCCATTTGTTAATCAGGTGGAAGCTTCGGCGGTAAGCCCCTTTGGAACGGCGATCACAGATGAAAGTACCAATGGTAGTGACCCAGATGGCTCTGATGAAGATGACACTCCAGATGAAAATGCGCCTACACCTGTCTCCTTCGCAGAGGACCCCGTACTAGGGTTAGCTAAGCGTGTTTCGGAAGGACCACTTTCTAATGGGGATGGCACCTATGGCCTGACCTTTGAAATTCGAGTAGAAAACAATGGCAATATCAATCTGGATAGCTTGCAAGTTGGAGATGATCTAGCTACTGTTTTCGACAGTAATTGTGATTGGGAGATTGATGGACTATCCAGTGAGGAGTTCACCCTGAACGACAGCTACGATGGAGAAATAGACACACTCCTGCTACAAGGAGACGATGAACTGAAGAGTTGGGATGAAGGGGCAATTTATATACATTTAACTGTCGGCCCCTGTTCTGAGCTTGGGCCATTCACAAATAGTGCCACGGGTACCGCTAAATCGCCAACGGGTGAGGAGATTACAGACGTTTCCCAGACAGGTAGCGAACCAGATTCAGACGGTGATGGTGATACGGATGATAATGAGGAAGGAACCGAGTTTGAATTTGATGAATCGCCGCTAATCGGTGCCGCAAAACGAGTAAGTTCTGTGGTCAATAATAGAGATGGATCTTATACCGTAACCTATGAGTTTGCTATCGAAAACTTTGGGGATGTTTTGCTGGACAGCATTCAGTTGACTGATACCTTAAGCGATGTATTTGTAGATCCTTGCGAGTTGACTATTGATGAAATTACGAGCGATGATTTTGCAGTGAATGATAACTATGGTACTAGCGATGATTGGAATTTGCTAGTCGGTACAGAAGACTTACCCATTGGAGATAGAGGAGCTATCTTATTGACTATAACAGTCGACAATTGTAATAGCTTAGGACCTTTTGTCAACCAAGCCTTTGCTAGAGGGGTAAGTCCATCAGGTGAGGAAGTAACTGACGAGACGACGAATGGCAGTGATCCGGACGGTTCTGATGATGATGATAATCCGGATGAAAATTCTACTACGAGCGTGAGTTTTGAAGAAGATCCCATCCTAGGTCTAGCCAAAAGAGTGTCATATGGACCAATTTCTAATGGAGATGGTACCTATGATATGACTTTTGAAATTCGCGTCGAAAACAATGGCAATATCAATCTGGATAGTCTCCAAGTGGGCGATGATTTGACCGCCGTTTTTGGAACCGATTGTGATTGGACTATAGATGGATTGTCTTCTGATGAATTCACCCTAAATGATAACTACAACGGTCAGACGGATACTTTACTGCTGCAGGGTGATGATGAATTGAAGAGTTGGGATGAAGGGGCGATCTACATACAATTGAATGTAGGGCCCTGCTCGAACCTAGGTCCTTTTACCAATAGCGCGACTGGTACTGCCGAAACGCCTACTGGTGAAGAGGTATTGGATGTGTCCCAGACGGGTAGCGAACCAGATTCAGACGGGGATGGTGATACCGATGATAATGATGAGCCTACCGAGTTTGAATTTGAGGAAACGCCAGTAATTGGTGGAGCTAAACGGGTGACCATGGTTGAAAACAATGGCGATGGTTCCTATACGGTAAGCTATGAATTCAATGTCGAGAATTTCGGAGATGTAAACTTGGATAGTATACAGTTAGTAGATGATTTGAGTGCGGTTTTTGAAACGCCTTGTGAATTGACTATTGATGAAATTACCAGTGATGACTTGACCGTAAATGCAAATTATGGGGTAGCTGGAGATTGGAGCCTCCTAAGGGGGACTGACGATTTACCGCTCGGGGATAAGTCTGCGATTTTACTAACCATAACAATCGATAACTGTGGTGATCTAGGGCCATTTATCAACCAGGCTACAGTAAGTGGCGTAAGTCCAACTGGGGAAATGGTTATGGATGAAACGACCAATGGCAGTGATCCCGATGGTTCGGACGAAGATGATATGCCTAATGAAGATGCTTCTACCAGTGTAAGTTTTGAGGAAGACCCAGTGCTCGGGCTTTCCAAGCGAGTCTCCCAAGGACCACTATCCAATGGCGATGGCAGTTACAGCCTGACCTTTGAAATTCGCGTAGAAAATAATGGCAACATCAATTTAGATAGTTTGCAAGTGGGGGATGACTTAACTTCCGTGTTCGATAGCGATTGTGATTGGACCATTGATGGTTTGGCTAGTGAAGAGTTTACACTAAATGATAGCTACAATGGAGAAACGGATACGCTATTACTGCGGGGTGATGACGAATTGAAAAGCTGGAATGAAGGCGCGATATACATACATCTCACCGTAGGCCCTTGTAGTGACCTTGGACCTTTTACAAATAGTGCTACTGGTACTGCCAAAACACCAACTGGCGAGGAGGTAATGGATATTTCTCAAACAGGTAGTGAACCGGATCCGGATGGGGATGGTGAAACGGATGACAATGATGTAGCAACTGAATTTGAGTTTGATGAAAACCCAGTAATTGGCGGAGCCAAGCGTGTGACCTCCGTGGTCAATAATGGCGATGGATCTTATCAGGTTACCTACGAATTCAATATCGAGAATTTTGGAGATGTTGATCTGGACAGTATCCAGGTGTTGGATGATCTCAGCATGGTATTTGAAGATCCCTGTGAGCTGACAATTGATGAGATCACCAGCGATGATTATGCCGTTAATGGTAACTATGGAATAGGGGATGACTGGAATCTACTGGCGGGGACCGATGATCTACCGCTTGGAGATAAGGGCGCGGTGCTTTTGAAAATTACCGTGGATAATTGCGGCACACTTGGACCGTTCATTAATCGGGCCACCGTCCCTGCTGTAAGTCCAACTGGTGAAATGATTACAGATGAAACAACTAATGGTAGTGATGCGGATGGTTCAGATGAAGACGATAACCCAGATGAAAATGCTTCTACCAGTGTAAGCTTTGATGAGGACCCTGTACTAGGTTTAGCCAAGCGCGTCTCCCAAGGTCCGATGTCCAATGGCGATGGTACCTATAGTTTAACCTTTGAGATTCGTGTAGAGAATAACGGCAATATCAACCTGGATAGCTTGCAGGTGACGGATGACTTAGATGCTGTCTTTGAGTCAGATTGCGATTGGAGGATTGATGGCTTGTCCAGTGAAGAGTTTACCGTAAATGATGACTTTAATGGAATAGATGATATAGAACTCCTTCGTGGAGATGATGAGTTGAAGAATTGGAATGAAGGAGCTATATACATTAACCTAACAGTAGGTCCCTGTACTGATTTAGGTCCTTTCAGCAATAGTGCCACTGGAACTGCGACGACGCCTATAGGAGAGGATGTTAATGATGTTTCCCAGACGGGAAGTGAACCGGATCCGGACGGGAATGGTGAGACAGATGATAATGATATGGCTACGGAATTCGAATTCGCAGAAAATCCACTGATTGGGATCGCCAAACGCCCTGTAGAGGTGATAAATCATCCAGATGGTTCTGCTACGGTCACCTACGAATTTAATATTGAGAATTTTGGGGATGTGGGCTTAGACAGTATTCAGGTCCGGGATTCTTTCTTTGTAACCTTTCCGGGGCCATGTCAAGTGGTAGTGCAAACCATTACTAGTGGACATTTTTCTGTAAATGATGGCTTCAATGGAAATACAGACTTCAATCTATTGATTGGTTCAAATGATTTAGAAGTCGGAGAAAAAGGAGCCATTTTAGTGAAATTATTGGTAGAGAACTGCGGTACCAATGTAGGTCCATTTTTTAATAATGCATATGTTGATGCAGTTTCGCCTATAGGTGATAACATTACAGATGCATCCACACCTGGTTCAAATCCAGATCCCAATGGTAATGGTATCCCTGATGAGGCTGGACCAACCATCGTAGCTTTTGAGCAAGTTACACAGATTGGTATTGCCAAAAATGTGGTGGAAGCACGTTCAAATTCGGATGGATCCTTTGACATCACCTATGAATTTAACATAGAAAACTTTGGTACGGTAGAGTTGGAAGATGTTCAAGTCTTTGATAACCTGGGAGCCACCTTCCCCGATCCTTGTCAAGTGGAGGTTGTAGAACTGACCAGCGATAAATTCACGGTCAATGATGATCAGTTTGATGGGATAGGTGTATTTGAGCTTTTGGAAGGAAATGATATCCTGGAAGTTGGCAATAAAGGAGCTATTATTTTGGACGTTCATGTAACCCTTTGTGGTGACAACCTCGGCCCTTTCAATAATACAGCACGAGTCGAAGCCATTGCCCCTGGTGACAATCTTATTGAGGATACTTCGACAAATGGCAGTGAACCCGACCCGAATGCAGATGGAACACCTGATGAATCAAGCCCTACTCCAGTGTCTTTCACAGAAAACCCTTTACTAGGTGTTACTAAAAGAATTAGTGCCGGCCCCAGTTTGGATGATGATAACTACTATGTATTGACGTATGAGATTCGTGCCCAAAACTTTGGGGATGTAGATCTTGACAGGCTCGGGCTATATGACACCTTGGCTAATACCTTTATTGGTGCTGAAGACTGGATGATCATTAGTATAGAGAGTGAAGAGTTTGCCGTTGATCCGAATTATGATGGGATCACCAACAATAATTTGATCCTTGAAAATGAGGCACTAACCCCGGGAGAAGAGGGAGCCGTGTACCTCAGGGTTCGAGTAGCCCCTGGAGGAGACCCAGGGCCTTACCTCAACTCGGTAACAGGTTTAGCGATAACACCATTCGGATCAGCTGTTGCCGATGTATCTCAAGATGGCAGCGACCCTGATCCCAATGAGAATGATGATCCTACAGATGACAATGATGAAACTCCGGTAGTACTAGACTGCTTTGTTGAATTAATCTGCCCATCTATAGTTGATACCATCAGGGCTGAAAATGACCTGGGCTGGTGTAGAGCTACGGTTAATTTCCCGCTGGCCCACATCAACACCTGTGCAGGGGCTTTGGACAGCCTGATTGAATATCGATTGGAAGGGGCTGGAGCTCACGAAATACCTTCAAATACCTGGTTGCCTGGTCAACCAAGTGGTTTGGCTTACAGAGTAGGTTTAACCAAAGTAAGCATGCGCGCTAGTATACCTAGCCAACCTGGATTAGGTTATAGCGATATCTGTATCTTCCATGTTGAAATATTAGATAAGGAGGGCCCTGAGATCCTTTGCCAGGACATTACCGTTGGCGTTGGGGCAGACTGCGATTATGTATTGATACCAGAACGTTTAGATGCGGGTACAACGGATAATTGTGATGACCCTGATGACCTATTGTTCGAGATTAGTTTAGATAACACAAACTATGTCTCTGAACTAAGCTTTGGTCTGGATGATCTCTTGTCAACTCCAATTACAGTTTATCTAAGAGTGATTGATCAAGCTGGTAATTTCGCTACCTGTACAAATGAAGTCAACCTGGTGGATGAAACAGAGCCTCAGATCATTTGCCCGCCCGATCATTTGATCTATACCGAGGAAAACCTATGTGTGGGTAAAGTCCCTGATTTAGCCGCGGAAATAACTGTTGACAACTGTGCTCCGATAGATACTGTCTTTCAGGTCCCCTCACCAGGTACTTTATTCGGCACTAGGCATGAAGACAGTCTGGAAGTAATCTTGACAGTAGTAGATATATTTGGAAACACTGATACTTGTGGTGTATGGCTGACTTTGATTGATACAATTGCGCCAACTTTTATCAATTGCCCACAACCTGATATTAAGGTTAATACTTTGCCAGGAATGTGTGGCGCTTTTGTCAATTTCAGTTTGCCAGTAGCAGCCGATAATTGCGCAGTGGCTGAGGTAATTCAAACTGATGAGACGGGGCTTACCAGCGGCGATATGTTCCCAGTAGGTACAACAATTTTAGAGTTTACAGCCAATGATGTTGCAGGAAATAGTGTAGTGTGTATTCGGAAGGTAATTGTACATGATAAAGCAGTACCCATTCTCCACTGCCCGCAGGATATCGCGGTGAATATGGATGCTGGGGATTGTGGCGCTATTGTGAATGGAATTGCTCCGCTTGTAGAAGACAACTGCACTGATAACTTGTCTATCATCTACCGAATGCTAGATGAGCAAGGTGGTCTGATGGCGCAAGGAATGACGGATGCAAGTGGTGCTTTCTTCCCGGAAGGTTCTACCAGTCTTGAATATCGCCTACAAGATCAACCTTTGCTATTGATCTCTGAAATCACACATGAATTGGAAGCCCCTATTGGTGGACAATTGAATAGGCCTACTTTTATTACAGGAAGTGGGAGTGATGATTATCTTGAGGTTACCAATCATGGCCCAGCTTCGTTTGATGTGAGTTGCTTGGCAATTGAGCGATTGTATGAAGGTGGAAGCGAAATTTACGCTGTACCTAGAGGAGCTATACTAGGAGCGGGAGAAGTGCTGACTTTACACTTTGGAGAAGGGGAAGATGATCCTGTGAATCACTATTACAATATACCAACTGAAACTGATTTATCATCAGTTACAGCAGCAGCCTATATCCTTAGCCATTCTGGCATCACCTTAGATGTAGCAATCTTGGGTCAATTCTTTGCTTTAAGTCAAAGCACACTCTCATTTGTCGGAACAGAAGACTGGACAGGTATTACAAATGCCGGTGCAGCTGGTATTATTCGATCCACAGTTTGGGATACGGATAAATCAGAGGACTTTAGAGGGACAGCGGTTTGTCAAGAACTAACCATAGGTTCATTGAATCCTGGATTAGCGGTGGCAAGCGGCAATGGGGCATTGACTGCTTTACAGTCTCAACGACCGAATCGAACAGAATGTAGTGTTGTTGTCCAGGTGAGTGATGTAGAATTGCCACAGTGCGGAGCGTATGAGGTTTATCAGTCCTATCAGGCAGCAAGCGGTGAAACCATAGCGCGCGGTGACTGCTTTTCATCCACTATCACCATTGATGAACAGTATGACATTGCGGATCTAAATGTACGGCTAGTTGGAAATACGAATGCTTTTGGAAATCTGAGTTTTAGCTTGACTAGTCCTAACGGTACCTCAATTGACTTGGCTTCTAGCCTATGTGGTAATTTTGGTGGTTTTGACTTGACTTTAGATAGTGATGCTATTTCAAATATCAGCACACAATGCCCCTTGCTTAGTTTAGGGAATAGTTTCCAGCCCTTACAGCCTTTGGATATCCTGGAAGGAGAACCGATAAAGGGAGATTGGGTATTGCAAATAGGACATGATGGTTCTTTAGGAAATGAGCTTGCGAATTTACTGAGTTGGACACTTGAAGTGAGTCAAAGAGTCGCTTATGGCCAACAAAATGTTGAACTGAGTACGGCTCATTTAGTCTGTGAAAGTGAATTGACTTGGAATCATCCTGTTTTGTTTGACAACTGCGCCGGAGGGTTTATGGAAATTCAATATCGCGATGCCTTGGGAGAATTGCTAGGTAATGGCTCTGTGGCAGCAGCAGATTGGGGAACGGCCACAAGCCGGGATTTTCCTATTGGGGAGAATCTGGTTAGTTATACCTTAACGGATGCAGCAGGAAATGAGACGCTTTGTGAGTTTACCGTTACTGTAATTGATGTGGAGCCTCCATTGTTGGATTGTCCTGATGATATTGTTCAGCAGTTAGGTCCAGGCGAGTGCGAAATTACTCTTCCTCAATTGCCCAATGTGGCTTATGACAATTGTGGTATTAACTCAATTACCTATGATCCACCTCTAGATCATCTGTTTCCAATCGGAATTACTCCTGTTATAGTTACAGTAGAGGATGCGGCCGGGAATAGTCAGACGTGTACTTTTGAGGTGGAGGTCCTTGAATATGAACCCATTAATCCGGTGGTGGTCTGTAATGACTCATTGCATGTAACTTTGGGGCCAGATTGTACAGCAGAGGTGACGGCTGATATGATTTTAGAAGGAGGGGATTACCGATGTTACGATGATTATACGATTACAATATTTGCTTCTACAACTCCTGGGGCTCCCGTGATTCCGACTAACCCTGTCTTAGGTATGGATCAGGTGGGCCAAGTAGTTGGTGTAGAAATCTGTGATCCCGTTACCGGACAATGTTGCAATTCTTCCATTAGCATAGATTTTTACCAAGAACCTGAATTTATTTGCCCGTCAGATACTACCGTTTCCTGTAATGCTGATTTGTCTCCAATATACCTGGGAGAGCCCATAGTGACTTCTTGTGTGCCAGGTGGGGCATCTATTTCGTACCAGGATGTGATTGATGAACAGGAAGAATGTGAGGATCCTAGAGTGATTGTTAAGCGAGTTTGGACCGTGTCAGATGGTACAGGGAATGAAGCTACTTGTGAACAGCTCATCAAGGTGCAGGCTTTTGATCTTTCACAAATAGAATTCCCAACTGATCTTGATAATTTGCAATTGCCTGCGCTGGATTGTGAGGAAGTCCAACTCGACAGCGATCTTACCCATCCTGATGTCACCGGATATCCAACTGTCGATGGCAGCACGGATGTTTTCGGCGTTAACTATTGTACAGCTTCCTTTATCTGGACCGATGAAATCTTTAATATCTGCCCCGGTAGCTACGAGATTTTGCGAACCTGGAAAATCCGGAACTCTTGTCAGGCCGTTGTTCCTGGCTCAAACCCATTAGAACATATCCAGGTGATTAAGGTGCAGGATTTTGATGGACCTGATATTGTGTGTCCTATGGATATCACAGTTTCTACTGATCCATTTGATTGCACAGCAACAGTAACCTTGCCTACTCCGATTGTGAATGATGGTTGTTCTAATACTTCTTTCAGTGCTAGTATTAGTGCAGGTTATCTAATCTCTGTGGGTGGTGAATTCACCGTCTATCAATTGCCGATTGGCGTGCATGAGGTTACTTTCGTCGGGAAGGATGAATGCGGAAAAACTTCTTCCTGTAAGTTTTTGCTCACGGTAGAAGATCAGGTTGAGCCGGTAGCTGTTTGTAATGATGATCTACACATTAGTGTGGATGGTACGGGATATGCCCGTGTTTATGCTGAGGATATTGACGAAGGTAGTAATGACAATTGCGGCTTGGAGCGAATAGAGGTACGGAGAGAGTATCGTTATCATGAAAATTGTGAAGAAGTGACGGCTTTCATGGGAGATTGGGGCGCTTTTGTTGAATTCAATTGTTGTGATGTAAATGATTCTGTTCGTATTGAATTGCGGGTATTAGACATTCACGGTAATGCCAATATTTGCTGGCTAGATGTTTTAATTGAGGATAAAACCAGTCCTTTTTGTGTTCCTCCTCATACAGTTCAAATGGCTTGTGATAGCCTATCTTATGACTTAGATTATGAGGATTCGGCTTTACTGACCAGCTTATTCGGCACTGCGAATACTTCGGACAATTGTGGCAATGTAACCATAGAGGAGTTGAGTCCCACTGTCATGGTTAATGACTGTGGTTCAGGAAGAGTGGTTAGACATTTTGAAGCCATTGACCAGGCAGGAAATAGATCTGTTAATAGCTGTGATCAAGTCATTGAAATAGTAGATCGTTCTCACTACCTAATACGATTTCCAAAAGATGCCAGTGCTTCCTGTGGGTTGCCGGAAATCGACACCATTCAAACGGTTGAATTCGGATGTGATTTATTGGCGGTAAGTGTTGAAGATGAGTTCTTTTCTGCCAGTGGAGATGAATGCTATAAAATCCTGAGAACTTACCAAGTAATTAATTGGTGTGAATATGATGGAACGTCTGAAGCAGTGGTAGTTGGGCGTGATGAGGATTGTGATGGTGTGCTGGGAGATGAAGATGTGTGGGTGATTGTAGCGGAAAATGGTAGGAGTTACTTTGATCGGGATAGCATTCCGACGAACACCGTCCCTGTAGCTGGTCTTAAAGGAGCCAATTGTGATGAGGCAACCAATCCAATAGGGTATTGGACAAGCAATTTACTAGACCCAGGCATCCAATCCGTTGGATTTTGGCGCTATACTCAGGTGATTAAGGTGTATGACAATGAGGCGCCAGCGCTGATATATGCGGGCACAGCCCCTTTCTGTACCCTCAATGATCAAAGCTGTATGGGTAAAGTAAACTTGCCATTTGAAATTCAGGAGAACTGTACTTTGAGTGAGTATTTCATAGAGTTATCTCTGGATATGAATGCAGATGGCCAGTTAGATCAGAATCTAGACCCCAATACGGTACTAGAAGGAGATTTCCCCCATTTCACCTTGGTGGGAGAATTCCCCATCGGAAGGCATAGTATCGAAGTGCGAATCACAGATGGTTGCGGTAATCGCAACCTGGGTAATTTAGCCTTTGAGGTAGTAGACTGTAAGGCACCAACGCCAATCTGTATCAATGGTTTAGCAGCAGAACTCACGCCTGTGGCTCCCGGCACAGATGTCGATAATGACGGTCAAGTTGACCCGGCTGCTGCTATTATTTGGGTTTCAGACTTTATAGCCAGTGAAGTAACAGATTGTTCAGGACCTATTACATATTCTATCAATAGGGTAGGGGAACCTGCCGACCCAAATCAAGATCATCTTATTTTGACTTGTAAAGATGCTGGCTCCCTAGCGGTGGAGATATATGCTTGGGACCAGGCTAATAATCCGCATGCTCAACAAGTAGATGGCAGCTTGGGTGGGCCAAATTATGACTTCTGTGTAACCCAGGTGAATGTGCAGGACAACAATAATATTTGTGATGGACCAGGACAAGGAATTATTGCAGGGCTGTTAGCTACTGAGGATGATCGACGAGTTGAAGGCGCAGAGGTGGCACTTAGTGGTTCAAGAGAAGCGGTAAATATGACCGGAGCAGATGGTATTTACAGATTTGCTGGCTTGGTTTATGGAGGTGATTACTCTGTAACGCCCATTTTGGATGAAAATTATCTAAATGGAGTAAGCACTTTTGATCTCATTCTGATCAGCAAACACATCCTCGGGATAGAAGAACTAGCCTCCCCTTATAAAATGATCGCTGCTGACATTAATCGCTCCAAATCTGTCACAACTTTAGATGTCATTCTGATGAGGCGTGTGATCCTGGGAATTGATCCAGATTTCCGAGGTAACACAAGTTGGCGATTTATCGAGAGTGCTTATGAATTCCCTGATCCTTCTCAACCTTGGCTTGAAGAATTCCCTGAACTGCTTAGTTTCAATGACCTGGATCACGATTATCTCAATCGAGACTTCATTGCGGTGAAAATAGGAGATGTAAATCTCAATGCCGTCGTCAATAGCCTGGAACTCATTGAGGAACGTGGAACCCGAACTTCCTACCTGATTGGTGTAGATGAGCAAGAGATCTCAAAAGAGGCGACCTATGAAGTTGTACTAACCGCCAATGATTTGTATGCCCTTCAAGGACTTCAATTTAGTTTGCAATTTGACCCAAGTGTGCTTGACTTCCAGTCCTTCCAAGCTGGGCTATTATCAGAGGATAATGTAGGACTCCAGCAAACTAAAGAGGGGTTAATTCATGTCAGTTGGCATGACCTGAGTAGATCCCTTGATCAGAACCGCGTACTAATGAAACTGCAATTTAGAGGGTTGAGAGAAGGGCAAATGAGTCAGGTAATCACAATCACTGATCAGGGAATCTTGGCGGAAGCTTATCCACACAGCGGTGAGACAATGGATATTCAATTGCATTTCCCCAATCCAAGCTTGCGGGAAGATAATTTTGAATTGTTCCAGAATGAGCCGAATCCTTTTACACAAAGAACAAGGGTCCGATTTTTCTTGCCAGACAAAATGCAAGCCAGCTTGAGGTTCACCGACACCAATGGCAAACTACTAAAATTGGTTCAAGACGAATTCTCAGCAGGGGAAAATGAGATCTGGCTAGCACCAGGATCATTCAAGGGGCATGGGATTATTTACTATACCCTAATTGCAGGGCCATACACGCAGACGCGTAAAATGATCCAATTAGAATAGTGACAGTTTGTAATTTCCGCTTGCAGTAATGACCGAAGGGGCTCGTCCATGAACAGCGCTCCTTCGGTTGTTTTTAAAACTTCAAGCGCATTGCCATCCCTTTCAAATCCGTTTCATACAAGGCCGATACAGCCACCCGTTTCCCCCATCTCTTGTGTAAGGCCGGGATTAATATTCCAAAGCTTGCACCGACGATTCCGCCAATGATTGTATCTGTCGGAAAGTGTTTCAGAGCTCTAACTCGATTCACGGCTACAATGACTGGTGTAACGGAAGCCAACGCATAGATAGCCGCACTATACTTCCGCAGATGCGGGTTGTAGTCAAGTAAAACCTTAGCCGTGAAAAAGGTCCCAGTAGCGGTGGAGGATACATGCCCACTAAATAAAGAATTTCTTAAGCCACCAAAATTGCGCTCTTCCAGCGGTAATTCTTCAAAATAGACTGCTGGTCTGAAACGCTCTATGAAACTGGGGCCCATTGGGCCCCAAGTGTAAAAATTGGAAGCCAGCATTTGCGTCTCACCATACAGCAGTGCCACATCCAGCCAATCTTTTCGGATGTCTTTGTCAAGAAACAAAGTGACAGGAAGTAGCAGACTAACGTATAGAAACTGATCTGATAATTCTACTGCTCTATCTTGTTTTCGGGGATCCATACTAAGTGCCGCTCGGTCAATACCCCACAGTTTATCTCTATTCAGATTGTTCAATGTAGATAGCGGGATGTCGGGCTTTTCTCTTAAGCGTTGCAGGCCAATGGTATTGCCTATCGTTCCTACAGTGAAAATCCCCAAGCTTAGTAGGCGATTGACCTTATAGACCCTGGCAGAAGTGTCTTTGCCCATTTCCTGTCCCGATAGGAGTGTAGGAATGAGGACCAAAGTGAGAATGAAAAAAGGAAGTCTGAAAGCCATGATCTATTCTGTTTATTTGAAGAATTCGAATCTTCTATTAATTTTACTATGAAACACCCTTGCAATAAATATGATGTGAATGGTCAAAGGGTTTAATCAGATGCCAACATTTCATGCCCAAACTCGACCAATGCATATTCTTTTAAGGATAAAAAGCTACCCATGTCCATTACGCAGGAAGCCGAACAACACATTACAAATCTACTTGAGGAGAAATTGGGTGATTCCTACACCTACCACAATCTAGCTCATACCATCAGCGTACGGGACACTTGCCAGGAAATAGGTCGAGGAATGAAACTTACCGATGAAGAACTTGAAATATTGGAGTTGGCAGCTCTATTTCATGATACTGGATTTATTGCACAATACGATGGCCATGAAGAAGCTAGTCAACGGATTGCTAAAGAATTTCTAGAAAGAAAAGCCTACTCTAACAAGAAACTGGAAAAGGTGCTGAAGTGTATCGAGGTTACGCAAATGGGGAAAATACCAGGAGACAAGTTGGGAAAGGTCATGAAGGATGCAGATCTCGGAAACCTTGGTAGAGCAGATTATCTCCAAACATTAATCAATTTGCGAAAGGAGTGGGAGGTCATGCTAGGGGAGGTGCATGAAGATGCAGAATGGTACGAACTGAATCGATCTTTTCTCAAGAATCACAACTATTTCACGCCATATGCAACCCAGCATTTTGCCCCACAGGTAAAAAAGAACCAGAAAGCACTTAAAAAGCTAGCCAAAGCACAAAAACTGGATATGAAAAAATCAAAAAAACCAGCCCCTACTAGTATAACTGGTAGTCGTAGTGCACAAATGATGTTTAAGACGGCTTTGCGAAACCACCTGGATCTCAGTAATTTGGCAGACAATAAGGCCAATATCATGATCAGTATTAATGCAGCGATCGTGACCTTCGCTTTGCCAGTGGCTTGGTCCTATATTAGTACATTGGGCTACCTGTTATGGCCTTCCATTACCCTGTTAATCACTTGCCTTTCTTCGATGGTTTTTGCGACCTTGGCTACACGCCCGATCAAAATGATGGGTTTTACGAATGAAGAAAAGATCAAAGCAGGACAATCGAATCTGTTCTTTTTTGGGAACTTCTTCAAGATGAGTTTTGATGAATATTTTAGAGGTATGCAGCAAACCATTGAGCAGGAAGACCGACTGGAAGGCGCGATTATGCGAGATTTATATTTCCTCGGTAAATCGCTGGGGCGAAAGTACAGCCAATTGCGGGTTTGCTACAATATCTTTATGATAGGTGTTATTTTGACGGTGTTGGTGTTCCTATTGTCCTTTAATTTCCTTCCTTCCCAATAAGCTAAACACAAACCGGATCTATTTTAATCTTGATAAATTACCTTCAGCCATCTTTGGAACCGTCCTTTCGCGTTGCTGATTTCTAACTTTAACCACCAAAGCCCGGGACGAAGCCCCGGATGCTGTATTTTGCTAATGGGCAAACGATGCTTCCCAGCTGGTAGATTTATCTTTTGTGCAGTTGGTAGTACCTGCCCGACCCCATTATACAGGGTGTATTGCACTTCGGCTTGTTCCATTAACTCCAAAGGGAGCGTGGTAGCTTGTTGGAAGGGGTTTGGGTAGAGTGCCTCCAGGCGAAAGATGGACCCTTGATCTGGCGTGATGGGGGTGTCCAAAAGACAGTTACCTTCGGTGCCTTGGCAGTACAGGCGCTGGGCTAGAGTACAATCTAGTACAAATGGATTGGCCTTACCATCCTGATAATGAGCAATCTGCCAAGTCCTGTTCCATTCCTTCTCATCAACGGGATCGAGGTAGTGCCAATTACAGAGCGTTTGCATCTGCCCCTCAAAATAATCTGAATCGGCGGCAATAGCCTCATCTCGATAGATCGTGTAGAAGTAAAACATGGCTCTGGCGACATCTCCTTTGTGCGCCTCTGGTGGTTCGAAAGCACCGTTCCGGAACTCGCTGTAGGCATCAATATTACTGGTCGGGATGCTAGTCCTGAATTGATTGAGGTAAAACCAACGCTCCGTATTGTTATCTGGAATTTCTGCAAAGGCAAAATTACCTCTTACCTGATTGACATCCACCCGAGTTGGAAAAAGATGGTGCATATCTGCTCGTGCTGGCTCGAGTGAAGCACCTTTAGCTTGTGGGTAGGTATGTTCAGTATTTAAGCCATTTCCATTCATGTAGGCAGCAACGGTGGGGTCTTCTTCAGGGTCTAAATAAATTTTATATCCTGTATATACACAACGCAGACTATCATTGACTTGATCTATTCTGGCGAAGAGGGAATCCCTGGCTATGGCATAGGTTTGTACAATGGATGGCGTGTATTGACCTTGAATGGCCTGTAGGAGTTCATTGCCCGTTAATGCCGGGAATAAAGTTTGCTGTTCCTGGGCATCAAGCTTAGCGTGAAGTAGTAGCACTCCGCAAAAAAATGCGAAGATATGTCTTAGCAATATTCTTTTCATACTATTTGGTCTTTTAGAGTACTTCATGAGTTCCCTGCATAGTGACTTCTCGTTCTCACATTTTTCGCTCTTGGCGGAAACAAAATTGGTAAAAATCATAAACAGTTAGCAGGCTTTTTTCGAGATAATGTCTTCCTGCTGTCAAGCGTTTTTGACTAAGCGCTAATAGCTCCTCGTCTTTAGCAAGTAAGTTGTAAATCGTCCTAGCAATTTTACAGAACCTTTCAAAGTCATCAGCAGCTGGCAAATTAGCGGTTCCCCAACGGCCAAGTACTTTCCAAAATGTCGCACCATCGTAATAGGTATATACATCAGGATAACGGAAAGCAAGGTATAAAGAGATCATTTGATATCGATCACCATGATAATGATTGTTGTCAATTGAACGAGGGTGCTGTTGTTTGTATTCTTGCAGCAGCTCATCACAATGGAAAACAAACCGGTCCACACGCCCTCCAATGGACTTATCCTCATGGAAGAGGTCTTTGAACATGTAGGTGATAAAATCGGGCTGCATGTCCATGAAAATCTTCATCATTCGCTTAGGTTCATAGGCCTCTCGCTTCCACAGACGCTTCGTTTGGCTATTTTGTAGGCTACTTTCATACATCTCGCCTATTACAGGGGCTCCCAGGTCCCATTGTTCCTGAAAAACCAGTTGAGATTCCCAAATGTGAAGATATTTCTCGGCTTGTAAACTGCCGAGAAATACCTTGTAGGCTTCCATATCTGCCTGGATCAATTTTAACTGCATCGGATATTATGGCGCTGGGTTAGGGGTGAGGTCGTGAACTTCCTCAATGGCTTTGAGTATGTCCTTGGACAAGGTCACATTGATACTGTCAATGTTCTCCTTCAACTGAGCCATGCTGGTAGCACCAATAATATTACTAGTCACAAAAGCTTGTTGATTGACGAAAGCCAAAGACATTTGCGCCAAACTCAGGCCATGTTCTTCAGCGATCTTAAAGTAACCTTCGGTAGCCTGTAGGGAATTGGTCTTATTATACCTCGACATCACCGCAAACTTATTTAGGCGAGAAGCAGGAGTATCTGTTCCTTTGTTATATTTGCCAGACAACCTTCCGAATGCCATTGGAGAATAGGCGAGTAGTCCTACTTGTTCACGAACCGCAATTTCGGCAGACCCCACTTCAAAGAGTCTATTTAGAAGACTGTAAGGATTTTGGACGCTCATCACACGCGGAAGATTATTATCCTTAGCCAATTGTAGGAAGTGCATGATACCCCAAGGCGTTTCATTGGAAATACCAAAGTGGCGAATCTTACCTGCATCCACAAGCTCTTGCATCACCTCCAAAATGGATAAGAAGTTGTCTTCCCAAGGGTCACTTTCACTATACTTGAATCCTCTTTTACCAAAGAAGTTAGTTTGGCGCTCAGGCCAATGAAGTTGGTATAGGTCTACGTAATCCGTTTGCAATCGCTGCAAGCTTTGTTCGATAGCAATGGTTATTTGTTCTCGATTGAAGCGTAGCGGATTACGAATGTATTTTAGATTTGGGGAAGGACCTGTGATTTTCGTGGCCAAGATGTATTTATCTCGATTTTTTCGAGCATTGATCCAGGTGCCAATAATCCTTTCCGTATTTCCTTGGTTATTTTCATTACTGGGAACGGCATATAACTCGGCAGTATCAATGAAGTTGATGCCTTGAGCCAGTGCATAATCCAATTGTTCGTGGCCTTCCGCTTCGGTATTTTGCTCACCGAAGGTCATAGTACCTAAGCAGATCTTACTGACTTTTAGATCCGTGTTTCCAAGCGTCGTGTAGAGCATGATTAATGAAGGTTGATGATTTGTCAAAAAACAAGAGGGCGAATTTACTAAAAAATGCCTTTTAGGGATAATTTTTACTGCTGAGAGCCTACAGTTATTGCAGTAGTCAGATCCGTCTTTAAGGGTGCATATGGAAATAATTCTATATTTATACCTGTATTGATATCCGATTCGTTTAATTCGTAGTAAAGTAAGTGGTGGTCAATAAGTGACCTGGCATATTAGGAGAGCTGTTTTGAATTTAGGTAAGGCGCAGGTTCGGGATGCTAGCAGCGCTAACAAGTCCAGTTCTGCAACGCAGCATATATTCAAAACGGCCTCGTAAGACCCGGTAGGACTTATCCAACACTACTTAAATGAATGAATTGAATGGATCGACAATGTATCATGACGTTAGAACAATGTATAAATGAAAGGAGGTTGGATGATTAACAGCGGGTTGCAGAGTATTAGAATGATATTTTCTTACTCAAGACCCACCACCTGATATTATTTATTACGATACTAAGCCGAGCTAGGAACCCAAAACAAAAATGCAGGAAGGAAAGATTGCGATTGACGATTGCGGAATATTTATTGGCCTATCCTCTATGCCCTTGCCTTTTACTAAGGGGAAAGAATTCTACGAACAAAAGATTCGCGGAGGAATTTTTGATCGATACCGTCGAACGGTATTAGAGTATGCCTTTACGAAAGAACAAGATGACCCATCCTATCTGGAAGCATTTGAACAATATTTTTACCAAACCAGCGCCTACTACCTTTTTGGCACATACGAATTAGCAGTTCTGGCATTGGTAGATGATTTCAAATTAGGAAATAAGAACTTTCACCCTTATAGCTACCTCTCTGAAGGCCTGATGGCGGAGGAGGAGTTGCCGGGAGCGGAACCGGAAACCTTCAGCTTTCATACCATGACAGGGATTTCGGCGGTGGGCAATACCGAAGACGTTCCCTACATTAACGCTTCACTCATCAGCCGGGCACTCGATACCTTCTTAAAACCCGAAGAGGCCAATGGGAAGTTTCCCTTTATTGGCATTTGTTCGTTGAAAATCAATAATGCACTGTTGATTGGACAGCGCGATGTGGTAGAATATTTAATCGCAAAGAAAGTAGAGTATGTGCTGGCTACCACTCCAGGCGGTGGTGAGCATTTCGACTTCATTTTACTCAGAACAACCGCTTGGAACGAATATACACTACTGCTTTTTACTGATAGTTATGACCTGATGACTTCACTGATCCTTTCCATACGGGAATTGCAGTGTAAGGATTTGCATGTACTGGGAGAGAAGGATCGCGAGGCTATCGATGGATTAAAGGAAAATTGTCTACTTCACCGACTGATTGAAGAATGGCAAAAGGGAGATAATCATTTAGTGGACGAAGCACACCTGTTTGTCCATTCGCATACCACCTTTGGTTTTGACCTTTCCCTATTTGATTTTATGACCGAAGAAGGGGTGGCCTATCCTGCGGACTTCTTGCCGATTAAGGATGAAGATTTTCAACTGAATATCCGATTTGATGTCAAACCTGGTCATCTGAAGACTCTCTTGAGTAAACTGAAGAGTGACCCCGGTAGTGCCAAAATCAGTATTGGAAGTGGTGACTTTATTTATCCATCACAAAGCGGAGACATTGGTATGGTATATCGGGATTTACTTAAGCAAGAGCGTATCCACCAGTTGAGCAAGCACATTCGCCGCATTCACGCTTCCCCCGACCTTAATCTTGATCCAACCAAGATTAAGGGAAGTGATCTGGATGAGCATTTTTTCTATACCCATCGACTCAATCAATTTGCCTTTACGTATGAAGAAATCAAAACCCTACGAGAACAATTGATTCGGTGCCGCGTGGCAAAGGGGGTCAGAGAGAAGGTGCTCAATATGTTTGTCAACTTCAATCATCAGGTACAAGACCCCATCCTATTCAATTACTTCATGGAGCTCAAACCCTTCTTGCGGGATGTAATGGCGGGCCTAAAGCACTTTTCTGAGGTGCAAGATACCTCCGTGGAAGAGATTACTCGCCAGCTTTGGGATTGGACCTATTTGTTTGAGAAGGCTTATAATAATCGATTTAACCTTAGTCACCAGTCCTATAATCAGCAGGCTCTGCATTTGGATTTCAATGTGGGAGTGCAACAGTTGGTGAGTTTATTTGACGGGGTGGCTAAAATATTGGCGGCTTGCATTGATTTGCCGATTAAGGAAGGCCCCAGCTTAGTGATCAGCAGTACTTCCGAATTGAACTTTTCGGGAAGTGTTTTAGAGGTTGGACTGCATCACCTCATTCAACCATCCTTGTTCTTGTCGATGGCAACACATGTGATCACCAGCGATTTTCTGTTGCGTACAGCAGGACTTTCAGGGCACTATGAGGAATTCCAGCAGCAAACGGTGAGGTTATTGGGCCAGCAAGAGGAGTTACCTTTTCTAGCAACAGAACATGAGGTAGATGCTTTTCTGGGGGCATTGTTCAATTATTATGTAACCTTCAATAAAGACAGTGAGTTGTTTTTGTTTTGGTACTGGCATCAGTTTTTACAACAACCCGGTGCTTATCATCAAAATGGCGAGATCGAGGAAAATCTGTTTGTAAGTTACCTCATCCGAATGATGGTACTCATGGAGTTCGTAGATCATGAGGCGAATCACTTCAAATCTAAGTTAATTGCCCCTTTTCCGGAGTTGCAAAATCTCTGGTTCCGCTGGTTTATTCATATCAGACGGAAAGTGGATGGAATGTTGGATAATAATCCTGTCCAAATACTAAAAAGTTGGTTTGATCAAGCGAAAACTATGGTCACCAATGAAGTGATTCCAAAGCTATATGCTGGGGTCTTGGAGCGAGATTGGGAAGAAGAGGCAGATCTTTTGGCGGCCTATCGTCAAATCAGAGAGCAGAAAGGGCAACCGCTACCACCAGCTAGTGATTCGGTGATTAAGCAACAAATGGCGCAGGATTGGCAAGATGAATTAGATAAAATTACCGGACTTATCCTCTCACAATTGGAAAAAGGTCAGACTTTTAAACCCCCAGTTTCTCACTCTCAATCAGCTAGCTTCTATTTGCAAGCTGTAAGCCTGGCCTACCTCCGCCTAATACGCAATACTTTCAAAGAAGAGCATACGATCCTATATAGACTACCTGCCAACGGTACACCCTCTGCTTACTTTGACCCCATCGATACACGATTTGAACGGAAGTATGGGCCCTTTGCTTTTGATCCAAAGGGAGGCCTTTTTACGACAAGCATAGCAGCTAGACGCAAGTACTTCCGCTACCGAGTAGCGTTATATATGAGTTTGACGGCTATTGTCGCCAAGCAGAAGTTGAAGTTGTATGAATAAGTTAAAAGAGCGATGAATCAGTAGAGAGGGATGAGAATAGGGAGATTGAGAAAACTGACTAGGCTTTTTCTTTCTTCACAAGCCACTTAATCAATTTCTTTTCGTTGGTTCGATTAGGTAGTACCCGATGTTTTCGGATCACTGGGGTATTGGAAAATAAGATGTCCAGGTTTTCTTCCTTTTTTAAGGATTTGGGCCTAATTTTCCCTACCTGGCTAATTTTAGTTGTCTTTGACATAACTGGTATTTGTTGGTTCTGTCTGAATTCCGGCCATGCATACCTTACGAGGTAATATGACTGGAAATTAACGGTTTGACAATAATTCCAATCCATAAATTTAGCCTATTTGGAGTGAAAAAATGGTTAAAAACTGCAAATTTCTTTCTTATTAAACATTTTAAAGGCGATTCTTAGTTTCCCATCGAACTGATATTTTTTTGTATCATGTATAATTTGTAAGAACTTTTGGTACTTTTCTTGGTACAAATCGCTGTAAGATTCGTAGGTGAGTTGTGCTGTAGTTACATGATCATAAATCACCAAACAGATCATCTGTCCCTTCTGGATTTCGGTTTCGTATAATTCTTTGATGAAAGCAATAATCTCGTCTCTCGTTTTCTCAGCTGAGATCTCCCTCATATGCAATCCTTCGTGCTGCAACAATCGTGCCTCTAGTTCTGCACGACTCATCACAAAAGCTCTGTAACCATAAGCATTGACAAAAAAGTTCCAATAGAAGGGTGCATTGAGAAAACGTTGGTAGCTCAGCGGAAACTGATCTTCGAACTCATCCAATTCTGCATAGAATTCATCCTCAGTAGGCATGATCAATCGAATACTTTCATCTAGCTCCTGATCCTTATTCTGTAGCTGCTCGAATTGAATGGAAGTTGCCAGCTTTTTCAGATTAACGGCGATATCTAAGTAAGCTTCATCTTTGCTAGGCCAAATGGATATAGGTTTTCCATTAGAAGGAAGAGTAGCCAAGTCAGCGAAAGGTGTGGTTTTGTAAAGACTGGGACTCTGTATAATGGGTACAACTTTCTTCTCACGTAACAAGAAATCTAAATTGCCATTTCTACTGTCCTCTTCAAAAAAGAAAAATAGGAAAGCAGGGTTAATTAAACAGACCAATATACCTGCATTAGCCATCTCCTGCCTATTGATTTCATCTCGCGTAATATCGAGGCCCTCAATCAGGATTAGCCCCTGATTTTGCAGCGGTGTGAGAAATTGCTCTAAAGCTTCAAATTCTGTGCGGGAAGCTTCAGAGGCGTACAGGAAAACCATTGATACGGGGTCCATATAGTAATTACATCTTGAGTCTCTGAAAAAGTCAGGGATAGCTTCCGGCTTTTGCTTCCGAATTACTAATCCACTTCGTACTTAAAAAAAGATTCTGTTTTCTCGCTTAAATATAGAGCTTTTCTCCGTTCATAGGATAACTCAAGATGGAGACCGATTAGTATTACAGACGTATAAGAATCTCTACTATATCCGCTAAATGCTCAACAAATGGGACACTGACGCAAGGAGGCTTGCATTCAAATCGACTTTTTGCTAATTTGAGAGCATGAACCAGCTACAGCTAAGTTGTCCCAACTGCCAGGCCGAAATCAAAGCTGCTGATATCAATGTAGCTAATACCCTGGCCAAGTGTGCCTCCTGCAATACCGTATTTGATTTTGCACCGATCCTGAAGAGACCGATGCACAAAAAGCAAGAGATCCTATTGCCACCAGGAATAGAAGCTTATGCTACCAACTATGAGTTGGACATTGAAATCAATTGGCGAAAATCTTCTAAGGCCTTAGGTTTCTTTTTGTTCTTTACGCTCTTTTGGAATGGTATTGTCTCGATATTTGTGGTCACGGCCTTGCTTACCGGATCCTTTGGAATGCTAGCGGCCATTAGTATTCATTTGCTGATTGGTATTGGCCTTCTCTATTATGTCTTGTCTGTATTTTTCAATACCACCTACATTGTGGTAAATCAGCGAGAGTTGAGCATCGAGCATCGCCCTTTGAAGTCGCCCTTTTATCCCAATCGCTACATTGCCTCTCGTGAAATCGATCAGATTTTTGTGGAAAAATATGTAGCAGGGAAAACCAATGGTACACCCAACTATGCCTTCGGCGTGCAAGCAGTTCTGCAAGGAGGTAAAAGAGTCAAACTCGTGAAAGGGTTAAAAAATTCAGACCAGGCCCTCTATGTGGAGCAAGAAATTGAATCTTTCCTTAGAATACAAGATGAGCCAGTAGATGAGGAATGGAAAGGATAGCATGGAGAGCTCCGGCTTGCTATACTGAATTAGGGTCTCCTCTTGGCTAGTTGTGTGGTATTACCTATCTTATGCGGTGGTGTAAATGCTTGCCCACACTACTTATTAACTTCATCCTTTTCAAACCAACCAATGAGATATTTATCATCCCTAGTCTTCTTGCTTTGCTGTGTTAGCCTCAGCTGGGCACAAATTGATTGCCATCCTTTCGTACCCACTGATACCGGAACAAAATGGGAAGTCACTGATTATTCACCCAAGGGAAAGGTCTTGGGGCGTACCACCTTCGAATTAATAGACAAGATAGTTGATGGCGAGAATGTGACCTTTAAGGTTGCAACGACCTATTATGATAAGAAGGACAAAGAAAGCTTCAAGCACGAGTTTGAAGCTTATTGTAAAGGTGGAATTTTTGAATTTGACATGTCATATCGTATGAATGGAGGCACCATGCAGGCGTATCAAAATATGGATCTTGAAGTAGATGCTACTTCTTTTACCGTGCCTGATCTTGATGCAAAGGCAGGCTCCTCCTTGCCGGATGGCTCCTTAGCTGTTAGCGTCGGTAGTGGTGGTGTAAACATGTTTAAGATGAAAGTGGATATAACCGATCGCAAATTGGAAGCAAGAGAAAGCCTAACTACTCCAGCTGGGACCTTCCCTTGTGTCATTCTCTCTCAAACCGTAACTACCAAGATGATCATGAAAGTGCAGGCTAGTTCTAAAGAATGGTATTCTGAGGGCGTTGGCATGGTTAGATCCGAATCTTATAATAAGAAAGGAAAATTGACAGGCTACAGTGAATTGACTAAACTGGATAAATAGCGAACTGCCCATTTTGCTGATTTTCTTCTTCTCCATTGGGCTGCTTTTTTTCTACCTTTGTTTACCTTCAAGTCAGAATCAAAAGTAGCCCAATGGAAGCCTTACCTTTACCTCCATTACAGACTGATCCATCTAGCTGGTTGGGGCCAGAGATGGCCGCACAGCCAGAATCGTGGCAATGGTCTTGGACTCCAGCAGAAATTGCTGAGTTAGAACAAGCTGCAGCCCCATTAGTGAAGCGAGAGGTAGAAGTTGGGCAGATCAGTCAAGAAGATTTTCCTTTGCGTCAGCTAGGCCCAAAATTGGCTCGCCTTCGCCAGGAACTCATCCAAGGAAAAGGCTTTGCTCTACTCAAGGGATTTCCCATCCAAGAGTATAACGAAAGAGAGATTATTACCATCTTCTTCGGCATTGGTACTCATCTAGGAAGTGCACGGTCTCAAAATGCGCAGGGGCATGTGCTAGGGCATGTTAGAAATCTAGGCCTGGATAGTACGGATCCTAAGGTACGTATCTATCAAACCAGTGAGCGTCAAACTTTTCATACTGATTCTGCTGATGTGGTCGGTTTACTGTGTTTGCAACCAGCCAAGGAAGGAGGGAAATCTCTCTTGGTAAGTGCCAATACGGTTTTCAATGAGATGCGAAGAAGAAGACCAGATTTGCTGTCATTATTATTACAATCCATTGCTACTGATCGAAGAGGCGAAGTTCCCGCAGGAATGCTTCCCTATCTCTTGATTCCCGTCTTTAGCTATTTTGCCAACCGCCTCACGCCCTTTTACCAAAGACAATACATAGAGTCCGCCCAGCGCTTTCCGGAAGCTCCCCGCCTCAGCCCACAACACTTCGAAGCTCTTGATCTCTTCGATGAAATTTGCAACGACCCCAGCTTTCACCTGACCATGATGTTGGAAAAGGGAGATATTCAGTTCGTGTACAATCACGCCATGCTTCATGATCGTACGGGTTTTATAGATTGGGAGGAGATAGAAAAGAGAAGACATCTTTTGCGACTGTGGTTGTCCATTCCAGGGGATCGGCAGTTGCCGCCTGTATTTTCCACGCGCTATGGTTCCATCGAAGTAGGAAATCGAGGCGGTATCATTGTACCTGGAACGCAGTTGCGGGTACCTTGGATTCATGAGTTGATGAAATAATCGGGACTAATAGTCAGGGATCATCTGAATCTGAAAACTTTCCATTGCTAGTCATCGTTGACTTTCGACGGATCTGCACACTCAACGCCAGTTGATTTCCCTTAACCTATCTGATCCTGTTTCGGTTTTTCAAGAAGCAATTCACTAGAAGGAGAACTATCCAATAGTTTACCTATTTTAGAAACTACTAAGCAAAACCAACCACAAGATGCACATCAAGCGTAGGAAATTCGTCAAGATGCTTCCTTTGGGGGCTCTTGTACCTGGGCAGCTCCTTAGCAACACTTTCAGCCCATTCTCCAAAGATATGGCCATCTCCCACAGCCCGTTTGGGGAAGTCCAGCAGAATGATATTGATAAGATATATGAAAAGGCCATTGTGATAGATGGATTGGTGATAACTCGCGGCTGGGATGAGGATTCCTTTGCTGCACTTGCCAAATCGGGCTATACCGGCTTCAATACTTCCTTGGCGTCGAGAAACCTGGCTTCAGCCATGAAATCCTTGGCGGAATGGCGCCAGCGAATTGACGACAATTCGGATCGCCTGATCTATGCGACTACCGCTGATGATTTTGTTCGAGCAAAGAAAGAGGGTAAGGTAGCTGTGATGCTCGGCTTCCAGAATGCTACTATGATCGAGAAATCGATCGATAATCTAGATACACTCTATGCAGCGGGTACGCGTTGGATTCAATTGACTTATAATGAACGCAATTTGTTGGGCGATGGCTGTACCGAACGCACCAATGCGGGCCTTTCGGATTTCGGCATCGAGGCGATAGAGCGGATGAACGAACTAGGAATCATTGTGGACTTATCTCATTGTGGAAGACAAACCACCGATGATGGGATCAAGTTCAGCAAGTCCGGGGCTACCTTGAATCATACCATGTGTGAAAGCCTCTACAAGAATCATCCTAGATCTAAAACGGATGCCCAAATTCGTGCTATGGCCGAGAAGGGTGGGGTGATGGGGATTATCTGTTTGGGGTATATGATTGGACCCGATCCTGGAGGGGAGACAACACTGGAGACTTATGTGGATCACATTGATTACGCAGTTAAGATTGCTGGCATTGAACATGTTGGATTGGCGGCGGATTTTGCCATCCAAGGACTAGAAGCGGATGGTGCTACCCGTGAGAATTGGTATGTACCTCGCTTGACCCGGTTTAAACCTTCCTATCAGGTGCGCTGGCCTCCCTGGATCCCAGAATTAGATACTCCCGAGCGGTACAAACATGTGGCGAGAGTATTGGATAAGAGAGGATATTCCACCGGGGATATTGAAAAGATCTTGGGGGGGAATTGGCTCAGGCATCTAAAGGAGACCTTAAAGTCTTAGTAGGATAAGGTTTTTTCTTCCATTCATTTAATCGATCCAACACTTCTCAAACCCGCAAGCAAAGTATGAGATATATATTATTTATTGTGTCCTTCTTAATGGGCTTACTGACTTCTTGCACCGAAACTTCAAAGGAAGATACGGTGGATCAGGAGAAGACGAAGTACGAAGTTGTTTTCCGAGAAAAACTCGCCGGCTCTTATGATAAACAGCGCGTGGGAGAAAATAACTATAAATACCATTACGCCTATACGGACAGAGGACGTGGCCCCGATCTAGATGAAGAGATTTTATTAAACGATCAGCAGTTCATTGTCAAACAAACCATATCCGGCGTCAATTACCGGAAAGCTACAGTAGAGGAAACCTTTGAAAGTGACGGAGCGAAAGCCTCCTGGCTGAATACGCAAGGAGAAGGGGAGGTCGATGTTGATCCAAATACCCTATACTTCCGCTATGACGGGTCTCCAGCTATCTATGAAATCCTAGCGCGCCTTCTAGTGACCGCAGACAGCAAGAAGGTTTCCTTATACCCTGCTGGAACAGCAGAATTAGTGGAACAATATCCTTTTGAGCTTTCAGACGGCCGCACCATTGACTTGATGATGATCAAAGGATTGGATATGAATCCTTCTTTCCTTTGGATGATGGAAAATGAAATGGTGGCTAAAATCACCAACAATCGACATGTGATCCGAGAAGATTTTAGTGCATTGCGGCTCGAAATGAAAGGCTTGCAAGATAAGGTAGAAGATGATTTTCTTATTGAGGCAGCTAAAAGCCTTACTCATGACCTAGAACAGGCCGTGATAACGAATGTGGATGTCTTTACCGGAGAAGGAACTTTGCTTAAAGGGCAAGATGTGTGGGTAGAAGGACAAAGTATCACGGCCATCCAAGCTCATACCCAAGAAGCTATTCCAGAGGAGGTGTTGGTGATTGATGGGGAAGGAAAAACACTCTTGCCAGGGATGTTTGATATGCACACCCATAACACAAAGTTTCGTGGAATATTGCACCTAGCTGGCGGAGTGACTTCGGTTCGAGATTTGGCTAATAATAAGAAACTCAAAGCACTAAGCGCTCAATTTAACAATAATGAGATCTTAGGTCCTCGGATTGTCACCTTCTGTGGCATTATCGACGGCTCCGGTCCCTTCGCCAATCAGCGGAATGTAGTGGATAATTTGGAAGAGGGGCTAGCCGAAATTGATGACTACAAGAGCTTGGGGTATCAGCAAATTAAATTATACAGTTCTATCCGACCGGAATGGGTGAGTCCCATGGTAGAAAAGGCACATGGTTTGGGGATGCGAGTAAGTGGACATATCCCTGCCTATATGACAGCAACTCAAGCGATAAATAAGGGCTACAATGAGATTCAGCACATGAATATGTTGTTTTTGAATTTCCTATCCGATACCATCGACACCCGCACGCCTCTACGTCACACCATGCCCGCTCAACACGGTGCGAACCTTGACCTTAACTCCCAAGAATATTTAGATTTTGTCAAACTTTTAAAAACCAAGGATATCTTGGTTGATCCGACTCTTGCCATTTTTGAGAACATGTATGTTTCTCAAAAAGGTGAGCCGAGCCCCACCTATAGCCAGATCATTGAACGACTTCCCGTTATGAATCAGCGAGGTTTTTACAGTGGTGGGTTGCAGAAATCCGGAGAAAAAGTAGCTCGTTACAAAGAGAGTTTTAACCGCATGCTGGAGGTCTTGGTTGATTTGTATCAAAAGGATATTACGGTGGTTCCTGGTACAGATGGCCTGCCCGGATTCTTATATCATCGTGAGCTAGAATTGTATGCTCAAGCAGGAATTCCAAATGCTGAAGTTCTGAAGTTAGCCACGATCAAATCGGCAGAAATTACAGGAGTCGTCGATGAATTTGGCTCCATTGAGGTTGGGAAAAAGGCAGATTTGATCCTCGTAGACGGCAACCCACTGAAAAATATGAGTGATATCCGAAAGGTCGAATGGACAATGAAAGAAGGTAAACTTTACTATGCTAAAGAGCTATATGATTCAATGGGCATCCAACACTTCAAATAATGCCCGGAATGATCCCGACTAAATTCCAACATCTAATCGAAATCAATACCATCATGAAGTACAGCTATTTAAGTCTATTTGCAGCACTTTTCCTACTAATAAGTGTAACAGCCTGTCAGCAGGCCGCAAAAACAGAAGCCACTCCTGAATCAGAAACAGTCGAAGGACCAGAAGAAGGTTATGACCCCGAGGCCAAATTAAAGGAATTGGGAATCACCTTACCAAGTCCTCCTCAACCCGTCGCCAATTATGTGAACGGCGTGCAGGCTGGGAACCTCATTTTTTTGGCAGGGAAAGGCCCACGTTATGCCGATGGAACGGAGATTACTGGTAAAGTGGGACAGGATGTCACGATTGAACAGGGATATGAAGGGGCGAGATTGACCGCTATTAATCAATTGGCTGTGCTGAAAACGATGCTAGGCAACCTAAACCGTGTAAAGAGAATCGTCAAAGTATTGGGTATGGTCAATTGTGATCCTAACTTTGTGGATCAGCCCAAGGTAATTAATGGTTTTTCAGATTTAATGGTAGAGGTCTTTGGAGACAAAGGTCGGCATGCCAGAGCTGCCGTTGGTATGGCTTCCTTACCTAGAGGACAAGCCGTAGAAATTGAGCTTGTTGTAGAAATCTATGAATAAAAGGTTAAGTTGTTTAAAAATATCTCACTGGTTGCTATGAAGTTCTTTTTGACTCACTTTTCGTTTTTTTATCCCCATGTAGCGCTGCTATGCGGCTCAAAAAAAACCTCAATTGAGTCAAAAACCTCCTCCATTTCGATTCAGCAGACATTCTTAAACAATCTTTCATTGCTAAAATCCCCGACTAATGACTTATGATGAAGTAATGGATCGCCTGCATCAATTGGCTGATCCAGAGAAAGTGGAATTCAAAAAGAAGAAGTTTGGTGTAGTAGCGCATAACTCTATTGGTGTTTATCATAAAGATCTCAAGGAATTAGCCAAAGAGATTGGTGGCGATCCTGAGTTGGCGCTGCAATTGTTTGATAGCGGTTTATACGAAGGACGCCTATTGTGTAGTAAACTCTTCCGACCCAAACATTTGACGGAGGAATTGATGGAAAAATGGACGGCTACTTTTGAAAACTGGGAGATTTGTGATTCTTTCTCAATGGGAATTTATGCCAAGAGTAGTTTTGCTGTCCGAAAAGCCATCGAGTGGTCGGGAAGAGAAGCTGAATTCGAAAAACGAGCAGCCTTCGCAATTATGGCGGCCTACTGCATGGCAGACAAAAAGGCTGATAATGCCATTTTTGAGAGTTTTTTCCCCATCATCATCAGAGAGGCCAAAGACGAAAGAATCTATGTGAAGAAGGCCGTGAACTGGGCTTTGCGAAATATCGGGAAACGAAATATCGATTTGCATCGTCGGGCTAGTGAAGTAGCCCGAGAAATATTGGACCTCGACAATAAAACTGCCAAATGGATTGCTAAGGATGCCTTACGTGAATTTGAAAAGAAAGGCCTCAGCGTAATGGGCTACCCTCGAAGTATTTACCAACGTGCAACTGTTAACCCAGTTTAAGCGCTTAGAATACAGAATTCTACTCTTTTCTGACGAAATATTTAAAAATGGGATAAACTATGGGCTTGTCTTTAACACCCATTTTTATCAAATAATTATCTAGCAAATTCCAGCCAAGGAAACCGTCCCTGATCTGTGGTTCGAGAGCATAAAAAATTAAATTTGCTAAGGGCTGTGCCATATCTACATGATAAGTACCCGGAGGAAATGTTCGATCAGTTGACTGTACAAACTCACCTAAAAGGGTGGTCATCATGTAGGGACGCCAACCCATCGGGCGATAGGTCATTTCATGGACAATATACTGCTCGCCAGAAACGACCTCTGATTTGTCTAATTGTGAAACTTTTACACCGTGCATTTTTAATTTTTCTATAACAAAGTGCATATCCTCCGGGATCAAATAGCCGCGAGGCATGGTGGCTTCTGTGGTGCCAATAGGTTTAGTTATTAAGTCAACATCATGAACTAATTCAGGTGGATGGGGACGATCGAGTTCTTTCAAACTTGTGCCGGGGATGGATCTCTTTTTTTTATCCCGATAGGAGTATACTGAGACTTTCCCCTCGGAGATGTATTTGCCTGAAGTATAGTTCTTCAAAGTGCCCGATGGTGCTTTTTCCTTAATATCATTAATAAGTTCGGCTTCTGCTTTTTGACAAACCTCTTCCATTTCCTTCCCGTGCTGATGACAGTATTCCAGCAAAGCATTGGTATAAGCATAAGAGGAGTAAATTGCCTTTTCAAATGATTGCCCTCCAGGGGTTTCTACCAAAATGGCCATGCGATTTCTAAGTCCATATCCGCTTACCATAAATTTTCCTTCAGTAGACCAGATGGCATTATCATGGGTAAATTCAGTGGGAGGCCACCCTTCATTTAAAGCACAATGCATTCCTACTTCTATCTGTGCTGTCTTTCTTGCTTCTTCTACGATTGCCGGAAACATTTTATACGTTACGTATGCTCTGGGGTCAGGATGTGCTGTCATAACATTAGAAGTACCATGAGCAATGGCATAACCATGCCTAGTATTGCCCATACGATGGGTATCAAAAATTAAAACCGGATCCCAGGTATTGACAACGGTTCTATAGGCACCTTGCATATTTTCAGTTTCCAACTTGATCGCATCTCTGTTTACATCATAGCCTGCTGCATTTTGACGAACTCCATACAAGCGAGGATTGGCGTCGTGAACCATTCTCATCTCATTCCCATCTACATTGAAATTTGGCTGGACAAGGATAATTAGATTCTCTAGCAGATACTTCTTATCCCCAAAAAGAATGTCTCGGATGACCATTAACAAGGCCTCTTTACCTTCTCCTTCATCAGGGTGAATACCGCCTTGTAAATAAACGACTATTTTGCCGCTTGCCTTTGCTTCTTTTGGATTGGAGACTCTTGGGTTAGACATAACTAGCACAGGACTTGTTCGGCCCAGTTCGCTGATGAACATATTAAAAACATGTACATGTTCACTTTTCCACATCAGCATGGAAAAATAGTCCAAGATATCTTCCCATTTAGCAGTATAGGTGAAGTTTTCTTTTTCGCAAGCAGTTCTCAATTCTTCTGGCCATTCGCCATTCCAGTTAGTGGGAACATCATTTCCCCAGTAAATCTTTTTCTGTGCCATTAGGTTGAAGGTATTCAGTAGAACAAAAGCAATGGTGATGCTTAATTTCATGACTATTGATTAGCTAAATGGGTTAACAACATTATCTGGCTAAGATATGCTATCTACTGAAAGGTCCAAAACAGAATTTTACGAAAAAAATGATTTATTTAAGTAGTGTGACAAAAGTAGTCGTGAAGTTTCAGGTGATGAATTTTGAGGCCAGACGAGGCAGTAAAATCGAGCATAGCCGTAGGCTACGTGAGAGTTTTACTAACGATGAATGGGCCCAAAAGACGCAGCTGAAAATTAGGAGTATCTATTGTCGCACTACTTAAGTAGTGTGACAAAAGTAATCGTGAAATTTCAGGTAGTGAATTTTGTCTCGAAAGCTTTTGGGAAGGCAAGGCAGAAAAATCGCACCTAGCCGTAGGCTAAGTAAGGCTTTTTCTAACGAAGCCTAGACGAAAAAGACACAGCAGGAAACCAGAAGTACCTATTGTCACACTACTTAGAATATCTTAAGAGCATTTAAATATATTGCAACGCCTAAGCATGTTCAAAAAGGGAAAAACTACATAGGGTTCAGGCATCCGAATTAAGGGGTGAAGTGGCCAAGCGGCTCATTGATTCAACGAGAGGATTTTCGATGGTTTTAGCAGGTCTGAAAGCCTGGATGGGGCTTGGGATTGAGTTGAATCTGATAGGAGAAAAGTTTCCGCAGGAGATGAGATAGAAGTACGACAAATTCCAATGGTTAAACATCGATTTAATTGAGAAAAAATTGAACTCGATTCAGCCCTGATATTAATGATAACTTATAGAAGTTGTTCAAGAATGTCTGCTGAGCTTCATCACGGCCAGTGAGATATTTTTGAACAACTTCATACCCAAAAACTAAGAGTATGAAATATGTAACGCTCTCTCTCTGCCTGATTTTGCATGTTCAAATAATTATTGGGCAGGAAATTAGTGAAGGCTCTGCGCAAGAGGTACAGACTTTGGAAGAGCTCAATGATCCGAAATTATGGGATCTGAAAATGTTCCAGGAGGACCAAAAGAATTGGCGTTCCTGGAGGGAAAAACGATTACCTTTCAATCAGTTACCCTATCCTGTTCCAAAGTACAAAACCAATGGGATTGGATACCGAATCGGCGCTTTCCAGAATAAGCAGTATGAATCAGTAAGCTTTTGGACCAACCGCGCAAGTGGAGAAAATAGTAAAGAAGCTAAAGACCAAGAAGTGGTTTGCTCCATAGTTGTAAAGGAAGGCAAATTTAAGTCTTGCGAGATTATCTCGCGAAGTCATCCTAATTATGTAGGGCAGGGGTACTTTAATTCAGGAGTTAGGAAAATTGATTGGGTCGCAACCAAGGATGGAGTCGGGGGAAGTATTGCCATCATCAATGGCAAATATTTTAACTTAAGACTAGGACGATTTATCTTGGTATATCTGTTAGAGGATCAATCCATGCGTTTCCTACAGCTGAGGTTTCCGGAGCAAGTTTATCAAAAGACAATTAACGATTCTGTAGATGCCCTCTTAAAAGGAACTGCGGTAAAAAACTTCGAAAAGCAAATTCGATATTAGAGTGTTCATCTACTCCATTGATACTACTAAGGGAAAAGAAGATCAAGGACCCCTTGTGGAGGTACCCAATGTGATGCGATTGGAACAGCTCTATGATCGCTTGAAAGACTACGATAATATTTACGGTGATATCCAAGAATACTACCTAGAAGCTATGGAACCGCTGGAATTGCGATTGTTGAAGAAGTTGATCAGCTTGGGACGAAAAAAGGCACAGCAAATTGCGAAAATGACTGACAAACAACTAGGAGAGCTATTAATCCTTACAGAAAACCCGATTGAAATATCTCTTGGTTCAGGTAGCGCAAGCCTCAGTAATTCTTGGACTTTTTATCCTCCGTTAAGTGGCTTACCACTGGAGTATGTTCAATCTATGGAGCCGAGTGTTGTGTTGACAAAGAAAGTGAGAATGAGGTTTGCTTGGAAATAGCGTGTAAAGGCATACTTTGATATCCAAATATCCCATAGGAATACTAAAACGAAACCAATCTATATATGAGAAGGAGAAGATTTTTGGAGCTTTCAACAGCTGGAGCAGCTGCGTTATTGCCGCAACCTATTCTAGGATTCACCCCTTTAAGTCAGCCAGGGTTTAAAGAAAAACTGACCTTTGGTCTAGTAGCAGACGTACACCATGGGATGATTCCAGATACTCAGGCCCGCTTGGAAAGTTTCCTGGAAGATGCTAAAAAGCAGAAGGTAGATTTTATTATCCAACTAGGGGATTTTTGTCATGGAGTAGAAAAGAGCAAACCTTTTCTTCGAACCTGGAATAATTTCGCAGGACCGAAATATCATGTTCTTGGCAATCATGACATGGACCTGACTTCCAAAGAAGAAGTAATGGACTTTTGGGGCATGGAATCCAATTATTACGGCTTTGAGGAAAAAGGAATTCGTTTTCTGGTATTGGATGCTAATTTCCTGTACCAGGATGGGAAGTTCATACCCTACAATAAGGCAAATTTTTATGTAGATAGCAACTTGAGAACCTTTATCGATAAAGAACAAATAGAATGGTTTGGGGCAGAATTAGCCGCTTCTCAATTACCCGTTGTTGTTATTTCTCACCAAAGTTTATGGCACTATCAATGGGGTGTCAAAAACCGCCTCAGCCTACAAAAATTGATGGAACAACATGCAGAGAAAGTCATCTGCTGTTTTAATGGGCACAACCATATCGACTTTCACCATCAGCAAAATGGGATCAACTACCTAGAAGTTAATAGTATGTCTTATCAGTGGATAGGGGAGCAGCACAAAACAAGTCGATACCCACCTGAATTGCTAAAAGAATATAAGTGGCTGGAACATTTGGCTCCCTATGAAGATCCTTTGTACGCGTTTGTGGAGATCAGCCCGGAGGGTGTACTTGCCATGACCGGCAAAAAGAGCAAGTGGATGTCACCCCCTCCAGCCGAAGTCGGAGTGCCTGCACAACCCTTTGGGAATAGGTACTCTGCTGAAATTTCAGACTATGAAATTGAGTTCTAAATGCTAAGGCGAAATATCCGAAGTTTTGCATAGTCATGCCTTAGGAAAATTCGGATATTTGCCGCCCTGCTTGTCATCCTGTTTTTGTTTCACAGATCTTGTAGTGACAAGCTATTGGACCTGGATTTTGGACACATATAATGCTCCTGAAAACGTATGAGGCAAATACAAATCGTTCCGCTACAGGCAGAAGGTGTTTTGCTATTCCTTGCCTACCTCAATGACCATTTGTCTGACAATGGGAGAGAGCAAACACCTTTATTTCAACCACTGAGTCCATCCGATTCCAAGGTGTCAGATGCAATGCAACTCAGCTTTGCTACAGGACTGACACTTGAGATAGACGAGGTGGGTTGGCGGCGAGTATGGGTAGCCAGAAACGAGCTCGGAAACATTGTTGGTCATATCGATCTTAGAGCACATCGAGAAAGGCATACATCCCATCGGGCATTGCTAGGGATGGGAGTAGATAGGAACCATCGGCGACAGGGAATTGGCCGACTATTAATGGAGACGGCCTTTGAATGGGCCAACAGAGAAGCCAAATTGGGGTTTATTGATTTACAAGTGCTTTCGCAAAACCAGCCTGCCATCAAACTCTATGAGAAGATTGGATTCCGAGTGATCGGGGAGATAGAGGATATGTTTCGGATTGAGGGTAACTCCTACAGCTATACCTTAATGTGTAAGGTCTTACAAAGTAATACTGATCTCGACTAAAGGAGGACTATACAAGTGTGAGTCCGTTTAACAAGCCTGGATCTGTATCTTTTCACCTATTCTCCATTTGCAAGATAGAACTCAATAGTACGCTCTGCGCAAAAATCAGAATATTTGCTGCTTTGGGATTAGCTTATTTTTCAAGGAGACAACAGTCCAAATCTAGCATCACCAGGGAACTAATTGAGTCTTTGGATGTGTATAACAAGAAATAATACACACTAAAAATGCAGGACTTAGAAACCGAACGACTCAGATTCAGACTTTGGACAAATGCCGACTTCCCAGTGGTGGCCAATTTCTATGGTAAGGAAGAAAACGCTCGATTTGTGGGGGGCGTGAAAAAGGGCGAGCATGCCTGGCGTATATTGGCGACCTACTTAGGACACTATATGTTGAAAGGCTATTCTTATTTAGCGCTGGAAGAAAAGGCTAGTGGGAAATTTATAGGAACGGTTGGGATTTGGAATTCCGATCCATGGCCAGAACCAGAGATGGGGTATTGGCTAGTTCCTGAGGGCAGAGGGAAAGGGTATGGTGTGGAAGCAGCCTTGGCTGTGAAAGATTTTGCCAATAACCAACTGAGGTTGCCAAGCTTGGTAAGTTATATAGACCCAGCCAATACACCTTCGAAGACGCTGGCGCAGCGAGTAGGTGCGCGTTTTGATGGGACGGTGCAGTTGTTGGAATTCGGGCTGCATGAAGTACATCGGCATTTCTGACTTTTATATCATCAAAATAAGAATATGAAAATTAGTGTAGCGACTCTTGTCTTTCTAGTGTATTGCGTATCAATATTGGGGCAAAATCTAATTGTGAATGGTGACTTTGAGCAGCATTCCAAAGGTTCTCCTGTGGGATGGGAAAAGACTAGGGGTACGCCTGATTACATCGATATAGAGGATGAATCCAATGTTTACAAGAGCTTGATGGAGAGGTATACAGAGCTAGATGCCAACAACCTGGGCTACATGGGAGTCGTGATTACGAGCAATGGCACGGAGATATTTCATCAGGAGTTGGAGGACGGCTTAGAGAAGGGCGAAGTATATGAACTCTCGGCTAAAGTCTTGGCGGGGTGGGGATGTCAGGTAGGGTTAGAAACTATAACGGTTTCCTTAAGTCCAATTCCACTCCAATTGCCACTAAATTATGCTGTCAAATGTCTGAAATTAAAGCCACAGCATTCCTTGATCAAATATGGGGAATGGACCGAAGTAAAGGTTGTTTTTCAGGCAAAAGGATATGAAAAATTCATTTCTATTGGCAACTTCAATAAAGAGAACTCAAAATATGTGAAACCGATTAGTAAGATGATGGAACTTGGGGCGGGACAATCTTGTAACTATATTGTCTATGATGATATTCAATTGAAGAGATTCAAGAAACCCGAAGCTAAAGTGATAGAGGAAAAAATCGTCCTTGAGGATATTCTTTTTACATCGGGTAGTTACGCATTACAAGCCGAATCTGGCATAATGCTAGATTCTGTTTACTTGGCTCTATCCAAACAAAATAAAAGCATTACGATTGTTGGCTATACGGATAATGTAGGCTCGACGGCGGATAACAAGGAGTTGTCTTTGAAGAGAGCGGAAGCAGTAAAGCAATCCTTAGTGGATCGAGGATTTGAAGCGGAAAAGGTTAGAGTGAGAGGGTTGCACGAATTGAACCCGATAATGAGTAATGATACTGAGTTGGGGCGAAGTAAAAATAGAAGAGTAGAAATTATCATTGATGAAGACTGACCAAACAAAATATCCAAGTTTATTCTTGCTCTTCCTATTGCTATGTGTGGCTTGTGCAACAAAGCAGGAGGAGAATCTACCGGAACAACAATATTTAACTCAACAAATACCAGAAAAGACTCCAATACCCTTTTTCCCTGCGGGACAATTAGAAGGAGCTATCACCCATCAAGGCGTTTTCACGCCAGGTCTCGAGAATTACTATTTTACCTTGTCTGACCCTGATTTTTCTCAGTTTAATGTAATGCAGGTATCAAAAGAAGATAACCAATGGTCCGAACCCAAAGAAGCTTTTTTCAATACTACATTCAATGAGCATGGCCTAAGTTTTTCAGCTGATGGGAAAACACTTTTCTTTAGTTCAACTCGTCCCGTTTCAGGCAAGGCTATCTCCGATACATGGCATCTTTGGAAGGCGGTAAAGGACGACGGGCAATGGGGAGAACCTTTCCCGGTGAATATCCCCAATTTAGGAGGAAAATTGGTCTCTCATCCTTCAATCGCTGCGGATGGGACACTCTACTTTCATTCTAGTAACCTAGATTATAGTGAAATGGGAATCTATGTTGCCAAACCTTCGGGAGCTGGAGGGTATCTGCCAGCTCAAAAATTGCAGCTGGAAGGAATCGGTAATCAACAGACCTGTACTCCTTATATCGATCCTGCGGAAAGATTTATTCTATTTGCCTTGATTGGAGAACAGTTGGACTTGGCCGTTAGTAAACGAACTGCTTCGGGGAAATGGGGACAGCTGCAAAGGCTCCCACTTAGTATCAATACTCATGGGCAAGGAAATCCGCACATTACCCCAGATGGCCAATTTCTCCTTTATGCAGTGGGTGATTATTATAAGGGAGAAGGTTACATCAAATGGGTGAGTTTGGCCTTTGCTTTTGAGGGCTTAGGCTTGTAGCCTCAATACTTGACGATAAGGATCTAGTTCGATGCATATTTTCTCTTGACAAAATGCTACCCACCAAAATCACTTTCGAAGGATGAAAAACTTCATGACAGCCCTGCTCTTATCATTATTTGCTTTTGCTTGCCAGAATATCGAAGAAAGGGCGAAGACGGAGAATTTGCGGTTGGACCTGATTCCAGAGCCGGACAAAGCCCTAAGATTGGAGTACGAAAAGAACCAACGATTTTTTCAAATGAGTGAGGATAGCCTCTGGCAATACCTCGCTTTTGAAAAAGGTGGGTGCTTAACTGGTGGGCAATATGGAAGGAATGGAGTCTTTGGAGGAGAGGCCTGTGTCATGAGTAGGGCTAAGGAGTGGGAGATATTTTTTGGCCGCGAAGAGAAAATACTAACTCATTTATTGCTGTCAAAAATGGCAGATACGAGTACGACCCGAATTCATACCTGCCCCTATTTTAATGCCAGGGAAGGAGAATTGGCAGTGTACGCCTTACAATATATCCACCAGGTGAATTGGTTTGATATTGAGCCATTTCACAGCTACCGAGACAAGGAGGTGTTGCAGGCGGATGATAATATGCAAGCTTGGCTACAGCAAATTCTGACAAGCGAAGAGCAACGAAATGTCCTCCTTACTTTTTGGAAGGGAAAGACTCAAGAATAGATAGGAATAGTTCATCTATGTAGCATTGTTCTGTAATGGCTAGCGCCTTGTAGCAGCCACTTCAATCCTTGAGACCTTTGGTTCTCTGACAATTTTTATGTTTTTGAGCACCCTTTTCGCTACAAGACTTGCTTCCTTTGGCCGCAATTTTTCTAAAAAATGTTGTCCACAAAAATTGTCGGAGAATGAGGCTTTTTTATCGAAGATCCACACTTCCATAGTGCTTAATTGTCTAGGTTAAAACTGTAAATAAGCAAATCCAGAAAAATTCAACTCCTCTGAAACCTTTCTGTGTCTTTCTTTTCCTTGAGTTATGATGATTGGCCTCATTTTTCACTATGCATTAAGGTGTTTTGTGTTGTGTAAGTAATTGTTAGATAGTTTTTAGGTTTTAAATTGATACTAAGGTGCGCTTTTTTTTCTGAACAAGCCATTGAAATTGTCCCAGATTTCGGGACTCTTACCTTGTAGTTTTGTCAGGTGTTTTGAAGGAACATATATGGGGTTACGCCGGCTTATCTGAGTCCTGGAAGATTAAAATTTTTGTCATTAACTCTTTTAGAGCGTATCTCAAAACTGTTTTGATAGCGAGAATTAGTGACTTTGGGATAGAAGGAGGCGAAGAGGAGAGGATAGCCTTCACATGCTGGCTTTTTTCAATGAAACTATGACCTACAGTAGCCATTTCCAATCTGAAGGATGGTTTTGAGATGCGCTCTATTTACCTAAAACCTTTTTATCATGAAACAATTAGTAGCTTTTCTATTTTTTGTCAGCCTGAATTTGTTTTCTCCACAATTGAATTACGCACAAGCGACAAGTAAAGTTATTGTACCTGCCTATTTCTTTCCCTATGATAATGCTAATCCAGGAGCTCACAATGTTGGCCCTTATTGGTCTTCTTTGATTGATGCTGCTAAATTTCATGGAAATAAACTTATTGTCGTGGCCAATCCTAACAATGGTCCTGGAAGCGGAACCGGTTGGGAAAAGCAGAAATACGCTGAGGCTATCAATAAAGTACGTTCGCATGGAGCTATTGTCGTTGGCTATGTCTACACTTGTTATGGGCTTACCAGCAACTCAACCGCCTGTAATGGACGAACGCTTAGCCATGTTACCAATGATATCACAAAATGGAAACAATGGTTTGGAGTAGATGGTATTTTTCTGGATGAGGCCGCCACAGACCCAAATAAAGTAGGTATCTATCAAAGCATTGATCAAGATATCCAGAGTCAAATTAGCAATGCCTTGGTGATCAGCAATTATGGGACAATGCCAGCTAATCAGTATTTGAGTAGAAGAGGGGTACATGTGATTATGGAAAATACGGCTGCTTTCTTCGATACAAACCACAATCAACTGAATAACCCGCCGGCAGGAAGTGCCGCCCTAATTCATACCATGAATGACGGTAACTGGCAGTCCCGACGGAATGCTCTGAATAACAAAGGAATTAAATACTATTTCTTGACCGGAGATGGTGGATGGAATCCTTGGGATACGCTACCAGTTTATTTTAACAACCTATTTTAAGATCAGGTAGAGAGACGGTTTACAACACCCGAAGTTTATCCTGTAAGGACAGTTGAGCTTCGGGTGTTCCATTATTTCTGATCAATTGTCTGCAGTATCAAAACGTTTCATCCAATCTTGCCGCTCCTGGCTAAAGAAATACTCTTTCGACTTAAAGGGAGGAATATGGTGTTCCTGCAACTCAATTAAAGAAACCTCAGGCAGGTCGATGGGGGTAGCTGGAATATGCTGAGCTAGCTGTTGCTTAATTGTAGTATAGCCAGCATCTGTGGCGAGGTTGTGCCACTCCTCAGGGTCAGCTTCCAGGTCATAAAGTTCTTCCGAATCATCAATGTAACGGATGTAGTGCCATTTGTTGTAGCGAATGGAGTAGCTACCATAGTCGTAGGTGGTTATGATCGGTCGCTCAATCAGCGTGTCAGGATTCCTGAGAATGGGGCGAAGAGATTGTCCATCGAAGTCGGAGCGCGGAGGAAGATTACACAGATCGACTAAAGTTGGATAGATATCCATGAGTGAAGTCAAGTTGGTTGTTGCTTTACCATTAACCGAACCAGCAGGGAGCTTTGCCGTTCCTGTTGGCACCTTCATCATCATGACGGTCCGAATTACGTTTTCCCATAGCGCAAATTTTCGCCAGTGCATCTTCTCCCCAAGCTGCCAACCATGGTCAGACCAAAGGACAACAATGGTGTTGTCAGCGTAGGTGCTCTTGGCCAGGTTTTCCAACAAGCGCCCCACCATCTCATCCGCAAAGGCTACCGAAGCCAGGTAGCCCTGTATGGCTTTCTTCCATTCTCCCGCCTCCAGAACATGCTTATGATAGTTCCCGCCACGTTTAATTAACTCTTTCGCTACATTTCCCAAATCAGAAGTATCTCCTTCAATTGTTTTGGGTATTTGAATAGCTTCCAAGGGAAACCGATCAAAGTACTTTTGTGGTACGTACCAAGGAACGTGCGGGCGATATATACCACAAGCTAGAAAGAAGGGCTTGTCATGTTGTTGTTGTAATTGCTGGGAAATATAATCTACACTTTCAAAATCTCCAGTCTCTTCATCAGCTATGGGAAGGCCGGCCCAATCGAACATACCATACATATGTTTGAAACGGGGCATATTGGCAGGGCGAGTTTCCGGAAAGTTATCATCTGGCATCGGCTTCTTGATACTGGGGTAATAGTCATCCCAACCCAAGGTGTCGACCTGATGATAGTGATATATTTTGCCTGCGCCAGCAGTGTAATAGCCATTCTGTCGAAAGTGTTGGCCAATGGTATTAACCTGTTGCAATTTGGGTACCTTTCTCCATTCTTGGTAGTTGGAATACATTCCTGATGTATAGGTGTGCAGACCAGTCAGGAGAGCAGAGCGGGAGGGGTTACAGCCTGGGCTTGGACAATAGTTTTTGGAAAAATTGACAGACTCCTGGGCAAATTGATTAAGGTGAGGTGTGAGGGTTTGGGCATGACCGGCCAAAGGCTCAACCCAGTCATTGAGATCATCAATTGAGATGAATAAAACATTGGGGTGGGAGAGGAGTGACTCACTGGGAGGTGTGGAACAAGTACTTAGACCGAAAATGAGGAGGAGAGCAAAGCCAAATGATACAGGGCTAGAATTTTTCATGCAAACAAATTTATACGATGTGGAATGCTAGGAATAGCTCCTATGAGTATGACACTTTCGGAGCGTAGAATTGCGGGCGTGACTAAAGTTAGGAGTGAGGGATAGATAAAGTGCACAAGTAGGCAAAATATTTTTTCGCCAGATGAGGCACCAGAACCCGAGTATTGCAGGGCTACATGAGGATTTTTAGAAGGAAAGCTGGCGGAAAAAGATAAAGTATAGTTGGATATTTTATTTGTGCCTCCTTCCTAACTCAATTCTATCAATAAAGTTCGAACAATATAATTTTCTCTGCCTCTAGGACAATGCTAGATGATTTCATACATTAGGCAGAGCATTTTTTGCAATAAAGCAGTTAGTCCTACTTATATGCAGCCAAAATTTAAAGAAGTACAACGATTTACACAATGGTGGCTTTGGGCCTTGCTCATTGGTGTCACATTGATCCCCGTCTATGGTGTTTTTCAGCAATTGGTATTGGGGGAGGCCTTTGGAGATCAACCCATGTCAGATACCGGTTTGGTCATCTTTTTGATATTCATGTTGGCCTTTGACTATGGCTTTTGGATGCTGAAATTAGCGACTGAAATTGATTCTCAAACGATAAAGGTCAACTTTTTCCCCTTTGCAAAGCGAGAATTTCAGTGGAGTGAGGTACGGAATTACGAAGTCTTGGAATATGGTTTTGTAGGAGGTTGGGGAATTCGATTAGGCACCAAATACGGCACCGTTTATAATACCAAGGGAAGGATGGGATTGGCTTTAGAATTAGCAGATGGCAGTAAGTACTGCATCGGCACACAAAAAGAGCAAGAGCTCGCAATCTTTCTGCAAAATATAAAACAAAGGAAGTAGCTGCTGTTGATTGGGACCGCATCTATGCACTGCACCGCCTTTAACACCTACCACTTTATCATGGCCCATCTATTCGTTGAATCCCTCCATACCACCATTTCCATCAAAAAGGGCGGTTTCTTTATAAAGTCAGGAGAGCGAAATGAGAAGATAGGGTATATCCTTGCTGGCGTGATTCGTGGCTATGTGCTTGATGAAGACGGGAATGAGATCACTACGCACTTTTACCAGGAGGAGGACATCCTTTCCGGCAATTTTATTCCCAATGTACCATCTACCATGAATCTCCAAGCGCTGGAGGACTGTCGGGTTTCAATGGCTAATTATTCAGTCATTATGTCCCATGTCAACAAAAATCAAGAAATCACCGAGATCATAAACAGAGCTTTCCATAAACTTAACCATAGACTCCAATCTCGGATCATTAGCTTGTCTAACTTAGACTCCACCGAAAAATATAGTCGCTTTTTAGAAGAATATCCCAATTTGATTAATCGTATCCCACATTATTTGGTTGCCAACTTTCTGGGGATCACACCAACTCAGTTAAGTCGGGCGAGAAAGCGCTATTCTGAGCAGTGATAAATAGTTGATCCCGAGCTGATCTTTTGCCGCGAGATTGTTCCTATATCGCCACCTTTTGCACAATGAAAATAGGCTACATCTAGCATAAATAATAAGTGAGAATCCAATGAATTCCGCGCCATTTTTTGTATCTTAGAAGAGTCAAAAACGCGCTAACATGTCAAATTTATTCCTATCCGAGGGAGGAATCTTATTGGGTTGCTTCTATCCACAAAGTTTTTCCATTGTTTACTCGTGCGAAGGCACTTTGCTGACACTTTTCTCCCCAAGGCAGAGATTTGACAGCCGCGCTCTTTGATCCACTCAATCAAAATCAATTCATCACGAGAAGCATCTCAATACGTTTTGGGATGACTTCAAAACACCTGTTAAAGCTTATGATCGTTTGGAGAAAATTGGGAATTCTGGGTTTGGTCATTCCTATTGGGCTTGGCCTAGTATTACAGTTAATCTTTGGAAATATTCCTGCTATGATGCATACTGGATTCCTCCTCGGGGCTATCCCGGTTTGGTACTTGGGAAGAAAATGGAATACACAAATTGATCTGCAAAATAAAATGAACCCCCATGAAGAAAGTATCCTGAAGCATTCCATGTTCTGGATTCATTTAGAATACTGGGGGATAGTTTTTGCGGTATTTGGTGCCATGGAGTTACTGGCAAGTTTTCTTTTTCATATTGATGGGGATTCAATTTTTTCCATCTTGGGCATTGTATTGGTAGCTATTGTGGGCTATCAGATCTACAGCGGAAGAAATCAGTTCGTCAATTTGCTCAATAGGAAAGAAAAACCTAAACCTCAAGCTAGGAAGAAAATGTCTGCCACACCTCCCAAATCTACTACACCTGAGACATTCAAACCGACGACTAAGAATGATGATACCGAGCGTGAGCGGATTTTAAAGGATTACAAAACCGAGGATCACAGCAAATACATGCCAAAATCTGGAGGTGATAATGCTCAATCCTTGAAAACGGTTTAGCAGGCCGCTCCACAAGTGGTCTCTATGATTATTTGTGGGGCTTTTCTTAGACTATCCAATTGCACAATACAAGGTGGATAGTATCAAGTATGTTATTTTGTAGTAATTCAAGTTGTTTTTCGAATAGATAAACAGAATAGTTTACTTATTGGCTAAAAAAGGTATCGAAAGACTTCCAACAGCTTGCGATTTTTGTACCTGATAAATGGAGCGTATCTCAAAACTATGCCTGCCGGCAGGGGTGATTTTGAGATACGTGCTGCGTAAAGGATGCCCATCTATTTTTTAATCAGATATCGCTAGCATGGAAAAAAGCGCATTACCCGATCCTTTTGAAAAAGCCCGTCGAGAAAAAGGCATTGGTCAGATGAATGATCAAGACGATCCCGTTGTCATGATGTTGCGTCATAAAGATGTACGAAAATGCGCGCACAAATGGCAACAGTTTCAGTCTGCTGCAGAGCCAGGTAGAATTGTGATTCCATCAGAGGTGAACATCCGGAAAACGAGACAAATCCCTTTTGAATTAGACCCGCCTTTGCACGGAGTGTATCGTAATGTGGTAGAGGCATGGTTCAAACGGCCTTTACAAGCAGAATACCAAACCCTGCTCCGGAAACAAATAGAAGACCTGGTTTCAGCAACAATTGAACGAGATTCTCTTGAGGCAGTGGAAGAGTTTTCTCTTCCCTTGCAATCCAGGGCACTTACTTTATTACTAAATATTCCTTATGCCGAAGCGGAAACTTGGATTTCCTGGGGGACACATGTATTCAGGAGTGAAGGAGAGTCTTTAGATGGCGATAAGGCAAAGATCCTCTATAATTATATTGATGCAAAGATTGATCAGGCTATAGAAAACCCGGGCGAGGATCTGTACTCGATTTTACTGGCTGCTGAAGTAGAAGGCAGAAAATTGACGCGTGAAGAAATAAAAGGTGTAATGATCTTGACCTTTGCTGGAGGGCGTGATACAGTCATTAATGCGGTAACCAATTCGATTGCCTATTTCGCTGAGCACCCCGAATCGCTGAAACGCTTGCGAGCAGAACCTGAAATGATTGGCAGGGCAGTAGAGGAATTAATTCGTTATTTCTCACCTTTAACGCAGATGGGCAGAGTGGTGACTGAAGATACGGTTGCTTGTGAGCAAGCTCTGAAGGCAGATACTCGAATTTCCTTGTGCTGGGCTTCCGCCAATCGAGATGCAGCTGTTTTTGAACAACCGAATCAAGTGATCCTCGATCGAAAACTCAATCCTCACCTTAGTTTTGGCTTTGGCCATCACAAATGCCTTGGAGCCACCCATACGCGACAAATCATGAAAATCCTTTTGCTGACCCTTTCTCAAAAAGTCAACTCCATTGATATCATTGAAACACGAGAAAATATCGAAGACCTTGGCCCTTTTGAGAGGAAGGTAGGCTATCATAGTATTTACGTTAAATTCAATGGGAACGTATAAAGTCTAAATCAACATGGCAAAAATTACATTTATCACCAAGGAGGGTGAATCAACTACCGTAGAAGGAACTAGTGGTTCTGTAATGGAACTAGCTGTTCAAAATAATATTCCCGGAATAGATGGTGATTGTGGCGGCGTATGCTCTTGTGCTACCTGTCATGTCCATGTGGCCGAACAATTTACAGCACAAACTGGAGAAGCTAGCGAAATTGAACAAGACATGCTGGAACTGGATGATAATGTGAATGACTTCAGTCGCTTATCTTGTCAAATTACCATCAGTGAAGAATTGGATGGATTGATCTTACAGGTAGCCAAATAATTGGATTGAAGGATGATAGAAGAGGAACTAACAGATCAATCTTGTATAATTATTGGAGCCAGCCATGCAGGCGTGAATTGCGCCTTTGCATTGCGCCGAGAAGGCTGGGAAGGGGGTATTCTACTCATCGATGCCGATCCTCACCTGCCTTACCATCGTCCTCCACTTTCGAAGTCTTTTTTGACGGCAGAAGCAGGGATAGCGCAAATTGCCTTGAGATCTGCTGAAGCTTATGAAAAGCAAGGTATCGAACGAATCATAGGGCGAGTGTCTATTATTGACCGAACCAACAAGCAACTTACGTTAACCAATGGTGCTTCCTATTGGTATAATAAGCTAGTACTTGCAACGGGAGCACGAGCATTTATCCCGAACATACCTGGCTTGCAGGATGCAGGACATCTCTATGTACTTCGAACGGCCGCAGATATTAGTAATATTCGACAAGCCTTACTTAACAGCACTTCCAAACGTGTGTTGGTAATTGGCGGAGGGTATATTGGACTAGAGTTGGCAGCATCCTTGACTAAGTTGGGGGCGCAAATACAAGTCTTGGAGCGAGAGGAACGCATTTTGGCCCGTGTGACAGCCCCAGAAATGTCTCGTTTTTTCGAGCAACTTCACCAGACTAATGGGGTAGAGGTTTGTACGGGTAAATCCGTTGTTTCGATCTACGAAGAGAATGGGGGTGTACGGGCGACTTGTGCAGATGGCTCTGAATATCAGGCGGACCTTATAGTATTAGGTGTGGGAATTAAGGTCAATGCCGAATTGGCAGCCGAAAGTGACTTAGCAGTTGAAAATGGAATTAAAGTAGATACGACTACTCGAACGAGTGATGAAGATATCTTTGCGATTGGCGATTGCAGTTATCATTACAATGCCTATTATCAACGTAACCTACGATTGGAATCCGTGCAAAATGCGGTAGATCAAGCTAAGGTGGCTGCTGCGAATATTTGTGGCAAAGCAGCGGAGTATGATTCCTTACCCTGGTTTTGGTCAGATCAGTATGACGTAAAGTTGCAAACCGTGGGCCTTTTCAATGGCTATGATGTGGCGGTTCACAGAGAGGAAGCAGGTAAAGAGAATTGCTTTTCCATTTGGTACTTTAAGGAAGATCGACTTCTGGCAGTAGATGCTGTGAATAATGCCAAGGCATACGTAGTGGGAATGAAGTTGCTTAAAGAAAGAAGCGTGATCGATCGATCGAAATTAACAGACAATACTATACCACTGAAACCATCACTTTTAGCATTATAAGAACCTGCGATATAGCGAATGCTCCTAAGCATTTTGCTACTTAGGAGCACTTGTGGTCTAGCCTTGACCAACTGCATTTATTGTAGCGCAACGCCCAGATTGATTAATCCCGTGACCCTGAAAACATCATAGTTCACATCTCGCCACTGGAGATCCAGAACTGTTTTTGCAATGGTCAAATTCATTTCCATTCCGATGCCGATACCGAATGACATCCTATTGTTTAAAAATAACCACTGGCGTCCCCCGAGGAGACTAGCACCAACCATAGAAGCAGAGGCCAAGGTCTCTTCGCCTCCAGCTTTAGTGCTTGCATAGTGCAGCCCGCCTTGAACGAAAGGGGAATTCGGTGCTTTTACGGCTTTGTTATTGGAAAAATACCTTCTTAGAGCCGTTCCTACAGAGACAAAGGAATGGTCCGTACGTCCCGGTATTTGTCCAGTTTGAACATAGACTGTAATGGATTTTTTTTCGGACAGTACCTGTTCCACTTCACCATGGAAAATTCCAAAGACCAAAGCGGCTGGGTTGGTTTTTAGGATTGTTGATTGAGCAGCCGCAGAAGTAGAGATGCATAGCGAAATGAATGCCAGGATCAAACGAAGTTGATGGTAGGTTTTCATTGGGTTTGTAGGTTTGGTTTTGGGTAAATTACAACCTTCTCAACGCAACAGGGCATAAAATCGTTCCACAGCATTTTTTTGGTGGAGGATCAGAGGGTCACCCTATACTATATTGAATGGGAGACTCTTAAGTTTCAATTTCCTTGAACTAAATCTCCCTTTTCCAATGGTAAGAGAAAAGGGTTCGTGGAAAAGTGAAAGCACTGAAGTACCGGAACCATTCAGTGTAGTTTCATGTAGTTGAAGAAAATGTGATTATGTTCTCAGCAACACTTCTGGATAAAATGAAGTTGTCTAAAGTTTTGTGTTGAGATGAATTATAAGGGCTTGATTTTGAAGACGAAGCTGCTTTTGAGTTTCGTACATGGAATGTACGGGGCGAAAAAGAGCTGAAGTATTCGAGATCAAGGGTTTGTAAGACAACCACCAGAATAACTTTAGACAACTTCAATACAAAATGGGGTAAGAAGTAAAAGAAAAATTACTTTTCGGATATGCTGCAAGGAAAGAAAAATGGCTTTTGGATCAAGGAAAAAAGCGGTGCAGCTCTTCCAAAACTCGTCGAGCTGATCAAGGCAGAGAGTGAATGTTAGTTTATGCAGGTTGGACCTGGTTTCATTCGATTTATTAACTTTAACCTAAAGCCAAGAATCTCCCGCCAAAATAGATTCATTTTCTAAACTTCCACTAGCTCATGAAATTCATCAAGTATTCTGCAACCTTCATTATTGCGCTGTTGATCGCTGCCGGCGTGTATATCTATCCGAAATATCAAAGAGGATTGGTTGTAGCTAAAGCCCTGGATCAGAATAACATTGCTTACACTTTTTTGCACATGGATGAGTTCTTTCCATCTAAGCAAGTGAGGAAAGGAGAAACTTCTCATATTTTCCCGAAGGCCGATCCCATTAGTTTACCTGAAGGCTTTTCATATCAAGGGAAAAACTTTGAGACCTCTGCGTATTTAGACTCCACAGGTTCTCAAGGATTAGTTGTGATTCAAAATGACAGCTTGGTATTTGAAGAATATTATCACGGCCAAACTGAAAATACTAGACATATTTCCTGGTCGGTGGCCAAATCCTTTATTTCAGCCTTATTTGGGATTGCGATAGAAGAAGGGCAGATCAAAAGTATTGAGCAAACCGTGGAGGAGTACTTACCAGAATTGAAGGGCTCCGGGTATGAGGGGGTGAGAATAAAAGATGTGCTGCAGATGTCCACCGGCGTAAAGTTTGATGAGGATTATGCAGATCAAAATTCAGATATCAATCGCTGGTTCAAAGCCTTCGCTTTGGGAGATTCGCAAGACAAATTTGCGGCTACTTTGGTCAATGAAACGGAACCTGGTACTGAAAATCATTATGTAAGTATTAATACGCATGTACTCGGAATGATTATCGTGAAAGCTACTGGCAAAAGCTTAACGGAATACCTGGAAGAGAAGATATGGAAAAAACTGGGCATGGAGCACGATGCTTATTGGGTGGCAGATAATGAGGACATGGAAATGGCACTAGGCGGCTTAAACGTTACCTTGAGAGATTATGCCAAACTTGGGCTTCTTTTTCTGCATGAAGGAAACTGGAAAGGGGAACAAATAGTACCCGCGGAATGGGTTAAAGCTTCTATCACCCCTGATGCGCCGCACCTGATGCCTGATAATTCTCCAACAGCTGCGCCCAATTTTGGCTATGGTTATCAATGGTGGATTCCAAATGGGACAGAAGGAGAGTTTATGGCTATTGGCGTATTCCATCAACTCATATATATCAATCCAACTACTAAAACCGTAATTGCTAAGACTTCAGCTAATCCACGTTTTTTGGATGTAAGCAATATCTATTCTGATGAATTGGCTTCGGTAGAATTGTTTAGAAAAATAGCCCATGAGATGGCTGCCCCCCTTGAAACAGAGAGCGATGTGGCGGACCAGTAATTATTGTTACGCTAATTGATAAGCCTGATTAAAACTCGTTTTAACAGTAGTAGAGTATCAAATGTTAAATAAAAAACCTTTGTTAAAGCGAGGATTTTAATCGCACAATTGATAGGGATCGAATAGATTAGAGAACGTTCTAAAACCAAAACGCTCTAATTATGCAATTCTTCCTACCTAAACATTCCCTATTCTTATTATCAGGTGTCGCCATACTAATAGCTAGTTTTGGCTTCGAAACCAAAGAACCGCAGAGCAAAGAATTAATGACGCTTGTAGTTACCTATGAAAATGACGTTCAATACTTGGTTAAGAGTAATTCGGATGGAACCTGTACAAAGGAAGCTTTCATCGCCACTAATGCTAGACAGCGCCTAAAGCAACACTACAAAACACCGGGCACAGCTTACCAGGAATTACCGCTGAAAAATAGATACGATAATACAGCCATACTGGCCAAAATCAAATTACTTAGGGGAGAAGGCTGGCGACTGTTGAGCCATGACTATTCCATGGCTATTGGGGATGCCTTAGATGCCCCGTTCAACATGGAGAGGGTTTCTTTTTATTTGTTTGAACGCTAAAAGGGGAGGGTGATATCCGAAGTTCTCCGAGCTAAATCTATGTCGCTTCGGATAACTGAAGTACGGCCTTATGTATCCAAATATTCATCTTTTCCGTGAGGATATCATAGAAGTGCTGCCATAAGTTGCGCCTTGTAAGCTTTCGCAATGGGAATCTTTTGACCGGCTATCGTCACTTGACTAGGTTCGACCACTTCTATATGCTGTAGGGAAATGACATAAGACTTATGTACTTTGAGAAAGCCTCGGTTGGGGAGAAGTTCTTGCAATTGACTCATATTCAGACGAGAGATGATCTTTTGCTTAAGCGTGTGAAAAAAGACGTAGTTACCATTTTTTTCCAAATAGAGTATGTCCGCAGGAGAAACTTTGTACAGTTTGGAGCCACTCTTTACATATAGGTAGTGCTTTCCTACTGTTGACGAGTCCTCTTGTTGTTTGGCTGTGGACTGGATTAATTGACCTTGTTGTAACTGCCATTGTTCGCGGGCTTTGAGTGCGGCTTTCAGGAAACGGTCGAATGCAATGGGTTTGAGCAGGTAGTCGATGGCATTGAGGTTGTAGCTCTCTACAGCGTATTTGGCGTAGGCTGTAGTGAAGATGATCATGGGAGTAGGCCCTACATATTCGCGGAACTTCAAGCCGGATAAGCTGGGCATATTGATATCCAAAAAAATGAGATCGATGGGCTGATCCTGGAGCCAGGAAATAGCTTGCAAGGCATCCCGAAAGGAGTGCTTCAAGTGTAAGAATGGAACCTTGCTGGCGTGCATTTGAATGATTTCCAAAGCCTTGGGTTCATCCTCGACCGCGATGGCTGTTAGTTGCTCACTCATAACCTTATTTATAAGTTCTCGTACTAGTTGATAGGATCAACTCTACTTCAAAAGTATCGTTCCTTTCTTCAATCCGCAACTGGTGTCGATCGGGGTAAATGAGTTCCAAACGGCGTTTAACATTTTCAAGCCCGATTCCTGAAGACTCTTGTAGTTCGTTTAGCTGTTGCTTGAATTTAGAATTGATCAATCGAAAATGGATCTGCTGTTCTGATGCGCTCAACTGTATTTTTATGAAGGAACTTTCCTGCAGATAGATGCCATGTTTGAAGGCGTTTTCTACAAAAGGAATCAGAATTAAAGGAGCAATCTCATGGCGCGAATAATCTCCATCCAATTGCAAACTAATCAAGACGTCATCCTCCTCATCCAAGCGTAATTGCTGCAATTCAATCACACTTTGCAAAAAAGCAACTTCTCGGGCTAGTGGGACGCGGTCGGCATTGGCTTCGTGCAACATATATCGCATAAGATTAGCCAATTCAGATATCCCTTCTGCTAACGGTCGTTGTTCACTCTTTTCTGCTAGCGCAAATAAATTATTCAGGGTGTTGAAGAGAAAGTGCGGGTTGATTTGGGCCTTTAGGAATCGCAGCTCTGTAGTGAGTTTCTCCTGGATCAAGACTTGCTGGAGCTGTTCATTTCGGAGCTGTTTTTTACCCAAGACAAAAGCCGAAGAAAGCCCCAAATATATCATACTAAATAAGAGGTTTAAAGGCAGAACAATCAAGGAATTGCGTGGTCTCCCTTCTAAATCCAGCGTGAAACTGATGCTGTTAAACCCCCATTCCAAAAGATGAGCTAATACCACGAGAAAAGCCAGTTGAAGCAAGTAGGACCAACGCTTTTGCTTTTGCAAAAAGTCAGGAAGAAGGAAGCGCTCATTGCCATAAAATATCAGCGCCTTTGTTAGCAAAAAGAACAATACTGGCCAATACAGGTACTGGAATTCAACCCGAACCTCTTTCACACCATCAATGATCTCTACCAGGCTCTTATTTACAGCAAAGGAAACCAGAAAGACCCAGTAACTGATTAGCCAAAACAAGAGATGTAATAGGATTTCCCAATGCTGCCGCTTCATTCCGTGAATATCCGTTTTTTTTAAGCAACCACTCCCTCCATTTTCAATAATGGTAGGAAGTCACCGCTTTTTGGGATAAAAAGCACGCTTGTAGTGAAATCACATTTTCTGGACCTTAGCTGGCAAAAAGCTCCCAGCTTGTAACATTCTTCATTTTAAGATGCTCTCTTACTTTACCTTGGAGCTGAAGTATTAATCTAAAATATTGATTGCTTATGAAGAGGCATCTCCTGATCATGTTCTCACTTCTTTTCTTTCAGCTGAGCCTGAACGGCCAACAGCTGGGACAACAGACGCTGACACAGCTAGAAGAAAGTCCGGCAGGAAGTAATGTTTTGCGCTTTTTGAGCACCATCAATACGACAGAGGCCTTCGTGGCGGAAGACCTTCCTGCTATTTTCGCTCAATCTCTTATTGATAAACGTGGTAACCAAATGCTATTGGATGTGATGGCAGATATCAAGGCCCATGAAGGATTGATAGAGTTGTATGAGGCGGAGCGTACTAGTACCTTTCGATATGAATTAAAAGCCAAAGGCCTAAAGTTGGATGAGTGGATTGATATCAGCCTGGAACTTGAGGATAGCCCTCCTTATAAGATAAAAGCGCTGCATGGGCTTGATATTTCTTCTATCCCTGCCAAGGCTACTGTTCCGATGCTTAAGCCTGAAAAAGGAGTAGAGGTGTCAAAGTTACAAGTGAATGTACAGCCCCAAAAATTGAAGGATTTGGATTTGTGGATTCAAGCGCAGGCCGATCAGCATCAATTCTCTGGAGTGGTACTGATAGCCAAAGACTTTGAACCGATTTTCCATAAAGCTTATGGAATGGCCAGCAAGCGCTATCAAGTGAAGAATACGCTAGAGACAAAATTCAGACTGGCATCCGTCAGCAAAATCTTTACGGCTACGGCCATACTGCAACTGGCAGAACAAGGAAAGCTTTCTCTGGACGATAAATTAGGGAAATACTTACCTCTAGATGAGTTTGCAGACCCAAGGACCAAAGACATAAAAATTCGGCATTTACTGACTCATCAATCGGGCTGGGCTAGCTATTGGAATGATCCGAATTTCTCGGAAAACCGAACACAACTTCGAACGGTAGCAGATTATATGAGCTTTATTAAAAAACTTCCTTTGAATTTTGATCCCGGCTCGAAGACAGCATATAGTAATTCAGGATATCTAGTTCTTGGGGCAGTGATCGAAGCAGCGGCTGGCAGGGATTATTACGATTACATCGATCAATATATTTACCAGGCGGCGGATATGCCCAACTCTGGAAGCTTTGAACTAGACCATATTGTAGAAAATCTAGCCACTTGCTATACCAATTATAATTATCGATCTGAAAAAGTAGGAAAGGATTATCCCTTTGAAAATATCTTCTACAGTGCTCCCAAAGGAGTACCTGCGGGCAGTAGTATTTCTACCACGGGAGACTTGCTAAATTATCTGGAAGCTGTTGTATCTAAGAAAATATTGAAACAATCCTCGGTAGATTTTCTGCGAGCGGGGATTGGTTCTCGAGACAAAGCTGGTGCATTTATCTTTCACAACGGAGGAGGGCAAGGTATCAATACCTGGATGCAGTGTAACGTGGAAAATGGCTACTCCATCATTGTCCTGGGAAATTATGGGCCACCCACTTCCTCAAAAGTAGTACGTCATATTGGTAAGGTCTTACAACTTCAAGTATTATAAAGATAACGACATGAAATCACGATTCACCTTGGTTTTATTCATGATAACTTTTCTATTCAGTGGACAGGCCGGAACTCAAACAATTGGGCCACAATCGCTTGATCAATTAAGGGAAAGCCCTGCTGGTAGCAAAATTCTAAGCTTCATCTCCACTGTAAATGATATAGAGAAGCCTACAAATAAGTGGGCAAAGGAGAATTTTAGCCCTCGCCTCTTAGAAAAACTGGGAGTAGAGGGGCTATTAAAATTTATCAGCCAGATTAAAGAGATGGATGGCAGACTACAAATATATGATGCCACTAGAAGTCAAAAGTTTTCTTACAAGATGAAAGCGAAGGGAATCGCCTCTGGAAATTGGATTGATATGGAGTTCCTCTTCGAGAAAGATGCACCGTACCGAATAAATGGATTTGGTTTAGATATTTCTGATGAGCCAGCAAATTCTGATCAACCTCTTTTTCCCAACGGAGCAGTTCTTTCTGAAAGGAAAGATGTGGCTGGCCCAGCCTTTCAACCCATCGGCTTGCCTGAGACGCCTGCTGGCAGACGTTTGGGGGAATTCATCGCTTCTTTTGAAAGGGGGAACTACGAAGCTTACTTAAGGGAGAACTTTGCGGCTTCCTTTTTTGAGCAAGTTCCTTTTGCCGAGGCCTTAGAGATGACTAGAGAGATCGCACTGGAAAGTAAAGGTTATTGGGTGCATAGTGTGCTACAAGATTCAACTCATCTGATTGAAGTGTTAGCTTTTGCCAGAAAGTTTGGAGGATGGCAAAAACTGTTTTTGCAGGTAGGCTCCACGCCCCCTTTTCAGGTAGCAATGGTCGGCATTGATTCGGCCAACCCTCCGGGCTTTGATCCTAAGCAAGCTCAACGAGCGTTAGTAGAAAAAACACTAGCAAGCCCTCACCCTAGTGGGCAAGTTTGGGTCAAGGGGGAAATGGGTGTGAAACTAGATCAATATCTTGATGAACAGTTTAAAGCCGGGTTTTCTGGCGCGGCTTTAGTAGTGAAAGGTGGTGAAAAAGTGCTGTATAAAGGGTATGGTTTGGCAAATCGTGATAAGCTATTTCCCAATACTGTAAAAACGCTATTCGATGCGGGGTCGATTATGAAGGATTTTACCGATGCTGCTGTTCTGAAACTGGAGGCTGAAGGTAAACTCTCGGTGGATGACCCTATTTCAAAGTACTTGCCTGAAGTTCCGGAAGACAAGCAAGGTATAAGTATCCATCACTTGCTTCGACATGCTTCGGGTTTATTGGGCAATCATAGTCCGCATGATGCTACTACGATTAGCTATGAAGATGCTTTGACTGAAATCTTCAAAACCCCACTGCGATTTGAACCAGGGACTGATAGGCAATATTCTAATTCTGGGTTTACAGTGCTGGCAGCCATCATTGAAAAAGTTAGTGGGCACTCTTATCTCGATTATGTAGAAAAGGAGATTATTGTAACAGCAGGTTTGAAAAACTGGGCTTATTTCGGGCAAAAAGAACGAATGCAAGCCAAGCAATTAGCTGTTGGTTATGACGGGATACAGAGAGGGAGCTATAATGATCCCTGGCAGCGAGAATTGCCGGGCTGGCAGATATTAGGGGCAGGAGGAATTTGCTTAGGTCTGGAAGATCTTTATGATTTTTCTATGGCCATCAAGGCCGGCAGGGTAATGCCGCCTAGTGCGACAAAGAAATTCCTTGAAGTATATAATCCAGCGAGGATAGGCAAATTTGAAACACCCACTCGTTTTTTCGGCGGGGGCAGTGATATAGGCTTTACTATGATTTGTCTGGATTTCCCGGGAGAAGACGCCTATGTCATCATGGCATCCAATACAGGGAATTTCAAGAACCCGACCTTGGCAGACCCACTGGCAAACCTGTTTTTTGGTAAGGAAGTATCCCTAGAAAAAACTCCTTTTACCCCTAGAACAGTAGACGAATGGGGACTTCCCAAAACTTCCGCTGGCTTGCTCGCCAAGGATCTACTCAATGTTATCTCAAAAGGAGACCCGTCCACCTTCGAGCAGTACCTGAAGACGGCCTATTCCAAAGAATTCTATGAAGCTTACCCATTGCAAGCTCATATGCAGTTCCTAAGGGAAGTAGCTTCGCATTTAGCAGGAGTACCCAAACTTAAGAAGATTCAACCAAAAGGAGATGGCGAATTGAGTTTCTTCATGGAGGCTTCACAGTCAGGTGAAAGTTTGGAAGTAAAACTCAAGGCTAGTCCCGCGACGCCTCCTAGGATCGAAAACCTGTCCATTGGGCAATGATCGGAATTCCCAAGAAATCCTGAAAAACAAGTGGACGGATAGACCAAGTGAAAATCACCTATCTGTTCAGCTGGTGGGTATCGCTCAAAACCCTACTGGAGTTGGAGTAAAAGAGTTTATTCAGTTTTCAATTGACCGTAAGAAATCGTGCCGGAATTACAAGAAGTAAAACGTAATCGATACATCAGTAGACAGTATCAACTTGGTATATGTTTGCCAATGAATTGCAAGCCTCACCGCTCAACTCGCTAGTTGCCCATGACTTTAATGGAGGAGGCCAGATCCAAGATTTACTGTTGGCGGGAAATAACCTTAGGGCTGAAACAGAGACTACCCGCTCTTACGGAGATGTAGGGTTGCTCTTGAAAGGGGGGAGAGGATGTAGGATTTCATTTTAACGGGCACCAACAAATCGGTTTTTCGCAGAATAGGATGCAACTACAGGGTAGCAATAAACTCAGTCAAGTTGATATCTCGTTCCAGATCTAGTTTCTTCCTCAAGCGATACCTATTAGTGTGTACACTTTCTACAGAAATTCCTGTCAACTTAGCCATATCCTTGCTCGAGAAATCCAATTTGATCAAGGCACATAGGCGTTTGTCTCCTTGTGTCAATTTTGGGAATTTTACCTCAAGTCGCTGGTAAAAATCTTGGTTGACGGCCACGAAGCGAGCTTCGAATTCTTCCCAGTTCTGAGAGCTATTGCTATTAATAGATCGGACAATCTGTTTTACTTTTTTGGCACTTAAATCTCCATTTTGTTGTGCTAGCTTGTCTTTTAAATTGGAAAGGAATTCATCTTTCTCGATCAGTTTCAGGGTAGAAGCAGCCAATTCCTTGTTTTTCATTTCAATCAATTCTTTCACTTTCTGAATCTCCAATTCTTGCTCTCGTTTGATGATTTGCTTTTCCGATTTGTGCTTTGTGCGAACATAATTGAAATACAGTATGCTGATCAATATCACAAAGAATATGCAGACGAGTAATATAATCCGTTGCAAAAACCAAAGGCTATTCTGATGTTCCAATTCAGTAAGCCGCTGTTCTTTCAACAATTCAGAGATTCTTTCTTGTTCTGCACGGTAAGCGTCCTGGATCTCCAGTAAGGGGCGATTGTTCTCACTGCGGCTGTCGAAATAAGCTTCATCCAAGGTTTTTTCAGCTTTGAGTTGCTGATAAGCCCTGAGCTCATCCCCTTTGGAAAGGTATAGATCCGAAAGTCGTTGGTGTATGAGGGGCGAAAAATCGCGATGGCTATTGAATTGGATAGATATACGAATAGCTTCCTGGTAGCTCTGTTCTGCCAGGTCAATATTATTAAGTCCTATAAAGGTATCTCCCATATAGGTCAACAGGAGTACGCGATAGCCAGTCGCATTTTGCTCGAACCAGGGCAAGATCTGCTGGTAGATATCTAGTGCCGCCTCGTATTTTTTCTGCGCATTAAGGGTAAAGGCCCGTTCAAACTGGAGGAAATAAAATAATGGTTTGTTTTCCTCTGTGTGTAGCAGGTAGCAACTATCAAGATAGGTCTTTGCCAACTCTGGTTCATCTAATTCTCGATAAGTAGCACAAATGGCGTAATAACTACGGATCAAATTTTGCTTGCCGACCGCACCGCTGGCTACTAGTTTTTTGTTGATTTCAAGAGATCGGCTGAAATAGCGCATGGCCTCCTCTTTCCGTTTGTAGAAGCTGTAGTATCTTCCGAGCCGTATGTATAGTGTGACTTTGATTTCATCATTCTGAATCTGATCCGCCAACAATAAGCCAGTCCAGAGTTTATCATATGAGGCTTTGTAATTGGCTTGATTGCCACTTACCGTGGCTTGATCCATTAGGATTTTTATTGCTGCTAAGGTATCTTTTTGCTCAATTAGACGCTGGAAGCAGAGATCAAGTAGATAGTGTGAACTATCTGGGTTTTCAAAACGAAGGTTCCAGGCCTTTTCTCTCAAAACTTCGTTCATCATTACTGTCACAGAATCCACTTGACTAGCTAGTTGAAATGGAAGACAATAACAGGCCCATGTCAAGCCTAGAATCCAGAATTGTCTAGTTAATTGAATCATGATTGAAGTATCATTTACTCATAATCTCAATTTCAATGATAAATATCTAAATTAAGTCAATTACCGAACTAAATGCTCAAAGCGATTTTTGCGGTGTTCAGTTTTTGTCTAGTTGATTCATGCTGTTCTTTCGGATTATCAACTGATTTTTACCGTATTGTTGAGGTGCGGTAATGAGGACTGTCTATTTTATTACAAACTATAAAAGCAAACATGAAAGCCACATTTTATGAAGGCCAGCACACCTTTTCAGTCGCTGAAAAGGATTTGGAACCACCAGGGAAAGGGGAAGTGCGTATCAAGGTTGCATATTGCGGTGTCTGTGGTACAGATGTCCATATTTATCATGGCATGATGGATAAGCGAGTTCAAATGCCTGTTACAATCGGACATGAAATGTCAGGTGAAATCGATGCTTTGGGAGAAGATGTATCCGGTTTTGCTCCAGGGGATAAGGTAGTGGTTCGCCCCCTAGATAATCGAGGAGAAAAGCCTTCTGATAAAGGGTTCAGTCATATTTGTGAAGACCTCAAATTTATTGGCATTGATAGCCCCGGAGCGATGCAGCAGTACTGGAATGTTCCTGCCTTTACCTTGCACAAGCTCCCGGAGCAGACAGATCTGAAATTGGCCGCTCTAGTGGAACCCCTCTCTGTGGCTTGTCATGATGTGCGACTCTCCGGATTGTCCGCCGGAGAAACTGCTGTGGTGCTGGGTGGAGGGCCGATTGGGATGCTAGTGGCGATGGTAGCCACAAATGTCGGAGCTAAGGTATTTATCTCGGAAGTCAACCCAACCCGTATTCAATTAGCAGAAGAACTAGGTTTTGCAGTGGTCAATCCAGCAGAAACGGATTTAGTCGGCCATATAAGAGAGCAAACCAATGGTTATATGGCCGACGTAGTATTCGAAGTGGCCGGCGTGCAGCCTACGCTCGACGTAATGACGGAGGTGGCGGGAATCCGCGGTAGAATTGTGATGGTAGCGATTCATGGCCAAGCCAAACCAGTTGATCTTTTTAAGTTTTTCTGGAAGGAACTCAAGTTAATTGGTGCGCGCGTCTACGAAGCTGAGGATTATGAAAAAGCAATTGAATTAATAACCGAAAATCAATTACCATTTGATTCGATGATCACAGCTGTTCGGCCGTTGACTAATATCCAACAAGTATTTGAAAATATCGATAAAAACCCTGATGGCATGAAGGTTTTACTGGACTGTCAACGATAATCACCTATTAAGAATATGAGTGTACTAGATCAATTTAAACTAGATGGAAAGTTAGCCTTGGTGACAGGTTGCAAAAGAGGAATAGGAAAAGCGATGGCGATCGGCTTAGCTGAAGCTGGTGCAGATGTTATTGGGGTCTCTGCTTCCCTCGAATTATCAGGAAGTGCAGTAGAGCAAGAGGTGCAGGCGCTAGGGCGTAAGTTTACAGCTTATCAATGTGATTTTTCTGATAGAAAAGCCCTATACGAATTCATTGGAAAGGTAAAGGCAGCTCATGGCGCGATTGATATCTTGGTCAATAATGCAGGCTCTATCCTGAGAGCTCCCGCCTTGGATCACCCCGATGAATATTGGGATAAGATTGTTGAGATCAATCAGAATGCTCAATTCATTCTGTCTCGTGAATTTGCTAAAGGAATGGTGGAGAAAGGATATGGCAAGATCATCTTTACCGCTTCGCTATTGACTTTCCAAGGAGGGATCACGGTGCCGGGCTACGCGGCCAGCAAAGGGGCCATTGGACAATTGACGATGGCCTTGTCGAATGAATGGGTAGGCCAAGGTATCAATGTAAATGCCATAGCGCCTGGCTATATCGCGACAGATAATACCGCAGCTTTAAGGGCTAATCCTGATCGGAATACTGCCATTTTAGACCGGATACCTGCTGGGCGATGGGGGACGCCCGAAGATTTCAAAGGGGCAGTAGTGTTTCTAGCTTCTTCTGCATCAGACTATATGAGTGGTTCAATAATGCTTGTGGATGGAGGATGGATGGGGCGCTAACTAAGGTATGAATTACAGTGAGAGTGAGGCGAGATCAGCCGGTGAAAAATAGCGATATACTTCAGTAGGAGGTCATACGATCCTTTCTGATCCTTCACGAGAACAGAATAGCTTCAACAAAATGAAAAGGACTTTATCAAGCATGCTGGTCCTGCTTTGTGTAGGACTAATAACTGGATGTACTACATCTGAGCAGCCTGAATTTTTATTCCGTGTTAGCCTATGGGCCAATGAAGAGCATACTTGGTATAGAGCCTTCTTGCATTTTGGTGAAATACTAGAAGAACGATCTGAGGGCAGAATGAAAGTAGAAGTATACCCCTCCGAGCAATTAGCCAAGGAAATAGAGTCCATCCGATTAATCCAGGCAGAGGTCATTGAAATGACCGTGACCGCTTCTCTGCTAAGCAATTGGGTAGAAATAGCAGCTTTTTGTGAACTCCCTTTTCTACTTCGAGATACGACGGATAAAAATGCGCTCTTATATGGACCACTCGGTGAAAGAATCAAAGCAGAGATACGAAATAAAACCGGTCTTCGACCTATAGGGGTTTTCGAAAGAGGCCCAAGACACTTGACCTCCAATCGCCCCATTAAACATCCAGATGATCTCCAGGGACTGATCCTTCGTGTACCTAGTGTCCCATCCTTTGTTACGGCTTGGAGCGCTATGGGTGCTAAACCTACACCGATGGCCTTTTCCGAGGTGTTTACTTCCTTGCAACAGGGGACCATCGAAGCTCAGGAGAACCCCTTCGAGCTGATATTGAACGCAGGCTTTCCAGAAGTTCAAAAGTATGTTAATCTCACGGAGCATGTGATGAGTTGGAGTTACCCTGTAGTAGGAGAAAAGCAATTTCAGCGACTACCAGAAGATTTGCAACAACTATTTCTAGCGGCAGCTATCGAAATGCAGGATTTTGAACGAAAGTTGTTTTTAGATAGTGAAAAGAAAGTACAGGACGAGTTAAAGGCCAGAGGAATGGAGTTTGTAGAAGTGGATAAAGATGCATTCGCTGCGAAGTGCGAAGAAGCCATATACAATAGCCTCTCTCCAGAGATACAAGGGATTTATCGAGATTTCCAGGCGTCCAGAAAAAGATAACCTTCTTAGATAATATGCAAAAAGCCATTTCACGTATTCTTAAGTATGGAGTACTGTTAAGTACCTATGCATTGGTGGGCAGTGTACTGTTGCAAATCTTTGCACGCTTCTTTTTGGCCAATACCCCACCTTGGACAGAAGAAGCCTCACGTCTATTCTTTATCTACGCTACTGCTTTTGCAGCCGGTTTGGCCTTTGAGGGCCGCTACTATGTGCACCTGGACGTTTTTTACAATCAGCTATCCAAACGAATGCAACGTCTAATTGATCTGGCAATTCCCACCTTGGTATTGGTGCTTTTTGGCTTGCTGACGATATATGCCGTACGATTTGTAATGCTTGGCCACCAGGAATTCTCTCCCAGTATGAAAATGCGAATGTCTTTAGCTTTCTGTAGTATGTTCATTCTGGGGGCTTCGATTAGTTATTACGCACTAAAGGATCTACCAAAAGCCCTAAAACAGGTAGCACCATGATTGTAGTATTGATCATTGTATTTGTCCTATGCCTGGTCTTTCGGTTTCCTATTGCCTTTTCCTTGGGGCTTGCTTGTTTGATGTATCTGCTGCTTGCGGGTTTTCCTTTGGTGGTATTGCCTATGAAGATGTATTCGGGCATAGATGTTTTTGTTTTATTGAGTGTACCGGGGTTTATTTTGGCAGGGAATCTGATGAACCATGGTGGCCTGACCGAAAAGATTATCTCTTTTTGCAATCATCTACTGGGACATATTCGAGGTGGCTTGGCGTTGGCAAATATCGGAGCTTCTATGCTTTTTGCGGGGATTTCTGGAACGGCGGTTTCGGATACAGCTAGCATTGGGTCGGTGATGATTCCAGCGATGAAAAAAGAAGGTTATGGCGAAGGCTTTTCCTGTGCTATTACGGCGGCTTCTTCAACCGTAGGTCCTATTATTCCTCCCAGCGTCCCCATGATCATTGCCGCGACTTTAAGCGGTTTGTCAGTAGGAAAACTGTTCCTGGCAGGAGCAATTCCAGGTTTTCTATTGGGAGGTGGTTTGATGGTGGTAGCCTACCTGATCTCTGTGCGCAACAATTATCCAAAGCATCCGCGTAGCAGCTTGAAACAAGTTGCAAAAGGGTTTATTGAGACCTTCTGGGCTTTGTTGATGACCTTCATTATTCTATTTGGTATTATCGGAGGGGTTTTTACCCCTACGGAGGCATCAATCATTGCCGTCCTATACGCCATGTTAGTGGGAGTGTTCATTTATAAAAAACTCAATTTTTGGCGGATACAAGTCATTGTGTTGGACTCGATGAAGACCTCCGCGTCTCTAATGGTATTGATCGGCTTTGCCAATCTATTCGGCTGGATATTGGTGACAGAAAGGCTTCCGCAGATGATATCCGCTGAAATCTTGGGTTTTACAAATAACAAATACCTAGTACTGCTACTTATTAATTTGTTGTTAATCTTCGTCGGCACCTTTATGGAGACGATTGCAGCTCTATTAATCTTATTTCCAATTCTACTGAAAGTAGCCGTGTCGGTTGGGGTAGACCCTATTCATTTTGCCGTAATCGCTGTCTTGAATCTAATTATAGGCTTGACCACTCCGCCTGTTGGCGTGTGTCTCTTTGTCGCGTCAAGTATAGGGAAGGTTTCTATTGGTAAAGTAAGTAAAGCCAGTTTGCCCTTCTTAGCGGTAAGCTTGATTGTTCTCAGTCTTGTGACTTTGATCCCAAAATTATCCTTGTTTTTGCCACGGTTGATTATGGACTAGTCGCTAGCTTTTTAGTGAAAGGAGTTAAATATGAATAGCAACAAAAGAAATAAGCTAAGAAGGGGATCCAAGTATTTAATCTTGGCTTTAATGATTTTCTTCTTCAGCCAATCTTGTCAGGAGAGAAATGAGGACACAAGCACGGATAGTTCAAAGCCCAATGTGATCCTGATTATGTCTGATGATCTGGCTATGGATGCCGCTTATCCTACCCCGCCTCTGAACCCCGAACTAGAATTTGACAAAGATTTCCAACGTCAGCTGCCCAGTCGCGTTTTACAAGCGATAGAAGCCAAGATAAAGTTGGGAACCTATGAAGCTCGTGCCTCGGTAACTCCTGGGCAAAAAGAAGTTACTTTCAAAGTAGACCTGGAAGAAGGAGATACAGAATTACAAACCTGGTTGCGTAAGCAGAAGGAGAGGACTGGGGAGCCTACTATGTCTACATCACTCCCGCCGAAGGATAAAACCGAAGAACAATAAACATTTTTATAAAAACGAAAGACGAATGAAATTCAACGGAAAAGAACTAATACAGCAACACAGTATCTCCTTGTTGCTTGCCATGATTCTAGTTGCAGGAACTTTGGGTTGCGAAACTACATCAACGACCGAAATAGCAGATGCTATGTTAGAAGTAACCGATGAAAAACTGGATTATTTGGGTATTACCAATCGAGATAAGTTGAGTGCTGCTTCAAAGCGGGCCCTGGCTTGGCCAGATATAGGGAATGAGTGGTTTGGAGAATTCCAAGTATACGACCTTAAAGGTGATTTAGCATACGAAGAAGGGGTGGTGCGCCGCGATCCTTCGGCAGTCATACAAGTAGATGGCAAATATTTTGTTTGGTATTCCAAGAGTACGGGAACGACGGACGGCTTTGCTGGGGATATTGAGAAGGAAAAAGTCTTTCCTTGGGATCGATGCGATATCTGGTATGCCACTTCAGAAGATGGATGGACCTGGAAAGAAGAAGGTTTAGCTGTCCCTCGAGGGGAAAAGGGAGCCTATGATGATCGCAGCGTCTTTACAACGGAGATCCTCGTGCACGAAGGCAAATATTACTTAACCTATCAAACGGTAAAGTCACCTTATGTAGTCAGGGTTAAAAATCAGGTTGGTTTGTCTTGGGCTAATTCGCCCCATGGCCCCTGGATCAAGAGCGAGCAACCCATCCTCAGTCCAGCTGACAATGGTATTTGGAAAGGAGAGGAGGACAATCGGTTCCAAGTTGAGAAAAAAGGTGACTTCGACAGTCATAAGGTGCATGATCCTTGCCTGATGTTCTACAATGATAAGTTTTACCTCTATTACAAAGGAGAACAGATGGGAGAAGAGGTCACCTTCGGAGGACGCCAGATCAGACATGGAGTGGCGATAGCCGACCATCCATTGGGACCTTATGTGAAATCCCCCTACAATCCTATTTCTAATAGCGGACATGAAATCTGTGTATGGCATTACAAGGGGGGAGTAGCCTCCTTGATTACTACCGATGGACCTGAAAAGAATACCATACAATGGGCATCCGATGGCATCAATTTCGAAATTCAATCTGTCATCAAAGGGGCACCGCATGCCATTGGACTAAACCGTTCTTTGGATACAGAAAAAGCACCATTGGCCGCCATAGAATGGGGACTCACTCACCAATATATGAATAGAGACTATCAATACATTCGCCGATTTGAGGGAAAGCGGAGAACTACGCACGTAGCCAAGGGAGAAAGCGGCGCGAAGAAGTAATAATTGTCGAACCTAGGAACCCTTTCCCTTGTTGATTACTGTTGTGACTGCCCTATTCATATCCCTTATGGCCTCAAATTTTGGGTGATTGCGGATCTTTGTGCTTATGTTTGGTCATTGATTCAAACCACTCACTATGCCGCAGCTCTTGTTACTTATCTTTCGAATATTGATGCTAAGTGTTGGCATGTCAGTAGCAGCTTTCCTGCTATCAAGTCTGAATACTAAGGGAGGAGTAATTACACCAATTGGCGATATCAATGACCTCAATACGGATGGAACTGGAATAAGTGTTGGAGAGCTGGTCACAATACAAGGAGTAGTACATTGTATCGATTTTTTCGAAGGGGATGGCATGTTGTTTTGGTTACTTGAATCTAATGGGGATGGAATTAATGTCTTTTCAAGTGGAGCCATTGATGATTATCAGGTAACTGAAGGAGATGAGTTGATGATAGCGGGAGAGGTGAGTCAGTTTCAGGGCTTATTGGAATTCTTTCCTTCTACAATTACCGTTGTTTCACGAGGGAATGAGCTAGTGGCTCCTCGAAGTATCTCCTCTTTGGCTGAGGAACATGAGAGTACTTATGTTACCCTGGAAATCTCAAGAGCTAGCCTTCAAGATATCCAAATAAGGGAAACCAGTACGAGTTTCATTCTGGATTTTGAGAAAAATTCAGGAGAACTGATTCTGGTTGTGGTTCCTAAGATTACGGGCATCTCTTTGAGTTTCTTAGAAGCATACATACATTCACCAGCGGTTATTACCTATAGGATCAAAGGCATTGTTTCTCAAGATGATCCTGCATTGCCATGGGATGACTTTTACTACCTTCTACCTTGCACTGAAGCTAGCTTCGATTATCTCACTAGCTCTTCCGAACCTACTTGGGGCAAAAACTTAAGCATCTTTCCTACGCCCAGCAATGATTTCATTCGCATCCAAGCAGAAGTTAAGATTGAGGAATGGCGACTCCTAGATCTCGAAGGCCAGCTTATGTTTCATGGTAGCGCTTATAAAACTACTTTTGAAGTAGACTTACAAGCTCTTGCGAAAGGCCAATACTACCTGCAATTATTGAGCAATGGGGAAATCGTGCTGCGGCCGTTGATAAAACAATAGGAGAGGAGGGCCACTCAATATCTGTTCGATGCAAGAATACTAGCTGTTTGAAGTTCTTCGAGGGTTAAGTATTGATAATGAGTAGGGCATATATTCTATATTCCTTGATGCGAACTGCGTACTTCTCATTGAAGTCGAAGGGTAGCTGAAAAAATGATTTTAAAGCCTTTGGTGTTCTATTTAAAATCGTATTTTGTGTTGTCATCTGCAAAAGTATTCTAGTTTTTTATTTCCAATCAGCATCAGTATTTTAGCACTATCCAACCTATTTCCTTTCTCCAAATTTCACCTGAATAGCTCCATTCAAACCCAAATATAGTTGGTCCTCATGGCCTTATCTTCTCTTTTGAGATTTCACTAGGTTGATTATGGCCTCTGCAGTTTTGTATCTGATATTGCGTATTGCTTAATGTCGGAACGGATTTTCTATTGCATTTTTCATTTTTAACTCAATATGATGAAGTTATTACATATCATTGCTACCACAAGGGGCGCGGAATCTCGTACGCTCAGTATCTCTATGGAGTTTTTGCAAGCTTTAAGAATTAAGTACCCCCATGTAGAGATTGATGAATTGGATCTCAGTACGACAGAACTCCCTCCCGTGCTGGATACTAATGTCAAAGCCAAGTATTTGCTTATGATGGGTGGGCAGTTGGACGAGGAAACGCAGGCTTCTTGGAAGCAGGTCTCGGAACTGGCTGAAAACTTCATTTCCTATGACCTGTATCTCGTTACGGCCCCAATGTGGAACTTCAGTATCCCGTATATGCTTAAGCACTATATTGATGTCATCATGCAGGCCGGAATCTTATTTAGTTTTACAGCTAATGGACCTGAAGGGTTTGCCAAATACGAACAAATGGTTTGCATAACCTCCAGGGGGGGGGATTATAGCCCAGGTAGCCCCATGCATGCCTTAGATCATCAAGAACCTTACTTGCGGACAGTATTTGGTTTGGCAGGAATTGAAGATATCCATTTTGTACATGCTCAACCTTTGGACGTGGCTCCAGGCCTTACCCAGAGTGCTTTGGAAAAGGCTAAAGAAGAGGCACGTCAAATGGTGGATAAGCTGAAAATCACAGCAACTGCCTAATCATTGAATTCTCTCCTTAATCCCACATTTCTATATTTTTGTATACATAAGGACTTTGATCACAGTTTTTTCCAGTTTGCCTGGATCAAATTGGACCCGTAGTGGATTCTCTTTTGCACGGTCGAACTTTTCAACGAACTTGTTAATTGCCGCAAGAACTGGTGAATATCACCGGGTTCAAATTTGAGTTTTATTTTTCGCTGTCCAGCTTACTACGGCCCAGCAACTGATCGATTAACCCCTTTAGTCTTTTGCCCTTTCGATGCATTAGCTTGAAGTAGCGCTCTATATTACTGGCAAAAAGATCCTTTCCGCATTTGACCTAATGACTCCAAAATAAGAGTTAGTGGTGTTCGAAACTCATGGCTGATATTGGCAAAGAAGTTGGACTTTAGCTAACCCGGTTCTGCCAATTGCGCGGCTTTCGCTTTTTCAAGACCTAAGGCTAATTCTGCCGCTTTTGCTTTTCTCTTTGCTGGTTTCTCCCTGGTCTGAAGCTAGGCATCCGTGAAAAGTAGTTGCTCTGCCTTTTCCTTATTGAAGATGATAGCTTTGCTGGCATTGAGGCAATCAAGGTAAGCGATCGTTCGATTCGCATTTCTTTGCCTGCATCATAAAAGGCCATGCCCATTTGGATTAGTAAAAACAGAAAAATACCCGGAGCCTAACTCATAGACAAAGAATAATTCCCGAATCTTGGACTGGAAATCTTGGTGATTGACAAGGCGTTCTTTGAAAGAATAGTAGCGTGATCGATTAAAAAAAACGCAGTGTATTGTCGAAAGACCAGCTATAAAATCGAGAAATTGTTCTTTGATCATGAACTGATTTAAATCTATTGTTCTGGTCTCCTCCACAGCCAGTAAGTTTGAATCAGTTCCATTACTAAAGCCTATCTTTGTGAAGGCTTCGGGTATTTGCATCACTAGACTTTTTATGTCTTAATAAGATCTTTCCTCTTTAAACAAACCTAATTCAAAACCAAAATGCTTGGCAAGTTCTAAGGTCTGATAGACATCATTTGGATCTACACCGCCAATCGATCCAGTAAAATGGGTGCACTCATCTAAGCCCATTACTAAGGTCTCTCCCATACAAGCAAAAATATGGCCACTAGGCAGAGGGATTCCGCCAACGATAAATCGATTAGGTTCAGGCAAGCGAACGATCCCGCCCATAATCTGCTTAAGATCTGGATAGATCAATCCTACAGTCTTGTCAATATCTGCTGGGACCGCAAGGTCACAAATAATCTTGGTATCTATTGATAGATGCTCCGGAAGGATGATGGGGTGAATGGAGTTGGACGAACTAACCACTACTGGGCAGTGTTTAATGGCTTCCATTTGATCTGTGATCTTGATTTTTAAAGCCGGATTAAGATCGAGTAATTGCTCTTTTAACTGACTGATTTTTGGACTGTTTAACGTTCGTGGAATTAAAATCATTTCTTTGACCTGATGAGCTAGTAGGGCGGCGTAGGTATTGGCAATATTTCCTCCCGCCCCAACGATAGCTACACTAGTCTGATTGATGTCTACCTGCTTTTGCTTCGCTGCCCTGTAGATCGCCTTCAGTCCAAAGCCAACCGTTAGAGAGTTGCCAGTAGTTATCTTCATCTTTTTGGTTTTTACCCATCGGCCGTTTCTGGTCAATATTGACGTGAACCCTCCTAGGCCTAGGACCTGGCAGCCATTTGCCTCTGCGATGTCAGCGGCTCGTTGAATCTTATCAACTATCCATTGGAAATCTCCAGAACGATAGGCATTTCCGATTTCCCGGGAATCCAAAAACAACCCAATAAAATTCAAATGTACCGTCCTTCCGCCTGAAGCACTTACATTGATTTGGTCAAAAATAACCGGATCTAAAAATTTCGCTGTCCGGCTAATTAGCTGTTCCAATTCGGCTACCGACCACTTTTCAAAGGATTGATCCCAGAGGACTAAATCTTGTGCTTTGATGAAATGACCAACAAAGGCAACTTTCCTTTTTCCATTGGGGGCTTGATGTTCAAAAACATCATGTTGTCGATAATCTGTGATTTGCCCTATAGAACGATCGACCAGATAACTCAACAGGCTTCCAGCATCGGCCTTACTTATGATGTCTGAAACGGCTTGCAATCCATTTATGAACTGATATATATGCTCGTTAGAAATAAAGGCCGAAGGTTGAATGCGTAGCGTGTTGGGGTTACTCAATGTCGGCATGATGCGTATTCCATGTTCATGAAGTAAGTGAGCTGCGATGACGTAACCGTAATATCCAGAATCGAATAGAATGCGAAGTAAATTAGAAGAAGCATTTTGTTGCGATTGAAATTCCACACCAATCATTAATCCTTCTCCCCGGATGTCCTTAACCACAGTAGGATATTCAGCCTTTATTTTAAGTAGTTCGGTCTTAAGTAATGTTCCTTTATTTTGGCAGTTTTCTGCTAGGTGCTCTTCAGAAATAGTGGTTAAAACTTCCTGTGCAACCGCAGCACTTAACCCATCATCGGCAAAGGTAGAAGTATTTAGAATGGCAAATTCTTCAACAAATCGTTCCGAGTTTATGAGCAGAGCACCAATTTTCACTAAACCTCCTCCCAGCGCTTTGGAAAGGCAAACATAGTCTTTTCGCAAGCCTATTCGATCTGCTGCTAAAAGGCTGCCCGTACGCCCCAAGCCCGTCTGAATTTCATCGACAATTATCGGAATATTATGTTGGGCGGTGACTTTGTTCAACCAGTCCACAAAGGCAGTGGGTAGTGGAATGACCCCAGCTTCTCCCCGGATTGGTTCTAGAATAGCGAAGGACACTTCTTCAATACCCGTCAGCGCAGCTTGCCAGCTGGCGGGATCATCGGGGTCTAGAAAGTCGATTTGTAGTTCATCCCTTTGGAAGGGGGCATTGTGGACTTTGGAAAAGGATAAAGTGCCCAATGATTTACCATGATAGGCATCGACAAGTGCCCAGCAGCGAGCTTTGCCATTTTCGAGTATGGCATGCTTGACGGCCGTCTCTACCGTTTCGGCTCCCGTATTGGTTAGGATGATTTGATAGTTCCCGAACAATTCTTGCAGCTTGCTATTCAAATCCGATACGGGCGATCCAATTGATCCTTGCGTAAAGACAGGTTTTTTTGCTTGTAGGAAACTGGAAATAGTCGCCGTCAATCTTGGATGAGCATGACCTAGGAAGTTGGCCCCGTATCCACCAACAAAATCTAAAACTGGCGATAAGGCTGCTTCAGTTTTTCGATACAAAAGATCTCCTTCTCCTCGTTCATAGGAGACATCTAATCCGAGCGCTTGCAATTTTTTCTGAAGGGGAAAGCGGTACGTATTTGCGGGTTTTTCCTTGTGCATGATATTAGTTTTTAGGGGTAACTAAATAGAGTGTTGCACAAGTATAACCGACAATGAGTTCTAATAAAAAACCTCATGATTGGAGGTTTCTTCTCCTTGAGTAATTAGCCTTCTTGAATGATTTGAATTTACATGGAGGGTGGATTACTTATGATCAGTGCGCGACACGCACAGTAAGAGACCGCACGGCCGCTTTGCTAAATTAGAAGATACACATACTCATTTGCTATGGTTGGGGAAACTATGAATTGCCAGCTTTTAACTCAAGGCGAGAAGCCAAGGTCCCTGATCTCCATACTTCCGCATCTCTGCTTTAAATAAAAAAAGAAAAGATTACCCCAAGTCAAATCTTCAGCGGATACCCCAATCTTTAAGCACCTCTGCGGTATTTTCTCCCGCTGCCTGAGAGCCATGACGTACCTTTGAAGGGGTACGACTAAAACGAGGTGCTGGAGCAGGCTGTTTAATTCCATCTAAATGGATGTAGGTTTCTCTAGCCTTGTTATGCGGATGATCCTGTGCTTCAACAAAATCCAATACCGGCGCAAAGCAAATGTCTGTACCTTCCATTATCTCACACCACTCGGCTCTCGTTTTGCTTTTGAATAAAGTGGTCATTTTCTCTTTATAAATGGGCCATTGGCTAGGATCGTATTGCGCTTGAAATTCCTTCGTATCCAAGCCTGCTTTCTCCAGTAAGAGTGCATAGAATTGTGGTTCAATGGAGCCAATAGATATGAATTTCCCATCCTTGGTTTCATACACATCGTAGAAGTGAGCGCCAGAATCTAGCAAGTTGGTTCCCCTTTCCGTTCGCCACTGACCAATTCCCTGTAAGGTGTTGAAAACAGACATTAACACGGCTGAACCATCGGTCATTGCCACATCTATCACCTGCCCCTTGCCTGACTTTTGTGCTTCCAGTAGGGCCGCCAAGATTCCCATCACCAAGAACATCCCGCCACCTCCATAGTCACCCACTAAGTTCAGAGGAGGCACTGGCTTTTCTCCATTTCTGCCAATAGCATGCAAAGCACCTGTTAGAGAGATGTAATTAATATCATGACCCGCTGCTTTTGACAAAGGACCATATTGACCCCAACCTGTCATTCTACCAATAATTAGTCTTGGGTTTCTTCCATGCAAAATAGCTGGCCCTAATCCCAGGCGTTCCAGTACACCTGGACGAAACCCCTCAAACAGTACATCTGCTTTTTCGACCAACCGCAATAGTTTTTCAATATCTTCTGCCGCTTTAAGATTGAGCGCAATAGATCGTTTGCCTCGACGATTACAATCCGGAATTCGGGTTTTGCTGGGGTCCGCTCGGCGTTCAACCAATATCACATCTGCTCCCATATCCGCCAATAGCATACCTGCAAATGGACCAGGACCAAGCCCTGCTATTTCGATGATCTTAATTCCCTGTAATGGACCCATGAATAGTTAATTTATGGACGCTGGCAATTTTGTGATTTTGAGCCGAAAGCTCTTTCTTCTATGGTGGCGCCTCCCGTTCTAAAACATGTTGCTTGGACTTGAAAACGCCTCTCCGAACAATTGACGAAGAGGCGTTTATCTATATATTACGTATCGATTTGACGCAAAGCCTCCCTTAGACGGTAGCTTTGGCTCGACCAAAATCGTGAATAGAGCTTCCCGCTTCTGCCATGGCACGAAGTGCAGCAGGTACCCTCCAACGAGGGCCATATGCTGCCTCAAAGGCATCGCAATCCGCTATGAATTCTTTCATGCCAACGAAGTCTATATAGGAAAGAGCTCCACCCGTATAGATCGGGAATCCCCAACCTAGTACAGAGCCGATATCGCCATCAGTGGTAGTTCTTAATACGCCTTCTTCCAGACAGCGATAAGCTTCAAGCGCTTGTCGATGTAAGATGCGTTTTCCAACGACCTCCTTATCTAAGGTTTCCACGTTGGAATTATACAATTCCTTCAAGCCCGGCCACAACTTCTTCTTGCCACCTTCTGGGTAATCATAGAAGCCTTGGCCCCATTTCTTGCCTTTCCGCTCATGATTATTAACCAGATTCTTCTGGATCTCGTACATCCGAGTTTGGTAGGCTGCCTTGTTCGGAGAAGGATCACTTTCGTATACGTGCATTCCTAAGGTCAAGGTGACCTCATCAGTCACCGCTAGCGGTCCTACTGGCATACCCTTCGCTTTGGCTACATTCTCGACCATGGCTGCTGGCACGCCCTCTTCGAGCATGAAGATACCTTCGCTGGCAAAGGTTCCAAAGCAACGCGAGGTATAGAAACCACGGCTATCATTTACGACAATCGGTACTTTACCAATCGCTACGGTATAATCAACAGCTGCCGCAATAGCTTTTGCCTCTGTCTTTTCTCCTACAATGATCTCCACTAACGGCATTTTATCTACTGGAGAGAAGAAGTGAATACCAATGAACTGCTCTGGTCTCTTCGAAGATTTCGCTAGAAGTGTGATCGGAATAGTAGAGGTATTGGAAGCGTAAACTTTGTCTGCTGCTAATACAGCCTCAGTTTCCTTGGTAACTTTATCCTTAAGATTTGGGTCTTCAAATACAGCTTCGATGACTAGATCACACCCTTCCATGGCATTGGGGTCGTCGGTCGGTGTGATACGGGAAAGTAAGGCTTTCTTTTTCTCTTCTGTAGATCGACCGCGTTTGATGGCCTTGTCCAGGAGTTTCGTGGAATAAGCTTTTCCTTTCTCAGCTCCCTCCATAGTGACGTCTTTGAGTACTACTTCCATACCTGCTTTCGCAGAAACATAAGCAATACCTGCCCCCATCATTCCTGCACCGAGAATACCTAACTTTTTAATCTCATATTTAGGCTCATCCTTTGGTCTGGCTTTTCCTTTTTTAGCTGCTTGAATGCCCATGAAGCCGGTGCGGATCATGTTTTTGGCTTCTTTGCTATCTACTAGCTTGGTGAAATAGCGAGCCTCAATTTCAAGGGCGCGATCGATGGGCACCTGTAGACCATCATGCACCACTTTGAGGATGTAGCGTTGCGCAGGGTAGTTGCCGTGTGTCATCTTGGTCAAGTTACCCGCAGCACCCATCATCACTTGCATACCATTAGGCGTCCAGATATTACCACCTGGGATTCTATGTTTCTTGTTATCCCAAGGCTGTACAGGTTTCGGATTGTTCTTGATCCATTCTTTAGCCTTGGCAATCATTTCCTCTTGATTCTCCGCCAACTCATCAATCAAGCCATCTTTCAAAGCTTTCGGAGGACGTACTTCAAGACCTTGCAGCAAGTACATCAAGGCATTCTGGATGCCCATAAGATATGGAGCCTTGACGGTTCCGCCGCCGCCAGGCAACAAGCCCACCTTTGACTCAGGGAACCCCAGCTTAATCTTAATGTTATTCAATACAATTCGGTGATGACAAGCTAGGCAAAGCTCTAGGCCACCCCCCATCGCTGTTCCATTAATCGCCGCCACGAAAGGTTTTCCGGAAGTTTCAATCTCTCTGAAAGCCGTATGCATCTCTAGCATACCTTGTAGTTGTCCGCCGGGATCACCTCCCATTTTATTCAACTCACGTAAATCAGCTCCGGGCATGAACATGCTGCGTCCTGAAGTCACAATAACCCCAGCGATATTTTCATCCGCTATAGCTTTCTGGGCTACTTCTAAGTAAGCATTAATGAAAGCCGAGCTAAATAGATTGGTTGGATTGTTGACCTGATTGATCGTGAAAATGCCGATGCCATCTTCACCTACCACAAATTCGAACAGGTCGTTCTTTATATTCTGCATGATTTTCTTTTTTGGTCAATTCAAGAATAAAGGTCTTTGACAAGATGTACCTTCTCTTGCTAGATGCGCTCGATAATCGTAGCAATACCCATTCCACCACCGATACAAAGGGTCACTAGTCCTGTGCTAAGATCTCTACGTTCCAATTCATCCATCAAGGTACCTGTGAGCATACAACCTGTAGAACCTAGTGGGTGACCCAATGCGATTGCACCACCATTAACATTGACCTTAGAATGATCAACACCCATTTCTTCCATGAAGTACATCGGTACTGCTGCGAAAGCTTCATTCACTTCAAACAAGTCGATGTCGCTGACTTGCATACCTGCTTGCTTGAGTGCCTTTTTTGAGGCGGGTGCTGGACCAATAAGCATGATGGTCGGATCTGTCCCAACCACTGCTGCCGCACGGATCTTGAAGCGAGGCTTCAAGCCCATTTTTTCACCTACCGCTTTATTGCCAATCAAAGCTACTGAGGCACCGTCCACGATAGCAGAGGAATTACCGGCATGGTGTACGTGGTTGATTTCTTCAATCTCAGGATATTTGTCGATAGCTACTGCATCATACCCGCCCATTTGCCCCATCATAGCAAAGGAGGGCTGCAAATTTCCAAGACCTTCCAGAGTGGTTGAAGGACGTATATTCTCATCCGTATTTAGCACAGACAAGCCATTTACATCTTTTACCGCTATTCTGGACTTAAAGCGACCTTCACTCTCTGCCTTGCTGGCTCTCATTTGCGACTCAAAGGCAAATTTGTCGACATCATCTCTGGAATAGCCAAACTTGGAAGCAATCAAGTCGGCAGAGATCCCCTGAGGAACCATTTTTCCAGGAATAGCTTGCTCTGGATCTAAAAGGAAACCGCCGCCATCAGAACCCATTGGGACTCTAGACATGCTTTCAACGCCACCTGCTACCAATAGATCAGTAAATCCTGCGCGAACATATGCTGCTGCCTGATTAATGGCTTCAAGGCCAGAACCGCAGAAACGATTGAGTGTAACACCGCACAAATGATCACCATATCCAGACTGTTGCGCTGCTGATTTAGCAATATTAACACCTTGGTCCTTCACCTGACTGACACAACCTAGAATCACATCCTCTACCAGCTCGGTATCCAGATCATTCCTGTTCTTCAATTCCTTCAATACCTGGGTGGACAGTTCAGTAGGGGTGACGCTCATGAGCGCTCCTTTCTTGTTTCCTTTCCCTCTCACGGTGCGTACTGCATCGTAGATATATGCTTCCATAATAAGTTGATTTGAATTATTTATTTTGTAGTTGTTGTACGAACATTTTTACCATCATTTGTGCTTCGGGCGTGCTGGAAGCCTCAATGTGCTCCGCAATCATTTCTTCTATCCGCTCTTCGCTAAGATCAACAATTTGATGCAGCTGATGCGTCAAGTATCTTTTGGAGTCAGCATAGACTCTAGGTGTTATGAAGGTTAATTTCTTCAAATAGGATTCTGCTTTCGGCAGTACTTCTTCTACTTCTGCCGCCTCATTAATCAAACTAGCCGTTACTGCCTCGTCAGCATGGAATAATCGGGCTTGTTGAACCGCGAGCCAGGCATTTTTTTCTCCTGCGTAATAGGCATAGATTCGACAAAGTAATTCAGGGATTTGCAGATTCATTTTGAATTCATGCATCCCAAAAACGTGCTTCTGGCCACGAGCCATGATCTTATAATCTGTCATTAACGCTAAGATGGTAGCCCCAGCCGGGGCATAGCCGGTTATAGCTGCCACGAGTGGTTTTGGAAAGCGAATCATTTTTTGGCAAAGCTGGAAATAAGCTCTCCAAAATGGCCCGGCCAATTCCACTCCGCCCATCGCTAAACTTACGATGTCCAAGCCTGCACTAAAGCAATTGGGTCTACCAGTCAAGATCACACCCTTTATTTCGTCTTCTGCCTTCAATTCCGCAAAGGCTTGGTTGAGATCCTGTAAAAGGGGAAGATCGATGGCATTTACTTTCCCATTATCTATTTCGATAAGGGCGTAGTTTTTCTTCTTGTGAATTTGAAGCGTTTTCATTATTTATTAAGTTGCTGCTTAATAAAAACAAATATAGACAATCTTGCTTACTAATGTACCTGCTGGTTTAAAACTTTGCAATTAATTAAACTTTTATAATTTTATCCATGTATTTATCTCGATAATGCCATTTTATGGCGTTATTCAGTGATAACTTAATAAATGAGCCGGTAAGTCGAAATAGAAGATATGAAGGAAGAAATGAAAACGCCTGCACGGCGAAGAAGAGGACGGCCCAGTAAAGCTAATACGTTGGATCAAGCGCTATTATTGCAGCTGACACTAAAAGCTTTTGCCGAGAATGGTTTTGAAGGAACCAGCCTCAAAACCATCTCAGACCAATTGAACATTGATGATTCCTTAATCTACTATCATTACAAGAATAAACAGAATCTGTGGAAGCAGGCCATGTGGCAAGTCATTACTGAATATGAAAGACAAGCTAAGGAAACAGTACGTCTTTGTAAGGACCAGAATACAATTGATCTCGGCAAATCACTAACCAGGCATTTGGTCTATTTCATGGCTGAACATATTGAGGTTTACAAGATTATGAACCATGAATTGACCCAACGATCTGAGCGTTCAGAGTGGATCATTGATAATATGCTCAAACCGCTAGGGGATAGGTTGACGCCAATTTTTCAAGCCTATAAACGGGCTGGTTATGAAGTCAATATCCCGATAAACAATTACATCGCTTTGATTTTCGGAATACTGAGCCAATTCTTCTTTATGGATACTATGAGTAAACGACTGTATGGGGTTGATGTATATCAAAAAGAGGAAGTAGATCGACATGCAGATATTGCTGTAGGTATCATCTTCTCTTCCATCTTCCGTAAAATTAGGAGCTGAATCCCGAAGATGCATTTAATGTAAACCCATTGCAATACGATCTTGCTGAAAAAATTAAGATCATCTTATTTGATGTGCCTTTCCTTAAGATCAGAGATAAAACCTAGCATGTCTGATTTTAGCTTATTATAGGTAAGTTGTATGAACTTTGGCTGTTGAGTCCCTGATTGCTCCATATTCTTAGCTGCAGTATAACGGCTTCTAAGAAGTATCGAGGTGTTTCTTTTGTTTCCTGATGCTAAGATGTCGCTCAATTCATTAAAGGCTTCTTCCCATTCTTCCTCTGCAATTAACTCTGCCAGCTTATCTTTTTTGCGTTCCAGAGCTCTGGATTTACTAATAGGCGTCTTTATGATTGAGGATGTGCTGTGCAAAACCTTATTTAGTCCCTGAATAGGAGAGGAAGGAGCTTCTTTCTCTTCGGGTATTATAGACGTGGATGGTGGTTTTTGTCCTTTTTTCAGTAGGATAAACTCTCCTCCCTGGTCACCCGCATTCTGTAGAGATTGCCCTCTCGGAGTTTGTTGATCTGAATTAGACAATACTCCTCGAAGTACTCGTTGGCACAATTCGCTAACCCATAATTCTTCTCCGTCAGAATACCTGAGTTGTTGTAAAAGAGATTGAGCAAAAGGACTATGTTGGCCGAGGGATCCATCAGATACTGGTTCTAGTCTTCCCGCGGTCAGGAGCCAGCGAGAAGGAATGTGATATAATCGTGGCGCCGAAACCTGATCAGCTCGCTGAGTAAATAATGAAGCTGAAAAGCAAGAGTCTACGATTCCAAAGATATGCCTAGCTCTTGAACTGCGGATTAACCCAATAACCTCACTATTGGAGAGGTAAGTATTCCGTTCGCCAGATACGGCATCTACGGGCAACCAGTAACCCATCTGGGTTGGTTGGAAGTAGGATCCATGTCCTGAGAAATAGAAAATTAAATTATCTTGTTCAGTGAGGGTGTTAAGATAATATTCAAAAGCCTTAAAAATGGCGGCTCCAGTAGCATCCTCATCATATAGTTGATTACAGTTATCGGCATCCACTTGATACCGTTCTATCAAACATTTTGCTACGGCTTCTGCATCTTTCACCGCATTGTCAAGCGGAGTTACACCAGGGTATTTGTCAATCCCAATGGATAGAAGGTAGGTCTTTCCATTAGATATATGTTCATTTATACTATGTATAGGATTGATTGGAATTTCACGTTCTTTAGCCATGTTTCTCGGATAGTTAACTAGTTGAAAAAGTACATATTATTCCACAGCTATGGTAATATTAAGCCCTTTTAATTTAGATAGAAATAAAACCAAGGCAATAAATTCAGGGCTTTTGGCATAGTTATGTAAATAGGGTGGGAGTCTATCGACCCTCTGTGATTAAATCTCGATCCGCTCTACCTTTCCAATCAAAATCAAATAGGAACAAAAGCCAATAAAAGCTAAGGCTCCAATGTAGAACAATGCAGGAGCAAAATTGCCGTCTTTAACTAAGTATCCAATGATAATGGGTGTCACTGCTGCCGATAGCCCGCCCATGAAATTGAAAACACCACCGATCAAACCGATCAATCGGGTAGGAGCTAAAAGGGAAACGAATACCCAGGCAATTGAAGCCAGACCATTACCTAAAAAAGCGATGGATAAAAAGAGAATGATCCAAAAAGTCTGATTGGTATAGTTAGCACCAATGATCGACATTGACAAAAGCATACCGATCAATATAGGAGCCTTTCGAGCTATCTCGTTGGAATAACCTTTGCGGACTAGTGCATCGGAGGAAAAGCCGGAAAGAAGTACACCGACAAAGGCGGCTAGAAAGGGTACGGAAGCCAGAAAGCCAGATTTGATGAAATCTAGCCCCCTGTATTTGACGAGGTAGGTCGGAAACCAGGTCAAAAAGAAAATAAACAGAGAACCCAGACAGAATTGGCCGATATATACCCCCCAAAGTTTGCGGTAACTGAATGCCTTGATTAAATCTGCCCAGTTAAACTTCGTTCGCTCCTTCGGAGCCGAAACGCCCTCTATCAAACCTCCCCCTTGAGAAATATGGTCCAACTCCGCTTGATTAATGCTGGAATGGCGACTGGGATCTCGGTACAATACATACCAGGCAACTGCCCAGACAATACCGATCAAGCCCGAAACGATAAAAAGACCCCGCCAGCCCAATTGACTCTGAATCAGTACCAATACGGGGGTAAGAAACGCCAATCCAATAAACTGGCCTGAAGTGTAGACAGCGATAGCGCTGGCCCGCTCACTCTCCGGAAACCAATTGGTCACGATTTTATTATTGGCAGGGTAGGAGGGGGCCTCGAAGATGCCAATTGCTGCTCGACAGCCAATAAAAGCAGCTAACGAGTTGATGAACCCTTGAACCAAAGTAGCGACAGACCAGAGCGTCAATAAGATCGGATACAAAATTCTTGGCCGCATGAAATCAACCAGTATTCCTCCTGGGATTTGCAATGCTGAGTAGGTCCATGCAAAAGCAGAAAAAATAAAACCCATTTGGAGGGTACCCAGGTTGAGATCATCGCTAATAGCAAAGGCAGCCACTGAGATGTTACTTCGGTCTAGATAGTTGATGACCACGGTGAAGAATACCAGAGCTAAAATTTGATACCGCTTGCGAGTAGGCCTTTCCATTAGGTCATTTTCGTTTTGCAATCCTGAAGAAATGCCTAATATCTGGTTTGAACCTGGAAATAACACATCTTGAGACACGAAATATAAGCTTGTTCATTTTTTGTTCAGTGGGTTTTTACCGAAGAATGGAACTACAGCGTTATTTTGATCACTTCTTGTCATAATTCGCCTTCTTCGACAAATCTTGTGGACAATCATAAAATGAGATGAAATACGCCCGTAGGTAGTGTTGCATTTCATTTTTGAGTGTCTTCAAACACGAGATTTGTCGAAGAACCCTAATTTGAAAACTACAGCATGAAAATTTCAATGATTAAGACCTTTCCCATCCGGGTCGGGCAAGGGGTCCAATTGGTGGTCAAGGTAGAAACAGATAGTGGGCATTACGGCTGGGGTGCTTCTGGCCTTTCTACGCGAGAGCTAGCTGTGATCGGTGCTATTCAACATTTTACGTCCTTCTTGTTAGGAAAGGACCCTCGACGAATCGGCGGCTTGTGGCAGGAAATGTATCGCAGTCAGTATTTTGAAGGAGGGCGTGTGCTGACGGCTGCCATCTCCGCTCTTGATATTGCCTTGTATGATATCAAGGGGAAGTCTTTGGGCGTGCCCGTCTATGAGTTGTTGGGAGGGAAACAGCGAGATTATGTGGAGTGCTTTGCTTCTCTCCGATTTACCAGCCTGGAAGACTTGTTGCAGAAAGCCCAGCTATTGCTGGATCACGGCTGGACCGTTCTCCGTTTAGCTCCGGCAGAATATGAAGCCTCAGCAGTCAAAAATCAATTTGAACCAAGAATGTCCATTGCACTTCTAGCGAAGTGGATGATTCTATTGCGGGAAAAGGTAGGCCAATCGATAACTATAGGTTTGGACTATCATCACCGTTTATCTGTGCCTGAAACGGTTTCCTTTCTTCAGAGAATTCCCCAGGGTACATTGGATTTTATCGAAGAACCGATACGAGCTGAAAGCCCCGGGGCATATGAAGCTTTACGGAAAATGGTCGCTGTACCATTTGCGATTGGAGAGGAGTTTGCCAGCAAATGGCAGTTTGCTCCCTACTTGGAGCAGAACATCACCCAGTTCGCTCGAGTAGATGTCTGTAATGTAGGAGGATTGACTGAGGCTTTGAAGGTAGCTGCCATGGCAGAGACTCATTATATTGACCTTATGCCCCATAATCCTTTAGGGCCAATTTGCACGGCAGCCTCTATTCACCTTGCCGCCGCTTGTCCCAATTTTGCCTGGCTCGAAGAAATCAATACACCTGCTGAACAAGCCGGCACCAATAATCCGAATTTCTATCCGGTGCAACCTAGCTTAATGGGGAATAGATATCGGGTTCCCGATGGACCGGGCCTGGGTGTGGAGTTCAATGAAGAATTGGCACAGCAGCAAGCCTTTCAATTGGCTGAAGTTCCACACTTGCGAAGAAAGGATGGATCGTTTACGAATTGGTAAGATTGCTTTTGCTGAATTATAGAAGTCTAAATTTCTGCCATTCTTACGAATAGCACTTTAAACACTCCGCGTCTAACCGCTACTATCATCTTTCCGGCTAAACTCCATCGTTGATCATAAGTAAAACACTCAATTATTGATACTCAGTATAAAAAGTTTCAAACAAACTCTTAAATACTGCAGTAGCTGGAAGCACAACTTTCGGTGAATCAGATTGAAGTACTTGAATAGACTTAAGAAACAGCCAGAAAGAAATCCTATGGCCAATTTAGGGACTAGATGTTGCGATTAAATTTAATTTAACAATCTCAGGGAATTAAATTTAATTAAATATTGCGTGATTGGTTTTGTTGTTTTATTTTTACAGGGCTTACTAGGCGCATGAAGTTATATATACCCTAACATAGGGTCTAGCTGGTTCTTATGCATCTTAAGGGTGTAGTATTCAGGGCCAGGGAATAGCTCATAGTGCTTGCTAAAGAAACGCTGATAGTTTTACTCTCCTGTAATTTCAGCGTTTACGCGTAATCTCTGAGATTTATTCTAGTCTAGATAATCAGTCTTTACAAGTTTCATTGGCAAAATACTAGCCATTATTCTTTTTGCCCAATATTGCAACTAGAACTTACTAATTAATTCAATTACATTGTTTTATGCAATTGAATTTGTTGCACTCGTACTTGTTTAATTCAATATTTCGCAACCACATACGCATGAAGTATCTATTCGTTCTATTGTCATTCATAGTCTGTCATTTTTTGTATGGACAAGATCCAGTCTTTTCTCAGTTCTACGCTACTCGTACTTACCTTAATCCAGCTTATGCTGGCTTTGACCCTGGAGGTAACTTTAACCTCAACTATCGAGATCAGTGGTTTGGCCTGCCTGATGGAAGTGCGGGACCATTCTCCCCTTCTTATCGAACGTTCAATGCCAATTTAGAATGGCAGTTTCCCTGCTTTCTACAACTGGATGAACTTAATCTAGGCATGGCCCTAAATTTGTTTCGGGACGATGCTGGGGATGCTCCTTTGTCAACCTCCGGAGTTGGTCTTGCTTTTAGCTATGAATATAACCTCCTGCAAGGTAATGGCAAATTGAAACGCCTTGACGTACGCCTAGGTGCGCAACTTTCCTATATGCGTAAGACGTTGGATTCTGACTATTTGGTATTCTCCTATCAGCTGGATCCTGTGGTTGGTCTACTAGGAGATCCAAGTAGCATGAAATTTCAGTCCAACATTTATTCCAATACGAATCTAGGAGCCATGATCAGGGGACAATGGGGTAAGAAGAGCACAGCTACGTACTTTACTTTTGGAGTGACCTTATCTAATGTTAATGAGCCAAATGTTTCTTTACAGGATGCGGCGTCGGATCTTCGTTTGCCTAGGCGTTTGACTGTCCATCTAGGGACGACACACCGGATTCCTATCTACATCGGAACGAAGAATCCCTGGTATTTGTCTCCCCAGTTTCGATGGGACACCCAGTTAGGGGGAAAACTAAATGTACAAACACTAGGACTATTTGCTTTACAAAGATCCTTCTATCTGGGAACCTTCCTACAGTATAACTTTCCGAATGACCCGGTTACTAATACGGGGATTATTGGACCTTGGCGTAGCCGCAATACAACATCGCTAATTCTAAATGCTGGATTTGACCTTCGGTCAACATGGGATAACTATCGCCGTGGTAACCGTAAGGACAAAGGGATTATTTTGGGCTTAAGCTATGATATCAACTTTGGTGGATTAGAGTTAGGCGATACCTATGGAGTGGTAGAACTAAATCTTCAGTTCCGTTTGGGGGGCTCAAGGAATAAGGCCTGCCGTATAGTAGCTCCTTTTGATCTATATAAGGGGGGAGAGTGCCCCGTAAGATTCTAATCTAATCTAATCTAATTTAATCAATCAATCAATCCTACGCGTTTTACCTCAATAAACAGCTGAAACATGATGCTACCCCGCCCTCTTACCTTGATCCTGTTGCCCTTATTGACGGTTTTTTCAATAAATTTAAAGGGGCAAGTGTGCAATGCTAACTTCACCACTAGTACTCCCGGAAATTGTAATACGGTATCTTTTACTCCAGCAGCTACGGACAATGGTTTAAGTTTTGAATGGAGCTTCGGCGATGGAGAGGTTTCGACGGAAAGAGCCCCTGATCACACCTATTTTGTCGATGCACCTGGAAGCTACAATTTTAATGTCACACTGATTGTAGGTGGGAATTGCGTGCAAGACACTGTATCTAGAAATGTTAATGTCTCTGTTGGTAGTCTTCCTGACCCTTCTATATCTAGTGTGAATGTCCTCGACTTTATCAATTGTTTTGCTACCAATGATAACCCTGTTTTTGACCTAGAAATCAACAATATCTCTTCCACCGCAGGAAGTAATGCCTCTTACACGATTGATTGGGGGGATGGAAGTCCTCCAGAAACAGTAAATAACTTACCAAATGGAACAACGCATAGGTATGACCAGGTCGGGTTGTTTAATTTAGTTCTGATCGTAAGAGGTAATAATGGCTGTGCCGCTCGGAGGATTTATGAGGTCTACAACGGAAACAACCCTGGTGGAAATGTTTCTTCTACCAGTAATACTATTGCTTGTATTCCAGAAACAGTAGGATTCCCCATTCGCGATACAGAAAACAATGTTTCAGGAACAATCTATCGGCTGTGGGTAAATGACGGACTGAGCGATACCATTGTGTATCAACATCCCCCACCTGGGGTCTTTACCTATGAATTTCTGTCCAGTGCCTGTGATTCCAATCATATTGACTTGAATGGAAGGTTCACGATTTCCTTTGAAGCGCAAAATCCTTGTTTTACTCAACCCGGTGCTACAACCGTTATTGTCAATCGCCCACCTGTTGGTGACTTCACTATTGACGATGATGTGCAATGTGCTGAATCTATTTTCACCTTTACCAATACTTCAACCCCAGGAAACTACTTTCAGCAGAATGCTGGGTGTAGTGGAGAAATGAGGACAAATTGGTCTATTTCTCCCAATTCGGGCTATCAATTAGTAACAGGGGACCTGCAGACGGAAGAGGGTTTTTCAGCAAGGTTTGATGAACCAGGAAATTATGATATCACCATGATATATCGGAGCCGTTTCAGCTCTGGCTGTGATCCAGATACCGTGATTAAGACGATTTGTGTTCTTCCGATTCCTGAAAGTAGCTTCACTGTCGATCAAATGTCGGGTTGTGCGGCATTCACTATCGAAACCACTAATACTTCAAATACGCTGAATAGCTGTAGAGAAGGAACGGAATACACTTGGATCATGCGCTATGATCCTGGAGAATGTGCCACCGGCCCTGCGTTTGAGTATGTTAATATGACCGATGAAAATGATGTCAATGTAGAGATTCAATTTGATTCAGCAGGGATCTATGAATTAGGGCTTATCGTCAGCAACGAGTGTCTCCCTCCAGATACCTCTTTTCAGACTATTGTAGTTTCCTCCAGACCCATCACCACACTAGCTATGATTCCTGATACCTGCTTTACGGGCCCAATTACGATTGAAACTAATATTACTAGTACCACTGGATGTTCGGATGATCCCAATTATACCTGGGATTTTCCCGGTGCCGATCAAACTTCTGGCAGCGGTTCCAATCCAGGACCTAGGACTTATAGTTCGCCCGGGGTATATACGATTACTCTAAATACTAGCAATGATTGTGGTAATCGCAATACTACACAGACTTTTGAGATTTTTGCCCCACCCACCGTCCCGAATATTACCTTGAACAGTCCAATTTGTATAGGGACCACTGCTCGCTTCATTAACCCCAGTCCAGGTAATTTTATCTACTCGTGGACGGGGCCAGCAGGCTTCACTTCCTCAGTACCAGCTCCAGAGATTGCGGATGTAACCAGTGCACAAAGTGGCACTTATGAGTTGACTATAACCGATCCGCAAACGGGCTGTACCAATACGCGAAGCTTTCCCTTGCAAGTAACCACTACTGCTCCCTTGACCGTCACGCCAAATCCGGCTAACATTTGTATCGGCGAATCAGTTGTGTTGACGGTCTCCGGGCCAAGCACGGTAACTTGGAGCCCAGGAGATCACCTTAGTAGCACCATGGGAACTTCAGTCACTGTAAGCCCGCCGGCCGTTGGTACTTACGAATATATTGTGGAGGGAACTGACCCGAACGAATCCTGTAATGGTTTGGATACAGTAGTGGTGATCGTCAATCCTTTGCCCATAGTTGAAGCAGGTGAACGGCGAGTGGCGTGCGTGGATACCGATTTTCAGTTGAAGGGTTCGCCAGCAAATGGAGAGGGAGGGACTGGGACCTGGAGCGGCCCTAATATAGTTGCTGACGGTACCTTCAATAGCAGTGATTCTGGGGTCTTCACTGTTGGCTATAGATTCGTAGATGACAACGGATGTGAAGCGGTGGATAGTACCGAGGTTTGTGTGATCCCTGATCCAGTTGCTAGCTTTTCTCTGGATAATACAACCGGATGCTTGAATCTTGAGGTGACCGTGACGAATACTTCCAATACAATCGGAGGATGTGAGGCGGCGATGTACGAATGGTCGGCCTCTTTGGTAGACGCGGAATGTCATGAAAATGATGGTGGAGTACAGTTTGTGCAGGGAACCGATGCAACCTCGGAAAATGCCGTTTTCCGTTTCCCACAGTCGGGAACCTATGAGATCAGCTTGACGGTCATCAACGATTGTAACACAGTTACCGTTACAGAACAAGTTACTGTTGGGGAGACTCCTCAGGTAAGCTTGGACCCGATTGATGATGCTTGTGGAAATGCCAGTATTAGGCCGACCTTTACGGCTCTTAACTGTAATTCGACGATTACTACTTACGAATGGGAATTTGTGGGGGGAAATCCGAGTGCTTTTTCAGGTATGAATCCTCCAGCGGTAAGTTATGATACACCCGATTGCTACACGGTGAAATTGACCGTGACGAATGACTGTGGCTCTGACATAGACATGATTGAATTTTGTGTTTTAGAAGGCCCAACTTTAGATGCAGGTTTAATTGCTGACTTTGTATGTCAGGGAGGTACGATCAGCGCTATTAATAACTCACAAGGTGATAATCTCACCTATCAGTGGTCAGCTAGTTCGAATCAGATAGGCATTAGTGCCGAAACGTCAGCCACTCCTATCTTTTCATTTGCAGGTGTCCCTCAAGGAGACTACCAAATTACTTTAGAAATAGGTAATGCAGCCTGTGCAGGTTTAACAGAACAATTCGACATTCGCGTTATAGAAGACCCCAGTGTGGAGATGAATCCTATTGAGAATTTCTGTGAAAGCGCCAGAATCACACCTTCTGCTACTTTCAGCGATGAAGATTTTATCGACTCTGTTCGTTGGACTTTCCCTCCAGAAGCTGATATTCTGACCTCAGATCAATTGAGTCCTGGGGATATCAATATCAATGAACCTGGTGATTATACCTTTAGTGTTACCGTTTATAATGCTTGTGAAGAACAAACATCTTCGCAATCGTTTAGAGTGCTGGAGGGGCCGAATCTGGACATTTCTTTAGACACTGCTTTTGTCTGTGTCGGTTCTGGTACGATATCGGTGATGAACAACTCAAGTGGAGATGACTTGGCCTATACTTGGACAGAAAGCAGCGGGGGGCAGATTCAGATTTCAGATGAAAGTGCGGCCAGTCCCACTTTCAGTTTTGCCGATACGCCCATTGGAGACTATCAAATAACCGTTAACGTAGCCAATCCTGTATGTGATGGATTGACGCAAACTTTTGATATTCGGGTAAGTGAAACACCTACGGTGACGCTAGCAGCGATTGATAATTTCTGTGAAACCGCCCGTGTCCGGCCGGTCCCCACCTACAGTAATGAAGATTTTATTGATTCCGTTCGTTGGATTTTCCCGGCAGCAGCCAATATTCAGACCTTAGATGTGCTAGATCCTGGGGAGATCGAGATCAACCAGGCGGGAGATTATACGATTCAAGTGACGGTATATAATGCTTGTGGGCAAAATAATGCACAACAATCCTTTCGGGTGTTGGAAGGCCCTAATCTGGATATCTCTCTGGACACCACCTTCGTTTGTGCTGGCTCAGGTATGATCAATGTGATTAACAATTCTACTGGAGATGATCTAGCATACAACTGGGCGGAGAGTAGTAATGGTCAAATTCAGATTTCCGATGCGAACGCAGCGAGACCTACCTTCAGCTTTGTTAATACCCCGATTGGAGATTACCAATTGACCGTTACTGTGGGAAATCCGGTCTGTGATGGGTTAACGCAAACTTTTGATATTAGGGTGAGTGAAAGCCCAACGGTTACCTTGGTTGCCATTGAGGATTTTTGTGAAACGGCTCGGGTTCTGCCTGCACCGACCTATAGCAATGAAGACTTTATCGATTCTGTTCGCTGGACTTTTCCAGCGGAAGCAAACGTACAGACATCAACAGCTTTGGATCCAGGCGAAATAGCCATTGATCAGCCAGGTGATTATACTTTCTCCGTCACCGTCTATAATGCTTGTGGACAAAATAATGCACAACAATCTTTTCGAGTGTTGGAAGGCCCTAATCTAGATATCTCTCTGGACACCGCTTTTGTTTGTTCCGGCTCGGGGATCATTATGGCGATTAATAATTCCACGGGGGATGATTTATCCTATACATGGGAAGAAAGCAGCAATGGTCAAATTCAGATTTCGGATGCGACTTCAGCGACACCTACTTTTAGCTTTGCTAATACGCCCATTGGGGATTATCAGTTAACGGTAACGGTAGTAAATCCGGTGTGTGATGGGTTGACGCAGACCTTTGATATTCGCGTAAGCGAAACCCCATCTGTGACTTTAGCAGCCATCGAAGATTTTTGTGAAACGGCCCAAATTATACCCATACCTACATACAGCGATGAAGACTTTATTGATTCTGTGCGTTGGACTTTTCCAGCGGAAGCAAACATACAGACTTCCACCATATTGAATCCTGATGAAATAACCATTGATGAGCCAGGCGATTATACGTTTTCTGTAACGGTCTACAATGCTTGCGGAGCGGATACAGCGGAACAACCTTTCCGGATTTTAGAGGGGCCTAATTTAGATATTCAACTGGACACTGCCTTTGTTTGCGCTGGCTCGGGGACCATTATGGCGATTAATAATTCCACGGGGGATGATTTATCCTATACTTGGGAAGAAAGCAGCAATGGTCAAATTCAGATTTCGGATGTGACTTCAGCGACACCTACTTTTAGCTTTGCTAATACGCCCATTGGGGATTATCAGCTGACGGTAATGGTAGTAAATCCGGTGTGTGATGGGTTAACGCAGACCTTTGATATTCGCGTAAGCGAAACCCCGTCTGTGACGTTAGCAGCCATCGAAGATTTTTGTGAAACGGCAACCATTGCGCCTGTCCCGACTTACAGTGACCAGGATTTCATCGATTCTGTGCGTTGGATCTTTCCCGCCGAGGCAGATATCCAGACTTCTACAGATTTTAATCCCGGTCAAATTACCATCAATCAACCTGGAAACTACACCTTTTTCTTGACCGTTTATAATGCCTGTGGACAGGATACAGCATCCCAAGCTTTCCGAATCCTCGAAGGGCCGAATTTAGATATAGCGTTAGATACCGCCTTTGTTTGCGCTGGCTCTGGCAGGATCAATGTAATCAATAACTCCACAGGAGATGATCTATCCTATACTTGGGAGGAAAGCAGTGGTGGTCAGATTCAGATTTCTGATGAAAATGCTGATACTCCTACCTTCAACTTCGCCAGTACCCCCATCGGAGACTATCAAATAGCGGTTACCGTAACTAATCCGGTCTGTGAAGGCCTAACACAGACCTTCAATATTCGCGTAAGCGAAACCCCCTCAGTCACCTTGGAAGCTATCGAGGATTTTTGTGAAACGGCTTTGATTCAACCCATAGTTGCCTACAGTAATGAAGACTTTATTGACTCTGTGCGCTGGATCTTTCCTGCGGAGGCCGCTATACAGACCTCAGTGGCATTGGATCCCGGTGAAATAGCGATTAACCAGCCTGGGGACTATACTTTTTCTGTAACGGTCTATAATGCTTGTGGAGAAGATACTGCCGAACAGTTTTTTCGCATTCTGGAGGGCCCCAATTTAGATATCTCCCTGGATACGACTTTTGCTTGTACGGGAGTGGATAGGATTGAGGTGATCAATAACTCTACTGGGGATGATCTTTCCTATGTTTGGGAAGAAAGTAGTGGTGGACTTATTCAAATTTCAGATGCCAGTATAGCCGATCCGATCTTCAGTTTTGAGAATACGCCTATTGGGGTTTATCAGTTGACTGTTACGGTCAGTAACCCGGTCTGTGAAGCGCTCACACAAAGTTTCAATATTCGTATCAGTGATTCGCCCGAGGTGGCTTTTGAAGAGATTGAGGATTTCTGCGAAACGGCGGCTATTCAGGTAGTACCCTCGTATAGCGACACGAGCTTTATCGATTCTGTTCGCTGGGTTTTCCCAGCCGAAGCAGATGTTACTAGCTCAGCTGATCTGTTCCCAGGGATTGTTAGTATTAATGAGTCGGGGAGCTATTCCGTCGTGGTAACCGTCTATAACGAATGTGGTCAATTTTCGGCGGAGCGGACCTTCCAAATTTTTGAAGGTCCGAGTTTAGCTATTACCTTGGATAGTACCTTTGCCTGTCGTGGCGATGTGATCACTATCGGTAATGGCTCCACTGGAGACAGTCTGTCCTACCAATGGAGAGCTACCGGTCCTGGACAAGTGGAGATCAGCGATCCAACCGCTATTGCGCCTTCACTCACCTTTCCCGATACCGGGATATATATCATCGAAGCGGAGATTAGTAATCCGGTATGTGAACCGATCTTCTGGCAAGATACGGTTTTGGTCAGTGAACTTCCAGTGACGGATTTAACAGCAATTTCAGATTACTGTGGAGAGGCGCTCATTCGACCTAACCCGACCTATGGCGATGCCAGCCGGATTGATTCAGTACGTTGGTTATTTCCAGGAGGATTTCCACTTAGTTCTAGCGACCTTTTCCCAGACGAAGTCTTCTATGATACTGCTGGTATCTACACCATAACTTTGTTAGCCTATAATCGATGTGGTGTGGATTCTAGTAGTCAAAGCTTTGCGGTCCTAGCGCCTATCGAGGTTGATGCGGTATTGAGTTCAGACTTTAGTTGCGATCTACCCCATACCATAAGTGTTGAGAATTTAACGAAAGGAGATAGCTTGAATTTTGAGTGGAGTGTCAGTGGCCCCTTTGCACAAAATGTAGAATTTGCCTCTCAACTGGTTGAACCTACTTTTGTTTTCCAGGATACGGGCCAATATATAATTACCCAACGGGTGTTCAATGAAATTTGTGGAGAGCTGAGTTGGCAGGATACCGTCACTTTATTAGCTGTGCCGCAGCCGGCCCTGGCCGGAGTGGATCGCTTTTGTGAAGAAGTGACGCTCACACCTACCGTCGACTATTTCGAGTACCGATTAGATAGTGTAAGATGGGATTTTCCTGGAGGAAGCCCTGCCACCTCCTCCGATCTAAATCCTGCTGACATTCTTTACGTGGGAGCTGGAACGTACATTTACACCTTAACGGCCTACAATGAATGTGGTAATACGGTAGTACGAGATACTTTTATCGTAGATACGATTCCTGTGATTGATCTTGGACCTGCTGATACGATATGCATCACGGATGGACCTTTCCAACTTCCTAATGCCTCTCCACTGGGTGGTATATGGCTGGACTCTCTGCGGCGCCCTGGGGTAGTTACGGAGGGGGGGCTCTTTAATCCGGTGATTGCGATGGGTGGATCTACAACTGTAGAGTACCTCTACACAGTAGGGGTATGCGAAGTTTCTACTTACAAAACGGTACTCGTTATCGATCTTAGTTATGTAGACGGAGGACCTGATGTGGACGCTTGCGTATCTGATAGTTTGATTCGGCTAAGTGGCGGTACTCCCGCTGGTGGATGGTATGAAGGTCCTGGGATTACCGATTCTGTTGGTTTTTTTAGTCCAGCTTCTTTGGGAGAAGGATGTTATACACTGACTTATTTCTATCAGTTGGAAGGTACAGACTGCGTGCAAGGAGATGATTTTACAGTCTGTGTACGACCGCTTCCGGTACCGGAGATCAATGTCACGGATAGTATTTGTGTGAATGTACCCGTACCTCTGTTTAGTGTAGGTAGCGGGGAAGTAGCCTATGAATGGCTCATTAATGACAGTCTATTATATACTACAGCGAATCCCAGCCACGCCTTTTCCGACACCGGATTCCAGACCGTTAAACTTATTAGCATCTCTGAGTTTGGTTGTAGAGATTCCATCTCCCGTGAAGTTTATGTATCAGGCCCCCCCATTGCATTTTTTGAATTAGATACGCTAATGGGGTGTGCAGTCCTTCCTGTCAATGCCACCAACCTCAGCTTAGGATATGAATTTGTAAGCTATACTTGGGATTTTGGGGATGGCTTCCAAAGCAATGAAGAACAGCCAGGTACTATATTTTACGATCAGGGGCTGCAAGATACAACCTATTACATCAGTTTGCTGGCTCAAAACCACTGTGGCCAGAGCCTTCATGAAGATTCGGTGATCGTGTTTCCTAAACCCATTGCCAGGATTGACCTGTCACAGGAACGTGGCTGTACACCACTGGCTGTGGAGTTTAACAATTTCTCACAGGGATTACCAGATTCCTTTATTTGGGATCTGGGCATTCCTGGGGGTATCTACACTGATTCGATACCTCCGGATCAAAGTTACCTGGCTCCGGATTCTAACAATGTATTTTATGATATCCAATTCATTGCGATCAACGAATGCGGACAAGATACTGTTTCTCGAGTGATCGAAGTTTTGCCCGATGACATTAGGGCTTTCTTTAGTGTGGATCAGCAGGTTGGATGTGAGCCTTTCGATGTGGAATTCTTTAACTCTACGGCTCCGGATACGCTGATCAATTATGACTGGTTCTTTGGAGATGGGGAGACTGATAATGTCAAGAATCCCATGCATACTTTTTTCCCTCAAGGGGACTCTAGCACTACCTATACATCCGTATTGATTGCAGATAATGGATGTGGGCGAGACAGTATTGCCATTCCGATCACGGTTCATCCAGCCCCTGAGGTTAGCTTTACGGTCCCTCCGGTGAATTGCGCCAGAGACTCAGTGCCCTTTACCAATACTTCACTTGATGTCACAGGTTCCGTATGGAGTTTTGGAGATGGAGATACCTTATTGGCGACCAACCCGACTCATTTTTATCAAGGTGAAGGAACCTATCAGGTGGATCTAACCGCTTTTGCTGTAGGTACCGGCTGCCCTAATACGTACACAGACTTTGTGGAAATCCGCCCGATTCCTACGGCTAGCCTAACGGCTTCTCCCGTTTTTGGCTGTCCTCCGCTCCAGGTCAGTGTCAACAATGCTTCGACGGATGCCAGCTATTTTACCTGGGATTATGGCGACGGCAATACGGATGTGGGTAATCCGACACAGCATACCTATACTGAAAGTGGTTTCTACGATATACGGCTGACGGCTACCGACGATTTTGGTTGTTCAGATGATACCGTATTTTCCACTATTCAGGTCTATCCAGTGCCGGATGTTGCTTTCGAATCCTTTGCGGATAAACCTTGTGGGACGCCAGTTGAGGTGTGTCTCGAGAATATGACAGTGGGTGCTCAAGGATTTGATTGGGATTTTGGGAATGGCATGACTTCAACAGAAAATAGCCCTTGTATCATGTATAATGAACCAGGGGCCTATTCAGTGCAACTGATTGCTCAGAATGAGTTCTTATGTACGGAAACCTTAGTAGACACCGTAATCGTCTATGGGGTACCTGAAGCTTCATTCGAACTCCCTATACCGCCTTTCTGCCAGGGCACTCAGATCGTACTTGATAATACTTCTAGTTTTGCCGATTATGCAGAGTGGACACTTACGGGCGGATTCTTTAGTACAGAGTGGAGTCCTACTATAACTTTGGAGGAGCTTGGGGACTTAGGGATTCAACTGATCGTTGGTAATGGAAGTGGATGCAGTGATACTACGGAAAATCAGCTGGAAGTTTTTCCGTCACCAACTGCTCGTTTCACCTTTGTGGAATTGGCCGCCCAAGTTCCGGATGTACTTCCAACGAGCATCCAATTTATAGATAAATCTTCCGCCGATGCTATCTTGTTTGACTGGGATTTTGGTGACGGAAATACCTCTCAGGAAGAAAACCCAGTACATCGATATTTATCCAGCTACGACAAATTAGTTACCCATTGGGTCGCCAATATGTACGGCTGTACGGACACAGCTACGGCTTTAGTAGACTTAGATACCTTAGGTGGACTTTATATTCCGAATGCTTTGGAACCTGATGCTCCATCCGGGAGTGGTAAGAATACATTTCTACCTCGGGGGATTGGCCTATCTGAATTTCACATAGCTATTTATGCTAGAACCGGCCAGCTGATTTGGGAATCGACTAGTATTGATGATGAAGGGATGCCAGACGAAGCCTGGGATGGAACCTTCAGAGGCCAGGATTTGCCTCCAGATACCTATACCTGGAAGGTTCATTTGGCGAGATATTTAGATGGAAGTTATTGGCAGGGAGCGCCAGATCGGCGAGGGAAGTTGCGGAAAACCGGATTTGTGTATCTAATTAAGTAATGGAAACAAAAGGAAGAGTGGACAGATTAGGCATAACAAAGTTTTCAGAAGTGGTAAGTCTTGTTGAACTGGCAATAATGAAGACACCCAAGAATTGATAAAATTTGTTAATTTGTTGCTTGATGACTCGGGAGTCGAAGCGGTAAATCCATTCTGTAGGTTTGGAATTGTTGCTGGACTAAGTAAATTTCTTTAGAGGTACTGGGTACCGATAAGCATGATTATGAGACTAAGCTTTGAAGATGACAAGGCATTGATAGATGCCATTAGAGGATCCTATGAGGAACGAGAGGCTGCGATGCGGCACATTTTTAAGAATTTGGCATGGAGAGATCTAGTTTATAATTACTTGAAGCAGCGGGACGGAGCGCAGGATGCCGATGATGTTTTTCAGCAAGCTATCGTGGCTTTTGATCGCAACATTAGGATGGGGCGCTACGAAGGAAATAGCAGATTGAAAACCTACTTTTTGAGCATTGCTAAACGAATTTGGTGGAAGATGTTAAGGGCTCGGAAACCCCAACTTGAATTTAAGCCCGAGTATGAGGAAAGTACGACAGAGTCTATAGAAATTCAATTGATTCAAAGGGAACAAAAACTATATATTGCCAAGGTACTTAGTTTGTTGGGGGACCGATGCAAGAAGGTGCTGCAACTCTATCAACTGGATTATTCTATGGAGGAAATTGCTAAAGCTCTGGTATTAAGTAATGCCAACATGGCCAAAAAGCAAGCCTATCGTTGCCGAAATAAAATGAAGCAATTTCTGGAGAATAACCCGAATTGGAAGACACTGATTAATTGATTCGCATGGATGTAGAGGAACAATTATTTGATCGGATTGAGGATTATTTGCGAGGCAAGATGTCTACGGCAGAGTCTCTAGCTTTTGAGCAGGAAATAGCAGCTAAGCCGACTTTAGCAGAACAAGTAGAACGACAACGCTTTGAGCTGATGAGTCTAGAGTACTTATTGGAAGAAGATCTTACAGCTAAAATGGCAGAATGGGCAAAGGAACCCAATAAGGCTTCAAAGGCAAGTCCGAAGCAGCTTTATCATTCCATTTGGGTTTGGATTGCCTTGATTGCTATCTTACTGTCCATATTAGTTATCTATCTGAACAAATCAAAAGGGGATAGTCCACTTGAGCAGCCTCAGGAGCAAAGAAGCAATGAGTTGGAGGAGTTAGTGCCTATAGATACCATACAATTAGATACTACTCGGGCAATAGCAAATGATACGCCATCCGATTCAGGTCCTCAAAATTCAACTGCCAATGATAAGGCAGAACAGACCAAAACCGAGAGGGAGCTGGACTATGGCCAGCTTGCCCTGACACTATATGAACAGCAGCTTCCTTCCCATTTACAAGGAGGAGGTATACGTCAAGGCAATGAGCAAGCTGGTGATAGTTCGGTTATGATAAGAGGTGTTCGAGAGTTTAGAGAGGGCAATTTTGCTGCGGCCATCATGAGTTTAAATCAAATTGATAGTACTAAGGAATCTGGTGCTTTTTCTGCTGCCCAGGAATATTTGGCACATGCCAATTTCCAAGTAGGTCAGCATGAGGTGGCTGCCGGAATTTTCCGAAAAATGAGGGATCGGAGTAGTGTAAGGGTCCGAGAACGAATAGAAGGATATTTAATGCTTAGTTTGCTTCCAAACTACCAAAGCCATCGTAGGGAAGTGGATAAATTGATCCAGGAAATTTCAGAAGATAAATCTCATCGATTTAATGCGCAGGCGGAAGATCTACGTAGGACCTTCAATAATTGAGCACGGCTGTGTCTCCAATTATAATAGGAGCGGCCCAGAAAAAAGGATCTAGTTTTTCTAAAGGTGTATTAGTATCCTTAAGGTATTTCAACTTTGCATTCCTCAAGGCTTGATCTTTATGAAGCCCTTTCTTCAGTTCTGTATAAAAATCAAACATTAGAGTAGCCGTACTTGCATCGTCAACAGACCAAAGCGTATTTACAATGCTCTTTGCGCCCGCAAAAGTGAAAGCTCTTGCTAAGCTGATAACGCCTTCTCCGCGACGAAGTCTTCCCAAGCCTGTCTCGCAAGCAGAGAGGACAATTAGGTCGGCTGGAATTTTGAGGTTATAAAGATCCCTGGCATAAAGTTTTACGAAGTTACGCTTACCTGAAGCTTTTTGAAAAGACAGAAAGGCAAAATTGCCACTTCTTTGATTAGCTTTGGCATGAGTACTGAGGTGCACAATCCGATATTGATCTGCTTGTGCTATGAATCTATCTATAGTTCCTGTCTCACCTAACCAAATATCACCAGAATAAAGGGTATTGATTTGCTCAATTTCTATTTGACTGTGCGGCAGAGTACTTAGGGTATCCCTGGTCGTTCTTAGGGTTTGTTCAGGTGACACCTCTGCAAACTGTTCTTCGGCGCTTTTGCCAGAAAAAGGAGCAAATCCGACAAAAGAACCTCTTTTCGCCCTGGAATAATCTCTTTGCTTCATCTTTAATAATAAGGCGGCAGAGTACGCATAGGAGATGCTGTGTTTTTTTAGGAGGAAATCATACTGTCGCATTCTCCCGTAGCGATCTGGTGATTTTTCTAGTAGAGCTTCGAAAGGGAGGTAAGCTAATTTTTGATCTGGAATAACAATTACTCGTTTTGTAACTTCCTTGTGGATGGGAACCCATAATAGTCGATATAGGGCAGAAGCAGCATCAGCATAATTGATAATTGATTCTTCTTCTGCTTCTGAAGTGCGCTGTTCTAGTGGTAGTGTATGAAAACCATAGATGCCTTTGGTACATAGTTGTTGTATCAACGCTTCAAGATCTATGTTAAGTTTTATTTCCTTGGTGAGGAAGGTATCTTGCCGTATTACAAATATATACATAGAACTATCCGACAAAAGGTATTCCACAAGAGTTTGATCTGGCGCGAGTAAATCTTGTTGGATTTTTTGGGGATCAAGGCTTTCTTGCCCGTACCTAGCCTCATGGTATTGAGGGTAATCTGCCTCTAAGGTAGCTTGTAAACTTTGGTAAGCTTCATTCAATTGCAGGAGGGTATCACTTATCCTACTGACAGTAGAATTGATTGCTGAGTCCAAAATGCCCAACTGGCCATATCGCTGTTTTTCCCAATAGGTCATTTTCGTCCGGAGTTCTTTCTCCTTTTGCAATAATCGCGGGGCAATATTTGCACTTGCTAAGGCTTCGGAGGTTTGAACAGCATTAAAAAGCAAAGAAGATCGCGAGGCTTCTGAAGCGATAAAAGCATTGGTCTGATAATGTAGGCTGTCAGTCTGGCGATACAATTCTAGCTGACAGTGCGCTAGGCCTTCGTAGGTCGACCTGGCATAAGAGAGTAGGGCATACTTGGACAAAGGGGTGAATCGCTTGGCATAGTAAGACAGGGCTTTTTCGGACTGATGATAATATCTATTTGCTGTTACCAATTTTCCTATTTCTTGCCCTGCTTCGAACCAAAGGCGGTGAGCTTTGCCGATATCGAGTAATACATCTATCAATACCGGTAGAGATTTGACCTGTGGTAAAGTTTTTACTCCGTCATACCCCAAGCGATCTAGGGCCTTTATAAACACAGATTGTGCCTCCTGAAAACGACCTAAATAACATAAGTTCAACGCTTGGTTACTATAAATTGTAGCTGGAGATGGAGATGCGTCGCTGTAGAACATTTCCGAAAGTAATGCAGCTTGATCGAGGAGGAGCTGGGCTTGCTCATATTTCCCCAAGGATTGATAATTTGCGCCCAGATTGTGCAAATGAGTTAAGGTTTGATTTTTGCCATGTCCTCGTGATTCCGGTAGACGCTTAGCTAGCTCCATGGCTCGCTGATTAAGTAGAATGGAAGAATCCAATTTGTTGGCATGGCTATAGACTCTGGCTTGATTGCCATATAGAGAAATCAATTCTGGATGAATATCAATATTTTTTTCCTTGAAGACAGTTTCTGCTTTTTTTAGGAAGGCAATCGCTTCTCCATATTCTCCCCTGTTTGCTGCATTAACGCCGAGGTGGTTATAAGGGCGATACAAATAGAAGTTGTGCTCATCGTGTATTTTTAAATAGGTCGCCACGGATTTTTGCAGTAGTAGAGATTCCCTTTCATAATCTGCTACATCTCTATAGTAATTGGCCAAATTATTTAGCGCTAAGGCATATTCTCCTTCAAAACCTTTCTGGTTTTCTAGGGTTTTAACTGCTTCTTCAGCATAGTATAAGGCTTGTTCCAGGTCTCCGGTTTTTAAGTAAATGCCAGATATTTCTTGATAGTTACTGCCTAGCCAATTGGCCAGGCCTTTCAATTGTTCTTGGATAATCTCATGTTCTTTCCAATAATATTCCAAAGCTTGCTTGTAATCTTCTATTTCCTCATAATAATCTCCTATCAACGAATAAGCATAAGCCCTCATTTCTTTAGATTCCTGTGATATAATGAGGTGGTCTCGGTTGATCTCAAGCATTTTCTCAAAATAAGGCAAGGCCTCTTGGTAGCGTCCCAATTCCATTAAGAGCCGACCTATGTTCCCGAACTCTTGAGTCAGCATATAATGATCTTTTCCATAAGACTGCTCTTTCAGCGCAACCGATTCTAGGAAAGCTCGCAGGGAACTATCTAGATTGCCTAATCCATATTGGGCTTGCCCTTCCATAACCAGTAAAGACGCATATAAGGTTCGTGTAAAATGTCCTTGATGTGGGAAGCCTATTTTGATTTTTTCGATGACTTTTAAGGCCTCCTGATACCGATGGGAATTGAGGAGCTTTTTTGCTTGAAGGACTCTTATGGGATAATACTTCAACTCATTCGTATCTGATTCTTGGGCAAAAGATGGGGCGTGAAAAAAGGTACAGCAACAACATATGAATAGGAGCTTGCAAAGAAAATAGAAAGCCTTTTTGATTGAAAAATGCATTAGGTTGGTTTCTCTATTTTGTAAGGGATTTACTACCTAGGAATATAATATACAAAAGCAGGAAAGACAAACCTAAGCTAAATTATCTGAGGGGACTTTAACGCATAAAATGAATTTTTTTAAAAAAAGTTGGCCGCTCTTGGGTACCAGCTTAATTCCAATTGGTACCAAAGGATAAATTAGAACTTTATATTAAAAAACATTGAGCAATTGGAATGAGTCTAGTGTCCTAGACCCAGTCCTTCTATGCTCTTTAAAACCTTAACTTATGAATACCATTGGGATTGAATTACTTCAAAAAATTGAAGAAGTGAAAAGTACTGGAGAATTAGCAAAGGCTCTTGATTTTTCACGACAGCTCATAGATCTGGATTTAGAAGCCCCACAAGGCTATCTAGTTCAAGGCGATTTGTACAATAGGCTTGGCAATGTGCAAAAAGCAGTTGAGGCCTATCAAAAAGCTCTTGCATTGCGACCGGGCGAAGCAGGGATTTATTTCAAACTTGGCCAAACTTATGAAGCTGGAGAGCAATATCAGGCTGCCTTAGACAACTATAATACAGCGGTGAATTTGGTACCAGAAGATGCATCCTTCAAAGGTAGATTAGGGACCACTTTATATGCCTTAGGGTATAAGCAAAGTAACCGATTCGATATTCAAGAAGGAATTCGTTTAATGAAAGAAGCACATAATAAAGGGAAGGCCGGGGCGGTTGTAAAAGACACGCTTGCATTAGCATATTTGCAGCAGGCAAAAGATGGATGGATACCTGACCCCAATGAGCCTCAGGTCTTGTTGGCTACTGACATCCAACATGTATTGGCGGCTGAGAGGAGTTTGGGCGAAGCCCGTGAATTGATGAATCCTGAGAATGACGTTCTGCAACAGTTGGCCGGTGAGCTTGAGCAAGAATTGGAGGAGCTTACGCAGAAACGCTATGCAGGGATTGGGAAGTTTTTAAAGGTGCCCATTGTATTTTCTGTATTCTTCTTTTTCATTGGAGCATCAGGTAAGGTCATTACTTGCTTACTATTGGCAGGGCTTTACTATCTAGCCAATCGCATGCCAGGTTATTTGCAGAATCGATATTACCTCAAAAGCAAAGTTAGTATTCCAATGGCATTCCGAGCTATAGACAACCTCAAGGAGATATTGTCTCAGTTCAGCATATTTGGTAGCCTTCCACAAGTCTTTTTCTTCACTGGCTTAATCCGCCTCTTGGTTCGTTTTATCGGTGCTTTTTTTGTAATGATCACGCTGCCGATCGAAATTGTAAAGGGGTTTTGGGTCAATTACAATTGGAAAGAAGTATTGCTTGAATGGGAGAGAATAAAAGAAAAGCTTGGCCATTCGAGCTAGGTGAGGGTATTGTCAATACTAACTTGTCATCATTAAACAACTATTTTATGAAAAATCAGATCTTTCAAGCGATAGATAAAGCCGTGATATTTAGAGATTTCAGTCCCGCTGAAAAATGGGCTTTGACAGATGTAGCGGAGGTTCAAAAATATGAGGAAAATGAAGTGGTTTTTTCTTATGAACACATTGGGAAGTATTTCTATTTAGTCGAAGAGGGAGTCATGACATTGCGATTAAGAAATGGCAAGGTTCGAAAGTATTTTGCAGGAGAACTTTTTGGGGAAGTGGCCATCTTCAATCGCAATTCTCGGACTGGTCAAATTGTAGTGAATGATAAGACTACATTATTGGCATTCCATCGTTCCTTATTAACTGAAGAGACTATATTATCTTTCTCTTTAGCACTAAAACTTTCAAATGCGCTGTCCATGCAAGTCTCTAAATACTTACAGGATAACACTTCGATTCCGAGTGCAGAGGTAATTGAAAAAGGAGAAAATGAACGAGTGGAATTCAAGGCATCAGTTTGTGCCCGATCGGCAGAATCTGTGATACGTACCATTGTTGCCTTTCTGAATTCTAGAGGCGGGACTTTATTTATCGGAGTAGATGACTTTAAAAGGGTAGTTGGGATTGATGGTTTTACTTCTAAAGATGTGGATAGGTATTGGAATCGCCTTACAGATTGCATTGAGTATAGGGTAGATCCTTGCTTTGCTGAAAACCTCTCCTTTGATATCGAAGAAATAAAAGGAAAACGGGTTATCAGAATCGATTGTACTCCAGCACATCGCCCAGCTTTATTGAGGGTAGATGGACAGGAGGAGAATTTTAAAAAGGAAATGTTTATAATTCGAGCAGGACCTAAAAATGTACAATTGAAACGTAAAAGTCAATTGATAGACTATATTCAGGAGCGATTTATGGAAAAGGGAAGGGCTTGAGCCCTTCCCACAGGAGGTTTATCTAAGTACCTGAACTAACCCTCATGTAGGGCATCTAAAAAGTCCTGTTTAGCTTCCCGAACTGGTCAATAGTTTCAGTATTTCTGCACGTTTTTCTGGCGGTAGTTTATCTAGGTTTTTTAACATGGTTTCCACATCAACAGCCTTGTCCTGGTCATAGCGGTTATCCCCTCTATTTATTACCCCAAGAAGTTTGGTTTTTTTGGCACTTTCTATTAGATCGCTATAAGTTGGTGAGCTCTTGAGTTTATCATAGAAAGAAAATGGAACATCTTCCAGGGTTGCGGCCCTTACCAGAAAATCTACTTCTCTATAGGCTTTCATATTATATGTTCTTCTTAAGCTTTGTCTTAGATTGTTATCCCCTTGCATTTCACGAGAATTAATCAGAAACCGGCAATACCAGAAACGTTCTTCGATGATCGACCGATCGAACCGATCCAGTTTTCTCGATTTCAGGAAAAGTCCTTTAGACTCTGCATAGATTCTTTGCCTGACACTATATTTTTCAATTGCCTTATCAACACAGGCTGTGAGGATTATAAAGTCTATATTGATGTTTTTTGTGTTGCCACTATTCTGTAGGAGGTTGATGAAGTTCTGGACTAAGAATTCATACTTGCGATTCCTGTCTTTAATGTTGATGTTTGAATTAGCTAAGCACTTCATGAGCGAGTAGTAAAACTCAAATCCCTTTCCATCTTTTTCCAGGAAAGTTAAAAGCCCCTTTGGTGTTTTGCCAACTCGCCAATTTCTTGTGAACAATAATCCACTTGTGAGTAAGTTAAAGACTCTAGAACCCAAATGAACAGACAGTAGGTTGATCCCGATTTCAAGTAAATTGCGGTACAGATTTTCTTTTGGAATAGCATCTTCATATGGATTCATGTAGGAGACTACAGACCCGAAGAAATATATGGCTTTTTTTGATTCGGTATCTTTTTCCAATAAATTGCCAAAGTCTAAAACGGCTCTTTTGCTTTCATGTAAGACTTGTGCGACTTTGCGGGGAGTCATTCGTTTCTTGTAGAAAATTTCCATGAGTAGTTCAATCGAATTTTCATCCAGATTACGTTTACCCGGAATATATGCCTCCTCTATTTGTTCGTAGTTTTCAAGTTTGTTTAGATAAATCAAACGTTCATTGAAGCCAGTTTTTACTTCTAGGGCTGCTACATAGAAGTTGGGGTGATCTGTATTTGCTATTGCACTCCAAATGTCAAAGGCTTTTAGATATTCTTGGGCAGAGAAATATAATGAAGCTACTAAATTCCTCAAGTCGTTATTTTTGATCTTAAATGAATTTAAGGCGTCCGCCAATTCTTTATTTCTACCTATGTATGAACTTTTGTTTTCGGTTAAGACAGATATAAAGGTATTGTAAAATTCGTCTTCCCACCTTAATTTGGAATACTTGTTACTGCCTTCCAATGCTTCATGTATCCTAGATCCATGTTTTATAACTTTTTGTATATCAAAATCGTATTTCAACATGATGTTTGCTACCAGTATACGTATTTCTTGCTTTGAGTCAGAGAACATTTCAGCAGCAAAGAGATCTAGAAGTTTTTGCCAATACCCACCTCTCCAATAGCAATCACTTGCCAATTCAGTAGTATCTATGCCTTCGACTGGTCCACAAGTGGCAAATACATCTCCTGCTTTAACCAATTCCTCACTGTATTCATAAGCCCTAGCACGGCAATAATTAATTAAATTCTCATGTTTTCCACTGTAGTTGATTTTTTGTAGCCATTTTGCCGCGAGAATCATTTTTTCGGAATCTCGATGTATTTCACCTTGTTCAATTTCTGTTTGGGCATTTTTAAATCCCTCCTCCAGACTAATGTCACTTAATATCTTCAAGTTATTGGCTTCAATAAATAGGGCAGACAGATCAATATACCCCCAGCTTTCAAGTAGTGAATCTTCTAAGACAAGTCTATTTTTAATCTCCTCCCAAAAACTTCTACTTCCCAAGTCTGTATCCAGTATTAAAACTTCTTCTCGTGCCCTGGTAACAGCAACATATAGTTTGTTGAAAAAATAAGTTAAGCGGAACTGTAAGCCAGGATTAAGTTCTGAAAACTTTATGGCCCCAGATAGCAGTTGACTTAGAAAAGTCTCTCCAAATTCTTCAGAAAAAGATTGGCCGAACTTATAAATGACAACATTATCATATTCATTACCCTTTGATAGAGAGGCGCTCTTAAGTACTATGTTTTCATTTAGCAGATCGTCTCTTTTGAGGAATTCACTTTCTTCACCATTGTCACAAGCACTTATATAGACCATTAAGCTAGTCTTTTCAAGAAGCGATTCTTGATCAACGTTTTCTATCCTAAGAAGAATCGGGATCTTTTTGGAAGATAGCCTCCGCGATTTTTGTGCGCGATCTAATTCTGAATGTTCCAAAAATCGATAGCGCATGAATTGGACCGTATTGGCTAGATTTACTATCTCAGGAGTCGACCTATAATTGTTCAACAGATTATAGATGAAACTCTCTTCGTTTAATATGTCATAGGTATCGATCAACTCACCGGAAAATAGCCTATCAATTTGAGCAAGATTGAAACCCGTCGGGTTTACAGTTTGAAAAGGATCTCCTGCAAAGGCGATTGGAACCTGTTCAATTTCTTCAACATCGTAGTCAGAGTATACCGATAACTTAAGGAGAAATTGCAGTTCCAGTCGAGTAAAGTCCTGCGCCTCGTCACACAATATTATAGTAACCTTTTTTTCCTGAGGAATCACGGAATACTTCTCCCAAATGAACCGTATTAGGGATAATCGATCCCAATACTTATTAACTTGGATGAGTTTTTGATAGAAAGGTAGATAGACATAAGTGAATACTCCTTTGAAGATTTCATCTGAAATATAGGATTTATCTCGTCTTGCCAACCTGGAAAAATCTTCGATTGTAAATTCGTCGTTTTCGATAGAGTATCCTCGAATAAATGTGTTGATAACAAACCAAGACAACTCGGCGGGATAGTTCTTCTTAATACTTTTCTTAAGATAAGAATTTTCATATAGTCTCTTAAATTTATAAAAGTTGATATAGTTGTCATTGTTAATTACAACATTGAAAACTTCATCATCTTCGTCAATAAAATTCTCTCTCAGGAAATCCTTAAAAGTAAAGAAGTTAGAGCGAATGTCTGATACATTCATTCCATAGTCTTGATACCTAGAGTTGTACAATAGTTTGATTTGTGCATCAGTCTTTGCTCTTTCCAATAATTCATTATTCTCCGTCAAGAATAATGGATAACCAGTGAAATCATCAAGTTCTTTGCGGAAATGCAATTCTGAGAGCATGTACATCAGCATCTCGGATTTACCGCTTCCTGCTTGCCCATTGATGAATTTTGGGAATTCAACTTTGTTCAGAAACTTAACTTGTTCTGGGGAGAGTGCTAGATTAGACCTATTGGAGGCTGATTGGATTTCCTTCCATCTTTTACTTCCTTCAAGTGAGGCTAGGATTGTAGAGGGATAACCCTTAAAAGCAGAGTAGGTTACGGACTGAAAAGAATACTCTTTTTGATCTCGTGATAACGGGGCGTATTCCAATACCTCTCTAATTAGTTCATCTAATTCATGGTGGGCACGTTCTGATACCCAGCCATGCAGTAGTAGTAAAGGTTTGGTGTTGGAATCCAAGATAATGTAATCGAAAACCAGGCTTATCCCAAATTCGGAGTGGACATAGACATTGCGATACCCTGAACTAAGTCTTTTGGTAAATTGATTATTCACCCCTTCACCACAAATTTTCTTAAGAATTTCGAAAATATAAGACGAAAATGTCCCCTCTATGTTGTTCTGGTACTTCGGCCAGATGTTTGATTCATAGATGTCAAATTGATTATTGATACCAAAATCCACTAACCAGTTCTTCAAAGAACCGGGGAGCTCTTCTTTTTTTCTTTTCTCAGGGTTGATCTTAGTGTGGAAATAATTCTCCGCTTGGACCCGCTCCAATTTGTCTAATGGATATGAATCCAGGAACTTTCCACTGGCAATAATTGGCTCTATTATCATACGCCACTTAGGTTCATATTCATTCTGAGCAATATAATCTCTGACAATAATTAGTTGGTGTTTGCCGGATTCATCCTTGATCTCCTCAAGAACCAATCTCATATTTTGACCCAGGCCTTGAAACTTATAAACCCAGACACCCTTCTTGTCGTAACATTTCGGGTTCTTACTGTAATGTTCAAGCCGTGATCGATTGTCGAGGTCATTTAGTTTCTTTTCAATAATATGAGATCGAGAAGGGTCCTTAGCCAATTTTTTCTCGTAGTTGGAGGTCCTATATACTACTACCATGTTGTTCTTGTTTTTGATGGAAAGCAAGTTCGCTGTTAGTTCATTTCTGCTCGTTTTCGATCTTTCAAATGTACTTTTGGCTTGTTTTACCGGCCGTGCGGACATTTGGAAACCTTAAATCAACTAGAGGTTTCACTCTTCACACCCCTTAGCCAAAACCTCTAAGGCTGCCCTGACATTGCGCACCACTTCTAAGTCCGTGAAATAGATTTTAAAGCTGCCGACATAATCATCGACCTTATCATCTTTATAGTGTTTAATGTATTTCTTATTCCCGGTTGCCTCGACGGCTACGCCCAGCTCATTGCCTTTGATAGCATATTTGATATCTCGTGGGTCGATATCGACGAAATTGAATTCGAAGATTTCAGTACTAGATTTCTTATCTGTACTTTCTGTTTGAGTAAAAGCTAGTTTACAGGGGTTATTCTCCATTTTTTCCAAAACCTGTTGAAAGTCCTTGTTGCTGGTTTCAAATGGCGAAACATGGGCAATGAGCCAGTCTGAAATTTCATCGTGTGTTCCTTCGAACGGAAAGGTGAACGTGCGGGTATTCTCACAAAGTGGGATTAGCTTTTCTAAGATGATTGCTAGTTGTTTAGCGCTTTCTAGATCATCCAGGGCAAATACAAGGTCATCTACATATTTAAGTAATTCTCCATCTTTATAATATTGGATCAATGATTCCTTATTCCTCGTTTTTGCTTCTATATTCAAATATTTTCCGCTGACTTTCAGGTTGATGGCTTTGGGGTTTAAGTCCGCAAAGTGAAAATTGTATTGTTCACTTTCCTTTCCATTTTTCTGTAGGGTCGCATTGCAATTTTCTTTTAAGGCCTGGGTCATCTCACCACTTTTTGCATTGGCGGTGCCAACTAAAGACTGGGCTAAACTTAGCCCTTCTTCCCAAGTGCTAAAGTTTGGAGTTTTCTCGGCGTTTAGGGATTTGCTCAAGTCAATAGTTTTGGATAACACATCCTTCATCATTCGGGCTTGTTCAATAGAGGATACCAAGATTCTTAATTCGTTGGTGTAATTGTTTCGTTCACCCTCCTTAGTAGTGCCAATGTATTTGAGAGACTTTTCTGTTTTGACTTCGATAGAGACTTCCTGTCCTTTGACTTCCATTTTTACCGACGGACTTCTCAAATCTGCCAAATTGAAATTAAACTGCTCTTGCTTGTTATCAGCCTGACTTGTAAGTAGGAACAAAACCGCCTCACCTGGTATGCGAGAGAGCTCTTGGTCAGTATTCTCTCTCTTAATACTAACAGAATGTACATTCTTGGTCAACCATTCTACACCTTCTTCGTAATTGTTGATATCTAATTCGGCTGAAAAGAGAGGCTTAGCAAGTGTAATGCAGTTCTTGAGTAGATCTTGCATAGCCCGTGCATTATCAGAAGAATTGGCATAAATCGTTACTTCATTTACATAGTCATCAGCTTCTCCGTCCTTAAGTACCTCAATGAATTTTTGACGGTTGGTAGTCTGAATTTTAAACTCCATAATATCACCTTTGGGTTTCCAGGTAATAAGCCGAGTATTTAGATCAGCGAGATTCAAGCTGTATTGCATCTGTTCCTCCCCTTTCTTTCCTTCCTTATTCACTCGCAGCATTAGGTGATAGGGCTTTTCAGGATCAAAAGAAAGCTCTTGTGTATAGGAATATTTTCCTGCTTCAACAGTCGTTAATTCATCGGCGAAAGCGTTTAGGGAAGAGGGAAGCTCTTGTGCCGAAAGAGCGAAAGCGTTTAATTGAATTACAATTAAAAGGAAACTATAGATAGAGTTTGTATTGCTAGATTTTGTAAAAATCATGACTTACTAGATTGTTAGTGTTAAGTTGAATTTTGCTACTGCAGATTTGAAATGGCTTGATCAAGTAATCTGCAGAGTCGATCACTAGGGAAAAGTTGGCAGGACTTAAGATCCTTCCAATTCTGCAATTTGGAAATCAGCTGTGCATTGGTCAGGGACAAGCTACTCTCTCCAAGAATGAAGTCCTTCAGGTCACTATCAATCAGTAGATTGGGACTTTCTTTGGCAGATTTAATGATAAGTGTTACCTCCTCACAGTTCATTTCTCCTATCATTGCCCGCATGTGCTGAATATCTGAAACTGGATTATTGCTACAGTTATCTCCCTTATTGGCAGGCCAATCTCGCAAGTATTCATAGCAGGGTCTATCCTTCCAGGTGACAACGTCTTTAAAGTAATGGTCTATATCTGGGAACCCTTGACCTGTCAAAATATCTCCCCATCCACAAATATCAGGAGAGTCTATGTCAGGAGAACCGGCAGCGATGCCGGAAGTAATTAACTGTCTGTTAGTATCGTAAGTACATTGTTGTCCGGGGCGTCCAGCATCTTCAGGAACCCATCTAATTTCATAAGTAGCCCCGTAGTGGTAAGTTTGAGAAGCAGAACCACAATCAAGCCATTCACCGCACATTTCCTCTCGGCCATCTATTTCAGGCCCATATTCACATGGACAGTCAGGAAGTGGAGCATACCACTCGTTTGAGGCCCCAACAACTTCCGAAAATTCATCATCATCCTGGAAAAGTCTGCCTGTACCGTTCTCAATCCAAATGTTTCCAACATTCCCGAAATTATCCAACATCAAGTTGGCGATCTTTATGTTTTCAATTCCGTTGTTGACTAGTTTTCCGGAAACCCCGAGTACCAACCTGGCTTCGGCTCCACTCGTGGTGTGGATTTCATTAACTTCGATAAAAACAGTGAATTTACAATCCTCTCCGACGATAAAACTTCCGATGGCTTGACCAATTTGCGTAACATGGCGATAGTCCACGGTAATTTCAAACTTTTCTTGATTGTACAAGCGAACAAAGAAATCGGGGCAAGTAGTTCCGGGAAAGTCCCCAGCCGTACTTTGACTTATGTAACAAGTGGAAATTACATATTCGTTGTCTTCCAAAGAAGGAGGGTTTCCTCCGCCATTAATATCGAACCCGAGATCGACAAGGGCAGATAGATGTTCTTCCGAAATCAGTTCGTTAATGGCCGGAGTTAGGCCATTTTCATCGACTTCCGGTTTGGGGTCATCTTTCTTACAGGCTGATACTGCGAGGATAGTAATTAAGATTAATAGACCAGTAAGGTTCTTCATATGATTGAGTTTAAAGTATAGTTGTTTAATTGTTCAGGAGGCAAATGAGAAAAATGTATAGGCCAAAATCTGCTATAAGGTTGGACAAGGTAAAGGTTGTTTTGATCTCAACTTGTAGAGGAAACTCAACTCCGGGCCACCCCGGAGATTTGAGGCTTTTCGCAGACTAGAGGTGTTGATATCATAGCTCAAGCCAATGGTCATTGTCGTAGAGACATCAGTAGTGAGAAAGAGTAGCAAGGCATCGTTCACAAAGGAATTCTTAGGCGCATTACTGCTAATTCTCGTGCCGAGACCTAAGGCAACTTCAGACTTTCTTGTCCGATGTCTGCTCCCTACACGGCGGAAATATCGTTTGTACTCAATGGACGGAATGGCAAACCAATGGACCCCCTGTGACACAAATAGGAATCGAAGATTGAAGGATCGTTTCCTTCCTGCAGGATCGTAACGGTTGTGCCATAATAAGTTGCCTTGAAAACTCAGCCGTCTCTTTAGTTCTCCTCTATCCTGTGAAGAGTTGAAACTATTTGGGAAGAAAGAGAAATCTTTTCCTACCAGGGTACTATTAATGCTTCCACTAATGATCCATTCTATCAGAGTCCCCCGACGATAAAGACTAATTCCACTACCTACCTCCACAAAACCTACACTTGCTCCTGAGCCATCATCAAAGGGCTCTCCATTGGAGGCGAAAGGGTCAAAACCAGAATTTTGATCAAACTGTGCATCAAAGGTCAATTCATTTAGACCCAGACTATAATTTCTCCACCCGAGCTCCAGGCCCAAACCCAGGTGTAAGCCCTCATCAATCTCTAAATGATACCCACCAGTAAGCTTTCCTGCAAATGTTTGATAGGAGGGGAAATCCACTTTTTGGGTATAAAGTTGAGAGCCAAAACTGAGGAAATCTTGTCCTATGATCCATCGCCCATCATACGATAGCAAGTAGGTCTGAAAAGCTTGTTCATTTAAGAATGAGCTACTACCACTATTTAAGACTGAGGACCATTGATTCCTATATTTGATGGCAAATCGATGAGATTCATCTCCCATGATACCTGCCAAAGCGGGGTTGAAGAAAATAGGAGCTAGATTGTACTGCGCGAAGTGACTATCCTGACTCCAACCTCTAGTGGAAAGGATGGCTAGTACTAATAGGCAGCAGTAGGTTAATAATGGTGTTTTCATAACTGATAATTAGCGGATTAATAAGACCTTGCCTTCAAATAATACTACTTCCTGATCCAGGTAACTGATTAGGGCATAGTAAGTGTAGACTCCTGGTTGTACTGCCGAAGTCCCTTGCTTTGTGCCGTCCCAGCCATATCTTGGATCATTGGGTGGAACGGCCAGCTGTTCAAAAAGTAATTGGCCAAATTGGTCGAAAATGCGGAATTCATCAATCTGGACTATCCCCGGATTAATAGAGCGAATCCTAAACACTTCATTTATGCCGTCGCCATTCGGGGAAAAGGCATTTGGAATGAAAATACTTCGATCTTTGATCACGCGAATGCTTATGACATCTGTGGCAATGCAACCAAATTCATTCACTACTCGAACCTGATAGCTAAGGTCTTGCAAGGGCTTGACCAAAGGAGCCTCTAAGCTCTCTTGGTCTACTTCAATCATAGGATTCCAAGTGATATTGGGATTGGCCACATTGTGAACAATGGGTAGATAGAGACTATCCCCTAAACGTATGGTGGTGTCCGATGGTAAAATTTCAACTACAGCTTTGGAAGGTTCAATGATGTTGTAGCTGTGTTCCATGCTGCAACCCTCACTATCGGTAAGAGCCAAGGTGTACTCCCCTGGTTCTAAATCATCAAACCGAAAACTTAGGCCTTGCATAAACTGACCAGTTGGTTCAAGACTGGCAAAATACGGAGCGACTCCGCCCTGCGGATTAAGACTTACAGAGGCGTTTTTATCCCCAAAACAAACAATGGGAGCAATTTCTTCATTAAGGATGATGGGAGGGTTTTCATCAACTGCAAATGCCTCCACATATTCACAAGATAAGCTGTCAGTAACGGTAAGTTGATATTCTCCAGCCGCTACGTTAAGGATGAAGTTGTCCGTTGAATTATTGCTCCATTGATAACTGTAAGGGCCCTTGCCTCCTTGCGCCTCTACCTCCAGATAACCATCAGTTCCTCCAGAACAACTGACGATAGCTTCATCAATTTTTTCGATGCTAATCGATGGAGGTTCTATGATTTCAATGTTTGCTGCTGCTTTACAATTGTTGGCATCGGTAATTATCAGTGGATACAAACCAGCTGGTAAATTTCTTCGATCGGAATCAGGACTGTTATCCGCCCAATCAATCTGGTAAGAGGGGCTCCCTTGAGATATTTCGATATCAATTTCTCCGTTTTCTTCTCCGAAACAAATGTTGTCCACGGTGGAGTAAGAGAGTACTGGCGGGGTAAACAGTTGTACCGTTTGACTTGAAGTATCACTACAACCACTATTCACGTTCGTAACCACCAACTGAATCTCGTAGGTGCCTGCCGATTGAAAAAGATGAGAAAATGTAGAATCATAGACGTACGTGCCTTGTCCGAGATGCCAAAAATACTGCAAATCTGATCCGGGCTGATTCACTGTAAATTCAATCTCCTTGGGACTACAGCTAAGGGTATCTGATACTCTAAAGCTGGCATCGGGTGTTTCAGCTACACTAATAAAAGCCTCAGTGGTAGCGGGGCAAATGCCATCTCGGAAAGCAGTAAGTTGAACGCTGTAGGTTCCTGGTTCTCTGTAAATATGAATAGGGTTGATGGCAGTGGAGTTATTTCCGTCTCCAAAGTCCCAGTAGAAACTATCTCCTAATTCCGAGCTATTCAGGAATCGGATTTCTGTGGGATTACACAACTCTACGGGTTCGAATTGAAATGTTGGGGTTGGCACTTCAACTACAAAGAGGCTTATCCGATTGGTATCTTTGCAGTTAAGTTCATTACCTACAATTAGGTCGATATTCTTAATGCCGCCAGTCAGGAAAGTAAGGGTGGTATCGCAATTTGAGCTTGTGATGCCGTTGTTAAAATCCCAAAGGCAAGAGGTCAGACCTTCTTGTGGTACATGAGTTAACGAAACAGAATTCCCAACACAGATTGAATCCGTATCGATCATGGCTATGGCCTCTGGGGGGGCAATGATATCAAGCAGCCTACTAGTGGATTGTATACATCCAAATTGGTTCTCCACCTCTAGCACAAGTTCTGACATTCCTGTCCTGGTCAAAATTAAGGAGGGATTCTTGACCGTGGACAAAAGAGAATCCGCTGAAAACCATCTAAAGTTGACTCCCGAAGACATCTGATTCTGAACCAAAATAGGAGAATTGATACAAGCTCGATCAGGGACTTCAAAAGTAGGATTAGGTGCGGGATTGACAGTAATTAGAACGGAATCTTGATCAAATCCGCAACCGAAGGCTTGAATCCTTACCCAAAATTCGCCAGGCTCTGTGAAGATATGACAGGGATTGAAAGAGGTACTACTATTACCATCTCCAAAATCATATTGTACTTCTACATTGAAGGTGGATAGATTCTCGAAACATATTTCTTCGCCCGCACATACTTCTGTTTTTTCAGTAAAGAAAAATGCGGTGACATTAGTTGGGTTAATCGTCACCTCTCGGATCAGCGTATCTGCATTACATTCGTTTTCGACAATGAGTAGAATAGGTTGCTGAAAGGTCGTATCCGTTAGATAGAATACTTCTGGTGGCATACTATCCGTTGAGGTGTTGTTGTTGCCTAGGTCCCAATAGTAAGAATCTGGGTTTCCGTATGAAGTATTGACTACTGTAAACCTTTCTCCAGAGCAGTAGGACGCTGTTCTAGTCCCGAAACGTGCCTTCGCCGGGGCTTTAACTCTAACAGAATCCAGAGCTATGCTTCCGCCACAACCGTTATCTACCGATAGTTGAATTCGATAAGTCGTGTCAGCTATACCAGCTGGAAAAAGAATGGTCCCTGGTTGCTGTAAAGTCGAAGTGTCACCATTTCCAAAATCCCATTGAAAATTGAGTAAATCTCCCAGGCTCGTGTTAGTAAAGTTCACCGATAATGGGCCGCAGTCCTCTCCATTGTCCAAGTCGAAGGAAACCCGTTCGGGGGCTTGGTTGATGAAAATGCTTGCAGGGATAGTATTGCTACAAACTTGAGTGGCTGAAGTAGGGTGTAAACTGTTGGCAGTGAGTGAAATTTGATAGTTTCCTGCTACGCTGTATTCATGTTCAATGGATTCTCCAGTTTTGATGTTACCATCACCCAAGTCCCATTCCCAGGAACCAGCATTTGAAGAGCTTGCAGTTATAGACAATTGTTCTCCAACACATCCTATTGAGTCTAAAGAGATGTTAGGTTGTGGCAGGCTATCTATGAATAGAGAAAGCTGATCAGAGTTGCAAGCGGCTGGAAGGGAGGGAACGGTAAATGTGTAGATGTGTTCTCCTACCGTCAAAGATGAGACGTCAATTTCGTTACTGTTGCTCAGATTGGGTCCGCTCCATTGGCCATTGGTCGGAATACCATTGGTCAGTTGGATAGTGGGGGTGGTTTCACAAGCATAAACATCTTCGCCGGCATTCACGGCTCCCCCTTCTACGAAGGTGATATTCACACATGCCCTACTTTCACAAGGGGTTTCAGCTTGGATAGTATAGCAATACTCTACGGTACCACCGCTTATTTGGTTAAGGTCGATTGTACCGGTGAGCCTATCGATGCCCAAGCCCTGCCAAGAACCGCCGCTGGGTTCGCTCGGTAAAGTGAGGCTAGATTCATTGCCCAAACACAATACAGTATCCCCTAAGGTTTGGGCAGTAACTAAGTCATCGATTCTCAAGTGTGTAGTAGCCATTGCCATACATCCGGCAGGGCTAGTATAGGTAAGCAGGATCGTATCTACTCCTTCAGTACCCAATATTGCTGGATTGTAGGTGCCTGCTATGGCATCTACGACTCCAATCCCGCTCCAATTAAAGGTTCCACCGACAGGGTTCACTGTCATACCTGTTAAGTCCGCTAAATTTATGGCAGCATCTACTAAGCAAGTGGCAGTACTATCTGCTATGGAAATCTCTGGGATTCGACTGACAACTATTGTTTTTTTTCGTTCTACCCTACAACCATTGTTGACATCTGTATAGGTGTAGGTGATTTCGTGACTTCCTTCTCCAGCTTCTGCCGGATTAAAAACCCCTGATGGATCGATAATCCCTGTGCCAGACCAGATCCCGCCTGTAGGACTAGCAGCCAGGTTGAAATCACCATCATCCAAACATAGATTTTCTACATCGGGTCCGATATCAACACTTACTTCATCAATATTGATATTTACCTGTGTGCTTCTCTCGCAATCCCCTGATCCAAATCTATACTCCACGGTAAAAGTCCCCCCAGGTCCACTTAGGTCGAAGTAGTAATCTTCTCCTTCATGAATTATTCTTTCGTGAACCCAAGTTCCACCTGGAGGGTCAGCCTGTAGTAATAAGCGACTATCCGTAGCACAAATACTGGTATCTTGCGAAGGCGTGACCAAACTAGGAATAGTCGGAGCGAACACTCGAAAGGTATCTCTTTTTACAATATCACCACAAAGATCGGGCAGGACCGCCTCAATAAGGTAAGGAGCTGATCTGGCTTCTAGTGACCTTGGAAAATCACTGTTATTCACCACTTGACCATCAATAGAATAGGTAGCATTGGCATCTAATGGAGTAGGGGTGTAGTTGAGCGAAAGACATTGATCAAGTTGTTTTTCCAAGGTCAGGCTTGAGGAATCAAAAACGTCTACCTCAAAAGAGGCCGTATTGGGTTCGTTGCAGCCATTGTCTACTTCTAGCGTAATGGTATACCTGCCGGGACTATCAAAATATAATCTGGTTGTATCATTGCGGGTGTCAGCGGATCCCCAACTTGAACCGTTACTTGGACTAATCGTCCATCTGAAGCTATTGGCAGCGATCGAGCCATCACCATTTAAGCGTACAAAGCCTCCTTCCCCCAGACAAACACGATAAATGTCATTGTCAATGCTTATGCTACCAGAATCCAATACGGGAACAGAAATGGGGAGTTCCTGTACCTGGATGTCTTTGGTTATGCTAGTTTCACCGCACTTATTTTTAGCCATCAGTGTTACTGGAAATGAACCGCTACTACTGAAGATATGAGCAATCTCCTCTTCTGTTAAAGGAGCGTTTCCATCGACTGTCCAGGTATAAGTCATGTTTGGATCATTGCCTGGACAGGTATTATTCATAAAACTGATCGAGTTATTCTGACAGACTAGTGTGGGAGAGACGCTGAAGTTCGGCCTAGGAGGTGTTTGAAAAGTCAGGCGTTTAGAAGCATTTTCTCGCTCATCAGTATTCTGATATTGAGCAACTACTTCAATCAAGAAGCAGAAACCATTAAAACCATCCAGTATGCATTCTCCGTCGTAATCACATTGTTGCAGGAAATCAGGGCCAGGGTAATTGTGCGAACGTTCTAGAGGTTGACCTGGTTCGATAATTGTCCTATCAGAACCATCTCCCCAGTTGATTGTAATTCTCGTAAAGGTGAAATCGGGATTGGGAGTAATCCCTATGGTGACAGTACTGTCAACGGCGCATCGTTCCTCTGGCCCATTGGTCACTGTGAAACTTAAAGTCTGCCCCGCCTGTCCTAGCATCTGTATACTGATCAGCAGAGATATAGTAATGGTTAAAACTTGTATTAAACTTATGCGCTTACTTTTCATCAAATTCAAATTTTGATGTTCATTGAAGATGTTATATAACCGTGGTTTTATCGTAGCAAGGAGACCTTACGATTCATAGAGGTCCCAGTTCCATCAAATAGTAGCAACTTAGCTTGCCACACATAAACTCATGGTGGGTTAAGCCGGCCGTGACTGAACCCATTTTATCCCATTAGGGCGAAGTCCGTCTTGAGGAAAAAACAGGTTGCCCCAACTACCGAAAACCTGTAGGATTTTGATGACATCGTCCAAAACAGAGTGGCTATAGAGTGTGAGTTGATCATTCTACCCTTGACCCTAAAATCATTCTTGTCCATTTGCATTTTGCACATCAAGTTGGATAGAAAGCTGTCCTTGCGGTAAAACACTATAGAACAAGAGATCAATTATCCAAAGCGAGAACTTCTTCGTCTTGTCGCTCATAGTAAGCCCCTAAGGGAAAGGTTGGAGATGATTGTGAAGGGAAAATAGGAAGTCGAGCTTAAGCCGTTGGCCTCGGCTCAACTCCCCCCTTAAAAGCGCATGTTCATTAAGCTTACCTCGATAAAATATACCTTACACCCAGAGAACCATATCCTGCACCAAATCCGGATATAAAGTTGGTCCCGACAAAGTAGGTTGGTACCCAATCTACTGTCAGACTGATAGGGGTGTTTTCAAAAGTGTAATCCAGTCCTGCATATCCTTGAACGCCGAAGCTTGTAGAGCTATAGTTGTCATCAAACCAGACTGTATTGTCATAGCTCCAAATAAATACGGCAGCCCCAAAGCCAAAATAATACTGAAGCCCATCTACATTTTCAATGGGTTTGTGTATTTGATAGGCAGCACTGACCGAAGTCCAATTGTAGAAAGAATAATTTCTGTAGCCAATATAGGCTTCTACGGCATTGGATTCATTCAAGAAGTGTTTGATAGAGGCAGATAAGGGTGATCCTAATCTGGCACCTATCGCTGTTTTATAACTCTGAGCTCCCAATTGAAAGCTGAAAAATAGAGCGATAAAAAGCACTAAAAAAGACTGCAAATTCTTTTTCATAAAACTAGAATTTAAGTGTGAGTAGGGTAATATTGCCTGCTGGTTGAACTCGTTAATGTTTTGTTGTATATGGACTGTGCCTCCAGTTAGTATTACTGGTCGATCGGCAGATCGAAGCTTCCGCTGATGTTTTTTGTTGTACCATTGGTTTCTTCATAAACCTTTGAACTGAAGCTTCCCTTAACCCGATCGCTCGTTATGCTTTCTATTTTAATAAAGCCTTCATCTTCTGAGGCATAGCTTTCGTCCTCAGTAAATCCACGTATGGCTTCATCATAATAGGCCGTCCAATAACCTAATGCAGAATAATCAGTGTCATTATCATCCTCATTCAAGTCATATTGTCCTGCTCCTTTGAAGTTGGTTATGGCTAGGGATAAGGCATGAAGAGGAGCATCATTTTTGAGATTAAGTAACCAATAGTAATTCCAGGAAAATGCATAAATGACGAGAAATTGGTTTGGTGCTGCAACGACTGTACTATCATAGAGGCCAACGGCTGCAAACAATTCCATTTTTTCACCCCCATCAACTGATAGCTCGATCAATCCGTACTCTTCCAAAAGTTCTGCCCTTTGTTGTGCCAAAGGGTCCAATTCTTCAACTGGGCTTTTGTTACAACTTAGTAAAATTAGTATTGGAATAAAGAACATTAGATTTTTTTTCATAATCTTAGTTTAGTTATATTTATGTGCCGATGATATTTTCAAATCATCCCATTTTCTTGCATGTATTTATAGACTTCAAAAGTCCTTTTGACGTTTAGTTTGGCTCTCATTCGCTTTAGATGTGTCTGGACAGTTTGTTCTGATAGTTCCAAAATGTTGGCTATTTCTTTTATCCTCGGACATTCTGACCATAGTTGAATGATTAGGACTTGATGATCAGTGAAATTGATCTTGCTATTCGGTTTTGGGTGCCATTTTTCCTTCATTTTGTTTGATATTACTGAGTAGTTCGCTATTCTGTAACCAAAATTAGTGACAGATGATCTCTGAGGCTTGGACATTTCTAGAGGATACGCTGTAATTTGGAAAAACTAAGATCGAAAGTTCGCGTAAATGGTTTGTAAACAGACACTTAAAGGCTGATAAATTGAATACGATAACCATCACTTTTTCGGATAAAAACTTGGATCCATCGAAGCTCGAAGCTCGTGTTAATCAGTTGTATAAGGAGTGGGATACCATGGTGGAAACGAGTAAAAGCTCCTTTCACGACTTTGTTCGGTCCCCTTTTTTTACTAAAGACAAAAAGCTTGTTGACCTATATGAACATTTTAAGACCTGTCGGGTAAAGAAGACAAATCGGTTACAAGGTGCTCCAATATGTAGAAAGACTTTTGGTAGCAAACTTCCAGATGGAATTAATCAAACTACTATCACCAAAGTGACAAAGAAGGTTTCCGACCTCACTCGCCTCATAAAGAAGTTCAAAGAAGTGATTGGCGAAGAAACTCCTCCTGCACCAATAGTAGTTTCTCCTCCTGCTGTTAAGGAATTCATATCGTCACCCTTATTTGGAGACGAGAGGAATATATCCTCGATTATATTGGTCAAACTGCAGGATTGGTGGTCCGTACATCAGTCCTATTTTGGCCAGGTTAGCTTACAGTTTAAAAAGGACGGGGATGCTTTAGTGCAGGCCAGTGAGACTTTGTTAGATTTTGCTAGACTTTGCCTTTTATTATATTTTTCAGAATTTAAGAACAGATCAAACATGCTCAATGAGCCTCTAGATCTTAATCCGAGATTTAAGCGGGCACTTTATTGGGTATTGGCCGATGTTGAGTTCAAGACGGGAAGTGAAAAACTCGATTCACTTACAAAGCTATATCTAAAACTGATAGACGTATTTTATGACCGAATGAACGTGAACGTTCTTGAAGAAATTAGAATTTTATATGAAGAACTTGAGCCTGATCTCCTACAAATTGAACGTTTTATCATTATCAAATGGATTACTAACACATGGATTCACTTGGGAGAGAGGGGGGTAAAAGAGGCAAAGGAAAAAACCTTTCATTGGTATGGCATGGGCGTTGATCAAGAAGTCTTTATCCAAAATGAAAGGATTGGAGATAATGACTACCTCAATCTAGTATTGAGTGCGGCAGCGATCGGTAATTACAAAGTTCAGTTAACTTGGATGAATAATTATCGAAAATATCTACTGCCTCAACATAGAGACAAGGCCTATTACCTTGCTATGTCCTTCTTACATTTTTTTAGCGGAGAATATGAAAAGGCTATAGCGTTACTCCATAGATATTTCCCGAAGTATATTAGGGAAGAAGTGAATTATACGCTGCGATCCAAATCTCTTCTACTAAAGATATTACTTGTACAGGTGGTAGAACGGTACGATTATACAGAAGAGTTTAAGGCCCATTGGGATGCTTTCCGCCATTTCGTTGACAGGAAAGATGTGCTAAGTAAGGACCGAAGAGTCCCTTACGTTAACTTTGTATCTTTCGCCAATGATATTTTTAGGTTAAAAGAAAAATCATTTCATAAGCCTCAGTCGGTGTTGCAAAGGGATGTCAAAGAACTAAAATCCCGCATTCAGAAGGCTAAAGGCGGTGTAATCTCCAGAGATTGGCTGCTTGATGTACTGGACAAAATCAAATGAGGCTGCTCCAAAGGAACAGCCTCTGTTTATTTATTAAGGATTCAGGATATCATCTTGTACTACACCATTGTTTTCTTCTGGTGGACAATTGGGGTCATTTCCATCATTTCCTCCCTTAATCTGGTCTAGTAAACCTGATTCGAGCTGACAGTGTTGGAATGCGGTGGACTGAAGTTCGATGCGACCTTTTTTGTTTTCCATGTTAAGTGTGTTTTGAATTTTGGAAAATGAATTTAAAGGCCCGGTTATTTTGAATTATTATGCATATAAGGAGGCATAGCCTCTCTGTTTCCAATGAAGACCTTTCGTCTCTTGGAAGAGCATTTTAGAATGAGGGATTAACCTCAAATTCTAGTAGCTAATAGCACAATGATTCCCTTCTGAACCGGGCAATATTACCCGAATCAGCGTTCGAAGCTTCAAAACAACTGAATAGGAATTTCAGCGTGAATTACTATTGTTATTAGTAATGTTCCTGTTATATTAAAGAAGTCATCAGTTTCGTGAAAACGTTAACTTGGAAAGACCACTTTTTTAAAAAAAAATTAGATTAAGCCTAATTGAGTAAGATTCTTGGGAGATTAGCTTGTATCTTAGCACCACCATACAGCTTAGTACGAAAAAAATGCAGTCAGACTTGAATGACAAGGAAATCGAAGAACGATTATTGAACCATAAGAATGAACATGAACGGCAGGAGGCAATGAGTCTTTGCTATAAAGTTTATGCATCTAAACTCAAAGGCTACTTAGTCAAGAGTCACAAAAATGTAGAGGAGCAAGCAGATGACCTGGTGAATGAAACATTTTATCGATACTTTATTGGATTAAGAAGACAAGAAGGAGCGAGTAAGAAGGGAATCTTTCCTTACTTGACAGGAATTGCTAATAATATCGTTCGAGATAAAGTGAAAGCAATGAAAAAACCGCTGAATAATACATTTTCCCTGAAGGAAGTGTTGACTAGCGCCCTAGTGGATTCTCCAGAACAAATACTGATTTCCAAGGAATTAAGATCGCAGATAAAAGCTATCATGAATTCAATGAATAATGTGAAGTGCCGGGATTTGCTCCTATTGACCATAGATAAGGTTCGGGCAGAAGATATCGCTGTCCGAATGGGATACCCTAATGCCGGAGTCGTTCGCGTGACAAAATACAAGTGCAGAAAACGATTGAGGGAGTTAATGAATCAAATGTTGTAAATTTCTTTTTCTGGAGATTTTTGTGTTTAGAGCAACAGAAATCAAAGCTGAAAATGCTGTTGGAAACGACATAGAAAACCTACCAGTAAGTATAAATGAAGCTTGTGGAGCGGAACATTGACCATATAATTGGAGCTTATCTCGAGGGCACTATTGGTTCGGAAGACCAAAAGTGGCTGGAAGAGGAGATGGAAAAAGATGAGGATTTAAGGCTCATGGTTGCTGACATTGAGCGAACGGAACTCATTGAAAAATATGTTAATGAACAATTGTCCGCAAAAGAGCGGCAGGCATTTGAGGTTCGCTTGACCAATGAGGAGGAACTAAAGAATGAGTTAGCGGCCTTCGTTCGATCCAATAGCTTGTTGGAGCTGGATCGGAAGTTGCATTACATGGAAATACTTCAGAAACTTCAGGCAGAGGAGGCCTCTGATCCTCAAGAGAAAGATAAACTTAGAGGAATTTGGTGGTGGCTTGGAGGTTTAGGAGTCTTGCTCATTCTAATAGTGCTGTTCTTGATTCCTAAGGAGGATGGTTTGGACACGAAATCGACATCGCAGACAGCTATTGACACCGATTCAAAATTAACTCCTGCAGATTCAATTTCATCGCAAGATGCTATTACGAACCCTACTATTGGAGATCCAGGGGGGATTACTCCTCCTCCCCAACTGCCTGCTACTCCTCCAACCACACTACCCAATACTGTAGATTCTAGTAGCCAAGATTCCATAGTTAATACCCAGCCTAAAGCTATTGCAATGGCAGATCTTCCTCGCATTTTGGACGGAATTAGATTTAGGGATTCAGTATTGATCAATAGTGCTGGAGCAGGTAGAGAGTGGGAAAACGCTATTGTGCAAGGACGCTACGATGCAGCCATACAGTTTTTGGAACAGTTCTTCGAGAACTCTCCAGCAAGTGTAGCTAACAATCCGAAACAAGCCTATTACCTCGGGATTTTACATTTGTATAATACCCCGCAGAATTTTGAAAGAGCTGCCTATTTCCTAGAGTTGGCAAGTTTGAATATCAACCTGGTCTCAAAGTTTGAGACCCAGAGCAAGGACGTAAGGGTGCACTTGATGAGAAGTTACCTGTTGGCAAATACTCCTGATCTTCAGCAGAAGGCGGACTCTTTGTTGAGTAAATACTCCGAATTAAATGAAGTGATGCAATATGTGCCGAGCGACCAAAAGTAGCAATATCCCGTTGTAATTCTATTCCGATTCACAATACACCCACTCTGCAACTCTATCATTTTGATCTAAGCGGTAGATTACTCCTAGAGCATCTATAATAACAAAGCTTGCTCCTTGACTAGGTATCATTCGTACTTTGTAACCATTAGGTTCCAATTCATTCCTGATTTTTTGCAGAGTACTTCCAGTTCGAATTCGCTCCAATATCTCCAATGGTGAATTTTTGGATAGTCTCAGATAAAAAGACCCATCATTCAATTGGCCCCGTATGATTTGACCCTCGGCATATTGAACTTGGTCCACAATTGCTTCATCATCTTGCCAGAGTTGGAGAGTCCTAGTAACAGGTCCAGGTTTCTTTCTAGTGCCCTTATAAATATGGGCGACTTTCCCTATACAGGGTCTAGATTTCTTATCTCCACTTTGAATGTACTCAATATTGCAACCTGCAATGAAATGGTATATTTCGGGTATGTCGGACTGATATTGTACCTCCCTCAATTGCGCTATAATCGCTAGTTCATTCTGAGGTGTTTGCCAATGGTCATAAATAGCTTTCAATATCTTGTGGCTTACTTGGCCTATTGCATTTTGGCCTGATGCTACTAATAACTGGTCAAGGGTTTTTTCCGTGTCTGACTTTCGTTTCAATCGGAGATAAGCATTGCTTAGGTTTATCAAAAGGGTAATGTCTTTCGAGTCATATTGTAATCCATTTTTAAAAAAAGCAATAGCCTGTTGTAACGAAAAGCCTGTACGCTCATTGGTTGCGGATCTACTACCAGGAAAGTCGATGGCTATCGGAACCGGATAACAATAAGTGTAGTCTCGTTGCTGAGCATTGAGTGCCCCAAAAAGGTGTACAGCCCCAAGATTATTGTATAATTCTTTGAATTGGATCTTTTGCTGAACAAGTTGGAAAATCTGAAGGGCTTGTGCATAATATCCGGCAATCATCAGGTATTGTCCAGACTTATATAGTTGTGCTAATTTTTGAGCTTCAAGTTCGCCTTGTTTGACAAAGTTAGCACGAATGTCCGGGGGGAGATTACAGTCCTCATCTACTGCGTATTCTTGGTAAAGGATTTTGAAAAAAGGCAGAATGTGTTCCTGAATTTTATAGCCAGCCCGCTCCGCCATAAAAGCGCCATATATATCTGCTTTTTTTTCCCAACCTTGAACTTTCGCAGGAGCTTCCTCACAAGGATTTGCCCCTTTGTCGCCTTCATTAGAGTAAAAATGAGACATCTCATGACCAATTAGGAAAGCTAGGACAGCATCTTGTACCTGGCGATCTGGAAAGTTGGTGAAAAGAGTACTGATCGTGAGTTTGTCAATCTTGATAGTATAGGAACGATCTAGATTTTTTCTAAGCCCTGCCATATTGAATTTTCCCGGCCTCAGTTGAACATTCGGGAAGTCGACTTTGCGTTCACCTTTGTCTCCTATAGCATCCAGTAAACGGTCTTGGATAGCCTCCAAACGTTCGACTAACTGTTCGTCCTCTAGGGTAGATTGAGGACTAGCGAATTGGGGGCTAAGAAAAAAAAATAAAAAAAAGTTGATTAAACCTGTTAACGTTTTCAAGATGCAGGAACTTTATAGTGATGATAAATTAATTTTAAACGGTTTACCATTACTTCTAGTGTAAAGTAAGAGCTTTTAATTAATATTATGCCTACTATAAAGAAATTAATATCAGAACCTAGGAAAATGAGTAATGAAGAACTTCTTGTAGGATTACAACGAGGTTCTTCGAAGGTAATTAAGGAGATCTATCGACTTTCCTTTCCCGTCTGTCGCAAATATGGTCAAGCGCGTGGCGGAAAGATGAATCAAATTAAAGAAATCTTCGAAGAATGCTTGGGCATCCTGTACGAAAAAGCAATACAAGCAGAGTTTAAGCTTAGCAAGCCCCTGGAGAACTACTTATTTGGAATCTTCCGTAATCGTTGGCTAAAGGTCAATCAAAATGGGAATGGCAAGAATACTAGATTGGAATTGCCGACTCACTTAGCAGACGCGCAACCTGAACCTGTTTTTGATGAAAGAAATGGACAAGAGGTCTTACTCGAGAAACTCGAAGTGGCCTTGAGTAAGCTAGATGCTAAATGCCGGGACTTAATCTTGGATCACTATGGAGCAGGGATAAAGCTAACTGAGTTGGCTAGAGACTTAGAAACAACACCAGAAGTGCTCAGAGTGACTAAGTTTCGTTGTCTTAAGAAATTAAAGACCTTAATGTAAAAGAATAATGGACATGAAAGATCCTAATCTAATAGAGAAGTTTTTGCGAGGAGAACTTAGCCCTGAAGATCATGAAACCTTCCAGCAGAAACTCACGGAAGACCCGGAACTCGAGAGGTCTGTGCAAGAAACCAGAAACTTGTTCAAATTGCTAGAGGAAAAAGCTCGTCAGCGTTTTCAGAAAGGTGTAATTGAGGCTATTGATCAACTTACCACCTCAAACTTCTTTGAAGAATCGGACCAAGATAAGGAATCAACTTCCCAGCTAACTCAACCAGAGCAAAAACAGCTTCAACATCTTGGAAAAAAACGATTTCATACCGGAATGAAAATCGCTCAAGAAGAACTGGAAGCTGAAGGTTTCTTTGCAGAAGAAAAGCCGTCCAATATGCTTAGACTTTGGTGGACAACGGCGGGAATAGCTGCATCGATCCTATTTCTAGTTTGGGCAATCAATTGGTTCGGAAGTAGTACTCAAAGTCTATACCGTACTAATTTCTCGATCGATGTTAGAGTCGTTCGCTTAGCAGTCGAAGAAATGGGTTTAGTGCAAATCAATATTGATCCCCTAGAAAGAGCTTTGATGGAAGCAGAGGCTAAGAATTATGAGGCTGCTAAGGAGGAAATAGAAAAGCTTATTTCTTTACCAGAACCGGAATTGTTTGCCAGACGCTATGCCAAGTTTTTACTAGCTATGATTCATATGAAAGAAGGCAATTTGGATCAAGCCCGTCCTCTCTTGAATGAATTGGCCAATGACCAAGATTTTGAAGAACGAGATGTAACTCACTGGTTTTTAGGATTGATTCATCTGAAAGCTAATGATAAAGTCCTTGCTTTGGACAAATGGGAACGGATTCCCGCAGAATCCTACTACTATGAAAGAGCGCAACGGCTTATTGCGAAAATCGATTCCAAGTAAACCCTCAACATCAGAACCATGTTCCACACTTTGACCTCTATCTTGCTGTTATGTTCGAGCTTATTATTGCTAAGCTTTTCCTCTGCTCAAGCCCAAAAATCACTTGATTCAGCTAAAGCAAAAGCTGACACGACAGAAGCAAGAACACTATTGTTGCAGATGAATCAACATATTAATTTTGGAATCGGTTACAGCCAAGCCCTGGACAAGGGGATAGAATCAAAACGGCTATTTACGGGTGTTATTGGGGAGAAAAATTGTATTGTGGGTTATCTTACTCGACAGATTGGAATGCTTCTGGTTAGATTGAATAGATTTCACGAGGCCATTGATACCTTAAATGATGCGCTCCTAGTTTATGACAATTTACAGTGTGGGAAGCGATCCCACAAAGCTACCGTTTATCATAACCTTTCTTTGGCGTACTGGAATAGTGGAGATTTAGGGAAGTCCTTAACCTCCGCTCAAATGTCAATACATCTGGATAGTATTGCCTTTGGCACTGCGCGACACGAGACGATGGTTTCTTCCTACAATAATTTGGGAGATATTCAAAGTCAGCTTGGACATTTTCAGGAAGCCTTGAACTCGAACCGATTGGCTGAAGAAGTACTGAAGGAAACCAACGCCAAGGATAAGGAGACCCTCGGGGAAATCTACTATAACCGTGGAGTGATTTATATGCGTGTAGGCCAACTAGAGGAAGCAGACACCTACTTTCAAAAAGCGATCAAACTATTGAATAAAGCCTCCCTAGAAGGCAAGGTGAATATGGGTATGGTGTTACTCGGGAGAGCCTATTACTTTATGCAAAAAGGTGATTTTGAAAAATCTTTGAAGTTTGGACTTAGGGCTATTTCCAAAATAGAAAAAGGAGGAGGGGACAGGACAACTGATTATGCGATAGCCTATAATACAGTAGGAACAGCCCATCGATTATTGGGCAATTACGGGGTAGCCGAGGAATATATCGTTAAGGCACTGCAATTGATTCAGCATTATCCCAATAAGAAAAAGTACTATTTACACCATGTTTATAATTCCCTTGGGATGTTGGCCATGGATAGAGGGTATGGTCGTAGAGCAGAAGAGTACTTTTTCTTGGCCTTGGATAATTGTAAGAATACAGGCTTGGGAGACTTATTTATGCTAAACCAACTCCGAAGTAACTTGGTTCAACTCTATCAAATCTCAAACAATTGGGAAAGGGCATTACCGCTCATCGATGAAATTCTCGCTGATGAGAAACTGCTACAGACGAGGCCTCAGATTGCAGTTGTTTATATGGCGCTGGGAAATTATCAATCCTATCTAGAGCAATATCAAGAGGCCATTCAATACTATCGGAAGGGAATCGCCATGTATGCTAATTCAAATCACCCTGATGTGGCGAGATTTTACTATGGAATTGCCAAGGTTTATTCATTGCTGCTGAAGCGAGATAAGGTAATTGAAGCTATAGATTCGTCCAAATTAATTATCACTGAAAACTATCATCAGGGACACCCCGAAGTAATCAGAATGCAAACCTTGCATGCCATAGTGCTAGTAGAATCTGGTGAAATCGATCAAGCACAAAAGGAACTTAACAACTGCATTAAGAACCTGGGGTACAAGCCTGGCAAGTCCCTAGAGGAAATTGTCTACTCCACCCATCTAATGGATGCCTTCAGCACTTTAGCTTGGAGCTTTGTAAAGCGATTTGAGGTTACCAAACAAACCAAGGATCTGGAGCTTGCGGATCAATTATATCAGGAGTATTCAAAAATTCTAAAATATTTCGCCGGAACCTTGATCTATGGAGGGGAAATACTGGGTCAGAATCGTTCTACTGCTCGATGTTATTACAATGCGCTAATGAGTAGAAGAACCATGTATCTGGCTACGAAAGATAAACGATACCTTAAGGAGGGATTCGAGTACCTAGAAAGAGCAAAGGCCAGTAATTTGCTTACAGCATTTCAACATGTGAAGGCAGTGGCTGGACTCCCCGATACTTTATTAGAAAAAGTTAAGGATATTCGTCAAACCATGGGAGGTTTAGTTAAGCAAATTGAGTTGAAGGAAGTTACTGAAGATGCTGATTCGGATTTACTATTTAGGCAACTTCAAGAGAAAAGAAGGGAACACAAAAAACTGACGAACCTGCTGGCAAAAGGTTACCCAAAATATCACAAGGCTAGATATGAATTGGAAGTATATGGACTTGATGAGATTCAACAGCATCTACTACAGGAAGACGAAACGCTAATTGAATATATGGTGGGATACGATAGTATTTTAGTCTTTCTAGTTCAGAAGAACCATTTTGAGGTGAAGCAAATAGCTCGGGATCCGGTATTACTTGAGCTGGCCAATGAAATCTTAGGTGGGGTGGTAGGTTTTTACCGACCAGATGTAGCTAGAAAGGTCTACGAAATTCTATTAGGGCCTTTTAAAGATAAACTCACCAAAAAATTAATCATCGCCCCAGATGTGGAGATTGGGTATATACCCTTTGAAATGCTTTTGACTAAGGATCCTGAGAATCCCATCCGCTTTGATCAATACGACTATCTAATTAAGGAAAAAGAAATTAGTTATTGTTACTCAGCGACCCTCCTCAAAGAAATGCGAGACAAAAGGCACTTACAACAGCCGAATAGAGACCTATTGGCTATGGCACCTTTTTCGACGGCTGACACACTTAGCTTAAGTTTAGGGCAGGCAAACCGGGGAGGGGCTGTTTTAACAGGAGCGGAGCTGCCGCCTTTGCCCGCTTCTGGCCAGGAAATAGCTACCGTTGCTAAACAATGGGATGGAGACGCCTATTATGGCAATGAAGCGACGATCAACAATTTTGATCAATATGTTGAAGACTATCGGATAATACTGCTCGCGACACATGGTGAAATTGATGGGATTGCCAGTGATTATAGTTTTCTAGCCTTTGCACATCCAGACTCTGCTAACACTTATCAAAAGCTATACATACATGATCTCTACAACTATGAATTGAACGCCGATATGGTTGTTCTGTCGGCTTGTAATTCCGGTTCAGGCTTATTTAAAGCAGGAGAAGGGGTAATTAGTTTAGCAAGAGCTGTCTCCTATGCTGGGGGGAAAAGTGCTTTCACTACACTTTGGTCTATTGATGATGAAAGTGCTAAGGATCTAGTCATTGCTTTCTTTGACCTTTTGCAACGCCCTGGTATGACTAAATCAGAAGCCTTGCGACAAGCAAAATTAAAGTTTATCGCGGCCAATCCTGGTCCGAAATCCAATCCAATTTATTGGGCTGCCTTTATTGGTATTGGGGATATGAGTCCAATAAACTAGATGACTTTCCCATCCCTGAAGCTGATATAGTTATGTACTTTCGGCGTTAGTTTATATGGATAGAGGCTATTACTGGATTAAGTAGAATCTCTACGCTACAGCATAGCCTCTAATTCCCTTGGTCGTTTCGTTAACTAAAAAAGAGATACAAGCATCAATTTGAAAAGAAGCTATTGCCAAGATAGACCCAATTGGCCCAGTCTTTCGGAGCATAAGAATCGGCAGCCATACTTCGTTTGGCAATAGTCAGTGACTCCAATAGCGATTTCCCGCTTTGCAGTTCTAACAATAGCATTTCTATCAGCTTTGCACTCGGTTTAACGGCTGCCTTGGTCCGCGAGGCCACAAGGTTGGAGCAGCCAGCATAGAAAAATGCCCTGGCAATATTCTGTAAGCCTTCTCCATGTTTTATTGTTCCCCATGCAGAATTACAAGCCCCTAAGAATACCCAATCAATCTGACTCATATTTAAGGAATAGATTTCTCGAGCTGTCAAATTGCTTTCGTCTGTGCTACCTTCTTGTTCGGTAAATACCAAAGAATAATCTAAGGGAGAGGGGAGACTTGAATTGGCGCAGCCATGATTGACCAGGAACAAACTATTGTAATTGTCAAATTGATTGATGAAAGTTTCTTTTGCAGTACTAGAAATTACTTCTGCAGTAGACCAAGCTTCACCTGCCTTGCTGGCGACAGAATTCATGGAACCCAAATCTGTAAGACCGCTGAGGCAAATGTTAGAGGCCTTGTAATCTGACGTACTGGTGTAGTCGTTTAAAAAGATACCTAACTTCCCATCCTCCAATTTCCTTTCGCGTTTGAAGTATCTGGACATAGAGACAGAAAAAGCGTAGGAGATGGTGTAGCGATTAATCAAATAAGATTTCTGGTAATTGTCAGGAGCAGTAGGTAGGCCCTCAAAACTAATTTGCCACAATTTATGGTCAGGGATGATAATCAGCTCTGTAATTGTTTCTGGTACCTTATCCAATACAGGTTTCAGAATGGTTCGATATAGCTGGTATGCTTTTGAGTAATAATTTATCCCTTCTGTACTCATATTAAATTCTACTTCATCAACTAACTTGTAAATTTTATGTACCCTGGGAAGGGTATCGGAAATGATTTTATCTTTCATGATAAGGAAAACGATGGATTTATCCCCACCCATACTATATTCAACAATAGCCTTGTTGGCCGGTAGCTTTTCTTGGATTTCTGTGAAAGTAGGTATGGTATTATCGAAACGCTCATAATAGTAGGATTGTTCTATTGGTGAACCATCTTTAAGGCTTTCTACGAAGGACCAGAATTCTAGTTTTGCCTGTTGTAAAGCTAGAGCACGGTTTGATTTTTCAGTCGTTGTTTTCGCACTAGCATGTTTTATATCCAGTTCCTTAATTCTTTGTTTTCCTTCTTCTATTTTATCGCCAATCTGTTTTTTCGGGCCTGTATAGGAGAATTGTTTGGATTTCTCATGAACAGCCTGTCGAAGAACATAACTTTTTGATTTTTCTATCAATTGGAAGCCTCGTTCTAAGGTACTGAGGTCTTCCGTTTCACTGTAGATGGTGTAAGAGGCAGTAGCGCCAAGTGTGTAAAAAAGTGTGAATATTTGACCTAGGGCTTCAAGTGATTGTTCGGACGCATACCCGAATTTTAGATGATGTAAACAATCGGCTAATATTTCTGCATCTCTTAGCAATTCGTACAGATAGGTAAGATCATTTGATTTATGATATAGAATCAGCATCAGCCCTGCCTTTACGGATAGCATTTCTAAACGAACCAAATTGCTGCGGAGGGGATTTTTAATTATTTCCTTGGGATCATAACCTAAGTCAAGGTCTCCCAATGACTTCTTTTCTTCGGTTTTGATCTTTTTAAAAGCCTCGGCAGCTGGTAGTTGCATGGCTTCTTTTATCAATTTGCTAAAGTTAAGCGCTGGATTTTGTGCAGCTGATCTTTCTGTTACTAAAGCTGCTGCTTTTTCAAAGTATATGATAGCAGTATCAAGGTTACTAATCTTTACCGGAAATTTTGATTGATAGGCCAAGCCTAAGGATGAGTACACTTCATATAATTCATTGATTCTCCCCGTCATTAACAGAGTATTGGTGATTCCTTTGAAGGTCTTAATAGCACTATCAACCTGAGCTTGATGCCGATCAAATATACCCGAATACATGGATTGAACTGCTTCGCAAAGCTGATAATTTCCTTTAATGAATTCCGTTGCTGGTGCCAATTGAATGACGCTGAATAAGTCTAATTCATTGACACATTTTTTTCCTTCCGTCAACAGGTCATTAGCCAGATCACAGTTTCCAAACCGAATATGTGTAGAAGCACCATTGATGTAAGCCTCAGCTAATCCCCGGTTGCAATTGGCTTGACTATAGTATTTGATTGCGAGGTCATTATTGACAATGGCTTGATCATAGTCTATGTAGGCCTCAGAATGGAGTATGTTGGCGTAATTATATAGATTTCCTTTTAAAGTATCTGCTTCTTGTGTATCAAGATGAGAAAGAACATCAATGCCTTTTTCCAGGGTGCTCTCAACTTGACGGAATTCGCTTCGTAAGTAATGCTGATTAGCCTTTATAATAAAGGCCTGTCCTAAAAGATAATAGTTGTTTATGGAGTCTTTCAATAGGAGATTAATGCTATTTTGGACGCAACTCACTAGTGTTGAATCAAGTTTATGAAAACTATTGGCTAAATAGATTTTTGCTGCAGACTCGATACAGCCTTTAGCCTGCTTATGAGTGATCTGTGCACCTAAGTAAATACTATTAGCCCAGATAAATATTACAATAGTGGAAAGACACTTTTTCATATTGACCAGATTTTGAGCAAGAATTAAAAATTGAAGTTGGAAAAGATATTGTAAGTAATCATTCTCAATGTTGTACCAATACATCTCCACTAAATATCTCGGTCCGGTTATCCGTGTAGCTTACTTCCAGAAACCAGACGTAGATGCCATTAGTAACAAATTCACCGTTATACGTTCCATCCCATCCCCGGCCCTCATCATTGGGCGTTAAGTTTTCGCCCTCGAACATCAATTGCCCCCAGCGGTTGAAAATCTTAAGGATATTTATTTTGTCGACGAACTGATTGCCATAAACAACAAATCGATCATTGAGCTGATCCCCGTTTGGAGAAAAAGTGTTGGGGACAAAAACAGCAGGTGTCATCAGTGTGTCTGGAGGAAGCATTACATCTATATCGACCGATGCTGAGGCCATACAGCCAGCATCATTCGTCACCGTAACTTGATAGGTAATGTCCTTTTCGGGGGTGCTCATGACCGATGGACAAGTGCTGCAATCTAGGTAGTCCGTTGGAGACCATGTAATGTTAGTGAGATGGAGTCCCATTGTATCTAGGACTAGATTTATGGATTCGCCAAGGACGACCGTGGTGGTGGATGGAAATACAGAAATGTCTAATGGATCTGGATCAATTAAGTCGATACTTTGCTGCTTTCTGCAACCATTCAAATCCTCTACAATGATTTGATAGTTACCAGCGGCTAAAGAAGGGAAGTTAGGAATTGCTTGAAAGCTTTGACCGTCTACACTATACAGGTAGGGGCCTGTTCCTCCAGAAGCCAAGATGCTAATGTTGCCATCCAAAGCTGCATTACAGCTAGGATCCGTATACTCCAGGGAAAAATCTAAGTCGGACTCTTCCTCGATTACATAAATCTCTTCAATTTGACATCCTATGTCATCTGTAACAGATACAATATAACTACCTGCTTGGAGTGCAATTACCGAGCTGCTGGTATCGCCTGTACTCCACCGGTAAGTGTAAGGAGCCTGTCCTCCTTCCACGGTGATGCTAATTTCGCCATTTGCTATTTCTTCACAGGAGGTGTTGACCAGGTTTTCTAAGTTTAGGCTTAGTGCGGGAGTACTTGTCAGTGTGAAAGTTTCTTCTATTTGGCACCCAATGGCATCGGTCACGGAAAGGGTATAGCTGTCGGCGGCAAGTTCCGTGATGATGCGACTGGTATCGCCTGTACTCCACCGGTAAGTGTAAGGAGCCTGTCCTCCTTCCACGGTGATGCTAATTTCACCATTTGCTATTTCTTCACAGGAGGTATTGATGAGGTTGCTGAGTTGCAGGTTCAACGGGGGAGCAATCGATACCGTAAAAGTATCATAGGTTACGCAGCCAGTGTTATGGATTGCCCTTACACTATACTCGCCCGGCTCCGTTGCGACCAACATTTTACCAGTTTCTCCATCAGGCATCCACAGGTAATCGATAAAGCCCCCACTAGCCTCTAACAGTGCAGGGGCACCAGCACAAACTAACGAATCGCCCGAAATGGAAACATTTCTTTCTTGAAAAACAACCAAAGTCAGTTCCACTAAGGTATCACATCCTTCTTCAGCAGCTAAAGATTGGGTGTATACTCCAGATTCTCGATAAATTGAATCTCCAAGCCTGTACTCTTCTCCAAAACAAAGATCATCTGTGATGAACCGTTGTATAATTGCATCATAGCGGAATTTTATGCATACGGTGGAGTCGCAGCCTAGTGAACTGGTGAAGATAACACAGGCGATGGAATCAGGAAAGATGCCAGGGTCCTCTCCATTTGGAGTACATAGCACAGTGTCAATGATCGTAGTATAGGTTGGAATGGTATCTAGTCTTATTTCTACGAGGCTATCGCAGCCATGAACTGAATGATGGGAATATTGATAGGATCCGGGAGCAATGAATACAGAATCTTCATAGGTAAAAGTTTCTCCGGAGCAGAGCTGTGCAGATAGTTGGTTTGCAGGAAAAAGGGGAACAGTGATATTATAACAAGTGTTGATTAAACAGTTCTCTTCATTCGTGGACTCTATACATATGGTGGAGTCTCGCTGAATACCAATCCCTGCGAAAATTGTGCCCTCGCAAAGGACTGTATCAACCTCAATGACTGGGTTTGCGCTAACTTGAAGTTGCAATACCTCAATACTATCACAGTTGTTAGCAGTTATGTAATTGATCTCGTATGATCCACTTTCATTAAACCCAAGGAAGCTATCTCCTTCGCAGATACTCACTTCCAATTCCTGTTTTACACAAAAGGTACTAATCTCTGCATGGGCAAGGGCTCGCTTATAAGTCCTAAAATTATCCAAGCTTCCATTTAGACCTTGCTCCATAGAAAAACAGCCTCCTAGACAGTCTTGATCTTGTCCAAGGATTAGGCCACCTGTGAGTAGATCTAAGGCTGAAGTTGAGGTGGGTGTAAAAGAATTTACGACTTCTCCATCGAGCCAAAGTGTAATGGTATTTTCAGCTCGGACTAATCCGAAACAGTACCAGGTTTCGGTATTTAATGGTATGGGAAGCGTGAAATTATGCGCTTCATCCATGAGTTGGACAACAAAGGCATTTGTTTGTTGATCGTAAGCTACGTTTAGACTTTCCGCACTACCAAAACCGCTTATGATGGTATTCAATGGTTCAGTTCCAGCAATATTGAATTGATCAAATAGCAGCCGGAAGTGTATGCTGAAATCTTGTGCCTGATCTAGCAAGTCGATAGGTAACTGAAGCAAACTAGCACCATCATTCGGGAGCATAAGGTCATCTGATACCGAAGCGTCAGCTTGGGTACTAACAAGCTGTTGATTTCCACTTACATCCGAAAGGTCGCCATTGAAAGGCAGTAAGATGTCAAGGCCCGTCCTGCAATCCGCTATACAATCACTGTCTAAAATCACGTTATAGGTTAGGATGCTGTCGCAGCTGCAACCACATCCCCCTGCAAATGGAATAGTATCTATAGTAGTACCTACCTCGCTTGGTTCGCATGTGAACATCTCGGTAGACACTTCGATTTCACAATTATTGGAAACACTTTCACAAAGGCAGTCGCAATTATCTAGAATTTCTGTACTTGGCTTAGCGTAATTGGAGATTTTAATATTACGAACGAGGCCTGGGGAGGATTCTGTTTGGAGTACTTCAGGGTCGTCCTGGAAAAAGATCATTTGATTGCCAGTACTTGGCTGTACGGCTAGAATATTTCGATTGTCATCAAAATCGGTAAAGAATTCGCAGTTTATATACACCTCCACCTGCCCACTACAATTTCGCAGGATTGTGAATTGGAACCAGTCAGTGGTATTGAAGGCACTGAAAGGGACAGTTTTTAAGCGTGTATTGCTGTCCCAAAACTCCAAAAATAGACCCCCAGAAAGTATTTCTCGCCATATGAAAATACCATCATCATCATTGCTGGTCCCAAAAACCCATACCCAGGGAGAATCAAAAAGTAGCGGAGTGGCAGGTAGTTCATCAAATTTTACTAGGAATTCGGCGGTATAGGCGCAATCAATGAATCCATTCGGATTAATGAATCCTAATCCGGCATTGTCTTCAAATTGATAAGCCGATATCGAGCGATTATCAGGGCAAAGACTAGAAGGAGTGGAAGTCGAAGTAAAACCACCGGTTTGACCAGCATCATTTGCCAAGGCAATTAAATTGGGTCCTTCTCCACTACTGGCCTCCAAATTTTCATTGAGGGCATAGCATAAGGTTTCTTGCATATTCGTTTTGAATAGCATTGTAAAGATTGCAAAAGTGAAGAAGAAAAGACCAAGTAAACTGCGGACCATGTCAGAGCTAATTTAGAGGAAGGTATATGTACTTGTAAAACGATTTCCTATTTGTAGCTAAAATTGGGTACAGTCCAGTTAGCATTCCTGGACAAATGCGCAAATGAGTGGGACAATTTGGAAAAATCAAAGATTTACAACGATTTTGCCCTTTGTAAATACTTGTTTTATAGGGGTGTATGTACAACTAAATAAAATCTGGTCTAAGGAGAAAATTTGAATAAAATTATGAAGTTCTGTTCTCTCTACGGAGACAGAAAGATGTTATTGATTGGGTTTGCTACAAACCTAATATAAAAATAATTAAATTCTAACTTTGCTTATCTACTAAATTGCTGTAGTTCTAGCTAGAGAATGAGGTGGACAATATAGTTATTAAGTTAAAGCCCAAATCTTTTTACAACTTGTTTCATTTTTTCGCTTTTTGTTTTTGCTTGCCAATTTGTTGATAGTGAATTTGTTGTGCTGTTTTTATCTCCTTCTTTTCTTTTTGATACTGGATAGTAGCCCGTTTTGTCCAAGCAAGTTAATCCGGCTGTACCCATATTTAGGGAAAGAAGCCTATACATTGAAAGCTTGAAGGGGGATAGGATGAGCGATCCTTCTTTATGGATATATATATGTACTGACTAGTGACAAAGCATTGACTCATTCAAAAACATCTTTAATTTAATTTTATGGACAATTCAATTTTTAATACCATAGATAATACATCGATTTTTAGAGATCTTGATAAGGCTGAAAAATTGAGGCTGACAGAGATTGTTGAGGAAAAAAAATACAATGAAAATCAAACAGTCTTTTCTATTCAAGACAAAGGGAAATACTTTTACGTAGTTAAGGAAGGTGCAGTGACATTAAGATTAAAAAATGGACAGATCCGGAAATACGGCCCTTTATCTTCTTTTGGGGAGGTAGCCATTTTTGGAAACAACTATCGTACGGGTGTGATCACTGCTGATACCGCTACTGTTCTGCTTAGTTTTCACAAATCTATTTTATTTGAGGGCGGAATTCTCCCGCCTGAAACAGCATTGAAGATATCCCACCAGTTGGTGAACAAAATAGTAGATTATGTGCATAGTCATATTGCTATTCCATCGGCAGAGATTATTAGCAGAGGAGAAAATGAAAGGGTGGAATTTAAAGCTTCCATTGATGCCTTTACTTCGGAAGGTATCATGAGAACGCTGGTGGGATTCTTAAACTCCCAGGGAGGAACAATCTTCATTGGTGTAGATGATCGGAAGCAAATCGTTGGTATTAATTCCTATGACTATAATGACATCGATCGCTTCTGTACTAATTTTACAGCCTATATTCAAAAGCGGATCGGACCATGTTTTGTTCAATTAATTACTTATGATATTGAGGAAATAGATGGTAAACGAATTTTTAGAATCGATTGCACACCAGCAACTAAACCAGCACTTCTTAGGATTCAGGGAGCAACTGCTCACAACGCAAAAGATGTTTTTATTATCCGAGCGGGTGCGGGGAATAGAGTCATTAAAAACAAGCGGCATATGCTGACCTATATTGCAGAGCATTTTTATGCTGCTTAAATCCGTTCCTTGGTAAGTTTGAGTCCTAAGCTATCTACTGCCTTTGCAATTGCGTCATTTTCAACCTCTAACATTCTTGTAGGAGGTCGTAGCAGTATTTTACAAGGGGAAATTGCGCTTACTAGAAGCAAGTTTTTAGCTGGGAAACTAACTCCTAAGTACAAGAATTATTAGAAATATAAATCTAATGGCCTCAACAAGTACTCATGCTGTACCATTGCAAATTATTGTTTGAAATATCATTCACTATCTTGATCATTTTGTCACTTCCGAAGCAATTCCTCGGTCAAGTTGATATACAAAGAGGCCTAGTTGCTTATTACCCCTTCAATGGGAATGCTCAAGACGAAAGTGAAAATGATAACCATGGGATTAATCATGGTGCCAACCTCACTACTGATCGTTTTGGTAACCCCAATGCTGCTTACACTTTTAATGGAATAGATCAATTTATAAGTGTGGCAGATCATCCAACCTTGCGGGCAAGTACGGGAATTGCCATTTCTCTTTGGATAAGTCCGACAGGAGTAGGGTCGGGATCAGGGAGTAATGATGGTGGCAATATTATCAATAAAGAGGGAGAATATGAGATTGCGAGACTTGGGAATGAAGAGATTGTCTGGTCTCTGGCCAATGCAAATCCTGGTTGGTGGTCTTGGAAAAGAAGTAATTACTTCGCTGATTTAAATAGCTGGGTTCATGTGGTGCTTACTTATGATAGTGAAATAGAGCGTACTACCATTTATATCGATGGCGAGGAAGCACGTACCATTAATGCCTCGGGGCTTCTAGGTGATCGTATCGGAGCACAGAATGAGTTATGGATAGGCGGTAGATCAGGTCTCAATCAATTTTTTGATGGGAAAATTGATGATGTTGGAATCTATAATAGAGGTTTGGATAGACATGAGGTAAAATTGCTGTACAAATCAGGTAGGCAAGAAACCCCATGTCCGGATGAAGGTGACGGAGCAGAATTTTTGCTTGGTCGTTGGGAAGGTACCTTTAATCAATATGCCTGCAATATCAATGCTAGTTATCCCATGGTAGCCATTATTGAACAGACCGATGGGCTTGTATTTGAAGGTAGACTCGAGTGGCCCAGCTTGGGCGCTGCGTCGACCATGGATGGGTATATTGATGGTGATAAGGTTTTTTTCTTTGAAAGGTTGCTGATTGGAGGGAATAACATTGTCCTGAATGGAATCTATGAAAGTACGCTAGTTGATTGCTGTACTTTACAAGGTTTTTGGTCCGTGGATGAACTACAAGCTAATTGTCAGGATCCACAAACACTAATTGATGGGGGGAATTATGCCATTGGGAAAACTGAGCCTAGCTGCCCAACTCTATGTGAAGTCTTCGCTACTATTGAAGCTGTCATTTGTGAAGGAGAACAATATGAAAACTATATCTCCACAGGAATTTATACAGATACGCTTAGCAATGTGAACGGTTGCGATAGCATCCGAACTTTAGTATTAGAGGTACTTCCGAATATAGAAACTCGGGATACGACTACTTTGAATCTAGGAGATTCGCTTATGTGGCAAGGTATATTAATAGATCAAGACACTACTATATGTCAGTCCTTTACAGGAGTATCTGCTTGCGACTCCGTCGTCTGCCAAACTGTGATCCTTCAAGATGAAATAGCTTCATGCTTAAGTAATAAACAGGCTAATATCTGGTACTTTGGCCACTATTCTGGCTTAGATTTCAATACTTCTCCTCCCACCGTGTTAACAGATGGTCAAGCCAACACCTTTGAGGGCGTGGCTACAATTTCGGATGAAAATGGTCGCCTACTATTTTATACAGATGGTCGTAATGTTTGGAATAAGAACCATACTCTCATGCCAAATGGTACTGGATTAATGGGGAACCCCTCAGCTACTCAGTCTGGTGTCATTATCCCGGTACCTGAGCAGGAGCTATTGTACTATATTTTTACCGTTGATGCTGCCGAAAATAATCATGCCAATGGAATGCGCTATTCTATAGTTGATCTCGGTTTGCAAAGTGGTCTAGGAGATGTGATCCAAAAAAACACCATCTTGATGTCGAATTCGGCTGAGAAGATTGGTGCTACACGTCATGCTAATCAGCGAGATATTTGGGTGATTGGAAGAGAAAGAGGGAATAACACCTTTAAAGCACACCTGCTTACTTCCCTAGGGATAAGCCCGAATGTAGTTGAAAGTCAAGTAGGGGAAATGAACCAAGGATATCATCCAGGGTATCTTAAACCTTCTGCTGATGGGAGTCGAATCGCTAATGCTTCATGCACAGATGATCTATTCCAAGTGATGGATTTCAACACGGCCACCGGGGAAATCACGAACCTAATTGCACTTCTTTCCAGTACGTTTGATTGTGCATATGGAGTGGAATTCTCTCCTGATGGAAAATTCCTCTATGGGACAAGTGTCCATGTACCCGCTAAAGTACTCCAATTCGATCTTTCGTCAAATAACCCACAAGCTATACTAGCCTCTGCTACTATTTTGGCAAATAGTAATCAACTATACAAATACGGAGCGGTACAGTTGGGGCCAGATGGTAGGATATACATCACGAGTGCCAACCAATGGCCAACACCCGCTATCTATTCGCACCTAAGTGTTATTGAAAACCCTAACTCCTTCGGAAGCAGCGCCGATTTTCAAGAAGATATTATTGATGTTTCCCCAGGCCGTACTCGACTTGGTTTACCTACCTTCATGCAAAGTTATTTTGAGCCGCCTACACTAGCCATTACAGGGGATAGCCTCCTATGCCTTGGCTCACCGACCACATATAGTATCACGACCCCAAGTGTTGACGGTGAAGTTGTCGAATGGTCCGTGCTAGGGAATGGGATAAGTATTGAACAACAGGATGTACGGTCACTTAGTTTGCAAAGTTCTGTTTCAGGCCCAATCAAATTGATGGTTCGCTACAGTAACTTTTGTACCGCTGAATTACTTGATACCATTGACCTTCATGTTTTACCTGAACTGGAAAGTTTTAGTATGGTTAGCATCTGCGAAGGGGAAGTGTATGAATTTGCCGGACGACCTTATACCGTTTCTGGAAATTATATCGACACCTTACAAAGTAGTGGCGGCTGCGATAGCATTGCGGAACTTATCTTAGAAGTTCTTCCAGAGGTGCGTGAATTCAGGGATACAGTAATTTGTGAGGGAGAAACCCTTAATTGGAACGGAATGATGCTCCAGACAGCAGGCAACTATGTGCAGCACCTTACGACACAAGAAGGTTGTGATAGTGTAATTGAACTAGAATTAGCTGTTTATTCCATTCAGCAAGATACCCTTTATAGGCAAATCTGCTTCGGAGAATCTTTTGATTGGCTTGGGGAATCCTATGAAGAAACGGGAGCCTATACTAAACTAGACCTGAATGGACAGAATTGCATGGATGAATTAACGTTGGTTTTGACAGTTAATCCTACCTATGTAGAGATCAAAGACACTTTTATTTGTGAAGGAGAAGCATTACAATTTCAAGGACAAGCTCTCTCTGTTAGTGGCCTGTATCTTGATACCTTAGTGTCAGTGTATGGATGCGATAGCATTATTGGGTGGAATTTGAGCATGTTAGATCGACCACAATTTGAAATTATCGGAGATAGTATTATCTGCCTTGGTGAGACCACGGTCTTGTCCGCCAGCCAAAGCTTTCTCTCTTATAGCTGGTCTAATGAGAGTACTATAGAGTCTATTTCGATCGCAGAGCCGGGCCTGTATATGCTTACTGTCACAGATGAAAGTGGATGTCAAAATACTGATTCGATCTTTGTACAAGCTAGTTCTATCGGAGAGATTTATTTTGAGGTTCAAGCACCGACCTGCCCCGATGATGAGAATGGATTTATAGAGGTAATTACTCTAGAAACCTCCGAGGAACATACCTATAGACTAAATAATGGTGCAGCTAGTAATAATTCCTTATTCGAGAATTTGCCTGCTGGGAACTACAATATAGAGATCAATAATCAGACAGGCTGTGTAGTCGATACTAATCTATTTCTGGCTACTTCCATCCATGATATCCAATTAAGTTTACGGGCTTCATCACAGAAACTGATTATCGGAGATAGCACTTATTTGGAAATAGTCACTAACCTTGAAAACCCAATGATCCAATGGTCGCCTACTGAGCACCTTAGCTGTGATTCTTGCCTAATAACTACAGCCTATCCCCCAATAAGTACTATTTATCAAGCAAACTTAACGTATGAAGGATGTACAATTCAGGAATTCTTGGAAATTGTTGTGACACAGAAAGACTTGTTCTACGCGCCAAATGTGTTTTCTCCGAATAAGGATGGAAATAACGATTATTTTACTTTGTTTCCTTCAAATGCGGTGCGAGAAATTGCAGATTTCCGCGTCTTTGACCGTTGGGGAGGACTTGTTTTTGAGAGCTCATTGTTAGATGCGCCTAATCAAGGTTGGGATGGGACTAAAAATGGTAGACCATTACCAAGCGGGGTTTTTGTATATACGTTCCGCTTAGTCCTTGTAGATGGTCGTGAAGAAACTTTCTCTGGCGATTTATTATTACTAGGGTCTAAGAGTAAGTAGCTTGTGGCGATATTATTGGGTTTATATGTAGTTTTAGAAATTACTTATGAACTCTCTGGTTTATTTTCCAACAAACCCTGTATATGTTAAGGTAAATACTGGAGCTAAAATCCTTAGTTAGTTGACCTTAATTGATTTTTTGGGATTGATATGTGCCAACTGTTATTCTAAACTCCAGGTCCGAAAGCAATTGCAGCCTTCTTCCGGACACATCATCCAACCACGGGTGGGCGTTTCTTGCCCTTCCTCAGGGTAACCCGCCATTCGATGGGCGGAAAAGGAATGATTACATGCACTACAATGCTCTTGGGCAGGAGCTCCCACCTCTGCTTTGAATCCATTTGCTTTCTGCATGGCCGCATCTAAAAAATCCTTCATGTCCTCCTCGGTAGCCTCTGCAGGGAAATTGGCTGTTTCAAAAAAAATAGAGGTTCTAATGTTGTTGAATTCTTCAACACGAGGTAAGTTAGTCCACATCAATTCATGTAGCCGGTAGCAGGCTCCACTTTTGACGGCTTCATTAAGAACAGCGGGGTTCACATAGATCAAAAGGATGAACCATTCTCGGGCATTTGGATCCTTGAAAACAAAGTATTCATCTGGCATTGGCTGGATGGAGATCTGTTTTGCAAGTTCGATCCAATCGGAAACGGCCTGATGTAGCATTTCGGTGAGTAGAAGGTCTTGTTCCATCGGTTTGTTGGTTTATCAAAATGCCCTCTTAAGATCTGATCAGAGCTCAACGGATAGGGTAGGTATAATAATCACAGGGCTTATTTTGCATTGTTACCTTTAGCTCCAATCTGTTCTATCACCAATGCCGTCTTAGCCTTCTCTTCTTCTTCGATATAACCCTTGGTCTTATCAATTTCATAGTCAAGCATTTCACCGATGCGAGTGATCTTGTCCATGATATTCATAATCAGATTGAAGGAGTTTTGAATCTTGTGCTTGACAATCCAATCCGTGATTAAACAATCAATCAATTGGTCAAGGAAGTATTCCAATTGGTTAATGGCTCTTTGATAATCCATCTGGAAGAGGTCGGAGATATCGGATAACTCATCCTCGTATTTTTGAAGATAGTTATTGGCAACGTAGATGTCTTTATTGATGCGGATCACCTTTCTATCAATGCGTTCGGGAACCTCCAAGGGCGGTATATCCCCCCAGTGCTCAATCTGTTGCAAACCTAGCATCACTTTATGAAGGTATTTCTTGGCGCTAATCCCTTTTTTGATTCCCAGTTGTAACTCCTGGATTTTAGAACGATAATTGGCAATCTTTTCCACATGGCGATCAAGCCCTTTTGGCAGTTTACTTTTTTGACCAAGTAGCGCCATTTTTTCTTTGAATAGTTTTTCAAATGCTGCATCAATGGCATGCAAACCACTATAGGACTTTTCTAGGACGGCTCTTTCTTCTCGCAGATCTTCCAAGTTGGCAACTACGGCATTATATTTGAGATATGCAGCCAAGTATTCTTGTTTGGCTTGTTCTAACTGCTCCTTCTTGTTTCCCAATAGGAACAGAAAGGTAGAATACAAGGTTTTCCCTTGTAATTCATCTAGATCCGCCTGTTCCTCATCCAGGATGGCGCTTAAGGATTCTAATTCTTCCTCTTTTTGTGCAATAACAATGTGAAGATGTTGTAGGTGAGTTTTAATCTTCTGCTTCCGATTGATATCATCGTATAGTGCCAGGAGTTGTTGATCAAGAGCGGGCATGGGGTTTGGTTTTCGGTTGGTTGATTTTGAACAAGTTCGGCTTGACAATTCACTCGCATGTCGGTGTCTTCATTCTATTGTTGGTGTTTTGACCAACAAGCGAATGGCCTATCTCCAGTGGGCCACTGAATAAGTAACGAAAGCAAAATACCTTTATTTCACAACTGATCCAATTACCCAATCAAAAGGGGTACCCATCATGCTCGATCAAGCCTTGGGTGATATTCCTCCCTAGCGTTCTGGGATTTACGATATAGGGTTGCAATAACAACTTGATAATTCTTCGATGTTTTCGCAGGGTAGCGCCTTCGGCAAAACTAGCTAAGGCATCAAAGGCAGCTTGTCTAGCCTTGTTGGAAGCTTGATACAGGAATAGTTGTACCATATCCTTTCGCAATTGGCGGAGGGCAAGAGTCTCGTTAGTTTGTTGTTCCAGTTTTCGGAGCTTGAGCAAGGCACTATCTGCCAAGTAAGATTCTTGTAAGATGGTAGATAGTAGCATGATAATTTCCTGCTCATCGATCATTTGTTTCCGCAATTGCTTACCCGCTGCAGAGGAAAGGTAAAGGAAGGTATATTTTAATCCTTGTACAATGCGGTCCTGTTCAGATTCTTCATCTTTCGAACGGAATGGATTGAGGCGTGAAAGTAGGAAGGAGGGAATTCGTTTGCCAGCCGTTAGCAGGTCAAGTTCTTTGGTTTGTAAGGCGCGCTTCGAGAGTTCTCCCACGGATAGCATGGCGTTGATCTCATTGGTACCCTCATAAATCTTGGTGATTCGTGCATCGCGATAGCCTATTCCTAGGCCTGTTTCAACAGCATAGCCCATCCCCCCATAGATTTGCATAGCTTCATCCAAGGCATAACAGACCAAGTCCGAACCACGTACCTTGACGATTGACGCCTCTATAGCAAACTCGCTAATAGATTTAATTTTGGCATCATTGACAGTAGCTCCTTGTGCCAAGAGGGCGGCTTCTTTGCGATCGATCAAATCCGCCGTGCGAAAACAGGCGGCCTCAGTAGCAAATACTTGCATGGCCATGTCTGCTAACTTGGCTTGAATGGCTCCAAAAGTAACAATGGGTTTGCCAAACTGCTCTCTTTCCTTGGCATAGCTGACAGATTTATTGATGGCAAATTTGGCACCACCTATACCACCTGCCCCTGCCTTGATTCGGCCCCCGTTCAAGATCGTCAGCGCCATCTTAAAACCTTCTTCTCGATCGCCTAACAGATTCTCGACAGGCACCTTACAATTATCAAAAAACAGTTGTACCGTGGAGGAGCCTTTGATACCAAACTTCTTTTCTTCTTCTCCGATAGAAAAACCTTCAAAACTACGTTCCACAATAAAAGCAGATAAGTTCTTATCTGCGTCGATTTTGGCAAATACGATGTACACATCTGCAAACCCCCCATTGGTGATCCATATCTTTTGTCCATTGAGAAGATAATGCGAAGCATCTTCACTCAAACGAGCAGAGGTTCTTCCTGCATTGGCATCAGAACCAGCTTGCGGTTCAGTGAGTGCATAGGCAGCCACATACTCGGCGGTAGCAATCTTTGGAAGGTATTTCTGTTTCTGCTGTTCATTTCCATAGTAGACAATCGGAAGACAACCAATCGAAGTCTGGGCGCCTAGCGTAGTAGCAAAGGAAAGTCCATGAGATAGCGTCATGGATATTAGTGTATTGGTTTTAAAGTCCAACCCCATCCCTTCATAAGCTTCCGGAATGCTAACTCCACATAAACCCAGATCTCCAGCCCGTTTTAGGATGGCCAGGACTTCCGCTTTGTCAGCTGGATTAGTGACCTGTAACTCTTTTCCTGTTTGGAAAAAGGGAGTCTGAATTTCTTTGATACAAAACTCTTTGACGGTCTCGGCCATGAGTTGCGCCTCTTCATCAAATTCTTCTGATGTGAATAGCTCTGCCGCAGGAGTCGTTCCAATCATGAAGTATCCTCCTTGAACATAAGGAGCTGTTTTTGTGTCTGTATTTGTTTGAGTCGCTTTGGTCGCTACCATATTGATCTAATTCGTTGGCTTTATTGTCTGGAAGCAAATATATATAATGGTTCTAAAACCAAGTCAGCCTATCAGAGTTTTCTAGATCAGGAATTCTGGAAAAAGAACTATTTTTAGGATTGCGAAACGAACTTGATTTTTATTAGCCATAAATAGCCGATGAAGACCTGGTTGGAAAAAATAATGGGAGCCTGTCTATTCGATGTAATCAGGTAGAAGCAAAGCTGCTAAATCAGAGCAGTAATTGTCCGGCATGATGCCAAGCTGTGGAAAAATTTTAAACAGATGAAAAAAGTAATCATTACTGGGGCCACCGGAATGGTGGGAGGTATTGTACTACGGAAGTGTTTGGAAAGCCCTGAGGTTAGTCACGTGACTAGTATTTCAAGAAGAACAACTGGTGTAAAACATGAGAAGTTAACAGAAATTCTACGCAAAGATTTTTTGGACCTTTCGACATTATCAGACCATTTTAAAGGAATTGATATTGCTTATTTTTGCCTGGGTGTTTATACGGGTCAAGTGCCGAATGATTTGTTTAAAACGATTACCGTTGATTATACGAAATCCTTCGCCGATGCTTTGAAAGCGGAAAGCCCTGATGCCCATTTTTGCTTTTTGAGCGGGGAAGGAGCCGACCCCAAAGAAAAAAGTCGTGTTGCTTTTGCACGCTTTAAAGGGATGGCAGAGAATTATTTGATTCAACAAGAATTTGGGGCTTTGCATATTTTTCGTCCGGCGTATATTTATCCAGTAGAAAAGCGAGAGGAGCCGAACATAAGCTATCGGGTTTTCCGCCGATTGTACCCAATTATGAAGGCTTTATATCCGGCAGGAGAGATTACATCAGAACAATTAGGGCAAGCCATTTTTCAAACGGGATTGTCTAAAGGACCTGAGGAAGTCATACTATCCAATGTGGCGATCAAAGCACTATTATAACGATTAATCAAATCATCAACCTAACGAAGGTCGATATAAGCAGATAGAAATGGATATACAACAGTTGTTGCTATTCTTCTTGGCCTCATTGGGATTGGGACTTAGTTTGTTCTTTAGTGCAGTATTACTGCGTTGGAAAAGTCCCCGCTTACAGGCGAATCGTTTGTTGGGCCTTCTCCTATTGTTTCTATCTTTACGTATTACCAAATCTGTTTTTTACCACTTCATTGCCCTTCCTCTGGTTGTTAAAAACTTAGGGCTAGCGGCGAATTTGGCAGTAGCTCCACTGTTATATTTGTACGGCCGTGCTTTGGTAGACTCTTCTTTGTTATGGCGGAGTAAGCATTGGCTCCATTTTATCCCAAGTTTCCTGTTTCTCATCTTGAGCCCTATCTTACCTAACGCTGTCTCGAACCCAGCCTGGGAGTGGTTATATGCTTTAGTACTAGCCCAGTCATTTTTATATGTCGGTTTAAGCCTAGTATTGGGATATCGGTCTCTAAGTAAGGATAAGCTTACGCAAAAGTGGTATCTGAGCATTAGCTGGGGGTTGGCAGTACTCTGGGGCGTATATACGGGCATTTTCTTTGATTGGATTCCAATCTACCTCATGGGGGCGTTGAGTTTCTCCATTCTGATGTCCATCTGGTTGATCTTAGGTTGGCGGCAGCGAAATGTGTTTCAAGGTTGGCGACAAAAGCGGTATCAAACTTCGGTGCTAAAGCCAGGACAGGGGGGGCAGGTACTGAGTAAAGTGCAAACTCTTTTTACCACGGAAAAGGGCTTTCTGGATCCTAAATTGACATTAGTGAGTTTGGCCGAACGATTAGAGGTGCATCCCAAGCAGCTATCTCAAGCGATCAATGAAGAAACGGAATACAATTTTATCCAGTTTGTTAATCATCATCGAATCGAGTTTGCGCAAAAGCTTTTGCTAGATCCGGCTCGCCAACAAGATAAAATCATATCCATAGCCTTGGATAGTGGTTTTGGTTCTTTATCTACATTCAATACTGTCTTCAAGCAAGTCACTCAGATGACCCCTTCTGCTTTCCGAAAGAAAAACCGAGAGAAATTAGCGAATTCGTTCCCCGATTCTTGAATTCGGTAGCACACCTTCCCTTCCCTTGCTACTTTGCTAGCAAAAATCTAACATGCATAAAACGGTACTTTTGATCGTTAGTTGTTGCTGCCTACTACAAGTTGTTGTTGGGCAGAAAACGGAAACCATATTTGATCGTAAAGCCCATCTTTCGGATAAAGTATTGCCCGTTCCTGAGATAGCTCGGCTTGAAGAATCACTGGATATTACTGGGCGATTTGAATGGGTCAGAGGGATCAATCTTTGGGTGGAACGACAGGGAGAAGGAATTCCCTTGGTATTGGTAAGTGGAGGGCCAGGGACAAGCCATCATTATTTTCATCCACACTTTCAAGAAGCTACCAAGTTTAGCGAAGTCATTTTCTACGACCTCCGAGGGGTTGGCCTGTCGGATCGAGTGCCGGGTGAGGAAGGTTACTCCATAGACCAAGCGGTGGAAGATTTGGATGCCTTGCGGCAAAAATTGGGGTACGACAAGTGGGCTGTACTGGGTTTGTCTTTTGGTGGGGTGATTTCGCAGTTGTATGCCTTGAAATACCCAGAGCGGATCACGGGTATGGTTTTGTTGAGTTCTGCTTTACCCATGTCTTTGGATATAGGTTTGGGCGCACGGCAATATGATTTCCTTTCAGATGAGGAACGTAAGCGAATAGGAGAGCTCTATTCTATCGCTGGACAAAGAGTTGCGCCAGTGCATACCGATCAGGTTAATCCCGATTTACAGCGAAGGATGCTGTTTAATGCTTTTAGCAATGGAGATTGGAAGCGGCGACATATTAAGCGCTGGTATGAAGACGATATTGCCATGTATGCACGCTACGAATTTGTACATGATAAGGGCTATTATCAAGCCATGCTCATGGATTATTTCGAGTATGATTTTAAAGGATTATTCAAAAAGTGTCCCGTCCCGACCTTGATTATAGAGGGGAAGTGGGATCTGGCTTACGGAGAACAAAAAGCGGGAATGATGTTCGATCAATTCCCGAATGCACAGAAGGAACTCTGGGAAAACACGGGCCACCTTGCCTTTGAAGATGAACCGGAGCGCTTTATGAATACCCTGAAGGCCTTCCTAGCTAAGCTACCTACCGTAAAAGTTTCTGAGGTAGAAAAATGGAAAAACAGTTTTGAAAAAAAAGATTACCGCATTCCCAATAAACTACAGCGAGAGTTCCTGAGAAGGCGCTAAGAAACAGGTTTTAATTAGTTCTCTGGCAATGTTTGTGGTTAGGATTTCAGTTCAAAGGATTGCGCCTTAAGAAGACAGGCCTTTGACAGCGAAAACCAGACGTAAGAACACAAAATGGGCCAGAGAACCTTTTACTTATTTCCTTCTTCGACAAACCTTATATTTAAAGGCACTCAAAAATGAAATGCAAGGCTTCCTGCGGCAGCTTTTTTATCTCATTTTATTAGTGTCCATGAGATTTGCCGAAGAACCATTTGTTCTTAGCCACTGTTCTCGCTGGAGGTCTGCTAGATGTAAGATTTGGAACTTTGAAAAGGTAGCATCAAAACCTGCTCCATCAGGGCTGGCTGCATATAAGCCTACTTTGACGACTCTATCTTGAGCAAAGTAGGCCAGGCGAATCATCTGGTAGTTTTCGTCATCTCTAGAATAAGAGATCTCCACTGCATCCAAACGCCGAATGACCTTGATCCAAACGAAGGGCCAAAGCTCTTCCGTCGCCATCAAACTCCAATCACTCTTTTGTCGAGTAACAACCGCGCTAATGTTCATACGATTATCTACAAATTCTACTCCGGTCTTGATCCAATTCTGTTCATCAATTCGGAGCATCAAACCCATTTGATCAAAGCGATGTTGGTAATCTCCGATAAGTTTTACCTTAGCTTCAAACTCTCCACCCCTCTCGATATAAGCAAAAGGGCCATCATCAACTGTGAAGCCATAATGTGTTTCCCGCCAATAATCTGTTTTTGGAGTTACACGCATTTGTAATTCCTGGCCAGTTTGGGACCAAAGTTCGGGCTCATTGAACCATTGCCAATTGTATTTCATGTTTTGTTAATTTCGGTTGTCTGACCACATAAATTGTCTGAGAAGGCTGATTTCTTATTGTACAACTATAAGTTTAAAAACACCAGTGTAGAATCGATCTCGCAATTGCAAAATATAGTATCCGGGATGAAGGTTAGTCATATCTACACCATCTCTACTGAATGTCCCTCGCTGTACAATAGCACCTTGACTATGAATTAAGGCATAGTCTGTATTTTGATTCAATCGGCGAATTAATAGATGCTCGCGAACTGGGTTAGGGAAGATTTGCCAATAGCCCACTGGAGCGTTGGTTTGCAATACATCAACCAAAATTGCGCCCCCTCCATCAGCAGCGGCTCCGCCCCCTCCTCCACTAAAAACAGCAACCGGGAACTGTACGTATGGATTTCCATCGGTGTGGGTGCCAAGTTGATAGGAGTTGTCTGCGGGTTGAGCATTGTAATAATATTCCCAGTATCCCTCCGCCGCCAGGCTAGGGGCAGCAGGAATCCCGCTATGCCCATCTACTGGGTTTGCATTATAATTACCATTGATCTTGTAAAAGAAGAGATCAGAAAAATTGTCGGGCAAAGTAAGCCCTGCTTCTTCCATCTTGATTTGTAATTGATCGAAGTCATCCAAATGCCAATAAAATCGAACTTGGACTGCTTCAGTCGGTTGCTGATTTTCTTCAATATCTACTTCCCAATATCTATTCATAATGACAATTCCCGACTTGTTTTGAATATAGTCCGCTGGAGGGCTTGTGATCAAACTCGCCCCTTCACTGCCTCCCGCGGCTACCGTAGAAGTCAGACTACTTAATCCGGTAAAATCTTGAATTGACAAGAGCAGTTGATCGTCCGATCGATTGCTTGGGGTATCATTATCAAAGTAAAAATGACGCCAATTTTCAGCGCCTAAGCAATGGTAACTAGCGATCTGCCAGCTCTCTGTTAACGGTATTTGCCCCGCCGCCCCATAGACCTCAGGGCCATCAAACTCACCTATTTCTTGGAAAGGATGCAATCCCCAACTTTCCACAATGTACTCTACAAATCCATCGTTTGTTGGGGTTGGGGCCTCAAAACGAGCTATATAATTAGCGTTTTCTTCCAGTAAGGCTGCACCTTCAAATATCCCAAAACCATCCACTAAACTGACAAAGTTTTCCTCAGATACCGTATCACGGTAAACAGAAAAGCTACTCAAACCTTCAGCGGAAGATTGGATCTTGAAGGTATAAATGCCTGCTTTTTCAGTCCTAAATGGAAAAGTACTGAAGGACCGAGATTGGCCCTCCTGAATGAGGTAGGGGGAGCAAAAATTGATAGATCCAAAGGATCGATGGAGCAATGATGCCTCGCTTGGGAAGCGGCCCCACCGCCAGGGCGTGATTTCATCATTGCAACGGGATCGGATATAGTATTGATATGGTATTAGGCCCGATTCACGATTGATAACAAAGAATTCGTTTGGCCAACATTCCTGCTGGGGTATTTGCATATTTGTATCTAAAGCTTCATCTACTGGCGCATAGAGAATATCGTAGCATTCTGCATTGACTGTTGGCCAGCTAAGCCTAATGTTGTCTCCGTTGAAAAGAACGGCTTGGATGGTGTCGATGAAGGGACAAGTCCCAGGCAAGAAACCACAGTTTTCGACGCTAAAATCGAACCTGGCAAAAGGAGAAGCTCCTGTAACTTTTGCTACTTGACAAAGTATATAGTATCGCTTACCCACTTCGACTGGCATGTAGAGCGTAGGATAGTTATTGCCTTGGATTTCCCAACAACCCAGTCCAGTAAATTGTCCAATTGAGCAACTACCTTCTTCTGGTGCATAGGAGAAACTCGCCGTGGCATCGCTACTAGCACCGGAACCCGCGAAATTTAGGCTTGCCGTGCCCGTTTCTCCAGCTAGGAAGCTGTATACTCGACTGGCAAATAAATTCCCTCCTGGGCAACTACTGCCAGCCTGAACAGGCGTACCATCTCCCACCTGAAAGCGATTCTCTACCATCACACCACATTCTATCGAGTTTGCGACTGCATTGCAATCGCCATTGGTGGAAAACTGAATGGGGCCAAAGGTGGGATTCAATCCATTTGGTGAACAACTCGGGGTGAAGTACAGGTCGTAATCTGTATTTGGCTGTAAACTCTCTAATGCTAGCCGGATTTTTCCGTTTTCTACGCTTTTTGAAAACCGAGTGCCGTTAATATTTGGACTATAGGGAGTGGGACCAAATTCAAAGATCCAAACCGGTACAGCCGCCTCAGCTGTAAAGAGCAAATCAAGGGTGGTTGCTGTGACATTTTCAGGACCCTCGTAGATGAGCGCTCCGCAATCTGCTTCGGTCTTGAAGGTGAAAGGCTTACTCCAACAACTAATCTGCTCAGGGCACCGCCGTCTGATATACAGTTCATAGTCGGTGTCTGGAAGTAAATCTCCACCTAAATTCTGACTGATTTGAAGATCTGTGATTTGTTCAGTGGGGGGCGTCTCGTTATCAGGTTGGGCTAGCGGCGCGGGGCCATAATAGAAGTCGAAATCGCCCTCTGCTCGTTCTCCATTGTCCAGTAGCTGTGGTTTGAAAGAATAGGGGCCTTGTAGAAAATTGGGCATGCTCAGAGTAAAGGCGGATCTACAGGAACTAATCCTCAAGGAGACTTCTTGTTGAGACGTTTGATAGACGAAGGTATAATTGACACCGGGGGTCAGTGAGGGTAATTCGATGTATGGGGTATCTCCGCCCAAGTATAGCCATCCTTCCTTTTCATTGCAACTTCCATCCGTTGCCTTCATCGCGAGCCTTGACAAGGTGTCTGTTTGTATCCAGGCGAAATTTTCCAGATTATAAACATCGACCTCACTTGGCGTGAATGAAAAGGTGTATTGATAAACCGCTAAAAATTGTGAGCCAGATGGATCAACATCCCAACCTTGAGTGATGGCAAGTTCATTGGAAGTATAGAATTGACAAAGCGTTAATTCTGGTATCGCAGGAGGACAAGCCTCTTCCATCTCGAACGTAGCAGGGCCCTGCCAGGTAGCTTGACTATCTCCACAATTGGAACGGAGGAATAGTTCATACTTGACATTAGGGAGTAGATTAGCTAGTAGTTGCGTGGTGTCACTTAAGTTGCTAAGTGTTGCAGCTGTACTGGAGCTGGGCTCTGGAAGAGGAGTCGGCCCAAAATATAAATCATAGGCAGTATCGGTATAAGATCCCCAGTCAATCACGATTTGATCGGAGGTCAAGCTTCCCGTTCTGATAGTAGGAGGTAGAGGTCTCGGGCAAACTGGACTTGAACTATCCGTAATAACAATGGACCACCCTTCTTCGAAGGCCCCTGTGACTTGATTCGCTCTACTATTGTAGACATATAATTTCCAGTTCCCATTCGGGTTGATGCCTTCCAGCGGGTAGAGGTGTCTAGGGAGCTTATTGACCACTCCAGGTCCTGGGGCGGGGAGAGTGTCAGGCGTACCGCCATAGTCACTAGGCAAGAATGGAGTACGACTATCTGCTGTCTGCCGATCGATCAACTGATCTGCCGATAAGCTAAAACTTAGATCAGTAAACAAGCCAAAAAAAGGACCAAGATCTACATCACTCATTAGGAAAAATTGCTGTCCATCTGGACTTTCCAGTAGCATTTCCATTTCTTCATAATCGCCGACATAGAAAATAGAAGGGATTATGATTTCAATATCAGCTAGGTAATCATTGAGGCCAGCTACCTGGATGGTGCTGGGGTACAGTGTGGCGGGACCAAGATCTGGCACTGTGAAGGAGGTCGTATTATCAAATCGAGTTTGTGAAAGAAGATTTAAGGCAAGGCACAGGCTTCCCAGAATTAGAGAGAGTCTAACTGTAATCATGTTTTGGGATTGATTTTAGGGATTACGTTTTACGGGAACAAAGATAAGAACTTTGCTTACCCGGTAAATACTTCCTTCCCCTTAGTGTACAAGGGGATGCCCTGCAGAGCTGTTTCGGTTGAAGGCAAAATTTCACAATTATCCCAAATACCGGTCCGCAAAGTTTTAGCATAAGACTTGGGGAGGCCGTTGGTTAGCATCTTCCTGGAGGCTTCCTGGAAGTCGTAGTCAAGAGATCGAATTTGATAGGTAATATCCACATCTTGTATTAACATTAGTCCATACCAAACCCTTGGCGTCCCATCATTAGCTGGCATCCCAATCACCCCTGGGTTGAACCAGGTTTTTCCTGCCTGTTTCTCTAGGAAGGGCAAGCCAGAATGCCCAGCCAGAATGACATCTGCATCACAATCCAAGAAGTTTTTTTCCTTGACTTTCCAGGGCGTGGAACCAAAAATGAATTCATTGCAATTGTGGTAGGAGCCATGGACAACTTGTACTTTCTTTCCGCCAAAATGGAAGGACAAGTGAGAGGGTAGCGTGGTCAACCAAGCCAATGAAGATGCACTCACTTTCTCCTTGGCATAGGGAAACCAGGTGCGTGAAAAGACATCACACCGACTGTCCTTGTCAAAATTACACCCGCAATCATCTGCTCCTTCTACAATATTGAGTTCCACATTGCCGCTGATGATCTGGATACCCCAGTCCTTGACATATTGCACACAGGCTTCTGGATCAGCACAATAACCTAAGATATCCCCTGTGCAGATTATCTGTTCAGGCGAAAAGCCAAGTTGCTGGGCCGTAGCCTGTAAGGCCTCTAATGCTTCTAAGTTAGAATATATACCGCCAAACACAAGCAAAGACTTGTGAGGATTAGGATGGTACGTCATGTTGTTTAGGTTTTGAGATTAGCCAATAGGGAAGGAAGAAGCCTAGTAAACTCAGCCCAACGCCTAGCAAATTCGCACTCAACAAGTCGGCATACTTGCCATCAGTCAAATACCAGTTTGTTGGATAGAAACCGGAAGCGAGTAGTAGGCCAATCAGGATGCCGATACCAACTGATAGATGGAAGGAGAGGGGAGGAGCCTTTACATACCAGAAAAGAAAAACGGGCCCTAGACCTAGCACCATTGTTCCACTTATGGTAGTGGCACTTAAGATGGCTGGATCTAAAAAAACAGGTAGGGTACCTACTACCGTAATTGTGAACATGCTCCATCTCCCGGCCTTGATGGATGCTGGGCGCTGTTTACTTAAGTCCAGTTGAGCCAACTTTGCAAAAGAGCTAAAAGTAGAATCCAATGTAGAGGCTGCGGATGTGATCATGATGAAATTTACCAACAGGAGCATGGGAAGTCCCAGCAAGCGCGCTACCCCTACAGCTGCCTGTCCCTCCACTTCATGCCAGCTCCCGTAGATCCCAATGAAACTAAAAAGCAGGATGCAAATGGCTCCGATTACGGCAGCAGCCAGAAAGCTGGAAAGTGTGGTCCTGGCATCAGAAATGAAACCTCGATCCGTCATCACGGGGTCGTGAAAGGGATAACTGAAGGATTGCAATAATGCAACCACCAACAAATTCACGCCCGTCCCCCATGACCAGGTACCTGATTCGACAAAACTAAGGACACCTGCTGGTGCTTTCGGGATAAGTACCGCTAGTAAGACGGCCAGAATTATTCCGAAGAATAGCATCTGGATTAAATCCGTAAGGATGGCACTGCTCATCCCGCCTTTCAAGGAATACATAAGCGTCAAACCCGTAAAAACCAGAATGGCCAGGTAATAATTGAAGCTTCCACCTTCACCGAAATAGCTCCCAATGACCATAGTATTTGACCAAACCTCATTGAAAAGTCGAAAAGCTATCAACAAGGAAAAAATCAATATCGCATTCTGCCCATAACGATGGCGAAGAAAAGTGTGTATGCTGGAAAAACCGCCTTTGGTACGTAGTCGATAAATAATGAGCCCTGCCACGGCGAAAGAAAGGTAGTATGCCGCGTAGGCTACGCTCCCCACAAAGCCATAGGACAAACCTAAATTGGCAGCATTAGTAATGGATTTAGCGAATAACCATGAAATGACAAGACTGCTGGTAAGCAGCCAGAAATTAGGGGCACGTTCATTGCGACTGCCCTGGTAAAAGGCCTTGATGCTTCGGGCCTGCGGAGCAATCCAAAGCAGCAATAAGCTAGAACCAATCACTAGCACCCACTGCCAATTTAGATAAGTCCATTGCATAGCAAGTGCTAGTTTTGATCCCACCAAACAGGGAAATTAATACTGTTGTTATTTGTGCTAGAAGCTGCCTGCTCGAAGTGGCTGGTATTCAGCGCCGCTTCGTCCGTAGGGTAGGGCATCCGCACGGGAATCAAATTAGCATTAAGACTAGCAGAGATGGTCTTTAACTTGGGGTAGCCCGTCCGCCGATATTCAACCCAACCTTCGTATCCATTGATGATATTGGCGATCCACTTCTGGGTCAAGATTTGTTCAAGTGCTGCTTGATCGTTTTCTTTGAAAGCAGCAGGGCCATTGGACAGATAAGTACTAGGTAGGGCAGCCCCCCAATAGTCAAATGCCAGATTTACCGCTTGTTCATAAAGGGCCTTTGCATCTGCTTCAATCCATCCTTTTTGGGCGGCTTCCGCTAGGAAGAAATAAGTTTCCCAGGCAGACATATAGGTCCCATCTAGGCGCTCTGTTTCTTCTCTGAAAATGCTGCCAGTTAAAGAGTAGTCTGCTACTGAAATAGATAGATTCGAAGCGTCTGGGCCATTGAGCAATCCTTGATAGTTACCGTTGAGATTTTCCGCAGGGCGGAAGAATACACTTATTCGTGGATCCTCCAACTCTTGCAAGATATCGGCCGCCGTTTCGGACATTACGAATAGATTAAAATCACCTGTCCGCAAATTGGCCATTCTGAAATTGTTCGGTTGTCCAGCGCTGAAATCAAAGGATGCATTTTGGGTATTGCTTTGGATGAAATCATCTTCTTCAAATAGCGACTGTAGTAACGAATTGGGAGATTGTTTTTGAGCTATACGAATACTATATTTAATCAATAGCGAATTGGCTAGTCGTAACCAACCCTCGAGATCTCCATTGTATATGATGTCACCTTGCAGTTGTTGCGCTCCAGAATAGGCTTTGATGGCGGACTTGGCTTGTTGTAAGTTTTCCAGAATCCCATTTTGGCCTAGATAGATCTCTGCTTGTTGATCGTAGCTTGGCCGTGTGATTCCAGCTCGACCCTGTAAAGCTTCCGAGTAAGGCACGTCTCCGTAGATGTCTGTTAAAGTGGCAGCGAGATAGGCCTTGAGGATTCTAGCTGGCCCTTCGTATACGGCTTGGGTTGGGTTTTCAAGAGCCAGTTGCAATAGGATTTCATTGTCTCGCAGATTGCGATAGAGGACCGGCCAAGGATTGCCTCCAAATTGAGGTTCAGTGAGGCTATGGCGGTCAAAAAGATTAAAATCTATCGCTGTAAAGTATTGCCCCAGTAAGTTTCCCGCGACAAACCCTTCATAGGACATTTCCTCCGCTGAATTCCAAAGAACTTGCCGGAGCAATAAGCTTGGTTCGACCTGATTCGGGGCTGTCGGATTAGTATTAATTTCCTCGAAATCTTGGGTGCAGGCCAAAGTGAAGAGTAGGCCAAAGCACAATATATATTCGGTCTTAAATATTTTCATGACTTAATGATTTAGAAATCTAAGGATAAACTCACGCCCCAACTACGGGAGGTAGCATAGGACATATCTTCCACTCCGCCTACAAATTGGGTGCCTTGTACGGCGAGTTGTTCTGGATCAAAATGCTTGATGGCAGAAATAGCAAAAAGGTTTCTGCCAATGAGTGATAGGGAGAAGCCCTTTGCCCACTGGAATCCCTTAAGATCATCAAATTGATAGCGCAGATAGAACTCTCGCAGTTTCAGGAATGAGGCGTCCAATACATTGTTCTCCTCATGATTCCTGTCATAGAATTGCCGATAGTAGGCTTCGGCTGAAATCGATGTCGTGTTAGGTGCGTAGCTTGGATTTTCTGCTGAACCTAGATTCACTACTCCTTGCGCAACAATACCCTCCTCGGGCCTATTTTCTGTTTCAATCAATTGCCCAGCCACTCCGGCCAGGGATTGAGTTCGTGAAACAATCTCTCCTCCTTGTCTCCAATCGAAAGTGAACCCAATCTTTAAACGCTCAAGAGTTAATTCGTTTCGCCACCCAAGGAGGAAATCAGGATTGTAATTGCCTAGCTTTTTCAGACTATTATCCACTATAAATCGGCCACCTTGATCAATCAAAAATTCCCCAGCCTCATTTCTTAGATAGCCGGTTCCCCAGATGTCGCCAATTCTAGAACCTTCTGATACAATGAACCAGACAGTTTGATTGACATTGTCATACACGCGGTTGTAAGCTAAGGTGATTTGATCTACATCATCTGGTAAGGACTTTACGGTGGAAACATTCCGACTGAAGTTGAGTTGGGTTTTCCACTTAAACCGAGTTTGATAGACTGGCCAGGCGCTTACAGCCAATTCGACTCCTTGAGATGAAACCGCTCCTCCATTGACAAGTTGTTGCGTATAACCTGTACTCTGACCGATTGGCAAGGAGAGGATTTGGTTATTTGTTTCGGATTGATAATAGGTTAGATCAATGAGTAAGCGATCATCCCAGAATCGGATGTCAGTACCGAATTCGAGTGCTTGTGTACTTTCAGGCAAAAGATTTTCATTTGCGATAAAATTCTGGTGACTAAAAGTGGGTTGACCTGCAAAAGGTGTCTGAGATAGGAAAACATTGGAGGTCTGGTATGGAGCAGTGTCATTACCGACTTCGGCCCAGCTGGCTCGGATTTTCCAGAAAGAGATCACTTTTGGCAATGCCATGAATTTCGAAAGGATTAAACTGGAGGATACAGATGGGTAAAAGAAGGAAGTATTGCTGGCTCCATTTATATTGGCTAGTGCTGAAGACCAGTCGTTCCTTCCTGTGATATCAATAAATAGAGTCTGCCTGAACCCTAGTTTGAATAGCGCATAAGTGCTATTGATTCTTTTCCGACCTTGATCTACCAAGGATTCCAGAGGTGTGGCAGCGTTGGAAAAATTGAAAATGCCAGGTTGAGCTAAACTGAGGGTCTGAATTTGCTGGCTCTCTGCTCGCTGATCCATACGATTACCCCCGATCGAGGCATCTAGGCTAAATTCACCCCACTGCTTTTCATAACGCAATAGAATGTCAGTATTAATCTCTCGGTAGAAGAGATCCTGCTCAGCGTAAGCCCCATTACGGAAGCGATTGCTACTAAAGGCCCGCCGAAACTGGCGCAATTCACTGGAATAGTCCATTCCGGCTCTGAGCATAAGAGAGAGTTCCCCGGTAATGTCATATTGTACACTGGTACTACCAATGAGTCGATCTCTTCCAAAAGAATTGCGGTTTTCGAAAAGTGTGAAGTAAGGATTGTCGAAAAAGGTATAGTTGTAAGAGAACTGCTGTACGTCTTCTAAGCCAGGTTGCCAGTAATTACGCATGGGGTTGAGGTCGGTCTGGCGGCCTAACCAAGCAACTAGGGCATAGTTGATATTCTCCGATCCATAGCCACTACCTGGCCGGTTATCACTACCTGCATGAATGTAATGCAGTTTGGTTTGAACCGACAAACGCTCGTTGGGCTTAAAACTTAGGCTCGCTTGCACGTTTTGTCGATCATAATTGACACCAGGAATAATGGACGAACTATTGAGATTACTCATTGATATCCGGTAACTACCTCGCTCATAGAAACCGTTTAGGGCAAGGTTTTGGATGTTTGTGCTGCCCGTTTGGTAAAAATCTCGAAGGTTATCTGGACGAGATACAAATGGAGTAGGGGATATCTCGGCTCCTCCATGAATGGCTATATCTGCCCCTCTTACTATTTGCCCATTTGATAAAGAGACAGGACTATCATATTGCGGAATTAGTAAACCAATGTCCAATTGTGGCCCGTAACTATAGGTGATATTATCATTGATGCCTCCACCCAGACCATCTACATATCGAAATTCGCCATTGTTGCCTTGGCCATATGTATTTTGGAAAACAGGTAGTTGGAAGGCCTCATCTACATAGCTAGATACGTTAAAACTCACCCCTAGTCCACCCGACGATTGACTTCCGTCCTTGGTTTCGATCACAATCACTCCATTTGATGCTCGTGTACCATAAAGTGCGGCGGCTCCCGGTCCCTTCAAGACGGAAACGGTGGCGATGTCGTCGGCATTGATATCCATAGCGCCATTGCCAAAATCAACCTCTTGGAAGCCAGCGGCGGCTTCATTGGTCGCATTAAATAGAGTTGAATTATTGATAGGAATACCATCCACTACAAAAAGTGGGTTGTTTTGTGTGAAGGAAGACTCCCCTCGGATCGTGATCCTGGAAGAAGAACCTACCCCTGTCGCTCCTTGATTGATTTGTACCCCCGCAAATTTGGCTCCCAGATTGTCCAGGAAATTTACAGATTTAACTTGGTCTATGTCGGAGGCCTGAAGACTTTGGATCGCATAGCCCAAGGCCTTTTGCTCTCGCCGCAAGCCCAAGGCAGTGACTACTACTTCATCTAGTGCTAGGCCTGATTGCAAGTGCACGTCAACAGTTGATTTGTTATTGACGGTAACTTGCTTTGCTATAAAGCCGACATAGCTGAAAATCAAGGTGTCCCCTGGGTTAGCATGGATTTTATATGCCCCCTTCTCATCGGAGAAAGTGCCTTGTGTACTGCCTGCTACAAGTACCGAAACACCAACTAAAGGCGTCCCGAGATCTTGGTCGAACACTGATCCTTGAATGGGGGACGCTTGCCCCAAAAGGGTAAGAGAAAGCAAAGAACTGGCTATGAACCAGCATAACTTATGCAAGTACATAATTTAGATTGATAAGATTAGAAGAGAAATTGTTAGGACGATTTGCTCCGTTCAGGAAGGCTCAAGCTTGATTGGAAATCCATAGCGTAGCCTTGCAAAGAGAAGTACTCCTTTGCCGCCAGATAGGATTTGCTCAAAATGGTATTAGAACGAAACAGGGGAAGGGATGGAAGGTGGTCCGCGAAGTTGATGAGGGAAGACTGCCGTTTGTTCAACTGGCAATAGTGCTTTTCTAGTGGGAGGAACCAAAAAGAAAAGGCCTTTCAATAGCTTGATGAAAGCATGAAAAGTCAAATGGATGATCTGCCTGAGGCTAGCCTCAGTATCAATGTCAACCAGCGTGCGCAACATCTGAATGGTATAGCATTGCCGTTGCAACCATTCGAGTAATTGTTGCCCTACTTTCGAGCTTTGCCAGGAAAATTCTTGGAAGTCCTTACTATCGAACTGAGCTGCATTGAGCCCTAATAAATACACACCACCATCCTTGGCTGGTCCTAGAACCACTTGTCCATTTTCTACAGCTATAACCGCCTTCGTTATGTCATGTTGGTTTAATGCTGGACTATCTGCTCCAATGACGACCAATTGTTGGAAACCTTGCCGGAATGCTTCTTCGATCGCATGCGTGAAACGCTGACCAAAGGTCACTCCAACCTGTTCTTGTTCGGTGGTAATGATGTATGGAATACCACTGGCTTGCACTAGTGCTTTTGCCTGTTGGAAGAGGTGCCTAGAAATAAGGCTATTGTGATTACGTTGGGCACTATATTGCTTATAGACTGCTTCTTGTGCAGGAGTCCTTGTAAACAGTAATATGCAGGTTTTATTGGTAATCACGCTCTAATAACTGTAATTTAGAATGTATTGAAAAGTAGACCGACTAAATTGTAATGAGTAGGTCCTAACACGGACATTCGGCAGGAGGAATTAACTAATTTCTCCCCCACAACTTGATCCTGCTCCGGCCGTACAGCCAAAACAATGCTGGTTGAGTACGATGTTCCTGGACTGTAGCGTTTCAAGATCAAAGTCATCAATGTGTTTAACTTGGCTAGCTACCTTTAAATCTAACATTTGATTGAAGTCACAATCGTACATAAAACCATCCCAACTGATGGACAATGTGTTGAGACACATTAACCCCATAATAGTGGCAGGATTGAATGCTTCCACCAATTTTTCCATGTAGGCAGCATAATTGTTCGATTCCAATAGATAGTCCAAGAAACGACTGATGGGTAGATTGGTGATGGCGAAAAGCGAATTAAATTCAATGTCATACTTGCGTTTTAATTGACGCTTAAACTCTGCTTCCAAGGTCGCTTGCGAAGCGGGCAGGAAAGCTCCCGAAGGGTTATAGACCAAGTCCAGTTGCAGTCCTGTTCCAGGCTTCCCATATCCTGCTTCATTGAGTAATTTCAGCGCAGCAATGGAATCCTCAAATACGCCATCTCCACGTTGGCTGTCAGTTCTACTTTTAGAAAAATAGGGTAGAGAAGATACAATATGGACGCGGTGTTTGGCTAGGAACTGAGGCAAGTCACGATACTTTGGATTGGCCATGATGATGGTCAAGTTACAACGATCGATCACCTGCTTGCCTAAGCGAGAACACTCCTCTACGAACCAGCGAAAATGTGCATTCATTTCTGGTGCGCCTCCTGTGATATCTACGGTGTGGATGGAGGGGACTTGCTCAATAATCGCTAGACATTTCTCAAGAGTGGCACGATCCATGTTTTCCTGCTTCCGATCAGGTCCAGCATCTACGTGACAATGTCCACAAGTCTGGTTGCACAGTTTACCAATATTGATCTGAAAGATCTCGATTGGCTTGGGTTGCAGCACCTGAAAGCCCGCCTCCTTTACCTTACTGGCAAAGGGTGGGAATTGGTCATCGACTACCGCTTTCCCATTTAGGACATTTAACTGAAAGAAAGTATCCGACAGTTCGTTTCCCTTCGCTTTCAGTGATTTCCCTAATTGTTTTACTCCCATAGTTTTGGATTTAAGATTTTTAGGAATGGGAACTACATACTCAGTTGTTCCGTGTGATTCATCATTTGCACCCCAAATACCAAGGTAGCTCCACCTTTGATGGCTGCGGCAACATGTACAGCTTCCATCATTTGCTCTTCGTCAGCCCCTTTTTCCAGGCAAGACGAGGTATAGGCATCGATGCAATAAGGACATTGTACCGTATGGGCGACCGCTAAGGCGATTAAGGATTTTTCTCGCGCTGTAAGAGCTGAATCTCCCTTGAACACAGTGCCGTACCAGTCAAAGAATTTTTTGCCCATCTCTTCTTGGAATTCGGTGATCTTGCCAAACCGTTTAAGGTCGGCAGGATCGAAATACTGTTTTGTCATTTGAATGAATTAATAGCATGGTTTAAATTGCTGATTTCTGACAACCAATACTTTAGCGAATGAGTGCTTGATTAACGTTCTAATCTAATTTATTAAGTCCTAGTCAATGTTAGGTCTTAAATTGATAAAATGCTGATTATCAGTTTTTTAATTTAAATGATGCTGATTATTGTGAAATAATTGATGATGAAAATTGCCTATTCTGTGAACCTATATGTATAGGTATATACGGCAGGGCTCGACGCATTGGATTGAGCAAAAAAGCATCTAGCAAAATAAAAATTGCTAGCAATCTGTGATCAGTTAGGTTTAAAGTGGCGGCAATTTTTCGCTTTAGAGAGGGGCAAGTAACCAAAATTTGAGGTACGGTGATGTCTTAGCAAAGACAGCCTGAGCAAATGGTCAAACTTTAACAGAATTGAGAGTTGTATCAAGGAGTCTGAAAATAGCTGGCACAGGAAGTGGGCTTACCTCTCAAAATTTGTAATTTTAGAGGGGCCTTTAGCCAAGGAATTCGAATTTTGAGTGAGAATGAGGAGATAGGCTGTATATCCATTATTTATTGCTAAAATTGCATCGGCCAACAATTTACGATTTTGGAAACTCGTATCGCTAGGTTGCAACAGTATTTAGGGCGTCCATTTGATCTATTGGATGAAGTCAATAGTCGTTGGTTATTGATCATACTTTGTACCGTCTTTTCCACCGGATTTATCCTCTTCTATGACCCTTTGAATGTTTCGGGGATTAGCAAAGAAACGGCATTAGCCCGTCTTTTCTCCTATCATGGACTAAGTTTCTGGGGGGCTTTGGTTTTGATCTTTACCCAGTTCTGGCTACGGCCTAGAGTTCAATTAGATACCTTTCTGGTTTGGCAGTTTCTGTTATGGGTGGTCCTGGAAATCTTTCTCTTATCGGTTTGTTTCTTTCTGATTTATCGGTCACTGGAGGAGCCGTTATTTTCGGAGTTCTTAGCTGTATTTCGTATGACGGCCCTGTTGGCCATCGTTCCTTACGCTATTGCTTGTTTGCTAATAGCGGTGGTTAACATGTCAAAGAAAATTCAAACTGGGCCAGTAATAAGTCGACCAACATCCGTTTTAATCAGTATTAAAGATGAGAATGGTAAGCCGATGTTGTCCATTGCTAAGGAGAACATCTTACTATTAAAATCGGAAAGCAACTACACGGCTATTTTTTTCCGACAGGAAGAAAAAGTTGAAAAGAAACTAATCCGTAGTAGTTTGAAAAATATTCTGCAACAATTACCGGCTACGGATTTCTTACGCATTCATAGATCTTATAGCATTAATGTCAATAATCTTTCTTCTATGGACCGGAAAAATGGAGAAATTCAGGTTAAGCTCAAACAACTCCCTGACCTCTCTCTGAAGGTGTCTGAAACCTACAAGGCAGATATAGTTCGCTTGATGGATAACTAATTTGGCTAGAAGATTTTGGTTTCCCATTTAGTCCCAAATAGTCCGATTTAACCCCAAATCGCTCCAAAATACCCCAGACCCGCCACTTTTTTGTTTTCTTGTCCTACTCAACTGGTTTGCCCAAACAATTTCCATTTGAAAGATTATATTTCAAGGTGTAGGCTAAGGCAATTTATTGTTTTTATTACCCTTGTTTTGCCTAATTACATTCTACTGCCAGGAAAGTTGCATCAGCACTTTCAAAGTGAAAAACCATGCTACGGATGAAAGACTTGATTACCAGATTGCTCTTGTTTTTTATTGTTATTTACACGCCTTCCTTTGGATGGTCCCAAACGCTCAAGGGACAACTTGTTGATGCTGAAAATGGCGATCCTCTCATTGGAGCTACACTGATCGTTCAAAACCACGATAGTAAATCTGTAACGGACCTTGATGGTAAGTTTGTATTGGAGGGGTGTCCAACGCCGCCGTTTCAGGTTATTATCTCATATACCGGCTATGAGGATATGGATTATGAAGTATCAAGTTTGAACAATGAACTGGAGATACGGATGCAGGCGGGGGTTAACCTTCAAGTAGTAGAGGTTACATCAGAATATTCCAAATTGAAGAACAAGTTGTCATTGACAGTCGAATCTTTAGGTTTAAGAGAATTGGAAAGCTCCTCCGAGGCTAGTTTCTATGATGCCTTGGCAAATATGCGGGAAGCGGATATGATGACAGTCAGCTTTGGAGTAAAGGTGATAAATACCAGGGGATTCAATAGTAGTACGCCGATCCGTTCATTGCAATTAATTGACGGTGTAGATAATGCTTCACCTGGCTTGAATTATCCCTTGGGAAACTTCATGGGGGTAGCGGGCTTAGATATTGAAGGAGTAGATTTGGTGATTGGGGCTAGTTCTGCCTATTTCGGCCCTGGGGCATTCAATGGCGTTGTGAATATGCGTACCAAAGATCCCTTTAAATATCAAGGCTTAGATATAGAGCTCAAAGGTGGGCAGCGAGATTTTTTTGAAGGTGGATTGCGCTTTGCCCATGGCTTCAAAAATAAAAGAGGACGTGATGTTTTTGGTATAAAAGTGAATTTTTCCTACAGCCGGGTGTATGATTGGGAAGCCAATGATCCTCGGCCCTCCATTGGTAGTTTGAAGGACTCTGTATATATCGACAACCCAGGAGGGTATGATGCCGTAAACCGTTATGGAGATGAACCCAGTCGTGATAATACTTCCTTGTTTGAGCAATTTGAACACCCGGGATTGGGCAAGATATATCGAACGGGATATTGGGAGAAAGATCTAGCCGACTACAACAGTTATAATCTGAAAAGTAGCGGTGCTTTGCATTATCGATTTGCGCCGGGTTGGGAGGCGATCGCCTCCACCAATTTTGGCATGGGAACAACGGTGATGCAATTGGATAACCGTCTTGGTCTTCGTGATGTTTGGGCTATGCAGAATAAGTTTGAGATCAAACAGAAAGATAATTTTTTCTTGCGGTTTTATACCACTCGCGAAGATGCAGGAGACACGTATGATATTGTGTCTACGGCTTATATCTTACAAGGAAGGAGGAGAGGCGATGGTGACTGGTTGTCGGGGTATCGGGATTACTGGAATCGCAACATCAATAGTCAAGTAAGAGAATTACCTGGTTTTCCAACCCTAGGCCCACCACCTACCTTTACCTATGATTTTGAAGCAGCTGCTCAGATATTGGGAGATAATCCCACTTTGCTGCAACAATGGCATGATCAGGCAAGAACTGCTATGGATGGGAGTTTTCTAATTCCTGGCACAGATCTTTTTAATGAAGTATTCGATGATATTACTAGTACGGTGGTTTCTGAAGGCGGTACGAAATATGTAGATCGATCTAGTTTGTATCATGTGCATGGAGAATACCGATTTAAAACTCGATTTCTAGACGAGATTACGATTGGCGGAAACTATAGGCTTTATACTCCCTATTCTGAAGGAACAATCTTTGCCGATACATCCGGCACCCGAATTCGAACCTATGAGTATGGCGCTTATCTTGGCTTTGAAAAATGGTTTTTAAACGACCGCCTCAAGGCTAATTTTGCGACCCGCCTGGACAAGCATGAGAACTATGACTTTTTAATTAGTCCTGCCTTCTCCATGCAATATCGAATGAACCTTCAGCATTCTTTGCGTTTTTCTGTTTCCTCAGCACTACGAAATCCGACTTTAATTGAACAGTATTTTTATTTCAAAGTCGGTAGTGCCTTTCTGCTAGGTAATATAAACGGCTATGAGGGCTTGATCACCCTAGATTCCTTTGAAGAATATCTGGACAATGGCCTGGATCGTAACCTCCTAATCTATTTTGATGAACCACCTATCAAACCAGAAAAGGCACTTTCTATGGAAATGGCCTATTCCGGTATTTATTTCGACAACAAATTGGATGTAAAGGCTACGTATTACCTGAACCGCTATAAGGATTTTATAGGGTATAAGATTGGTTTAGAGGTGCCTTTCGTGATCGGTGGGTTCCCAGGGATCCCCATAGCTTATCGTTTTGCAGCCAATGCAGAGGATATCACTTTTACCACAGGTTTTTCCTTGGGCTTGAATTATTTTGTTAATCGCAATATCACCCTGAATGGAAACTACTCTTGGAACCAGATTTTCAAAAAGAGTGATGATCCCTTGATTCCAGCTTTCAATACACCCGCCCATAAATTTAATGTCGGGGTGAATCTGCGGGATTTACAATTTCTGAATTCAGATAAATGGGGCGTTGCCGCCAATTTCCGTTGGGTAGAGGGATATACTTTTGAAAGTTCTCCACAATTCTCTGGACGCATCCCGGCACAAATGCACCTAAATGCAAACATTAGCCGAAGTATCCCAGCGCTAAATATGACTTTACGGATCAGTGGATCGAACCTGTTAAATCGTTTGCAAAACGGTCTTTATGGAGGACCATTAATTGGCCGGTTCATTTTTGCTAGTGCCCGATTCAATATCAAATAACAACTAAAAAACATTGGATATGAAAGTACACTTTTACAAGACGATTTCATTTTTGCTTGTGTTGTTGATTCCCTTCCTTGGGACGGCACAAAGGTATTTGCAAGAGGTGTTTGATGAGGTAACTGTGACTGAGGATGTCAAATATGGAACGAATATTAGTATTGTGCAGATCATTCTTGGCCTTAGCGATCAACCTGGACCAGAAGAGCTAAAGATGGATGTGTATGAGCCTGCAGGAGATGATCTTGCTGAACGCCCTGTCGTAATTTTTGCACATCGAGGAGATTTCCTCCCACCGGTGATTAATCAAACCCCCTATGGGAGTAAAAGAGATAGTGCTGTGGTGGAAATGTGTAGGGATATGGCTAAGAGAGGGTTTGTAGCTATTTCTATGGCCTATCGGATTGGTTGGAATCCATTCGGTTCAGATCAAGAGATTAAATCAGGTGTATTACAAGCTTCTTACCGACTTTCGCAAGATATGCACAACGTGGTGCGATACCTTCGGATGCATGCCGCGGAAGAAGGCAATACTTTCAAGATTGATGTAAACCGCATCGCTATGGGAGGCTTCGATTCAGCCGGATGGGGTGCCGCGAGTTTAGCACACTTAAAGACAGTAGAGCAGGTCCAAAACTTGGTCAAGTTTGTTGACCTATCCACCGTTCCTCCAACTCCTTTTGTTATTGAAGAAGTGCATGGAAACCCGCAAGGTACGAATGAAGCAGTCCTCAATATACCCAACCACGCCAGCTACTCATCGGAAGTGAATGCCATTGTCAACATAGAAGGAGGTTTAGGCGATTTATCCTGGATTGAAGAAGGAGATGTGCCGATGATTGCCTTCCAGCGAAGATCCGGGTTCGATGGAAAGGGTATTCGAGATGTATCCTTAACCGCTGGCGGCTCAATCATTATTCCTACTGGTGCTTTTCCCGACACATTGGTTTTTCGTTCACAAGAACTAGGAAACCAGGCCCCTTTTATAGATGCGGGTTTAACAGATGAATTAACAATGGATGCGGTAGAAAGTACAGGTGGACTGGAAGGTTTGCTCTTGTATGATGGCCATAAAGTGGACCTTACGGTACAATGCGATCCGACGCCGGGAGCAGATGCTGACACCTATGGTAATAATACTTACCCTTGGAACTGGTATGACGAAGATGTGTTTGGAGCGGTTTGGGATGGAATAGAAAACCAAACCATTCCTTCTCAAATTTATATCTGTGCCTTCAATGCTAATCAGGGTAATCCAAATGATGCCGATATTTCCAGAATGTTCATCGATACGATGACCAACTATATTGCTCCAAGACTGGTGATTGCGATGAATTTGTCTACTGCTACAGTAGACAATGACCTAAAGCCAAGTTTAGCTTTTAAGGTGTTTCCAAACCCAGCAAGCGATATCCTAACTTTCAGTGCTAACGAGTCTATTAAGGGCCTTCAATTAGTGGACCTTAGTGGTCGATTGGTGTATCAGGCGACGGATTTAGACCTTTCTCAAAGACAAGTAGAGATAAAAGGTTTTCCCAAGGGAATGTTGGTGGCGAAAGTGCAATTCGATCGAGGAATTGTTACAGAAAAAATATTAATTCATTAGATCTTGATTAAGCCTGTATCCAGGAGCTCGATACCCAGCAGGATGAATAGTATAGCTCCTGGATCGGCTTGATCGATCCTACAAATGACTTCTACAACTTATGAAATCATTCTCGAAATTCTTTTTTTTAAGCTTAGGCATCATGGCTATGATAATAGCCTGTCAGCCTGCTGCCACAGGGCCTGAGACGCTCAGCGCAGAGAACTTATCTTCCGAACTACAGAAAAGACTGATTGATGCGCAGGCCGGAGATGAGATACTATTGCCAGAGGGGACTTTCACTTTCAAAAGAGGTCTTTCCTTGGATGATGTTCCAGATATCACGATTAAAGGAGCTGGAAAAGGCAAGACAATTTTATCTTTCCTTGGGCAAATTGAAGGTGCACAAGGCTTACATGTCAAAAACGTGACGAATTTGACCTTGGAAGGCTTTACTGTAGCGGATTCTAAGGGCGATGCTATCAAAGTACAAGATTGCGAGAACATTGTAATGAGAGACTTGGAAGCTACTTGGACTCAGGGCAAGAAACCAACTAATGGTGCCTATGGCTTGTATCCTGTGAGTAGTAAGAATCTCTTGATGGAGAAATGTGAGGCTTCCTTCGCGATGGATGCTGGCATCTATGTTGGTCAATCTACCAACGTGGTCGTTAGAGACAATTATGTACATGATAATGTAGCCGGACTAGAAATTGAAAATACCATATCTGGAGAGGTGTACAACAATGTGGCAAAGAATAATACGGGAGGCATGCTCATCTTTGATATGCCAGATTTGCCACAGGCTAATGGCGACCGTATCAAGTTTTATAATAATACAATGGATGGCAACAATGGTGAAAACTTCGCTCCGGAAGGGATGGTAGTGAGTACAATCCCTCCTGGTTCTGGAATGATTATTATGGCGCATTCCAATATTGAAATGCATGATAATACGATTACCAATCACAAGACCTTAGGCATTGCAGTGAATAGCTGGCTGTTTACCGGTGTGCCGTACAAATCGGAAGAATTTGATCCTTTCTGTACGAACATCAATATACATGATAATGTAATCAGCGGAAATCAAGGGCCAGCGGATACAAGTACGGAGTATGGACAATTGCTCACAGCGATTCTAGGAGGAAACCCTGTTGACATTGTTACAGATGGCATCTTCAAGCCAAGTTCGATGTCAGAGGATGGTAAGCCATCAGGTTATTGCTTCAAGAATAACGGTGAGGTCTCCTTTGTTAATTTAAATGCAGGAATGGGAGACAAGCCTGAAGAGATTGCTAAAAATATGACGACGGATATGTCACCTTTTAATTGTGATCTATCCCCATTTGATACGAGTGAACATGATTCTTGGCTAGCTAGCAACTAGTCCTTTACAATAGAATAGGGGAGGAAGATCAACAATGACCTTCCTCCCAACTCCTTCATAATCCCAAAGAAGTATATCACTCACAAAATAACTCCCTGTTATGCGCTTCTTCTTAGTTTCTACACTACTGATGTTGATCCTCTTTAGTTTGCCGAATTGTAAAACCAATGAAGTAGGCCAAGTTAATGTTCCCGAATCCCCACACGAAAAGCTGTCTGCCTACGGCTTTTTCGCCGGAGATCTAGCTGATCTCCAACCAAATGAAGGCGTTTTACCCTACGACCTGAACAGTCCGCTTTTCTCCGATTATGCCCATAAGGCCAGGTTTGTTTGGATCCCCGAAGGGCAAAAAGCGAAGTATACGGCCGAGTCCGTTCTTGATTTCCCACTAGGAACGGTTTTGATCAAGAATTTCTATTATGAGAATGATGAGCAAAATGTGGCTAAAGGAAGGCGCATCATCGAGACGAGACTTTTGATTAATCGGGATAAGGAGTGGGAAGCTATTGGCTATATCTGGAATGAAGAGCAAACCGAAGCCTACTATGAAACGATAGGTGACATTAAAGAGGTAGCTTGGACTGACAAAAAAGGTGTAGCCAGAACCGCCAACTATATTATTCCCAATAAGAATCAATGTAAGAACTGTCATGCTAATGGCCAGAAGCAGCAGCCTATTGGTCCTAAGGTGCGTAACTTGAATAAGTCCTATGCCTACGCAGATGGGGAGATGAACCAGTTGGACAAATGGTCCACCTTGGGTATGCTGGAAGGTTTTGATCCAACGATTCCCCATCAGAAAGCTGCCGTTTGGGACGACCCCGATAGTGGTACCTTGCACGATCGAGCCATGTCCTATTTGGATATCAACTGTGCCCATTGTCATCATCCTGAGGGCGCTGCGAATACTTCAGGTTTACACTTAGTGTATGGTACGGAATTGGGGACGGAACTCGGGGTCTACAAAGCAACTGTTTCCGCCGGTGCGGGTACTGGTGGGCATTTGTATTCTATTGTGCCAGGTAATCCCGATGAATCCATTTTGCTATATCGAATGAATTCCACCAACCCAGGCGCCATGATGCCAGAATTGGGCAGATTATTGGTGCATGATGAAGGTGTGGCCTTGATTCGAGAATGGATCCAGGAAATTGATATGGAGGGAGATTCGGCTTCGGATTAATGGCTCTACTTTGTGCGATACCAACCCAAAAGAAAGCCTTAAGCTCTACACAAAAAGCCTCCCCGTGGTACGACCGCGGGGAGGCTTTCTTTTGATTCGACTAGCAGTCATAGATTTAGATATACCTTAAGTATTTCGCCATCAGCCTTTCATCCACTACTTCTTTTGTTGTAATAGCTGCAACAATAATCCTCCTATTTAAGACAATATCACACGCTTGCGACTACAAAGGCATGCATCTTTGTATTAGACGATAATGCGCTAGAAACAGCTTTCAATCTTGAAACACAGAACCCATTAAATGACCGATGAATGGATCAGCATATTTGACAAACTAGCACATTTATTTAAAACCATTTACCATGAGCAATAGATTAATAGTTGGATGCCTGCTCTTTCTATGTCTGAATTGTAGTAGAGCCACAAAAAATGATACTGACAATCGGGCAACGGATTCATTTTCCATCACTGGTTTAGTAGAAGAGATTCCATCTTTTTCAAAAGAAAGCTTATTAGAGCTTGATCAGCAAGACTTAGGAACCGTTCAGCTTCGTAAGGGGGATGGTGAAGTGTATCTAGAGTTGGATCAAACCAAAGGCGTCCTACTAAAGGACGTTCTAGGATCCCTTCCAGTTGAGGGGCAAACCAATAAGAACTATAGCGCGTACTATGTAGATTGCAAGGCCGTGGATGGTTTTCAATCCGTGTACTCCTGGAACGAATTGTTCAACAGTCCTACCGGAGACAGCGTGTACTTGATTACGGAAGCCAATGGGAAATCCTTGGATCAAATGTCACAATCCATCATGATGGTATCCCTGCAGGATCAAATCACGGGTAAACGCAACCTAAGAAACTTGACTTCAATCGAAGTAAATCGGGTGTATTAAGTAGAGGCCATTCAAAGATTATCAGGCGGGATTCCTGATATTTGTAGAAGCGAGTATATGTAGGCTAAAATAGTCCTTGGCAACCTTGCCTGGCTGGCGTCAGTACCCAGGCAGATCTTTTTAATTGAGCAATAGTCCAATCTTCTTTACACAATAATTCAAAGCCTGCATCGCAAACGCAGCTAGCTACCAAAATGATTTTATGCTACGGTGTCCTTGATCTTTTTCCTGCGTCCCGCTTTTCTTGCTCCAAATGATCCAAATACAAAATCCCATTCAGATGATCAATCTCATGCTGGAAAATAACTGCCGTAAAATCTTCTACCATCTCGGTGTTATGACTTCCGTCTAGTCGATCATAATCTAATAGAATGGCGTAAGCTCTAGTTTGCGTTGTATCCCGGCGATTTGGAATAGAAAGGCAACCTTCTAGGCAATCTTGTTTTAGGGTAGAATACTGTAGAATCTTAGGGTTTAAATATGCTTCAAAAGGGAAACCGGGTTTATCAAATCTTTGTACCCAGATTATATCTTTCAGTATTCCAACCTGAGGCGCAGCAATCCCAACTCCCAGAGACATACTGTCTCTTACTGTTCGGTATAATCGCTTGACAAACTTGCTCAAAACCGGATCATTTGGATCAACTACTACAGGCTCGCTTTTGGTTCTGAGTAAAATCGAATCTGCTCGATTATCGATCTTATACACACGCATGGGCTTGGAAGTATCAGCTTCCATGATCAAGTCCAGTTGGCTTTGGGAGAATTGTCCTTTTTTATCCATTTTGCTCGCCAGTTGACGAGTCCCCGTGCAACTCCAAACGACCAATAAGGTTACACTAATCCAGAAGAGATACTTCATTTTTGAGAAGTGGTTTAAGATTCAGTAATAAAACGCCCACCTAAGAAATAAAAATACACTTTCTGCTAGTGAATATGAAGGCTTCTACTATCTAGGATCGGCGAGTTTGGGCATACGCCCGGTATTATAAAACAACGAAGAGGACGATAAGTCAAAACTTATCGCCCTCTTCTCTTATTCGATTAACTACACTATATGATCCAAGAGATCATATCAAACTTTTCTCCTCAATGACTATGGTGATAGAATAGAGAAGACGATGGATTTTCGTTGTGTCGGTGTTTGCAGCACCATGATGTATACGCCCGGTGTGACCGATAGATTATAAGTTTCATTGTAAACGGATTGCCCGCTGAGGATTCGACGATCGACTTCCACACCGTCCAACCCAAAGACGGATAGTACTACAGGTTTTGGTTCGGATAGTTCTACCACGGTATTGAAATCACCCATGTTCGGGTTCGGGCTTAAACTAAATTGTATGATCTCTTGTTGCCCTTGGAAAGCCGATGGAATCGAACTGGAATCTGGATGGACAATCAACGTCTTAGTTAATATTCCTTCGCACCCTCCGGCAGAAGCGATCATCGTGAGATCGACTTCTCCAGGAAATGGGAAGCTAAAGAAATACTGGTTTTGGTTTCTGCCGTTAAAATTCACACTATCCGGCTCGTATACCCATTCTACCATATCTGGTGCAGGCCAAGATACTTCTACAACCACTACTTCCTGATCTACCACAACATCTGTTGGAGCCAAGAATAAGGCCTGGAACAGGTCGGAGCCGAAGCTAAGATTGATTGTCGCTTCATCGGAGCATCCACCAGCGTTGGTCACGGCCACTGTGTATTCCCCTGCATCTTCCAGCAGTACGATCTTGTCAGTGCTAGAGAAGCCATTTGGTCCAGTCCAGCTTACATCATAGTCAAGATCGCTGAAGTCGAAGAAAAGTACTTCTCCTTCACAAATGGTGGTATCGACATTCCCTAGATCTACCGTGAATAACGGCCCGTCTTCCAGGATGAACTCACGTTCTGCGGTACACCCTTGTGCATCGGTAATGATTACAGAGTAGGTGCCTGCCGTCAGTTCTGTTAAGGAGGCGGAAGTTGCGCCGTTCGACCAGGCATATTGGAAACCGCCAGCTCCTCCTGCTACTTGAAGCGTGATATCACCATCATCCCCCCCTTCACAAGAAGGACTGTTTTGGCCCTCGGTCACTAATATCTCTGATGCGCTGGAACCTAGGTCGACAGATTGACTAACATTACAACCATTAGCGTCCGTGACGATTACGGTGTAGGTGCCGCTAGCTAAGTTGGAGGCTGTAGCAGTTGTTTGAGCTGCTGGATCATCCCATTGATAGGTATACGGTCCCGTTCCTCCTGTTATGCTGGCGGCGATGCTGCCATCCGCAGTACCAGAGAAGCAAGTTGCATCTACCGTTTCTAAGGACAGGGTCAGAGCAGCCGCATCTTCTAATATAAAGGTTTCTGTTAACTCACAGCCATTTTCGTCGGTGACTGTTACATTGTATACACCGCTAGTCAAGTTGCTGGCTATTATGGTGGATTGCGCATCAGTATCATCCCAAAGGATGCTGTAATCACCTGTACCACCACTAACGTTAATACTCAACTCTCCATCATTGAAGCCAGAACAACTTGGTTGAGTGGAGCTGGCCAAGATAATGGCCAGAGCTGCGGTAGTAGGAATTTCTACCGTCACGGAGGTGGAGCAGTCGCCATCATCCATGATTTCGACAGTATAGGTGCCTGGGCTTAACCCGGTGGCTGTTGCCGTTGTTTGGAAAGCTGGATCATTCCATTGATAAGTAAGATTAGCTGAGCCGCCGACTACAGTTACGGTAGCGAAACCATCGTTCTGATCAGCACAACTTGGTCCACTGAAGTCAGTGATACTCGCGGACAGTTCCTGACCCTCTGGAATCGTAACGGAGAGGGTGGCACTACATCCATTTACGTCGGTGGCCATTACCTCATAATCCCCCGGAGCCAAATTACTGACAAAGGCGCTGCTTTGACCATTAGCGTCATTCCAGCTATAGTTATAATTGCCAGCACCTCCACTTGCCTCAACTAAGGCTTCACCACCTGTACTCTGCCCACAAGGAGGCGGGGTAGCTGAAATCAAGCTAATGCTAACAGCATCAGGGTCGGTGATGATCACCTCTTGTACTACAAAACAACCATTGGCTACATCGGTCACCCGGACTTGATAGGTTCCTGCTGGAACATTACTTAGGTTCGCGGTGGTCTGAGCGGCTGGATCATCCCATAGATACGTGTAATCTCCGGAGCCGTTATTGACGAATATTGCTGCGGAACCTGTAGCTTCCTCGGCACAGCTAGGCGGAGTGATATTGCTAACTGCTACTTCCAGATCACCAGGAGCAAATATCTCCACGCTGGCATTGGCACTACATCCATTTTCATCAGTCGCTACAACCTCATAGGTTCCAGGATCGAGACCGCTAGCTGTTGCAGTAGTCTGACCATTGGCATCATTCCATTGGTACCCAATAGCACCAGTCCCTCCAGAAGCAACTACTGTTACTGATCCAGATGGATTGGTGGTACAATCAGGTTGAACTACATTGGTGATCTCGAGGGATAGGGCAGGAGAAGCGCTCACTGAGATGCTACTACTGCTGGTACATCCATTATCATCGGTTACCACGACTGTGTAGACACCAGGCAAAAGGTTGCTTGCCGTTGCACTAGTTTGTCCATCTGCATCATCCCATAGGTAAGTGAAATTGCCGGTTCCGCCGGTAGCTACTACACTGGCTGTGCCATTTAAGGCATCCAAACAAGATGGGGTAGAACTCAAGACCAGTGAAATACCTGGTACTTCTTCAATGGTAACCGTCCCGGCTGTTCCACATCCACTAGCATCCGTCACGGTGACTCCATACTCACCTGGTGCAAGGCTAGTAATTGTTGCGGTGGTTGGCGTGCCTGGTGCATCCCAGTTGTAGGTATAGTTTCCAGTACCACCACTTGCTGCCACCTGCACTTCGCCATTATTCCCGCCTTCACACACATTTTGTAGTACCGTGAAATCTAGTTGAAGATCATCTGCTGCCGTCAAAGTGGTTTCTACGGAGGATTCGCAACCACTTGCATCAGTCATGGTAACAGTATAGGTTCCAGCGCCAAGTCCTGTGATGGTTTCCCCGGTGGCACCATTGCTCCAAACGTAGGAGTAAGGCGTCACCCCACCGGTACCCATGGCAGTAATGCTACCGTCGGTAGAAGCGCTACAACTTGGATCGGTTGAGCTAGTAATACTTAAACCTAGTTCTCCAACTTGAATAGTGCTGGAAAGCGTTGTGGTACAGCCATTTTGATCCGCTACACTCAAAGTATAATCTCCTGGTGCTAGTCCCAAAGCAATTGGACCATCAAGATCTGTATCATGACTCCAAGCATAAGTATAAGGTGGTAGTCCTCCAGCAACGGAAGCCGAGAGGGCACCATTATTATCATCGCAGGAGGCTCCAGCTTCGGTCGTCCAGATAATTGTTGGGCCTTCTACAAGACCAATAGTAGTACTTACAATGTCTTCACATCCATTCGCATCCGTGACGGTAGCACTATAGTCTCCAGCAGCAAGGTTACTTAGACTTAATTCAGTGGCATTATCATCATGTGACCAAACCACGGTGTAAGGAGTGATCCCGCCAGTGGCTTCTACTGAGATAGATCCGTTTCCATCTGTACATTCACTATCTGTTTGATCGGCAATAGTAGCGGAGACACCTTCTTCGAAGATCAATTCTACTGTAATCGTAGAAGGACATCCTCTTGGGCTCGTCACGGTGATAGTGTACTCACCTGCGGCCAAGTCTGTAGCCTCATTAACGGCTAAATTTTGGTCGTGACTCCAAGCATAGATATATGGCCCATCAACTCCGCTTGCAAGAACAGTAATGGAGCCATTGTCATTGGTACAAGCTGGATTGACGGAACTGGCTGTAAGTGCCGGCCCTGACTCTCCTTCAACCTCAACTGTTATGGTGGCCGTACAACCATTTCCATCTGTTACTGTGGCGGCATAAGAACCGATGGCCAGACCGGTTGCAGTATTGCTGTTTAGTTGATCATTGTGACTCCAATTGTAACTGTAGGGTTCAAGGCCACCAGTAACCGCCAAGGTAATACTGCCATTTTCAATACATTCAGCATCAGTCTGGTCTGCTATGGTCAATAACGGGGCGCCTACCAAATCGATCGTCACTGTTATGGAACTGGTACAGCCATTTTGATCAGTAACTGTAGCGGTATAGTCTCCTGCATTTAGCCCAGTAATGGTTGAGCTCGTCAAGCCACTATCGTGATCCCAACTAATCGAATATCCAGCTGTTCCACCAGAGGCAGCTACTGAAATACTTCCATTTCCGTCCTCACAGATAGAATTGGCCTTATCTACTAATTCTAGCAGTAAGGGATTATCATCTTCTAAGGTTTCGGAAACAATGCTTTGACAGCCATTGACATCTGTTACCGTTAGTGTGTAGGTGTCTGCGCCAAGCCCTGTGACTGTGGCTCCATCTTCATTGCCATTATGGCTCCAGGCATAGGTGTAAGGTTGTACACCTCCTGTTACCTGTACGCTTAATGAACCATCGTTATCTAGACAACTTGGATTAACTACCTGATCAAAGACAGCCGTGGGAGCTTCCAGATTGGAAACGGTAGCGGTTCCTTCCACCGTACAGCCATTCGCATCTGTCACTACTAAGGTGAAGGTTCCAGCAGACAATCCGTCCGCAGTTGGGCTATCTAAGTCACTATCATGATTCCAATCGTACGTATAAGGTTCAGTACCACCTGAGACGGTGAAGCTGATGGAACCATTAGAGGCATTACAATCGCTATCTGTGGTGTTAGGACTGCTTAGACTTGGCCCTGCGACTGCTGCTATTTCTATAGTTTGTACGGCGTCGCAGAATCCGTCTCCTGTTACAGTCACCGTGTAAGTATCAGCTGCTAGACCAGTAGCGGTCGGTGAATTGAGATCCTGATCATGTGACCAAGTATAGGAGAAGTCTCCCGACTGACCCACAACAGCAACAGTGGCGCTACCATCGGCTAGGTCACAATTTTCAGGGGATTGTTCCGTTATCTCAATCACTATATCGGTAGGAGCAGTAAGGATGGTAGAAAGGATAGTCTCACATCCGTTTGCATCCGTTACAGTAACACTGTAATCATCTGCCGCTAAGTTTCCAGCGAAATCTCCTGTCAAACCAGCATCATGGCTCCAACTAATATCGTAAGGTGTTGTACCTCCGCTAATCAGCAGGTCAATGAAACCATCTGGGCCAGAACAGCCAGGGTCTCCTTGCTGAGAAATTTCCACACTTGGTCCTTCGATTAATTGTACCGCTTGACTAAGGATGACTTCGCAACCGTTGGCATCTGTGACGGTGGCTTCATAATTTCCTGCTGCCAAATTGCTTACATTGAAGCCTGCCCCATTCGGTAATATATTCCAATCGATAGCGTAGGGAGTTTGTCCACCGGATGCGTTAATCGATAAGGCTCCATTTCCATCTTCACATAGTGAAGGTTCCACATTGGATATGGTGGCCACGAATGGTGGAGTTTCCTCTACAGTAATAGTTAAGGAGCGTTCGCAGCCAAAGTTGTCGGTTAAGGTAACGGTATAGTCTCCTCCAGGAAGTCCAGTTGCTACAGGTCCGTCTAAGTCTGTATCGTGATCCCAAGACCAGTCATAAGGCTCTACGCCTCCAACGCCTTGGACAGTGATACTTCCATTGTCATTTTCGCAACCAGAATCATTTACTTCTACCAATTCGATTTCGGCACCGCCTACCTCATCTACTGTAGCACCAACATTGGCAGTACATCCGTTTGCATCTGTGACTTGGATCGAATAAGTGCCAGGAGGTACTCCTGTTAAGGTAGGTTCATTGGTAACGGCAAGCTGACCCCAACGGAATTCATAAGGCGCCGTACCACCGCTTGGAATCACTGTAATGGAACCATTATTCGCACCACAGTCACTATCAACTATGGTACCTCGCTCTAGTGAGGGCGGACCTACATCTTCCACTACCACTTCGAGTACATCCTTACAATTATTGGCATCAGTGACGGTGACCGTATAGATTCCCGAAGTTAAGTCAGAGGCAATAGGTCCATCTAGAGAGGAGTCATGATCCCAATCATATTCAAAGGGGAAAGTACCTTCGTCCACCGAAATTCGAATTCTTACCTCTCCCTGGACACAAGGAAGATCATCAACACCGTCGAGAACTACAGTTGGTCCTGGTATTTCGTCGATAGTTACTTCTAAACTAGAGAAACAACCGTAGAAATCGGTGATCGTTACCGTGTAAGTGCCACTCAATACGCCGGACAGAGTAGGACTGTTAACACCTTGGTTATCCGACCATTCATACGTATAAGGCTCAACTCCGCCCGAGGGGACTACTGTCGCCGCTCCGATGGATTGACCACAAATATCTGATGTGGTACTGCCTAAGCTTAGGTTAGGCCCAGGTCTTTCATTGATGGTTTGTTCTACAATGTCTTCACACCCATTCGCATCCGTAATGGTGACGGTGTAGGTGCCAGGAGCTAAATCAGTTGCTTCATTATCATTCAAACTACCGTTGTGATTCCAGCTATAGGAAATCGGTGCTGTACCAGTTCCGCCAACAATCGAAATCGCAATAAATCCGTTATCCGCGCCGCAGTCTGAATCATCAAAGCTATCCACAAAGCCGATTGGTGCGGGTTCCAAATTAATAGTAGCGGTGGTGATATCTGTACAGTTATTAGCATCTGTTACCGTGATCGAATAGGTGCCTACGTCAAGATCAGAAACTGTTGCTCCAGCCGCGCCAATGCCGCCACTCCAATTGTAATTGTAGGGTGGGGTACCACCACTAGCTGCCACGGTGATGGAACCATTGCCATCTTCACAAAGTGAGTTCTGAGTACTTTCGACAGCAATCGTGGGACTTTCAATGAAGTCCACAGTTGCTTGATCTATAATGGTACATCCGTTGGCATCTGTGACAGTTACAGAATAGGTGGCAGAGGACAAGCCAGATGCTGTAGCAGAATTTGGACTGCCGTTACTCCAATTGTAATCAAATGGGGCAGTTCCACCTGTGACACTAACTGTAATGGAACCATTTCCTTGGTCACAAATACTATTAGTGATATCGAAGCTTAAACTGGAAGGTCCAGGGATGTTGTCGATGACAATTTCTTGTACCGTTTCACAACCTCGATTGTCCGTGACCGTCACAAAGTGTGCACCTTCTGGAAGGTTAGAAACACTGGCTGTATTCGGATTGGGAACACTCCACGAATAGTCATATGGTGCGGTGCCTCCCGATACACTAACGGAAGCTTCACCATTACTATCTCCACAAGTAGCATCAGCTGTATTTGTTACTGTGACGGTTGGAGGGGCAATCTCTCCAATCGTAGCACTTTCAATTACCTCACAGCCATTCTGATCCGTGACGGTTACCGTATAAGTGCCTGGCTCTAGATTCGTTATCTCTGCTCCTGTTTGACCTCCTACAGACCAAGCGTATGAATAAGAAGGATTTCCTCCGGTGACTACTGCCTGAATTTCTCCATCATCCTGTCCACAAGCTGCATCTATGGTGTTTAAGGATACTGTAGGCGGTAATTCCAGGTCAATAGAGCCCGTTACAGTAGCTTCGCAGCCAAGAGCATCCACGACTGTGAAGATATAAGTTCCTGCAGCCAAGTCATCAAAGGTAGGAGAAGCCTGCAATGCTCCACCATCCACGCTATATTGGAATGGTGCTGTACCACCAATGGCTTCTACCGTAATACTACCATTTCCATCGGTACACAAGCTATTTTGAGTATCATCAATTACCAAAGTCGGTGGGTCTATTTCGCCTATTGTTACAACCAACTGATCTTCACAACCATTGGCATCTATAACATCTATAGTGTAGGTTCCTGCTGCAAGGTCAGTAGCTGTTGGGCTGTCTGGGGCGCCATTGCTCCAAGTGAAACTGAAAGGTGCCGTACCGTCTACGACAGTCACAGTGATGGAACCATTAGCCTGATCGCAAGCTTCGTCAACAGATGAATCAAGCTCCAAAGAGATTGGGTTAAAGGCCGTGATGCTAGCAGATGCGCTGGTGGTACAACCATTGGCATCCGTAATGACTACTGTATGTGGACCAGCGGCAGCATTGGTTAGATTTTGACTATTCAAACCATTATTTCCATCCCATACATAGGAATAGGGTGGGGTACCTCCAATAGGAAGGGCATTCAGCTCTCCGGTGGGCTCAAGGCAGGTGGCATCGGATACCACTTCAACTGTAGCGGTCAATACCTCTGGTTCATTCACTAAGATGGTACTAACCACCACAGAACAACCATTATCATCGAGAACCGTGACTTCATAGGTTCCGGCACCAAGGTCAGAAAAGACACTTGAACTTTGTGCAGCTCCTCCGTCGAGAGAGTAACTGTACGGCAGGGCACCACCGGAAGGTGTAATGGTAATGCTACCATTGGACTCTCCATTACAGTTAGCATCCTGTACGTTTGAGATAGCTGTAATGTCTGCACCCACTCCAATCGTAAAATCTACATCTACTGTACATAGAGAAGCGTCTCGGATAGTGATCGTATGATCACCTGGAGCGATACTTGCAAAGGAGGAAGAAGTCTGGTAATCTCCGCCATCCAATGAGTACTCCAAAGTACCTGAACCCCCAGATGCTGAAACGGAAGCCGTACCATCATCTACTCCGGTACAGGTTGCATCAGTAGTTATGGGATCCTCTGCCACAACTCCACTTGGTTGTTCGATAATACTAGAAATCAAGGTGAAACAACCATTCGCATCTGTTACTCCAATTTCATATTCCTCGGCTGGGAGTCCTGTTCGGTTGAGTGTACCACCACTTGAAGCAATGGTGCCTTGCTGTTCGTCAAAGAACCAGACAATATCATAAGGAGCTTGACCTCCTGTCACAGTGATTTCTATCGAACCGCTGGGGTCTCCAGCACAGCCAGTCACATCAGTAGCCGTCGCTGAAGCATCTATTGTCACTACTCTTTCAACCACCTCCGTAATGTAAGAAATACAACCCGTGGCATCTTCTACAGAGAAGGTGTTGGGCAAGGAATCTGTTAAACTAGAATAGGTCACATTGAAAGGAGCTGAACTAAGGGTGGTAGAACTAGCATTGTTGTTTTTAACGGTGTAAGGAGGTGTCCCCCCACTAACGGTTAAAGTAAATGAGCCATCGTTACCAGGGGCACAGGATTCAAGTGTAGTCCCTGTAACAGCTAGAGTTGGCCCAGCAATTTCTGAGATGGTGAAAGAAGGATTACCACATTCATAACATCCTGTACTTTGATCTAGAATTGCGATTTCGTAGGTACCACCAGCAAGGTCATCAAAAGTTATGGGCGATCCACTAGTGATGGCAGATCGGAATCCTTCTCCGAAGGGAACTGCTACTTCTCCACAGAACAACTGGCCCACTTCAAACAATTCAACCAGATAAGGACCACCACTACCTCCTGAAATGCTTACTTGTGCACTACCTTGCTCACATCCACTGGTAGCTGCCTGAGTTTGTACGCCAGAAGCTGATGGAGGGGAAACAAAGTTTTGGTTGCTAAATGTTTCGGAATCTGTGCAGCCATTTGCATCACGGACATACAAGGTTTCGAAGCTTGATAGCCCCGTCAGTACATTGCTGCTTTGCCAGTTAATCCCGTCGCTAGAGTATTCGTAAGGCGGAGTTCCCCCCGTCACAGTTTCCACGGTATACGCTCCGTTATTACCAAACCCATCATTGAAACAATTAAGGAGTGGGCCGTTATTGACGATACTAACAATCTCTGGATCGCTACCTGCAGCTACCGTGATCAATGCCTCTGATCCTCCGACCGTGCTCGGAGCACTGAAAGTACTAGGAAAGGTAGCCTCACAGTTTCCTAGGGCTCCAGCCGATTGGCTATCGTCGCTTACCACTACACCATATCCAACATTTCCATTTCCATTTGCTCCGGTAGAAGGACTAAGCCCTGTAAAGGTAACCGTAGCGGTTCCGCTTTCCAGGCCTACATCTGTAGCCGTTTGTACTACTGAACCACCATTATATAGTTCAATGATATAAGGAGGCCTTCCCCCTTCTACTTGTAAGGTAATAGTCCCATCGTTGGCACCAACACAGGTTTCACTTGTGCTGGTAGCACTAGTTACTGACATCACACCTGGATCAGGTAAGTCAAAAGCAATGGTGTTGACAGATTCACAACCCTCTGCATTTCTAAGTTTAATATTATAAGGCGCAGCTCTTGGTACAAAGAAATCATTGATTACAAAGAAAGGTGCTTCGTCTGGGAAAGAGGGGTTAAAGTTTTGCCAAGTACTTCCTCCGTCAAAAGAAATCTCATGAAAACCACCCTGGAAGGAAAAAGCAGCGTCAAACTCATCGAAATTTATACGTGCGCTGGCAACCTCCCCACTGCAAGTGACTTGCGTGATATTTATACTAGTCATGAAGATTCTAGCTGGTTGACTTACAGTGACCTCCTCTATGAGTTCACAACCTTCGTCATCTCTTGCAATTACCTCATAAGTTCCAGCGGGCAGATTGCTATAACTAGTAGTTGAATTAAAAGCCCCTCCATCAAACGAATAGACAATGGTTCCTGCTCCACCAGATGCCGAAAAGTTTACTGTACCATCGGTGTCACCCCAACAGGTCGCAGAGGTACTGGTTTTCGTATCAAAGACCAGTGAAGCCGTTTGTACAATAGAGAAATTGTCTGTCATCACACATCCTGCGGCATCACGAACAAAAGCACGATGATTCCCACCAGATAATCCAGTGAAATCGCCTGTGCCATTGCTATTAGAGTCATCTCCATTTAAATAGTAGGTATAGGGCGGGATGCCTCCACTCGCAGAAAAGCTAACCTCCCCAGTGGGTTGGCAGCTGATACTAGGTTCAGTAGGGCCAATAGTGACGGTAAGCTCAGTACCAGGTTCAGTTAAGCTAATGGGGAGATTAACACTACAACCGCGATAATCAGATACATTCAAGTTGGTTGTACCCGAATTAACAGTCACTATTCTTGGAGAAGAAACATTGAATTGATTGTATACACCACCTGTAATTCGGTAGTTGCCATTCCCTCCGTCAAAAGCTACAGTGACTGTAGTATTGTCACCTCTACAAGGAATTTCCACCCCTCCGACAGTAGGAGGACTTGCCGTAATGGCTGCTGTGAGTTCTTCAGGTTCAGTGACGGTGACAATAGTAGTACCTTCCGATTGACAGCCCTTACCATTGGTAACTCTGACATTGTAGGTTCCGACTGGAACATTTGATATGGTAGCAGAGTTACTACCGGTAGTTGATAGGGTAGAACCTCCTCCTGTAGGAATCAATTCATAGAGGTTGCCACCGAAACCGCCACTAATACTGACTCTAACACTACCGTTATCCCCATTACATCTAGCGTTGTTTGGAGTAGCGCTGATGATGGAAGGAAGTGGTACTGCCTGAACATTTATGTTTTCACGTATACCTACACAAAAGGCTTCCTCTCCTAACTCACCCACTCTGATGGAGTAAGTTCCAGGGTCCAGGTTATCAAAGACAATCGGATTGGCATCGATCTGTGCTTTAGTGACGTTTAAGGCTCGATCTATATTGATTTCCCCGTTCGTATAATTCCCCTCATAGAGCCATATGTCAAATACACTTGCATTGCTGGCACCTGACAGTCCCGTAACCTCAATAGACCCTTTTGGACTACTCCCTTGATCGCAAAAGTCGGGAAGGCTAATTCTAATTTGATTGCCAGTGGGCGGGGCTGGAGCGGATACGTAAGAGGCTCCAAGACTAGTAGTTTTGAGCGGTGTGGCTTGCTCCCACAAACTTGAAGTAGCATAGACTTGATATTCTGTAATAGGGTAGGTCGCAGTTACATTGATGAAATCTTTGTTAAAGGTTTCCTCAACAAAGTCCCATGTCGTACCCCCATCAGTACTCTTTTCCCAAGTCAAGGTATAATTCCGAAAATTAGAGTTGACATTGGCATCAATACGGTAGCTGTCATTTTCACAGAAGTTTCCTGCTGCTTGACTTCCATTAGAGTTTAAAATCGATAATGTATTGTTGTTCCCGTAGCTGTCAAAGGTCTCCAGCTTAATGGTAAGATTGGCACTAAAGCCATTACCGGACACGTCGAAGGTATGAGAGTCATCTTCAAATCTAATTACATCTGCTAGCTGGATAGTTGTGGCACCTGAAGTTTTATCGTCATCATTATTGGCTAGAATGGCACAGCAATCATAGGAACAATTACCCCCTCGGTCATTTTCCCAAGCATTTAGGGTGACTAGTAGGATCGTTCCATTGGTAAATACATCCACATTCCCGGTTGTGCTCATGTCGAATACATCAGTATTCTGGTTGAAAGTTCCAAAGTTAGAATTGCTTCTATGTACGCACTTGGTGCCAGTCGCAGTAAAGTTGCCCCCTAAAAAGCCATTGACAACCCAGGTTGGATCTGGCTTGTTGCCAAAGGGGTCGGCTCCTTTGCTAAAGGAAACACTGTTCAGGATAAGTCTAGCTCTTACTGTCCCTTGTGCATAAATGGAATGCGAAAAGACAAACAAGCATATGATGGACAAGATAAACTTGAGATATCTCATGGTGTGATTGTTTCGGTCTAGATTTGAAATGGCTTAGTAATTCACTTGGATAGCAGGTGCTAGGGGAGATTGCGCTCCGTCTTTATGCAATACCTTGACGCTATACTGGTATTGAGTATTCATTTTCACAGTCTGGTCCTGAAAGGTGAACTTGCTTCTTTTTCTCCTGCCTCTTCCAGTAGTAATGAGACTTTCTTCCGGGCTGGTTCCAGCATAGCTGACCATCCTCTGTTCGCCATTGGACTTAAAGATGATGAAGGTTTGCACCTTGTCTGCCTCTGGATATTCCCATTCTACCGTAATGTGTTTAGCTCTGCGGTCTACGCTCGCACTAAGATTCTGCACTGGTTTACGAATGAAATCATCGATTATCTGGGCTTGTGCAACTTTAGAACTACTTGCCAGGTCTGCATTATCCGTGGCAACTATTTTGTATTGGTAGGGTTGACCTACTTCTGCTGTGCTATCTACAAAGTTGGAGTAGGTGTCTGTATATGTGAGGTCAGTAGTGTATATGACCTGCCAGTTTTCTTCACCAACCGGGCTACGCTTTAGCTCGTGAGTTATCACATCTTTACTTGAACTATTAGCCCAGGCCAGCGCAACGCCTTCTGTAGTTGATTGGATGTCCTTGAAGACTGGAGAAGTAGGAGGGATCGTGTCGGGACGCGTCAAAGTGGCTACTTCTGAAAACTCTGAACCGTTTTGACGGTAGTCAACAGAAAAGACCTTAACAAAGAGCTCTTCCGTCAAAGTATTGAGACTTAGGGTGTCGATGAAGAAGTTATCTGGAGTTGGTTTGCTGGTAACTTGGGTGTACTCAGCTATTGGATGGTTGGATACATACACTCGATAACCTAGAAAGTCTGGCTCTTCGTTCTTATCCCAGGTGACCACCATAGCACCATTCTTGAGAATAGTACCTCGGAGATTGGTAGGAACGGCAGGTGGTGTAATATCATCGATCTGCCCCAAGGCGGCAAATGATGACATCTCTCTAGCATATTGGTCTTTCGCTACAATAAGATAGTAGTTGGTAGGCAATGGATTCGGGTCAATGAAAGCCCTGGAATTGGAGGGAAGAAGTTCTTCCGGACTGATCTTTTCAAATGGACCCTGGTCATTGGAGCTACGTAGTACTTCGAATCCCAGAATTTTGTCATTGTCTCCCTGATTAAAATCCCAGCCAAGGTTGAATCCTCCATCATTATTCATAGAAATAGACGTGATAGTAGGGTAGTAGGAGGGCTTGGGGTCAATGCCCATACCTTGCACAGGATCAGATGGAGGTCCTACTTCGTCGAAAGGTGTAACCCCCTTCACCCGGTAGAAATAAGGGGTATTGTTTTGAGCCAATGAATCCGGAATAAAGGCTAGATCAGTTCCGTCCTTTTCCTTACCTACAGTAATAAATGGCTTAGTGCGAATCGATCTCCAACTGAGGCCATCTTCTGATTTTTCAATGATATAGCTGACGTAGAATAGTTTGAATAACTCCTTGTTCCAGCTGATCAAGACAGATCTATTATCGAAATTAGCCTTTACTTCTAAAATTTTTGGCAAGGTATAGATGTCATCCGTACCTACTGCCACACTACCGGTATCGATACGACTGATTTCTCCCATTGGGATGGACTCTTTTTCATCTACTTCGATCTCACCAATTGGGAAGCTTGGTTGAGTCGCTGGATAAACTCGATAAACGTAGCTCTCTCCCGGCTTCGCAGTCTTATCTGTATAAGCTAAACCCATGGCCTCAGCAGCTTCAAAGGAGTGGTCAGCTGCAAATAATCCAAAACCATAACGATTTATGTCATCAGCCGCTTTGTTGGTCAAACTGGCCTCGAACCCTTCAGTACCTGTCTCTACACCAAAAGAGTTACCAAAAATAGCTTGTGCTCCAATGGCGGCATATTCATTGCGTTGCATGATGGGTTGCCATTCTTCCTCCGTTTGCAAAGGAAAGATCGGATTCTCCGTCATGGGCACTGCCACTGATCTTTCCTCCCAACTCAACAGTTGGCCATTACGCTTATAGGTATGACGGACTAGGACGTAACCTGCTGCATTGCAATCAAACCAGGTATCAGGAGAAGTGGGAGCCCATCGCAACTTGATTTCCTTACCATTGGTGCGTGCGAGCATCTTTAACGCTCTTACTTCATTCTGTTCTGGATTTATCTGCGCAGCTAGGGGATAAGCGAGACCAATCAAGAAGAAGATGATGAAATATTTTGAGTTCATTTTTATATTTTTTGATTCTCCGACAATTTTGTGCTTGAGTCTCTTGAAATCTAGATCAATGCTCACGGTCAATCGCTTATGATCTTCATTTTAAGTTGACCCAAAAATTGCCGGAGAAGGTATTTTTTGGTTAGGGGTTAGTTGTTGTTGCCGTATAGAATATCAAGGTTTACAGAAGAATTTGGCGTGGACTGACCAGGAAGTGTATATTCAAAGCGAACCCGGTAGTTACCGTAATCTGGATAGGCAAAACCCCAGTTTAGAAAGTCGACTAATTCTTTCGACATATTCGGCGTTGTGACATAGTATCCAGCAACATCCTGCTGATATTCGAAATAGTCCATGATCATATAGTAGGGTAATTGATAGACTATCACTGTATTACGCAATGGCGGGTTAGCCGTTCCGACCAAAACCTGATCTTCCGTCAAACGGTGCGGGGTGCCTCCTTGCGAAATGAACACTGCTTTCGACGGAACCTCTCCATATTCTGCTGGATCACGCCAATCTAGAGCGATGGTCGGAGGAACCGGAACATGGTTGTACATGTTCGGGGCCATCTTACTATTGAACCAATTGTTACCTGTTACACTAAGATCAGCAACTGGTTGGATTAATGGGCTCACATTCTCGTCTCCGTTGTTGTAACCATCCTGGTCGAAGAGGTCAAAGTATTCATTACCATTCAGCACTGCACCGAAGGTCTGGATGGCGGAACTAGATTGTCCAGTTGGATCAATCAAAATAGCGTCAGAATACTGCTCGCTTAGATCAAGACCACTCATTTTCTGATTGAAGTTGCTGTAGTAACTGGTACGGAAATTAGAAGTATACACATCCTTTTCCTTTAAGTCACTAAGCTGTCCTTCGGCGACTTTAGCTTGAATAATAATGGTGGTATATTCTCCGTCAGAGTCATCATTTTGATAAGAAAGCAACTCCTGCTCCAATTCTTGAACATTGTCATCTACGCCACCACCAGTATTAGCTGGTACGTTCACGATGGCTACGCGAGAAACGGTATTGGTAGCCAATTGTGCTCCCGGGATGGCAAAGTTGACTCGTTTATCCGAGTTGTTGTAAGAGAAGCCTGCTGTAGCTGCTTGATTGCCATTTTGGTAGAAGATCAACTTTTGATCCCAATCGGCTGCATCCAAGGCAAAACTTGGCTCAGTTTCGAATAGATAAGGTTGTCCTTGCTTCAGTTGAATGTATCCACCGTTAGATTCTGTTCGTAGGAAGTTAAACTGGTCAATTACTGGATAACTGTAAGCTACATTATGGTGTGGAATGTAGTCTGGAGCAGGCCCTGTCGTGAAATCAATATCAGCACTCTGTTCCACGCGTTGTCCTGAATCGTTGAACAATGGTATCCAAGCGGCGGTACCTTCTGGGCGTTTGTCAAAACGTACGTTAACCAATAGTTTGTATGAAGCATTACCCGTTAGGATGTCTGCTGGGGTGAAGACCACTACATCATGAGTGTCATTCCATTCGTAGTCTCCATTAATGGCTAGACCTGTAGTATTGTCAATGATGTCAAACTGGTAAAGACTCGGTCGATATTGAGTGACGTTACCTTCATCATCCTGCAATTCGAAGATATCTCCGATGGGTAAATTGAAAGTTACTTGCGGACGAATGAAGACGTCTACATCCTCGTCAGTATTGGCATTTGGTTGAGTGCTACCGATCAATTCGATACCAGCCAAAGCATCAGCTCCAACAATATCACACTTCTGGCCGACTTCAAATTCGAAGCGACAATTACCTTTCACTAAACCGCCCAGGATGCTGTACTTCCCACCTACAATACCTCGCATCCACATAGGGTTTGGCAACTTAGCCTGAAGTACGGCTGCTGCCGCTATGGATAGAATCTCAAAATTTCCTTTAATTCCAAATACATCTACCTTGATGCCTATGGCTCCTTCTACATAAGCCCATATTTGCCCCATGGCATACCAGCCATTGACACCGATGGGTTCACTGCTGTTTTCATTACCTGCACATCTGGCAGCTTCGCCCAAATTGATCATCATCACGTCAAAGCCAGCACCTGCTGCAAATTCTGCGTAGAAAGCCAAGAATTTAAGTTCAGGCATACTCAATTGCATAGATGCACCGAACATCAAGCCAGTACCGGATTGGAACCTAGGGTCGTCTTGGTTAATTAGGCTATAGTCTCCATCACCCAGGATATCGATCACTTCCGGTGGGAGATCCGGGAATGGCGGTAAATTCATACCTGCATCTAGGTAGGCGGTGAACAATAAGCCTACTTCGCCCCAATCAATCTGTTTATCTCCATCTCCAGCATCATTTGGCGCATCTTCAGCTGAACTGCCACCTAATCCATCCAGTCCAGGCAAGGAGTAGCTGATCATAATTCGATTATCTGGCGTACCGAGATGTATGTACCAAAGTTCAGGATCAGCATGTATAATACCGGTTCCGGCCAAATTCTCTTCGTAAGCACCCGTAATCAATCCTTTGGCTACATTTAGATAGAGATCTAGTTGTGCATGGAAAGATTCATTTTCAAAGTCATATTCCATGGCCAAAACGCAACGCAAGGCTGGATCCTCTTCCTCTCCTCCAGTTGGCGGAGGCGTCATAAAGCGCGCATCCCCTTCGAAGGCTATTGAGGCCAGACCGCCGCTAGAATTGAATATGATCTCCAGCATTAAATCACTATTGAACATATTCGGGTTCACCAGTCCTATGCCTATCCTGGCCCTTATTCCGATTCCATAATCACTGTTTGGTATATATTGTGTTCCAGAGAGTGACATGCCGATATCCTCTGGGACTTCCTCTTCTTCGCCGTCCTCTGGTTCCGGTAACTCCAAATCTTCCATGCTACCTCTTTGCATATGATAACTGGCGCCACCACCAAATCCAAACAGCGCAAGTCCGGTGGTACCAATGGCTATTCCCGGTTCAAAGGAGGCCATTGCGTCGGCAAACCAATATCGATATCCATCGACCTCCCCAAATTGGGCTACTGCTGCCACGCTTAGCTTGGGCTCAAAGGTAGCCTCTACCATAGCTCGGAAGCCAGAACCATAACCTGGAGTATCCTCATAGAAATTGATAGAGCCGTATAGCGCATAACCTGGGCCGCTCACGTCGAGGAAGAGTTCCTCGACCTGCACGCCATCGAAGGTCCAGACCTGTTTTCCGCTATCATCTATTTCAACTAGTGAGTTGAGATAGATAACCCCGCCAGCTGAGAAACCGGAATCATCGGCACCAACTAGGTTTACAGCGGCGTCGATCATGAAACTCACGGTACTTTCTTCTTGGGAGAGTCCGATGCTATTGATCGTCAATGGGAAACCGGACAAGAGCGGCTGTTCGCCATCTCCATTGACCAATTCCCAACTACCAATGTTGACTAAATAGGGAGGTCCTGTACTTAATTCGAAGTTTTCAAAATTGACGGTGGGAAGCATCATTTTATCTGGCGCATCCTTGGATTTATTTTTGCCGACCGAAGGAGAGAAGCTGGCCGATCCATGCAGAATAGCACTTGCTGTGAAACTCTTATCTTCAGTTAAATACTCCATACTGATTTCAGAATCAGCAGCTAAAGTCATATTGGCTCTCCAGGCATCCATCTCTACATCTTCTGTCAGCGCAAGGCTAAAGAAGTAGCCATCTTCCGGTTGTATTAAACAGTCATAGGCAAGTGGAGATTCAAAGGCAGAAATATCGAGTACACCTGCCATGCCGGCACTTTTGAATTGATTGGATTGAACGGTTATTCCTACGGAGTCAATCGAAAATCCCCAACTGCCAACTCGTCCGTCTTCTACACTTAGCACGTTTACTCCATAGACATTTCCAGAAAACCCGGTGTAGTCGATGATAATATCGGTAGCGCCGAGTTGAATCGGTGTATCTGGGTCACTATCATTGAATTTTTCGGGTAGTTTGATATTTAAAGCCGCTAGATAGAATCCAGTCCAAAGTGGATTATCTGCTCCCTCTTCACTCTCAACATCTGCATGTGAATAATCTTCTGGGAAAGTAACGGCTTCAGGTGTGACCTCGGCGCTAAGGTCAAAAACTGCATTCTCAACGGACCAGGTCCAGTCTTCTAGTTTGGGTAATTCGAACGGAGTCATGCTCATATCTGCCACAAACTCACCCCAAGCAGGCATGGATGTGACAAAAGAGGCGGTTACATAACCATCATCAAGGCGTTCGAATGTGCTGCCATCCACTGGAATCAACAAATCTCTACAAAAGGCTACCTCTCCCTCTAGTCCAATAGAAGAAATACCTTGACAATTCCAGGAGACATAGGTGTTGTCTCCAGCCTTTATATTTAGCAAAATCTTATCTCCTAGATTAACAGGAATATCATTCAGTAAAATTAGATTTGAATTGCCTAGCATTCCACCTGGATGGAATTGTCCTTGGGTCAATCCAAAAGAGACATATTGATTAGCTACGGGAATCTCCGCTGACATAAAGGCGCTAAGGGATGCTCCGGAAGGAGTAAAGACCATCTCGTCAATGGCGATCATATTAGGTGCTTCACCTAGCGAAACTGGTAGTGTAACACCGCCTAAATTAGCCATGAGCATGTCAAAAGTGACCTCCATCGCTTCCTCTTCCTCTTCCTCTTCCTCTTCTTCCTCCTCCTCACCTTCTTCTTCTTCTTCTTCCTCCTCACCACCACCACCGTCATATTCTGCGCCACAGAGCATTGGCGTGGCTTGTAGGTCTGCAGCTACTTCTTCGGGGCTCTGGAAATCTGGAATGCCATCCAAACCTTCGGAAATGGCAGTGACCTCTCCGTCATATACCTCCTTCATCTCATTTACATACAAGCCCTCAAATTCAGAGATGATCTTTAGTCCGAGCCAAGGTACAATGACGAGGCCGGTACCGTCCCATGCCTCTGGATCTTCCTCGGAAGGATCGGCACTAGTGATCCTAAACTCAAACCCACCTAGATTTAATACATCTCCAAATTCGAGACTAGCGATCGGGGTGGTATTGGAAGGAGTGGGTAAGGAAAAATCTTCAGTGCAGTCAAATTCCGCCGGATCAAAAACTATAGCCTCGGTGGTAAAGGTATCCAAGGCAGAAAATGAACCTGGGGCAGTTCCATTACACAATGTTTGAATTTGATACTCATAGGTGGTTCCGTCACTAAGGCCAGATAAAGTATGGTTCACTATAGGAGTTTCGTCTTCGTACCAATTGGCATCAACTCGGCCAAATTCGCGATAGCGAACTAAGTAGGTATTATAACCGGGGAGGGGTTGCCAATTGAGTACTGCTTCGTTCGGGTTTAAGACATTGACTTCAATACCTGCTGGCGGTTCACAGTCATCTCCATAGGTAAAATACTCTGGGGCACTCCAGCCATTATTTTGAAAAGCATTGAGTTGGGTGATATCTCTGGCTTGGACTCGCATGATGTATTGAGCACCACGCACCAAGGGAGGGTCAGCTGGACCAATTAAAGTACTGGTGGTCATATTGATCACCTGCTCTACCACGGGTTGCTCAAATTCGAAGATAAGATCTGCGGTGAGTCCTTGATTGGGATTGAAGTTGAATATCTGTACGGTATATTCTACTGGAAAACCTCCTACATGCCTTTCTTGCCATTGTACGCCGAGGTTCTGAGGATTGGTCACCAATTGTTGGCCAATAGGAGCCAGGATAACAGGAGGATCTTGAAGGATGGCACTGATGCCAGTACAAGACTGGAAGGAAACTGCTTCTTCATTGCTTCGATCATAATCATAAGCAGTAAAACACAAGGTATAGAAGCCCTCTGGGAGCCCTCCCCGCTGTATATAGGCCTCCCTGGTGATCCCTGAGAAGTTGAGGTTGTCGAGATCCAGGTATTCAGAAAGTTCCACTCCTGACAATTGGGTTGGTACACCAAAACTTAAAGTAATGGGGGAGGGGTTGAAGTTTTCTTTGCTGCTTATGGCAATTCCCTGACCTTCAATAGTGAACCTTAGTCGAACTTGATAAGACAGTTCCTCCCGATCGTTTAAAACCATGGTGACACCAAGTCGCTCTAGGCCCGGTGCAACCAGATCAGACAAGCGCCCAGAATGAGGCGGAACGGACTGCGTGGCTAGTGTGACGGGAAATGCCTGCGAGTAGGCATGAGTCAAGATGCCGAAGGAAAGGAAAAATGTTGCAACTAATGAAATTGAAAAGGCTTTCATAGTTCTTTGTTGGATATTTGTCTTGAAGACGTACTGATGAAGGGATAGAATGAAAGGGTCAATACAAGCGGAGATTTCCGCCAAATCGATACCCGTAAGCTAACCGGCCATACCATTCTGAAAAAGAAGGAAATTCTTGACTGCCTCCAGTGCGATTAATAAAAGACGTACTGAAAGAGAAAGAATGATCGTCCTGGTAGAGGTAGGTAGCTCCCAGTGTGAGATTGAGGACATTGCTGTTGCCTCGATTTTGGGAAGAGATCAAATTATAGGTAGTTCGAAAAGTGGTCTGCAATTTTCGTTCATAAAAGCCTTTAGTAAGACCAATGGTAGGAGAGAGAGTGCTATTATTTAGCATACTCAACTCCGTCTGGTTGTAGTTTAAAGCTGCGGTAAAACGCAAATCTTGAAGACTTTGCGTTTTGGAGTACATGAGGCTACCATTGAAAAACTGAGATTTGGCATCGTCCTGCACTACATCATCTATAATGCTATTGGCTTGCTGATAGGACAAAACCAAGGTTAGGGAGGAGGGGTTCTCACGACTTGAAATATTGTATGTAGCTACGGCATTGCCTGCTTGCGTGGTTTGGGCAAGGATCAATGAGTCTACGATGGTGGTGGGATCAAAGGTTTTAAGACGAGTAGTGTTTTCAAAATTAGAATAGGAAGTATTAAACAACCACTTCTCATTCGGTATATAACTTAAATTTAGAGAACCTACCAAACGCCGCGTACCATTCTTCTCAAAGTCATCCAAATTGGTTCTTTCGAGACCTCCATTGGCGAAGAAGGTCATCTTGTTCTTCATAAACGTCTTCGAAAAACCAGCCGTGTAATATTCCGCATCACTAAGAAAGAACAGCGCCCCCAAAGTACGGAAGCCTCTTTCTATTCGTTCGTACCCACCTTGCAAATTCATGCCTTTTAAACCATAATTGAGTTTTGCCCGATAGGCGTTACCGTCGATGGCGGTCTCATTAGGGGTGAAAAGACCAAAGATTTGGTTGCCGAAATCAGTATTTGCATCGGTTAGATCCTCAGCTCTACGATCTGCATTGTAAACACTATGTGCGAGTTCGAGGTCGGCTGAGAGGCGCTTACCCAACTTCTGTTTTACTATCCCACTAATAATGGCATTATTAGCAGGTGTCAAGGTAGTTGCTATCGGCTGCCCAATTGAACCTTCATCATCATCAGCACCGAACAAAATGACGCTATATTCGCTACCTTTCCCACGATAACCCATTTTCATGCCATATCCCATTCTTCGATAGGATGGATCAAGCATCTGCTGGCTATTCAGGTCTTCTGCTCGAGCCCTCCGTAGCTGGCCATACATACCGGATACGTAGAAGTTTCCTGGCTTAAGTTCAAAACCGGCCCCACGGAAGTTAATGCCGGATAAAGTGTATTTGGAGTAATTGATACTGCGATCTCCTAGATGTAAGGTCGCCCATTTGTAGGTTGGGCTGATGCCAACGAAAGTGTAACTGGGAAGATTAAATTCTTGATTGCCATCTGAAAAGGCAAGAGAGAAAGGAGCGGATATACCTGCAAAATTAAGATTTAGGTTGGCCACCGCACGCCACTGTAGGGCATCTCGCCGAGGATCAATACCGCTCGATGTATAGAAGTCATTTGAAAGCCGTAAGCCCCCAGATATCTTTAAGGATCTATTATCTGAGGCATCCTGGGCATGTAAGTCGGGAAAATTTAGAAAAACAGAGAAGAGTATTGCGCACAGCAATCTTAGCGGCTTAAGTGTATATGGGTATCCCATGCGGCGGTATTTGGCTGGATGCTTGTATCAATTAGCAGGCAGGGATAGAAAATTGACATTTACTATTCTTCCTTAGTGCTGTAGAACAAACTCCGGGTTTAGTTTTGAAATAGGTTCATCACCAATCAAGGTGATTACCATGAGGATTACCTGTTAATACTTAGGTCTAGGAAAGCTGAAAAAATGGCCTTGGGAGAGTACAAGACCGATTGCGTTATGGCGCTATCACCTTTGCAAAGTTCAGCAAATCGAAAATTGGGAAATAAGGTAAGGTAGAGATTGCTAAATCTCTTTGAAAAGATGAGTGTTTTGCCTGTGAGGCTAGAAATAGGTTTTGTCCGAAGACATGGCGAATTTAAAAAAAAACTCTAATTCCTGCAAGTAACAACAAAACTAACTAGCATTTTGGGTCATAGCTAGCAGGACATAAAATGACTTGTGCTAGAATGAATGCTTATGGTGGTTAAATGGAGTGATAAGAGGATTGTCATGAATTGAGGTTGCTGGATAATAGTTTGATTATGAATTTTTTGTGTTAAAAAAAGATTAGATTATGTGCCTCTATGGTTATGTTTTATTATTTATAAATAGATTTGTTTTTCTTGTGTTGTAACTGTAGTTAGAAAGAAAGCGGGGCAAAAAAAAATCATTGGATTTATACGGTCGTGAAAACTATTAGCGTTGAACGGGCCTCTTTTAAGATGAGCTGAGTAAGTTTTTCTGAATGCTAAAATCGGATCAAACAAGTGGAAAAATCAGTTACGTCAGATAGCTTGCTATTTTATTTTTTTTAGGTCCGGTATTTTTGTTGTTTAGGCAATTTTTGCATTTTTGCGCGTGATTTCCTTCAAAATATCCCAAATTACAACTTTCACAAAGGATTAGTTTTAACTAAAAACGCAAGAAAAAAAGGAAGAACTTTAGATCAGCTAGCCAACAAGAAAAATTAGGGTAGGGATAATTTTAATGCCCGATTTTGTTTATCTCATTTTTCAAAAAATTCATTAGTATGAAAAGACTCTCACTAGTCTTAGCCCTCGTACTATTTGGGGCAGGCTTTGCGCTTGCACAAAGAACAGTTACAGGGACTGTAACCGATGAATCTGGCGAGTCCTTAATTGGCGCCAGTATTTTGGTTAAAGGTACTACATCAGGTACCGTGACCGACCTTGACGGAAACTATTCTCTTTCCGTTCCAGATGCCAGTAGCATATTAATCTTCAGCTACACTGGTTTTAACACACAAGAAATCGAAGTTGGATCTCAATCTGTGATTGACCTTGTTCTTAGCGAAGGGGTTTCTCTTGGAGAGGTTGTTGTAACTGCGCTTGGTGTTGAGCGGGAAGAAAAAGCCCTTGGATATGCTGTACAGCAGGTAAAAGGAGACGAAGTATCTCGTTCTGGTGCTAGTAACCCAGTTGATGGACTGGTAGGTAAAGCTGCCGGTATCCAGGTAACTCGTTCTTCTGGTTCTGTAGGTGGTGGATCTCGTATCCTGATCCGTGGTGTGACTTCTATGGTAGGTAACAACCAGCCATTGATCGTTATTGATGGTGTTCGTACCAACAACGAAACGCTTCTTTCTCAAGGAGCAACTTCAGGTACAGCAGCTTCTAACCGTCTAATGGACCTTAACCCTGAGGATATTGAATCTATCAACGTATTGAAAGGTGCTGCTGCAACAGCATTGTATGGTACTTCTGGTTCTACCGGTGTGATCTTGATCACTACCAAGAAAGGAGCTAAGAAGAGCCGTCTTGATGTAAACTTCAGTAGTTCTGTTGGTGTGGACAACATTACGCAAATGATTGATCTTCAGTCTGAGTTTGCGCAAGGACGTCCTGACAACTACAGAGGACCTGAAACGGGTGAGTCTGGTTCTTGGGGCCCAAGAATCACGGATTTAGAGTATGCTACAAATCCTGATCACCCAAATGCTCCTGCTGCTTCTGCTTTTGATGCAGAAGGAAACTACAAATTCGATAAGAATGGTTTCCTAGTACCAAAAGGTACAGGTAATGGCACTCCTGCTAATTTGTACAATAATGTAGATCCTTTCTTCCAAACAGGAATGACTTTCACCAACTCTTTGTCTATTGCAGGTGGTGGAGAAACAGCAACCTTCCGTCTTTCGGCTTCTGATCTTAAGGCTACTGGTGTAATTCCTAACGAAGAGTACAACAGAAAGACCGTTAAATTGGCTTCTACATTGAACCCAATTGAAGGATTGACCCTTAGTGGTTCTGTAAACTTCACTAAGTCTGACTACGTACGTGTTCAGCAAGGTTCTAACACATCTGGTCTATTGTTAGGTATGTTGAGAACGCCAGTTTCTTTCGACAATACCAACGGATTTGGTGCTGAGAATGCTGTTGATGAAGTATCTGCCTACCAATTCCCAGACTTTAAGCAACGTAACTACCGTGGTGGTGGTGGATATGATAACCCATACTGGATTATCAACAACGCATTAGGATTCGAGGATGTTAGCCGTACTTTTGGTAACGTTAAAGCTGACTACAAATTCAGCGACTGGGCAATCCTAGGATTGAACATTGGATATGATGTAACCACAGATATCAGAAAGCAAGAGTTTGAAATCAACTCTCGTACTAACGCTGGTGGCCGTGTTCAGCACGATGAATTCAACACACAGCAATATGATACGTACTTGAACTTGATCGGTAATGGTCGATTGACGGATGAAATTGGCTTGAATTACTTGATCGGTGCCAATGCATTCTCTTTCAATAATCACCGTACACAAACTAGAGGTGATCAGTTGGTATTCCCAGGTTTCTTAGACTTGAGTAATGCTACAGCTGTATCAGCTTTTGAAGATATTAACAGATATCGTTCCCTTGGTTTTGTAGGACAAGTTGAGGTGAGCTACCGAAGCTTACTATACTTGACATTGAGTGCTCGTCAGGATTATGATTCTCGATTGGGTGATCCTACTGACTTCAAATTGGAAAACACTGGATTCTTCTATCCTTCTGCTTCTATGGCATTTGTTTTCTCTGAACTAATGAACTCAGGTGGAACAGGATTCTCTTTCGGTAAATTGAGATTGTCTTATGCTCAGGTAGGTTCTCCTCCACCAAATGCATACTCTACTAGATCTGTATTTGTTTCTCCAACTATTGGAGACGGCTGGGGTGACAACATCGGATTCCCTATTGCAGGTTCAACTGGTTTTGATCAGTCAAACTTGTTGGGTAATCCAAACTTGACACCTGAACTTTCTACTACTTTGGAAGCAGGTCTTGACCTACGATTCCTTAACGGACGTTTGGGACTTGACTTGACTTACTACCGAACTGAGACAAAAGATGCGATCTTGAATGCTTCATTGCCAAGATCTACTGGATATGCTAGTGTTTGGTTGAACTCTGGTGAGATGACTTCTCAAGGTGTTGAAATTACATTGAATGCTACACCAATCCAGTCTAAAGACTTCGTTTGGAATACACAGGTTAACTTCACTAAGTCTGAAAGTATTGTAAACAAATTGGCTCCTGGTATCGAGCGTTTGTTCTTGGCAGGATTTAACTCTGCTGGTACTTACCTAGTAGAAGGAAACCAATATGGTGCGATCTTCGGTGGTGCTTACTTGCGTGAAGATGCAGGAACGGATAGAGACCAAAGTTTGAATGTACCTGGTGGTGCAGTTGTGATCAACTCTGATCCAACATCATCTGAGTATGGTTTCCAGGATGTTGACCCTGTTCAACGTTCAATTGGTAATCCAAACCCAGACTTCATCATCGGTTGGAATAATACTTTCTCTTACAAGCGATTCACTTTCAACTTCCTATTGGACTGGAGAGAAGGTGGCGACCTTTGGAATGGTACAGCTTGGGCATTGTCTTTCTTCGGAAGATCTCAGTTGACTGCTAACACACGTCAGGAAGCTGCTGCACCTATCGCTGGTGTGAAGGCTGACGGAACACCAAACGATATTGCAATCGTAAGAGACAGAAGCTACTGGAGATCTTCTGTAGGTGGATTTGGTGCTGTAGGTGAGCAATTCGTACAAGATGGTGGATGGGTTCGTTTGAGAGAAATTGGATTGTCTTACAGCCTTCCATCTAAGGACTGGTTCAAAGGAGGTTCTATCGGCGTTTCTGGAAGAAACCTATGGTTCCAATCTGATTACGACGGTATCGATCCTGAAACTAGTTTGACTAGTACTGGTAATGGTCAAGGTTTTGACTACTTCAACATGCCAAGTACTAAGTCTGTGATCGTGAAGCTATCTGTTAATTTCTAAAGTAGACTTTAATGAAAATCATTAATAAATTTTTACTCATCTTCGTTTTTGCATTTGCCTTTGTCGGATGTGAAGACTTCGTAGGAGGAGAGATCAATAAAGATCCGAACAATCCTACTTCTGTGCCGATTATTGCACAGATGCCGGCCATTCAGATCGCCATTGCTGATGTATATGGTGGTGCTTTCTCCCGATTCAACTGCATGCTTTCACAGCAGGTGGAAGGAGTAGCCAGACAGTGGCAAGCCATGAATAACTATACGGGTCTTACGCCTAACCGTTTTGATGCGGCTTGGACCAATGTATACGAGAATATCTTGAACGAATTGAAGATCGCTCAGACTTCGGCTCGTGAACAAGGATACAACCACTACTTAGGAGTATTGGAGGTAATGGAAGCTTTCACCTTAATGGCAGCTACTGATGTATGGGATGATATGCCTTACACTGATGCTTTGAAAGGTTCTGAAAGTATTAACCCTACTTTTGATACGCAAGCAACAATCTATGGTGCGATCAATAACCTACTGGATGATGCTATCAAATTATTTGGTGGTGCTGCCGGTGGTTTGGTACCTGGTAGCGAAGAATTGTTCTTGGGCGGAGATATCGACGCTTGGAGCAAAGTAGCGCACGGGTTGAAGGCAAGAGGCCTGTTGAAAGCAAATGACTACGCTGGTGCAATGTCTGAAGCAATGCAAGGAATGGACGGTGCTGCAGGAAACTTGGCTTTCCAATACCCTGATGCATCTGCTGCTGGTCAATGGTACCGATTCAACCGTGACAGAACAGGTGACTTGGAATTCCATCCAACAATGCGTGCTTTGATGACAGATTTGAAAGATAACGACCGTCTGGCCGTATTCGATCAAGTTTTCACTACTGATCACCCTTACTTGAAGGCTGATTTCTTGCAAGAAATGATCACTTTCCGTGAAGTACAGTTTATCATCGCTGAGGCAGATTTCCGTACTAATGGTGGATCTCAGGCGGGATATGATGCATACTTGGCTGGTATTAAGGCTTCTTTCGACCGTACAGGTTTGGGACAAGCTGAATATGATGCCTATGTAGCACAGCCTGAGGTGGCTCCTGGTGTAGGAAACCTTACCTTGGAAATGATCATGACTCAGAAGTACATTGCAATGTTTATTCAGCCAGAAACCTATAGTGACTGGAGAAGAACTGGAATTCCTGCATTGTCTCCAACCAATGGTACAACTATTCCAGTAAGATGGGACTACAGTGCTAATGAGTACCTGTTTAACACAAATTCTCCTTCTGAAACGGAAGTAGATATCTTTACAGATAAAGTAGGTTGGAATCAATAATCACTGTTGTTATTGACTCCTGATACTTAGGAATGACTCGGCCCTTCTGCTTTCGTAGAAGGGCCGAGTTCGTTTAGGCAGTTCTATGATTTGAGTATTTCGCTACTATCAAAACTGGAAGTTATGAAGGTAGTTTTATTAGTTTTAAGATCGAACTGATTTACATTCCTCCTGCGTCTTTCCAGTGATTCATGGCATCAAGTACTCCACCCATGATAGACAGAGTTACGGTCCAATATGCTACATTGATCAACATATTTTTCCAGGATTTTTGTTCAAACAAACCATTACTGATAAATGTGGGAACAACAATCATAATTCCTACTATAGCTCCATGCAAAGCACCGTGCTTAAAGGTATCGAATTCTCCTTCTTGGCCAGGTCCATTCACATTGGCAATCAAGAAAAAAGCCATGAAAAACGCTAGGACTAATGATATCCCCATAATTACAGGCATATTAGCACTTCTAGCTTTTTCTTCCGTCATGCCAATAGAATCCATCCAAGCTTTTCCAAATAGCATAGGTGAATACCAAGCGAATCCCATAATACTCGGTATGATGGTTGCGATGACGACTGATAACCAGTTAATTTCTCCCATAATACTTTGAATTTAGTTGAAATAATTAACCGAATATAAGGTAAAATTTAAAATTATATTTTATGGACTTGTGGATTGGCGTTACAAATAGATGACTTTGCGATAGAAGAATGGTTAGGAGCAGATTTCATAGATGATTTGGAAATGACTAATTACGACAAGAATTAAATAATCAGCTTAAATTTTTTCTCTGCCACAGGATTTCTCCGTAATATCAGTATTGGAAGCCTTACTGTTATGTATACTCATTCTAGTTTGCGAGTCGATTCCCGTGCAGACACAAATCTAGGTAGACCTATTGCTCAAAGGTGCGCTCCATAGAATCCAGATTTTTCCACAACAGCTAAGGAAGACCCAATTCATTAAGTTTTGGCAAGCCAAACGCCCTTGTCTTTATGATGAAAGTCTTTGCTTACATCTTTACACTTACTGGCCTATTGATGGTGTTGCCTGGTGTTAGCCAGCAGTTTCTTAATGGAAGTTTTGAACCTAATAAAGAAGGCTGCAAATTTGGGTTATCTAATGGCGGTTTTAATGCTCGAGTCCCTGGCGTGCGTTCGATTGGCAATAATGAATTTATGGGGGGACTGGACGTGTTATCGGCAGAATGCGAAATGCCCGCGGCAGAAGGACAGTACTATTTGGGACTCGGAATTACAGGTAATCACAGGGTCTTTGATATGGCGAGCCTTGAATTGTCAAGTCCATTGATTGAGGGAGAGTCATATACTTTAAGCTATTCACATAAAAGAGGGAACCGCTACGCCAGGATTAATTTCCTACAGTTTGGCTTGGCGCAGGATAGTTCCTTGGCTAGTTTTGGTGAACAATTCTATGAAGTAAAAGGAGCGGAAGTGGAGTGGGAGCGAGTCAGTTTTCAATTTGTGGCACCTACTACTGGACGGTTCATCAGTTTGAAAATGAAAGTAGGAACGGGGGCACGTATTCATTTGGACGATTTTCAATTGACTTGCCCTCAGGAATTACATCTTGGGAATGATACGAGCTATTGTGTAGTGGAACAAATCCTATTGCAGCCAGCAGGAGTGTTTGATGAGTACCGTTGGCAAGATGGTAGTACTACACCAACCTATGAGGTCGATGTACCGGGGACATATGCTTTGCGTGCTAGGAGAGATAATTGCATCCTGGTTGATTCGATTCAGATCGATGAAATCGAATACAATTGCGCTTGTACGTTTTATGCACCAAATGCCTTTTCTCCCAATTCGGATGGTTGGAATGATGAGTATTTACCAGTCAGCCCTTGTGAGCTGCTTCTCTTTGATCTACGGATCTTTGGCAGATGGGGTCAGTTAATCTACCGGAGTCAAGATGCGAAAAAGGGATGGAATGGGGTCAAAGAGTTTGATTATTACCCAGCTGGTCAATACCTCTATTTACTTCGTTATCAGTTCACTTACCAGAAGGAAATAACGTACCAATCAGGAAGTTTCTTATTGATGCGGTGAGCCTAGTTCCAATAGTATCCCCATGCTAAGCATAAAACAATGAAGGAGAAGCTCCATACGGAGACTTCTCCTTGCAACATGCGTCTGATGTTTATAGTTCTATTCCTTTATCTTTCACTTTTACTTTCCCAATTATTGATTCACGCTCTCTTTCTCAACCTTGTTTGCTTCTAGGCTTTCCTCGACCTGTGGACTGGGAACAACTGCTACTGCAGTGCTATCCGGAGAAGCCACAGCGATGGGCTGTACTGCAGAACTGTCTTGAGCAGGCCAAACGACATCCTTGCAATTCAATGCAGTTAAGACTTCTTGAGATGGAGTTGGGAAGGTAGCCTTTTTATACTGGTTCAAGGCAGGATCTTCATTTACTTTTTTCAAGAAATTAGCAAAAATAGGCAAAGCCGTATTTGCCCCTTGTCCTAGCCGTAGGTCGCGAAAACGTACATTTGGGGTTTCTGCACCTACCCAAATACCTGCTACTAATTCGGGGGTGTAACCGATAAACCAACCATCCGAATGGTTTTGACTGGTTCCAGTTTTTCCCGCCAAATCATTGGTGAATTGATAACGATACCGCAATCGCCTTCCCGTTCCCCGGTCAATGGCTGACCGCAGCATTTGATTGATCATATCTGCTTGGTCCATTGATAACGTTTGTCGCCACGAACAAGTATCCAAATCTTGCATATAATCCACAAGAACATGTCCGTCTTGTGTTTCAATCCGCTTGATGTAACTCAATTCGGGGCTCAACCCACGATTTGCAAAAGTACCATATACACTCACCATATCAATTAAAGAAGCATCTACTGCTCCGAGAGCGATGGCTGGGTATCTTGGGACCCGATCACGAATTCCCGCGTGTTCCGCCAGCAGCGCTACATTAGATGGCCGAGCCCGCATCCCCAAGTTTACACTAATGGTATTCATAGAACGAATCAAGCCTCCCTCCATAGAATACCAACCACCATAGGTGTCATCAGCATTCTTCGGGCGCCAGGCTTGATAACGCCAATAAGTACGCTTTATATTAGGAATACGCCAACACGGATGAATGCCTTGTTGCAATGCAGTAGCATAAACGACAGGCTTGAAAGTAGAACCCACTTGTCGTTTAGCTTTGACATGATCATATTTGAAGTATCTATGGTTGATACCACCTACCCAGGCCTTGACCATTCCTGTACTGGGCTCCATCGCGAGAAAACCAGCGTTTAGAAGCGATAAATAATATTTGATGGAATCAAGTGGGCTCATCTGCACATTCTTCTCTCCCTTTTCCCAATCATAGATTGTCATGGAAATTGGTGCACGAAATACCGAATCAATAATCACCGAATCTAGTCCATGTCGGGTCAGGTTACGATATCGTTGTGATTGCCAAATAGCTAATAACAATGTAGTATCATTCTGCCAGGGTGTTTCCTCGCCAAGATGATCATAAAAAGATTGCTGCAATTCTACCAAATGGGATTTGAGCCCTTCTTCTGCATATTGTTGCAGCTTGGCATCAATGGAAGTGTATACTTTAAGCCCGTCTGTATATAAATTATATCCTGTCCCGTTGGGTTTACGATAGGCTTTAATGAGTTCCTTTAATTCCATTCGAAGATGTTCCCGAAAGTAGGTTGCTGGCCCATCATTATTATTCAATGGGGTGTAGTTCAAGTCCAAGGCGGTTTCCTTCAGAGAATCGTACTCCATCAGATCCAAGTAGCCATGTACTGTCATTTGTTGCAGAACCAGATTGCGTCTTTCTCTAGATCTTTCTGGAAAATTGATCGGGTGATAACTGTAAGTGGCCTTTAGCATCGCTACTAAAATTGCAGACTGGCTTGCCGTCAAATCTGTAGTAGACGTTCGGAAAAACTGATGAGCAGCCACCTTAATCCCATAGGTATTGTCACTAAAAGGCACAGTATTGAGATAGAGTTCTAAAATCTCCTTTTTTGAATACAACTGCTCCAAACGTTTCGCGATGATAATTTCCTTACACTTATTGATGATGAGTGTATGGATCGGGTTTCCAAACCCCTCACGTGGATATAAATTCTTTGCTAATTGTTGACTGATTGTACTTCCTCCTCCAGAAGATCTTTGTCCCAATAGAAGAGATTTAATCAAGACTCTTCCCCAAGACCGAAAATCTACCCCATTATGACGAAAGTAACGAGCATCTTCCGTTGCAACCAAGGCATGAATAAAATGTTTGGAAATCCTTTCATAAGGTACATAGCTACGGTTTTCAAAATAATAGCGCCCAAGTAAGGAACTATCCGCAGCGTAGACCTCGGTGGCGAGATTATTGCGAATGTCTTTCAGATCAGCGGGATTAGGTAACTGACCAAATCCACCTAAATAAATACTGGCAAAAAAAGTAATGATAAGAGTAGATCCCAGACTGGCTAACAACAACCAAATCTTGATCAGGTTTGCGGCCCAAAGATTGTACACCTTGAGCTTGAACCACTGATTGTGGATACTGTCAAAGAATAGTTTAATCTGGCCCCATTTTCGCTTCCATAAAGGATAGCTAGGGTCATTTGGGATGACTAGTTTCATGGGATTGGGATTTTCAATTGACTATGGAACTATACAGTTATTTACCCTTTTGACTCAAATAATGTTACGTGGTTACAGGCATAAGCCGAATTTCTTAACACATTTTTTATATTATATGTGTACAGATTTGGTAATTAGCCAAAATTGCAACAATAAAATTGTACTGGAAACGAGTGTCGTAAATGCTAAACAATTTGTTGACGAGAAGGAGGGGCATTCTCGAATCTATCTTGTGCAGTAAGTATGTAGTCCGATAATAGGTGTGCCTTTGAAAAGCGATAATATGGATCGGAACGAACTATACCTATATAACCAAATCCTTGAAAGTATAGTTCCTGAAAACAGAATTTTTTCTGATATCTTTTCCTTTTCTACATCTTAGTGATCAAATAGATTACAGAAGTACTATACTATTAGAATAGGGCTATAGTTTAATGTACAAACTTACCGCTAGGCAGCGACCTAATCTGATGAAAGATTTCAAGCGTTTTCAAGTAAATGGGTAATCTATTTTTCGGATGTATACAATCCCGTATTCCCCTTTTCCCAAACCGGCAGGAGTTGTTCTACGACCTCTGGTAATTCTTGCGCTAGGTTCTGCTGCTCTAAGGGATCTGCCTGATGATCATACAACTCAATCGTCGGAGAGGCATCCCGGAAGTATTTGGTAAAGCGATAACGATCTGTCCGGACGGAAATTCCATTTCTGAAATAACTGTAGGCCGTGTTTCTCCAAGGCTGGGTCTGGTCCTCTGTGAGTAAGGGCAGTAGGTTATTACCATCCGTTGGAATACTGGAGTTGATGCCACATGCCGCAAGAATGGTAGGATAGAGATCGGTACTACTGACAATCTCTGGTACTGACCGAGCATGATCTTGTAAGCCTGGAATTTTTAGCATTAAGGTACTTTTCAAAGCTCGTTCGAAGAGTGTATGTTTTCCCCATACTCTTTGATCGCCTAGGTGCCAGCCGTGGTCTCCCCATACTACGATGATGGTGTTGTCAGCGAGTTCTAATCGTTCGAGTTCTGCTAGTAATTCGCCCACCTGAGCATCGATGTAACTGATGCAGGCATAGTAGGCATGTTTTAGCTTTTGCTGATATGCCGTTGTCATATTAGAATCTAGGGAAGCTTTTTCTTCACCCAGCGCATACTGGTTAAACTCGCCACTGCCATGGAGGCTTGCTTGGTTTATTTGTAAAGCGAGATTTTGCTCTGGGGAGATAGGCATGTTTTCTTCCTTATATAAGTCCCAGTATTTTTTAGGAGCATTGAAAGGGAGATGAGGTTTAAAGTAACCTACTCCTAGGAAAAAAGGTTGTTGCTTTTTCTTCAGTTGCTGTAATTGTTTCAAGGCAAGTTCAGTAGTAAGCCCATCCGGATACCCGTCATCCTCCACATCAGCCATCTCATAGGGCTTCACTTGTTTTTCCATATCATTCCGGTTACTCCCATCTGCATAGGCAAAGAAAGAATTCCAACCTGTTTCCCATTTCCCAGCATCAAATAGGAATTCATCCCAACTGTGGGGCATTTCCTTAATATTGCTCGGTTCGTCCCGGTATTCGTACACTAAGCCGTCAACAGAATGAGAAATCTTTCCAATACCAACTGTGTAATAGTTGTTTCTCTTCAATTGATGAACGAATGATTCTGGCCGCTCCGATTCCGCTTGTTCTGCCATGAACTTATACATAGCCCTGTTGCTAATGTGATCTTTGGTTTTGGGTAGCATACCGGTAAGCATGGCATAGCGAGATGCGCCGCAGGTAGGGACATTCACATAATGATTTTGAAACAGGAATCCTTCCTTGGCAAGTCCATCGAGATTTGGGGCGTGAACGAGATCTTTGCCATAGCAAGCCAATTCTGTGCGGAGGTCGTCAATAGCGATGAACAATACGTTAGGTGGGGTAGAGGCAGGGGCTTCTTTTTTACAGCTCCAGAGAGTAAAACAAAGAGCTATCCCTGCACCGATGGAAAGGAGGTTGGAACTTGTCATCTTGTTTGTATTTCGTTTTGTACTGACTATTATTCATAATCAGGTATATCAAAGTAGTAATACATTTTTGAAATGACAAGGAACCTTCACTGTCAATTTTCGTACCCTTCATTTTTATTGGAGGATTCTCGATTGGTGAGGTGACCGATTTTCAACTAAGAACACGGCCTCAAGATCATAAATATTGTCAGATTAAAACAAGTTTGGTGTAACCAAATTCAAATTCCAAAGCAGAAAACTCAATCTCAGACTCCATGCTCAAATTGAGATTGCACCTTTTCTATATCTTCAATAAGTGGCTTATACACTTTTGCAATAACTCTTTTGTTTGCCCAGTAAATTGAAAGAAATATTATTATTGCAAAGATAATATTAGCAAATTTGAAACCTAGGGACATTGGTAGTACCTGATTGACAAATGCATTTGATATTCCGTATTCTTGGGGATCACCTAAACCTAAGATAGAAATGATAAACGGAATTATTGAAGGAATAAGGAACCAATACAAGACAGTGTTTGATAATCTAACTTCTAGCAAAATGTTGGTTTTCCAATCCTCAAGTTGATCTCGAAAAGAATTAGTTAGGCAGATTGGGAGTTTTTGTTTTCTGTGACCTCTTATTCTATATATATATATAAAGTAACCAAATATGGCTAGTATAATTCCAGTCTTCGTCAATGGGAATGGAGTCAAATAAGCCAAAAAACCGAAAACTGGAATCATGAGAAATGCAGTAAAAACTGCTTTCCTATCTCTGCTTCGAATTGCTCCCTCAAGTTTGTTTATTTTGTTATTTAAGTCAATTATTAATCTAGACAGATCAAATTTTATTTTTTCAGCCTCATTAGAGCCTTTCCAAATTTCCTTTAGTTCTTGCTCCAACATATTAGTTGATTTTAGTCATTATACAATCGAATAATTGTTTTCGTATTCGTTTCATCTTTACAGCAACGTAATTCTCTGTTAGGCCAATTATTGTTGCAATTTCCTTATAGGGTAAGTCTTCCAAATACAGAATGACTATTGATTGATCACTCTTATTTAAGGAAGAAATACAATCATGAAGTGCTTCTGATTTCTCTTGTTGCTTTTTATTAAAACTGTTTTCTACGGATTCAAATTGGATTGACTCAAACCTAACTGTCTTAATGTTTTTTCTTTGCATCTGCATTCTTGAACGATTACAAACATTTAAGGCGATTCTATAGATCCAAGTACTAACACTAGATTTGCCCTTGAAAGCAGAAAAAGATTTCCAAACTTCATATACTACTTCCTGGAAGAGATCTTCTGGTTCTAATGGAGGCTTTGCATATGACCGACAAATTCTATAGATTTTGTGTTTATTGTCCTCTAGAATATCCTTAAAGTCCTCACCTAGTCTGTTCTTCATTATGTATTTTTTCTGTCTCCTATTAAGCTTAGTGACAAGAACCTTAAAAATGTGACAAGGAATTTCATTTTATTCGAAATATTTCTCGATGGGTAAAGCATAAAATGCTTGAGATGGATTTGTTACATATGAGAAGGGAGAAAGGTGTAGATTTAACAAGATGTAGGTAACTATGCCCCCATTCCCTAAAACAGATGATTGACTGAAAGGAGAGTTGATCTAGCTAGAATACCAAACCAAATTGAAAAACAAAGAAAGGCGTTTCGGAGGTACACTCCGACCGTCATAAAAACTATAATTAACGTACTAAGTACCTCGGAGTTCTAATCCACTTTTCCAAATACGTTTTGGCTTCTTAATATCTTCAATGTGATCTAAGGGCTTTCCTTCAATGAGAAGGAAGGATGCTGTACCACCAATCTGCAAATTTGAAAACTCCTTGAGATTGAATTGGTCATAGATATTGCTAGTGCTTGCTTGCAGAGCGTCCAATGCTGATAGACCGGCATCTGTAAGTAATATCAATTCTTCGAAAAGTTGATCGTGGTAATTCATCCCAAAGTTGGGGGCGTCTGTTCCCGCCAAGATTGTCAAACCTGCCTGCTGAGCTTTTTGCACTTCAGCAAGGATGTCTGAGAAAGGGAGAAAACGATCATGAATGCCTCTCTGTGTAGCATCTTCGGATAGTCGTTTAATGACTGATAAAGTCGGGATAATGAACAAGCCTTGTTCCTTCATTGCTTGGAGGTCTCTGGCAGTAGCCTTGGATCCATCCCTGTACCAGACATGAGCCAAGCCATCTACACCCCGACTCACTAGATCAAGGGCATCAGATAGGCTTGAGATATGACCGACCACCTTCTTACCTGATTGATGAGCTGCTTCTACTATCGATTTGATTTGAGTCAAGCTCAATTTTGCCATGCTGTGTTCCTGGGTTAGCTTTATATAGTCAGCACCCTCCGAGATTCGCTCCTGGACAAACCATTGGGCGGCTGAGTCACTGGAAACCGTAGGGATTTGTACCCTGAACTGGGTGCCATGCCCTCCGGGTACCGTTGCACCTACATTGGAAGAATAGAAATGGGCATGATATAGTGAATCATTGTAAGACCTCAGGTAATTGGCTCGACGATCGGTACTAAACATATCTAGCAAGCCGAAAATGCCAAACTGCTGGGCTTCCTTAAGATTGTTTGGTTCTCGAACATGTACGTGTGCATTGAGTAAGGGCGGTACAATAGTCATCCCTTTGCCTTCAATAATTAGTGCCTTCTTCCCAAATTTTTTCTTCTTGTTGATGTCTGTAATTATGCTATCAGAAAACACGAGGTTCACTTGATGAAAAACCTCCGTTCCGTCAAAGAGATCGACATTTCTTATGACAGTATAATGGGTTGGTGAGCATCCCATCAGGACGAATAGGAAGAAATACGAGAATAAGTGACGTGTTGACATACAAGAGGACTTATTGATTAGTGGGTAGGAAAGTACTGGCAAGATATTCCTTTCGATTGATTCGATATACACAGCAATCATCGGGTCCAAATTGCCGTCGTTCAACGAATTGAAACCCAAGTTTCTCGTAAAAACGACAGGCTCTTACATTGCTAACAAGCGGGTCGATCAATACCGCTTTGACGTTGGGCGTATGAAAGCAGCGGTCTAGTGCTAATCGCATCATAATAGTCCCATAGCCTTTGCCAAGGTCCTCTGCTTCTCCAATCCAGATATCAATGGCTCGTAGATTGGATTCCACTTCTCCCCAGTAGTGACTCTCTTCTTCTAGTGGATCAATGATTTGAAGAAAACCCATGGGGCGATCATTCAATTCTGCAATTAATTGTTCCCGCCATTTCGGATGACGAAGTAATTCGGTTTCCCATTCCCAATCATCACTAGGATCAGCATCGATATTATGTTGTTGTTGGTCCCAATGCAGCAATATATTTAAGTCCTCGATAGTGGCTTTTCGAAGGGTGATCATAGCCTTTTAACAAACAATTTAATTGAAAAACAGACCGTAAGCAAGAGTATCTCTCGAGCAAAGAATAACCTTCTTCGACAATTCTCGTGGACCATCATAAAATGAGATGAAAAAGCGACTGTAGGAAGTGTTGCATTTCATTTTTGAGTGTCTTCAAACACGAGGTTTGTCTAAGAACCAAAAATAAAAAGCCCAGCACGAATAAATGCTAGGCTTTTTATAATAAGAACAGAGCGGAAATTACCCCCCCAATTCTCCAATCTTATATTTTGCTCGCTCAGCATATTTGGCATCTTTTACCATTTTGTAAGCGGCAACAGCATCAGATTTCTGACCAAGCTTTTCGTGTGTCTCTGCCTTTAGCATATAGAATTTACTAGCATCAGCATCACCAGCTAATTCAATAGACTTCGCAACATGCTCCAATGCTTTCTGAGAATCACCTTTTGCCTTCAATGAAGAAGCCAAGTAGTAATGTACATCAGCTGTTTCTTTCTCTTCTAGGAAAGAGGTAGCGTAAGCAATTGTCTTATCCCAATCCTTTTTGCCCCAGCTTACAGCGATGATGTTTTCGGCCTTAGAAGCATAGCCTTCAGCTTTTTCTGCGCGGTCTGCTTCAGCCGCTTTTTGGCTAGCCAATAGGTAGAATTTTACAGCAGAGGCATCGCCCTGAGCATTTAAAACTTGTGCCTTACCTAGATAGTTGCTATAGTACTTAGGATTATATTCGATACCTGTTTCATAGGCTTTCAATGCATTTTCATAATCCTTGGCCTTACGGTGGAAGTTACCTGCTCCGTAGGCTGCTCTTGTACCATTGCGCTTGGCTAATCTGATTACTTTCGCATCCGTTTCATTCTCTGGATCTGCTTTGGCAACTGCTTTCTCCAATAATTCCAGTGCAGCTACATATTCCTTAGCCTTAGCCTTTTCTAGGCCTTGGTTGTACAAAGAGGCGGCTGAAGCTTCTTCATCCTGTGCCCGTAGGCTCATCGCCACCCCAAAACATAATAACAGTGTGAGGTAAATAAATCTTTTCGACATCTTACATTTAGTTTAGTTTACAAAAAATCTCTTTTAGCTACCTCAGGTAAAACCTTAGGCACTCGGTAGTTATTTCGACATACAATAGTTGATGTAATATTTTTACTTACAGTGCAGAAAAGAGTACTTACCAAAAGAATGAAATCACTCTTTTTCTCCACTCAATGCGGCAAATGAGGAATTTAGTGCGTTGGTTTAGGCTCAGTGTTTTTTAGGTAGGTTATCACAAGCTTATCAACATATTGGGCTTACCAGACAGACTGTTCAAAATAAGCTATATATTTTCAAGAAGTCCGCTACCACCAGGGCCCAAAAATAATAATTTGCAACTATAATCCTACTTCCAAATAAACGCTCAGTGTATTCTGCGATTACAGCTTAAAAATAAAGCCTCTACTCCGGAAATAAAAATTATGCGTCACTTTAACACTTTTGGTCAGAGGGGTGACTAAACTGGGATTTTCATTATCAAGTTTTCCATTTTTAGCAGGGTATGCCAAATGTCCGTTTTGTGGTATTTAATGCGGTGTAGAGGCTTTCAGTTTCAAAGGAGGATTATTCGGGAAGTGCAAAACAATAGTATTTCCCTCCTGCCTTAGTCCCTGGTTTTCCTCCGCCCCCTGCACCAATGAGGATGTATTGCCGACCCGCTATGCTATAGCTTGCGGGAGTTGCGTAGGCACCGGCCTCCAGCTGGTACTCCCAGAGGATATCGCCTGTTTCCCCATCGAATGCGCGAAACCGCTCATCCATGGTGGCTCCGATGAATACCAAACCACTAGCTGTTGCGATTGGCCCTCCCATATTAAAGGTGCCAGTGGGCGCTAAGCCTTGGGCTTCTAATTCAGGATAGGTGCCGAGTGTAGCCTGCCATTTGATTTCCCCCTTATCTAGATCGATGGCTGATAGTGTTCCCCAAGGTGGTTGGTTCACGGGAAAGCCATCAGGATCTTTGAATTCATTGTGTCCCGTAGCTACATAAGGAATGGCATCAGCATAGGACAATTGAAGACTGGCTCGGTTCAACAACTTATCCTTTCCATTTTCTCTGATAAAGGCAGTCAATGCTTCCTGCTCATCTGTAGATAAAACGGCAAATTTAGGCATCTGCCCCTTTCCATTTTCCAAGATACTTCGGACATGCTCTACTGGTTGGTTTGCGACGACTTGGCGCAAGTCTGTTAGTGAAGGTGCTCCTGGATTTCTAGCAAGTTCATGCCCATGACAGCTAGCACATAGACCCCGATATAATTGCTTGCCAAGTTCGAATCGGGAGATGCTCTTTGGCGGCTCAGCTTTGTTCATAGAAATCCACTCAGCTTCATTACTACAATTGACAAATAAAGTCCTTTCTATCGGATCATAGGCTGCACCTCCCCAATCGGTTCCTCCATTGAATTGCGGGAGTGTTACTGCATCCTTTAGTCCTGGAGGTAGGAAGATATCGCCGGTTTGCATTTTACGAAGTCGTTCTTTGATGGCTTTTGTGGCCGCAGGGGTTCGTTGACTTACTTCTTCTTCCGTGAAGCGTTGCTGGGCATATCTGAGAGAGGAGGGCGGAAAAGGTTGCGTGGGCCAGGTCTCTTCTCCAGGAATTGTGCTTTGTGGAACAGGTATCTCCTCAACCGGAAATATGGGTTGACCGCTTTCGCGATCTAGCACAAAAAGGTGTCCCATTTTGGTAGGTTGGGCAATGGCGTCAATGATTTTACCTTCTTGTTTTACTTGTACCAGGTTGGGTGGACAAGGTAAGTCATAATCCCAGATATCGTGATGTACCACTTGATAATGCCAAACTCTTTCCCCAGTCCGGGCATTCAATGCCAGAATGCAATTGGCGAATAAGTTCTTTCCGATTCGATTGCCACCCCAATGGTCATAGGTGGAAGACCCGGTTCCACAGAAAACCATGGCACGTTCTGGGTCCAACGTAAAGCCACCCCAGGCATTAGCTCCACCTAATTCTTGCCACGAATTGGGTGACCATGTTTCATAGCCAAATTCATCGGGCTGTGGTATGGTGTGGAAAATCCAACGCATTACACCTGTTCTCACATCATAGGCCCGGATATGTCCCGGCGCTGCCGGACTCGGTCCTTCTCCTAAAGTCGTGCCCATGATAATCATATCTTCGAAAACAATTCCGGGAGTGGCTGCAGTAACCCACATGAAATCCACAGGTCTGCCAAGGCCTTCATAAAGATCCACTGTTCCTTGTTTTCCAAAACTCTTGATAGCTTCTCCAGTTTCGGCATTCAGAGCATACAAGAGTGAACCCGCTACATAAAGTAGTCTTTTTTCATTTCCATCGGTCCAATAAGAGAGGCCACGATTGACCCCACTGGCAGGCACTCCCTCATAAGGATCGAAGCGCCAAACTTCCTCACCGGTAACTCCGTGCACAGCAAGAACTTTGAGTCCAGGTGTGGTGAGATAGACAATGCTATCGACAATGATTGGATTGCATTGGATAGTACTACGAGGAGCAGTCCGATGATCTCCAGTTTCCAAAACCCAAGCGGGCTGTAGTTGGCTTACATTTTTCTTATTAATTTGCCTTGCCCTAGTGTACTTACTACCGCTGGCATCTGCACTGTACATCTGCCAATTGATTGTTTCTTCCTCAGGCGAGGAGGGAGAACAAGCAAGCATACCAAGAACAACTATACTTATACTGAGAAGGAGCCTAGAAGCGGCATAGACAGCCCGTATGGCTGCCGATGTGGTACGAAGACAGGGCATGTTTAAAGTGGTTTCTAGGTAAGTTACGGATTATTCAAAAAATGCGCGGCTGTCCAGCACCTGAATCTTGCCTTTGATCTTATTGTTTTTCAGTTTGCCCTGACTTCCCGGGTTGATAGTAAGCGCGAAATCCTGGCCCCATTCTTCCTTTAGTCCACAGCGGCTCACCCGGTTGCCCTCAATTTCAAATTGAGCACAATTTCCGACTTGAATTCCATCCCACCCACAATCGCTAATTCGATTGTTTTTGATAAAAACTCGTGCAAGCTGCTTGGCACTTTTGTAGTGTGGACCAATATAGATGCCCTCAAACTGGCAATGCTTAATTTGGCAATTTTGAATGGTAATGTCTTGATAAGCCTGATTTTGGTTGATGCGAATCCCTGTGTGCGCACCTTGGATTCGGATTCCATCTAAGGTTACTCCTTTAGCGGTTCCCCAGATCGTAATACTTTGATTAAGAAACAGTTTTCGATTACCCTGAATAGTTAGTTGGCGGGGGGTGTCCAGGATCAACGCATCCTCCTTGTGTGTGGACTTGATTTGGGTTGTTGAGCGAAACTGTAAGACTACGTTTTGAGCATTCTTAATGATCAATCGATCGCCAGCCCACGTTCCTGTAACCTGGATCGTACCAGATTTGCCAGAAAGATTAAGTACGTTATTTTTAAGCTCAGATAAGGAGATCTTCTGCTGGGCATGAGCGTTACTGCAATGAATTAAAAGGAAAACCAGCAATGACCATTGGAAGGCAGGGCGCATATCTTAAGCTTGTGCCCGAACGACCTGACTTTCTTTTTGCATAAAAAAAGCCACTACGCCGAGAGAGAAGAGGAAATAAGCTGCTAAAAGAAAGGTCAAGGTCATGGAGAAATTTTCCAGGCCAAACCAGCCACTTTGCCACCAAAGAATCCCTAGTCCAAGGCCCGCCTTCACACCTTCAGCCCAAAGCGTGTAACTAGATTTATCCATCAAGGTGGTATAGCTAAAAATACAGACAAAAAGGAAGCCCCCATATAGTAGGATGTTGTTGAAGGAAATATCTGCGATGTTATTGGTGAAATGAAACATCAGCGTAATGGTCACAAGCATTTGAAACCAAGACCAGCCCAGCAAGGGTTTGGATAGACTGGTTTCATATTTTTCGAAATTGTAAACATCTTGTACCGATTCCACGGGATATTTCTCAATGACATCTGAGGGGCGCCATCCAGTTGGCATAAACCAGATCCTCAGTTTATCTAACCAATTCTTAGTTCGCCAGGCATCCATGTATAAAAGCCCAAGATGCTGCCAATTGATAATAATTGGATTCCAAGTCTTTACTGGCCTCTTCACCCCATAAACAGGAGGAACGTCCACTAATTCAGGTTGAAATGTGCCAAACATTCGGTCCCAGATTATGAATATTTGTCCGTAATTCTTGTCTAGATATTGTTCATTCATGGCATGATGGACACGATGATGAGATGGCGTGACCAGGAAATATTCTAGGAAGCCCATTTTGTTGATTAGCGTGGTATGGTACCAGAATTGCGCAAACAGGTGCAAAGGAGCGATGATAGCAATGACATGCCCAGGAACTCCAAAAAGGGCGGCTGGGATGAGTAAGATATTGAAGAAGGAAAAGATAACGGAAATGGACTGTCTCAAGGCACAAGAAAGGTTAAATTCCTCACTGCTATGGTGAATAATATGCCGATTCCAGAGGAAATTGATCGTATGATTCCAACGATGCATCCAATAACCTGCAAAATCCAAAGCCACAAAGCCGATCACATACAGCAACCAACTTTCTTGTACTTGAAAGAGTGCGACATGTTTAACAAAAAAAGAATAACTGATAATGACAACGGTGAGTCCAAGAACATCCTTAATAGTGTTGGTGATACCTGAACTTAGACTGGAAATCGTGTCTGCTCCTCGATTGACTTGTACGCCCTTCCATCTTGCTGCTACTGCTTCTATTAAAATTAAGATCACAAAAAAGGGAATAGCGTAGTTGAGTACCTGAGCATAAGTTTCCATAATCGCGAATTTTCGCTAAAGTTAAGAAAATCAATGCGCTTCAAGAAGGAGTTTCCCCAGCTTTACTCTACAATTGTCTATTTTACAGCACTTACAGCTATCTCTTGTTCCACCTCTTTTTCACAGAGCGTTTTTAAGTTGACAAGATCTTGTTTTATTCCTTTCACCATAGTGTTGAAAATGAAGCGAGGTATTAAATAGCTCTTTTGCATCTTGATGGTTAGGGAGAGAGTGCTAAGTGAAGGAGATAAAGCCTTGACTTGATAGAGGTCCATTACCTCTGTTAGTAGCTCTAGAATTCTTACCTTCTCATAGTAGTTGATCTGGGTTGGGAGGAATTCCGTTTTCATAATAGTGTGCTCTAATCGTAAACCACTTGTAAAACAAACGTGCTTTGTACCTAGCCTTTCTGTGCTAGCCTCCCAATCGACTTTTTTCATGCCGTTTACCCACAACACTCTCTTTTCGACATTGACTAGCGTTTGGTAGACATGTTTCATTGGGGCGGCTATTTCAATGCTGATCGTTTGATCATTTGGACGTATTTGTTCTAAAGCTGGGTTCTCTCGGTCAGGGGGGGAGGGAAGGTTCTTCCGGATTTGTCGGAGGGAAGCATACTGATAGTTTACCGTCCCAATAGATGCATACTGATCTGCAGCTTTATTCCATGTCAATCCCGGGCTGTTGTCGATGACCCCTGCCTGCTCTTCCGCACCTTTTGACAATAAAATATACTCATTTCCTGGTACTTGATTTTTTAAAAGCCGGTGAGCAATAATCATATCGATACCAGACGCTTTTACGAACCTATTAATCTTATATTCAAAGATTTCGCCACTATGGATAACGAACTTCAGGTTCAAATTATGGGTCATTTGGCAAGCGCCACATTGACATACGGTATCTCTAGCAATTACTTTGAGTTGATAGTGAAAGGCCTCAAACATGCTGAGGCACTGTCCTATTAGTGCTGTTGTGCTAGGCGGATTCCCTTTTTTGTAGAAAAGAACTGCATCTCCTTCTATTTCAGAAAGAAAGAAATCCAACGAATTTTTCTCAATGATGATCTCCAGTAATTCATTGATAATATGTGTGCTGTGTTCAATCTCTGTATGACTTAAAAACTCAGTAAATCCGCTGATATCTGGAATGAGAATTGTGGCTTTGTCCATCGGCAGTTTCTAGCTTTACAAATTCAACCAATAATTCACCTTGAGCACTAAGGCCCGGTTCTTCGGTGCAAATAATTCCAAACCGTAGTTATCTGTATATACGAGGAAAATATCCGACATGGGTTTGAATCGCCACTGAAATCGCGAATTTATGTTAAAATTGTCGCCCTGCGTGTTCCATTGTAAGAAGGTTGTCCAAAAGAGGTTTCGAGAAAAGCCTATCTCAATCCTTGGCCCCAGGAGAAAGATTTGACGGGAGCCGTAGGGGTCTGGAAATTGGAGGTGATTGTAGTCCAAGGTCGCACCAAAACTACCCCAAGGTTGTTGGCGATACTTCATGGTCAACATAAGATTGGATCTTGTCCCATTGTAAAAACCTCCGTAGCTACCTGTTAATTCATAGCTGAAAGTTTTTCGACTATCGGAAGTATAACTTACCTCTAGACTATTAAACTGATATGTTTTGGCTGGTAGTGGCGCTTCATCGGTAAAAGAAAATGGGAAAAGTAGATCAATGATCCGATTGTTCCATTCAAAGCCGAGTTCACTTCTTCCATTATAGGTTAGTGTATAGGAAAGACGGTTGTTGCTTTCATTGAAACTAAGGTCATTGTTGAAATAAAGGGTATTGAAGAGGCGCCAGGTAGTGTAAAGCCACTTGGTATTTTCTTTTTTAGGAAAGATTCTATAATCCAAGCCGACAGTTTGACTGGTGTATCCCAGTCTAATCGTTGTATCTCGAGCTGCATCATAATTATTAACCCTTTGAAGGAAACCCATATCTTGGTAGTAGTTGTTTCCCTGCGTTGAGGCACTGTAAATAGCTCCAAATTTCTTGGTGGTATATCTTACCCCCCACTTGTAGAATTGATCCTTGTCAGTGAGATAAGGTTTGAAAGATTGACCATATCCGCCCCAGGCTCTGACCTTACCATCCTGAGAAAAGTAGGTGAATTCGGCACCGATATTTCTGCTGTATTGTTGAAAATTTATTTCGCTACCGTCCATGCTTTGTTGATTCAAAAAGTAACCTTTAATGGTAGAGCGTCGGAACACCTGGCGATGGAAGGCGAAGGCGGTATAGTTTTGATCGGTTTGAATGTCATTGGCTTTGGTTTGAATGTTCATCAAGCCAACACGTAGCTTCTTGTCTACATTTCCACTAAGTCGCAGACCATAGAGGATAGGAATAGTATTGCCATTTTCGTCCAATCCGATCCGGCGAGAAAAGAAGGGCCTGGCCTGGCTCCGTCCGAAATCTTCAAAAACATCTGCATTTTCCAGGAAAAAGGTTCTTCTTTCAGGTAGCCGAATGCTAAACCGAGTCACATTGGTTACTTGTTGGTCCACTTCCACCTGGGAAAAATCTGGGTTTAAAGTCAAGTCAAGGTTCAAAGAAGAAGTAACAGCTACTTTTGCATCGAAACCAACATTGGTTTTATAATCTACTGGCGTCTTCTCTGTAAAATCCTGAGTGGAAGAGCTATTGATATAGGGGATAAAAGCAATATTGCCATTTTGTTTGACGGGTGCTTTATCCCAGACTAAAGAACCCGTATAACCTAGATCGATGGAACGAAACTGTAATGGTACTTTCGACCAAGTGTGATAACTATTGTCCTTCATATCACTTCGGATAAAATTGATTCCCCATTTCGTTCGATTCTCCTCATAACGTAGTGATTTAAAAGGAATCGCCATTTCAGCAGTCCAGCGGTCATCATAGGACATTACTTCACCAAACCATTTATTATCCCAGTTCTGATTCATGCCTCTGGGTGGGCCGCCTCGATTCCCGGTATAGCCAGTGATCAGCGTTTCCATCTGTACACCTGCTGGATTGATCCCAAATACAAATCCATTGGTTTTTTGTGCTACCGGATCCAGAACAATTGCGAAGCCGTCACCTCGCCAAAAATCTAGATCCCGCTTCAAGGTTTGAATAACGTAGTCCCGGTCGCCATGACAGCTTATCCCCACGTAAAGAAAATTGTCATCGTAAGTCAGGCTTACTTCTGTTTTGCGTTCAGCCTTTCGATCATCCACAGGAAAGCTCATCCAGAAATCGGTGGCCACATCCGAATCCTGCCAAATAGCTTCATCTAGTATTCCATCGATTTTTATGGGTTCCTGTGCTCGTGAAATTTGGATGGTGAATTCGTCATCATCATTGTTGGAAAGGAGAAAACCTGGAAGGAGAAAAAATAAGGTTGCGCATAGGGACGCGGCAACAGATGGCGTTTTCATACAAGTAATCAAGTTTAAAGCTCTGGTCGTCGAATGTCATTTTAGCCGTTAAAGACTATCTCAAGCAATTCTTGTGGTTGGCGTTTCAGCTAAAGGAAACGTGCCTTAATAAGAAGGCTAGGCATTCAAATAAAAAGCGGCTCAAAACACAAAAATTATTGGAGAACCATTAAAGATAAGCAAAGGATTTCGGCCGACCTATCTAAAAACTATAAATCCCTGACCCAAGTCAGGAACAGACGTTTAGGTGGATTAAAACAGATAGCGAGGTTTGACTTTGCTCAGAGTTTTCTAATTTAAGCGTATTGAAAAGAATCTCTATACCTATTTGGTTCTGCAGAACCATTAAAAAATACAAAACCCATGTCAAAGAATATGGAATGGCATAAAGTCTTAGATAATCCCGCAGATCTACCCGAAGGCCGCGTCACCACTGTCACGGCTGCTCACCAAAGTTTCTGTTTAACTCATTATAAAGGAGAGTTTGGTTGTCTTACTAATAAATGCCCCCACCAAGGCGGGCCGCTAGGAGAAGGCTCCATTGAAAAAGGCTTCCTCCGTTGTCCTTGGCATGGCTGGGATTACCATCCTTTGACCGGACGTCCGCCGGGAGGCTTCGACGATGCGGTGGACACTTTTCCTGTGGAAATCCGAAAGGATGGGGTGTATATTGGGGTACCTGTAGAGCCGCCACATGAAACAACCATTACCGATATTATGGTAGAAACGATGGTAAACTGGGGTGTAGAGGTAGGTTTTGGTATGGTAGGTCACTCCAACTTGGGTTTAGCGGACGCGATCCGCCGACAGGAAGGAAAGGGCAATATTCGATTCTATGGAATACGACATGAGGGGGCTGCGGCCTTTGCAGCTTCTGCTTACGGTAAATTAATGGGAAAACCGGCTTTTTGTTTTACCATAGCCGGGCCTGGGGCTACCAACCTGTTCACGGGGCTTTGGGATGCCAAAGTGGATCGAGCACCAATTCTAGCCTTGACCGGCCAAGTGGCTACACAAGTGGTCGGAACGGGGAACTTTCAGGAACTAGATCTAGTCAACGCTTTCCAATCAGTGGCTGCCTTTAATCATCGTGTCCAAAAAGATAGCAAGCATGCTGAATTAATGAGCCTTGCTGTCAAACATGCTATTCTTCGCCGGGATGTTTCACACCTTACTTTCCCAGATGAAATGCAAACCTTGCCTGCTAAAGAGAGGGCGGTAGCACAAACGCCAGAGGGGCGTATGACACCTCAGCAGATTTCTCCCCCCGCTGCTATGTTAGAACAAGCTATTGACCACCTTAGGGGAGCTAAAAGACCTATCATAATAGCGGGGCATGGAGCTAAGTTTCATATGCCCGCTGTGATTGCTTTAGCGGAGCACTTGGATTGTCCTGTCATGACGACCTTCAAAGGCAAGGGACAAATTGGAGATAATCATCCTTTGGCTGGCGGAGTACTAGGGAGGAGTGGAACGCCTGTAGCTTCCTGGTTTATGAATGAATGCGATGTGATATTGGCTTTAGGAGCTTCCTTTTCGAAGCATACAGGCATTACCCATAAGAAAACAATTATTCAGGTAGATTTTGATCCATTAGCTTTAAGTAAATTCCATAAAATTGATTGCCAACTTTGGGGAGAGATTTCGGTTACGGTAAAAGCCCTACAGGAAGCCTTGCAGGGAGATTTACAAGCCGAAAACCAGCGTCAGGAATTGGCAGATCGTTGGGCGATTTGGAAAAAAGAAAAGGCCAAACGATTGCAAGACGATCACGGAAAAGGGGTTAGTTCTATTGCCGTTTTTGATGCCATGAATCGTTTTGCTCCGGAAAATGCTGTGATGTGTGTGGATGTGGGGAATAATGCCTATTCTTTTGGAAGGTACTATGAAAGTAAATCCAATAATTCGTTTTTGATGTCGGGCTATTTAGGCTCTATTGGTTTTGCCTATCCTGCAGCTATTGGCGCTTGGGCAGCGGTAGGAGCAGAACGCCCTGTGGTAGCTGTGGCCGGAGACGGTGGTTTTGTGCAATATCTGGGAGAGATCACTACTGCTGTGAAATATAGTATGAATATTAAGCTGATTTTATTGAATAACAGTGAATTAGGTAAGATATCTAAAGAACAGCGTGCAGCGGAGTTAGATGTATGGAAAACGAGCCTACACAATCCCAATTTTGCGGAGTATGCTACTTCCTGTGGTGCACTAGGAATTCGGGTGACCCAAAAGGGAGAAGAGTTGGATCAAGCGATGCAACAAGTTTTTGCGCATGAGGGGCCAGCAGTGTTGGAGATATTGACTGACGTCGGATTGATATAGGGAAGGACTTATTTCCTAAACTCTTGTTCTTGAAAGACTGCCAAGGTTTCATCTCCACTTGATTAAGTTGTTGATGCACACCTTCTCCTGCAGTATTGGTCACCAGAAATATACCTAGCTGTAATTCTGGGATCAAGGTCACCAGGAGGAGGTGCCGAAAGCGCCCCCGTTTTGAAAGAAATAGAGGCCAGCTTCATAATCGCCGAATTTTCCGTTCCACAATTCTTGCTGAGCTGTTCATACGACAGCTTGGGAGATGTTTAAGTGATACTGCATGTACTTGACCATATCTGAGGTAGAGGAAAATAACCCTCCTTCCGCCATCATCCCCTTTTCAGGCCGGAAGAGCATCCGTTTTCCGCTGGTGTTTTGTCCAAATGCAAGTTGTCCGGGGTAAAGGTCTTGGTTAAGGAAGCATTTTCAAACAAGGTGGAAGAGGAGGGAGCTTAGCCATTTAACAATTGACCGTGATGGAATTCGAAAAATTTTGTCTTTGATCGTCAAGCCTATGCTTAGGGCTGGCCATGCTGTATGGTTGATAAGACTGTCAAGAATACTATTTACTTTTTCAAGTCGAACATGCTTTGCTTTAAGTGCAGTGCAGGCGGTCAAAAATACAGCTGTAATGAGTAGGAAGAATAGCTGAAATTGAGGGTAGGGATCTTGCGTTCTCATTTTTTAAGGGTACGAAACAAAACCTTCCAAGTCTACTGCGATCGTATGGTTTCCCCTTCTTTAACATTCAAGATGAAGCCTACCTTAAAAACATTCTCAATACTGATGTTGGGATCAGGCATCAGCAATTTTCGTAGCCGGCAAATGAAAACATCAAAACTTCGACCGAGGAAATAATCTTTCTTACCGTAGATCTGCTCAACCGCTTCTTCTCGTCGCAGAATCTGATTCTTATGTTGACAGAGCAGCTGCAAAATAGCGGTTTCCTTTTCTGTAATTCGTTGAAGTTTACCATTATGGATGAGCTCCTGCCGTTGGACATCAAAGAAGAACTCTCCTAATTGAAATTGTGTAGCGATTTGTTTTTTGGGATGTTGTTTTTGTCTGCGAAGAATGACTTTAATCTTGCAAAGGAGCTCATCTTCATCAAAGGGCTTAGTGATATAGTCTTCAGCGCCTAATTGGTAGCCCTTCATGCGATCTTCTTTCAGGAGGCGTGCTGTAAGGAAGAGAAAAGGGATGTTGTGGTCAGCTTCAAAAATATGCTTTGCCAAACTAAAACCATCCATGCCAGGCATCATTACATCTAGAATGCAAAGATCCGTAGGCTGCTGCTTAAACTGGGCTAAACCAGAAAGCGCATCACGACACCACTTTACCTGATAACCAGCTCCTTCCAAAAACTCCATAAGGAGAAACCCTAGGTTTAGGTCATCTTCTACCACAAGTATCTTTGCTCGACTATGCATAGGCCAGTTTTTGAGTTTGAGGCAGGTAAATGTCTATGGTGGTGCCCTGCCCTGTTTCGCTCCGAAGCTGGATTTGACCTTGATGCAGATCGATAATCTTCTTAACATAAGCCAACCCTAAACCAAAACCCTTTTGCCCTGTGGTTTTGGCTGACGCTCCCCGCTGAAATTTCTGGAAGATGCGTTTTTGTTGAGCGACACTGATGCCTGGGCCGTTGTCTTTGATCTGGATTAGAAGTCCCTTGGGAGTATCCTTTATGACAAGTTCAATGATCGCCCCTTTGGGGGAATATTTGAGTGCATTATCCAGCAGATTGCGAATGACATGACTTAGATGAAAACGATCAGCAAGTAGTGGCGGGAGATTAGGGCTTTGGGTAAAGCTAACCTCAGCTTGGCTGTTACTAATTCTAAGACTCATGTCCTGCAAGGTTTTTTCCACCATTTTTGGCGTGTCTATTGGTTCCTTTTTTAGTGTGAACTCCTCTTCATCAAGTCTAGCCAAGTGTAAGACTCTATCTACTTGCTCCATCAATTGATGACTTTCCTCTTGAATGATGTTGAGGTATCGATGATTTCCATTGACCCCTTGCTTTTGAGATAATAACTTGCTGGCGAGTTTGATATTGGTCAAGGGAGTTCTAAACTCATGCGTCATATGGTTGAAGTAATCCAGATTCTGTTCACTCATGCGTTTTTGGCGGATGAGGTAATAGGAGGAGAGGATAAAGACTAACCCAATGAATAGAATGATGGCGAAAGAGGAGTAGGCCATAAAACCGAGGCGACCTAGAATAAAAGATTTTTGATCCTTGAAATCTATATTTAGGTAGTGCGTTTCATCTTCGATAAGTGGAGATAAGGAGCAACTATGGGAACTTGGAGCGTTTTCTAGTTTTTCTACTACACTGATCTGGTAGGGTAGGTCTAATTTATAAAAAGCCAAGGCTTCTTGCAGTGCTACGCTGCCCTCTGCTGTTCGGAAAATTGAATCCAACTTCACTTGACATCCTTCATTGCCTGACTTAACGGAACAGCCCTTTGTGATTTCAGCGCAGCTTTTACTATCGGCCATTTGCTCCACTGCATTGCACAAGGCCATATCTACACGATGACTAAATTGCTCTTCCAGGAGTTCAGTAGAATGTTGTATCCAACGCAATTGAAAAAAAATCAAGGCGGCTAGTGCTAGCACCGATGCTCCAATGATCCACCAACCATAACTAAATTTCTTCATAGGTAAGGCTATACTTTTTCATTGTGCCTACAAAGAAAGCCTATTTTCCAATGTATAGGCTGTCGTTTAACAGCTCTTTAACAAGTACCTAACAATTGAGCAACAAATACTTGCAGTCTTTGCCTATACCTTTGTTTCAACGAGAAGAAGAGCTTTGGCACTCCTCATTTATCGTATCTATCACCAATTTATAATCACTTAAATCAATTCACCATGAAAGCATTTCAATTTGTATTGACCTTGGTTTGCTGTCTTTTTGTTGTCGGCCTAAGTGCGCAAACAACTGCTGCATCCTGTTCCAAGGTTGCCAAGACCTCCGCTTGCAAAGCCAAGGCTTCAACAGCTACTGCCATTAGCCTGACTGAAAAAGCCAATTGTACCAAAGAGGAGACCTCCTGTTTGCCTTGTCCTACTGCTTGCTGCAAAGCAGTAGCTGCAACTTCTACTGCCTGGGCTTCGGTTGCCCAAGCCGTAAATCTTGCTCACTCCTCCACTGCTATGGCAGGGAAAACACCTGATTGCAAACCACAGCAATGCGCTCCAGCAAAGTGTAAACCAAATGCTAAGAAAGCGGATGCCAAAACCTTGGTGTCGGCAGGAATTTAAACTATCTAAGACCCACAGATACCAGTATCTGTGGGCCTAGCTTGATATTATTTTATCTCTCCCTTGGACAATCTTATCATTGGAGTTGATTTTGCCTGTAACCATGCTAATCTTGTCTAAAGAGACGCTAAACCCTTTTGCCCCTTCCCCTTCCTGAAAGCATTTTTAGGCCTGACTTTGGGCAGCACCTAACTTTTCCTTTTTTCCTCTATTTCTCAACCACAAACTAGCAATTAGTGCTATAATCAATGAGCCCAAGGCGAGCTGCCAAGGAAATCCTGCCTGCCCCAAATCTAGTGCCACAGGATCACCCATTTGCACAAAAGTTGCCCAGAAGAAGGGATGTTTTTTTACCTTATCTGCTGTAGCAATAAAGTCTAACTTGGCTTGTCGAAGGGCTTTGTCTTTAGTGTATCCTTTCTTCAAGTAGTCATAAAAATCGATCATGATTTCTGAGGTGGAGAAATCATCTACGGACCATAGACTCATTACGGCACTAGGGCAACCCGCATGCACAAAACCCTTAGAAAGGCTCAGTACGCCATCTCCTTTCACTAGTTGTCCACTACCGGTATTACAAGCACTCAAGACAGCCAGATCTGCGGAGAGATTGAGGTTGAAGAGATCTTGATTGACAATGGGATCATCTGCGAAAAACACCTTGCTTTGCATGGGGTTTTCCTCGTCCATACAAGCATGAGTTGCCAAATGGATAATCCGATAATGCTTGGCTTGCGCCAGAAAAGAATCGCGATTAGCTTCCATCCCTATTCTCACCTCTCCACCCAATAGTTCCTGGATGCCTACTACTTCTCGTGCACTATTTTCTAGATTGGCGAGTCTATCTCCTGCACAATTCCTATTCTCAGCCATGGGAGCGGAGAAGGCTGGTGCATAGCCCAGGAAGAGCTGATCGGCTACCACCCCATCCTGCTTTCGACTGGCCTGAAACAGGCTTGCCGAATAGGCATAGCCAATGGTGTAGTCCTGGATTAAGTACTCAGGCAGTGCTTCGTTCCTAGATAGTAACTCAAATGGAATCAAGTTTAGTAGGTCATCTGGTACGATTAGGAGTCTATTAATCCTCCCAGGCAATCTGTCTATGGCCGCTGCTACATAGTTTTGATAGATATGATATATTTTCGATTGAAAGGAAGGAATCTCTTCCGTGCTTAGCTGTGGCTTCTTCACCATCCGATGAACCTCCTTGATGTCTTCCTCAAATCCTTCTGGCTTTGAAAATTGATGGACTTTGAAATTGCTCTTCGTTATTTCAAATAAATACACCTTTTTAGTCCCCACAAAGTATTCTAAAAAGGCGGTCTTTCGATCGATCATTCCTTTCCTAATATCTTGCAGTGTTGCTAGTTTGGTATCAAACTTCAATTGATAATACTTTGGATACTGCTCTTCAAATTGATCAATCAATTGCTGGTATTCTCGCCTAAGCGTGTATAGCTTATCTTCCCATTCTTTTATTTTGTCTTGATCCGGCTCTTTCCCTTTTTTATTGTTTTCCTCATTAATTTCTCTTTCGTAATAGGCCACATCCACCCGGAATTGCTTTTCCTTTTCCAATAAGGAATCCGGGATTCCACTCACAGATTGAGCTATCCGTTCATTCATGGATTCTAGTAATAAAATGGCCTTATTGGATTCTGCAAATAAGAGGGCTTTTTCGAGATACTTTTCCTCTCCCGTTTCTTGATGCAAGGCCAAAGCTGTTTCGATGGCTTCTTCATAGATTTCCAAGGCATCTCCTGCCAAGCGTTGCTTGGAGCCCATGGTGGTGATATCTTCTTTCAGCTTTTTGATGAAGTCGTGAGTGAGTTGATAGGTATCTAGGCTTGCTTTGAGATCTCGGAGATCTCTGGATTCTTGGAATCTTAGGTATAGGGCCCGAGCTTTTCCACGGAGGGAGCGGATGACCTTGAATTCCATAAAACATTGTTCTGCTTGGGGATTGCTATAGATGTCTCTGTTTTCAAACCCATGGGCTAAATAAAGAAATGCCTGGTGAAAATAATGTACAGCTGAGTCGAGTTGACTGTTGGCTTGGTAGATTTCTCCTAGGTGGGTGTATTGGCGTGCAATGACGGGGTGTTTCTGAAATTCAGAATAACTTCTCTCTACAAAATTTGCTGCTTCGATTCCTTTCAAGACGGCCTCATCAAAGTTACCTATGACCAAGGAGTTTTCAGCCTCAATCTCAAAAGTCAAGTATTTTCTAAAACTATTTAAATCTTTCTGTAGGACTTGAGCTCGCTGGAGGTAACGCATGGAACTGTCTAATTGATCAGACTGTTGATAGGCAAGCGCCATCCTTTGATAGTTTTGGATAAATTGATAATCAGGTATTTGAATTGTATTATTTGATAATATTTTAAGAATAGATAAACTATTCTGGAAGTTACTAATGGCTTCCGGATAGCTTCCTTTCCCTAATAACAAGTAGCCAAGATCAAAGAAGCACTCAGATGTTCGTATGTTCATTCTTCCATGAAATTCATGATTTAACTCTAGGGCTTTCTTGATATGAATTATTGCTTGATCGTATTCTCCGATTAATTCTAAAGTTAGAGCGAGGTTTGAATAAAGAACTGCAAGGTCCCCTTTATTGTGATTAACCTTTTCCAGGATATTAAGAGCCTGCTTATCCAGGCTTAGAGATTCTGCTATCCGGTTTTGCTCATATATGTAGGCGCTTAGGTTCAAAAGACATAAACCGTATAAAACTCCGTCTGTTCCAACCCTGTTTTCTATAGTACTTTTGGCCAAGTAAATGTACTTGAAAGCTAAGGAATACTCATGCTGATCAAAGTAAATGCTGCTCAATTCAATGTAGGTCTCACACAATTTCTCAATTTCCTCCACCTTTTCTAATAAGGGAATAGATTTTATGAGAATTCTTTCAGCTTCCTTTACTTGCCCTTCCAACAGCAATCTTCGTGCATCTTCATAAAAGACCATGGCAGAGTCATTTTCTAAAGTCAAGCTGTTCAAAGATTGACAAACCCCGACCTCCCGCGAAAAGAAAATTAAAATAGAAACCAGTATTAGACTTAAAAGTCGATTCATAAGACTATTAGATCAATCAGATTTATTAAGTACCATTTAATTCTCTTAGGTTAGTGTATCTGCAGTATATTTATCAGGTAGAAATAGTAATCATTATGGGTTCACTATAACCTTTTTTGAATACATTCTAGAACTTGATTGATAAGAAATGATATATACTCCTCCTGGGAGACCAGACAAATTAAACGATACTATATCTTGATTACCATTGATTTTTTGCTCTTTTATTTTTTTTCCTTCTATTGATTTAAGACTTATTAAACGTGTTTCACTATTTGGAGGTAATATCCTAACGTTTATAAAAGACTCAGCAGGATTTGGAAATACTTGAAAAGATGGAGAGTCTATTGATAAATCTTGAGTAGAATTGGCTGGAGTCATTGATTCCTGCAATCTTTGAAAGATATCAAAAGAACTCCTTGAGAGATTTATCTCGAATTCTTGCATATCTCGTTCCTCAGAAATACTAAACGAATCTGCACAATCACAAGTTCTAAAGTTAGAGATTTGGACATGAGTTTCTGCTTCCAAATAAGAAGAATTGAAGGATTGGCATTGCATTGTAATTTCATTGGTCCCAGAATAGATACTAAAAACAATATCAATGTCATCAAAGAGAATTCCACATTGATCAATCTCGCAACCTTCACCTTGAAAGGCGCTTTGGGAACGTATAAACCGTGCCAAAAGCGTAGCATCTATTTCTACTAAAACATCGACCTTCCTTAAATTATTGTTGATTGGATTTTCTATGAAATCCTGTCCATGAATTAAGCCTGATTGTCCAAGATGCCTTCCTGTTAGAGATTTTGCCTTAATATGCCAAGGAAAAGCAAATTGTGAACTAGGAACTAGTTTGTTGATGTTGATTTCTACATCAATTTCGGAGTACGGAACATTGGGTTCTGAGACTAAATTCCCCAAATCAAGACAATCGATCCTTTGACACGGATCATGTCCTCCATGTCCCTTTTTTTTGACCCCTATAATACTACTTGCTGAGGCACTATAATTAAACAACAAACAATTTATGAGGAGGAGAATTGAAATTTTAAATGTGGTATTAATCATGAATTCTTGATTAAGTAGTTTTGATTATCAATACACCCCTTAATCGTCCCACCCCCCAAAAGGTAACCGCCAAACAACGAAAAAGTCGATAAAAATAATGAATGGCTACAAATTGTGCTGATAACCAATGATTTACTGGTTGGTTTTTTTGCTGAAAAATTACCTCAAACTATGGGAGGGAATGAAAAAGAGTACTAGCGCGTAAAATTGTAAGGGAGGAAGAGAGCGTCATTTTTTTCTTCCTGGACTATAAAGATAAGGTTATATGCGAAAAAATAAAATTTATAGAGAAAGAAGTAGGGAGGGAATCCTAAGAGAAGCGGGGTGGACTTTAATCGGAGCGAGGTTTGTTTTCCTGGGTGAGGAAAAGAACTTACTTTTGTAGGAGAAGCATTTGACTAAATTGGATGGATTTTAAGTATTTAGTACTGTTCTTTTTTAGTGCCTTGGGGGCATTCAATGGACTTTTCTTGAGTATATACTTTGCACTTTTTGTCAAGGATCGAGATAGAACCTCGTATTTCTTAGCTGCCTTGCTTTTTGTGGTGAGTGTGCGGGTCGGGAAGTCGGTGTTTTTGATTTTCTATCCTGGAATTTCTGGATTATTTGTGCAAATAGGTCTATCAGCATGTTTCCTAATTGGGCCATTTTTGTATTTATATGTAAAGGCAGCTGTACAGCCTGAGCGATATAGAAGAGGGGAGTGGTGGTGGCATGTGATTCCGGTGCTGTTGGCGATGATATTGATTGGCTATTACACACCATATAGGGAATATCGATATTTGTGGAAGCGGATGCTGGGAGGTGTTTATGGCTGGATGCTATTTGGATATTGGTTGGCGTATATTTTGGCGGCGATTCGCGTGAGCTGGCCGATGGTGAGAAAAACCTTTGCCAGGAGGGGGGAAATGTCGGATAGGGAATTGTGGGTAGTTTCGGTAGTGGGAGGAAATGCTGTCATTTGGCTGGCCTATAATACAAGTCAGTATACTTCTTATATTTTTGGTGCCTTCTCTTTTTCCTTTGTTTTTTACTTGATGGTGTTGCTTTGGTTCTTTCGAAGGCGGAATAAGACACGGTTTTTTGATAAACCAGAGCGCTATGCCAATAGAAGGATTACGCAGGAGGAAGCCGAAGGTTTAGGCCATCAATTGCAGCACCTTTTTATGGAGCAGCACATTTATCGTAACCCCGATCTTAAGCTAGCAACGGTAGCAGCGGAATTGCAAACGCCCACTCACCTTTTATCACAATACTTGAATGATAATCTTGGTAAGAATTTCAACGATTTTGTGAATGAATACCGAATTCAGGCAGTGGTAGAAACGCTGGAGGACAATGATCATCTAACCTTGGAAGCCATTGGTGCGGAATGCGGCTTTCGATCTAATTCTTCATTTTATGCAGCCTTTAAGAAGTTTAAGGGATTGACACCAGCCAAATACCGTAAGACCTTGGGTTAGAATTCTTCTTCGGATTTATAAATCTGCATATAATTCACCGATGTAAAAGCGCATCTAGCTAGTGGTTCTTCTATGTTTGTTGAACATTGTTTTGGCTGAGGTATTTTTTGCTTCAACCGACTGTTCATTTAAACTACTTAAATCTAGAAACATGAAGAAAGCACTTCTGCTAGCCTTACTTTTTATCGGATTCCAAGGTCTGCAAGCTCAGGAATCCGACTTGGAGCTTATTCGAAGCACGCTATTGGATTATATTGAAGGAACGGCAAATGGGGAGGCGGATCGGATTCGTAATGCCTTTCATGTAGATCTCAATTTGTATGCAGTAGAAGGAGATACCTTGCGGGCACGCTCTGGACAGCAATACATTGGTTATTTTGAAGATGGAAAAAAGCGCAACCGGATTGGCAATATTGTATCCATTGATCACGAAAATAATGCTGCGATGGCAAAGATTAGGGTGGATATGCCTGGTTCAAAACGGCTTTACACCGATTATTTGCTACTACTGAAAATTGCCGGCGAATGGAAAATCATCCATAAATCCTACACCTATGTGCCTTATCCCAAGTAGAGCTATTTTACTTCTATCGCTCTGCCTGGGTTTGGGTACATTGGGTACTTGCCAACATAAGCAGGGCACTGAGCGCTTTAATGAATTAGAATTGGAGGTCAAAGGTTTGATCGAGGATTTTCACGCTGCGGGCTTGGCTATAGGAGTGGTTGAGAAGGGACGAGTTAGTTATGCAGCAGGATTTGGATATCGAGATGTGGAGAAAAAACTTCCAGTGGATATCCGTACCACCTTCGGGATTGGTTCTGTGACTAAAGCCTTTACGGCTGGCCTCCTAGGAATCTTAGAGGAAAAAGGAAAATTGACATTAGGGGATCGGCCACAACAACACATTGCCGAGTTGGCGTTCTTTGACTCAGTTATGAATAAAGAGATTCAGATCAAACATCTGTTGAGTCATAGTTCAGGGGTAGGGCAGATGAGTTCGGAATCTTCCTGTATTTTATTTGGATCTACAGACCGGAATGCCTTGATTGCAAAACTTAAATTCTTACCACCAGCAGCTGGTGTAGGAGAGTCCTTTATGTACAGTAATGCTATGTACACCTTAGTAGGCATTGTGGGCGAAAGAATTACTGGAAACTCTTGGGAGGAAAATATAGGAAACCTAATTTTTAAACCGCTTGCTATGGAAGATTCCAGGGTAGGGTACTTGGCTGCAAGTACAGCTCCTAATTTCGCATACGGTTATTCTGTTTTGGAAGAGAATCAGCCTGGGCGCGTTTTGCCAGAGGATATCGCTACCCGAGCACCTGGTGGAGATATTTATAGTAGTGTTCGGGATATGACCAAATGGGTTAGTGCGTGGCTGCAGGAAGGAAAATATCAGCGCAAACAACTACTACCTATAGACTATGTTCGAGAAGCGATGAGTGCGCAGCAATCTATGAATACAAACGGCAATAGTGATGTGCCTTCCTCTAGCTATGGCTATGGATGGATGAGTAGCAATTTCTACGGGTATCGGCGAGTAGAGCATTCCGGTGCTATCTCTGGGTATACTTCTAATGTGGTATTGTTCCCAGCAAATGAACTAGGTATTATTGTACTGTCGAACCAGTCGAACTCCAGCCTTCCCAATCTGGTCGCTCGGCTTTTTATTGATGAACTACTATCAATAGAACGAGACAGTACGGATCTAGCTGTGGTCCGCTATAGCCAAATCTATCCCCTAGATACTTTGAATATGGCTACAAGCATCGATCCCGGAGAACCACCAACACATGCCTTGACACAGTTTGTAGGAGATTATTTTCATCCTGGGTATGGCAAATTGAGGATTCATTTTGAAGAAGGTGTTTTGTTGGCCGAATTCCCCTTTACTACCTTTAGATTAATCCATGAAGGTGGAAATGTTTTTGGAAGTGCATTTACGGAAAATATTCCTCAATTGATGAGTCCCTTTCTCGATTTTACCTTCCAACCCGAAAAGGAAAAACAGGAGACTACACTCTTGATAAACTTAGGAGAGGAACCAGTGACTTTTGTAAGAGTTTCAAATTAGACCTTGAGTTTCTTCGCCACTATGCTAGCCCGGAAGATGAGGTAGGAGCTACAGAAATCACTCATTCCTGTTCTTCCTCCAGTGTCACGGAATTTTGCCTTTCATTATTCAAATCTACGGCCTGGTATAGTTGGGCAATGGCTGTGCGGATTTTGTAATGATCCATTTCATCTACGCTTGCGCGAGTCAACCAGTAGGAAATATGGGTGATGGGAGAAAACCGACTGACAAGGCCCTGAAAGGAGCCATCATACTCAACCTTGCAATCTTCTATACCGAATCCGAGCGCTCCTGCTAAAGGCCCGCCAATAAAATCACCAGGATAATAAATGTTTGTCCAAACTGTGCTGGCAAATGCTGCAGCGTGATGCAGGTAATAACGTTCAGCCTTAAAATTAAAGTAATAATACTTATCCTGTTCCTTTAAGGGTGGGCAGGTGAGAAGCTCCCTTTCTTGCTTACGATCCTTAAAGTCTTGTTCACTATCAGAAAGCAAAAAGGCTCCATGGGCGAGCGGAGACCCCATGGTGACGAGATCTGTGATTAGCCATGGGTTACCCGCGGCCTTCATCGCTTTCCAGAGTTTTATCTGCTGTTCTCGAAAGGTAGTTCTCAAAAGAACCAGTTGTTCGTCTTGCTCACCATTTTCGATGGCAGCTTCCAATACATCAGCGGCTTCTTTAACCGAATCAAAATGTTTACGATCAACAGCCTTACCATCGGCATAAATCTGATTGTAGTAAGTCCAAAGATAAGTTATAATGTCATAGGCGATAACGCTACCCAAACTGTGTCCCACCAAGATAATTCGATCATATTGTTGGTTCCCATTCTCGTCAGGTTCATGTAATTTCTTCAATAGCGCAATTCCTTCATGACGAATAGTTTGTCGTTCACGGATATTGGAAGGATTGGGCGTAAGATATCGAGCAGCGTCACCTATATAGCTGATCAATGTACGTTGTAAACCAATCAAAATGGAAGTCCCTAATAGGCTGTAGGCCTTACCTCGTAAGCCTTCTCCAAAAGGATTTTCATTTGCATTGGAAAAGAACAAAAGAACCCCACCAATGATACCCAAGGTCAGCAGCCAAGATAAAAACCAGACAATAAGCAAACGATTCGGGACCCGCCATGGCCAATTGAGTAGTAGCGTCTTAAACCAGGGAATGATATGCCCGATATTAGTGCCTTGCATATTGAAAGCCCAATAATACTCAAAGAAATCAGTGGTTGGTCGCTTATTCTCTCCGGCGAGGACTAATCTTCGGAGTTCATAAGAATCTGAAACCTGATCCGGCTTACTCCAATAGTTCTTTTTGTAGGTCTCAATCTGACCCTTCTTAATACGCTCATTAGCTTCGTACTTCACCAAAGTATCCACAAAGCCTCGAAGCGTTGACATTGGCTTTTGTTCTCCAATTCCATGAATAATGACCACAGCTTGTCTCATGAATAGAATTGTTTAATCATGATTTACCTAAAAATAGGACTTAGTATTAGGCACAAACCAATAATTCCTTCTTTCATACCAAATGCTTGTCGAAGCAAGGCGAATAATAAGGATTGATCACCTCTTTACTTTTTGCCATTAATACCCGTACCACTGATGAAGATTGCCGAATCGTATCGGCCATCCTTTTGATCAGCAATAGCAAGTACCAAATGATAGGTCTCGTTCGGCGTGACTTGTACTTTGGCTTGCAATGGGATAGAGAAACCATCATATTGCCAGGCTTTAAATACTTTAGGGTCTTTTTCTAAAGTATTGGGACGATAAAGGTGAGCATTTCGCTTGTGGTTGATCGTACCTACACTTACTTCTTCACCTGTCGGTAGTACAGCAAGGTTTTTGATGTCTACCAGGTAAGGGTCGATAGCCTTTAGGAATTCAATAGCTTTATCACCAAATTTTTGCCGGAACACTCCAATATACCCTCTACGATTGATATATGGTTTCTCAGAAATTTTTTTCAATTCTGCCATCACAGCATCGGGCAGTTCTATTTCTTCCGCCAGTTTTTCATAGGAGGCTGGAGAAAGGCTAATATCAGTGGCACCAGCTATCCCTTTACCGGAAATGAAAAACCCAAATACATCATGGTAAGCCAAATACTCCGGAAACTCTTCGGACGCAAAGACATAGTTGAAGACCAGGGTGTCAGCATCGATCTGGATGTCAAACTCCATAATACAGGGGTCAAAGAGAGCTTTCGCCTTAGGGAATAGACTCAATATCTTAGGGTCTTTTACGGCTTTCTTAGAACCTTCAAATGATTTATTGGGCTTGTCATTTGGACCAACGGCATTGGCGGCTAACCCGGTAGTTAGCATCAATCCTTCAAATATCCCAATCACGCCATCCGGTTCCTTGAAGTATAGATAGGGTTTAGTCAATTTAGTGGTATCATTGATCCGCATATTGGTGATTTTCACGCCCTCTCCTTGCAGGAACTGAGTTACTTCTTGCGTCGAATTCGGGCTTTCGAGCTTGACTTCGGTTGAAACCGAGTCTAGTAAAGCACGTTTAGCAGGGCTCAGAAAAGCTAAAGGATCTGCATTTGAATAGGTGATAACAAAGCCATGGAACAAGGCTTTGGCCTCCGCCGCAGTTTCGCATTGTGTCTGCCGAAAAGCCTTCCAACTGATAAAGAATTTGCGGTTCCAAAGATCCGGAATCAATGCGGTCAATCTTGTTAGCCTTGCACTATGAAGCTTCTCAAAGCGTTGCCCTTTCGGAAAGTCAGTGAAGTAGTAGTCGATGCCTTCAATTTTTTTACCGTGAAGTTGCTTTAGCAAGGCAGGATTGGCAACAGAAGAAGTACCATAACCCATTTTGAGGATAAGTTGATTCTTTTTTTCTGTGGGGGTATAATTGGAAATTTCAGATAGGAGTACCTCCTCAAATTGGATTACTTGTTGTCCAATCAGAGGAAGGCCTATTGTTGCCAATAAAGTTATTAGAATCAAGGTTTTAAGTGTTGATGTGGGGAGCATAAACATTTGATTTATGGTTATAGAATGCTAATCTTGCTGTTGTCAACAAGTGATGGGAATAGCTATCGCTAGAGACTGCCTCGTAACAAGTAGAGACAATACTAGTCGAGATAGAAGATTGTTAGTAGTAGATACATACCAATGGCTGGGCAGTGCCAATCAATGGTAGAATCGATAGAGATGTTGCCGAAAATAAGAGCGCCACAATCGGGAGTTTATATATTAATACTATTCTTCATAGAAACGTTCCCGAATATAACCATAAACTTTTGCTAAAGGTAGAGCCGTACTAGCGGGGCCAGTACGAATATAGAAGTATCCTTGTTGGCTATCTTGCAAATAAGCGGGCTTGGGGGCGGGCTGACAATCGATCCGAAGGAGATGCTTTTCTCCTATATTTTCGATCGAAAAATGCAGATAGCTGGTAAAGGTAGGCCCAATTTTATCCTTGATTAACTTGGTAAGGTGTAAGAGCAGCTTGTCATGATTGGGGAATTGATCGTTTTTCAACCCAAGAATCTCTCCATTATCTGCTACGCCTATGAGTAGAATACCGCCATGCGTATTCATGAAAGCGGCAATCGTCTTCAATGAAGCATGCTCCAATTTTGGGTCTTTCTTGTTTGAAAATAAATTCCAGCGCAAGGTGGATTTGAATTCAACCTGATCGTTTTCACCATTGTGTATGATTTCCTCGGTCGAGATCTGTTCCTTGGATCGCAGATAAGTGGTCAGGCGTTTAGCTAGGGTGCGCAGAATGACCAAGGATACCTCTGCCGGAACGTATTCCTGACTAAATAGCTTGTCTCCGCTAATACAGATCACAGTTGAATTTTCAATAGCTCGAACTGAACCAGATCGGAAATCTTGGTTGATGATTCCAATTTCTCCGAATAGTTCGCCTGCTTCCATTTCCTTGAAAGTACTATCTGGTAGATGTAGACTGAATCGCCCCTCCTCAATGAAGAAGAGGTAATTAGGTTGCATGTTGGTATCGAATACTAATTCACCACTGGCATAGGTTCTTCGTTCTGTCAGAGCAAGTAGCAACTCTATATGATCTACATCTAGAGAAGAAAAGATTTCGTGTTTTAGCATTAGAGCGGAAGCAGTTGGACGTTGCATAAGTGTCTAGTCTATTCTTGATCAAAGGGTGAAAACCAGCATAGCCTTGTGGCAAGTTCTCTATACGCGTTCGATAATGGTAGCATAACCCTGTCCCACGCCGACACACATGGCTACCAAGGCAAACTGTTTATCTTGTTCATGTAACTCTAAGGCGGCAGTATGGAGTATTCGAGTTCCGGATACTCCTAGTGGATGCCCGATTGCAATTGCTCCACCGTTTGGGTTTATGCGAGGGTCGTCATCTGCCAGGCCGAGGGTCCGTGTACAAGCCAGAACTTGTGCGGAGAAGGCCTCATTTAATTCCAATATGTCCATATCCTCCAACTGGAGATTGGCTCTCTTTAATGCTTTTAGGGAAGCACCAACTGGCCCAATCCCCATAATTCTAGGTTCCACGCCGACTACTCCAGAGCTTACAATTCTTGCCAAAGGTTTTAAATCATACTTTTCCACGGCATGTTCAGAACCAATGATGGTCGCAGCTGCCCCATCATTCAAACCTGAGGCATTTCCTGCAGTTACGGTACCGCCTTCGGATTTGAAAGCGGTGCGCAATTTACTAAGGACTTTTAAACTGGTATTGGGTTTAATGAATTCGTCGTGATCGAAGATAATTGGATCAGCTTTGCGCTGGGGGATCTCAACAGCTACGATCTCTTTGGCTAGCCTACCATTTTTCTGTGCTGCCGCCGCTTTTTGCTGTGACCAATAGGCAAATTGGTCTTGTGCAGTTCTACTGATGTCATAAAGTTCGGCTAAGTTTTCGGCAGTAACCCCCATACCATCCGTCCCATATAGCGCTTTCATCCTTTTATTCACAAACCGCCAACCAAAACTACTATCGTGCATCTGAGCATCCCTTCCAAAAGGAGCTGAAACTTTGGAAATTACCCAGGGACCCCTAGTCATATGTTCCACCCCACCTGCAATAACGAGGTCTGCATCGCCTGCCTTAATCGCACGATTGGCGTGAATAATGGCTGACATACCTGAGGAGCATAGTCTGTTGATAGTTTCGCCTGGTACTGACCACGGCAATCCCGCCAGAAGAAGTGACATGCGTGCCACATTGCGATTGTCCTCTCCAGCCTGATTGGCACATCCTAGAATTACATCATCATAAGCTTCCTTGGGGATGCTAGACTGCTTTTCTAGCAAAGTTTGGATCGGGATAGCGCCCAAATCATCTGTCCGAATCGTGGATAGAGCTCCTCTGAACTTTCCAAATGGTGTTCGGATTCCGTCGACTATATAACTCTCCTGCATGATTTAATTTGGTTTGAGTGATGGTGGATACCGCAAAAGTAAGTAAAATTCAATTACAAGGGATCCACGGCTACCAATAGAAACCTCCGAGAACGAACGTTTGTTCTATGATGTTTTATCGAGAATGCTAGAATGTTTTGAGAGAATTGTGGTTTGGATAAGATTTGACATTTTGTTTAACTTTTAGTCCTATAAGTTCAACAAAAAACAAGAAGTGAGAGTTAAGGAGGCAACAATTCAAAAAATAGAATACTGATGAAAAAGAACTTCTTAATGTACAACTTGGCCATCCTAATGGCGTTCTCCTTTCTTTTCGTGGCTTGCAACAATGATGACGACAATCCAACGCCACAACCGCAAAGTATCGTGGAAATTGCTAGTGCGGATGCACAGTTTAGCACTTTGGTAAGTGCACTTCAAAGAGTGAATCTAGTATCGGTCTTAGAAGGCGCCGGACCTTTTACCGTATTTGCCCCTACCAATGCAGCATTTGACGCTTTAGGCGTAGACTTATCGACTATCAGCGATGAAGATCTTACAGAGATTCTTTTGTACCATGTATTAGGTGCGGAGGTAACTTCTAGCCAAATTCAAGACGGACAAACATATGTAACCACTGCTGCTACGACTGGACCAGACGATACGCAATTATCCATGTTGATCGAAAAGGCCAACGCAACAGTTACGCTTAATGGTGCCATCCCCGTGGCAACTCCTGATGTAGATGCGACCAATGGTGTGATCCATGTGGTGAACCAAGTTGTAATGCCTTTGGACATAGTAGGGCACGCTGTGGCAAATAGTGCATTCTCTAGTTTAGTGGGTGCGCTTGGACTGGCGGACGGTGATTTGGTAAATGTATTAAAAGGTGATGGTCCCTTTACTGTATTTGCGCCAGTAAATGACGCTTTTACAGCTATTCAGAGTACAGTTGATGGTTTGACGAGTGAGCAACTAGCCAAGGTTTTGACTTATCACGTAGTAGCTGGAGCTAATGTACGTTCCACGGCCTTGACCGACGGACAAATCGTATCTACTGTAAATGCCCCAACTACCTTTACCGTAAATTTAGGCTCTACCGTTACGATCACAGATGCTAATGGCGATGAATCCACTGTTGTATTGACTGATGTGCAAGCTACCAATGGTGTCATTCATGTTTTGAACAAAGTAATTATTCCTAACAATTTATAGGAACCGTAGTCTAGATCGATTTTTCTGTATGAAGAGTTGATCGATATACTCATATGGTAAGGGGTGATGCATTGCATTGCCCCTTTCTAGTTGTATCTTTGATTTGTTCCGATGTTGATTCTCTGACCATTTTTGTGTTCTTGAGTCATTCTGTTGGCTAAAATGCTGACGATAGGCATTGTTAGAGAAGGTCAGTGACTTGATCATTGGTAGAAATAAAACACAATTCCTGAGAAAGGACTGGCATTCGAACTACTGAGAAAGGGGATTATATTTGAATTAAAGTTGAAAAGAGAATCAATCGAGATGCATATAGCAAAAAGAATTACTATTGAGATTTCTGAAGAAATAGGTTCGGTTTCTGGCTTGTTGATCAAACCAGACGATGCCATCTGTTTATTGGTACTGAGCCACGGTGCTGGGGCAGGAATGGAACACCACTTTCTAGAAGGTTTAGCGCAAGCTTTGGCTGACCATAAGGTAGCTACCCTGCGTTTTAATTTCGCTTATATGGAAAAAGGCAAAGGAGCTCCAGACCGACCTAAGAAGGCGCATCCTGCCATTAAATCCGCGATAGCGGTGGCGGAATCCCACGCAGATGGACTAAAGGTTCTGGCTGGTGGAAAATCTTTTGGCGGGCGAATGACATCTCAAGTGGCAGCTCTTGGTGAACTCGGGGCGGTACAAGGTATCGTTTACTACGGTTTTCCGCTGCATCCCGCCGGTAAACCGGGAACCGAGCGAGCGACACACCTCAAGGACATTGGATTACCTCAGTTATTCCTGCAAGGAACCAGAGATACCTTGGCACGATTTGATTTAATTGAAGAGGTTTGTGCCGGACTTGATACCGCTCAATTGGTCAAAATGGAAGGAGGAGATCATTCTTTTAAGACCCTCAAACGTTCCGGGATAAGCCCTGAAGAGGTGATGGGAAAACTGGCCAGCGAGACTGCTACATTTGCCCAAACATGCTAAGGAATGAGACACAAATAAAAAACACAGCTATACTTCCTCCTTTTCCGTCATATTGCTTTAACAAATGTCTTCCCAATGAAAATCGAGACAGGCTATGCAGCTAGGTTATACTCGACTTCTATCGTTTTGTCTGGCAAAAAATATTTTTCCTACTTATTTATCCCGCATTCCCAGTGCCCTAGTCCACACCTCCCCAACACATATATTTAATGTTGAGATAATCATCCATACCATACTTGGAGCCTTCACGCCCAAAACCACTTTGTTTTATCCCGCCAAAAGGTGCTACTGCAGTGGAAATCATACCTGTATTGATTCCCACGATTCCATATTCAAGCGCCTCTGCTACTCGCCAAATTCGAGCATAGTCTTGCCCATAAAAGTAAGCGGCCAAACCGAAAACGGTGTCATTTGCTAGCTCTATGACCTCTGCTTCGTCTTGGAAGCTATATACAGCAGCTATCGGGCCAAAGATCTCCTTACTGAATATCTCCATGTTCCGATTTACACCGTGCACCAAAGTGGGCGGAAAACAAAGCCCCTCAGCCTCACCTCCACCGACTTGAACAATGGCCCCTTTGGCCTTGGCGTCCTCAAGGAGTGCCCGACTTTTGCTGACTGCTGCTTCATTGATCATAGGGCCGATGACAGTACCCTCGATCAACCCATTGCCTACGGGTAGCTGTACAATTTGATCTGCTAATCGTTCAAGGAATTCATCCTGCAAGGATTGGTGCACAAAAATCCGGTTCGTGCACACGCAAGTCTGGCCCGCATTCCTGAATTTTGAAGCAATACAACCAGCCACGGCAGCTTCGATATCGGCATCTTCAAAAACGATAAAAGGGGCATTCCCTCCTAATTCTAATGAGACCTTTTTTACTTGATCAGCTGACTGCCTTAGTAAGATTTTACCGACTGCAGTAGAGCCAGTAAAAGAGATTTTCTTGACTAGCGGATTGGAGGTTAATTCTGTACCTACTTCCACAGGGTCTTTGCAGGTGATAATATTGAAAACGCCCGGCGGGAAGCCTGCCTGTTCTGCTAAATCTGCCAAGGCTAAAGCAGACAAGGGGGTCAAATCAGAAGGTTTGATCACTACGGTGCAGCCCGCTGCCAAGGCAGGAGCCACCTTACGGGTAATCATTGCATTGGGGAAATTCCAAGGGATGATAGCGCCAACGACACCGATAGGTTGCTTGATAACGGTAACTCTTTTGTCCGCTGCGTGAGGTGGAATGATATCTCCGTACACCCTTCTGGCTTCTTCTGCGAACCATTCCACAAAGGACGCCCCATATTTAATCTCCCCACGAGCCTCTGCAAGGGGTTTACCCTGCTCTAAGGTTAAGAGGTGCGCCAACTCTTCCATATGAGTCATTTGCAGTTCATACCATTTGCGGAGAACCTGACTTCGTTCAGCGGCTGTTTTTTTACTCCAACTTTCAAATGCTTGATGGGCTGCTTCAATAGCATATTTCGTTTCTGCTCGGCCACAGTCTGCTACTTCTGCAATTAAAGAGCCATCATATGGGTTAGTAACACGAAAAGTCTGCGCTTTATTGATCCATTTGCCATTGATATAGGCCTTTCTATGCAGGACGTGCATGGGTTCAGTTTAAAGGTTCAAAGAATACAATTCCATCCCTAGGCAGTTGTACCAAAGGTGGAGTAGTTTTTTTTAAATGTTGGAAGCGTTTTCGCAGTGCTATTTTTTCATGAAATCATACGTGGCGGGTGGTCCTCCCATGTAGTCTCCAGCGAGTTCCTTGAGATGGAGATGTATGGGATGCTGCTGATAGGCTTGATAATCATCCGCATTTGCAAAGCTCATCTGCATGATCATCTCGTAGTCGGATAGGGCACGATCATCCCCAAGGTTTTCAAACGGTCCGACTTCCAAATCTTGTAGAACTGGAATTTCTTCAAGTTTCTTTATTTCTGCTACAAGGGCTTCTTGATCGGCATCTGGCTTTAAATTAAACAATACTATATGTACTAAATTGGCCTCCTTTTCTGTAGTGGCTTTTAGTTCAACCAATTCTGCCTGAGTGGCATTTAGTCTATCCTGTGTTTCCTTTAGTTCGGCTTCTAAACTGGCATTGGAGCAACCAGCGACAATAAATAAGGCAATAAATAAAGGCGTGTATCTCATGATGAAAGGAGTTGATCTTGATTAAAGCAATCAAGATACTGAAGCCCCTGAAATATTTCTAATGCTCGCTAGTAATTTATCCCTCACTTTGGAATACTAAAGAGGAAAGTACTGCCTTCGTTAAGTTTGGACTCCAACCAGATTTCACCACCGTGCAAGGCTACAATTTTCTGGCATTGTGCTAAACCGATGCCAGTTCCTTCAAATCGATTCCGGGGATGTAGTCGCTGGAAAATGGTGAAAATCTTGTCAAAGTGTTCTTGTTCTATGCCGATACCATTGTCTCGGACACTAAAGACCCAACGGTTCTTTTCTTCCTTAGCCTCGATCCTAACTACAGCAGGCTTTCCTTGGCCTTGAAATTTCAAGGCATTGTGGATGAGATTTTGAAATAGTACGGTAAGTTCATGTGGATAACAAGAGACCAAGGGGAGGGGCGTGATTTCAATGGTAGCTTGTCTACTACGAATTAACTCTTCCAAGTTTTCGATTACTTGTTGGATAAGTTGATTACAATCGATGGGGCGTGGTTCCTTTTCATGACCTAGTCGAGCGTAATCCAATAAATCCTTAATCTGATGTTGCATTCTATTAACCGCCTTAGAAATGAAGTCGAGGAAAACAGGCGTGTGAGGATCTTTAACACCTTCGAATTTATCAGCTAGCAATTTCACATAGTTGCTGACGGTCCGGAGAGGCTCTTGAAGGTCATGAGAAGCCAGGTAGGAAAACTCCTGGAGTTCTTTGTTTTGCCTTTCTAGTTCAATTGTTCGTTGTTTAATAAGTTCTTTTTCTTTTTCCTCCGTACTATCCCAGATCACGCCTGTCAACCTAACTACTTGATTCATGGTATTGCGGAAGTAGCGTGACTTAAAAGAAACCCACCTAATCTCAAGGCTGTCTTGCTGTACAATTCGATATTCTCCATTGAATGCTTCTTTATTTTTGAAAGCATCAGCATTTTCTTTCAGCAATTTTTCTCGATCATCATCATGGAGATTTGAAATAAATTCATCGACTGTCCCAGAAAGATGATCTGGTCCGTACCCAAAGATTTCGCAAGCGGTGTGATCCCAATTCAAGAGATTCGCTCTTACATCCCATTCCCAGATTCCCATCTTTGCAGCAGTGAGTCCTAGTTCCATCAAAGAGTGACTTCTCTCTAAATCCTCTTCTAGTTTTTTGCGTTCCGTAATATCGTTGCAAATAACAGTATAGCCGGTTACCTGATCTCCGTGGATTCTAGGACTAAGGTCATGAAAGAAGTAATATAACTTTCCCGAGGGGGCTGGGAACTGGCTTTCAAAATTCAAACTCTTTTTCGTTTCCCTAACAGCCTTCATGGCACTTTTGATCTCCTCGCGTAGGGCTTCAGGCCACCATTCATATGCACAACTACCAATAAACTCTTCTTTGGGAATCTCTGGAAGGGTCTGATTGGCGTACAATACATATCCATCAAGATCCAGGAGGGTAAATCGGACGCCAGTGTTGACTATCGCCTCGCTTAGTCTTGCTTCGCTATCTTTTAAGGCACTTTGAATTTCCTTCATTGCTGTAACATCTTCAATCATCCCGACAATTAAGGCAGGACTCCCGTTTGAATCTTGTATAACAGTGGCAGAAGTTTTAGCCCATAGGTAGGAACCCGATTTTTTTCGATATCGTTTTTCAGTGGTAAGCCAATGGCTATTGCCATCCAATAATCGTTTTACGAAAGCCTTGGATTTACGTAAATCATCGGGATGATCGAAATAGCCGATTGCTGTCCCAACCACTTCCTCCTCCTTATATTCTAGCATTTCGCAAAAACGTTGGTTGGCTTTCAATATGACAGCCTCGGTAGAAGCTAGGCAGATGCCAATGGGGGAATTTTCAAAAATACTTAAGTAAGAATTGAGTTGTTGTAAGTCTATAAAAGTAGTTTGTTTTAGGAACGACATGACAGTTTGAGCTTATGATGGACCAGCAAGCTTGATGTAGAGTACGCGATGACGGAGGATTTATGGTGAATGCTTACTAGTCGTTGTTATTCAGTAGGTTACAATTTAAGCATTTTTTGTCTAAAAAGAAACTTCAAGTACTACTGAAGGAAACTTGTCGAAGCCATCTTGTAGCTTATTCGTAGTGTTTTGCCTGCGTATTTCATATTGGATAAATAAAAATGTCACTCTTAAGCGAATAAAAATTCGCTTTTAAACTAAAAAGCACATACCTTTGAATCATGAAAGTTAAAGATCAGGCAAAGGAAATGCGAATTAAGGAGGTGACGAAGAAGCTGGTCGCGCAAGAAGGAATGGCCGGTGTGAAGATCAGTAAAGTGGCAAAGGAAGCGGGCTTGTCTCCTTCTATGATCTATACATACTTCAGGAATAAGGAGGAGCTAGTAGAATCAATTTTTTGGGAGGTGGCGAAGAAGATTTTCTCCAGATTGGAAGATAAACGTGATACAAACTTACCTTTTAAATTGCAATTTAGAAGATCGTTCAAGGATATGATCGAGTTAAAACTCAGCAAATCCTTAGAGTTTGAGTACTTTTCTTCCTTTGTCAAATCTCCATTCTTTAAGGCAGAATATCATCAAATGATCTTAGATAATAGCAAAGGCCTGATAGAACTGATCAATGAGGGAAGGAAAGATTTGATTATCAAAGATGATGTGCCTGTAGATTTAATTCTAGCCCTTGGAGGGGGCTTCGTGGAAAAGTTGATTGAGTTTCATCACAACGGAATCCTTGAGTTGGATGAAACAATCATAAATAAGGCCTTCGACATCTTTTGGGATGGTATTAAACAGTAGGTCAAAATTTTTTACCCTTATAACGAATTTTTTTTCGTTTATCAAATTTGCCATTAATGAAACGAATCCTGCCTTTCTTGTTCCTGTTTTCAGTACTTGCTGTATCAGGACAAGCACCCGTCAAGATTGCTTTATTGCATGATTATACGGAGGATTTAGGAGCGTTGGGAGATCTGGGACAAGATACAAAGTCTGAGATTCAACAACTGCTTCAGCACCGCCGAGATATTGTGTTTACAGATTACTACGGCGCTTACCAGGCTGATAAGGTTAGCCAAAATATTCAGGAAGCCTATGCACAAAATGATATTATTATTGCATTGGGCTTATTAAGCGGGACGGCCTTAACCCAGAGAATTACTTTCTCTAAACCCACCATTATAGGGATTTTGGCAGATGCAGGGCTCAGTGGTCTGGTTAAATCTAGTATAGGCACTTCTACTATTGCCAATCTCACTTATGTAGAGTCTCCTTTTGATATAGCTCGTGACTTGCAAACGCTTTACGAAGTCCGGCCTTTCAAGGAATTAGCCGTCATCATTGATGACAACCTTGCTTTTCAAGAAGATCTTTTGTTGAAGGAAGTAGTGCGGAAGAACTTAGCGGCAGATTCCGTGCAAATCAATGTCTATTTTGCTCGTGCTTTGGTCTCGGGTTCTGCTCAATTAAGACCGGAAACAGATGCCGTCTATTCCTTGCCGGTACTTTTGGAGGATACTACGAAGGTAAAGCAGCTCTTTTCTACAATTAATGCTCAAAAAATTCCTTCTGCTGCTTTATTTGGTGACCTATATGTTGAAAATGGAGCGCTGATGGGATATGAAGAGGTAAAGCACCTAAATCTTATTCCTCGTCGGATCGCCTTGAATACTATGAAGATCCTGGAAGGTACAAAGCCAGAGGAGATTTCAGTAGAAGTCACCACTTACGACAATAACCTTCTGATTAATATGGCAACAGCACGCGAGATTGGCGTATACCCCAATTTCGAGATTATTGCTGACGCGACTTTATTGCATCTACTGGATGAAAACACGGATCGAGAATTGAGTTTACAGACCGTAATTGCTGAGGCTTTGCAAAGCAATTTAGATCGACAGGTGGCTGCCATGGATGTACACATAGCAGACAAGGATATTGGCATAGCGAGAGCCGATCTTTTACCCCAAGTGGATGTGACTACTGCCTTGTCGGTAGTAGATCAGAATACTGCACTTACTTATCAGGGGTTTCAAGGAGCAGCCAATTGGACGGGCTCTGCAAATTTCAAGCAAATTATCTATGCAGAACCCATCTTGGCCAATTTAGCCATTCAGAAGCTATTGAAGAAGGGCGAAGAATATGAGTTGAATCAGGTCCAGCTAGATATGATCGTGGATGTTTCTGAAGCTTACCTTAATATACTACAAGCGCAGACTAACCTTAGTGTACAGCAGAAGAATGTAGAAGTGACGAAAGAAAACTTTGACATCGCTACATCTAAAAATGCTATTGGTTATACTGGGGCTTCGGATCTTCACCGATGGGAGGCTGAATTGGCCACTAAGAATATCGACCTAAACACGGCGGTGGCCTCAGTCCAACAAGCTAAATTTCGCCTAAACCAGCTTCTGAATCGGCCTATCAACGAACCCTTTAATGTAAAGGATGAGACGCTTGAGGATCAAATGCTTTTGGTTACAGATGGTCGCCTGGAGGGAATTAATGATTATGGTAAGATCGAAAAGTTTACCAATTTTCTCGTTGACTATGCGAAAGACAGACTACCTACCTTGAACATGATTGAGAATTCAATCAAAGTACAAGAACGACTTCGACTATCTAGAAAACGAGCTTTTTTCCTTCCTACAGTATCCTTGAGTGGCGGCGCCAATCAGTTAATCGGAAAGTATGATGTCCCAGAGGTATTTGGAAAAACGGAGAATGCTACGACTTGGAACATGGCTGTAGGCGTTAACTACCCGATCTTCCAAGGGAATTTACGCCGCCAGCAATTAGATCAAGCGGATATCCAGTTGAAGCAATTGGGACTAACGCAAAGAAACGTAGAAAATCAACTGGAGCTGGCGATACGCGCTAACATGCAACAGATCTATGTTTCTTTTAGTCGCATGCAGCTGTCACAAGAAGCCAGCGCCGCTGCTGCGCAAAACTTTACGATAATTCAAGATGCTTACAACCAGGGGCAAGTCAACATTACGACTTTGATTGATGCCCAAAACAATACCCTGCAAGCAGAATTGGGTGCTACCAATGCCGTTTACACTTTCATTTTGGATTTTCTAGAATTGGAACGATCGATAGGGTTCTTTTACTTCCTGGCCTCACCCGAGGAACGAAGTGATTTTTTCCAAAGGGCCACCACCTTATTCATCAACAAATAATGATCTAAAACTTGTAGTTCTCTGCTGAACAGTGCAGAAAGTCGGCAGGAATGCTGGCTGATCTGATATAATGATTTAATGCAGCAAACCAACTCAACCAATGAAAAAGATAAATAAACAGTCTAAGATGCTACATAAACTTGCTACGCTTTCTTTAGCTAGCTTAGTCCTGATTTTTAGTTTGTCAAGTTGTGCCGGCAAACGCACTGAAGAAGCCCTTCCTGAATTTATCAAGCCCATAAAATACGCTCAGGTAGTCCGCGCCGGACAGGTTAATCGACAGACCTATGCAGGAACGGTGCAATCAAGTAAGGAGGCACAGCTGAGCTTTAAAGTAAATGGTAACATCAACTACTTGCCCGTTAAGATTGGTGATCGGGTCCGAAAAGGGCAATTGATTGCTCGGATTGATGCGACAGATTACCGAGTCCAAGTGGAACAATCCAAGAGTAACCTTTTGGGCGCTGAAACGCAGATTAAGAGTGCTGAGAGCCAATTGTTGAGTACCAGGGCTAATTACCAACGTGTAGAAAAACTATATGAGAACAACAGCGTATCGCTGAGCGATTTTGAGCAAGCCAAATCGGCTTTAGAGACTTCCGAAGCCGCATATGAAGCCGCAAAAGCTCAAGCTGCTGCGAGTCAACAGCAAGTGCAATCCACTCAAAATCAAGTTAAATATTCACAGTTAGTTGCACCATTTTCAGGAGTCATTACCGCTATCAATGTTGAGGAAAATGAATTTGTAGGAGCCGGCACACCGATTGCCATCTTGAATTCTGAGACGGACCTGGAAGTACTGGTTGGGGTACCAGAAGTGAGTATCGCGAGTGTTAAACGTGGCCAGCAAGTAGGAATTGAGTTTTCGGCTTTGAATAGCGAGTCCTTTACGGGCCGAATCACTGAGGTAGGTTTTAGTAGTGCGGGTCGCTCGACTTATCCCGTCACGATCCGGATTGAGAAACCATCGGAAACGATTCGACCCGGTATGGCAGCACGCGTTCAGTTCGGGTTTCAAGAAGCAGGAGGAGCAGGAGCCGAGCAGCTTTTTGTTCCCATTGCTGCGGTCGGTCAAGATCAAAGTGGTCGATTTGTCTATACCCTTCAACCAACAGGCGATGCCTACCAGGTGGAACGCCGGAGTATTGAAGTGGGAGAGTTAGGAGCAGACGGGTTTGAGGTAAAGGATGGATTGAAGGAATCTGAATTAGTGGCGACATCCGGATTGAAGTCCTTGATCGTAGGTATGAAGGTTAGGTTACTAGAAAACTAAATTGATCAGTTAATCACGAAGAAATTGCTGAGTTCCATGCGGACTTGTGGCGCTTGTGCAGAGAGAGAACTGGTGATGTAGTGAACAGGGCTTGCTGACCCACAAAAATTGTCGGAGAATCAAAATAACAAGATGAATATTACCAAATTTTCAATAGATAACTCCAGGGTGACGATTATGGTGCTCGCCGTGATTGCCATTATGGGGTTGGTCACTTACGGCTCTCTTTCCAGGAATAGTATGCCACCTTATACCATCCGGATCGCAACTGTAGTTACACAGTTTCCCGGAGCTTCCCCGGATCGTGTAGAGCAACTCATTACCAAGAAAATTGAAGAAACCGTCCAAGAGCTCCCAGAACTGGATGATGTAACCAGCGAGAGCCGCACGGGGCTTTCAGTAGTCACTGTTTCCCTGACCCCAGATATCGCAAAGGAAGACTTGCAGGTGGTATGGGATCGTTTAAGACGTAAAATCGAAGGCATTCAGAAAGAGTTGCCCGACGGAAGTCGGCCGCCAAAGATCAATGATGATGGCTTTGGCACTGTATATGGGATAATGCTTGGATTGGAAGGTGATGGTTTTAGCAATGCAGAAATGCGTGAGTACGCGGAAGATATTCGAGATGATCTAGTGAAGATGGACGCAGCGGCAGAAGTTGAAATTAAAGGGGAATTGCCAGAACAAATCTACGTGGAGTTTGACAATGCACGCCTCGCTGAAATGGGCTTGACAGCTTCGCGTTTGCAAAGCATTTTGTCCGTTACAAACATCGTGTATTCTGGTGGGCAGGTTGGCTTGGAAAACAAGCGGATAGCGTTAGAGCCTAGTGGTAACTTTGAATCCGTAGAAGACTTGGAAAGAACTTTGATCACCATGCCCTCAGGCAATGCTATTCCTTTGGGGGATATCGCCGATGTAACCAGAGGGTATAAATCTCCGACTGAGAAGATCGTTCGGATCAACGGAGAGCCAGGGATTGCTATTGCAATCGCTTTGAAAGAAGGCGCTAACCTGATTGAATTAGGGCAGCTTGTAGATGAAAAGGTTGTGGGGTACAATCGAGAATTACCTGTGGGCCTTTCCGTTGCTAGGATGGCGGGACAGGATTTGTATGTGGACCAGAAGGTGAGTGATTTTCTGAGCAATGTCTTCCAGTCAGTGGGGATTGTGTTGGTCGTGATGCTGCTTTTCCTTGGATTCAGAACGGGGATTGTGGTGGCGAGTTTGATTCCGATGGCCATGATTATGACACTCTGGATCATGGGCATGTTTGATATTGGTTTGAATCAGGTTTCCTTGGCTGCATTGATCATGGCTTTGGGGCTTTTAGTAGATAATGCCATCGTAGTTTCAGAGTCCATAATGGTGAAAATGGAAGAAGGACAGACCGCTTTCAATGCGGCCATCAATGCTTCTGGAGAACTTTTTACCCCGCTTCTGGTATCATCACTCACCACTTCAGCAGCCTTCCTGGCTTTCTTTCTGGCGGAAAACACTATGGGGGAAATGATGGGACCGCTCTTTTCAGTGATTACCATCACCTTACTCTCTTCTTGGATTTTGGCTATGACCATGATTCCATTTCTTGGGGCAAGATTCATCCGTGTTAAGACCAAAGAAACAGCTGATCAACCTGGCATATTTGATCGACTTACAGCTTGGTATAAAGGGCTATTGACCGGTGTGTTGAGACGTCCATGGATTTTTACGGCTGGCATCATTGTTTTGTTTTTTGGTAGCCTTAGTCTTTTCGGAAGTATACCTTTCATTTTCTTTCCCGACAGTGATAGAAATCTGGTGACACTCGATATGAACCTTCCGTTGGGGACGAAGATTGAAGAAACCGAACACACCGTAAATGAGATTGAAGATTTTATTCGTGCCGAGCTATTGGTAGGAGAGGGGAAAGAAAAAGGAATCACAGATTGGTCTGCATTTATAGGGGAAGGGCCATCCTCCTATGATTTAGGTTATCAGCCAGGAGAGGCCAATTCTGGCTATGGACACCTGCTGCTGAATACATCGTCTTTTCAGGACAACAACTATGTGATTGAGAAGTTGCAAGACTTTTGCTTTGAACAATTACCCGATGCAGAGGTTGAGGTATCTCCCTTGTCAGGTGGAGGTGGAGGTGGAAAGGATGTTGAGATTCGGGTGTCGGGAGATTCTCCGAAGGAGCTTTTCCTGATTGCAGAAGAGATCAAACAACTTTTGCTTGGTGTACCGGGGACGAGAAGCATTTCTGACAATTGGGGCCCACAAATCAAAAAATTTGTAATCGATATCGATCAGGACAATGCCAACCGGGCGGGCTTGAGTAATCAGGATATTGCCATTTCCTTGCAAACCACGCTCGATGGCTTTAACGCAGGATCATACCGGGAGGGAGACGAGAACATCCCCATCATGATGCGTACCATCAATAGCGAAGACCTGGATATCCGTGACCTAAATGGTATTAATTTATTTGCCCAAAACTCAGGCTCCAATGTGCCCTTGCAACAGGTAGCTAGTATTAATCCTCAGTGGCAAAATGCAAAGATTTTAAGACGAAACCTGTTCCGTACCATCACGATTAGTTGTGATGCCATGCCGGGATTTACCGCTTCCGAATTGACCAGCAGCATTACCCCGCTATTACAAGAAAAGGCTGATAATTGGAAAAGTGGATATACCTATAGTTTAGGAGGGGAGTCGGAGCAAAGTGCCGAGGCCATGGGAGCTGTAATGGCAAAGTTACCCTTATCGGGCTTCATCATTCTCCTGCTTTTGATCTTACAATTCAACTCTTTCCGAAAGACCGGGATTGTCCTGTTGACAATTCCATTGGGGATCATCGGGGTAATCTTTGGCCTACTGTTGTTCCAGTCTTTCTTTGGTTTCATGGCCTTCTTAGGGGTGATCTCTCTGGCGGGGATTGTGATTAACAACGCTATCGTATTGCTAGATCGAATTCAGATCGAAATAGAGGACTTCAATCGAACGCCGTATGAAGCGATTGTGGAGGCCGCTCAGCAGCGATTTCGGCCAATTTTGCTGACCACTTTTACGACAACACTAGGCCTGATTCCACTTTACCTAGGAGGTGGAGAGATGTGGGAGCCTATGGCTATCTCCATCATGATCGGCCTACTTTTTGCTACGGTGATTACTCTATTGTTTGTTCCGGTATTGTACAAGCTATTGTTTAGAGCAAAGCCAGTAACAGCCGCTTAATTCCGATTTCTATTACTTAAACTTGGCCCTCGAGGCTTCAAACATATCTAAAATGCAACAAGAAAAATCTCCGAAAGAAGATCGACGATCTTTTGTCGAACAACAGCTGAAGGTCATACACTTGGACCTGGAGCGCTTTTCCTTGAAATTAACGGGGGATAAGGTAAAAGCAGATGATTTGGTGCAAAACACCCTGTTACGTATTCTATCACAAGCGGATCGTTTCCAACCTGGAACGAACTTCAAGGCTTGGGCCGCAACGATCATGAAAAATATCTTTATTAATGACTACCGGAAGTTCAATCGACGGTCCCAGATTTTGGAGCAAATGCGCGCCACTCAAATGCTGACCATCGGGAATAAGGTGGTGAATAATAATGGGGACAGCGACCTGGAGTTACAAGATCTTAAGTCCTTGACAGATAAGTTGCCTGATGATTTTCGAGTTCCCTTCCTGCTGGCCCATCAAGGATACAAATACGAGGAGATTGCTAAAGAACTGAAAGCTCCTGTGGGGACGATCAAGAGTAGAATCTTTTTTGCGCGTAAGCGTTTGCAAAAACTCTACCGACGGGTGTATAAAGATGAGGGAAGGATTACTGGCTAAATAGGGATGGATTGATACCGTCTTGCATAACTTTCAAGTATTGCTGTATACGGAGGAAACTAGAGTTTTCGACTTGAGATGTGAATGGGCAAAGCTATAGACCGAGTACTTTAATTATATTTGGGAAATTCGCACAGGGGCTGTAGAATAGCGCAGGTATGGATATAGTTAAAACAAATAAACACAGCAATCACATGAAGGGCAAAAGAAACCACATCTGGATAGCCGCACTTGTGTCATTAGGAGGATTTCTCTTTGGCTTTGATGCCTCAGTCATCTCAGGAGTAACGAAGTTTGTTAAGCCGCAGTTTGCACTTAGCGATTTTGAATTGGGATGGGTAGTGAGTTCACCTACCTTTTCCGCGATGTTCGCCATGCTCGTTGCGGGAACCATTAGTGACCGAATAGGCCGTAAAAAGGTGCTGATCGTCGTGGCTTTTCTATATGCCATTTCAGCGCTCTGGTCGGCCTTAGCAGGTGGTTTCGCAGCCTTGGTTATGGCTCGGATGATCGGTGGATTAGCATTTGGTTCAGCTTTGGTTCTTGCTCCAATCTACATTGCTGAGATCTCACTAGCAGGGAATCGGGGCAAAATGGTGTCGATTCAACAACTCAATATTGTATTGGGTTTTTCGGTGGCTTACTTTAGTAATTATTACTTACAGGGCTTAGTTGGGACAGGTGGAGCGATGACTGAAGAGACGGTTTGGCGCTGGATGCTTGGGATTGAATTAGCTCCTGCCTTGCTGTATTTTGTAGCATTGTTTTTTGTTCCACGAAGTCCACGCTGGCTCTTAGTGCAAAATAGAGAGGAAGAAGGCAAAGCTGTGTTGACCAAACTGCATGGTGAGGAGCAAATGCAACTAGAACTTCAGCAGATTCAGGAAAGCATAGCAGATTCAGATAGTACCAATAAACCTACGCTTAAGAGTCTTTTAAAACCCACCCTGCGCTTCGTCTTATTAATTGGCTTAACAGTTGGGATTCTTCAGCAGATCACCGGAGTGAATGCGATTTATTTTTATGCCACTACCATCTTTGAACAGTCTGGGGTAGGTGCCAATGCCGCTTTTGCACAGGCTGTATGGGTCGGGATCATTAATGTAGTATTCACCTTGGTAGCGATGAGTCTCATCGATCGTATGGGACGCCGGCCTTTATTATTAATTGGCATAGTTGGAATAGCTATTAGCATGTTTCTGACGAGCTATGGGTTTCGTCAGGCAACCTATGAATTGACCAATGATGATGTTACCAAAATCGAGAATTTGCCAGGAGAGAATTTAGGTGGCATAGTTGGACAGGTATATGCTGATGACGTAAGCTTCAAGAATGCAATGAAAGCGGCTCTAGGTGAGGTTGAGTTCTCCAAATTTGAAGGGGACATCGTTAAAGAAGCAATCCAAATGAATCCTATCATCATCCTAATAGGTATTCTTGGGTTTGTTGCTTCTTTCGCCATTTCCCTGGGACCAGTCATGTGGGTAATGCTATCGGAATTATTCCCCAACTGGATCAGAGGCTTGGCTATATCTGTCATTGGATTCATAAACTCAGCTACAAGTTGGCTCGTACAATTTATTTTCCCTTGGGAGTTAGCCAATTGGGGTAACGCTACGACTTATTTGCTATATGGGGTATTCGCAATAGTTGGCTTCGGTATTTTATGGCGAACACTGCCTGAAACCAAGGGGAAATCCTTAGAAGAAATAGAAAAAGAGTTGGTTAAATGAATATGATTCATAACCCCATCCTAAGGGGATTTAATCCGGATCCATCTATTATTAGAGTGGGACCGGATTACTATATAGCTACATCAACATTTGAATGGTTTCCTGGTGTTCAAATCCATCATTCTAAGGACCTAATGCACTGGGAATTGATTACACATCCGCTGCGTAGGACTTCACAACTGGACATGTTAGGAAATCCTGATTCCTGTGGGGTTTGGGCTCCTTGCTTAAGTTATCATGAAGGCGTTTTTTACCTCGTATATTCAAATGTGAGATCCTTTGATGGAGCCTGGAAAGACACCCCTAATTTTTTGGTAACGACGGATGATATTAGAGGAGAGTGGTCTGATCCTATCTTCCTAAGTGCAAGCGGTTTTGATGGTTCCTTGTTTCATGATGACGATGGCCGCAAATGGTTTACTAGTATGTGGTGTGATCATCGGAAAGGGAAGTTCTTTGGAGGAACCCTATTGCAAGAGTATGATCCTCAGCAAAAAAAGGTAATAGGGAAGGCCATGCAAATTTTTGAAGGTTCGAGCTTAGGTATTACGGAGGCTCCCCATATCTATAAACATAATGACTACTATTACCTCCTTACGGCTGAAGGCGGTACAGAATATAATCACGCTATAAGTTTGTGCCGCTCTAAGACGATTGAAGGCCCTTATGAGTTGCATCCGAATAACCCGGTATTGAGTGCTCGAAATTTCCCTCAAGCCCCGTTACAGAAATGTGGGCATGGTGATTTGGTAGAGACCCCCAATGGGGAATGGTATACCGTATTTTTGGTTGGCCGTCCTGTCACGGAGCGTGGTCGCTGTACATTAGGCAGGGAAACAGCCATAGAGCAGGTAGAGTGGCGAGAGGATGATTGGCTATACTTGAAACAGGGCGTTTCCGTGCCTCGTTTGGAGGTTCCTGCTCCGGTAGGCGTATCTCCAAAACCAGTAACAGAGCTACCTGTTCGAATACATTTTGATCAACGCAATTTGAATATTCACTTTCAAAGTTTGCGCATTCCCGTCGAAGAGGAATGGTTAACATTAAATGATAGACCAGGTTATTTGCGACTTTATGGTCGCGAATCACTCAGCTCCTTTCATCGCCAAAGCCTGATTGCACGGAGAGTACAGCATTTCCGAGCCGATATTAGTTCTTGCCTGGATTTTAAGCCCTCCCATTTTCAGCAAATGGCTGGATTAGTGGCGTACTATAATACTTCTCATTGGGTATACCTACACGTAGCAGGTACAGATGACGGAGGTCGAAGTTTGCAGTTGATTTATTGTGACAATTTCGATATGCAGGAAATACTAGCCAACCCCATTGTTTTGCCTGGTCAGGGCGAAATTTTCCTGCGCTTTTCTTTTGATCATGCTGATCTACAAGCTTTTTATGCTACGGATGAGGGGACATGGAAAGCGGTGGGACCCACCCTTGATGGTACTATTTTATCTGATGACTATGTGCGCGGCCTGGGACGCTATCGGCCAGCCTTTACTGGAACATTTGTAGGCATGTGTTGCCAGGACTTGAGTGGACATCAATTTCCGGCGGATTTCAAATGGTATGAATACCTGGAACGATAATTTCCGCTAAAGTCAACTAACGTATTAGTACATCGGATAATGATTCACCTATTGGCAACACTGATGACTCATGGTCGAAGCGGTAATTTGAAGATGCTGGAAACAAGATTAAGCTTTAGCAAGGTCCATCCAAACATTCTACTCAAAGATGTTGTAACTTGTTTAGGTTAATGCAAGGCGGGTTACTTAATCAAATTTGCCTTGAAGTCCTTTTCACCTGAAATGTCTACCTATGAGATCTTGTCTGTGGCTCTGTTGTTTTTTCCTTGCGATTAATTGCGGTGCACAATCCCTTCCCAAACTTGATTCGATCGCCAATACCTTTTTGAAAAATTTCAAAACTCCTGCTTTGGCCATGTCGGTGATCAAGAACGGTGAGCTTTTGCATTTGAACGCCTATGGATGGCAAGATGTAGCTTTAGAAAAACAGGCCACTGTACATACGTCCTTCCATATAGCGTCTGTTTCCAAAACGGTTACCAACTTGGCCATCTTTAAGATGGTGGAAGAAGGGAAAATTGATCTAGAAGCTGATATAAACAACTACCTTCCATTTAAGGTGCAACACCCGCAGGGGTCAGCTTGGACAATTACGGTCAAGAAATTGCTAAATCATCGCTCAGGAATTCGTGATAATTATAGTTTTTATAAACCCTTTTGGTCTGAACCAAAAGGAGATCCCACACTGGAGTTAGGGGCCTATCTAAAGGATTACCTTAATTCAAGTTGCGATCTATAAAGACTTATCAAGAGAAAAAGCAAAAATGAAAAGGACGACCTTCAAAAGAAACCC